>Ga0099364_10000002_pt1 | contig 478883 bp, 401 predicted proteins | sample TergutTh196P3_FD_73070 | JGI IMG/M metagenome (GOLD analysis project Ga0099364, IMG submission 73070) | Microcerotermes parvus P3 segment gut microbial communities from Pointe-Noire, Republic of the Congo - Th196 P3 | ecosystem: Host-associated > Arthropoda: Insects > Digestive system > Gut ... | reverse complement strand
CGAACTCATAGCTTCCGTAAGCGTTTGCAGAGGGTGAGAGGCTGTCCGTCCTGAGCACCGTGAACGGTGCTGAGTACGGATATTCAATGCCGTTCAGGACGTAGGTGAGCGTAGCTCCCGCCCCTCCCGTCTGGGCCAGCGTCACCTCGATCGTGTCCGAGGATGTTGCGTAGACGGCCTTGTAGGTTGCAGTCGTGCCTGAGGAAGGCAGCGATATCGGGGTCACAGTCTCGCTGGTACCGATGATCAGTCCGCCGGGGCCTTCCCACCTGAGGAAGTCGTATGTGCCGTTGGTCGCGGACGCCCTGACGCTCAGGGTCTCGCTCCTGCTCATAGGGAACGGTTCTGTGTATTGTACCTCGTTCAGTCCGGATATTGTGTAGAAGAGTACAGCTCCCGTAGGCTCGGATGTCAGGGTGACCATCACCCTGCCGCCTGACGCGGTGAAGAAGGCGGTGATCTCCGCGGTCCCTACCCCGCTGTAGAGCGACAGGTCGAGCGTCTCGGTCGCATTCACGCCGATGATGTTGCCCAGATCGTCCTGCCATCTGACGAACGAATAGGTCCCGAAGTCAGAGACGGATATGGTCACAGTGTCTGTCCTGAGAACGACGAATGGAGCAGTGTACGTGTAGGCACTGTTGTTCACAGTGTATGCGAGCGACGCACCGGGATTCCCGTCCTTTTCAAGCGTTATCTCGATGACCTCGGCGGTCGTGGCGAACACTACTGTGAGTTCCACATTGTCCACCAGACCATACATCGACATGTCGAGCGTTTCGTTCTCACTCATACCGATTATATTGCCCAGGTCGTCCTGCCATCTGACAAGCGCATAGGAACCGAATCCCGACGCCGATACGGACACAGTATCTGTCCTGAGTACGGTGAATGGTGTGCCATAGGCATATGTGGTGCCGTTCACTGTGTATGATAGGGCTGCTCCCGCGCCTCCTGTTTGGGTCAGGGTTATTGTCAGATTACCGGTGGCTGATGCATATACCGCCTTGTAAGCGGCCGTTGTTCCTGTGGAAGGCAGGGACAGACCGGTGACCGTCTCATTGGTACCGATTATCCCGTCCGGACCTTCCCATCTCAGGAAGCCGTATGTGCCGATGGCGGGAGACGCCCTGATGCTGAGGGTCTCGTCCCTGCTCATGGGGAACGATGCCGTGTATTGTACCTCGTTCAGTCCGGGTATGGTGTAGAAGAGTATCGCTCCGGTCGGTTCGGATGTCAGTGTGACGGTTATCCTGCCGCCGGATGCGGCGAATACCGCCGTCATGGTAACGGCGGAACCGTATCCCGACAGATCGAAGCTGCCGGGGGACGGGATAGTGGACAGTATGTTGCCGTCAGAGTCCTGCCACCTGACGAACTCATAGCTTCCGTAAGCGTTTGCAGAGGGTGAGAGGCTGTCCGTCCTGAGCACCGTGAACGGTGCTGAGTACGGATATTCAATGCCGTTCAGGACGTAGGTGAGCGTAGCTCCCGCCCCTCCTGTCTGGGCCAGCGTCACCTCGATCGTGTCCGAGGATGTTGCGTAGACGGCTTTGTATGTAACGGCCACGCCTGTGGAAGGCAGTGGCATGTTGGTCACTACTTCATTAGTGCCTATTATCGACCCGGCGGGGACCTCCCATCTCAGGAAGTCATATGTGCCGTTGGTCGCGGACGCCCTTATGCTGAGGGTCTCGCTCCTGCTCATGGGGAACGGTTCTGTGTATTGTACCTCGTTCAGTCCGGATATTGTGTAGAAGAGTATCGCTCCGGCGGGTTCGGATGTCAGGGTGACGATCACCCTGCCGCCGGGTTCGGCGAAGACCGCCGTTATGGTGACGGCGGAACCATATACCAACAGGTCCAGGTTACCAGACACCGGGGTCAGGGACAATATGTTGCCTATGTCATCCTGCCATCTCACGCCGTCGTAGCTTCCATATGATGATGCTGACAGCGACACTCTGTCCGCGCTCTTGCGGACCGTGAACGGCGTCGAATACAGATAATCGACGCCATTCAGGGCGTATGAGAGAGTTGCTCCCGCTCCGCCTGTCTGCGTCATCGTTATGATGAGCAGATCTCCTGATGCTGCATAGACCGCATTGTATGCCGCTGTTGCACCTGTGGGGGGCAGAGACATATTGGTCATCTGTGCGGTCGTTCCTATTATCATCCCGCCCGGTCCTTCCCATCTAAGGAATCCGTATCCCGCATATGCGTCCGCCTTCAGGGACAGACTCTCGCTTCTTTCCATCTGGAATGATGCTGTGTATTGTACCTCGTTCAGTCCTGATATGGTGTAGAAGAGAACCGCTCCCGCAGGTTCGGACGTCAGTGTGACCGTGATCCTGCCGCCGGATGCGGCGAATACCGCCGTCATGGTAACGGCGGAACCGTATCCCGACAGATCGAAGCTGCCGGGGGACGGGGTCGTGGACAGTATGTTGCCGTCAGAGTCCTGCCACCTGACGAACTCATAGATTCCGTATGCGGACGCGGATATCGATACATTATCGATGCTCTTTTGGACCGTGAACGGTGCTGAGTACGGATAATCGTTGCCGTTGAGGGTGTAAGATAGCGTTGCCCCTGCTCCGCCTGTCTGTACCAAGGTCATGACCAACAGATCAGAAAGATCGTCGGTAAAATATGCCATACAGGTCATGTTATCATTTATAGACAATGTAACGGGGTTTATGCGGACGTCCTTGCCGTCGATTATGAGCTTCACGAACCCGTATCCTGCCCCCGCTACAGCAGTAAATGTGACCGACGTTATCGTTTTTGGAAGGACGACCGTTCCTCCGGGCGCAGCGATAGTTCCGTAAGATGTGCCGCCGCTGCTTACCTCTACCGTTCCGTTCCCATCTTGTATTGAGACATCTATGACGTTGCATGGGATGGCAAACAGCTGGTCGTTCTCTGCGATAAGCATGAAGTTATTGCCTTCGGCGGAGAACCATTCGTTCGCTGGCGTGCCGCTCACTGTTCTGCCGTTTGTATCGATCAAGATTATCTTCCCGCCGGCATATGGGTTGGGCATTTCAACGAAACTCACTTTGGCTGTGGCGTTGCCGATATTCGCAATTCCGTTAACGAACGAATATGTGAAGTTGTCCCCAAGAGTGAGTTTGCCGGTAAACGTCATAGTTGAATCTGTGCTCGAGCCGATATTGAAATCGCCATTGATCACGCTGCCTTTCACAAACGTCACGTTGTTCTTGGCATCTGTAAGCTTGACATCGCCGCCGACGGTGCCGCCGTTGGTCAGTGTGACTGGGGCGGTATTGCTGACAGATAGTATGCCGTAGGTATCGCCGGCAACCTCTCCCGAGTTAGTAATGGTCCCGCCTGCGTTAAGGCATATTCCGGCAAAACCTCCCTGGATAGTACCTTTCTGGTAGTTGGTGACTGTGCTGCTCTCCGCGGCATAGATGCCATATCTGTCTGCGCCATTTCCTCCGAAGACCATTCCATAGTTCTCAATGGTGCCATCGAATTTGAGGCCTATGCCTATGTCGCCCTGTATTATGCCTGTGACGCCGTTAATGATTGTCGCAGATGGGCCCGATGCAAATACGCCGTATGTATCTGTACCGATATTGTTGATAGTGGCCGTGTTAGTAAAGCTGCGGTGTTCAAAGACATTTACGACATTGTCTCTGGAGGATACCATTCTTCCCTTTACGTCTCCGCTGCCTTCTACCACCGGCTGAGAATAGACCGCCAGGTCCCCGAGGAAAGCATGGATGCCAGGGTTACCCTCTAAGACCACAGTAAAATTGTTGCCGATTATTATGTGTACATTGCTATTTATCAGGAGCAGGTTTGAAATGGTTATGTTCCCCTCCACATAGTACCATCCGTCCGGCGCATTGCTGTCGTTCAGTACATCGCCAGACATGTTATCGAAGTAATCCTGATCGATCCTCAGAGCATCGTGGTATCCTGTGGTACCGTCCACCTTTGTATATGGGACCTGAGCGGCAGCATTATCGGTGACGGTGAAGCTCACGCCAAAGCTCTTGGGTGCGACCGGTTTACTGTTGCCTGCCGCCGGCCCTACCGTTACCGTCGCGGTATAGGTTCCCAGGGGGAGGCCTGTGTGGGGCACCACTGTGAATTTACTGCTACTGCCTATGAGTATGGTCGCCAACGAGCCCGTAGACAGCGTGAAAGCTGATGCATCGGTGCCTGACAGCGTTACAGAGAGATTGCCGGTGGATGTGTCGCCGATGTTCGTTACCGTCACCTCTAATTCGCTCTGGGGAGGGTAGTTGACCTTGTCAGGAGGGAATGTGTATGTCCCGGGTTGATCGAGACCGATGCCCCAAGAAGAGGGGACGCCGGTCACTTTTGCGATCAGTGATGTGCCTGCCACACTTATATCGAACGTATATCCGTCATCGCTGTACCAGCCAGGCTCCGGATTAATCCCTAAATAGATACTTTTTATGAGGTAGAGCGTATCCCCCATCTTCAGAGGCGAAGACAGACCGCTGGCATCAATCCTTGCTGTGCTGTTGAGGAGGGACACTACATTACTGACATTGCAGTAGGTGAGGGCGGGGCCGGGATCGCCGACGAAGTTGAATATGAAACTGCCCCCTCCTTCTGCGCCCAACGTTCCGGTGATGTCGCTGCCGGCGGCAAAGGTAACGTTATTGACTGTGCCTGATGTGTTACTGACTGTAATTCCTCCTCTGACAGTGCCGCTGTTATAAAGATCGAGGGGGATGCCGCCGCCGGTCATGCTGATGCCTCGGCCATAGCCTCCGCCGAATATCTGATTGTAGTTGTTCAGCGTGCAGCCCACGGTGCAGATGACGCCGTAGCCGTAGGCGCCGGTCGACATTGACCCGCTTCTGATCGTGCCGTAGTTGTTTATGACTGCCGAGGACGATTCGCAGCTTAAGCCGCTGCTACGGGTGTTATCCACCGTGCTGGTGATCGTGCCGTAGTTGTTAACGGTGCTGTTGCTGCCTGAATCTATGCGGACCGTGACGTATGTAGAAGATGTCGCATTCAAGCCGGATAAAGTGCCATAATTATCGAGCACGCCTCCCGGAGACAGCATCCGGACGACAGGCATGGTAGTGGACGAATCCATCTCTATCAGGGACGTATTTACTAATCTGCCATTGTGAATAGCGAAACTGGTGCTTGTGTGTATCTTACCTGTGTCGCCCGATTGATTATAGGCCGTCAAACTGGCCCCGTTGTCTATTACCACATTTTCGCCGCTGTAGTGGTATAGTGTCAATGTGCTGCCGTCTGCGATTATGAGTTTTACATCACCCACGATTGTGACCAAACCGTTGTAAGCGACATTCTGAGTAACGATATACCAACCGTCGGTCAGCGTCAGATCGTTTCCGTTCGTGCTGATCTCCTGAGTGCTTGACGGGGAGTTCTGATGTTGGCCATTTTCATCCACAAATGAATAACTGGCCGGTGCTACCGAAGCGATACTGAACAGCGGTAAGACCGCAATTGCTACTACCACTGCCAAGATCGCCAAAAACATATATCTGCTGTAAATAAAGCCTTTAGCTGAAATGTTAACCACCTCTTACTTCCTGTTTCCTATATTGCCCCCTTCCTCCATATATAGATAAAATAATAATATACATATAAATGGTTCTGAGTTACGCTCTTTGATGTTGTCTGCATCGTCGAAACGAAGTAAGATTGCCTCAGCAAGAGCCGCCAGGGCCTAAAAAACGCCTATGTCGTTAAAACTGACCGTTATTGTTTTTGGTCTCCCTGCGCCGGGTCGTCAAGGGAGAACATCCTGCGTATGTGTTCGCTCTTTTCGCCGGATATGTGACAGTAACCGTTCGGATTCTTGTGCAGATAGTCTTGATGGATGTCCTCTGCCGGGAAAAAGTTCTCCAACGGGCCGGCTTCCGTGCAGAACTCATCATATTCTTTCCTTTTACGGTCAAGATATGCCATTACGGTGTTCCCTGAAGGCACGTCCGTCCAATATACGCCTGTTCTGTATTGTATCCCTCTGTCGTTCCCCTGACGGTTAAGAAGGGTGGGGTCTATGATCATGAAGAAAACGTCCAGAAGGCGCTCTAAACCGACGGCCTTCGGATCATAACATACTCTGACCGCCTCGCAGTATCCGAATTTGCCGGAGCATACTAACATATAGTCCGGAATGAAGCGGTCGTATCCGTTCGCATAGCCGCATTCGGTATCTGTTACCCCCGGTATCGCTGAGAATATTTTCTCAACGCCCCAGAAACATCCCCCGGCCAGGTAGATGACCGGCTGCCCTTCGCACACGGTGTCTGCTGCGCCCTGCATGGCAGCATTACCGATGTGTCTTTATTTAACCGGTTCTTCGGCACCCGGACCATATCTTGCCGGACTAGTGCGAGATTTAAATAAAAATTAAGCGATTGCGGTCTGTGGAAATATCTGAAGCCCGCTTACTGAAGATCCTGATGCTCAGCTTAGGACTGATAATGCTGCTGACCACCGTATGGGCAAGCATAAAAGCGGAAGATTTTCAGGATAAGGCCCTTCAGAATATGGGCGGGATAGTCTTCGGCGTCATGACCCTGACCTTCGGATTGAATATTGATGATACGTACAAAACAAAAACGTCGCTTCTGACAGGGTTCGTGCTCGTCATCGGCACCGCCTTCGCCACCAGGGAATTCTGTTACCTGACCGCATCTCTGGCTGAGACGGGAGTGAGTTTCGTCTCGATGGTGATCATACCTTTCATCGGCGTGATGATGGGCTTCGTTCTGTCGGGGTCTTCAGGCCATATTTCTGGAAGAAAAAAGAGCAGATTCGTCAAGGTCATTTGGGCAATGGTCGTCCTGTCATTCGTGGGCATCACTGTGCTGATGGTATACCGCATAATCGAACTGCTGCCGCTGTTCGGTACGACTCCCGCGTTCTATGCGGTGCTGATAGGGTATTTCTGTTATCTTGCCATCTTCGTCTACGGAATGCATGCGATGTTCTCCGACGAAATAAGATACACCATGAAGATAGGGGTCACGCCCGCGCCGGAAGAAGGGTCCTGATCCTTTCGTCATTTAGGATTTATTGCCTTCCCTTATCATTTTCTACGTACACCGCATAGATGTGCGTGACCTTTGTGATGGGCGTCATGAAGCTGAACTCCGGCCCGTTGGGGGATTCCGACCAATGGGAGAACCTCATTCCCTTCGGAGGCCTCGGGTCCGCCGGCCTGCTTACCAAGCGTCCGATGAACACTGAACTTGTCCATGTCGGCCGACCGTTCATAGGACTGAAGACCACGCTGCGCCTGTTCTTCTCCTCTCCGGATGTTTCCGCTCCTCCGGCGAACATCCCCTGCTGGAAAACGTTGGATATCGCGGCCTGGGATGCGATGCTCGATCCTCCCGCCATTCCTATCGGTATTATGCCGAAGCTTGCCACTACGGATGCGAAGACCACAGCCGCCACGACTGCGCCGTCCGTTGTATCGAACCCGCCGTCACCGTCATCGACGATGCCTCCCTCCCTCCATTGCGCATAGAGCGTAATGCTGCCTGTGACGCCTGTGTTGAAATCCCACCTGGTGCCGCCCTCCGCGGCGGTGAACCAGCCCTCAAGTGAGTAGCCCTGCCGCGAGACCTGAGGCGCCGTTACCCTCTGCCCTTCTCCGACCTGTACCGTTGTGACCAAGGCGCCGTTGCATGGATCAAAGGTAACGGTGAACATCGTGAGCTCCTCCCATTGCGCATATAGCACCATGCTTGCCGTTACCGGCGAACTGAAGTTCCACATTGTGCCGCCTTCCGCGGCCGTGAACCATCCCTTGAACTCGTAGCCGTTGCGCACGGGATCCGCCGGCTTTGGAACTGTGCCTCCGTACGGAACGGACACCATATTAGATTGCTCTCCGTTCCTGAATTCGACCGATACTGCCGGGGGGTCCGCCGCCGCCCATACTCCGTAAACGATCATATTGCCGTCCGGATGCGTGTCGTTGGGGTCCCAGTCATTACCGTGTTCATCCACCCATTTGACCAGTCTCATGCCGTTCACTGTCCCGTACAGGGGGGCCCCTATCGTTACATCGGGCACAACGACCTTCACCACAGGCGTCAGACTGCCGTTCTGGGGTTCGAACACGATCACGAAATCCTCTCCCCATGTCGCAAAATATACCATATCGATAGTGAATTCGCCGAGCATCGTGCCATACGTGTCTACAACGAACATGGGATCCGGCATAGCGGCACCATATTCCGTACTCCAGCCCAAGAAACGCAGCTCCGGGTGCATCAGCAGCGTGTACCAATAATCCGGAGGAAGCGAAACGCTGCCGTCTTCGCCGGCGATGGCGGCCGCCTTGTCATAATCTATTCCGATCCCTTCCTCAAGCATGAACCGGTATCGATCCCCTATATTGTAGCCGGAATAAGGATATATGTCCCAATATCCTCCCATCGCAAAGAAAACGGCCGTATCTATGCTTACCGATCCGAGATCTGTAAGTTCGCTCCTGGGCTTACCTCTTTGATCCTTCTCCGGTGCGCCTGCGGCCCCCCAGCCGTCGGCATCTCCGAACGGCAGTATCGGTACCGTTATTATTTCCGCAGGTTCGGCCAATATCACTGGGGTGTAGATCACCGCTCCCGTTGCGGTCTCTATCTCTGCCGGAACTGATATTAATTCCATCGGAGGTTCCGCCGACCTGTCCAGCTGGCTGAATCCCGCCTGCGACCCGTCATTTCCTTCGTTGCCCGCGAAATAAGGGAATATACTGTCATGGATCTCCAGTCCGACCCCGTCGATATTCCGGTCGAGTGTCGTAATGCAGCTGTCCTCATCCAATATCGTACTTGTAAAGCCTTCGTCATAGCCGTATTGACACACGAATATGTTGTTGACCATATCTACGACGGACTCATACCAGATTATCTCCAGGGACGCCGGCACCAGCACGTCCGACCCGTCATTGTACACATAATAGTTGTCAAGGAATGTGTTGTTGGTCAGTTCGACCTGCGCATCCTCTATAACAACACATCCCATGCGGTCGTCCGCATTGATGGAGGCTCTGTCCAAGAGCATATTGTTCCAGAAAGTGGAGTTTACTATCTCGCCCGTCATGCCTACTATGTATAACATCGTCGGGGGGCCAGTGAGGTAGTCTCCCATATAATTCGAACAGAAGGTGGTGTCCGAGATCAGGAAAGAAATTGGGGCGGAATAAATGTCAAGGCTCACTACGGGATCGGCGAGGGGATAATAATTGGATCCCAACCAGCCGAACTGACACTGCTCTATCACTATACTCCCTGTGGCGACCCCCGATACGGAGACCGCCGGGCCGCCGGTGATGCCGTCCTTGGAAGTGAACAAGGAACCGGATATGCTAAGGTCCAGTGTAATTCCGGTGACACTCTCCGGCAGCGTTACTTCCACTGAATACGAGAACTGCGGCCCGACGAAGGTGCAGTCCCTGATGGACAGTTCCGATCTTTCCATGCCGTCAGAATCGATCTCTATTGAAGTGTTATCTATGTAGCAGTTCTCGACGGAGACCTTTCCGTCCGTTGCGGCGTACACGCATGTATTTACGTAGCCATAGAAGGTCGAATACAGAACCGAATCCGTTATGGTAAGATCCCCGCTTTCGACCGTGATATCTATATCGGACCCGCCTTGTATGATACACGACCTGATCACCAGGTCGCTGCAGTTGGAAACGATCGTATGGTCGCGGTTTCCGGCGAACACTACGTTCTCGAAGACGACTCTGTCGCCGCCTCCGCCGGTTTCGATCTCCATCGCATAGCCTTCTATGATAAGATTCTCAAACACGTATGTGCCCATGTTGCCAGCCGCGATCACGAACAAAGGGTCAGGACTCAGGGCACTGTCAGACACCGTTGTGGGAACCCCTCCCCTCATTCCGTCTATGGTTACCGTCGCACCCGCTGACAGGGCCGGCAGAATTACAGTGGCTGACGGCAGATACGGATCGTCCGGACCCAATGATCCTAAGTCAGCCAAAAGATCATCTATCGTGTCGGCATCGACGGATGTCGCCGTCTGATCGACAAAGATAACTGCAAGTGATGTGAATAGCACCAGCGACAGTGTGGTTATGATTATCTTTTTCTTATATGCTGACACTATGAAACAGAAGTATACAACATATAGTTAAACTTTAGCTATTATATAGACGAACGGCGGTTCTTTCGATCCGTGAGGGGTCGGCGCGTCAGCGAAAAGTTTTATAAACAGCAGGTATAATCCGCAAGCCACCACATGGCCGGGATGGGGTAGCTTGGTTATCCTAGGGGACTGTGGATCCCTTGACTCGGGTTCAAATCTCGGTCCCGGCCCCTTCTTTAACTTTTACCCCATCGGTAAGGGAGTGATCATATGGCATGGAACGGAAAGCTGAAAAGGATCGATGATAACAGATGGGAGATACCGAAGGAAGAGTTCCCCTTCATGAGGACCAATGCGATAATATACGCCAGCGAGAGCATGATAGGCCAGATCCGCGCGGACAACGCCCCGCAGCAGGCCGCCAACGTCGCCTGCCTCCCCGGGATCGTCGGAAGCTCCATGGCGATGCCCGACATACACTGGGGATACGGCTTCCCCATCGGAGGAGTTGCCGCCGTCAATGCGGACAGCGGGTCGATATCTCCGGGGGGGATAGGTTTCGACATAAACTGCGGGGTCCGTCTGATAAAAACGGACCTAACCGTAAAAGACCTGGAGGGGAAGGTCGACGTCCTTGTGGACGAGCTCTACAAGAACGTGCCTTCCGGGCTCGGCTCGAAGGGCCTTACGAAGATCGGTAACAGGGAGATGGACGACATACTCCTGAACGGTTCGGAATGGGCGGTCAAGAACGGGTACGGCTGGGAACGCGACATAGAGGTAACGGAAGAGAAAGGGCGCATGCCCGACGCGGACCCGTCCACTGTGAGCGACAAAGCCCGCAAGAGAGGGATACCTCAGCTCGGCTCCCTCGGATCCGGCAACCACTTCCTGGAACTGGATGTTGTCGACGATGTTTACGACAAAGATGTGGCGAAGAAGTTCGGACTGAAGGAGGGTACCGTCACGATCACTGTGCACTGCGGTTCGAGAGGATGCGGCCATCAGATCGCGACGGAATACCTTCAGGAGATGGAGAGGTACGTCAGGAACAATAACATAAAGCTCCCCGACAGACAGCTCGCCTGCGCTCCCCTCGATTCGAAGCTCGGCGACGATTACTACAAAGCGATGTGCTGCGGCGCGAACTACGCTTGGGCGAACAGGCAGATGATAACCCATTGGGTCAGGGAGTCCTTCGAGAATATCCTCGGAGACACGGCGGAGAGTATGGGGATGGATATGGTCTACGACGTGGCGCACAACATCGCGAAGAAAGAACGCCATGATGTTGAGAAGCACTCGGAGAATGTGCTGGTGCATAGGAAGGGATCGACCCGCGCATTCGCCGCTGGACGCTCCGAGATAACCCCCATGTATAGGGACACGGGGCAGCCGGTGATCATTCCGGGAGATATGAAGGTCGGGACATACGTTCTGGTCGGGAAGAAGGGCGCCATGGAAGAAACGTTCGGTTCAACATGCCACGGCGCGGGGCGGAAGATGTCCAGAACGGCGGCTCTCGGCAGTCTCAAGGTGTCCGATATAAGGAACGAAATGAAAAAGAGCAATATCTACCTCAGGAGCGGGTCCGATGAAGGGCTGCTGGAGGAGGCTCCGGCCGCATACAAGGATGTGGATGAGGTCATCAGAGTGGTCTGCGCCGCGGGGCTTACGGACAAAGTGGCAAAGCTCACTCCGATAGGCGTCGTCAAAGGTTGAGTATCTTTCCGGAAGCTCTGCGGACCGCATCCTTATGCTCTTCGGGAGAAGCGATCAGCAGCGACCAGCCGAAGGCGTCCCTCGACTGAAGCGCCTTTGCGACCGGCGACAGCCGGGTCAGGGCCTTGACCTTACCCTCGGGATCGAGTATCGAAACATCAGTCTTACCGATGCTCATCTTCGAGAGCAGTATCGAGCTCGGGGGGATATCGACCACAACATCCGAGACGTCCACTCCCGCGCGGTCCGCTATCTCTCCTTCGAGTTGTTTCCTTTTCGGATATGAAGTGAATTCCGAAAGCTGCGACAGCATGTCCTCGGACGTGTCCTCGCTGAATTTCGTTATGACCTTTTTATAAAGGACCCTGTTCTGGACCGACCTGGCTATCTTGGAGGACGTTCCCCCTTCCTCAATAAGGCGGTTCATCAGCTCCGCATCATTCCAAAGGTATATTCCGCTGACGTCAAGGGCTGACGCCTCAACGGATTTCATAAGCATCATCTTGATTATCCTGACCGTTCTGTGGAAATAGACCGAAGAGTGCATGAGTGACCTGGATACCATCAGGCCTTCGGCGGCCGGCTTCCCGCCTTTTTCGATCACGATCCTGTCATTGTGGACCCTCATGGTCCCTATAAGTCTGTCAATGTCCACCTTCCCGTGGGAGACGCCGGTGTAATATGCGTCCCTGACGAGATAGTCCATCTGGTCGGCGTCCACCGGCCCGTGTATTATCTGGTGTATGAAGTCCTTTGGTGAGAAGTGCTGCGCCCTCTTTCCGTCGCTGAAGGCATCCAGACTTTCGTCCCTGGATCGGGGATACAATATCAGGTCGCACACTTTCCCCGGCGGGATCCCGCTCATTTCCAGGACCTCGGATATCGGCGGGACGCCTCCGAAAAGATCTTCGTCCCTTTCGCAGTACGTCCTTACCTCGCCTTTGATGAGCTTTTCCGCCATTTCCATGTGATTCATTCCGGTTACGTGCTCAAAGATCTCCTCCGTCGTGTGTGAGAAAGGAGTATGACAGATATCATGCAGAAGCCCCGCCGCCCTTATCGCCGATGCGTCCTCTTCGGAGAGCCCGATGGAGGACGCCATCCTGCCCGCTAGATGGTAGACGCCCAGAGAATGCTCGAATCTCGTATGGTTCGCGCCTGGGAATACCATGTTTCCCAGGCCGAGCTGACTCACCCCCCTCAGTCTCTGCATCTCATGCCTGTCTAGGATCGTCAGGAACGGCTCGTCCACTACGATGCTGCCGTGGACCGGATCATGTATCACTTTGGATATCTCTGACATGTTCACTCTCTGTATGTTATTCTGCATTTATCGATGTTCAGGCCGCTGGGGCTGAGTATCATCAGTCTGTCGGATACCTCGGTGAAGGCGCCGCTGATATCCTTTGCGACCTCCAGAAGGCGTTTTGCGATCTCCCTTTTTGCCGCGTCCCCTTCGGCGAACCTTGAGAAATCCAGCACCAGTATGTTCCCCCGGTACGCCATGTCCGTCAGCGCTTTCAGGTCGCGGTACGACGTGACCTCCACAGCCTTTATCTTAGCGTCCGACTGCGCATACATGGGCGCGCTGTGCTCGTTCAGATCAACGAATACCTTCCCCTTCCGTTCCTCTTTCTTCCTGCCGAACACCCCGTCACTCCCCGGTCTTCCAAAGCTTATCTCCAACGTTATGAATGCTCTTTATTGCCTTTCCTGGCTTTTTTTGGATGAGTTCCTCTCCGCTCCTTTCCGAGACGCCTATGGCAAGCGGCATCCCGTTCTTGACATCCTTTATCCAGACAAGGTCCCCGGTTTTTATGGTGGGATCCGCCTCGACTATGCCCGGGCCCATGCAGTCCGCTCCGTTGGTTATGAAGGGGACCGCCCCCATGTCCACTGTGACGTATCTTCTGACGGGCCTGTACTTTATCACGCCTCTCACCGTCAGGAACGGCCTTCCGCCGTGGACCAGGCCGAGGATGTCGCCGCCTACGAACAACAGGTCGAAGTCCGAACTCTCAGCGAAGTCCACGGGGTCATCCTCAGTGAAGACCGGAACCCCTAGCGCTTCTTCCAGTTCGGACGATATCGTCTTTATCTCCTTGCTCCTCATCCTCTTTCTTTTTCTTATTCTGACGTCTGCCATTTCGTTTCTCTCATGTCCCTAAAAGTTTTCATACTTTTGCTTTAAAGCGAGCGCAGGTCGTGCCATAAACAGGGCAACAGGGGAATAACTTGGGGAACTTATAAAATGCGCAAGCCTGTTTCTGTGGTTAAGGGACAGATAGAAAGAGGGTACGAAAATGGGGATCAGTATAGGAATATGCGAGACGGAAGCCGAGAGCGCATTGTGCAGGGACCTGAGAATGAAAGTAGTAAGAGTGCGCGTGGACGATGTCTCCGGTATGGAGGGTCTCGCCGGATATGATGACGTAGTGTCTCTGGAGGACGCCCGCTCCCTTGTGGACGATTGGGATGCTTTTCTAAAAAGGAACCGGATCAATGCCGAGACAGACGCGATATACATGGACAAACTGAAAAATGATCCGGACATCAAGCTCCTCGGGCCCAAGGCGGTCAGGACCAGCACCGGCTGGGTAGATATGGATAAAGTAAGCGCCTCGGACAAAGAGAAAGTACTGGCCGCATCCAAAAAAGAGAACCGCCTTTCCGGATGGGACATGCTGTCCTTCGACGAAATGAACGAGATGTGCCTGAAATGCAAACTATCCTGGGACAAGGGCCGCGGATGCATCGGGTCCTTCGGACCGAACGACAGCCTGCTCCCCGGCATAGCCGAGAAGAGAGGTTGCAAAATCGTAGCTTCCGTGCCTGAGGGGGCACAAAGCGGCAGGATATATACCCCGGAGGATGCCAAGATACTTCTGAAAGAGATAGAGATACTGACAAAGGCGCTTCCCGAAGAAGGCAAGATGATGGTCAGGCGCTACGGGGGGCCCCTGGAACGCATGAACGCCGTGGCGAACATCTCTGTCAGCGAAGGCTGCGGATTCTATTTCTTCTGATCAGAGGCCGTTCAGCTTGGTGATGGTCCAGGCCATCTCCTTTGCAAGGCTGACGACCCCTTTCATACCTTCTTTGTCATTCTGATACTGGGGGGAATTGAGGGCGGTCACGATCGGCCCGGGGATCCCTCCGCATACGATCATCTGATTCCTGAGCATCCAGTAGACCAACTGGGAGTAAACCATCGAACCTCCTTCGTGGGCGTTCACGACGATCGCCCCTCCGACCTTCCTCCTCAATCCTTTGTCCCCCTTTTCCAGGATCATTCCCGTCCTCTCAAGGAATATCTTCATCTGCGAAGAACATGCCCCGTAGTAACAAGGGGATGCTAGGATGACCCCGTCGGCCTCCCTCATCTTATCGACGATCTCGTTAAGATCATCGTCTTCGAGAATACATCTCCCGTCCCCTCTGATCTCGCAGGACCTGCAGTCATTGCAGAGAGTGAACCTCGAAGAATACAGTTGGATGTGCTCTGTCTCTATGCCCTCTTTCTCCAGCTCGTCGGACACTTCGTGGAGTATGTTGCTTGTGTTGCCGATCAGCCGAGGGCTGCCGTTGAGAGCTATGACCTTCATGACCTACGGAAACAGGGTTGCGGATAAAACATTTATCACTCAAAGCCGAAGATCCGCCTTCATCTCGATCGCGTGTATGATATTGCCGTCGTGGTCTTTGAATGAGGTGGAAACTCCCAGCGGCGTCCTTGCCGGATCCTTTACGAAGACCACTCCGTCATCGATCAGCCGCCTGTGAAGGTCATACGGGTTCTCGACTCCGAGGAATATCCCCGTGTCCGCCCCGGTAGCATCAGACACTTTCAGAAGGAGCGTTGCGCCGTTCCTTCTTACCGCCGCCTCCCCCTCTTTTTTGTAAAGAACATCCATTCCCAGCAGCCCGCTGTAAAAGGACAGCGCCCGGTCGATATCGGCGCATGGGACCGTCGCTGAGAATATGGACTCCGGGAGCCCTTCCTCCGTGTATAAAAAATTCCCTCCGCCTGGATCACCTATGGGCATAGACGGAGTCACGGCTTTTTCGGATATATCCGTTACTATGACGTGGCAGTGTCCGTATGCCGGACCATGCTCCCATATCAGCGTATGAACAGCAGTTCCCTGTACTTAGGAAGAGGCCACATCTGGTCGTCCACTATGTTCTCGAGCGAGTCGACATAGCCCCTCATGCTGTCCATACGGGGGATCAGCCTATCGTGATACGCCATGGCCATCTCGCGCCCTTCCAGCAGGGAGAACTCATCACACATCCGGTCCATGTCGTCGGCCGCCGTTCTGATGTAGTTGATGTAGTCCGCTATCTCCTTTATCTGCCGCAGTTCCTGAGGAGAATATTTTTCGAACTCCTCGTCGGTGAAGAGCTCCCTGCTCTTCAGTACATTGTCGAACAGGACATTCTGGAATCTTATCGCCACGGGTATCACGTGGTTGTATGCCAGGTCGCTCAGCACCCTCGATTCTATCTCAACCTTCTTGGAATAGTGTTCCCACGCGACCTCGTTCCTCGCCCTGAGTTCGACCTCCGAAAGCACCCCGGTGTCCTCATACATCTTTATCGTCATGGGAGCCGTGAAGTGGTCCAGTATCACTGGGACGGAGCTCTCCGTGTCTAGGCCGCGGCGTTCAGCTTCTTTCTTCCACTCGTCAGAGTATCCGTTGCCGTCGAAACATACGGCCCTGCACGCCCTGTAGGTTTCGCGCGTCTCATCGAGGACCGCCTTCATCACAGGTTCGCCTGCCGATATCCTCTTGTCGACCGCTTCCTTGAACTGTCTGAGCTGGTATGCGACCGCCGTGTTCAGCACTGTCATGGGGGATGCGCAGTTCGCCGACGACCCCGCCGCCCTGAACTCAAAGCGGTTCCCTGTGAACGCGAAGGGCGACGTCCTGTTCCTGTCTGTGTTATCTACGAGCAGCTCGGGGACCTGAGGTATGCCCACGCTGTGTCCTTTCTTGTCCTCCATCTTGACCACATTCTCTGTGCCGAGGAGTTCCTCGAAGGCCGCCGTTATCTGTTTCCCCAGAAATGAGGACATTATTGCCGGCGGCGCCTCGTTCGCCCCGAGCCTGTGGGCGTTCGACGCAGAGACTATGGATGCCTTGAGAAGCCCGTTGTTATCATACACCGCTTTCAGAACGTTCGCCATGAATGCGAAGAACCTGAGGTTCTCCTCGTCCGTCTTCCCGGGTGAGAGGAGCGCGGTGCCGTCGTCCGTGCCCAGTGACCAGTTGCAGTGTTTGCCGGACCCGTTGATCCCTTTGAACGGCTTCTCGTGGAATAGGACCTTGAACTTGTGACGGTCGGCCACCCTCCTCATTATTGACATAAGCAGAAGGTTGTGATCCACTGCCAGGTCCATCTCCTCGAACACCGGGGCGATCTCGAACTGGTTCGGAGCGACCTCGTTGTGCCTTGTCTTCAGAGGTATCCCGAGTTTATATCCTTCGTATTCCACTTCCTTCATGAACTCCATAACCCTCGGAGGTATGGATCCGAAGTAATGGTCGTCCAGTTGCTGGTTCCTCGCGCTGTCGTGCCCTATGAGCGTCCTGTCCGAGAGCATCAGGTCCGGGCGCAGCACATACAGAGAACTGTCCACAAGGAAGTATTCCTGTTCCCAACCGAGATAGGAGAATACGGCGGCATCCCCCATCCCGAAATATGCCAGGACATCCGAGGCCGCCTTCTTCACGGCGGATGTGGACCTCATAAGGGGGGTCTTATAATCAAGGGCCTCGCCTGTGTAAGATATGAACACCGTCGGTATGCACAGACAGTCCCCGAGTATGAAAGCGGGCGAAGACGGGTCCCAAGCGGTGTATCCTCTCGCTTCGAATGTGTTCCTCAGTCCTCCGCTGGGGAAGGATGAGGCATCCGGCTCCTGCTGGCACAGCTTGTTTCCGCTGAACTCTTCCAGTGATCTGCCCTGTATGTGCGGTTCGGCAAAGGAGTCGTGTTTTTCGGCGGTCCCTCCTGTCAGGGGCTGGAACCAGTGCGTATAGTGGGTCGCTCCCATGTCCATGGCCCAGCGCTTCATCCCGGACGCTACGTGCTCTCCGATCCACTTGTCAAGGGTCACGCCCTTTTCGATCGACTCATAAACTATCATCCTTGTCTCGGAGGAGAGGTATTTTCTCATTGCCTCCCTGTTGAATACGTTACATCCGTAGTAAGAGGACGTGTCTCTCGCCGGCGGCGCTGCCGCAATCGGTTCCCTTTCAAAAGCCTGCTCTATTGCGCTGAACCTTCCTGGCATGGGAACCGATTTCACTGATTACTAATATACTTTTCCAGACAGAAACCGCCAATATGCGATCATTTTAGGTCAAAACTCCGATACATAATGTACCTTAAACTTTCCCTCACGGCCGCTTGCGAAAACAGAACGGTTGCGGTAACAAGGTTTTTTATCCTTTTTACATATGGTCGCAAGCAATACCATGATCGCGGAACTGACGATCCCAAAAAAAGGGCGGCGGAACGCCGAAGAGGTGGCCCGATGGAGGTGACCGTTTCGCTGGCCGACTATGGCGTAGGCAATCTTCACTCGATAAATAAGGCGCTTAGGAACGCCGGAGGGGACGTCAGGGTGGTGACCGACATGAGGGATCTGATCGATTCCGAATGTATAGTATTCCCCGGCGTGGGCGCATTCGACAGAACGATGGAGAGACTCATCCCTTACAGGGACGATATCCGTGCGGTGCTAGGATCCGGAGTGCCCGTACTGGGCATCTGCATAGGAATGCACATACTCTTCGACGGAAGCGAGGAGGGCGGCACGGAAGGATTGGGCCTCATATCCGGCAGAGTAAAGCGTCTGACCGCTGGGCAGGTCCCGCACATGGGGTGGAATTCCGTAGACGCCGAAGACGAGATATTCGGAGGGGTGGACAGCAGATATTTCTATTTCGCGCACTCCTACTTCGGTAGCCCGGAGGACCGTTCCCTGGTGATCGGAACGACGGAACACGGCGGCGCGGAGATACCGGTACTGTTCAGAAAAAAGAACGTGTACGGTTGCCAATTCCATCCTGAGAAGAGCGGCCTTTCTGGAGGCCGGTTTATAAGGAATTTCATAGAATTCGCAAAGGAGCGGCAATGAATAAAACACTGAGGCAAAGCGCGGGGGACGTCATTTTAAGGGGGACCGCATAATGCTCACAAAAAGGATAATCCCATGTCTGGACGTCAGGGACGGAAAGGTTGTAAAAGGCGTCAGGTTCCAGAACCTCAGGGACGTGGGGCATCCGCCGGACCTAGCCGGGGAGTACGAGGCACAGGGCGCCGACGAAGTGGTGTTCCTAGACATATCGGCCACGCTGGAGGCAAGAGATACGATGCTGCGCATAGTTTCCGAGACGGCGGAAAGGCTGTTCGTGCCGCTGACGGTCGGCGGGGGGATAAGGACAAAGCAGGACATGAGGGCTGCGCTCAGCGCGGGTGCGGACAAGGTATCAGTCAATTCAGCCGCAGTGGCGGACCCGTCGATAATAAGAGAGTGCGCGGATGATTTCGGGAGACAGTGCGTAGTGGTGGCAATAGACGCCAGGAAGAAGGACGGCCGCTGGGAGGTACATACGCACGGAGGAACGGTACCTGCAAATATCGACGCGGTCGAGTGGGCCGGAAAGGTTGAGGACCTCGGGGCGGGGGAGATCCTCCTGACGTCCATGGACGCCGACGGCGTCGGGAAAGGTTACGACATCGCCCTTACGGCGGCGGTCGCCGACGCCGTGTCGATACCGGTGATCGCATCCGGAGGTGTCGGTTCCATGGAGCACATATATCAGGTGTTCGCACAGACAGGCGCGGCGGCCGCTCTGGCGGCCTCTATATTCCATTATAACGAGTGTAGCGTCGGTCAGGTAAAGGAATACCTCAGAGACAGAGGCGTGGCGGTAAGATGAGGTTCGGCGGAACGGGCCGCCGGGACATGTGCTCCGCATATCGCACGGGCGGGATCTCTTTGGGAATTTGTCTTTCCCGCCCCTCACCGCCTGCGGCGTTCTTTTTTGTGATCTGACCCGGGGCGTTGTAGGGAAGTCGCTACTTTTTATTATCGTTTGAAGCATCGAATACCGTAACCTTTGACCGTTCAACAAAGGAAATGTTTATACCCAAAACGAAAATGTGCTGTTCGATGAATACAGGAAAGAAAACATCCGGCAATAGAGAAAAGGTTGTTTTGGCTTATTCGGGCGGTCTCGATACGTCGGTTGCTATCAGGTGGCTGCAGGAAAAGTATGACCTGGACGTCATAGCGGTCGCGGTCAACGTGGGACAGCCTGACAGCAAGGACGACATAATCTCAAGGGCGAAGACCATCGGCGCGATAAAGGCCGAGTATGTGGACGCGAGAGAAGAGTTCGTAACGGATTACATATGGCCCTCGCTGAAAGCCAACGCCATGTACCAAGGCGTCTACCCGCTGAGCACGGCTGTCGCAAGGCCGGTCATCATCAAGAAGCTTGTGGAGATCGCAAGGGAGGAGGGTGCGAAGTACATAGCGCACGGGTGTACGGCAAAGGGCAACGACCAGGTGCGCTTCGACGTGGGGATAATGTCGCTCGGCCCGGAATTGAAAATAATAGCTCCTATGAGGGACTGGGTGATGACGCGCGAGGAGGCGGTCGAGTACGCTCGCGCCAACAACCTCCCGATAGCATTGAAGAAAAAGAGCCCGTATTCCATAGACGAGAACCTTTGGGGGAGGAGCTGCGAGTGCGGGCCCCTTGAGGACCCTTGGATGGAGCCGCCGGAGGACTCGTGCGACTGGACAACGCCTCCGGAGGACGCACCGAACGAGCCTGAGTATCTGGAGATAATGTTCGAAAAAGGCATACCGGTCGGATACAACGGAGAGAGGAAGGACGGCGTCACACTGATAACGGAGCTGAACAGGATCGCGTCAAGGCACGGCATCGGGCGCATCGACCACATCGAGGACCGCCTGATCGGAGTGAAGAGCAGGGAGACATACGAATGCCCCGCCGCGATACTGCTGATCGCGGCGCACAGAGACATGGAGTTCCTAACTGTCCAGAAGAACGTCCTCGAGTTCAAGAGAGGCGTCGAGCAGAAGTATTCCGAGCTGGTATACAACGGGCTTTGGTTCGGCGCCCTCCGCGAGTCGCTGGACAGGTTCGTGGATGATACGCAGAAGTTCGTCACCGGGACTGTGAGGATGAAGCTCTTCAAGGGGAGCGCGGCCGCCATCGGAAGAAGATCGGATTATTCGCTCTACGAAGAGGGTTTATCCACTTACTCCAAAGGAGATTGTTTCGATCACGCGTCGGCCGTCGGGTTCATCTATTGCTGGGGGCTGCCTGACAAGACGGCGGCGAAGGCCCACATGAAAAGCAAGAAGTGATAACATGGGACAAAAGGCTCTTTGGTCCGGCAGGTACGACGGCGGCATGGACGATTCGACACTCGAGTTCACATCATCGCTTGATACGGACCTTGCTCTGGGATTCTATGATATCATGGGTTCCATAGCACATGTGACGATGCTGAGGGATTGCGGCGTCCTTTCCGGCGGCGACGCAGGCGAGATGATCGAGGGGCTGAGGGCCATTCTGAAAGATGTGAAGGAGGAGAGGCTAGAGATCGACTGCGGCCTAGAGGATATACACACAAACATAGAGCATGCCCTTACTATGCTCAAAGGTCCGGTCGGGGGAAAGCTGCACACGGGCAGGAGCAGGAACGACCAAGTCGCGACGGACCTCAGGATGTATCTGCGCGATGCGGTGCTTGAGGCGGCAAAGGACATCGACATCCTTATCAAAACGCTTACGGACCTGGCAAGCAACTCGCTAACTGTGATAATGCCCGGGTTCACGCATATGCAACATGCCCAGCCAGTTACGGCGGCGCAGCACATGATGGCGCACGCATTCAGGCTCGGCAGGGATGCCGAAAGGTTTCTGGAATCATTTGAGCGTATCAACGTATGCCCGCTGGGCGCCGGCGCGCTGGCCGGCACCACATACCCCATCGACCGTAAACAGACGTCAGACCTGCTGGGATTCGGACGCCCCACGGAGAATTCGATGGACAGCGTCAGCGACAGGGACTTTGTGATAGAGACCGCATTCTGCGCATCGATGCTGGCGGTTCACCTGTCGTCAATGGCGGAAGAGCTCATATTGTGGTCGTCGCCGGAGTTTGGCTTCATAGAGATGGACGACAGATATACGACAGGGTCATCGATGATGCCCCAGAAGAAGAACCCGGATGTCGCCGAACTCATAAGAGGAAGAACGGGAGGCATAATAGGGGACCTCGTCGCCGCATTGGTGCTCATGAAAGGCCTGCCGCTGACATACAACCGCGACCTGCAGGAAGACAAGAAAATAATAATGGGGTCGGTGCACACCGCAATACAATGCACGCTGATGATGTCAAAGATCATTTCCACAATGAGATTCGATGCGGACCGCATGTCCGATCTCACAAAGAAGGGATACATCAACGCGACCGACATGGCGGACTACCTTGTGGCGAAGGGTATGCCCTTCCGCGAGGCGTACGGGGCCGTAGGCTCGGCGGTGAGATTCTGCATCCGCGAGAAAAGAGGACTGGAAGAGCTGACACTGTCTGAGATGAAAGAGTTCTCCGGCCTTATAGACGACGACGTGTTCGATGTCTTACCAATCGAAAAATGTGTGGAGAGGCGCTGTTCCCTCGGCGGGACATCCCCGCGGAGCGTCGAAGCGCAGATATCCGGAACGCTCAGTTCCCTCACGGACAGAGAGGGCCGCATAAGCCGGAAGATATCCGCGATCAATGACTGCTGGAACAAGCTTGCAGATTAACGGCGCGGAACCGATGGTCGCTAGACTGCTGTAAAATTATTCATCCGGACCCCACTATCCTCTTGAATTTATCAAACAGGAAGGAGGTGTCGTGCGGCCCGGGAGCGGCTTCCGGATGATACTGTGCGGTGAATATCGGAAGGTCCCTGTGGCGCATGCCTTCCACGGACCCGTCGTTAGCATTGAATTGGTCGGCGATCAGTCCCGTACCATCCAGACTGTCAGCGTCAACCGCGAATCCATGGTTCTGTGATGTTATGTAAATGCGCCCCTCATACTTGACAGGCTGATTGCAGCCGCGGTGCCCGAACCTCATCTTATATGTCTCGGCACCGAATGCCAGCGATACTATCTGGTTCCCGTAGCATATGCCCATCATCGGCAGCTGCGACGACAGATCGCTCACTGTCTTCACTGCGGTCCTCATCATATCTGGATGCGCCGGGTCCCCCGGGCCGTTGGACACCAGTACGCCGTTGATGCCGGTATCGATCGCCTTCTGCGCAGGCGTGTCATAAGGAAGGATGACGACATTGAACCTCTCGGAAAGCTCTCTCAGGATGCTGCTCTTCATGCCGCAGTCTATCACGCCCACCGTCAGGTCCTTTTTGTTGTCGATCCTCACAATGCTTTTACTGGAGACCTCCGAGACAAGATTGCTTTCTGACGGCGCGGGGGTCTCCTTTGCCTTCCTGACGGCATCCTCCGCACCCCCTCCGTGGACGATCACGCCCCTGAGCGTACCGGCCTGCCTGATCTTTATCACCAATTCTCTGGTATCTATTCCGGATATCCCGGGTATCCTATGCCTTTTCATGAACGTATCTATCGTTTCGCCGCCGTACATCCTGGATGGTTCCTTGCAATACTCGCGGACAACAAGTCCCCGTATATGCGCACCCTCGGATTGGTTGAGCCCGTCGCACATTCCGTAATTCCCTACCATGGGATACGTCATGATAAGTATCTGTCCTCTGAAAGAGGGGTCGGTCATACTTTCCTGATATCCGCTCATTCCGGTGGAGAAAACTACCTCTCCGAAAACATCGTCCGTATGACCGAACGATTCCCCCTCCATTACCGATCCGTCCTCCAGTGCAAGATAACTCCGCATCATCGGGATGATTTCAACCCTGATGCCCAATATAATATTTGCCGTAACGCCTGAACAGAGGTTTTGTCCTATTGTCTGACAGCGGACAAACCGGCCCTTGCTGAACGGGCCGCTGATGCGGTCACGGCCTTCGGCCGAGAGTGTCCTTTGTCGCCGACACTATTTCAGACGATGAGTATCTCCCGCCCGTTTCCTTCATCACGTGTCCGATCACCCTGTTGACGGCCTTTTCGTTCCTCTTTATCTCACCGATGATCTCGGGATGCGCATCCAGATAATCATTGATTATCTTCTCCAGATCAGCACTTTGCTCCATTGCGGACCCTGCATCTGCGCCTGTCATATAGGCCTTCAACTTGATGTCCGTCTCTATGTCCGTCATTTCGCCTCCGGAGAACCTTCTTATTATGTCCACTATCCCTTCCGGATCCTTCCCCGCCGCCTCGAAAGCCTTCCAATTGGCACTCACTGTCCCCGTGACCCACGACACCGCCGTCTGTGGGGAGCCGGTCTCTTTAGCGATCTTATCGAAAATCTCGGCCAGGCCGGCGGACATCGAGACGATCTGGTCAGCGGTCCTCATATCGATCTTATGGTCCCTGCTGAGCCTTGAGGCTATGCTGACGGTGCTCTCCTTTATCGATATCGATCTCACGAGCTCCCCTATGCGGAATATGCCCAGGTCCGGCTCGTCAATGTAGCCGTAGTCCGCCTCATATTCCTTCTTCCTGACAGACACAGTAACTCCTCTTTCCTCATCGAAGCGCCTGGTCTCCCTCTCTACCTTTCCTCCCGCCTTCAGGACCTTTGTCTGTCTTATCGCTTCGAAGGTCAGCGCCCTCTCGACATTCCTCAGACCGGTGACGTTCTTCACCTCCGCCCTTTCATCTCCGATCGATATGTTACAGTCACAACGGATGCTTCTCTCCCCGTCATTGGGGAGGTCTATTGTGTGGCGGATGTCCGCTATCAGCTGCCTGAGGAACTCCCTGGCCTCCGCCGGAGAGGAGAGATCGGGGTCGGTCACTATCTCCGCAAGCGCGATACCGCACCTGTTATAATCCACCATGGATGACTGATCGCCTACCCTCTTCGTCTTGCCTGGGTCCTCCTCAAGCTGTATCCTGGTGATCCCGATGGGTTTCTTCCCATGCATACGATAGACGCCGCCCCTCCCGACGGGGTTGTCGTACTGTGTGATCTGGACGCTCCTGCTCATGTCCGGATAGAAGTATGTCTTTCTGGAGAACCATATGGTCTCGGGGATCTCGCAGCCCAGCATCTTCGCCAGCATTATGCCGTACTCGACCGCCTTCCTGTTCATCATGGGTTTGCTGCCCGGCATACCCAGACATATGGGGCATACGTGTGTGTTGGGGACGTCCGTGATGGCGGTCGGGCAGGAACAGAACATCTTGGACGCGGTCGGAAGCTGCACATGTATCTCAAGACCTATCCTCACGGCGACACCTCCGGCCGTCTCACGCTGAATAAGGAGTCCCATTCCTCCGCGAAGGTCACAAGAGGGTCCTCCTCCCAATGGTCCGTGACAACCTGCATCCCTATGGGCATCCCGTTCCCGTCGTAACCGCACGGGACTGACATATGGGGCATGCCAGCCAGGTCCGGGGGGCATGTGAGAAAGTCCGCGCTGTATGTTTCCATAGGGGTCATTTTCGATATCTCGCCAAACTTCGGGGAGACGAACGGCATTGTGGGCGTAAGAACGGCGCCGTATTCCCTGAATACTTCCTTGTAAGATGCGATCACGTGGAGTCTGACCTTGAGCGCTTTGGCATAGTATCGGTCCCTGAACCCCTCCATCCTGATATACGTTCCCAGAAGGATCCTCCTCTTTGCCTCATCCCCGAAGTATCTCGTCCTGAACGATGTGAAATAATCATCGAACTTCAGGGAAAGATCCCCCTCCTGCTGCCCGTACCTCATCCCGACATACCTGGCAAGGTTCGTGGACGCCTCGGACGTCGCTATTATGAAATATGCCGGCGGCGCGTATCTAAGCGACGGCATGCTTATTTTCCTTATCTCGACACCGGCGGCCCTCAGTGTGTCCAGGGAGCGTTCGAAAGCGGAAAGGACATCCTTGCTTACGCCGGCCAGGGACTCCTCGGGCACCGCTGCCGACCCTATCTTTTTGCCTTTCAGCTCAAGGACGGGCTGGGCGCATGAGGTCGGGTCCCTCGGGTCCTTCCCGGAAATCACCGGAAGAAATCTGGCGATCATTCCGGGGTCCGAGGATATCAGACCCACTTTGTCCAGGGAGCTGCCGTAATCCACCAGGCCGTGCCTCGATACTCTTCCGTATGTCGGCACGATCCCGTATGTCCCGCAGAAGCTTGCGGGACAGCACACGGAGCCTCCGGTGGACGCCCCCAGCGATATATGCCCGTCGATGACCGCCGCGGCGCATGCCGAACCCCCCGACGACCCGCCGCACGACCTTTCGAGATCAAAAGGATTCTTCGGGACGCCGTATGCCGAATTCGTGCAGAATGTGCCGAACCCGAACTCGTCCATGTTGTTCTTCCCTATCAGCTTCCCTCCGGCCGCCCTCATCCTCTCGATGGGGGCGGCATCGAACATCGGACGATATCCGTCCAGTATCTTGGAGCCGCAGCGCGTCTGCATATCGGCGGACGTCAGGCTGTCCTTTGCGGAGAACAGGAATTCGTGGCTGCCTACGTCCGGGCCGTCGGCTATGCTGCTGAACATGGAATACTTCTCGTTCAGCGCATGGAGGCGGGCGAGAATATCATTCATAATAGTCTCGGCCCCCTCACGTAGCCATCGTATGTTTTCATGTCCTTAAGAAGTTCGCCGGGATCGATGAAGATACCGGGCACGTCATCCCTAAGAATGTCCGTGATCTCCACAGGGTTCACGCCGCATCCCTCTCCTTCCGGCGACCCGTCGATCAGGCTGAAATAATCAAGTATCTCGGCCAGGTCCTTGCCGTATCTTTCAAGCTCCTCATCGCTGAGCGCAAGATGCGCGGTCTTCGCGACCCTTTTGATGGTCTTCCTGTCCATTATGACCTACGGATTCTCTCTTTTGTTATAATTTTTATCCCTGACTCACAAGACTGATACTGCGGCTCAGAATTCTTCATTGCCGCGTATCAAAGCCTGCGGACGCTATGCGCGCAGAAGCGGGAGGGAATGAGTTTGCAGGCTTTCGGTTCTGCGGGGAAAGAAAACCTCGGCCTTCGGGAAAGATTAATATATTGAGTAAACACTCATTGAATTGGAAGTCATTCAATGGCGGAGAAACGGAAACTGCAAAAGGCGCAGACGAAAGAGAGGATCGCGGCGGCGGCGCTGAAGGTTTATTCGGAGAACGGCTTTTCCACCCCTACCATCGCCATCGCCAACGAAGCGCAGGTCTCGCACGGGTCGATATTCGTTCATTTCCCGACCGTCGAAGACCTGCTGATCTCCTCAGTGGAGAATTTCTCACGGGAAATAGAAAAAGAACTGAATCTGCTATCTGATTCTGTCAACAACATAACCGTGCTTTTGGAGATGCATATTGACGTGCTGAAAAAGCATGAGGATCTTTACAAAAGGCTGATCAAAGAAGCGGTCTACCTGCCGGAAGAAGCGAGGAACACTTTCATCGCCATACAGTCGACGGTGTCCATACACTTCATGCAGGCATTGGAGGAGGAGATGAGCAAAGGGGAGATCAAGAACATACCGTTCCACATGGTCTTCAACACATGGCTCGGACTGGTACACTATTATCTGCTGAACGGAGACCTGTTCGCGCCGGGCGGCTCGGTTTTGAAAGTATATAAGAATGACTTGATCGAATGTTTTTTGGAATTGATAAAGAAATGAAAATATTGGAGGTAAGAAGATGAAGAACTGTATCGCCTGCGGTATGCCCATGAAGAACGCATCCGACTTCGCAATGAACGATATGAACAAGGATTATTGCGTCCATTGCGCCCGGCCGGACGGCACAATGCAATCTTTTGATGAGAAACAGGAGAACCTGACGGACTTTATCATCAGGACACAGGGGTTGGCCCGCGAGGTCGCGGAAAGCGCTGCGCTGTCCATGATGAGGAAGCTCCCTGCTTGGGAAGACTGTTTTGATTGAAGCGGCCCCTTGAGGGAGGTCCGGAATGATCCGCTGTTTGCCTGCAGACGGTCCCCATCCTGGTCATGTGGCTCAGACTGTCGGTCCGATAACCCTATATCGGTACTGGACATTTAGGAACAAGGAGAAAGAACTCTATGTCAAAACCAATGATGAGCGGCGAGGATATCGTCAGGGACACCCAGCTGCAAGACAGCCTTTCCAGGATCAAGCATGTGGTAATCGTCATGAGCGGAAAGGGAGGGGTGGGTAAGAGCACCGTTTCCTCCAACCTCGCTCAGGCCCTTTCTATGAAGGGCTATCAGACCGGCCTCATGGACATAGACATCACCGGCCCCAATATACCAAAGATGTTCCGCATAGAAGATGAGAAACTCTACGCAAACGAAAATGACAAGCTTATCCCAATATCGGTCCCGCCCTCGCTCAGCATAATGTCAATGGCTTTCCTGCTTCCGGAGAGGGACTCGGCGGTGATGTGGAGAGGCCCGATGAAGACGAGCGCAATAAGGCAGTTCATAGAGGACGTGGAATGGGGCGAATTGGATTACCTCATAGTAGATATGCCTCCGGGGACCGGTGACGAGGCGATATCGATCGTTCAGCTGATACCTAAAGCGGACGGCGCCGTTATCGTAACAACGCCTCAGGAGGTCGCTCTGCTTGACAGCAGAAAATCCATCACTTTCGCGTCCCAGACAAAACTGCCTGTTATAGGATTGATCGAGAACATGAGCGGGTTCGTGTGTCCGCACTGCGGCGAGCTTACGGAGATATTCGGATCCGGCGGCGGAGAGAAAGCAGCGGAGAGCCTGAACATACAGTTCTTGGGGCGTATTCCTCTCGAGCCCGGCGTAGCGGCGTCGGGAGACTCCGGCATGCCTGTGGTAGTGGCCGATCCCGGATCGAGGTCCGCCGCTGCGTTCAATGAGATAACGGAAAGGATCATAAGAACGGTGGAGAGAAAATGAAGGTCGTGGTCATTGCGGAAGGGGACACGCTGGATTCATATGTCGCGGAGGATTTCGGCCATGCGCCGTTCTTCCTGGTGGTCGATTCCGACACGCTGGATTATCATGTTATCGAGAACGAATATGCGAAATTGGAGGGTGCGGGCATGAAGGTCGCCAATGCGATAGCCGGGCTGGGAGTGGATGCGGTGATCACCGGCGGCATAGGCTCCCACGGCCTCGACATACTAGGCAAGGCCGGGATACATGTGGCTTACGACGAAGAAGGGGCCGTCGAAGAGTGCGTCGCGGACCTCAAAAGAAGAACTGAGTTAAGGAAAAGAGCGGGGTCAGACTGACCTCTTTTCTCCCCATATTATCTTATGAAGCTGAGGCAGCACCCTCACATTCAGTTTTCTGTTGACAACCTCTTCGGCTATCGGTAGCAGGTCCATTCCTCCCACGGGACAGAATATTATGTTCGTGTCTACGGGGTTCTCTCTTATGAACCGGATCGCGTAGTTCAGGTCCACCGCTCCGCCTATCACAAATTTGATCTGGTCCTTCTTCCCGATGTGCTCCAGATTCGAAAGGAGATTCCTCTCTGACATCCCCGACGAGGGGCATTTGATATCAAGACTGACGATCACCCTCTCATCCTTTGGTATCCATGATATGTCCTTTGACCCGTTCGTTTCGATCACTATCTTTTTTCCCGCCTTCAGAAGTCTGTCCAACAGCTCAGGGGTGTCCTTCTGGAGCATCGGCTCCCCGCCGGTGATACACACGTTCTCGGTGTCGTCCACCATCTCCATGATCTCGTCAACGGATGCTTCCATGCCGCCTTCCAGGGCATATTTGGTATCGCACCAATCGCACCTCAGATTGCACCCCGCCGTCCTTATGAAATATGTCGGGACGCCTATCATCAGACCCTCTCCCTGGATCGATCTGAAATATTCGCATATCTTCATTTTATCCCTCGTATTCTATCTCGTCCTTATATCCGGCTTCCCTGAACCCTTTGAGCCTCAGCCGGCATGAATCGCAACGGCCGCAAGCCCTCGCGCCGCCGTTGTAGCATGACCACGTCAGATGCAGCGGAGCGTTCAGTTCCTTTCCCTTCCTCACGATGTCGGCCTTGGAAAGGTCGATGATCGGAGTCCTTATCTCGACCGCCCGGCCTTCCGTTCCAGCTTTCGTACCCTTCATGAGCATCTCCCTGAATGACTCAAAGAACTCGGGGCGGCAGTCCGGGTATCCTGAATAGTCGATCGCATTGGCCCCTATGTACGCCGCTTCGGCCCCTATGGATTCGCAAAGTCCCGCGGCTATGCTCAGGAATATTATATTCCTCGCCGGAACGTATGTAACGGGAATCTCTTTACCGAGGTCCCCTTCTCTGTCCGGAGGCACTTCCATATTGTCATCGGTCAGCGCAGACCTGAACGACGACATGTCTATATCGATGGTCCGGTGCTCTATCCCATAGTGTCCGCACACCGCATAAGCGGAATCCAGTTCCCTGGTGTGTCTCTGCCCGTATCTGAAACTTACCGCAACGGCGTCCATGCCATCGTCGATCGCGGCCGCAAGTGTTACGGTGGAATCCAATCCTCCCGATAACAGCACGACCGCCTTGGGCATCATAACACCTTCGTGTACCACGCTGTCTGTCCGCGCTCTTCGTCCAGCCCTATGGACACGCTCTTGACCGTTCCGGGGATATCGATCTCGCCGATTATCTTCTCGGCCATCATCCTGGCCATATCCTCCGCGGTGGTCGTCCGGATGTCCAGCATCAGTACGTCTTCCGCCGGAAAAACGTACCTCTTGCCGCAGGACGATACTTCGACGGATCCGTCCCTCTCCTCTATCCTGACAATGTCCGAGGCTGCCGGCAGCAGGACCTTGTGGTCCATCTCGGCCGTCATGGATCTCAGTTTCTTTTTCAGCACGACGAAATCCATCACCATGCCGTTCTCGCCCGGCTCCCCTTCGAGCCTCATCCTCACTGTGTAGCTGTGACCGTGGAGTCGGGAACATTTCTCATGCATTGGAATGAAATGGCAGGATGAGAATCCTATCCCGGTGTGGCCTCCGTCTATCTCTATTATCATCTCTTCCCCTCGGCGAGTTTCATGGCGAGTATTATCGAGTCCATGTAATCCGTCTTCACCCTGGAGGTGTCCACGAACACTTTATCTATATTCAGCACAGGGGCGCCCATGGCTATCGCATCCCCAATGAAGTGCATGGTCCTGAAGATCAGGTTCCCGGCTATCCCGTCCGGCGCGATTATCAGATCGGCTTCTTCAACGGCCGACTCGATCAGTATCTCCGCGTGGTAGGAATCGTATCCTTCCTTCTGGAGGATGGAGACCAGCTCTTCCGCGCCTTCGATGGTCCTGTCGACGTATCTGTTCCTCCCTTTGTCCCCGCTCCTGCCTCCGGACATAACGGCTATCCTGGTACCTGCTCCCAATTCCTTCATGAGCTCTATCGCCCTGACTACGATGCTGTGTTTTTCTTCTGTTGTCCACCCTTCATCGATACCGACCGGCGCCATGAAGAACGTGCGACCTCTCGGCGGCTCCATTATAACCAGCCTCTCCAGCTCTTCGACGCCGGCCCTTTCCTTAAGTATTGGCAGCAGGGCGGAGGATGGCATGTCCCCTCTGACCGCCGCGTCTATCTTTCCTGAGAAGAGATCGTCCACCAGTTCTTTCGGGTCGCCATATATCTTAACGCCTTTATTGTTCAGCGTGCGGACGCTGTTCTCCACGTGTCCGGATTCGGTGCCGCGGCCGATCCCCACGCGTACGTCGGGAAGGGTGCTGTGCAGGAGGTCTTTGACTGTGAACATCAGATGTTCATTATATCCGGCGTATTAAGGATTTGTGATTGGATAGTTTGGCCGACCTCGCGGACCGAACCGGCTTTTCCCGTCCGCCCGCCGTGCCGCGGGGAGACCGTCTCTTAAGCACACTCCAGAATGATGGCAAACATTCCTCCCATAATCGAATATAGGTATATTTCAAAACAGTTTTTCCTTCTATGATAGAATTTGAGATATCGTTAAATGAACCTGTCGGGAGCCGAGAGGGAGGAGTTGTGAAAGGGGCTGGATGCCTTTGTTCTTTCGAGAAATGATCAGAGGGGGCCGATGGAATCGAATTCGTACCCTTCCCATTCTCTGAGCCCGAGAACTATCTCCGCTTCCGTCACAGTCAGCATCGGCTTTGAGTATCTGGCGGAGTCGTCCGTCGCTATCCTCGGGCAGGCGGTGTTGATGTAGGCGTCCACTTTGTAAGGAAGCAGCGCATCCGGTCCGATCTCGCTGACCACCAGTCTGTACGCCGTTTTCCCCTGTTCCTTTATCTTGTCCATAAGCATGTCTGCGGCTGCTGACCTCTCCTGCCCCGTCTTCGTGCAGACTATCACTAAGAAACTATCGGCGGCCTTCGCCTTCTCTATCGCGGCGAACCTCTTCCTGAGCATTCTGTCCCTGGCTTCGTCCACCGACCTTATTTCTCCGGTAAGGGGATCGAGCACCACCATGGGCCTCTTCACGCCGAAGGACACCGCAAGAGGATGAAAATCGCCTTCGCCCAGGTACAGGAATGCGTCCGCGTCACCGTTGACGGAGAGGGCGGAACTGAAATTGCACCCGAGAACCTGACCGGGATGGAATATCCTGCCGTCCCCTTTCCCTATGAAGACCTCTTTTCCCATCTCTTCAAGGATCCCTTTCGCCTTAGGTATCAGCCCAACGTACTGGACGGTCGCAAGCAGTCCGACCCTTTTCGGTAGTCTCTCCGCCGCTGTCCTGACCGCATTTTCTATGTCCGGGCAGGCTCTCACTTCGACAAAAAGAATGTCCTCATCATTCTCCTGAGGATGTATGGGTGAATGCCCGAAATGCACCAGCGCATCGGCGTATCTTCTGTAATCAACGAAAAGGTCGCATGCGCCGTAGCAGGGATCGCCCAGAATGATGACCTCTGCCTCAGCGGAGCCGGATAGAACATCGGAAATACGGAGAGCGTCCGCCTTGAGACCCTCCGGCAGCTGAACGGCTACGGCGGAGTAGCCTCTCTTCCTGATCCAAGAAACTACCCTGTCCAGATCGAGGTCGAACATTTACTTCATGTATTCCTGTCCCTTCTCGATATCTACGTAGCAGGGGGACGGGAATTTCATGGACGCTTTCCAGAGCGCGGTCTTGGCGACGTTCGCTTTCTCAGGAGTTACGCTTACGGTAAGGATCGCTTGATCGCGCTCAAGCCTCGCCGCCGTTCCGACGGTCTTGCCGAATGCCGAGCGCATTCCGCTTGACACACGGTCCGCGCCCGCGCCAGTGGCGAGCTTGTTCTCTCTGAGAACGCAGTGCGGGTATGCCCTTACTTTGAGGTGGTAGTTGGCCACTCCGGCCTGGCTGGAAAGCATCTTGTTGGCCGCGATACGTCCCGCCTCCAGCGCGGTGTGCCTGATCTGCACACGGTTCTTCACTTTAAGCGTGAGAGTGATGGGGAAGTCCTCATTTCCGTTCCCCATGTCAAACTGACTCAACCTGCTTGCGGGAACTCCTCCCATGTATTCGCGGCGTGTGTACGCCTGTCCTGTGATCCTTCTGTACATCGATGCGGGCTTTCTTACCATTTGCGCCACCTGTGTGGAATGTGATAGAGCGACAATCTCGAATTTCTATTTAAAGACTGTTGCTGTTCTTCTTTTTTTATTGATTACGACGCAATAAGAATCGGTAAATAAAACTTTCCGTCGTGTGCTGAACGCTCATCTGTGAACACCGGCCATTGTTTGTTCGGCATGGTCGGAACGCCGATCAATTGCCGCTTCTTTCGGCAAAGATTATTATGAGTGCCTGCGGAATGAACAGCCAGAACCCCGAAGCAGGTTCAACAATGCAGCCTATGGCAGACATGCATATGAGATAATATCCCACAAAGCGCGGCGCGGGTCTTTGCTCTTTTTTGATATAATGATGCAGCACATGGCCCAGCATGATGACGAATATGCCCGCCATTGCGAACCACCATGACGCGAATTTACCGTCTGTATAGTCGCCGACAGCGTTCAACAACCCATCTTTGACTATCGCCCAGAGAAATTCTCCGCCCAGTGCTATGCCTACTGCAACATGGATCATTCCCGTCGCGATAAGAAGTATCCCGCTGTATCTCCAAAGTTCCATCGGTCTTTTGTATGCAATTGACATATATTTCTGATTACATTTTCATATATAGATTTGTCGTAGTCTATTTACGCCAATTGTCGTATTTTAATCCTGGCCTTCCGTTCCGCATCCCCCCTCACCGACGGTACGAAATGAGGAGATGTTCGGCTCAGCCTTATGCAGAGGTCTCGAAAAAGTGCCTGCAGATGGACAATATTTATATCACCATCTCAACTCACATCATGGAACATGTCGAGAAAGCGTATCTCCAGAAGTGCGGTCGCAGGTATCGGTGAGGAACGCATTTCGATACTGACCGAACTGTCAAAGGATGCTTTGACCGCCGGCAGGGAAGACCTCGCAATAAGATACGTCTCATTGGCAAGAAGGATCGGCGGGAAGACCAAAGTAAAGATGCCTGCGGGTTTCAGATACTGCAAGAGGTGCATGATCCCTCTTATCCCGGGAACCAACTGCACGATAAGACTGACGGGCAGGAAGATAGTGACGACATGTCAGCGATGCGGCGGGCTGAAAAGGACGCCATACTTGAAGGAGAGAGAAAAATGACGGAAAAAGAAGCAAGAAAGGAACTGATGAGGCGCGCCAACGACCTCAGCCCCACGGTTCATGTGGGAAAAGAAGGAATAGACGAAGGAGTGCTGAACGAGATCGCCGCTCAGCTTAAGAACGCCCGCTTAATAAAAGTAAAGGTCCTGAGTACGGTGGACGCCGATCCTAAATCCGTGGCCGAAGAGCTTGCCTCGTCCACAAACTCCGTCATAGTGGATGTCCGCGGAAGCGTGATCGTGCTCACAGATAAAAGGACGTGGACCTCGCTGAGTCAAAAGAAATTCTGAGGGAGCGGCATGCTTGACGTCAACGTAATAAGAACGCAGCCTGAGATGATCAGGCAGATGCTCGCCGACAGGAACAAGGATGCCGAAATACTGGACAGGTTCCTTTCGGCCGATTCGGAATGGAGGAGACTCACGGACGATAACAACCGTTTGAGGAAAGTAAGGAACGAGGTGTCCGTGCAGATCTCCAAGATGGAAAAGGGAGATGAGAAAGAGGCCAAGGTCCTTGAGATGCGCAATGTCGCGGACAAGATAAAGAACAACGACGCCAGAATGGCCGAGGTGGAGATGATCAGGGACGACTGCATACTCAACATCCCCAACATACCTCATTCTTCCGTCCCGGTAGGTAAGGACAGCACCGAGAACGTAATCCTCTATGAGCACGGAAAGAAGAGGACGTTCGACTTCGCTCCGAAGCAGCACTGGGAGATAGCCGAGGCTCTGGATATAATTGATTTCGACAGAGGCGTGAAAGTGGCCGGCAGCGGGTTCTATTGCCTTAAGGGGGACGGCGCCCGGCTTGAGCGCGCGCTGGTAAATTTTTTCCTTGACAAACACCGCGACCAGGGCTACGTCGAGGTGTTCCCTCCCATAGTGGTCAACAAGGCCGCCCTTACCGGCACAGGGCAGTATCCGAACCTGAAGGATGATATGTATTATTTGGAAAAGGACGAGATGTTCCTCAATCCCACCGCCGAAGTGCCGATAACTAACCTCTTCATGGATGAGATCTTCGAGATAGGCCAGCTGCCAATACTCTACACCGCATACCTCCCGTCGTTCAGAAGGGAAGTGGGGAAGCACGCGGACACGAGGGGGATCATAAGGGTCCACGAGTTCAACAAGGTGGAGATGGTAAGGTTCGTCCATCCTGATACGTCATATGATGTGCTTGAGGTCTTGAGGGGGGACGCGGAAGAGCTCATCACCGCGCTGGACCTCCCCTACCGCGTCCTGCTGCTCTGCACGGGAGACATGAGCTTCTCCTGCTCAAAATGTTATGACATAGAACTGCACGCTCCGGCCAACGACGCTTGGCTTGAAGCTTCCTCATGTTCTAACTTCACGGACTTCCAGGCGAGGAGAGCACGCATAAAGTTCAGGCCGGAGCCTCATCTCAAGAGCGAGTTCATACATACGCTGAACGGCTCCGGACTTGCCCTGCCCAGAACGATGGTCGCCATCCTGGAGAACTATCAGAACAAGGACGGCACTGTGACGATACCCGAGGTCCTCAGAAGTTACATGAGAGGCCAAGAGACGATAGGCTGATCACGTCAGGATGCTGTCCAGGCGTTTGAGGAGCCCTTCCGCCCCTATGCCAGAACCGGTGCTAAGGAGTCTTTTCCTCAGCTCCGCCTCGCCCTCCGCCATGGCCTTTGAGGATATGCCGTAGCATCTCGACGCCCTTGCTTCGATGTATGCCGCCATGAGGTCGCAGGACTTTATGTCCTTGCCCGTCCTTTTTCCGAATACCTCGTCATCCGCATCCGTGAATGGCTCGTACACCATGAACTCAAGCTCCTTGTGCCAGGACGCCGGGACGAGGGGCATTATCTTGGATTTGACGAGTTCCCTCTCATATGACTCGAGAAGATGCGCCAGGCCGTCCACGTTCGCTTTGATCGGGCTTATGACGTCTTTGGTCAGGACCTCCGGAAGATCGTGGAACAGCGCGGTGTAGTAGTTGTTGTAAACCTGCCTGCCGTCGGCTTCTCTGTCAAAATCGTTGAGGAATATCATGTCCGCCACCATCAGAGAATGCCCCAGAACTGAGGTCCTCGGTATCCTCGGGGTCCTTGCCCACCTCTGCTGGAACCTGAGCTGTCCTATCAGGTCTATGAAATCGAAAGTGCTCTGATCCTCCGTCTGCTTCCTGACGCCGATCAGATCCTGATGCTGCGATATCTGCTCGTCGATCTCTTTCTTTGTCCCCTCTATCCCATACATGGAACGGTTCGCGTCATAAATTGTCTTGAATTCCCAGTTCGTCGCAAGATAGTGGGCCGCTCTTATGATGTCGTCCTCCTTCGACTTCTTCTCCGACCAGAGGTAATCCTCCAATCTGGATCTGAACTCCGGATCAGAATCCGGCACGTCGGCGTCGAAGCATCTCATCACGTATTTATTGACCTCCTCGAACTTCTCGGATATCACTCTGTGAAAGACCTGGGGCTTCAGGTCCGTCATGACGCTCCTCTGTATGAAGGAGAAAAGCGAGCGCTCTATTATCCTGCCCCAGTCCGGCCTGGCGCCTCCTTCCGTCTCCTCATATTTCCCCAGTACCCAGGCGATGGCCGCCTTGTGGGCCTGCTTGTCAAGTTCCGTCAGCTCGATTGTGCGCAGGTGGTCGTTCCATCTGTGCATGTTCGCGGAGTCGAATATCAGATAAAGCATGTCCCCGTTCAAAGCCTTCTTCTCGGACATGTGGTACCTTACTCCGGATACAAGTACTGAGCCTCTTCGTCAAACCAGGCCTCGTCGATCTCTTTGAGACGGGTTTCCTTTTCGACGGTCGCCGTTTCCTGCCTAAAGAGTTCCACGAGGCGCGTTTCCTTTTCGACGACCGCCGTTTCCTGCGGAAGGTCCAGTTCGATCAGGCCGGTCTCCTTTGATTCATTGTCTCTGTAACGGATCGCATTGTCAGGCTCACCCGTGTAGTCTATAAGATAACCTTCCTCAAGATCGTCTGGTACCTGAAGGGCGCCGGTCCTTATCTCATCGAACCTCTCAAACTCCTCATACTCTTTCCTGAATCTCCGGCCGCTTATGCCGATGAACACTGATGAGACCACTATGAGGACTATCCCTGCGGCAATGAGCACCATCGATGCCGACAGATCGGGGGACGTCGTCTGCATCACAAAGATGGCTCCTGCCGCCAGAAGCACCATTCCGATGACGTCGAGGATTGCCCACAAAGGCCCGTCTACCTTGACCATGGCTGTATATAACGCAATCAGTTAATAACTATGCCCAAAAAAATCTCACTGCTGACGTACTCTGGAAAGGGATCACCGCTATTTTCGCATATACGTCAAAAAATAAATCAATATAATATGCGGACGATGACCCTTTATGAAAATATCAGAAAGGCTTGGATCCATTCCTATGTCGGGCATCAGGAAGATGTTCGACCTGGCCGGCCCCGATTCTATAAACCTCGGTCTGGGGGAACCCGACCTCGACCCTCCGAAGGAGGCTGTCGAGGGAATGAATAAAGCGGCGTCCGGAGGGCTGAACAAATACGGGCCCACCGCCGGCATAATGGAGCTGAGGAAGGGCGTCGCGGAATGGTTCTCAAGATACGGGGACCTGACGGCGGACAACGTGATGATAACTCCCAGCGGTTCGTCGGCGCTTCTCGAGGCCACGCAGGCTTTCATCGATCCGGGGGATGAGGTGCTCGTCCCGAGCCCGGGCTTCGTGATCTACTCCCCGCACACAAAACTCGCAGGCGGCAGGCCGGTAGAATACAAACTCACCGAGGGGAACTTCATTCCCGATATCGAGAACGTGAAAGAACTGATCACCGAGAAGACAAAAATGATCGTTGTGAACAGCCCCTCGAATCCGACTGGCGGGGTGCTTGACGAAGCGACGTACAAAGCGGTGCTGGACCTCGCGGAGGATCATGACCTGATCATACTCTCGGACGAGGTCTACGACGCATACATCTACGAGGGGAGGCACTATTCCTTCATGAAGCACCTTGACAGATCGATCGTGATCAACGGGTTCTCCAAGATGATGGCCGTCACCGGCTGGAGGATGGGGGTCGTCTGCTCGAACAAGGATACGATGAACGACCTCATCAAGATGCAGTACCACGTCTGCGCCAGCCCCAACATGCCCGCGCAGTACGGGATACTGAACGCACTGCCGGCGATGGAGACCTACCTGAAGAACGCTAGGAGGATATTCGAGTCCAGAAGGGACCTCATATCAAAGCGCATCAACGAGATCGACGGCATGCACATAGAGCCTCCGAAAGGATCCTTCTATGCTTTCCCTTCATATGATCTTCCTATGAGTTCGGATGATCTTGCGAACGCCCTTGCCAAGAACGGCCTGATATGCACGCCGGGATCGTCCTTCGGGAAATACGGCGAAGGGCACCTCAGATTCTCCTACGCAGCGGACGAGAAGAAGATCAATGCAGGAATGGATATACTGGCAGAAACAATGAGAAAATTAAGGAGCGGATGAAATGACAGGAAGGATGGATCAGGATGACCCGAACGCCGGCCTCTTCGGAGGGGACGATGACGATATCACCGATGAGGAGTACGTGCAAAAGCAGCTGTATGAGAAGAACCCTCTCAGGGTGGCCGCGCTGAGCGATCTTTGTTACAACGAGATGATCGAGGGAGTGGACGGCATGGACGTCCCGGAAGATGCTAAGCGGAAGATGATATTCAGCCTGGCCGCCAACAGCGTACTCGACATGATATGCGATTCGGATCAGGAAACGGGGCTGGAGGCCACTTTCTCCTTCGACGTGTTTCTGGGAGTTTCGCTTACCAACAAGAAGTTCAAGGTGGACCTGTTCAAAGAACATATGAAAGCGCTGATAGGCGTGAACCGCGATGATTTCCCGGACGATGAAGCATATGAGGGTGCGCTCGCGGAGTTCGAAGAGCGGTGGTGGGACATCCCGCAGCCGCTGCTCGGACAGCGGACGCCCAATGACGCCATAAGGGAGACGCTCTCCAAATACGGTCTGACAGAATGAACGAGATATCTGCCTCCGCGCCCGGTAAGTTTGTGATACTGGGCGAACATGCCGTTGTTTACGGAAAGCCGGCGATCGCCGTCGCCATAAACAGGAGATTCTACATAAGAGTGAGGAGGGGCGAGGAGTTCAGGATCAATAACGAGATCGCGGATCTCAGATCTAACCCCCACGTGAGGTACATCGCCGGCAGGAACGATATGATCCCGGTCTCGGTGCACATGGACAGCAAGATACCTCCCGGCTCGGGGCTGGGATCGTCAGCCGCCCTCTCGGTCGCTTTCTCGGCGGCGATGCGCGCTCTCGGCAACAGGTCCGTTAATAAGGAAGAGATAGCGAAGGAGGCCTTCGAGGCGGAGTACTTCAGCCAGGGGAGGGGAAGTCCGATGGATACTTCGGCCTCCGTCAACGGCGGGGGGATAACTTTGAACGCGCCCGGATGCGGGGACGACCTGCTCTGGAGCATAACCAAGAACGAGCATTCCTGGGACATATCCAAGATCGCCGTTCCGCCGATGACGTTCGTGATCGGCAACACAGGAATAAAGGCCGCGACGGGACCGTTGGTCGAAAAAGTAAAAAAGTACAAGGACAGCAACCGCTTCGCTTCCGACATGGTCGACGAGATAGGCCAGATAACCCTTGAAGGGATGGACGCTCTTCGGACCGGCGACATTGCCGGCCTCGGGGAGCTTATGACGAAGGATCACAAGTTACTCTCCATCCTCGGCGTGTCGTCGAACGAATTGAACAAAATGGTCAGCGCGTCCCTTCCGTACTCCTACGGCGCCAAGCTCACGGGCGCCGGCGGCGGCGGGTGCATGGTGGCGCTGACAGACCATCCGGACAAAGTTTGCAACGCCATATCTTCCCGGGGAGGTGTTCCTTTCATCGTGAAGACAGGCGTAGACGGTGTGAAGGTATCTGGAAAAAGTGAGTGAAAAAAGTAAAAGAAGCGGCTGCCGCCGCATTTTTAGATCAGTTCCTCGAAGCCTTCGACGACCTTGGGGAACCTCTCCTTGATGACCTTCAGGAGATTATAGACATTCACCTCTTTGATGTCGGAACCGGAGATGAGCTTCACGAGCTCGTCGATGGTATCATCGTCAAGTTCGGCAAGCCTCTCTTTGGCCATCCAGTTCCTGTAAAGCTTGTCCTCCATCCTGTCGCGCCACAACTTCTCATACGGCATGAGCGCCTGTTTGGAGAAATCCCCCTTTTTGGAACATTCGGTGAGGACCAATCCGGCATACATGCCTGTTCTGCAAGCATGGCATATCCCGCCGCCCGTGATAGGATCTATTATCCTCGCCGCATCGCCCACCAGGATTATGTTGTCGTCCACGGCGCAGTCGAGCCCGGGGCATGTGGATACCATCCCCGCGACGACCTCCACCGGCTGGCTGTTCTTGAATCTCGGATCTTCCGCTATGAATTTGTCCAGGAATTTCTTCGGATCCGCGTCCTTGCAGAGTTTTGCCATCACTCCGATCCCCACATTGGCGACGCCGTTGCCTTTGGGGAATATCCAGAGATATCCTCCGGGCGCTATCTTAACGCCGATGTTGAACTCGCAGTACTCAGGGTCGACGTCTGCGTTCACCATCCTGTACTGGAGACAAGAATCGATATCGTTCATCCCCAGTTTGGTGTCGATCCCGGCCCACCTTCCGACTTGGGACTCGAAGCCGTCCGCCGCGATGATCGCTTTTGCGCGGATCTCGATCTCCTCTCCCATGCTCTTGGCCTTTATGCCGACAAGCTTTCCGTTCTCTTTTATAACGTCGGTGCACGAAGTGCGCATCATTATCTTTGCGCCGGCCGCCGCCGCGTCCCTTGCCAGGGCTTTGTCGAAGAGGTGCCTCTCCAGCACATATCCCACTTCGGAACCGGCGTGACTCTCATCCAGCTTGAATTCGTATCCGCTGGGGGATCTTATTACCGCTCCGACCATGTCGGCGCATATCCATGCCGGGTCCGGCTCTATCCCCACTTCCTCAAGCCATTTCTTGGATACACCCTCGGCGCACCTGAGGGGGGCGCCGATCTCCGCTTTTTTCTCTATGAGGATAGTATCAAGCCCTCCCTTGGCGCAGAATTTGGCTGCCATGCTTCCGCCGGGGCCGCCCCCGATGATGACGATATCGCAGGAATAAGTCTTCATTCCGCTCCCTCCATCAAAAGCGCGTGGACCGGGCAGATCTTCACGCACCTTCCGCATTTTGTACACTTGCTGTTGAATTCCAGAACGAAATCGTTAAGGAATATCGCATTGGCGGGGCACGATCCGGCGCACCCTCCGCAATGCAGACACTTGTCTAAATTGACTATCATTCCATCCCTCCTTATGCCTTCTGGTCCTCGGGGACCACCATGGCCGCCTCAAGTTCTGCGGCTCCTTTCTTGTTCTTCTCCTTCCATTCAGCCAACGGTACGGAGAATTTGTCCTCGATGATCTTGCGGTACTCCGGTCCCCCGTTGTAGGCGCAGAACGGAATTACCTGACAATCCGGCGTGATGTAGTGGACGCCGCAGCGCCTTACCCTTTCCACGTCGTAGTTGTGCATGTCCTGGAAGTGCATGCCGCCGAAGAACATCACTTTCCATGAGAACGCCGCCAGCGCCGTCTTCGATCTTTTGCTCATGACGCTTACCATCATCCTCTTGAATTGGCCCTTCGATAGCCCCCCTGGGAGGTTCTCTTCGATGAGAGTCCTGTCTAAAAGCTTCAGCAGTTTCATTGCGTATATTTTTTTGAACCTGGCCTTCTCTGCTTTGAAGGATATCTCCTGAAGGCCTTTGGTGAACTCGGCCACATCGATGAATCTGGGGAAGGGGGTCACCTTACCCGTCTCGTCCATGAAGACGTATGTCGCTATGCCGCAGTGGGGGTGTGTGGTGAAAGTGACCTTGTTCTGGTTGAGTATGATCGATGCGAAATCAGATATCGGCGCCACCACCGGCACCGGATACCAATCGTCCTTGGTGGCGTATCCGGTCTGCTCTTCGAAAGCTTTCACCAGGTCCGGAAGCGTGAATCTGCCCTTGGACAGTTCCTCTTTGGTCATCCTGCCGGTGAACGCCACCGGCTGGAAGTTTATTCCGCGCACCACATCCGCGTTGTCGAAAGAGAATTTCACCATATCGCCGATCTGGTGGTCGTTCATTCCCCTTACGATGGTGGGTACGAGCACGATCGACGGGCACTTCCCCGTCTCTTCTTTCAGCTTCCTGCAGTTGGCAATGACATCGAGCTTCACTTGGAACATCTTTCTGTCCCTTGCCTGAAGATATATGTCGTCGCTCACCCCGTCGAATGATAGATAGATGGTGTTGAGTCCCGCCTCGGACGAATCTTTAAGGAGATCATATTTCCTGGCGAATTCTATTCCGTTCGTAGCGGCCTGAACCTGAGCGAAATCCCTGTCCTTCGCCGCTTTCACTATCTTAACGAAGTCCGGGTGTATCGTGGGTTCTCCGCCGGAGAACTGCACTGCTGTGCATTTTATCGGCTCTTCCGACCTTAGCGCGTCCAGCATCCTTGTCAGCGTCTCGTAGTCGGGTTCGTACACATATCCCTGCTGGTTCGCGTTCGCGAAGCATATGGGGCAGTTCATGTTGCATCTGTTCGTCAGATCGACATTCGCCAGGGCTGAGCAGGTGAGCATGTCCACCCTCTCGCCATCGATGAATACGTGGACGTTCTCCCCGTCCTTCAGGCTCTTGTCCATCGGGTTTCTGAGTCCGATGCCGTCGTGGGCAAATTCCTCAGCTTTGAGAAAGAGTTCGGTGTCTGACCAATAAATGTCACAGAACTCTCCATGTTCCGGACAGGTCTTTTCCATGAATACCTTGCCGTCCTTATCGAACAAGGAGGCGTCAAGTATCTTCCCGCATTCCGGACAGACAGACCTTGTGTCTTTCGGAAGTCCCTTCTTGACCGCATAATTCTGCATAGTGGAAGTCATTGTACCAGGCTCAAGATTTACCTAGTATTTATAATACTTTGCGCGCAAGGCGGCATTATTGATTCTTTCATCAGCGGAAAATGAAAATAGAGATTGGAAATTGTTTTAGCGGGGTTAGCTCGAGGATTATCCAATGTGCCCTCCGGTGCGTATCACGATAACGGCGATCAAGAGGGTAACAAACACTATCAGCGCTGCGGCGGCTGCGATTATCAATAGTGTATTGTCTGTCTTCCTGTCGTGGGAGAAATAAAGCTCCGCGTTCACGCTGGCGCCGTTGTTGTAGAAGGTCACTACGGATGTCTTGTAGACGTCGTTCCCTTCCCTCCATTCTTTGAACTCGTATCCTCCCTCGGCGACGGCCCTGATGATGAGGTCCGTGTTTTCGGAGAGGACCACCGTTGAGGTATACCTCGCGAAGCTCGCTCCTCCGTCCACGCTGTATTCGGCGTAGCCTTTGCCTTCTATGGTCCCGATGGTCAGGGTCATGTCCCCTCCCACCCTCGTGGTACTGCCGGTGACCTGTATGGAGTGGTTCATGTTAACGTTGTAGAAGCTGTACGACCCACGGCGGATATCCGTCTGCGAGAGGTGTACGCCGTCCACTATCACCGCGTTGATATAGAAACCGGCATTAGCAGAGAAGACGAACGTGATATCGTTCCCCCTCTGTACGGATGTCTTCCCCTGAGGAGAGATCGTGGTCATGGAATCAGAGGTTGCTGTTATGATGTAGTTCGTCGTGACGACCGGAATGAACACCTCTGCGATCAGCTGATCGCTCACAACCGATATCCGGAGGTCGTATCCGCCGACAGCGAGCGTCGGGTTCGCCGGGGTTCCGGACATAGTTCCTGCGCTTCCGTCGATCAGGATGATCTTATCGCCGGGAACGAGCCCCGCCGGCAGACCGGCGGGGTCGATGTCCGCCTTCGCGGCGCCTATATCAGCGGCGCCGTTGACCGTTGCGTAAACCATTGTGACCAGGTTGGGCGAACCTATGAAATACAGCTCAGAGTTGGCATCAGAGCCTATGGTGAAGTTTCCGTCTATCACGCTGTCGGCGGCGAACGCCGCTCTGTTCACACCGTTTGAGAGAAGGACATCTCCGGTTATGAGATCCCAGTTCTCAATCACCGCTCCGGAATTAGCGTGTATGCCATACGCGCCGCCTTTGATCTCTCCGCTGTAGTTACGGATCTCTCCCCCAGCGGCAAGGTAGATCCCATCGCCGGTGCCTGCGATATTGCCGCTGTTATCGTTATCTACGTTGCCGTAGGAGCCAAGGTGTATGCCGTTGTTATCAGAGGTTATCGTGCCGCCGTCATTGAAGATGCGAATTCCGCCGCCAAAGGCCAATATGCCGCTACCGTTGGTAGAACTGATCGAGCCTGTGTTGGCAATCAGACCGCCGTCGCCGTCATCGACGTAGATGCCGGTGCCGTTGGTGCCGGTTATCGTGCCGTTGTTGGTTATGGTGCAATGCAAAGCTGGATTTGATGAGATGATGGCAGTGGCGTCGAGCCACCCGACTACCATACCAATGTAACCTGTGATCATGCCGGCAGATCCGTTTAAGATAAAGGCTGCGTCGCAGATAATGCCGTACTCTGCGGCACCTGCTATCGTGCCGTTGTTGGATATCTCTGCATAACTGTCGGCGCGGATGCCGGTATCCGCACCCGTGATGCTTGTGCCCGCGGCGTAGTTGTTAACGACGCCTCCCCCGTTTGCGTCCTTGAACCAGACGCCGTCGCCGGTGTTACCTTTGACGGAACCGGTGTTGGAATTGTCGACCCTGGCGTACTGGCTGTACAGTTCGAAGACAATGCCGTTTACTTCGCCATAGATGACGCCATAGTTATTGATGAACGGCCTGTCTCCGGCGGTGATGTCTATCCCGTTCTGGGTGTTGCCTTTTACGGCACCGGTGTTGGTTATTTCATAGGCGCCGTAGTCAAGCCATCCCACCATTATGCCGCCCGGCCCTTCGATATCACCATCGTTGGTTATTGCGGCGGGGCCGTCAATGCGGACGCCGTATTCGCCGCCGGCAGCACAATATACGGAGCCGGAGTTATCCACTGTGCCTCCGGCAAGGTATATGCCATTCGCTGTGCCTTTGATAGTCCCGGCGCCGGAGTTGGTGACCAAGATATCGGTTCCGTCTGCGATTTGTACACCGTTTCCGGACGTGCCTTCGATAAGGCCGGAGTTGGTAAAGACATCGCCTGATGTTCCGTCGAAGCCATCAAAGTCTCCGATGTACACTCCGCCTGCGCCGGTGATGACGGCGGTGGCGGCATTGGTGACCGTGCCGCCTGTGCTGAGTTCGATGCCTTTGCTGCCTCCTCTGATCGTGCCGCCGGGGTTGTTAGTTACGTGGGCAACGCCTACGGAAAGGATGCCGGCATAATTCGTCCCTTCAATCAGGCCGGAGTTGGTGATGGTGCCGCCCATGTCAAGCCGGACACCGTGCTCGTCTCCTCTGATCGTGCCTGTGACGCCGTTGATGATGGCGGCCGTATTGGTGGGAATGACTCCGCTCCGCATAACAGAGATTATAGTGGCCGTGTTGGTGAATGTTCCTCCTGCAAAAGCTACGCCGATGTTATCGGCGACACTGAGTATACCGTAAACAGTGCCGGTCGCCGAAAAATCTGGGTCCTCTGTATAGAGACAGAAAGTACTTCCGGATCCGACGGTCACACCCTTGGCAACGCTCAGTGTGCAGCCGGCGCCGACGATGAGATATATGTCTCCAGAAATGTTCAGAGCATTGCCCGCTCCAATATCGATGTCATCGGTGATGATGAACCATCCTCCGCTCGGACCGATGTCTTCAAGCATATAACCGCCGGAAACATCCGTCCCGAAATAAGCTGCGCCAGTAAGCTCCATCACGTTGTCCCGGGTGCCCTGGGTCCCGTCCGGCAGAATATACCGCACGCCGTTGATCAGAGTATAATCCAGATTGAGCACGTTGGGACTGCCGGCCCCATCTCTGACGGTGAGGTTTCCGCTGCGTGTCTCTCCGCCGGCGGTCAGAGTTATTTTTGTTCTTTCGCCGATCCCGCTCTCAGGCAACCAGAGGTATATCTTCCCATCATCGTCTGTCACGACGTCTTGGAACCCATAAACATACGTGAGGTTGCCCGGCAGAATGGTAACCGCACACATGGTCACTGCGGTGTTCGGGGTGGGCAATATGACCGTTGTAAGATAGACCGGTTCTTTAGGCAACTGATCATTCGTTGGTATGCCTTGTATATCGGCGTTGGTGCTGCCGCCGGTGACCACAGCGTCGCCGGCTATGCCGTCGATGCCATGGACAGTGCCGCTGCCGCCGGTGCCGCCACGACCGATGGAATTGGCTTCGACGGTGCCGCCGGTGATCATGATATTGCCGCCGTTGCCCGCATCGCCGCCGTTGCCCGGAATGACGGTGGTGAGGCCGCCGTTACCTCCGGCAATGATGGATCTGGTTTTGACGACGCCGCCGGCGATAGTGACCGTGCCGCCGTTGCCCGCATCGCCGCCGTCGTAGTAGTAACCGCTGCCGCCGTTACCTCCGTCTGCAACGGAGTCGGCTTCGACGGTGCCGCCGGTGATGGTGACCGTGCCGCCGTTACCGCCGTTACCGCCGCCAATGCCGGGGCCGGTGCCGCCGCCGTTACCGCCGGTGCCGATGAAATTGGCTTCGACGGTGCCGCCGGTGATGATCACAGTGCCGCCGTTACCGCCGGTGCCGGCGTTGCGGTCGCCGCTGCTGTTGCCGCCTGTGCCAATGGTATTGGCTTCGACGGTACCGCCGTTGATGGTGATCGTGCCGCCGTTGCCGTTGATATATGAATAAGCGCTTGTGCCGCCGTCTCCAATGGAATCGGCTTCGATCGTGCCGCCGTTGATGGTTACCGTGCCGCCTTGACCGCCGGCACCATGAATGCCGCCGCCTGTGCCTAAGGAATCGACTCTTATTATACCGTCATTAACGATTATCGTGCCGCCGTAACTGCCGCCTCCGATACCTACGCCGTCATCGGAAGTGGCGATGACTGTGCCGTTGTTGATCGTGATCGTGCCGCCGGGGCCGCCTTGACCGCCGTAACCGCCGCCGCCGATGCCAACGCCGGAAGCGGAATTGGCGATGACTGTGCCGTTGTTGATTGTGACCGTGCCGCCGGCGGCGCCCGCGCCGAGACTGCCGCCGTGCCGCCCACCGCCGATGCCCGCGCTGTACGCGGATTGTGCATTTACTGTGCCGCCGTTGACTGTGAGTATGCCGCCGTTACCGCCGTTGGTGTAGTTGCCATTGCCGCCTCCGATGCCCGCGCCGTTGCCGCCTGTGGCGGTGACAATGCCGCCGTTGATGGTGACAATGCCGCCGTTGCCGGCATCGCCGCCGCTGCTGCCGCTGCTGCCGTAGCCGCCGCCGATTCCCGCGCCGTTGCCGGAAGTGGCCGTGATAATTCCGCCGTTGATGGTTACTGTGCCGCAGTCCTCGCCGACGCCTCCTGCGCTGTTGTATGCGCCGCTCCAGCCGCCGCCGATGCCCGCACCGACACCGCCGATGCCGGGTGAGGACTGGGTGGATCGGGCTGTGAGTTTGCCCATCGTAGCGTCATCCGCAGATTGGGAGTAAATCGTCAGGCTGTTCGTTCCGATGACATTGATGCCGCTGTTATCGCTGCGCGTAGTAAAGTCACTGCCGTCCTCGAGGATCAGGTGTACGTCGCCATTGATGTAAACAGTGTTTCCGCCCGTAAGGCTGATGCTGCCCCTGATAAGATACCAGCCGCTTGACAAAGTGTAACTCATACTGCTGAAATCGCTGCTTGAAGTAAGTACGGTCACATCGTGGTATTTCGTCTCCCCGTTTTCGTCTAGATAGGGAACGTCGGTCTCGGGATGTGCCGAATCCGTAGCCGGCAGGAATAGCGCCAGCACCGTTATCGCGAACAGTGCCAGCGCCAGTGCTGCCGCGGTGACGGTTCGGCCTCCTCCGGCCGCCGCTGCGGTTCTGGTTTTTATCTTTGTCTGCATGGGTGAGCCTTCTTTTTACTATGTAGCACATCTATCTATTTATTGGATTATATATTGCATCCGGGAGTCCGCGGCGGCTCTGTGTATCGCGTCTCATACCTTTTCGGACTGATCGTCACAGTCTCATGATGTCGGACGACCGAATGCTTTGAGAACCATCTCATACTGTGTTTCCCCCCCCCCCATTCCCGCGCAGCTCAGGGGTATTACCTCACTAACTGTAATTCTCCCCTTATATCAAGGCTCCCGGAAATATTCATTCAGATAACATGGATCGACACATCAAAGGGATCAAAAAGTCGAAGGACGGCAACATGCCGTTCGTCGTGATAGGAGTGGTGCTGCTGATCATCGGGTCCGCTTATGCGGTGATGGTCTCGCAGGCGAAGGACGTCGAAGAGACGGCGGAAAACATCATAACAGAGCTGGATTCTCTGGATTCGGCGATAGAAAGCACAAGGATGTCCATAGAAAGAGGGCTGGGAGAGCTGATATTCGACATCAGCACCGACCTTAACGGAGGGTCCATCGAAAAGAGAGCTGAAACGTTCAAAGAACGGTCCGATGAATGGATGAAGACCAACTACCCCAGCGCTGACAGGGGCGTGTCGGTCACCATCATAAGTTACGACTTCGTTCTGGAGGCGGAGCCGCTCAAGCTGGTCTCCTCCGACGCTTTCACGGACGGTTTCATACCCTCTTACCTCAGAGCAACGGGGCACTACACGGCAAGGTTCATCTGCGGATCCGGAACATCGGTGAAGACCACGGCGATATCGACCGACGGCACATGCGCCCTTCCCTTAGCGGCGGAGAAGGGGTCGCTTTTTGACATAATGATCTCCGGCGAAGGCTCCGCCCTCTCGCAGATGATGACCCACCAGCTGACCGCCCTCGCTCAGTACAGAGTTCTGAACGGATACGGCGCGCTCGCAGAATACGGAAGTATGGGGACCATGTCCATCTTAACTTCTGCGGACGTCGTGTCCGCTTATGAAAGTTCAATGAAGGTGCTTGAGCTTCTTGTGTTCCGCTGCCCTTCGGAGGGCATTGACGCGGACCTTGAGCGGATCGACCTCGCGGACATCTTGGTTTCAAAGGACGGGTACGTGGAGATAGACCTTTCCGCAGTATATTCTCAGGCACTCATTTCCATAGCAGACGATCTGGCGCTGCAATGGTTCGACTATCTCTACGGCAACCGCGTCATAGATCTGATGGATTGGGTCGCGGACGGCCTGAAGAACGCTTGGGATTCTCTGAAAGGGTTCTTCACCGGTAAGAATGAATTCTCGGCCGCGCCGTATATTGAGCAGGTTATGAGGGATAACGGGTTGGACGTCGATATGTACAGCCGCCTCTACACCGGAAGGACGGCGTCGATAATGACCTCAGACGCCGACGTCGTTATCGGCGGCAGAACGGTCAGGATATCTTCTTTGTCCATCACTTCCGGCTACCCCTCCGTCGACCTGATGGGGTGGGAAGGGATATCGAAATTCAAAAGCCACTACAGGGCGGAGACCAACGAGATAAGGGAATGGATGAGGAACGTCATCAATTCCGCGGCTGTCAGCATAGGGGAATCGAAAGCGCTCGGCACCATACGGATACCAGTCGATCCGGCGGACGGCGAGGCATTCATGGAGACAATAAACAAAGCGGTGGACCTTGCCCTGAACAAAGGAGATACGGAGGTGGAGAGGATAATGACCTCCGCAATAACATACCAGAGGATCTCCGATCCCTTCTACGCCGCCATCTATAAGACGATATCCGATGACCGCAGCGAGATATACGGCGTCGAGACCTTCAGAGAGAACATCAGATCCTCCGTGGTATCGGCTCTGGCCCAGTATTTCGGGGATGCGGAGATCGAATACGGCGACGGCGACATGAACACGGCCGCCGGGATCCTCATGGACTCCGCCGGGGTCAGAAAAGCGATAGCCGATTACGAGAGCGCCGTCGACGGGTGCCTGAACGGCCTGAACGCGCTGACCGACGTACCTGGCGGGAATCCCGGTCTCGTCAAAAAGATCTGCACTCTCATATTCGAGGCGGGGATCTTTTTTATGGATACTTCGACGAACGTTCCGGAGAGGATCAGAATGCTTTGCTCCGAAGCTGTGGAGAACACGAACATCAACGCATACAGCGGGCCTATCGATCTTCCCGGTACCGGCTCCTTCACCTTCACCGGAGCGGGCGGGAACACCACCGTCGAGAGATTGACCATATCTTCCTCATCGTCGCCCAGTGTGAGCGTCAAAGGGCCGAACGATAATCTCAAAGATTGCGTGCATTACGTCGGATTCAGCGAGAACAGCGGCGCATCATACTCCGCCGCATTCTCGGTAACCGTTGAGGACAGCGTAGAATACACTGTGAAAAGCTCCGGGACGGTCACGGACGCAATGGGGATCTGCGATTCCGTGTTCAAAGGCTCTTCAAAAGTAAGTATGGAACTGAAGATCATCGTAGCAAGCGGATGGGAGCTTTCGGGGGTCAAGGGCTATACGCCCAGCAACACCCTTCTGGGAGACGCCTGGAACGCCCTCATCGGGCTTCTCGCGCCGCTCCTTGAACCTCTGCGCAAGGTGATGTCAATGATCATGGACGCCATCCTGATCTTAGGCACCGGGCTGATCGAATTCGCAAAATATTATGCGGCCGTCGTGGAGAAGCTCTACAACGTGCTGATGGAGTCCCTCAGACTTCTGGCCGAATTCGTCGAGGGGCAGCTTGTCAAACTGTTCGGTAGTGTTCTGGAAGGGGTGGTGAACGCAGTCAATAACAGCCTCGGGGGGGCGAAACATTCCGTCAGCTTCTCTTACATGGGATTCACGATATCGCTGGCAACGAACCTCCCCTCATCCGGGGACGATATGAAGACCCTTCTGACCATGACCATGGGGTGCTCGCTCAACAATCTCAGTATATCTGGTTCGGTCTCAATCAAACAGAGAGGTTCAGGCGGCGGGGAGATACTGCTCACTGGCGCCGCCGAGATCAGAGGCAGCGATTGGTATGCCGCCGCCGAAATAGACCCGCTCATGAAGACGACGGACCACATGATCTCATTGAACGGGGTCGTGTCCGGAGTTAGGTTCGACATTATCCTCCCGGACCTTGTCCAGTACCACCACCTGGAGTTCTCCCTCAGCGACATACCGCCGGTAGCGGCGGTGCTTTCGAACATACCTCTCCCCGTGCCGGGCCTCAAGGGGTCGATCGACGCCGGCATAGAGCTGAAGTACAGCATCCCCTATGAAACGGGGATACTGATCAACGAGTTCGAGCTTAACCCTCCAGGGACGGACAGGGACAATGAATGGGTGGAGCTTTACAACGCGACACCGCACCGTATGGACTTGAGCGGCTACACCATCAGCGCGGGATCCAACCCCGAAACAAAGGTCCACACGATAACGGACCTCGCATTATCGCCGGGAGAAAGAGCGGTCATACTCCTTTCCGGGGCTTTCCTCAACAACGACGGCTCCGCGCTCATCTCCGAGGGCGAATGCGTGATGCTGGTATCCCCTGAGGGAAAGGAGGTCGACAGGACGCCGGTCAAGAAGGACTCCAAGAACGATGACTTCACATGGCAGAGGGTGGCGGACGGCGCGAAGGAATGGACGTTCGCCAAAGGCACCCCCGGATCGCCCAACTGTGGCGGGATATTCAGCGGGAGTACGGCGAAGGTGCACATGCTCAACATACTGTACGATTCGGCCACCAAGGTCCTGGACAGCATAGGGTCCCTAAAAAGCACGGACGACCTTTCCGATTTCTTAACGGCAGCGGTAACTGATGCCATCGAAGAGAGGATAGGGATGCTGGCCGCCTGTGTCGTCGAAGCTTCGGTGTTCGTGTCGCTGGATGTCACCGATTATACGTCCACCGTATGTACGGGGGTCCGCATCGCATTGTCCATCGATTCCGATTTCATAGAGGAGGGATTGAAGTACCTGGTCGGAGAGATAGAATCGATATTCCTCAACATCGAGAATCCGTACGGCATCGCGCCGAAAGAGGTCTTTGCAGACCACCTATATCTTGGGATGACGTTCTACGCCGGGCTGACCACGCCGTTCTATCTGAAGTTCCTGGACCCCTACCCCGAGACCAGGATCGGTATCCATGTGGATACCAACGTGGCGGGACTGTGCAGACTGGTCGGATCCGACCTGGGAACATGGAAGGTCACCGCCGGAGTGCTCATAATGGACTGCCCGAGTATGTTGCTTCCTGCGGTTCTGAACGCGGATGAATATCTAGACTCCGACCTCTGGCTGATGAAGGCGGTGTTCACATCTGCATAATGCCAAGAGGACATCCGGCGATGTCCTGTGGAAAACGCCGCATGATGCCGGACACAGCCACATCCTCCGGACTATCAGACCCTGTCATGACCAGCGATACGGAGATAATAGACTTGGCGGTCAACCGGTAGACCAACCGGAAGCAGTCAGGATACTATTTGAGGGGGGAGACCGGCATGGAGGCCAAGCAAGACAAGGATGGAAGATTCAAAGATTCCCGGCCATCGAAGATCCGTGGGGCGTTCCGCAGGAGGGGGGCCTCCCCCTATCTCAGCAGGAAAGGATTTTGGGCTTACCTGCCATCGAAGCTCAGCAGGATGTTCCGCAGGAAAGAAAACGTCGATAAACGTATAGGGGACACCAAACGGAATGTAACTCTTGATTCGAGCGTCCTAATATCCTATGTCATATCAAAACACAATGATACCACCGTCAAGAAGGTTGTCACCAAGAGTGTGACCGACGACAGACTGATGCTCACCGATGTAATATTTGACGAGTGTTTAAGATATACAGATAAACGGAAATCAAGAACTACGAAAGAGAATATGTCGATGAAACTCAGAGATGTCTCCCCGAAGATAATTGACATATCGCCAGTTCCCTCCACCGAGGAACTTATGAAAAAATACAAGGTGCGCGACCTTGATGACTTGAAGATTCTTTATTCTGTGGAGATGACCGACTCAGTTATACTCGTGACGCTTGATGACGATTTTACCGACGTAGAGGGCATAAAAGCAAAGATAATGAGGCCGGAACAATATCTTTTTGAAGAGAAGGACAAAAATAAAAGGCGGGCAGAGCGGATGCGGTAACGCAAAAAGATTTTTAACCCTCGATTCGCTTAATAAGAACTGCGTCTTTGGTCGATCACATCACGCAGGTAAGAGGGGGTGGCGTCCCTCATCAAAGATGCCCGGTGATGAAATGTCCCGCCCTAGGAGGAGACTGGCGGCCCTCCCTTCATCGGAATTGACAAAGTGCGAAATATCTTGTCCCCTCTGGCATTTTCTCCCGCAGTATTCGCAGAGTTGCATCATGTCATTGTTTTAACGGCCATTTGGTTTGCATTCATTTCTTCGAATTGACCTCTTCGAGGACCGCCTCGGTTTCAAGATATAGGTCTTTGAGATTCTGTTCCATTTCTGGAGTTGTCTCCCAAAGACCGCGGGCAATTGCTTCCAGCAGATCTTCCAGTATCCATCTCAGCGCCAATGGATTATTTTCCTCTATCCATTTACGGTTATCTTCATTGAACAGGAAATGATTTGCCAGAGACTCATACATCCAGTCTTCGACAACATCGGAAGTGGCATCCCACCCGTATGCGTGGTTGATGTTGACGGCAATAAGGTTAGCGCCGACGAATCCATGGTCTTTAAGGCCTTCCACCCACTTCGGATTGAGCAGTCTGGATCTCATCATATAGGCGATCTCCCCCTCCAGATCTCTTATTTTCAAACGGTCGGGGTCCGAGCTGTCTCCGATTATGTTCAAAGGTTTCTCTCTTCCGCTGCTGCGCACCACCGCGTTGATGCCGCCAAAGTACGCATAACCGTCATCCGTGTCAATCAGGTCGATCTCACGATCTGGTTGGTTCTTGACGGCCACATCCAACTGATTAAGACGATGCCTGAACAGTTCAGGTTTCGTCTCCCCCCTCCACTTTCTCCCATATGCGCTGCATCCGCAGGTGATGTAGATCTGTGCGAGATCGTCTATACTGTCCCATTTTCTTGATTCTATGAGGATGTTCACTCCGGCGCCATGCGTACCGGCAGGTTCTCCGAACACGCGGATCAAGGCATTGCTCTTAGCGTCTTCTGGTGTCATACCTTCTTTGATCATCCTGACAATGTCACTTTGAAGGTGTTTCTTTATGAAGTTCTTCTCTTCATCCTCGTCAAGTTCTGCCACCATCTCAACGGCTTCGTCTATAAGTTGGAACAGGTTTGGGAATGTGTCACGCATTAGGCTGCTTATTCTTACTGTAACATCAATCCTAGGGCGTTTCAGTTCTTCATGGGACATAACTTCTAACCCTACTATCTTGCCTCCGGTGGAACCCCATATGGGGCGCACACCCATCAAATAAAGGATATATGCTATGTCGTCGCCGCCCGTTTTCATTGTATCAATTGACCAGACGACGATCCCTATGTTTTCCGGGTATGTGCCTTCGTCACTTATGTAGCGTTCGATCATCTGATCGGCCATCTTGACTCCTACCTTCCAGCTGGGCTGAGTGGGAACTGTCTCTGGATCCAGTGAATAATAGTTCTTTCCTGTTGGCAGAAGGTGTGCGTTGCCTCTGGTAGGCGCACCCGAAGGCCCGGGCGGTACATATCCTCCCCCCATGCCATTGAGTCCGTTGGTTAGTTCTTCCACCATTCCCAATATGCTTGGGTGTACGGTATTGCAGATGAAATCCGTGACCCGAAGGACATTCTCGTTGTTATCGGGGCAGAAGTCTTTGACGAGATCCAGACAGTCCTTAGGTGAATAATTATGTTCCTGCATGGCAAATAGCAGTTCCTGGGTCTTTTCGTCGACCTTGTTCACGATGCCGCCGTTGACCTCACCGGTCGTGGCATTGATGGAAGAGTAATTGTCCATGAGGAAATCCAGATCGAAGCCCATACTCTCAGCAACGGATATCCGTAGGGACGGCATGCTGCCGTTCCTCAGTCTTGTGAGACAGTAGACCATCTCCTCCATGTGGCGGCCTTGCGGCACATGTCCAAGTATGTGTAAGCCGTCAGTTATCAAGCCGTCCTTAAGATCCGAGATATAGTCATATATGGTCTCTATCCGGCCCATAACATCCTCAATAGGTGCGCCTTCCTCTATCTTCAGCTCCTTCCACATACACAACTCTTTGATCAGTTCGTAAACTGTCTCAGCTATTCCAGGAAGTTTCGCATGCTGGTAAGTGCTTTTGCAGAACAGGTAATCGTGAATGTGAGCTTCCAGCTCCATGAGATTATCATAAGTTCCGGCACGCGTCATAGACGGCATCATGTGGCTTATCAGGGCGCAGTTCTTCCGTCTCTTGGCCACAATTCCCTCGGACGGATCGTCAATGACGTAGACGTAAAGATGCGGCATGTGCTGCATCATTATGTCCGGAAAACATTCCTCGGACATGCCGTTGCCCTTTCCAGGGAGCCATTCGCATGATCCGTGGGTTCCTACGTGTATGTGAAGGTCTGTTTTGAACTCCTGCGCTATCCATTTGTAATATGCAAGATACTGATGCGGCATGACGATGTGAGGGTCGTGTATTAGCTCCTCGGCCTTGTCATGCTTGCCCCTGATAGGCTCCATGCCGAGGTATATGTTCCCGTTTATTACTCCGGGGATAATGAACCTGCCTTTATGGCTCATTATATGGCCCGGCGGGTCACCCCAGTTGCGGCACATACGTTCTCTTGGGACCTTTGCCAGCGCGTTCAGCCACTCCAAATATTTTTTGTTATCAAGGAATTCTACGGCCTGCTCTTCAATATCCTCTTCGTTTTTCCATTCGAGATCATTGGTCAGGGAAGCCGTCATTTCGTCGATGATCTCTTGACCGCTTTGGGGAACCCGATCGATAGTATATCCGGCGTCGGCCATCATCTGCATCATGTTCTTGATGCTTTCAAACGAATCCAATCCGCCTGCACTCCCTAGTTCGGAACCGCTACCGTTCACGAGAATGGAGATCTTTCTGTCTTTGACCGGGACCATTCCGACTCTTGCCCATTCGACTGCCAACCCGGCAATGCGCTCTATCCTGTCTTGGCGCCAGGAGTGATAGTCCTTTCCTTCGTCATCTTTCTCGTTGAAGACGAACGGCACCGTCGTGACCATGCCGTCCAGTTCCGGCAGGGCGACGCATATGGCAAGCTCTCCGCCTTCCATGCCGATCTCGTCCTTCATCCACGTATCCTGCGGCCTGAAGATCGATATTGCCTGAAGGGATACCACGTTCAGGTCCTGATAGAAATTGAACCTCACGCTGTCCCTTGAACCGTCCGTAGGATTGGCAAGGGATAACTGTGAGAATCCGCCCGGAGTGATCAGCGACCCTATGATGCTCTTTCCATCCTTTTTAAAATATTCTTCAGCGATTTTTATTGAGCCGATAGAACCGGTTATCTCGCTGGGCGTTGGTATATGGAACACAGGTATTGTGTTCGCGCCCAGCTTTTCTATCTCCCTTATCAGCAGATCATAGGGTTCCAGGCTTCCCCTGACCCACGCACCCTGCGGCAGAAGTATGCCCACGGTCGGTTTGTTCATGTCCAAAGATGCACGATAATGTTCAAGTGCAACATCGCGCGGAAAATCTGGATGATATATGCCTTGGGCACGGTTTCTGTACGGTTCGGGGACCTCTACATCCGTTCCGCCGATGATCTTCAGAAGGTACAGTATCAGGCTTTTGTAGTTCGCCTCCCCTCCAAGTTGTATATACTTTCTCATCATCCTGAATTCATCATCGCTGCCTTTGAACAACGGGCGGTTCTCTGCCATGGACTCTTCGAATTGGCACAGCAGGAATGTGTTGATGTTCTCTTCCATGAGAACGGCTTTCAGTTCGTCGAACTTTTTGTACGTGGAAGGATCCCCGTGCATTACGATCATCAGAAGATCGGAATTCTTTACAGACCTCAACAGTTCTCTGAATTCAATGGGATCTCTGATGGTATCTTCGGAATCAAATGTAAGGAACTTTACGGGAATGACGTCGGTTTCTTTGGATATGTTGCCTAAGATCGGTGCAAGGTTGGTGCCTCCGACGGTCAGATACGCGATCTTAAGCTCTTTACCCGGTGTGATGTTATTTTCATATGTTCTCATCTGATCACCATTTTCTTTTGAATCGAATAATATTGGATTATATATCCAACTATGATTTAAAAACTATTTGATTCAGAAATTCATGCTGCGCATAGCACATGAAAAAAGGCCCTCAATACTAATAAATAGAAACAAAATGATGTATAGTTGGATTATACATCCAATTGGTGATGAAGTTGGAAAAAATAAAGATAATCGCCTTTATTGCGGTTGTTGCGGTTGTTGTCGCAGGATCGGCGATATTCGTAATAAGCAATGATAACGGCGGCAAAAACAACAAAAGCGGAACAGTGACTGTGACAGATTACTTGGGCAGAGAGGTAACTATAACATCTGCCGAAAGAATTGTTTCGGCGGGTTCGACCCCTACGGCCATTTTATGCGGGCTGGGACTTAGCTCTAACATCGTTGCGGCTTCAAGCGATATGACCGCATATAGCGTGGATTCCTTTGTATTCGGGTTGACCCAAGACGATTTCCCTAAAGTCATAACCGACGGCTTCGAAAGCGGGAAGATCAAAGCACTTGGGCCCGGATACCAAATGTCGGCAGAAACAATGGTGTCCGTAGATTGTGACCTCATCATCAGCGATAACTACGGGAAAAACCAAGACACATGGGATGCATTGAATGCATTGGGCGTAACATATATTGTTATTCCGAGCAGCAACACCGTTGTTGAAGGGATATATGATAAAATAGAAATTGTCGGCAAAGCAGTCAGCAGAGAGTCAGAGGCCGAGAGGATTATATCTCAGATGAAAAATGTCATAAATAAGATAAGCGACTGGTGTGAGTCAATAGTCGAAAACGAGCTGAGCGGACAAAAGTATAATGTGGCCCTTATGATGACCGCGACCATCGCGATCGGATGGAATTACCCTCAAGGTTCTGTATTGAACGCGCTTCACGTGAACAATGTATTTGAAAGCGTGGGAACGTATGCAACGGTCTCTAAAGAGTCTATTGCAAATGCCGATCCAGATGTCTTGATATATCAGACCTTAGGTATGGGGGACGGAGTAACGGACCCGGTAGCATATGTAAAATCATTGTATAGTGATCCTGTTATCGGAAAGACAAAAGCTGCTGAGAATGGGCTGATATTTACTACGATAGACGGGGCGAAAGCCGTTGCGGGGCAGGCAAATCAGGACTTTGTGAACGCATATGCATTGTATGCGATGTTTATTTACAAGGATTATCTGACATTCGAGATACCGGACGCTTTAGATGACGACTACGCGGCATATACACAGCAATTCTGGGAAATGGTCAGCTCATAAACTGGGGGCGACTCTTCCAGAGGGTTCCTGCAACGGCACATGAAGTAAAAAGGCATATGACCAAAAGAACAGAATAAAAAAGGCTCTGATGCAGGTAGGCAGAACTATCTGCATCGTCCAACTTTCCATTAATTTCTGATGACAAGCGCTGACCAAATACGAACTTCTGCGGATGCCAGGTTACACAACGAAACGACCATTTCTTTCTCATCTGGTGGGAAGTTAGTCGGAAGTAATATATTTATAACATAGTAGTGATATGCAGTTGGAATATACATCCAACAGGTGATTTCATTTGGAAAGGATAAAAATCATGGCGATTATTGCGGTTGTAGCGATAATCGTCGCAGGTGCGGCGATATTTATTATAGGAGCCGACAACAGCGAAAACAGCGATGGGTCGGTGACTGTGACCGATTATCTCGGCAGAGAGGTGACGATAGACTCTACTGAGAGAATAATATCTACATCTGTAGTGCCAACGGCGATACTGTGCGGATTGGGCGTAAGTTCCAACATTGTGGGGGTGTCGAGTGATGCGGGAGTTTATGCCGAGGATCCTTATGTTATAGGGCTGACCAATGACGACTTCCCCAAGGCCATAACCGATGGGATGAATAGCGGCAGGATAACTCCGCTCGGAGGGATGTACCGCATGTCCGCAGAAACTATAGCGACAGTTGAATCAGACATTGTGGTGTGTGACAGCTACGGAATAAATCAGGAAATAATGGACGCCCTGGATGTGCTTGGAATAAAATACATAGTGGCATCAAGTGCAAGCTCTTTGGAAGAAATATATGATAACATACAACTTCTAGGCAAGGCATTCGGTAAAGAACAAGCCGCTGAAAGAATGATTTCTGAGATGAAATCGGTGATAAAAAAGATATGCGATTGGTGTGAATCTATTGTCGATAATGAACTGAAAGGACAGAAGTATAACGTTGCCCTCATGATGACTGGAACTTATGCTATAGGCCCTAACTATACTGGAGGGGACACGTTGGAAGCGCTTTCAGTCTATAATGCATTTGAGAGCATAGAAAGATATGCGGCCGTTTCCAAAGAATCGATTGCAAGCGTTAACCCTGACGTTATAATCTATCAAAATCTGGAAATGGGCACCGTGACCAGTCCGGCAGATGTGGCAGTATATGTAAATTCAATATATACTGACCCTGTTCTTGGAAATATAAGCGCCGCGGAGAACGAGCGGATATTTGCTACGGCCGGAGGAGCAAAGAACTCAACATCGTATTATAGCCAGGGCATAGTACGTGCATATGCAATCTATGCGATGTTCATTTACAAAGACTTTATGACTTTTGATGTGCCAGATGTCCTTGACAGCGACAACTATGCACAGTACACACAGCAATTTTGGGAAATGATCAACTCATGAGCGAAGCAGAAGTATCTAATGAAGCCGCCGACGGAACACTGGCGACAACACCCGACGGAACTAAAAGCAAATGGCAGAAAAAACATGCCAAAGAGAAACTGGCTCTGATACTGGTGGGAGGGACCGTCGGAATAATCTTACTTTTCATATTTTCTTTAACGATGGGAATATACCCGATATCCTTCGGAGACGCAATGGGAAGTTTTTGGAACATCCTTGTTAGTTTCTTCCAATCTTTGCTTCCGGGCAATGAGTTTGTACTTGATGATATGAGCGAGAGGATAATCTACTACCTCAGGATGCCTAGGTCCATAGCGGTACTGTGCGTGGGAGCGGGGCTGGCGACCGCCGGGGCTGCCATGCAGGCACTGATCAGGAACCCTCTTGTGGATCCGTACATAACAGGCGTCTCATCGGGGGCGTCGTTCATGGTGGTCTTTGCCACCTTCGGAGGATTGGCCGGCATATTGGGAAGCATGTCCATACCGATCGCAGCGATAATCGGCGCGGTAGCGGCATTCGGCCTGACAATGACGGTGGCCGAACTCGCGGGAGGGAAAGCGATGAGCTACGTCCTTGCGGGAGTGATAATATCCACGGGGCTTTCGTCGGCGATCGCCCTTTTGATATACTTTAACGCTGAAAACTACACACACATTGTGAAATGGATGTTCGGATCCTTCGCCGACATCCCGTGGAGCAATACTCGGGTGATCGTGTTCGGCACGATCATACCCATAATAATAACACTCTTTTTCGCCAAAAAGCTGAATATAATGCTCCTGGGCGAGGAGCAGGCAAAATACCTGGGCGTGGATACTGCACTGCTGAAGAAGTTGCTTATGGTGCTCATTGCAGTATTGGCGGCATTCTGTGTAGCATACTGCGGCGTCATAGGTTTCATCGGTCTGATAATACCGCACATATGCAGGATGATAGTGGGAGGAGACCATCGTTTGCTGATACCGTCTTCGGCAATATTGGGAGCGTTCGTATTACTGATGGCAGACATATTCTGTAAGACCATCGCAGCACCGTCTGAATTACCAATCGGAGCAGTGGTGGCGGTGATCGGGGTGCCGTTCTTCTTATTCCTGATGATGAAAGAGGGGAAAAGATATGCAATGTGAAGAAACAGACTTGGAGATGCAGACGAAGGCTGCCGAGACAGAGATGCTGCTTGATGTCTGCGGGTTGGCATTCGGATACACTTCCGCGAATTTGCTGAAAGAAATAGACATAAACACCAACGGAAGCGAGTTCATTGCCCTCATGGGACCTAACGGATCGGGCAAGACCACGCTTATGCGCTGCATAAACAAGATACTGCTGATCCGCGGAGGGTCCGTCATCATTGATGGGAACGATATAAAAAAGCTTAAGAGAGATGATATGGCTCGCATCTGCACGACAGTGCCGGCAGATATTCCTGCCGATTTTTCACTCAATGTCAAAGACTTCGTGATGTTGGGCAGGTCGCCGTATGTCGCCAATTGGTGGTGGGAGTCCGATGAGGATCTTACCATTGTAGAGAAAGCGATGTGGGATTTTGGAATATTCCAATATTCAGAAAGGAAGATCCATGAGCTCAGCAGCGGGGAGCGGGCACGCGCATTGCTAGCAAAAGGCGTTGTGCAGAAACCTAAATTGATGATGGTGGATGAACCAAGCGCACACTTGGACATAAAATACAAGGTGCAGGTGATGGAGATGCTGAGAGGTCTATCCAGATCGGGCCTCGCAGTGATAATGGCATCGCATGACATCAACCTTGTAACAAGATACTGCGACAAGGTCATGCTTCTGAGCGAGGGAAAGATCATAAAGTTCGGCACCCCGAACGAAGTGGTAACGAGAGAGTCCATCAAAGAAGTGTATGGAATAGACATCAAGGTGATCCATGATGAGGGGGTTCCATATGTGATCCCCCTTGCCCCAGATAAGAACGAGAAAGAATTCAGAGTGGACCTGTGATAAGAAGTAAGCGGTTTTAACATGATACAGATAGCAATATACGGAAAAGGCGGAATAGGGAAGTCCACGGTTTCGGCGAACATTTCCTATTCTTTGGCCGATAAGGGGACGAAGGTTCTCCAGATAGGCTGCGACCCGAAGCACGACTCCACCAGGGCACTTCTTCAAGGCAGAGAGCAGGCGACTGTCCTTAACTACATACGCAGCACCCCCCCTTATGACAGGAAGCTTGAGGATATAGTCCTTGACGGCGTAAAGGGGATAAAATGCGTAGAAGCCGGAGGGCCCGAACCGGGAATAGGTTGTGCGGGAAGGGGGATACTCAGCACATTCGACACGCTGAAGAAGCTGGGATTGGACGATATGAAGTTCGATGTCAAGATCTATGATGTTCTGGGAGATGTTGTGTGCGGGGGATTCGCTGTTCCGTTGAGAAATGAGTATGCGGACGGAGTATACTTGGTGACATCCGGAGAGTTTATGTCGATTTACGCCGCGAACAACATCCTCAAAGGGATCAAGAACTTCGATAAGGGTGTTCCCAGAGTAGCGGGCATAATCCTGAACTGCCGCGGCGTAGAGAATGAGTACGAAACGGTAAAGAGATTTGCAGACGCAGTCGAACTGCCGCTCGTTGCTTGCATACCCAGAAGTAAGCTGTTCGCAGATTCGGAAGCGGCGGGGAAGACAGTTATGGAAATGTTTCCCGACTCGGATGTCGCCAAAGAGTTGGAAAAGATATCGGACAACATAATCAGCATAATGGACGGAAGATCATCACCTTTTGATTCCAACCCCCTGAACGATGCCCAAATGGAGCAGATAGCAAAAGGGGAGACAGTAAAAAAAAATGAGAAATTTGACACAGTCGGATCGGGAGCAGCATGTCGAGGGTGCATAAAAGCACCTAAAGTCAAAGTTACCACTGAAAAGAACGTGGTCGGCTCCTGTGCAACAGCAGGGGCGGTCTATGGCTGCTCCTCTGTGATCGACTCTGTTGTCATAGTACACGGCCCCCGAAGCTGCGCACACATAATGTCCTCTTCAAGGAATATATCTGAGATCAGGAAAGGAAGCGGCAAGACTGGGAAAGGTCTGCAGTCGATGAGGATCGTTTCAACCGATATGGACGATACGATATCTGTTTTCGGCGGTGCTGGCCTTTTGGAAGAGAAGATAAGAAATATGATCCTTGAAGGGCACAAGAGCATCTTTGTCGTCACATCATGCGTATCTGGGATAATAGGAGATAATGCCATTGATGTTGTGAATGCCATAAGCAACGAGAATCCGGATGTTTATTTCAGGGTGGTCGAAGCAGACGGGAACATTCTTGGAGAATGGGAAGTGGGGTTCGCCGAATCCGCGAACGCCCTTCTTGACATGGTAGATGATACGCTGGAACCAAGGGAAGATACTGTCAACATCCTTGCGGAAAGATATCTTTTCAGACAGGGTGAGGACACAGAGAACGAGGTCTATGACCTGTTCCGCCCATATGGCATAAAGATCAACTGCAGGTTCATGTACGAATCATCCATGGATTCGATACGTAATTTTCGCTTAGGTAAAACGAATTACATTATAGACAACGACAGAAGTTCAATGAAAATAGCTAAATTAGTAAGCAGTAAGCTGAACGTTCCTGTGGATACGGAGCCGCTGCCCATAGGGATAAGAGAACACGGCAGATTCTCAGAAAAGATAGGGAAAGAGCTTGGAATGCAGGAAAAAGCGACAGCGATCGCAGCAGAAGAGGAAAATAGATACAGCTTAGAAATAAGCAAAATAAGACCTAAACTAGAGGGGAAAAAAGTACTGATAGAGGACAGATTCACTCAGAACATAGATTGGCTGGTCGAACTTGTATCAGATCTGGGCATGGAGGTATTAGCGGTCGGAATAGGACCTACGCACCACTGGAAAGAGAAAAGGGCCGAGCCGAAATCTCTTCCGAAGGGAGTGCCTATAAAACATGATTATCTGCTGGAGGACCTGTTGGCTGATGTAGAAAGTTTCTCACCCGACATAGTCCTGACGGACAGCGGACTCATGGAGCTGGATGGCATACGCAGTGCAATGTACTCCCGCCCCGCGCCCGGAATAAACAGCGTACTGAGGTTTGGGCGGAAGATGGGAGATCTTGTATCCGTACCCGCAACAGAGGGATGGAGGAAGATACAGTGACAGTCAACAGGATATGCATGGACGGTTTCACCGGCGCCCTTATGGCAGTGGAAAGCTTCAGCGACGGCAGGGCGGTTCTGCACGGTCCGGGAGGATGCAGAAACTATCATACGTTTTTGACCTCGGTGTGCTACCCTCGGGCAAAGCCTGCGGACTTCAAAAAATATTCCCAGCCGTATTTCTTCGGACAGGCAAGGATGCCATGTACGTACATAGATGAGGATAACTACATTAACGGTTCCGAGGGAAAACTTGAGGAGTGCATCCCAGCCATATGCAGGATCGATGATAATTTTGATGTTTTCATAAACTCTCCGGGGGCAGCGCTCATAGGCGATAACATAACGGATGCGATAGAACGAGCAGGATTCAAGGATAAGGCCATGGCGGTCGAGGAATCATTGATATCTCAGCCGTTCTCATCCAGTTATGACCACACCATAAAATCAATATTAGAGTGGAAGTCCCCGAAGAAAAAGGAGACGATCCCAAGATCCGTGAATATTTTGGGAGTGCCTATATCCGCAATAGACTGGCAGGACGTCATCACTGAATTTGTTTCGTTGCTCAGCGACATGGGCATAACGGTTATATCCTCTCCGGGGGCCGGATGCAGTTCATCAGATCTCGAAGAGTCCACGGCCGCAGAATACAACGTATGTATAAGCTCCGAATATTGCAAAAGGACCGCCGAGCTGTATGAAAAAAAATACGGCATACCGACCATATTCTCCGAAATGGGCGCACCGGTCGGACTCGACGCTGTCGAACACTGGGCAAAGAACATCGGGAAGATCATAGGGGCCGATACTTCAAAAGTGGAGGAACGCATCCGCCAGGCGAAGGCGCGTGTGTTCAGAAGGATCAAAGGATCGATGTATTCGAGACGTGTAAAATGTTCAAGGTTCACTATAATGGCGGACAGCTCCGTTGCGTACCCTCTTACAAAATGGCTGCACGAGTACCTCTGTATGGTGCCGGCAAGCATCTCTGTTGATCCAGGGGAGGACGACAAAATGGTATCCTGCATTGTGGGGTTCCTAAGAGAGATAGGGCTCAGGGAAGCATGGAACTCAGATCCCGCTCAGAAGGTCGATTTTGTCTTCACAGACGGGCACACAGCTGAAAGTCAAGTGATGATAGGAACCTGCAGGAAAGGCATAGATATCGCAATGCCCACTCTTTACCGCGTCAACTTCATACCGCGGCCGGTGTATGGAATAAACGGCTCCATGTATATCTTGGATGAGATATTCAGCTGTCTGTAATCACTTTGTTGCAGTCAGGGATCCTCCTTCATCCAGCATAGGGAATCCTCAGCGACCCCGGCTTATGCCATATGTAACGCAGGCCGCTCTCATTAGAGCTTTCCCTTTACCAACATATAGTAGCATATTGAGAAGAACACAACGCTCCAGACGATCACTATCAGCAGGGACAGCATCGGGAACGACCAATCCAGAGCCGCTGAGCGGATGCAATCTGTGGAATACGTCAGCGGCATGGCGGCTATGATATACTGCAGCCCTGTCGGCAAAGATGATACTGAGAAAACCGTACCGCAAAGAAATGTCATTGGAACCACGAGGACAGTGGTGAACATAATTATGGTCGTCAGGCTGTTCGAAAGGAATCCCACCAATACTCCCAGAAGAGAGAAGGCCACACATGATACAGCTATGCTCAATATCAGCATAACGCTTATGTGCAGCCCGTCGGTCATTACCAGACCGATCGCGAGCAGTATGAAGCACCCTATCATCCCTCTTATGAAACCGATCAGTGCCTTTCCGAAGATCACAGCCGAAGGCGATATCGGGCAGAGGATTATCTCATCGAAAGATGTGTAATATATCCTCTGAGACAAGACCTTATTGGCTATAGAAGAGAAACAGGATGTAAGCGTCGAAAGGGCGATGACTCCGGGGATAACGAAGGCAACATAAGGAACGCCCTCCATGTTGTTCACATTAGAGCCGAGACCATAACAAAACGATACGTAGTACAGAAGGGGCGTGACCATTATTGTGATCATTATCGACAGGATATTCCGTTTGAAGTAGTACAGGTCCTGCAGAGATACCCGGAAGGTCTCATCAAAAAAAGAAAAGATCATATCCTCACGACCTTGACGAAATCGGCGGTCACTTCTCTTCCCGTCATCTCCAGGAACACATCCTCAAGAGAAGTCTTCCTTAAAAGGACAGAATCGTTATCGCCGAATTCTGCAACGAACCTCTTAGCCTCATCCCAATCTAAAAAATATTTGTACTTTCGGACACAGCCTTCACCGTCATATTCGACAGCAAAACGTCCGATGTTTTCACACAGCTCCTTTGGACTTCCTAGTGCAACCCGCTTCCCCTTATCGATTATGGCCACTCTGTCGCACAGGTTCTCTGCCTCCTCTATGTAGTGGGTGGTCAGAAATATCGTGGTCCCTGCGCTGTTCAGCTGGCGGATCATGTCCCACAGCATATGTCTGGACTGAGTGTCCAATCCGGCTGTTGGCTCATCCAGGAAAAGGATCTTCGGATCGTGCATAAGCGCACACGCGATCGCGGTCTTTCTTTTCCATCCTCCTGAAAGTTTGACCACCTCATAATCCAAAAAGGGAGTGAGGCCCAATACTGCGGATATGTTCTCCGTCCTTTTGCGTATATCTTTCTTTGGGACCTTCTGAAGATACCCGTGGCAGACTATGTTCTCTTTCACAGATATATCCTTATCAAGGCTGATCATCTGCTGGACGAACCCGATCAGCTTCCTTATCTCTTTGTTTTCCGAAGGTATCCTGAAACCGTTGATCTTTACATCGCCGGACAATGGATGGAGAAGCGTGGTGAGCACACGGATGGTCGTGGTCTTGCCTGCGCCATTCGGTCCGAGGAAACCGTATATCTCTCCTCGCTTGACATTCACGTCGACATGATCGACTGCGGTCTTATCACCGAACTTTACTACGATCCCCGCCGCATCGATAACATCTTCGCACAGGTCTTTACTGGCTGTATGGACATCATCGTTCTGGGACAACATATTGGATGTATAATCCAATATGTTAATAATGGTTTTTACATGCTGCATCAATGGGGAAATTATCTGAAATCTGCCATTGTCGGCTGTCCGCATTGTAATAAGCCGTGGCCGTTGATGATCTCATCCAGGATATACCTGCATCCATAAGTTCCGATAAGGCTCCGGTTTATGAATGAAGTCCCGTGACTAAAAGGGAACCTGGTCTCTACACAGGTTGTTATGCTGCTGCTTTTTCTGATCTGTTCCGCAGACATACCGTCTGTGAAAGCAATGTCGTAGAAGCCGGAAGGGTCTGCCTCAAGTGAATCAATGCAGTCCGTATCCCGCAGATATTTCATAAGGTTCTCTGTAGAAAGCGTTGCCGGTCCAAGGACCTTTATATATCCAGGCATGACCGACAGATGGTCAAACATCCATTTGATGATCGGAAGCACATCCGAAGATATACCGGTCACGGAGCAACTGCTGCCGCGCAGACTTCCTCCCGCTTTCTCGGAATTCATCAATATCTTGTTGACCCTGGATCTCTCTGAATCGATCTCGTTCAATAATCCCCCCGGGTCGACCCCAAACTTATCCGATACATCGTACGCGAAAGATGCCAGCGACGGATATCCGATGGGCGACCCCAACCTGGGTATCAGGTACGGGATGCCGAATTCTTTGTAGTAGTATTTTGCAGTCTCGATCGAGAATTCGGGGTGTATGAGGATGTTTAGTTCTGCGCCGCATGACCGCTCCACATCTTCTTTTTTGCAACTGCATCCGATAAAGGAGACTGTCTCCAATCCCAGCATTCTCATCATTCGTGATATCTCCTCTTTACCATATTCCCAACCCCCGTCAGAAATATTGTAGCCCAGGATGTTGACAGAATTGGGGATCGTACTCAATGTCTTCGAACAGATGTGTTCAACTATCCTTTTCATCGTATCGTCGAATCCCTCATATACTGACATATTAGAGAGATATTTGTTTGCAAGAATGACCCTGTCCTCCCCTCCAGACCTTCTGACAGCCTCTTCGTTGTCTGTCACTTGTATAGATGCGCCAAGGGTGTCTATCATAACAATGTCTGATCCTGTAACGGAAAGAAGTGAACCTATCCCGTCGACGATCTTGCCCGAAGAACCCATCACTATGTCATTGGAATTAAGATAAGTGCAAGGAAGTCTGGATTGCCTGCTGAAATATTTTGACGAGCAGCACCCCGGTTCTTCCCCCATATAATCTCGAACGAGCTCTTTCAAAAGGATCTGTGCCCTGGAACGGCAGCCTCCCGGGCCGTTGATCAGAGCCCTCATGTCGGATGTGCCTTCTGTCGCAAGGACCGCGCCGATAAAACCATCTGGCTCCGTGTTCATTGGGGATCCCTCCATCCGTCGCATGCGGGCATACGAAAAGCGTTCCGGGCCCGCTTCGCCCAGTATAGGGTTCCTCTCAACCCTGTGAAATTAGTGTTCAAACCCACCCAATTCGCACCGATCCTTCCCACACGGGGATCGCCGGAGACCAAGATGTCACAGCCCATTTTGTCCATGAGACCTTTGACCTCGCAGAGAGGGAGATCGTAGATATGCTCTATCTCTTTATGTCTGGTCTCTTTATCGTTGTCTTTCAGGAGGTTGCATTTCCAATGCGCAAAGCATTTGACGGTGATTCCCATGTCAAGCAGGGTGTCGATGTACCAGTCCATATCGCTGCCCACCCTCTCATATATCATAGCGGTTTTGCCTTCAGTATACTTCCTCATCTCATTGATGGAGTCATAGTAGTTCTTTTCGATAGTGCGGAGGTATGCATCGCCTGATCCATGCCTCCCCGTCATCTCGGACAAGGCTGAGATCCATGCCTTAACTTCATACAGGCCGTGCGGCATTCTCAGGACAATATGTTCCCTCCCTTCGGTCAGTATCTCTGTGATCTTGTCACCTAGCATGGAAACCCCGACCTGTATGTTATATTCGGCGGAGGGCATTTTCTTTATGGACTCTATCGAAACGCCCCTTGCGAAAACCGTGTTGGGCCTGAGGCCGACCGCATTTAGTATCTCACTGATCTCGTCAATGTTCTCAGGCCTCGACAGAACAGATATGGAATATGTAAGGAGGTTGACCGTATCAGGTATTACTTCCAAGTTTCGGTCCAGCATACCGCTCATGCGTCTCAGGACGCCATCTAAACATCCGAACTTGCTGCTTAAGAATAGGCTGTCCTCGGGGACCGCAATAACATTCACTCCTTCAATGGAGATCTCATCTGCTATTCCCTTCAGATCCGTACCCATTGCCGCAGGCGCACAAGTGGGTAATATGAATATATTGCCGTAACCTTTCTCCGCCACTTTTTCTACGGTCTCCTTTATCCGTTCCGTATCTCCTTTGAATGTAAGATCATCGCTCATACATGTGCTGTAAAGATTGAATAAAGACGGCTCATCGGTCAAAGACCGTGTTTTATAAGACCTTCTGAGGTTGGAGTATTCCATCAGGAAAGCACAGTTCCTTGGTCCATGCAGAACGATTCCCACGTCGGACATCTCCTGCAGCAGTTTGACCCCGCCGTGCGAAGTGCAGCAAGGCGTCACATAATTACCGAAATACTTCATACCCACCCCGTGATCGTAGAAGTCAAAATCAAAGATTATCTCTTTATCAGGAAGTTTCTCAGCTTTAACGCATTTACCTGAAATGATCCCTTCCATGGCCTCATCGGTAAGGGGGTACGGCAGGGCCAGATCTATGCTACCCTTAGCGGCTTCGATTATTATGTCGATGATATTGCGTATCTCGTATGCAGAGTCTGATTCGGAGAACGACTCCAATACTGTAGACCCTATCCTTTCCGCCTGTGCGAACGCATCACTTTTAGATACTCTGCCCAATATCGGGAGTTTTGCGGCCCTGGCGAATTCCTCCGCAAAATGTCCTTTGTCGAGTGTCTTTCTGTTGATGACAGCGCCTAATATGCACGGGCCGTTGTTCAGATTCCTTATGCCGATCAATATATTGTTCGCTGCATATATGGACATGAACTCATCAGATATTACCAGGACGATCGCATCTGCGAACTCCTTTCTCATAGGTACTGAAAATCCTCCGCATACCACATCCCCCAGCACGTCATGTATCCGTATGTCATAATCTCCGGAGGAGTTCTCCTTGAGATAGTCGAACATTCTTACTATGCCTTTGCCGGCACATCCTAATCCTGGTATTGCGCCTCCGCATTCGATGCATGACACTCCATTAGAGCCTTCCAGGATCGGATTCGCCATATCGCTGTCTGTCAGATAATCCATAAAAGTGTTCTGTTGGATACTGTTCATAAGCAATTTCGTGGAATCGTGTTTAGGATCGCATCCAACGTGAAGCACGTTAAATCCTTTCTCAGACAACCCATATGAGATGTTAGAGGAAATTGTGGATTTCCCGATACCTCCTTTGCCGTAGATAGATACTGCGTACATACGTAGAAAGAGTATGTAATATTGGATATATAATCCAACTCAAAGAGTTCCCTTTAAAGGGTCACGGTCAACCGTTAGAATGACATCAAAACCTTGGATGTTCGGCCATATGTTTTGGAAAACCAATCGTTAATAATATTAACTAATATGGATGTATCATCCAATATGTCAACGGAGTTACCCGAGAAAAAAGACAGGAAAGTTGCCCTGGTGGTTGTGGATGTGCAGAGAAAGTTCACAGGAGGAACAATATCTGAGGACAGCTGCAAAGAATGCGTTGAGACGATCAATAATGCTGCGGCGATGTTCCGTGAAAACGGCAGACCGGTAATATTCATCTATTACGACGGCCCGTGCCACTGCTCATCATACAGCAAAGACGACGGTGACGAGTATCTTCACGGAATCATATCGGATCCAAGAGATATCATTGTCCACAAAGAGCATATGAACTCATTCCAAAAGACCAAGCTTGCTGATGCCGTAAAAGAATGCGGATGCGACAGCATACTGCTTGCGGGCATGGTGACACAATACTGCGTTATGGGAACATATTATGGGGCGTTCGAGCACAGCATAAGCCCGTATATGCTGGTCGGCGGGACGATTGCCACCGCAAATAAGTACAACGAGGCTGCATACTTGATATGTAAAACTTTCACGCTCGATGATGTCAAGGAGAACCTCATTACTGCAAAAGTACCCGAATCTACCAAAATGTGCGGTTGTGAGTACCAGAGGTGTGAGGTAACAGATCGTTGAAATGAGAAAACATCAACGGGGCACATTCAAAAAATACCGTTTCTTATTTTTGATGCCCGAGTCGCATAGAATTCGGGATAGGAACAGCATAATTGATAAAAGGAATGGCGGGGGCTGTTGACAGTTACGGATGGATGCGGCTGGGGAAAAGGCGGAATTGAACAGCTTCACCCCGGTAATGCGGCACATTTAAGGCAGAAAAGCACCCACTCTGGCGCCGAAGGCACCCGAGTAAACATCAATGAATGATGTCGGCTGACGTAAAACGCTAACTGCGAACGCGGATGTCCGCGCGATCAAGGCGATGTTTAAGTGAATGCTCAGAAGAGATCCGGCCTGATTGTCAAACTCCAATTTAATATATTATGATGAACATATCAAGTTGGATTATACATCCAAGTGGTATAAATGGTAATGAACCAGAAAACAATAATAGCGGTCATGGCTGTGGTGGCTATTGTCATTGTCGCTGCGGCAGCTGTTGCGTTGACGTCAAATGATGATGACGAAGGAGGACTCAAAGACGGTCTGGGAAGGTCTATAAACGTGGAGTCCACTGACAAGATAGCGGCAACATCCTCAATTGTCACAGAGATAATTTGCGGACTGGGAGGATACTCGAAACTTGCCGGCGTAACCGTTGACAGTTCCTATGCTGTCAACGAATACGTTATGGGCATGCCGGATGACGGGTATCCGAAAATAATCAATGACGGCCTAAGCAACGGGACTTTGACTAACATGGGCGGAATGTATATGATAGCAACGGAGGCCATACTTCCCGCAAACCCAGATGTTGTTATTATGGGAGGGTACTTCAACAATGAAGATACAATAATTCAGCTTGAGAATATGGGTATTCCTGTCGTTGTCTGCAGGAACGATAACTCACTAGAGGACATTTACTTCAATATCGATCTGATAGGAAAAGTAATAGGAAAAGAGTCTGAAGCACAAACATTGATCAACCAGATGAAATCTGCAATCGGTAAGGTCATCGATTGGACCGCGTCTATTGACGCTGCTCCTCAAAGAGTAATGGTGTCTATGGGATTCGGTTATGGTAATGTATACACAAACGGCGACACATACATAATGGGTACACCTATGATAACTGCACTCGGAGGTATTAACGCATTTTCTGGAGAAATACCCGGAATGTACACTCCCATCTCAACTGAAGCGATCGTTACCGCGAACCCCGACATCATAATCGACAACGGTTCTCCAAGCAGAGCTGATCTGGATGCGATAACGACAGACACGTTATTAAAGGAGATAAATGCGGCCAAAAACAACAAGATATATGGCGCATTCGAAACATGCAATACGTCATTCGGCCTTTGCTCTCAAGGTTTCGTGAACTCATATGCATTCATGGCCATGTTCATGTATGAAGACTATCTTGACTTCAAGATCGACCATTACATGGGCAACAATTATCCGGACTATCTCAAGCTATTTTGGGAACAGATCAATTCTTAAGAAACACTGTGTCAAATGACACCATTTTTATTTTTTTTCTTATGGTCTTTAAAAGAGATTAGTACAAATATCATGAGGCACATATAGAGTTGGATTATACATCCAAGTGGTAAATATGGTAATTGGCCAGAAGACAATCATTGTGGTTGTGGCATTAGTAGCTATGATCATTGTTGCCGGTGCGGCGGTTTTTGTATTGACGTCTAGTGACAAAGAAAGCAGCGGTGCGGTGACTCTCATCGACGGGGATGACAGAACAATCACCATTACATCTTCAGACAGGATCGTCTCTTTAGATTATTCTCAAATAGAGAACATCTGTGCAATAGGGGGGTACAGCAAACTTGTGGGGGTAACTGTTAACAACAATAATTACACTTATGCTAGCCCGGATCGCATATTAGGGATGTCCGATGACGGGTTCCCTCAGTCTGTGGTCAACGGGATGAACAACGGAACGATAAAAAATCTTGGTCCGAACGGCTCTGTTACATCTGAAACCGTACTTAGTGCAAATCCAGACCTTGTGATAGCGGCCCCCCACGGAAGCAGCGCAGATACAGTGTCTCAGCTAGAGAACATGGGAATAACCGTTATTATGTGCAGGCCCAATACTTCCCTTGAGAACTTTTACTTCAACATCGAGCTGATGGGTAAAGCGATTGGGAAAGAATCAGCGGCCACAACTGTCGTCGAACAAATGAAATCTGCAATCGGGAAGATCGCAGATTGGACCAAATCGATAAATGAGGTCCCCCAAATAGGAATGTTCATCAGCTTTTCGGAAACGGGAGGCGCGTGGGCGATCGGCGATCAGTTCTATAAAGGAACAACGCTGATAGAGATGCTCGGAGGGGTGAATGCATTCAGCATTTCAGAGAACTACCTGCTGACATCGCACGAAGGGATCATTGCCGTAAATCCGAACATAATAATTTCTGGAACTGCCTACGGCCCTATTGATTATATTCACACAGACCCGATATTGAAAAGCTTGACCGCAGTACAAACAGAAAGGGTGTATTCCTTTATCGGCTTAAGCAGCTCTCCGTGGTCATCGACCTCAATAGAGTTCGTGAACGCGATCGCATTGGTGGCAATGTTCATGTATGAGGATTATCTGGACTTTGAGATCCCGCACAAAATGGGCGATGACTATATGGATTATCTTAATAAATTTTGGAATCAGATCAACGTTTGAAGAAGCATGGTGCCAGTAGGCGCCATTTTTACTTTTATTTCTATCTTTGTTTCTTTATCATACGCCGTCCTTTAAAAAAGAATAGTACAAATATTATGATAAATATATTTAGTTGGATTATACATCCAAGTGATGAAAATGGCAATAGGTAATAAAACAATAATTGCAGTCTTAGCGGTGGCGGCCGTAGTAGTTGTTGCCGCTGCGGCAGTTTACACAGCATTTCCGGATAACAAAGAAGACAACGGCCCCGTGACTCTCATCGACGGTGCCAGAAGGACCGTCACAATAACATCTTCAGACAGGGTCGCGTCTGTGAACTATTCCGCCACGGAGATGATTTGCGGCATGGGGGGATACGATAAACTCGCGGGAGTCAGCGTCGATACGGGCGGCTATAGGACCCAAGACTATATTATGGGGGTCACTGACGATGGGTTTCCTCAGTCGGTGGTAAACGGGCTGAACAACGAGACGATCACTGATCTTGGAGGAATGTACCGCATATCGGCGGAGTCCATCCTTCAATGCAGTCCGGACCTGATAATAGCGAACATATATGGCAGCAGTGAGGATACGATATCCCAGCTGGAGAATATGGGGATACCTATTGTGCTCTGCAAAGACAACTCTTCCATTGAGAACTTTTATTACAATATCGAACTGATAGGCAAAGCGATCGGAAAAGTGTCAGAAGCCAAAACTCTTCTGGATCAAATGCAATCTTCGATAAAAAAGGTTGCAGATTGGACTAAATCCTTTGACGATTCCCCCAGAGTGGGAGTGTTCATATCTTTTTCGGAAAGCGGGGCATACGCCTGCGGAGAGGAATTCTACAAAGGAACAGTGCTGATAGAGATGCTGGGCGCAGTAAATGCGTTCAACATCCCGGGGAACTACCAGCTGACCTCTCAGGAAGGCATTGTAACTGTTAACCCGGACGTAATAATATCCGGTGGCGGCGACGTAGTCTTTTTTGACTCAATAAAAACGAATCCCATATTGAAGAGTCTGTCCGCAGTGGAAGACAATAGAATGTATTGCTTTGTAGACACTTGCAGTAGCGTGTTCAGCTCGACCTCCGTGGAGTTTGTAAATGCGGTAGCGTTGATGGCGATGTTCATTTATGAGGAGCACTTAGAATTTCAGATCGATCAATACATGGGGGACGACTACGTAAGCTATCTGAAGATGTTCTGGGAGCAGATAAACTCTTAAGAAAAATGGGTGCAAAAAGCACCGCTCTTATTTTTTATTTTCAACTCTGTCATCTCGGTCATGACACTGCTTCTGAGAAAGGAATAATACAAATATGATAAACAACATATTTAGTTGGATTATATATCCAATTGGTGAAATGGCAATGAATAATAAAACAATAATTGCAGTCTTGGCGGTGGCGGCCATAGTAGTTGTTGCCGGAGCGGCAATAATCGTTACTACAGGCGACGACAATAAAAGTGGCGGCGGGCCGGTCACCGTGGTCGATACCCTCGGCAGGGAGGTGACTATTACCTCAACCGATAGGATAATATCCTCGGGCGTCGTGCCCACAGCGATACTTTGCGGGCTGGGACTGAGCTCCAACATCGTCGGAGTATCAATCGATACGGGCATATACGACGAGGATCCCTACGTCATAGGGCTGACCGACGACGACTTCCCCAAGGCCATAACCGACGGTATCAGCAGCGGCAGGATAGCTGCGCTCGGGCCCATGTACCTCATGCCGGCAGAGACTTTGGCTTCGGTACCTTCAGACCTTGTGATATGCCAATCAACGAACGAGGAGATACGTATTGCATTAGACGCGCTCGGCATAACATACATTGTAATTCAAACCCCCGGTTCCATGAAAGAGGTATATGATACCATTGAGCTTGTGGGCAAAGCGGTCGACAGGGAGCAGCCAGCCGAGAAAATGATATCCGAGATGAAATCTGCGATAAAGAAAATAACCGACTGGTGTGAATCTATAGTCACTGATGAGATGAAAGGGGAGAAATACCGTGTTGCCCTCATGATAAGTGCAACATATGCCAATGGCAGGAATTCCGCACCTGGGAACATATTGACGGATCTATGCGCCGACAACGCATTCGAGAGTGTAGATCGAACCGCCCTCGTCTCAACGGAATCGATAGCAAGCGTCAATCCCGACATAATAATCTACACAGGTCTTGAAATCTATGACCTTGTGGTCCCGGCTGAATTTATAGAATCTTTGTATGCCGACCCCATTATTGGAAATACAGGCGCAGCGAAAAACGAGCTGATATTCGCCCTGTCCGGAGGGGCGAGGAGCCCCACAGCTTTCTATGAGCAAGGCATCGTGGGAGCATATGCGATCTATGCGATGTTCATTTACAAAGACCATCTGACGTTTGATATAACGAATGTGTTCGACAGCTCCAACTACGTCGAATATTCAAAGTTGTTCTGGGAGCAGATAAACGCTTAAGAGACAAGGCGCCCAACGGCGCCGCTCTCAATTTTTAGAGAAAAAACAAAGGAGTGAACAAAATGGCAGGCGACTGGAAAGATATAGTGTCCGCAGAGAAGAAAGAGGAGCGCAGAATGATACGGGAGTTCCCCTGCGGGGTGTCAGTTCACAGACAAAACAGATCTCTGATAGTGACACCTCCGTCAAAGGACTGGAGGGCACTGTCCACAGGCAACTTCAACGGAGGGTTCATGTCCTCTCCGTCAGCGATATTCAATACCACAAGCATCGGCGGGAGTGCGGAGTACAGCAACATGGGGAAGCCGATAGAATTCCACAATATGCGCACGGAGGAATATGCAAGATTTCTCGACTTGGACCCGTCTTCTACGTTAGGCTTGGGAACCGCAGCACACATGGATAATGCGGCGATCGACTCAACGGAAGTAGGCGGGATAGAGGTATCGATGGCGATAACAGGCGGGATCCGCGGTAATGGGGGCCGTGCAGGAGACCCCGCGAGCCACGATGAGATGGAAAGAGCACTTAACAAGAGCGGCACCATCGTGATAATCCTGGCGATAGATGCCGACCTCCCTGACAGCGCATTGTTGGGGGCGATGATGACAGCCACCGAAGCTAAGAGCAGAACATTATTGAAACTGATGGGAAAGAGTCTGTATTCTAATGGGATAGCAACAGGATCGGGCACAGACCAGGTCACAGTGTTATGCAACAAAGGAAGCAGGAACAAAGTCGCAGAATATAGCAACGGTTCCAAGCTGGCAAAGGCGATAAGAGAGTGCGTCGAGAAGACCCTCGCAAAAGCATTGGACGACCAGTCGATGATGAACCCAGAAGCAGAGTGCAACCCATACCTTATGATATCTAGGCACAAGATAACTGAGATCAACTGCCATAATGAAATGAGATATCCATTCAAAATGAAGACTCTGAAGGAAGGCCGCAGGAGACTTTCAGAAGATGCTTCAGCGGCTGCGATAGTGTCCGCGGTCTTACACGTAATGGATGAAATGGAGTGGGGGTTGATACTTCCCGAGGCCGGCACCGATGCCTGCAGAGGAATACTCAAAGCAACAATGGAGGGCCCCTCAATGGAAGACCCTGTTCTCAGAAAACGTTTCGAATTGACTGAAACGCCCGCAGAGATGCTGACCCTGGCAATGGCAATGATGCTTTTTGATAAAGCTGCAGAAGTAGATGCGGAGGGATCAATTTGAGCACCAGACAGGAAGTGTGCGGCGGATTCATAGTGTGCACAGATGCATCCAGCATAGTCATAAGTCACCCTGCGGGAAGATGGTCTGTACTGTCCTCTTCAGAAGGAGGGTATTCGGAAACACCTGACCAGCTGACCTTGACGAATGAAACACCACAAATTGGCAAATTCACGATCAAAACATCCCCTGATGTAAAGACGGCCTCATTGGTCTCAAAATCCCACCGCATGACGTCGGTATCTGCGCTGGTCATAGCTGATCCTAATCCTTCTGTAAACGGAGATAAGGCCGGAGGACATAGGATATCGGTAGTGCTAATGGTAGATGCAGATCTTCCAACTGGTACGATGGCGAGGGCGGCCATAACATCCACGGAAGCAGTGACATGTGCATTCCAGCAATTAATGATCGGACGCTCTGATAGAAAAGAGATCTCCTCGGGAAGCGATTCCATTTGTATCTCTGTTCTAAGTAACATAGGGTGCGGCAGAAGGCTGTACGGTGCAGGAAAGCACTCCAAACTCGGGGAGCTGATTGGGAATACCGTGATCGAAGCCACTATATCTTCAATGGGAAAGAACGGTGTGACCCAGGATTCTCAGGCAGACGTCTTCAAACGGCTGGAGAGATTCGGAGTCACAAAAAGATCCTGCAGAGAGTATCTGACCACTGTGGGTCTGGTGCCGGGAGATGGTTTTGATGCAGCACTTGACGCAATATCAGGCGACAGGATTATGCTTTCGTATGTTTCGGCGGTCCTTCAGATAGCCGATGAGATTTCATGGAAGCTGATACCAAAAGCTGAAGGATATAAAATAGGCCGAAAAATAATATGTGCCGCAATATCAGAAGACGCATCAAAGAGCAATGATCTTGTCGCAGATATAGTGTCTGCGATTGCCATGAGGGCTTTGGGAGACATATGATCGTCTGAATCAAGGACCTCACTAAACGTTTTCAATTACTTTCTCTTCCATCCTGTATACTCTGGTATGGGCATTCCCGCAGATCTGAGGACATCAATACAACGCGGTTCTCCCTTTGCCGCACCAGAATTGAAAAGCTCAAAAGCCTCATCATCATTTCCTTCGGATCGGAGTATGTCTCCCAACACATACATGGCCTTTGAATATCCTTTATCGGCCGCAGTTCTCAGAAGTTCCGTTGCTCCCTCTTTGTCTGCGGCTGTGCCTGTTCCTTCAAGGTACATCAGCGCAAGGTTGTACATCCCGCGCGGAGAACCATTCTCTGCAGCTTTCCCATACCAGTAGAGCGCTTTAGAGACGTCTTTCTCAGTTCCCTGACCGTTCATATATAGCTGGGCGAGGTTGGCCTGCGCTCTGAAGTACCCTGCTTCGGCCGACATGATATTCCACTTCAATGCCTCCTCATAATCCTGATGAGTTCCCTTACCGCCCCTGTAAAGTATCGCCAGATTGCATTGGGCTTTGATGTTCCCTCTTTCCGCTGCCATCCTATACCATCTGACGCCTTCTTCTTTGTTCACCGGAACGCCGATACCGACCGCATTCACATAGCCCATGTTCCTCATACCTGAATCGTTTCCGTTCTCAGCGGCCGTGCGGAAAAGCAATACTGCCTCCTCATTCGGCCCTTCACGGTCGATAAGCATCACTCCAAGATTGACCATTGCCATTGTGTTGCCATGCCTGACGGATTCTCTGTAAAATTTTTCTGCTTCGGTTTCGCTCGTTGAGATCAAAGCAAGATTGAAAGGATCGGATGGCCCGATGTCTTCAATAGGGTCGTTGAACCTGTCAAGCATGTCAACACCTGTTATCGGTGACCATGGTTGCCGTTTTCTCGGTGGCATCGCGGCAGTTGCTCTCCATAACGGAAGGGTGGGGACCCATTTTAGAGAGTAGTTCTTCGATCCTCCTCCCGGTAAGGTCCACCGCCCCTTTGACAATGTTCAGGGCGGTGCTCTTCTCCCCTAATGCCCTTACGGGATATGCTATAATGCACTTCTTTGCTTTGATCGTGATATATTCGGGATCCCTCGGCCCAGCGCTGATGTCATAGTGTTTTCCGGCCATGCTGTATTCCGGGCTCTTAACGGGTTACTGTGTAATATAGATTGGCACATACATCCAACGTCAGATCGGTTCAGAGAAACAAATGGGTACTCGATTCAGCATATCAGACGGCAAACTAGAACAGTCTTGATCTTTGACGAGAAGGCCAACCGTCCACAGTACAACTAAATGGATGATCGTGGGTCTAGCTGACCCTCAGGTTTATACATAAGTTCGCGATTTATGTATGTTGGACATATATTCCAATAGGTGATTAATTGGAGGAAGTGATATCGGTTGAGGGATTGTCGAAGACATTCGGTAAGAAGGTTGCTGTAGACAATATTGACTTAAAAATAATGAAAGGAGAGGTGTTCGGTTTCCTTGGGCCCAACGGTGCCGGGAAGACCACTGCCATAAGGCTTATAACCACTCTTTTGAACAAGGACTCCGGAACGGTGATCATAAACGGATATGACATCGATAAAGAAACGATCAAAGCAAAAACGAGTATCGGGGTGATACAGCAGCACATCAGTCTCGACAACGACCTGACGGTCATCGAGAACATGATATGCCATGCCAAGTACCACAAGATCCCAAAAAAGGTCGGGATGAAGAGAATAAATGAACTGATCGAATATCTGGGGATAGGAGAGTACCGTGACTATAAAACAACAAAACTGTCAGGAGGCTGGAAGAAAAGGGTCTGCATCGCATGCGCGCTCATCCACAACCCCCCAGTATTGTTCCTGGACGAGCCGACGGTAGGACTGGACATCGCCGGAAGAAGGCTCATCTGGGACATAATAAAGAAACTGCACAGCGACGGAACCACCATTTTCCTTACTACACATTACATAGAAGAGGCGGAAGCGCTCTGCAACAGGGTCGCATTCATTAACAATGGGAAGATCATTGAGACAGATACGCCCAAGAACCTTTGCGTCAAAGTCGGATCCACGGCAGTTGAAGCCTTTGACGGGGAAAAGACAGATTATTCTTATTTCGACGACAGAGAAGAGGCCAACCAATATGCAAGCAAGCTTGGCTACGGATATACGGTTGTGATCAGGAACACAAACCTCGAGGACTGTTTCGTCAAGATAACCGGTGACTCCGTTGGTGATCAGAAATGATCGACAATGTACGAGAAATAAGCAACGTGGCATGGGCCGACATACGCTTCATGAGGCACACGTGGGTGAATGTCTTCCTTATGAGCATGATGACCCCTTTCCTTTATCTTCTGGCCTTTGGCTACGGGGTTGGAACATTCGTTAATGACATTGAGACCGACTATGGCATCATGTCATACATTACTTTCATTATACCCGGTATAATTGCTTTGACAGCGCTGTCCGCGCCGTTCTCCTCAGTATCCGGAAGGATGAATGTTCAAAGATTATACTACCGAAGCTTCGATGAGATGATGTTGTGCCCCCTCAGATTCTCTTCTATCGCCATCGGAAAGGCAATGATGGGAATAATACGCGGTCTTTTGAGCTGTTCAATTATCTTTATCCTAGGCTTCGTGTTCACGCACCTAACAGGCACTACCGGTATGCAGTTAGAGTTCAGTTTTCATTTCGTGATCGTCCTGTTGGTGTCTTGTTTCACATTCTCCATGTTGGGTGAGACCGCCGCGTTCTTGGCAAAATCGCATGCGAGTATGGCAACATTCAGTACATTGGTGATCCTCCCCATGACATTCCTGTGCGGTACGTTCTTTGTGATATCGATGATGCCCGGATGGTTCCAGGCTATTTTGTATGTGCTTCCGCTGACGTACTCAAGCACCCTTATGAGGGAATCCCTGATCCGGGTTGACGGAGTAGTGCCTTTCGATACGATGTCTTGGGTGTTCCTGATAATATTGATCGCAATGGGGTTGGCGTTGCTTCTGCTTAACATATATCTGATGAAGTCCAGGAGGATCTGAGGACATCACGGTCAAACTTTATTCAATAAACAAAAAAGGGAGGGTTCGCCCTCCCGGGCTCTTTTTTCTCAATCTTCTGTTCTCATAGCGACCCGGCCTTTTTTCCATCGCTTATTCCGGCTGGTTGCGCTGTGCAGCAATGCCGGGAACACAGAGAGGTATGCTCTCCACATTTCACTTGATCGAATTATGCGCCAGAGGTCATCCTTTAAGCGAGCCCAACTCTTCCATTTTTCCTTCCGCATCCAAATAGAGTTCCCTCAGCTTTTCTTTTACATCTTCGGGAGCATCCCAGAGATCGCGATCTATTGCCTCAAGCATGTCTTCGATCATTTCCTTCATAGCGTATGGGTTGTTCTCCTCGATCCATTGCCTGTTCTCCTTATCGAAGATGTACTTTTCGGTCACGGCCTGGAACATCCAATCTTCTATGTTATCGGACGTTGAGCTCCACCCGAGTATGTATTCAGTAAGCTTGGATACTTCCATAGCTCCCTTATACCCATGTGGCTTCAACCCTTCAAACCATTTAGGATTGAGGACACGGCTCCTCATAACATAGGCGGTCTCCTCTTCGAGAGTACGGGTTTTCAGACGATCCACATCGGAGCTGTCCCCCATTACTGAGTACGGCTTATGGCCTCCGAACGTCCTTACGGCTGCATTCATGCCTCCCAGCGAGTCATAGTCGTCGTCGATGTCCAGCATGTCGAACTCCCTGTCATTATGATTCTTCACGGTTACGTTAAGTTCTCCGATACGTTTCTTGAACGCGGCTGTGACCTTCTGTCCCTTCCATTTTCCGCCGTAAGCGTACGCGCCCCATGTGGCATACGTCTCAGCGATTTGATCTAGAGTTTCCCACTTGGAGGATGCTATCAGAACAGAGACCCCGTTGCCGTGCTGTCCGGGAGGATCGCCGAATATCCTTATTCTCGCCATGTCCGAAGCTTCTTCGTCGGACAACCCGTCGCGGATGTATTTTTTGATATCTTCGTTAAGATGCTTCTTGTAGTAGTTCTCTTCGTCGGACTCGTCCAGAGCGGCAACCATATTCGTGGCGTCCGTTATCATGTCAGACAGGTTTGGGAAAGAGTCCCTGAAAAGGCCGGATATGCGGCACAGTACGTCAATCCTCGGCCTTCCCAGCTCTTCCAGCGGTATGACCTCAAGGCCGAGGACCTTGCCTCCGACGGCACCCCACTTCGGCTTTATTCCCATTAAGTACAGAATGTATGCGACGTCATCGCCGTATGTCTTCATCGTATCGGTAGCCCACACGACTATCCCCACATTCTCCGGGTAATTGCCGTTGTCCTCCACATAACGGTTGACCATATCTTCGGCCATCTGCTTTCCAACGCGCCAGCTTGCCTCGGAAGGTATGGCATCCGGGTCGATCGAATAGAAATTGGTACCGGTCGGTAAAAGGTGGGCGTTGCCTCTCGTTGGGGCACCTGAAGGTCCCGGAGGGACATATTGTCCAGATATACCTATGACGAAGTTGTCTGTCTCGTCGGTCATCCTGTTTATGCTCGGATAGATGTGTTCGCAAACGTAAGAGATCGATTCTTTCATCTCCTTCGTAAGTATTCCGAACATTTCGGACGCAATTGAGAAACATCCTTCTATATCGAAACCAACCCCGTACATACGGTCAAGGAGCGTGTTGAAGTCTTTGTCCACATCATCGACCAAGGCCCCGTTGAGGCATCCTTTTTCCGTGTTGAAAACTGAGGGTTTATCAAGAAGCTCGTCCAAATTCAGGCCTTTTAACTCGGCCACGGAGACGCGTAACGACGGTATGTTCCCGTTCCTCAAACGGCAGAGACTGTACACCATCTCTATCATCCGCTCGCCTTCAGGAACGTCGCCTAATATGTGCAGACCGTCCTTTATCATCGCATCTTTGAGGTCTGATACGTAGTCGTAGATCAAGTCCATCTTCTCTGCCACATCCTCTCTGGAGCAGTCTCTGTCCAGGCCTAGTTCTTTGAACATGTCCATGGTGCGTACGAGTTCGAATATCTTCTCCTCAAGGGGTATGTATTTCTCGGTCTGTTCAGTGGCCTTGAAATAAAGATACTGCTGGAGGCTACCGTCCAGGTCCATCAGCTCGTCATAACTGCCTGCGCGCGTCATAGAAGGACACATATAGCTTATGAGAACGGAGTTGGTCCTCCTTTTACACTGTATCCCCTCTCCGGGGTCGTCAATGATGTAGGGGTAGACGTTAGGCATGGTGTCCAGGATCACATCTGGATAGCAGTCCCTGGAAAGACCGTTGCCTTTTCCGGGAAGCCATTCTAACGTGCCGTGCGTCCCCATATGGACAACACAGTCCGCTTTGAAGATGTCACGTATCCACCTGTAATATGCAAGGTATTGGTGGGGCATTACGACGCGCGGATCGTGATAGAGTGTCTCAGCCTGTTCGTGCTGCCCCCTGTTTGGCTGTATGCCTATGAACACGTTACCGTTCGTGACGCCGGGGATTATGAACTGACCATCGTGAACGGATATCTCTCCGGGCGGGTCTCCCCAGCTTCTGACGATACCTTCCCTTGCTTTAGAGGAGAGGGAATTGAACCATTTCATGTATCGGTCAAGTCCGAGAAGATCGGCCGCGCGCTGCTCTATCTCATCTTCGGGCACCCATTCGAGATCGCTTGTAACGCCGGCGAGTACTTCATTGACTATCTCGTTGCCGTTCTCCGGGATATGGTCTATGACGTAACCCTTCTCTTTCATAGATATCAAGCAATTCTTTATGCTCTCGAAGGTGTCAAGGCCTGCTGCTCCGCCCACACGGTCGTTGGTGGGAGGGTACATGTTCAGTAGTATGACCGTCTTCCTCTCCCGGGGAGGAGTGCGGCGAAGTTTTGCCCACGCGATCGCAAGAGTGGATATTCTCTCTATCCTGTTCGGGACCGAGACCGTTTGATAGCTGCCGTCCTCTTCTCTGATCGTGAAACTAAGAGGGACGGTTATTATCTGGCCGTCGAACTCCGGCCATATGACGTTGACCCCGATCTCCACTGAGGTCAAACCTATTATGTCCTCATCCCATTTGTCCGGGGGCCTCATCACGGTTATGCCCTGAAGGACAGGTACGTCCAGGTCTCTGAAGAAATTGTATGCTTCTATGTCGCTGCTTTGACCGCCGAAGGAGATCTGCGAGAACCCCACGCACATTATGACGGATTCCACAATAGGTTTTCCGTCCAGGAACAGATATTTCTCTATTGTCTTCCTGACCCCCAGACTTCCGGTTATCGGGCTGGAGGAGGACTCAAAAAATATGGGTATGACATTCACATCTCTCTTTTTAAGATCCAATACCAGGTCTTCGATCGCCCCGATACGTTCTTTGATAACGCCGGAATGATGGAACATGACGCCGATGGTCGGTTTTGAGGGGTCCAGGCCCCTAAGGTATTCATCAAGGTCCGGCTGCTTTGAAAGCCAGGGAAGGAACAGGCCGTCGGTGCGGTTGAAAACAGGTTCCGGAACTACGATCTCGGAGATGCCCCCTATCTCTTTACATAGCCAGAGTCCAAAAGATGTGTGGTTGTTCGCCCCACCTATTAGGAACAAAGTAACGGCTCTTTTGTATTCTTCATCAGAATGCTTAAACAAATGCCTATTCTCGATGTTCGACTCAGGAAGGCCGCCCCAATATAACAGGTCAATATCCTTTTTGTCCGTGACTTCCTTCATACGAGAATATTTTTTGAACATGGATTCGTCCCCATGCAGCCGCACAAGTACGATATCCGCTTTCCTTACCGCTGTTAAGAAATCCATGAATGCGTGTTCGTCCGCATCAAGGTCATTGGAGTCGGCGCAATACATCTCGATCTGCACGGGGATATCGTTCAGTTCAGAACATACTCTTCCCAAAAATACACTGTCTTGGTTCGCCACGCTCAGGTTGACGACATTGATCGTCTTCTTAGGATCACTGGGTTTATTTTTGAATATTGCTGGCATAAAAATCACACTTCTCTCATAACCATTCTGACAGAACTCTCAATATATTCTGCATTCAGATCTTCCAGGCACAGGTATGTGCCGTTCAGCGCTCTGCATAATTCCAAGGCAAGACCGAACCTCAGTCTGCCTACTTCCGTATCTATGACAATGAATCTTATTTTGGATTCAGAAAGCGATGCGGCGGTCATGAGCATTTCCTCCACGGCCCTCATGCCTGGAGTATACGATACGTTGCATCTGCCGTCTGACAAAATAACCATGACCGGGCTGGTGTTCTTCGCGATCCTGTCCTTCAGGATATCGTAACCTTTCAGCAGTCCGTGTATCAGGGGTGTCTTCCCCCCTGTGGGTATCTCGGCCAATATGTTGTAAGCTTTCAATGTGCTTTTTGTGAGAGGCAGCATTTCTTCCGCTTTATCTATTCTGAATACCGCCATGCCGATCTCGTCACGTTTTTGGTAAGCATCCTTCAGCATTGACAATATGGCGCCTTTCACAGCCACCATGCGCTTCTGCGCACCGATAGAACCGCTCCCGTCGACAAGGAACAGAACGCTGTTCCCCTGTTTCTTTTCTCTTATCTTCTCCCGGAGGTCATCCACTTTGAGCACGATGGCCATATCCTCGTGGTCGCGGAGTATCTGGTAAGGCGCAGCCGCCCTTATGCTGGCACATAAGGCGATGTCGTTGACCCTGCCTTTTGGTATCCTGTATCCTATACACCTTCCTGATTTGTCAGTGGATTTGGATTGACTGTGGCGGCCCGACTTCCCTGTATCTTGGATCTTATCGGCATTAGGCATAAAGTCGATGACCCTGAATGTGTCCCCTATGGAGAAGACCTCCTCTTGGAAGTCTTCATCTGACTGAGGAGGTGGCGGCGGTGGCGGCTCCTGGTCATCCTCCGGGGGATCCTCTCGCTCATCCTCTTCTTCCTGATCCTCTTCTTCCTGTTCTTCCGGCTCCGGAGGCTCGGGGGGTTCCGGCGGAGGCTGGTCTTGATCACGGTCATTCCTCCGGTGTTCCAGACATATGGCCGCAGCATCCTTCAGATCGTCGAGGTTCGTCATGTCCCGGTTGTCCAATGCCGCTATCGCGCAGGCCGCGTTCATTACGGAAATATCTCCTCTGTGCCCAGCTACGTTCAGCTCATTGCATACCTCGGATATTGCATTGCAGTATCCGGAGGGAACCCTTGTGAATCTTGCCCTGTCGTGGGCTTTATCGATGCTCGCTGAGATCTCAGCATCCATTTCGGAATAGGATTCTATGAATGCCTTTGGGTCAGCCTCATAAGCAAGTCTCCGTTTTATGATCTCTTCTCTCAGTGCTTCCTCTTCAATGTTAGAGGTGAAAACGCACACATCAAAGCGGTCCAAAAGATGTTCCGAAAGCCCGCCCTCCTCGGGGTCCATGGTAGCTACAAGCAAGAGCTCGCAGCTGTGAGTCTCGGATATGCCCTCTCTTTCAACCGTATTGTAACGGGTGCCTGCTGCATTCAATATTTGATAAAGCAGATATTCCGGTATGAGGTTGATATTCTCCACAAGCAGAATGTTGTTGTCGGAGCGGAGCAGGATGCTGTCAGACAGGACCTTCTTCCCATCTTTCATGGTCCTCTCAATGTCCATGCCGCCGAATATCTGGTCCTCAGTGGCATTAAGAGGAAGCGTTATTATGTTCCTGTCCCCGGCAATCGAGGACATGGACCTTGCCATGACAGATTTTCCGGATCCTTTTGGACCGCAGATGAGCATCGAAGTTATATCGGGGGACGTAAGGGAACACGTGATAGCCTTCTTTACATTGTCATTGCCGACTATGGCAGAGAACGGGAAATCCGGCCTTAATTTGTTCCGAACGCTGTCTGAAGCCATGAGTCCAGTTCCTCCGTGTTCAAAGTGGATTCCTGGAAAGGATTTCTCCTCATACGATGCGGCATCACAAGTTTGGATACGTGCACAACATCTGACGGTGTGACAGCGGTCCGTTTGTTCATGGCAGCATACGCAATAGCGGCTTTGATCAGGGTTAGATCGGCACGGTGACCATCGACCCCAAGATGCAGAGGTATCTTGACCGCAGCCCGGATAACATCAGCCCCGGGCTCTATTCCCATTACAAGAGAGCGGGCTTCGGTTATGATATCTCTCAGCTTCTGCTGTTCTTTGAAATAATCCTCTCTGAAGCCTTCGGGATCCTTCTCGAACTCCATGCGTCTTTGTATAATCTCCATCCTGCGGGTCTCATCATGTTCGGACCCGACATCCACCAAAAGGCCGAACCTATCCAAAAGCTGCGGCCTGAGATCTCCTTCCTCGGGGTTCATAGTCCCGACCAAAATGAATTTGGACGGGTGCGAGTATGAAATACCCTCTCTTTCGATGTAATTTACTCCCATGGCGGCCGCGTCGAGAAGCAGGTCGACGATATGGTCGTCAAGCAGATTGATTTCGTCCACATAAAGTATGTTTCCATTTGCTTTTGCAAGGACTCCGGGTTCGAACTTCTTTTTCCCCGTCTTTATTGCATGCTCTATGTCCAATGTACCCGCCACACGGTCCTCGGTCGAACTCAGCGGAAGCTCGACGACCCTCATTGGAGACATTGATCCTGTCAGATCCCCCCTTTCCTTTTTCTCCTGACAGTCGGGACATAGGCTGTTCGCGTCGTCGAAATCGCATCCGCACGCACATCCCGTAACTATATGTCTCTCCGGGAGGAGATCGGCCAAGGCCCTTACGGCTGTCGATTTCGCCGTTCCCTTTTCCCCGCGTATCAGAACGCCGCCTATCAAAGGATAGATGGTGTTCAGTATCAACGCTTCTTTCATATTTTCCTGGCCGACTATGGCTGTGAATGGGTACACTGCTCTTTTCTTCATTGGCTCACGGAGTACGCAATGCATAGTTGGCATATAAATCCAACTGTCTTCTTATTACAGTCTTTGATATCACGCGGTTCTTCTGCATTCGTTTTTGGGTGATATCCGATGATTAGTTGATGTGATCTCTATAAAGGGGCCCCATAAGTTCACGCACTGTCCGCACATGATCTGTCAGGCCCATTTTCATCACCAGAGTTACCTTTTACATATCCAATTCTTGCTCCGGATCTTGTTCAGACTTATATGATCGTTACAAAAGCTAAAAAAAGACCCTCAACAGAACGACCGAACTCTTCATCATCTCCACATCCTTGGAGAATGCCAGAGTTTTACGTTTGAACCTTGCAGAGCTCGTTCTTATGGAAATGTTCATTCTTTCTACGGTAGAGGTGTTCTTACGCTCGACGGGGGCCGTTACGAACATGCCCTTTAAAGGAGACCGTCACCATCCTATTAGGGCGGAAATGTGCCGCAGAAAAATGATTGTGTCCATGTTTAATTATAAGTGATGCATATAACCTTTACATGGCCGGAGTGAGTCTCAGAGTACCTACCGTCCTCTCCGCGGACGAGCTTATGGACAAGTCGTTCAAGAGGGCATCGAAGATCTCAAAGAAGGGGTCGGATGCGCTTGACGGCAAGAAGAAGACTGCTTTGGCAAAGGTGACCGCCTCCGGAGATATCGTCATATCAACGCTGAACGGATACATCAGCAAATTTCCCAGGATCGATAAGGAAGAGGATTTCTTTCCGGAACTGATCGACCTGGTCATCGGCATCGACAGATACAAAAAGGCGCTGGGCGCCTTGAACTGGGCCTCCAGCAGGATAGAGAAGCTCAAGAACGATTCCCTGAGAGAGATAAAGGGTACGAAGGATCCCAGGATCATAGAGGGCATCAAGAACAGCTTCTACGGGAGGATGTCGTCCCTTATAAAAAGAATAAACGATGACCTCCTCTTCCTGCAGGAATCAAAGAACAAATTCAGGAAACTTCCGGCCATCGACCCGAACGTGCCGACCATAGTGACGGCCGGTTTCCCTAACGTGGGCAAGAGCAGCCTGGTGGCAAAGCTGAGCACCGCTGCGCCCGAGATAGCTCCCTATCCTTTTACCACCAAGGGCATAGTCATAGGGCACATCAAAGATGACTGGAGGATGTTCCAGATGATCGATACCCCCGGTCTGCTCGACAGGGAGTTCGAGGACAGGAACGATATTGAGAAGCAGGCGGTCCTCGCACTAAGATACCTGACGGACATCATGGTGTTCATACTTGATCCATCTGAGGCCTGCGGCTATGACATGGAAAGGCAGACCGCCCTTCTGAATGCGGTCAGAAAGAACTTCCCCGGCGTCCCCATAATAGTGGCCGAGAGTAAAAGCGACATGCTCAACAGGCACGGGGAGAACATAGGGTTCTCTGCGGAGACCGGCGAGGGGGTGGATGCTCTTAGAGAGAAGATACTGGTCCCGATGAGGGCGCTGTTCAGAGAGAAGGCCGCCGGAGCAGAGGAGGTCTGAGAATGGCGGAGGTTGCCGCAAGCGACGAAATGAAGGAGTATTTCAAAGCTCTTTCAAAAAAGAACGACGAATGCTACAGGATAGCCGAGGCCGCGAGAAAGCGGGGTCTGGATCCGGAGACATTCGTTGAGATACCTCAGGCGGAGGACCTCGCCTCCCGCGTGGAGAAGCTTCTGAAAGATTACAACGTGGACGGGGTTGCCGACGACATACGCAGGCTTACCGAGAAACACGGGAACAGGGAGATCGTCGCGCTGATGATCGCGGGGGAGATCGCGGGCAAGCCGGCAGAGAGCCTCGAAATGGCCGTGGACCGGGCGGTGAGGGTGGGCCTCGCCGTTCTGACGGAGGGAATACTTGTGGCGCCCCTTGAGGGGATCGCGGACACCAAGATCAGGACCAATACGGACGGCTCTTCATACATCGACCTGATGTTCGCAGGACCTATCCGGGCGGCCGGCGGTACGGCGCAGGCGATGAGCGTCCTCATCGCGGATATGGTGCGCCAGGCGCTGAACATCGGGAAGTACGTCCCGACCAGGGAAGAGATAGCAAGATTCAACGAAGAGATACCTCTTTACAAACAATGCCAGCACCTTCAGTTCCTGCCGACACAGCAGGAGATCGACCTTATTGTGAGGAACTGTCCCATATGCATCGACGGAGAAGGGACGGAGACAGTAGAGATATCCGGATACAGGGATCTGCCCAGGATCGAGACGAACCGCGTAAGAGGCGGCGCCTGCCTTGTCATCGCCGAAGGGATGTGTCAAAAAGCGTCCAAGCTGAAAAAGCACGTGGACAATCTGAAGATCCAAGGCTGGGATTTTATCGGAGAGTATATCGAAGCTCATAAGACCCCGGACGAGGACAAGGGCACAAAGAAAGAGGTGCAGCCGTCAAAGACCTACCTGAAGGACCTTGTGGCCGGGAGGCCCATCTTCGGGCACCCCTGCGCGGTCGGCGGATTCAGATTAAGGTACGGAAGGGCCAGGACCACCGGCCTTGCTGCGCTGGCATTCAATCCCGCAAGCATGTATGTGATGGATGAGTTCGTGGCGCTCGGCACCCAGATCAAGATAGAAAGGCCCGGCAAGGCCTGCGTGGCCACGCCGTGCGACAAACTGGACGGGCCTTTTGTGCTGCTTAAGAACGGCGACCTTCTCCATTGCAATACGAAAGAGGAGGTCCTTGCCGTCCGCGACGAGATCGCGGAGATCGTGGACAACGGAGAGATACTTGTCCCGTACGGAGAATTCTCCGAGAACAACCATACTCTCGTTCCTTGCGGATATCCGTTGGAATGGCACCGGGAGGAGATCGTCTCCAAGGGCGCGCTCCCGGACGACTGGGAGGATCCTTCCTATGAGCGGGCAAAGGAGATGTGCGTACAGCTGGGGGTCCCCCTGCATCCGAAATACAACATGTTCTGGTATGATGTCTCCGTGGAGAAGCTTAAGGACCTCAGGACAAAGGTATTATCGGGCGGCAGATTCGACGGCGGCCTCATACTCCCCAAAGAGCCGGGGACGAAGCGGATCCTGGAGGAACTCTGCGCGACACACCGCATTTCAGGAGAGGAGGTGGTCGTGGACCGCCTTTACTCTATGCCTCTGATCGACGGGCTCGGCCTCGGAGTGAAAGACGGTAAGATCGTGTCCTTAAGAGAGTTGGAAGGCAAAGATCCTCTTTCTGCGGTAAGCGGGGCGGCGGGATTAGAGATCCGCGCGAAGGCAACGACCCGCGTCGGGACGAGGATGGCACGTCCAGAGAAAGCGAGGGAGAGGGAGATGTCGCCGAAGGTGCATTCCCTGTTCCCGGTCGGAAGGGACGGACAGTACGGCAGGGACATTGACTCTGCGATCAAAGCGTCCAGGACCAAGGCCGTCGGCCTGGGTCCGAGCGCGGGGCCGACGCTGAGCATAGAGGTGGGAAAAAGGATGTGTCCACAGTGCGGGTGTATCACGCACCGCACATGGTGCAGGAAATGCTTGGCACATACCGCCGCGTCGACCGCGAAAAGGACCTACGGCGGCGGGCAGTCGATGATGGACATCAACCTTTCCGAGGAATATCAGGATGCCCTCCGCAATCTGGGCGAGAGAGCCCCTGATGAGCTCAAATGCGTTGAGGGGCTGATATCCAGGACCAAAACTCCCGAGGTGATAGAGAAAGGGATACTCAGGTCAAAGAACGATGTGTCCGTTTTCAAAGACGGCACTATCAGGTTCGATATGACCGACATGCCCCTGACCCACTTCAGGCCGAGAGAGATAGGCATAAGCGTTGAGAAAGCGAAAGAGCTGGGATACACGCATGACTGGAACGGGGAACTGCTCACCAGTGAGGATCAGATCTGCGATCTCAAGGTCCAGGACATAATCCCGTCAAAGCTCTGCGGGGACTTTCTGGTAAAGATCGCCAAGTTCCTCGATGACGAACTGGAAAAACTGTACGGCCTTGAGAGATACTATTGCGTCAAAGACAGGGCGGGTCTCATCGGGCACCTGACGTTCGGACTGGCGCCGCACACGTCCGGCTGCATATTGTGCCGGATAATCGGATATTCCGACATAAGGGGATGCTACGGCCACCCCTTCTTCCATGCCGCAAAGAGAAGGAACTGCGACGGGGACGAGGACTGCGTAATATTGGCGCTGGACGGTCTCCTGAACTTCTCAAGGCTTTATCTTCCCGAGAGGAGAGGGGGACTCATGGATGCTCCGCTCGTTCTTACCACAAGACTTGACCCCAACGAGATAGACAAAGAGGCCCATAATATCGACTGCCTCAGACGCTACCCGCTGGAATTCTACAAAGCGGCGATGGAGATGCGCGACCCCAAGGAACTGGAGAAGATCATGGACCTGATATCGGGGCGCATCGGCACCCCCTTGCAATACGAGGGATTGGGCTTTACTCACGACACCGACGATATATCCGAAGGTCCGAAGAGCTCCTCCTACACGACCCTGGAGACCATGGCCGAGAAGATGGACGCCCAGCTGTACCTGGGAAAGAAGATACGCGCGGTGGACGAAAGGGACGTTGCGGCAAAGGTCATAGACAAGCACTTCCTGCCTGATATGGCGGGTAATCTGAGAAGCTTCAGCACGCAGACGGTGAGATGCACAAAATGCGGGGAGAAATACAGAAGAATACCTTTATCCGGCCTGTGCAAATGCACCAACTCCCTTACGCTCACCGTACACGAAGCAAGCGTGAAGAAATATCTGGAAGTGTCGAAGGAGATCAGCGTCACTTATAACCTTGACGAATACATCAAGGAAAGGATAATGATACTTGAGATGAGCATGAACTCGGTCTTCAACAACGATAAGGTAAAGAAGTGCAGGCTTTCTGATTTCTATTAAAAAGTGAAAACGGGCTTTCGCCCTTATGAAAATTCAGATCTCTCCGAGTTTGGCTAGTGCTTCTTCCGGTTGTTTGGAAAGTATCTCCAGCGCCTTGTCCAGGATCTGTTTTGCCGTCAGGGAGCCGTCGGTCTCATACCTGAAGAAGAAGTTGGTGTCATCCACATCGACAGACACCGCTCCTCTGGATACGTCCTCGCATTCCCTGCACATGCCGCAGCACAGCGCATCTTTGACCTTGAGCTTGCCGCCTTTGATCTCGAACACGCCTTTGGGACATATCTCGGCGCAGCTGAGCACGGCGGGATCTCCGGCCTTACTCTCATCGATGTTCACTATGGGGAAGTACTTGTATCCTACGCCGAAAGCGGCCTGCCATTTCGCATGTTTTTTGGCCTTACCCATCACCGCCGTGGCGTAGATGAGGACAGCCTGTCCGTCGGTGAGCTCCACGATCGGTATGAACTGGTCCTTGACCGCAAGATCGGGGTTCCCGAGGGGCATCATGTCTCCGGACAGGACCGTGCACGGCCCTATTTTGTTAAGGCTGTACATTATCGTGCAGCTGGGACATCCCTCTCCTCCGCAGACGCAGTTCTCCTGAAAGGTGAACAGCTGATGGTCCGTTGGCACGGGAACCATCCCGAGCCTGTGGGCCACGATCTCGTCGAAGAGAGGGGTCACGCTCTCATACTCCTTATCATCCACCATTATGGGTCCGAGATGGAACTCCACTTTGTCGATGGCCATTTTCGGGATCTCGGTAAGCATGGTCCTTCTGATCGCGTTCGCAATGGTGGGAGAAGAGTTTTTCAGTATGAAGCTGCCCCTCGTCGCCTCCATTTCGCGTATCTCTATTTCCATAGGAATGCCTCCTCAGACCCTGCGTCCTCTGCGACCGCCTTTCTTCTTGGTGCCATCGTGGGGGATGGGTGTGACGTCCTCGATGCGTCCTATCTTCAGACCGGCCCTTGCGAGGGCGCGGATCGCCGCCTGGGCGCCCGGCCCCGGCGATGTCGATTTGTTTCCGCCGGGTGCGCGCACCTTCACGTGTATCCCGACTATGTCCCTTTCTTTGGCGACCTCGGCGATCTTCTCAGCGGCCTTTTGTGCCGCATAGGGAGAGGATTCATCCTTCGCCTGTTTGACGACCATTCCTCCGGTGACCTTACCTATGGTCTCCGCGCCGGTTATGTCGGTAAGGGTGATCATTATGTTGTTGTAGCTTGCGTATATGTTCGCTATTCCCCATTTCGCCGCCATCAGACCTCACCGTCCTCAAGTGTTATTCCCGCTTCTGCCGCGTCTGCCTTAGCTTTTGCCGCGGCTTCCTTCTCGGCCTTCGCTTTCGCTTCGGCTTTGTACGCCTCGTTGGCCGCTGCCTGCTCCGCCGATATCCTCATCGGGTGCATATCATCCGTGAAAGGAGACACGTTGTTGTAAACGACGGATGCCTCCTCTTCCCTGATGACAATATACCCCGGAACGGTGACCCTGTGGCCGTTTACATGTATGTGGCCGTGGGTTATCATCTGTCTTGCCTGTTTTATTGTATTCGCCAGGCCTTTGTCGTATACGACGGTCTGAAGCCTTCTTGAAAGGATGTCGTTCTCCGAAAGCGTCAGCACATCGTTCAGGTCCGAGCCCGTGACCGGAAGCAGACCCATGCGCGAACACTTCTTGATAAGTGCGTCGGCCTCGACCTTGGCCTGCGCGTCGCCTCCCCTGAGGCGGGCCTGCAGTTCTCTGGACTGTTTCCTGAGGTTCCTCAGGATGGTCTGCGCCTTCCACACTTCGGTCTTGTTCTTGAGGCCGTACTCGCGTACGATCTCCACTTCTCTCTTTATCCTCTCGCCCTGCCAAGGGTGGGACGGTGTGTCATACGACCTGCGTGAGAATTTTGGATCTCCCATTCATACCACCTCAGGATGATTTCCTCTGGACGCCGAGTGTGAGCCCCTTCCTTCCGTTGGAACGGGTCCTCTGGCCCCTGACCTTGTGCTTGGTCTCGTGCCTTATTCCGCGGTAACAGCGGATCATCTTCATTCTGTTGACATCATCCTTCTGGATCATGTCCAGCTCATTGCCTATGAGATGCATGTCCGCTCCCGTCTCATAATCCATCTGCCTGTTGACTGCCCAGTGCGGTGCATACTCAACATATGATGTTACAAGCGCCTCGATCTCTTTGACCTTCTCGTCGGTGAGCGTTCCTATTTTCACTGTGGGGCTGACGTCAGCTTTCCTGACTATGATCTGTGATACTCTTTTTCCTACGCCTTTGATGCTCTGAAGCCCGATGACCGTCCTCTTATGACCGTCGATATCGCTGTTTGCGATACGGACTATGAAGTTGAAGTTCTCGTCTTCAGCTGCCGGCGCGTCCTTTTTTGGTTTCGCCATGTTGATTCCTCCGTAAATGTTCCCCGAGGGGATGTACTCAAGCGCCTTGTCCTTCCGGACGCGCTCTCAGTGTTCGTCGGTGACGGGTCCTGAGTTTACGTTACGGCTGGGATTGTATCCTCCTTATTAAAGGTTATTACAGGCAACCCTGTTTAACAAATCGATAAAAATAGTGAATACCAATGCTGGTGACCGCATGAATTCTTCCGAAAAGGTTAATTGGACATCTGCGTCAGATCAGAGGTCTGTTGACTCTGTCTCAATATAATCAGTGATCCTGTATGCTGTCCATTTCCTTCTTTTAAAGACCAGTTCGATGTCCGATATATTGAAATTGAATCCTCTCAGTTCAAGTTCTCTCATTATTTCTCTTTCTCTTCCTTCTTTTGAGAAGTTTTCTCTCTCTATCATCCTCTTGAAGGACGGGTTCGTGTAGAGATCTTGCACGATCGCCTTGTTTGTCTCCGGCGGTCCTGATCTTGCTTCTTCCCTTGACCTTTTGACGTTTTTTCTGTCTTTGTAATACTCGTGTGTCCAGAAGAGCGATAACAGCGGCATTTTCATTCCTATATATCTTCTGGAGTAATTAATTTATTTCCCGCGGTCCTTTTTCAGCTGAGGTGTCTTCCGTAGAGCTCGTCAAGTGAGATCAGACGGATCTGGCCATCGGACCTGGCCATGTCGATAAGGGAAGAAGAGAACCCGCTTTTGGAGAATATGTAATAATAGGTTCTTTTGAATCTTCCTCCCATCGCTTCCGCGTCCTCCTTAAGTCTGTCGAGGGCGCTCAGCGATGCCGGCTCATTGCGGTATTTGCAGGATCCCACTATCACTTCCCTATCATCATGCGGCAGGGCGACTAGGTCTATCTGCCGCTGTTCCTTTGTAACCGGATCCCCGCCCCACCATTGCCCTATCCGGGTAATTATAAAGGGATTACAATGGTCGTTGTACATCAGGAATTCTTTGCATATGTCCTCAAAGACAAGCCCCATGAATTCCGGAAGGCGGGGCGCCACAGCAACATCGAACGCCTCCGGCATTCTGCCTGACAGTATCGGCCCCATGTTCGGGGGGACGAACCTGTACCAAAAACGGAAGAAGTTATCTGCGACCAGATAGACCGTTTTCTTTTTGTTCTCGGATAACAGCGGTACCTCTTTTTTTATGATGCCTATCGAGATCAGATTGTCTATGTATTTAGTTACGGAGCCTGTATCCATACCCACTGCGGCAGATATTTCGGACAGTTTCGTCCTGCCTACGGCGACGGCGGTGATAATCGCATTATATATCTTAGGCTCGCGCATTTCCTGTTTCAGCAGGTTTGACGGCTCTTCGATAAGCAAAGCATCGCTGCCCATTAAAGCATCCAATATGTTCTGGCGAACTGTTTTTCCCTCAGAGAACTCCCTGAGATATGTCGGTATGCCGCCGACCGCCGCATAGACCAGCGTCAGATCTTCGGGCGTATACGAGGGGAACCATTTTGTCATATCACTATAACGGAAAGGAAGCAGTTTGATCTGTCCGGTGCGTCTTCCGTACAGCGGGCTTTTGTAACCGTGGACCTGATGTTCCATAAAGCTCATGGACGATCCGCAGAGGATCAGCATCATATCCATGTTCTGGAACTTATGGTCGATCATTTGCTGAAGCACTGACATGAGAGAACGTTCCGACTCGGCCAAATAAGGAAATTCATCAATTACGAATACTATCTTCTCTTTTTCCGCGAACTCGGCTATGTAGTCGAAAGCCTGATAAAACCTTTCAAAGGGCGGGCGGGCGGTACTGTTCGGATCCGTGCAGGCATAGATCGCCATAGATAACAGATCCAGGTTGTTCCTTGCATCGGTCTCGATGGCCGGGAAGAAGATCGTTTTCTTATCTTTACAGAATTCTCTGATCAAAGCGGTCTTCCCTACACGCCTTCTCCCGTAGATCGTCAGGAACTCGAACTTTCCGCTCGCATACCGCCGGTTCAGTATTTCCATTTCCTTCTCTCTGCCTATGAACATACTGTCTCCATTAAGTGGTTTATGATATACTGTATTACGAACCACTATTTGTATATAACTGGAATTCGGTAGCTATGTCCATATTCTGCTTTCCTTTTACCGACCGTTTGCCGTCGAACGTTTTTTCGACAGCGGCCCTGACGATCCTCTTTCACACTTTGCAGCGTTCTTCCCACAAAAATGATGAAGGTGCCGACGACCGGATTCGAACCGGTGAACTCCTACGAGAATGGATCTTGAGTCCATCGCCTTTGACCAGGCTTGGCAACATCGGCTTGTTTTACTGTGTAATGCCGAATGATAGATAAACCTTTACGGGAGGGTTATAACTTCCGTTCTTTCATTTGTGATGTAGAAGGTGTGCTCATGTTGAGAGACCATCCCTTTCTTCGCCTCTATCAGCTGAGCATAGCTGGAGAGCACCCCATGTCTTGTGAGGTCCTTCACGTACTTCTCCGCGTCTGGGAAATCGCAGCTCCTGGCACAGAAGGGGAACGTCCTGAATTCCCCCTTGATGTATTCAAAGAACTCCTGGGCTTTCGGATCCGCCAGTTTTCTTTCCCTTTGTACCCTCACTATGTTGCCCGGCGGGCCGTTCAGTACCGCTCCCTCGCCGTTGGTGGCAAACGGCTCGATCGCGATCAGCATACCCGGCGTCAGCCTGCCGGTGTCGCCGTTGTTGAAACTGGGTATCGAAAGACCAGCGTGCAGATTGTACGGTTTTATCTGATGTCCGCACAGGTTCTTGATGGGTTTGAAACCGTCCTGGTTCATGCACATCTCAACCACCCTTCCTATCTCACATATGGGCGTCCCGGCGCCGACGATCTCCGCCACGGTGTCCCTCGCGCGTTTCGACGCTTCTATCAGGCCGCGGTATCTTTTCGTGCCGACCTCCACTGTTCCGGCAGTATCCCCGACATATCCGTCCAAATGGGCGCCGCAGTCCACTTTGACCACGTCCCCGGTCTCGAACACCTTCTTGTCGTTGACGCTGGGAGTATAGTGGGCGGCGACCTCATTGATGCTTATGTTGCAGGGGAATGCTAGGCCGCACCCTTTTTTTCTGATGTAACCTTCAACCTCCTGCGCTACATCGTACAGCTTCACGCCCTCCTTTACCATGTCCATGCCTATGGACCTTGCAGCCGCGGCTGTTTCCCCCGCTTTTCTGAGCTTGGAAAGTTCTTCATCCGTCAGCATTGAAGTACGTCCTCTATGTCTTTGATCGTTATCGCGCCCTGCCTTATTATTTCCACCTCTCCGTTCATTATCCATATGATCGTGGAGGGCTTCTTCAGCTTGCTCGGCCCGGAATCCACATATATGCTTACCGACTGACCCAGGTCCCTGACGGCGGAGTCTATATCGGTGGCGTCCGGATGCGAATGCAAGTTAGCAGAGGTCGCGACTATTGGCCCGGTCCTCTTTATGATCTCCGCCGAAACGGGGTGATCGGGCATCCTTATTCCGACCTTCTTCGACATTGCCGTCACTAGGTCCGGCACGTTGGGGTTCTTTTCTATTATTATCGTGAGGGGTCCCGGAAGGAACGCTTTGACAAGCTTCTCGGCGTTGTCGTCCAGAACTGCTATTCTTTCCATCATCCTCCTGTCGCTTACGCTTACCGACAGGGCCATGTCGAACGGCCTTTTCTTTGCGAGAAAGAGATTCTTAACCGCGACCTCGTTGAATATATCTGCGCCTATCCCGTATACTGTTTCGGTGGGGTACACGATGAGATTTCCGGCGGCGACCTCTTTCGCGACCTCGTCCATCATGCTCCCGAAATTGTGATCTGACACATCCTCATGACCGCACTTCATTATTTTCAATTGAACACCCCCATCATCATAAGGCCGCTTCTTATCGCCCTGTTGCCGTCCGGCGCCGTTTCCATATGCCCGGGGTACAGCGTCCCTATGTCAATGCCGCTTAATTTCTTCAGAGAGCGTATAAGCTCCTCAGCCGAGCCTGAGGGAAAATCCGTTCTTCCCACGCCATAGCCGAACACAGTGTCCCCCGAGAACAAAGAGTGAGTGACCTCATCATACAGACATATCCCTCCGCATGTATGCCCGGGCGTGTTTATCACACGGAGCCTGTGCTCTCCCAGATCGATCATGTCTCCTTCCATGAGCTCCGTCACTTCCGCCGGCCCTATATCCCCGCCGAACAATCCCGGGAGGATGTACTCCGGATCTCCGTTTGCTATGAAGGGAGCATCACCGGCGCCCGCAAACGCCTCGGACCCGAACTCATCCAGCAGATCCGCAAGACCGCCGACATGATCAAAATGGAAGTGTGTGAGTATTATCATATCAAGCCTCCTCTCTTTCAATATGTCCTTTATCTTTGCGATGTTTCTGCGGCTTTCGATGCCCGTGCCTGCGTCGATCAATACCGTTCTGCTGCCGATTACGAGATACATGTTCGAATCTGGAGTCATGCCGGAATTGATCTGATGGACAGCCATGAAAAACGGAATTAATAAGGATATATAACATTGCGTATGGAACAGGCCGCAGGGGGACGCCCCGTTGCCGAGATGCTCCCGTTCGGCTTCATGGACCCTTTTCCATAACGGCATTCATTATGCATTGTTTAATGGATATAATTCTGGAGTTTGACACATACAGTTCTTGAGCAGACAGCGGGTGCTGTGTTCTTTCCGAAGACATGGTGGTCGCGATAGATTCCACAGGTTTCTCGCTGACCAACATATCCGGGCACATGGAGAAGCGAGTAAGGGAGTTCGGGGTCAGGCGCGAAAAGAAGGATTTCGTCAAGACGACTTTCGCAGTGGATACGGATACGAAGATGATACTGTCCTGCGATTGTACGGACAAGCACAGCCATGACATAAAGAGAATGGAATATACGGTGACCAGTCTTGTCAGGGGAGGGTTCGGCATAAGGTGTGTGGTCGCAGACAAAGGATATGATGCCGAGTATGTCCACAGGGATATCCATGAAAGGCTGGGCGCCGATGCGATGATACCGATAAGGAAGTAGGAACAGGCCAAGGTAGGAACCATCCAGAGTAAGGACGAGGGGATTCAACCGCGGAAGGATGAAGTTCTTCTTCGATCAGGATACATATAACAAAAGAGCTCTGGTAGAAACTGTTAATTCGATGGTCAAACGCAAGATGGGGGACACAGTGAACAGCCGCTGACTGTCAGAACTCAGACCGGACTCAAGGTGGTGATGATTTCCTGAAAGCCCAGATTTATCTGGAACTTCCCCTATGGCCTCTTGCATCAAGATAGAGAGATTTTATCTTTTCCTTAATTTCAGAGGAATCCCGATGTTCTTTCTGGAAGGGCTATCAAATAGAATCTATTATATACGCTCAAAAGTATTGGAATATACATCCAACAATGTAATCTAACTTTTATAAATGAGAGGATATTATGAAAAGTAAACAGATATACGCCGTAGCGGTCGTTGTCATTATTGTTGTCGCTGCGATAGGTATCTTCGTTATACTGAACAACAAAGATACGGGCTACAGATCGACAAATACAGACGGAAGACTGGCCGTTCTTGGTAATGCGAATGAGGATGATTATTTGGACGGCGAGGACGTGGCCAAACTCGAGAGCTTGATCGAGAACGGTGAATACTCACTGCTCGCAGATGCCAACAACGACGGTGTGGTCGATCAGAAGGACATCGATATGGTGAACGCCATTATCGAGCTGATAAAGTATAATGACGGGAAGTCAGACAGCCAGAAAAAATCCATGACGATAAATTACATCACCGTTGACGGCACCGTGGCTTCTGCTAAGATACCTATTTTCAAGATGATCGTTTTGAACACGCAAAGGTCCCTCAGCCTTGCGATCGCGATAGGCGCAGCGGACAGAGTTGTGGGGATCAACGACTTCATACAGCAATATTGGGACAATAATCTCTTCAAAAACTACGGAGGCCTTCCTTCGGTGGGAGACAGAAGAGAACCCAGTATTGAAGAGATCCTGAAGATAGATGCCGATACAGTTTACAGCGGTACCAAATCGACATATGGTGTGAACATAGACGGCTCGACCGTCGGCACCAAGCAAGTGGTCCGCCTGACAACATGGGAGAACGGAAGACTTGCTGAGGGGGCGCTCATGCTTGGTTTCTTCACAGGGAACAGCAAAGAAGCTCAGGAGTATGTCAAGTGGATGGACGACCTGAACAACAAGATCAACGAAAGATTGGACAAGATCTCGAACAGAAGCGCCACAAAGTTCTACATCGGGACACCGACCTACATGTATGCCCAATCGGACGGAGTGTCTACAGCACTGTCTCTTTCCGGAGCCACCAATGTCGGAAATACAATAGTAACAACACCAAGTTCAGCAGGCGGGTCTGTACCCACCTACTTGGAGAGTATTCTGGCAAGTAATCCGCAGTATATAGTCGCTGGAAGGTATATCTACACCCACCAGTCTGAGGCCGAACTTAAAGCGATATATGAAAGCACGGACTTCAGCAGTTTCGCCATTACGGACGGATATAAGAATAACGAGATTTACATGATCAACTACGATCTGCCGTTCTGTATCCATACTCTTATCGGGAGCTCGATATTCTTCCCAGGAACTTTCAGCACTGGTGAGGTGGAGGATATACTCAGGGACTACGTGAACAAGTTCTGCGAAACGAACGGATACGAGTTCCAGATGTATAACTTTGTATACTATCCGAATAAATGAAACCAGGGGCCCAGCTCCCTTCTTACAATCTATCTATCAATTCAGAAACGGGAGAGATTAATTGGATCTGCCTTGGAATAAATATCACGGTCGGGCTGATGCGAGTTCGGATGAAGAAGAAAAGCTGATGAAGGAATATGGAACCTTCATTTACAGAAAATATCTTTTCATTACCATATGCATAGTTGGGGCTGTAATTGTCGCAGGGTTCGCTACTACGATAGGGCCGTATGATATCGGCTTTTTTGAGTCGTTCCGGATAATAATCGACCACATAACCGGAAATATTCAGGACGCGAATAAAGACTACGTAATATGGAACGTGCGTCTCCCCAGGATACTTGCGGGCATCATTGCCGGTTCGGGGCTGGCTATAGCAGGAGCCACGATGCAGAGCACGATAAAGAATCCTCTTGCGGACCCCTATACGACTGGGATATCTGCGGGCGCGGCGTTCGGTGCCACCCTGTCCATTGTACTGGGGCTTTCTGTCATCGGAGGCAACTTTGCAATAGTAGTGAACGCGTTCTTTTTCTCTCTTATACCGATGGCAGTGATCTTGCTGATCTCTACTGTAAGGCGGGCATCGCCTACGACGATAATCCTTTCCGGCCTGGCGGTCATGTACCTATTCAATGCAATGACCACGGTGATGATGCTCATGGCCAATCCCAATTCGTTGGCAGAGGCCTTTACATGGCAGATTGGAACGCTGGGTCTGGCAAAATGGAACTCGATCCCGTTCATGTTCACTGTAGCCCTCATAGGGGGAATCGCGTTACAACTGCTGTCAAGCAAGATCAATGTGCTTACGTCAGGGGACGAAAGCGCCAGGTCTCTCGGGATAAATGCCGACCGATTAAGGCTGATAAGCCTGCTGATAGTATCTCTGATAGCGGCGACGATCGTCAGTTTTACAGGAATAATCGGATTTGTTGGGTTAGTATGTCCGCACATATGCAGAATGTTCGTCGGATCGGACAATAAATTCCTGCTACCGTCCTCTGCGGCGTTCGGAGCAGTGTTCCTGATCATAGCAGACCTTGTGGGGAGGACGGTCATAGCCCCTACCGTATTGCAGGTGGGAGTGATCACTGCGTTCATCGGCGGCCCCGTTCTGTTATACCTTCTCATAAGGCAAAAAAAGGAGGTCTGGTAAATGGAACTGCGTTCAGACGACATTAGTTTTGGATATAACTCTAAAGGGCCGGTGATCTTTGACATCGGCCTTACTTTCAACAAGCCCGGGCTGATATGCATCCTCGGTCCAAACGGTGTAGGCAAATCTACACTTGTCAGATGCATGAACAAACTGCTGACCCCAACAGATGGGGAGGTCTTCCTCGATGAGAGGGACATAAGCGAGTATACTCTCAAAGAACTGTCGAAGATAATGGGTTTCGTTCCTGCATCGTCATCGAATAATTTCTCGATGACGGTCATAGATACGATCCTTATGGGAAGACATCCTTTTCAAAAGATAGGTTCAGAAAAAGAAGACATGCATATTGTGTACGAGGTCATGAAACAACTGAACATAACCCAACTTGCGATGCGGAATTACAATGAGCTCAGCGCAGGCCAGCGTCAGAAGGTATCTATCGCGAGAGGATTGGCGCAGCAGCCAAGGATATTCATATTGGACGAACCGACCGCGAACCTGGACATCAGGCACCAAGTGCAAGTAATAAATCTTCTCCACGCATTAGCCCAAGAGAAAGAGATGATTGTGATAATGATCAGCCACGATCTGAACATTGCTTCAAGATATGCAGACAGAGTCATAATGATGTCTGATCCAGGCATCATATACAGCATGGGGCGGCCTGAAGATGTGATCACTGAAGATAACATAAGATGCGTTTACGGGATGAACTGCACTGTCATCAATGATAACGGGAGGCCCCATGTCATCTTAGGCGATCCTCTTTCAGATGAGGAAATAGAAACCCTCCATTTGCAGTGAAGTATGCCCATCGAGTCAGAAATAGAGATAGATACAGACAGCCTCAGAGGCAGCATAAAGGCGATCGTTAACTGACGGCCGCGCATTTCGGCATACCCTTTCACGAACACCGCATTCAGCACAGGCGCACGCATCATGGTGTTCTTAGATTAAATCTGGAGTTTGACACATACAGTTCTTGAGCAGACAGCGGGTGCTGTGTTCTTTACGAAGGCTCAGGATGTCTGGGCAAAAGAATAAGGGCGGCCTTTCGATAAGTTTTGTCGCTAAACAAAAAACAGGCCGAAAGGCCGTTTTTCACATAGGGTTCATTCCCTTAATCGAGAATATAAGAGCAAAGATACCGAAGCCGAACGACAACACCACGATGAGGATGGGCAACAAGATCCTGGTGGATTCAGTGTTCGCATCCATGGGGCTGGACGTATTCCTGGACTCCCTGAAACACGATCAGGGGGACAGCGTTTCCAAGGAGGCGGTCGCGCTGGTCGCGAACTCCATGGAGATCTGAAGAAATCAGTCAGGCGTAAGTGTCAAACTCCGGATAATTAAAAAAAATTGGGGGCGGCGCCCCCTGTTTCATCATTCGGCCATTCCTTTGGAACTGCCGCTTCCGGCATCCTCCTCTTTTGCGTAATCATATCTTAAGCTGATCAGCGCCAGCGCCGCCGTCACGAGGGTAAGTATCGCCATGACAATGGTCCACTCATCCGTCGGAACAAATGTTCCGTTGAATCCCTGGGTCAGGAAGAAGAGGGCCACCGATATCAGGGCTATAATCACGGCGCCCAGCCTGAGTCCTTTGCCAGTCCCGGTCCCTTCATAGTTCCTGTTATTCGCAACGGTAAGCGCGACAATGCCTATCGCGACTGCCAGTATCATGCATATGAGGTTGGCTATGGAAAGCCCGCCGCCGCTGTGAGTCCCGAAGAAACCCGAACCGATTCCCGACTGGTTCTCAAAGTTCGCGTTGACATACAGGTCAGACGTTCCGTCCGAGACGATCGTTATCTGCGGATCGCTTCCCGAAGCGTCCCCGCTCCAGTTAACGAACTGACTGGACTGACCCGGCACAGCCTTCAGGACATACTCCGCGCCGCTGAACAGCGGAAGAGGCGAGTCGTAGAACGCAAAATGGATCCCGCCGTCCGTGCTGTAGAGCACGTCGCCGTGGCCGTTGACGTTAACGGTAAGTAAGCCCGTAATGTCCCTCAATGTCCCGTCCGCCGAGATCTCGATACTGTGGTTGCCCCTCACATTGGCGAATGTGTAGGGCGACGTCACATTGACCTCTCTGCCGTCTATCAGCACTTTAGGATTGTTCCCTACCGAAGCATAGAAGTCGAACGTGACACTGTCTCCGGCCATTACTCTGATCATGCCCTGAGGGGATATGAAAGCATTGCTGTAAGCGGTAGCGAATATCACATACACCTCCGGCGGAGTGGACTGCCACATTGCCGTCAGCGTGGTGTCTTGGTACAGCTTATTCGTGAAGGAATATTTCGTGCTGCCGTCATACCATCCTGCAAAGAACATACCGCTGCGGGTAGGCTCCGTTGCCGGGACCGCGCCCAGCATCGTTCCCGCCGCTATGTTGGGGATCACCTGCTGCTGCGGTGTTCCGCCGTTCGCGTTGAGTGTCAGGGTTATGTACGTGATAGCAACGAAATCCGTGCTGTCGCGTATCCTGTACGTGTCGGGATTCACGGGGGACGTCGGGTTGAACATCTCCGCCCATCCGTTCGCCGTGAGTCCTGAAAGGGTCAGCGAGGACAAGAGGTATGTTCCGGTGTCAAGATATCCTGTCCATGACGAACCGTTACCGTCATCTATCCTCACTCTCTCCTGCCAGTTAGCGAACACGGCCGTCGAATCGGAGGCGCTGCTGAACAGCCCCGCCATATCCGGGCCCCATGTTGTGCCTGTGAACGGATCTATCCATCCGCTCAGTACGGAATAGTACTGCACCCAACCCAGGACTGACGGATCATATCTGTCGATGAACTTTTCTACCGTTACGTTGCCGGAAGCGGTGCTCAGTGTCAGGGAAATGACCTTGTTGTCGTAATCCGGGCTTACGGTGGGCGTCGGGCTGACCGCCGGCGGGCCGGCGTCCTCATCCCATTCCACAGTAGTGACGGGGGTCATCGAAACGCCGTCGTATATGATGACCGTTACCATCCACTTCGCGGTGTATACGGTGTTGCCGGCAGGCGTCACGGTGTCCTCTGCATTGAATAAGGCTGAACCGTCGTCCCAACCGCCGAAAGTAAGCCTGCCTTTGGCCGGCTTTTCGGGAAGGTCCACGCTCTGCCCTTCGATGACCATCATGTTAGGGATGGATGAAGGAGTGCCGCCTTTGGTATCAAAAGATAACTCAAACCCGTATCCGGCGGTCAATATTGTGTCTGTGAGTATCATGTCATTGATCCCTAACGACACATCTCCGCTCGAATAAATTCCGTCCGGCGTTCCCTGTTCGACGAACCACGAAACGAAGGTCTTTCCCGGCTGGGAAGGATCTACTGCGATGAACTCCCTGATCCTAGTGCCTGCGGGCATCTCCAGATAGTCATCCGCTGTGCCTGGTATTCCGTCCGGTCCGTCGTTCATAACTATGTTCCCGTGTAAGCTCAGCACCAGACCGTCGGCCAGGTATTGGTTCGGGTCATAGAAGCGGACCTCCACGAGCCATCCGGCGGTAAGGGTCATTGCGTGCAACACCAACTCGCTGTTGGGCTGGTCGGTCTTAAAGTCGGAATATAACTTGCCCGCTGACATGTCTATCCATCCGACGAATGTCGCGCCGGGTCTGACCGGCATAGGCGTGAATCTGTGGCCGGAGCCGGGGATGGGCATGTTGACGCGCAGCCATCTCGTATCAATGGGGGCGCTCGGATCGTATCCGGCTTCGAATTTCACCTCGACCACATGCTCGCTGTACAGTACCACATCCCCCATGATCGATGTGCTTGGTGCCGAGGGGGGATTAGAGGGCGAGCCGTAGTTGAAGCTTGTCCTGTAATACTGCTGCCCAACGTCATTATAGCCCAGCGGCACAGAGATATAAGTTCTGTGGAACCAACCTACGAACACCCAGTCTGTCCTCATAGGGTCTCCTCTGAAGGGGTCAAGGTCTTCGTTGGGATCGGATAATCTCAGCTCGTCAAGGAGGTCCGAAAGGTCCAGCCCTTCCATCATATACTTGACCGAAGAGAAGAATCCGCCGCCGATCAACGGGTCTGTGACGAACTCGACCTTAGCATACCATATGCCGTAGACCGTTTTGTTCTTGAATACCATATCAAAACGGGGGTCGAAATTCCCGATCGGGGTCGAAGGCAAGGCTCCGTCCAGATATACCGGGGCTGAGGCGGTCCATCCGCCCTCGTACCACAGGATGTTATTGGCGGTGAACCCTGTCTTGGTCAGGGTGGGGGCGGCGACGCTGCCGGTTGCTCCTACTTCGACTATGACATAGTTGCCGTCCGCATCGCTGCTTAGCGTCGCTCCTGCCGGAACCGTTGCAAGCAATCCGGTATAGTAGTATTTGACCTCAATGACCCACCTTGCGGTAAGCGTCACGCTGCCTGTTACAAGCAGTCCGGTGACAGCGTCCCCGTTCTGGTCCGCGTACATCGAGGTTCCGTTGTACCATCCTTTGAACGTTCTGTCTTTATCGGTATTGTATTGCAGCACATCGAAGGGATCTATCATTGTGTAGGGGGTGTTCTCATCAACGCCCGATATCTTAGCGGGAATTGCAGTCGTACCTGCGTCTACGTCCGCTACATCGACATTCCTGTCGAAACTCACATCCGCCAGCCATCTGATATACGCAGTATTGTTGGCCGGATTGATGCTGTCGCTCAGGTTCCATTTCACCGGAGTACCGTTGATGTAGTCAGGCGCAGAGCCGCTGTCGCCTTTGTACCATGCCGCATCCGGCATGCCCGGGCCGAGTCCGTAGCTGCCGCCGTCCGTCATGTAATACAATCCGGCCTTAGACAGGTCTACATAGCTGCTGCTTGAGTTGTCATACAGGCTGTCAATGAACCTTTGAAGCACATCGCCGAATGTATCGGACGACATATATGACACATATCCTAATGCGGGGGTGCCTCCCATCATGTTGAAAGCGAAGATGCTCCCGAAAGCTGGGATAAGCGTCACGCTGTATGTATACTCGACGCTGGAATCGAACCACGTATACGGAGTGGTGCTCGCATCGTACCAGGCGGTGGGGGAGTTCCCGCCGGAGGTTATTCCCGGCATGTCAGCCATGCTGAATGCCGTCCCCTCCAGAACATAGAACTCATCGGAGGCCGGGACCCACGGGACCGCCCCCTTCAGTATCCCTGTCTGTCCTCCGTCGTCGAAAGACACGGTCAGTCCCCATCCGGCAATCAGCTTAACATTCTTTACGACCGCTGTCGCCGATGGAGATGTTATGAACGTGGCATCTGACGCGACCGGCATTGTGCTGCCGTCGGCGGTCACGAACCAGCCTACGAATGCCATGCCGGCGCCTTTTACATCATCCTTGGTTATGTCGCCGGTCGAGCTGTTCACTGCCGGCATCTTACCATGTAACGTACTGAACAAGGCGTCGTCGAAATATGTCGGCTTGGATACGGGGACGGCGACCGTATAGGGTATTGTTGTGTCTATGACGCTTGTGCTGTCAACGCCGCCGTTGAAGTAAATTTCCACATCCGCGGAGTACAGAGCGATCAGGGATATGTTGCTTCCCACAACCGTTCCGGGTTCAAGCCTCTTAAGGGTCGGATACAGGTTCTGGTACGGTGTACCGCTGTTTCCCGATCCGTCCGCCACGATGTCGCCGAAGCCGGTGCCTGTGCTGGCCAAGACATACCATCCGTTGAAGCTTATGTCCGGTATCGCGGGCGAATAGCTTGCGCCGTAACTGAATACTCCGCTGTAGCTGCCTGAGGCGAACACACCCACATCGTGCAGATATGAGTAGACGCCGGGCGAGTTAAGGACCAGTCCGGTCCCGGTCAGTGTCGAATTGCCGTTCGTGCCGTCGTTGGTATAGAAGTCTATCGTCGCCAGCCATTTCGCCCTGATGTTCAGGGGGTTGGGGGCAGAGGGTATCTGATTATATTCCGTTGTGCCGCTGTACCATCCGCCGAATGCCAGCCCCGAGTCAATTGCATTGACGGGGACGCCCGGATAGTACGGGGTTCCGTTACCGGCCGTGTTGAGATTCGCTGTGGGGATGCCGACGAGCCAGTTGTTAAGCGAGACGCCGTAATTGTGACTGCCGTAGGCGTTATTTGTTTCGGTGAGCCTGTCGCCGACGACGAAGTTAGCGTTGGCGGTCGGCCTGCCGTCATTGAAATCGAAAACAACATTCGTGACCTTTGCGAAATATGCCACGAATTTGAATTGCGCCGAAGGTATGGTGAAGCTCCATGTGGCGGTGCCGCTCATGCTGTTGACATAGCTTCTGTCGTTCCTTGCGTCAAATACTACCTGTTCCTCCCCGATATCGATGAGTGCCCAACCTACGAAGGCATATCCCGGCTGAGGGATCGCCTGAAGGGTTATCTGGGTACCGTATGGGTAATCTCCGTAACCGCTTGCATTTGACGTGGTCGTGCCGAATCCGAAGTAGCCCATCGGCGGCGTATCCAGGACGAGATTTATCGTTCCGCCCGTACCGTCGGGGTTAGAGCCGAAACTGCCGGATGTCTGCTGGCCTCCCGTCTGTCTGACCTCCACCTCGATCCTGTATTCTTTTCCTCCGAATACCGCATAGAGGTTGAGTATGCCCTGATCTGTGACAGGGTCGCGGTAGATCCAGCTTTCCGGTATATTCTGCGGGCCGGCCACAGCGAATCCGTTGCTCGCCATGACCTTGTTGTTCGTCAGCATGGTCGCCAGAGCATGATTCGGATCGTCTGCCGTATACCATCCTTCCAAATGATATCTGACAAATGTAACATACAGCAGGGACCTCAGTTCCTGCCCTGAAAGATACATCTTTGTATCGATATAATCCCGGGCGCCTGCACTCATGTCCTCGCTGTCGATGAAGGCGTTGGTATAGTCGGGATCATCTCCGACGGGAATGCCGTTGCCGCCGATGGTGTCGGTCGGGAATGAATAGAAATTGATCAGATAATATTCGTGGATAAGCTCCCATGTCATGCCGTCTCCTGCCGCGCAGCTCTTTCCGCTGGGGGTCGTGCCGGCAAGATCAAGCATTATAGGCCCGGGACCCGGATGGGACTCCGAAGAGTATACGCCTCCTTTGGCGGACATGCGGTGATATGCGGGGTTCGCTCCGAAACTGTCTTTGAATTCTACGAACTGAAGGACCCCTAAAGAAGCGGGCGAGAAGTCGGCGAAGCTGATTATCTGCAGGTTATATGTTCCGTTCGGTTTGAGTTCGGAGATATCAACATCTCCGGTATTATCAACTATGAGCAGCCCGATGCTGTTCGATCCGCCATATGAGCATCCCGAGACGTTCCAGTTATCATATATGTTCTCTGCGCCCGTAACGGTCGCAGGGAATGCGGCGTCCGAAGATACCCTGAGAGTGGCCAGATATGTGCCGAGGAACGAACCGTTAAGACTGCCGTCCGTGATGACAGTGTCTCCCCATATGCTGAGTGTTATGTCACGCGGGACCAGCGCCGAGAATGCCTTGTTACCTATCGTGGTATCCTTCGGGAGATCTATCACCTCAAGGGATGTCCCCAGGAAAGCATTTTCTTCTATCAGCAGCGAACCCCCCGCGTCAAGGAAATCGAATGATGACAAAGAGGTACAGTATGCGAATGCGGAATGGCCCACATGATTTGCATTCCTTGCAGTTACCTGAAGGACCTCTGAATTAGAGAATGCTGACGCAGGGATATCTGTTATCCCGTTAAGGTCCACCGATATGGACGGACACCACTTGCATGCTGTGCCCAGCATTCCAGTCGCTCCGTTGGCAACCGTGAACTTATAGCCGTGATCTGACAGCAGCGGCCTTATCGCCGGCGGCAGTTTGATAAGTATTGACGGGTCGCCGGAGCCGTCCAGCTGATACAGCGCGCCCCTTTCGCCATTATTGGCGGGGTTGCTGGATATCAGTGATGCATATTTTGTGTTGGCGGGATCGACCGCGAAATACTCCAGTTCCCTTATATCGTCAAAAGCGGACAGCCCGACGCTGCTCACCATTCCGAGTTCCGCTGTCTGCAGCTGGGTGAAGGCGAACGCGTATGTGTCTATTGTATAAAGGGTACTTGACGGGAATGTCACGCCTGTTATTCCTCTTCCCATGAATGCTCCGGAGCCTATGCTTTTCACTTCGGGTATGGATATCGAATAGCTCACCGCATTTCCGGAATTATTGACGTCGGTGTATCCCTGCGGCGCCCAGTAGAATGCGCGGTAGCCTATCGTCTCGGCGCTCGCTATGTTCAGCGAATTCTCTATCTGTGCCTGAGAGAACGCATAGTCGCCTATGGATACTGCGGATGGCAGATTGACGGTGCCGAAATCTCTCGCGAGGAAGTAGAGAGAGCCGGTGTTAGCGGTTCCGAAAGCCGCTGCCCCTATGATCTCCGCTTTCGGGAGCGAAAGCGAGTTCATGTACGGAATGGAGCCCGTGTACGGCATAGTATTGATGACATTCAATATCGCAAAGGCGCCGTCCCCGATCTTTATAAGATTGTCTGCCCTCAGCTGAGTGAGGGACGTGCAGTGTACGAATGCCTGAGCTCCTACCTCCTCGACGTTTTTCAGGTCGAGGGTTGCTATCCCCGTACATTCTCTGAACGCTTTCTCTTGGATCGTTTTTACGTTTGCTCCCATTGTGAGTACAGTAATATTGACCTCTTGTTCGAAGGCGCTTGTTCCTATAACCGTTACCGGATATTGGGCCGTATTGTTATAGATAGGAGAGCCTGGATTGCTGGAGGTCGGGACAATGAAATCTGGAATGCTTACTGTATTCCCGATCCCGCTGTAGTCTGAGATCATCGCCTCCTTCGCAGTCGTATCCAGACTGTATGTGAACGTTCCGTCGACATATCCGGTCACGTCATAACTGGCGCCGGTCGACTCGTTGTCCGTTAACAAAAATGCAGATAATGTCACTACCATGAGCGACATGGCAACTATCAATGTTTTATTTCTGCTCCTAATGGTCATCCCCTCTTTTATTATCGTATGCTTTCATTCGTCTGTATTGCATATTAGCTTCATTTGACGAGCCCGAATCAAAACTCCGGGGGAGTTGCAATATTCATGCGGATCCAATCACGCCCAATGTAACGGCGGAACACATAAAATTCTCAATCACTCCAAACGGCCTCATGCTATCCCCCCCTTTTTTGCATCGACCGAACAGAATCTTATGCTGTTCAGATCTCTTATGAAGATAATGAACCCGTCTCTAAACTAACTGCAATATTGATTATAGGTCTGTGAAATAAATATTTTTCTAAGATACAACCTTTTTATATATAATGGTCGTATTTATTATATATATTCTATATTCGCCTATATTAAGTAGCCCGGATGAGAGCGGGGCCCGATTTGTTTAGATTTTCATGTGATAATTTACGAAATAGAGAAAGATCTGAGGATGAGAATTTTTCATGCGATCATTTATGAAAAAAATATCTGAGGATGAGATTTTTCATACGCAACCTGTTTAACTGCTAGACCACATCCAGCGACGTATACGGACTTTAGTGAGCCAGGACTGAACACCTCGGCGAACCTCGATGCTTACATCCGGCTTCTATCAAACTCATCATTTATGAGCGTCCAATGGTACCTCTTTTTCAAGGCGGCTTCGAGCTTAGATGCCTTCAGCTCTTATCCGCTGCCGCGTGGCTACTCAGCATGCCTTGTCAGACAACTGATAAACTAGAGGCGACGAACCCCTGTTCCTCTCGTACTAAAGGGTCCTTCTCGTCAGGTACCTACACCTCCATCAAAAAGCAACAAAACTGTCTCGCGACGTTTTAAACCCAGCTCACGATCCCTTTTAATGGGCGAACAACCCCACCCTTGGCAGCTGCTGCACCACCAGGATAGGGAGAGCCGACAGCGAAGTAGCAAGCCACGAGGTCGATATGAACTCTTGCTCGTGACAACTCAATTATCCCCAGGGTAATTTTTCTGACATCAATCACCCCCACTCAGGAGGTTGATTGGTTCGCTAGGCCATAGTTTCCTATCTCCGAACCCTATTGTCTGGTTCCGAGTCAAGCTAGCTTATACCCTTACATTCTTCGGTAGATTTCTGACCTACCTGAGCTAACCTTTGGGCGCCCTTGTTATCTTTTTGAGGGCGTGGCGCCCCACCCGAACTACCTGCCTATAGCTGTTCCTCCGAAGAGGTTAGTCGTAAAAATTAATAAGGGCGGTATTTCACCGGTGACTCGGAGAGATGCTAGCGCACCTTCCTGGGTAACGTCTCCCGCCTATGCTACACATACCAACTCTTACAACAACAACAGGTTGTAGTGAAACTCCATGGGGTCTTCGCTTTCAGATGGAGGGGTCTGGATTGTGCACCAGACTGATTGATTTCACTAGCGTCAAGGCGGGGACAGTAGAACTCTCGTTGAGCCTTCATGCAAGTCGCCAATTAAGCGACAAGGTATTACGCTACCTTAAGAGGGTCATAGTTACCCCCGCCGTTTATCGGTCCTTCGTTCCGTTGAAACAGAATTTCAGATGCCGACACTGGGCAGGCTTCGGCCTCTATACACATCCTTTCGAACTAGCAGAGACCTATGTTTTTATTAAACAGTCGGAGTTCTCTTGTCACTGCGACCAGTAGATCTCTCTACTGGCACCCCTTCTCCCGAAGTTACAGGGCTAATTTGCCGAGTTCCCTCGCCTTGATTATGCTAACACGCCTTAGGCTACTCACCTAGGGACACCTGTGTCGGTTCTTGGTACGAATAGAATAACTGTTACCACACCTTTTTCACGGAAACCGAGACTCATCATAAGCGGGATTACTCCCGCCCCATCATGCTTTCGCCTACTTCTCACCATTACGGTTCTTCATGGGCTTATACAATTAGATACACAGACAAATGTACAATGACTATCTCGATCTTACGATGTGGACAAAGGAGATTCTAGTACAGGAATATTAACCTGTTTCCCATTCGATAACTTCGATTAAGAGTTACCTTAGGATCGACTAACCCTTGGCTGACGAACATTGCCAAGGAACCCTTGCCCCTGCGGCGGCACGGATTCTCACCGTGCTTTGCTGCTACTCTCTCCAGGATCCTCGTTAGTACACGGTCCACAGGACCTCACGGCCCGGCTTCTGCCCATGCACTACGCCCCCTTACCAAATTACATTTCTGCACTCTAAAGTATCGGTGTTCGGTTTAGTCCCGTCCATTTTCTGGGCCCACAATCTCGACCGGTGAGCTGTTACGCTATCTTTAAAGGATGGCTGCTTCTAAGCCCACCTCCCGGTTGTCTTGGACTGCCGACGCCATTTCATATTACACTCGACCGAAACTTAGGGACCTTAACTTTAGTCTGGGTTGTTTCCCTTATGGCCACCAAGCTTACCCCGGGTGGCCTTGCTCCCGACTTCTACGATGAACGCAATTTCGGAGTTTGACAGGACGCCGAGGAATTTCTTCCCCTAAACGTCCAATCAGTGCTCTACCTCACATTCGACCTCCATCGAGATCTAGCTGCGACTAGTTTCAGGGGGAACCAGCTATTTCCGGCCTAGATTGGCCTTTCACCCCTATACCCAAGTCATCCAAACGATTTGCACATCAGTACTGGTTCGGACCTCCACCTCCCCTTCGAGAGGCTTCATCCTGCTCAGGCATAGATCGACCGGCTTCGGGTATCCGCACCATTGACTTCAGGCGAGCACACCTTGCCCCTCATAAAAAATTGCGGGCTTATCGGTTTCCCTTCGGCTTCCTAATTGAATAGTTAACCTCGCCAATGATCAGAACTCCCTGGATCGTTTTTCTAAACGAATAATATAACACTGGTCCACCATTAATGGTTTCTTTCCTTTGATGCTATATAAATCTTTGACCGCATGGTTTCAGGTCTTTTAACCTCCCGTTAAGGGTACTTTTCAGTTTTCGTTCACACTACTACTGCGCTATCGGACTAGAGACGTATTTAGGGTTGGAAGTGAATGTCTCCCAGATTCACGCGCGATATCCAACGCACGTTACTCAAGGACATCTAAAATTTCCATATCGACCTTCTTCTAAGGGGCTATCACCCTCTATGGCGTGACTTTCCAGTCAACTTTGAATCTTCCGACTTAGGAATAAAAGAGCCTTCAACACCACATCTCCCGTATGTTTCCATAAGGGATTCAGTTTGCCCTATACCGTGTTCGATCGCCTTTACTAACGGCATCTCGATTGATTTCTTTTCCTGCGGGTACTAAGATGCTTCAATCCCCCGCGTTCCCGATCATTACTGATCATTCCGAAGAATAGGAAGTCCCATTCGGTGATCGTCGGATCATAGGCTTCTTGCACCTACCCGACGCTTATCGCAGCTTGACACGACCTTCTTCAGCGCTCTAGCCGAACCATCCCCCATGCGGCGTAGCATCGCCGCTGGCGTATGATCTAGCACACGTCCAGGTTGCGTATGATCGGTGATCACCGGGCTTTATCCGATCTCATCCTCCATTGCGGAGCCCTTACACCTCTTCCCCGAAAGAGGACCTCTCTCCGGGTGCATGATTGTAATCGCCCAGGCGTCTAGGCCCGGCGCAGGATATTCCCGATGGAGAGGTAGTATATAATCACTACTACTGCAGCAGGAACAAGCGTCACGAACTGTTGTTCTGTGAGCGGAATATTCATGTTTTTAACACGAATCACACGATGGGTCTCATCGCGCAGACCCTTGTATTCAGGAATTGTATATAAACCTTTTCAGTATGGGCCAGCATCAGGGGATGAAGACTATGGAGATTATGCTGGGCAGCATCTTTCTGAGGTCTTTCAGGTCCGGATGGTAGAGCCTCATGTAGTCATCCCTGTATGCTCTTTTGTTCAGAAGTTTTGATACCACGGCCACTTCGGTCTTACCCTCGACCTTCCATGCTCCCCCGTCGCATGATGTATCCGTGCTTACGAAGATGGGGACCCTCAGCCTCATCTTCTCTATCTCCGTGCACTTTCCGGCAAGGAGCTCCAGATCCTTCCGGTCGAGTGAGCACTTCTGACCGTCTTTGGTCTCATAAGTGTCCTCTCCCGACTCCAGATACTCAAGGAGCGTCCTTCTTGAGACCGGGATGTGGCGGTTCATATCGCGGATGATGTTCTCTATGTCCACGTTTCGCAATCGATGCTGTCCTTATTATATTATTACATTATGATTAATAGAGAACAAGGAGGGGGCGGTGCTCTCCTCATGCGACCTTGTTCCCCTTCTCCATGGTACTCTTCATTTCTTTGCCGCCATCCGATTGCTTGCCCTTGTTCGTCTTTTCTTCGGCGCCAGGTATATCCTTTAGGGGGAAGATCCTCTTTTTTTCTTTAACGCGGGGAGGGGTGTAGTTTATCTCCACCATCTCCTTCAGATCGAAATATTTCGCCCATTCGTCGGACCCGCTCTTCACCGAATAGAAGACAAAGTACTCCTCATACTCCCACGGCATGTTGACCGCCGGATTTATCTTCGTTGGGTCCGCCCCGTCCAGACTGTACATCCACGACATTATAGCGTGAGGGACCTCGATCTCTCCGGGTTTGTCCTCTTTAACTGACGGGCTCCTCTCTATTATCACGTCAGCGTGCATCTCGCCCAGAATGACCCCGTTTTTTGAACCAAGCTGCTTTTCGGTCTCCGCATCCTCGATCACGAGAGAGTCAATCTCCCATATGTCAGCGCCTGTCTTCGATATCTCAAAGCGGATGATGTCTTCACCATTTATCGGTTTTTGAAGGGCGACCACACATCCTTTATCATCATTGAACTTGGAGCCGAAGACCACTCTCGTGACCTTGGAATCGTTCTTGACGATGTCCATGCGCAACTGCCGGTAAGTGCCCGACCCCCCTTCTCCGCTCTCTTCCGATCCTGCCTTTATCTTAACCTTTATTTTCCTGATGATCTTTTTCGGGGCGGAGCCTTTGAATTTTTTCTTTTTCAGCCCTGTGAATTGGTTCAGGTTCTCGCTGCCGATAAGGCACAGCTTAGATGCGGAGAGGCAAAGGGAGAACGCTTTGAACTCTCCCTCTTTACCGTAGGGATATTCCTTATCTTTGCCGAACTTCTTGAGGTCTGAGTCCAGACGGCCGTAGAACGTTTCTGCGTCCTTGTATCTGTCTTTAAAGAGGGCCTTTATCTTCTTATCATCGAGTTTGGAGTTCTTGGGATCGTACGTCTTTTCAAATCCTTCGTAATCTTTTGGCGAGATGGCCTTCAGAAGGTCCTTTCCGGAAGCGGGACCGGGGCTCTTGAACAGCGGCACTTCGGAGAGCCAGTTCAGATCCAGTTCCTCAGGGTACGTCGCCGCCACTTTACTGAACCAAAGAGGAATGCCGACAACTATGTCGATGCAGCTGTTCTTTATCCATCTGTCCATGCAGTCGGCGATGTGGGATTCGCTCTTTCCCTCTATGAGGCCCTGAAGGGATAACTGCCATGCGATCACCCAGTTCTTTATCACTATGTCTATGTCCTCCAGCCACTGCGAGAGTTCGCCTTTCGCCCCTGCCTCCTGAAGCGCTCTGATCGCCGGTGTTTCGCTCTTGGTGTCATACTGAACATATCCGCATACCTGTTCGCGCAGCCTTGACATCTGGTAGAGCAGCATGTATTTCTCCTGATACAAGGCCAAGCACTCTTCGGAACGCTTTTTGGCGGCGTCATCGGGAATAGGCTCGCCCTTTCTGAATCCGCCGGGCGGCGTATAGGTGCGGCTTTCGATCTTGCCAATCTTCTTTTTGATGCCTTCGGCGTCGGCGAAGCAGTAAACTAAGAAGTCCACCGGCGCTCGCAGTATGCGCTCGGACTCCGGGATTATCTTATCGGTGAGTTTGCTGTCGATGTATGATTCTATGGCAATATGGCGCTGCGCGATGTCGTTCGTGCCTGTCAGGCAGGCGGACCAGCCTCCGGCGTATTCATTTACATAAGAGTTACCGAACATGTCCGTAGCATAGTGCGTCATCGCCCCCAGCAGGAACGCATATGACTGGTCGAACTCTTTTCCCGGAGGCATAGTAAGCAGTTTCTCGTACATGTGTTCCAGCCAGATCCCTGAATCCGTTGGGTGGATGATCAGTCTGCTGAACAGCATATCGGGGAAAATATCCCACCCCGCCGCGCCCGCGCGGAAATATTCCTTGTTGTTCACAATGGCTTCCCGAACTTTCTTCGGCACTTCGAACGTACCGCCTTTGAAAGGGAATATCAGCACGGGGTTGAGATCTTCGCATTTCTTGCCGCCGCACATTTTTTTCTCATCTTCTGCGGCATCGGTCTTTTTAGCGTCTTTTTCGGGAGTGTCAGCTTCTTTAGTGTCCTTTTTGGAAGTGCTGTCGTCCTTGGTTTCTTCCTTTGGAGTGCTGTCGTCCTTGGCTTCCTTGGGGGCATCAGCTTCTTTAGTGTCCTTTTTGGAAGTGCTGTCGTCCTTGGCTTCTTCCTTTGGAGTGCTGTCCTCTGAAGTGCTGCTTTTTGAAGTGTTCTTTTCGGGAGTGCTACTTTTCAAAGTGCCCTCTTCGGAAGTACTTTTCTCGGCATTGTCTTTAGAGGTCTCTTTCTTAGTGGTGCTGTCTTCGGAAGTGCCTTTTTCCGAAGTTTCCTTTTCCTTGGTATCTTCCTTCTTGGTATCTTTTTCCGAAGTTTCCTTTTCCTTGGTATCTTCTTTCTTAGTATCTTTTTCCGAGGTGTCCTTTTTAGAGTCGTCCTTTTCTTTGTTCCCTTTGGAATCCGGCTCCTTGAGCGTTCCGATCTGATATTCGCCTTCGATGGGGGCGATCTCTAGTTTGCCCTCTTTTTCTTCTATTTCCTTTATCAGAAGGTTTGCGACATAAAGGTGGGTGAGCAGTTTCACTTCTTCACCTCATCTTTTTCTGTTTCGGACTCGGCCTTCTTCTTAGAAGTAGCTTTCTTTTCAGGCTCGGCTTCCTTTTCTGGCTCAGTCTTCTTCTCGGACTCAGCTTCCTTTTCAGGTTCTGTCTTCTTTTCTGGTTTGGTTTCCTTTTCTGGCTCAGTCTTCTTCTCGGACTCAGCTTCCTTTTCAGGTTCTGTCTTCTTTTCTGGTTTGGTTTCCTTTTCAGGCTCAGCCTTATTCTCAGACTCAGCTTCCTTTTCAGGTTCTGTCTTCTCCACAGCAAAGGCCTTCTTCTCGGTTTCAGTTTTCTTTTCCGGATCTGACTTGGGATAGAAGATATCGTAGTATATTGCATACTCTTTGTATTCCCATGGCTTAATGACGGGAGGGTCGCTCCCGGCCGGTTCTGCACCTTCCAGGCTGTACCTCCAGGACATCATCTCATGCGGTACCTCCATCTTCTCTTCCTTGAATTTCACTGCGGTCTTCTTAAAGGATAAACTGACGGCCTTCTCGTCGGGGAGGATGAAGTTCTTCTTCGACGCTATTGTCCATCCTGTGTCCGTATCGATAACTTCCAAAGATTCGATGCTCCAGTCGTCCAGGCCGAATTTGGATATCCTGAACTCTTTGATCTGGTCGTAAGGCATTGGTCTCTGCAGAACGATAACACTCTCTTCCTCTGCGGGACTCTTTTCCTGAGGGTTTGATCTGCGACGGATGAGAACCCTCAATTCGGTTTTGTCGACCGCTACTATGTCAAATTTGGCGGGGATGCATATACCGGGTTCGGGTTCCTTGATGTCATCCGATTTTACCACTATCTTCACCCTCAGCCTTCTGACGGCAGACAAAGCTTCCGGGTCTTTGACCTTGAGCTCATCCCTGTGGAGATAGTGGTACAGGTTCTTGTGGCCCATTATACCCAGCTTGGAGGCGGTAAGGCCTAGGGAGAATGCTCGGAATTCTTTTTTAGCATCCCCGTACGGATACGGATCTTTACCGAAATCCCTCATGTCATTGTCCAGTAGCTTGTAGAGGTCGGATGCCTTTTCGTATTTTTGTTTGAAGGCCGTGTTTATCTCCTTGTCTGTGTTTTTCCCCGTTTCGTATTCTTTGTATATTGAACTGTAATGTTCCGGAAACAGCCTTTCGAACGGCTCCTTCCCGCTGCCGGCATCCAACTCTTTTATCGTGGACGATTCCTGCAGTTCCCTAACAGAATGGAATATCTCTTGGATCTCCCCTTTTATTGTGGCATCAAGCTCCTGGACAGAGTCGAGCCAGTCTACCGCACCGGTGATGTTCTTCCAGTTGTCGTCGTACCATTTGCCAATGTTCTTCTTGACCGCTTCGGTGCCCTCTCCGTTCAGGGAGTCCTGCACAACGCCTTCCCACGCCGTTATCCATTCCTTTATAGCTTTGTCGATATCGTCAGCCCATCCCATGATCAGCCCGAACCTGTCTGCCGATGTATGAAGCACATTATCGATGCTCGTCTCTTTCTTTGTATCATAGCGAACGAAACCACGCACTGTGTCGCGGATCTTTGACATGTTGCGTATGAGCATATACCCAGCTCTGTATTGCGACAGATATTTCTCCGAGCGCTTTTCCCGGCCTGTGTCCGCTGTCTCTATATTGATGGATTCCGTCTTTTCGGTTTTGCTTTCCTCAGAAGGTTTCGCTGTTTTGTCATCAGCCTTTTCAGATTTGCTTTCCTCAGAAGGTTTCGCTGTTTTGTCATCAGCCTTTTCAGATTTGCTTTCCTCAGAAGGTTTCGCTGTTTTGTCATCAGCCTTTTCAGATTTGCTTTCCTCGGCGGATTTAGCTGTTTTGTCCTCGGCCTTTTCGGTTTTACTTTCCTCTGTGGACTTGGCTGTCTTGCCCACTGCCATTTCGGCCTCTTTATCCTTGGCCACACTTCCCTTGGATGTGGCTTCTTCTCCCCCTGTCACCGCTTTCTCGGTCTCATTTTCCTTCGGCTTTTCTTTCTGGGTGATCGCGGTATATTTTACCGTACTTTTCATCTTCTCCTCTATGCGATCGATGTCTGAAAAACAGGAAGTGAGGAATTCCGCCGGCACCGATATCTTCCGGTCGTCCTTCGCTACCGCGTCCGATATCTTAGTGTCTATGTACCTTTCCACTGCGATGCGCTGCTCTGCCGCCTCTCCTTTCCAACCGGGGGCATATTCGTTGACATAAGCGCTCCAGAATATCTCCGCCGCATAGTGGGCCATCGTCCCTAATATGAATGCGTACACCTGGTCGCGCATCTTCCCTGCGGCGAGCGCGAGCATCCTTCCGTACATGTACTCCAGCCATATCCCAGAGTCGGAACGGCGGATAATCGTTTTGTTGAAGACGGCATCCGGCATAGCGCCGAATCCCGCCGCACCGCCTCTGAAATACTCTTTGTTCTCCGTGATCGCCTTCATAGCTTTGGGAGGCATCTGGAAAGTGCGGCCCTTTACTGGGAACACGAGCGGTTTCGGAGCTGCCTCCGCCGCCGCTTTCTGGCTGACGGTAAGGAGCGCCTCGGCGTCTGTGTAGGGCTCTGCCAGCGGACCGTTAGTATACTTGCCGTCAATTGGAGGGATGCTCAGTTTTCCGCCTTTCGTTATCTCATCCAGTATGAGATTTGCAGCGTAAAGGTGCGTAAGCGGTCTCATTTACCCCTCCTGTTTTCAAGCACTGGCTCATTCCTCCCCGTTTCCCAGGTATTGTTTTATGTTCTTTATCTCGGCGGCGACAAGCTCCGCCCTTTTCTCGTTAAGTATATGGATTATCTTTTCGAACAGTTCCAGCGCGCCTTTCAGGTCGCCGGACCTTTCCTTCTCGATGCCGGCTTCGAGCGCTGCGATGGATATCTTCTTTTGCAGGGCGTAAGCCTCTTCTTTGCCGTCGCCGGAGGGAAAATACTCTATCGCTGTCTCGATGTGATCGACCGCCTCAGAGATATTCCCCCTTATCATCGACAGATTTGCCAAGGATACCCTCGCCATACCTACTCCCTCCTCATAGCAGAACAGCCTGGACATGTCCTCGACCGTCTTGAACGCCCTTTCGGCGTCGTCATATTCTCCCTTCAGGACAAGGTCGACAGCTGCGTTGTTCAGTGCTTTGAGTCCTTCCGCTAAAAATGTTATCTCATCCATCCCGTTCCCCCTTTATCATATACGATCCTCTTTTTTCTTGTCTTTGCTCAACCCCGACTCTTCCTTGGAGCTGTTCTTTTTGTCTTTGCTCAGGTCCATGTCGTCATCGTCATTTTCTTTGTCTTTCTTCTTGTCTTCCTTTTTGTCTTTCTTCTTGTCCTTGCTCAGATCCATGTCGTCATCATCGTCATCATCGTCTTTGTCGTCGTCATTTTCTTTGTCTTTCTTCTTGTCTTCCTTTTTGTCTTTCTTCTTGTCCTTGCTCAGACCCATGTCGTCATCATCGTCATCATCGTCTTTGTCGTCGTCTTCGTCTTTGTCTTTCTTCTTGTCTTTCTTCTTGTCCTTGCTCAGACCCATGTCGTCATCATCGTCATCATCGTCATCATCGTCTTCGTCGTCGTCATCATCTTTGTCTTTCTTCTTGTCTTTCTTCTTGTCCTTGCTCAGACCCATGTCGTCATCATCATCATCGTCTTCGTCGTCGTCATCATCTTTGTCTTTCTTCTTGTCTTTCTTCTTGTCCTTGCTCAGACCCATGTCGTCATCGTCGTCATCATCGTCTTCGTCGTCGTCTTCATCTTTGTCTTTCTTCTTGTCCTTGCTCAGATCCATGTCGTCGTCTTCATCTTCCTTGTCTTTGCTTAAGCCCGAATCTTCTTCTTCGTCTTCATCTTCCTTGTCCTTCTTTTTGTCCTTGCTTAATTCAGACCTGTCCCCCGAATCTTTTTTGTCTTCGTCCTCTTTTTCCGAGTCGTCCTTCTCCATGGTCTCGTCGTTAGGATCCTTGTCTTTGGAATCATCCATTTCATCCTTCTTGGATTTCTCCGAGTCGTCCTTCTCCATGGCCTCGTCGTTAGGATCCTTGTCTTTGGACTCGTCCATTCCGGCTTTCTTCTTCAGCTTATCAAAGAGACTCTCTTTCTTAGGCTCCTCTGAGTCGTCCTTCTCCATGGCGTCAGCGTTGGGGTCCTTGCCTTTGGACTCGTCCATTTCATCTTTCTTGGATTTCTCCGAGTCGTCCTTTTTCATGGCGTCAGCGTTGGGGTCCTTGCCTTTGGACTCGTCCATTTCATCTTTCTTGGATTTCTCCGAGTCGTCCTTTTTCATGGCGTCAGCGTTGGGGTCCTTGCCTTTGGACTCGTCCATTTCATCTTTCTTGGATTTCTCCGAGTCGTCCTTCTCCATCGTCTTGTTCATGAGGTCCTTTGCTTCGACCAGGATCTTGCTCATAATGTCGTCGACCGCACTCATTACGCGGTCCGTGCTTTCAGCGAGTTCTTTGGGGACTGCGTCTTTGATCTTCGGAAGTATCCTGTCCCTCATTCGGACGTACGCGTCCTCGAAGGTGACGTTCATCATGTTCCCTTCCGGCGTCTCTGCCACGTCGAAGATGTCGGAAAGATCGGCCTTCTTCTTTTCCTTCGGTTTTTCTTCGGAAGGTTTCACCGATGGTTTTTCCGGTTCTTTTTTTGCGTCATCGTATTTTTCTGACAATATCTCATCAAGCAGGGTCGGCCTGAACCCGGCCGTAAGAATACGGTATATGACGTACTCATCATACTCCCAGGGTTTCTTTTCCGGTATCGGTTTTTCTGTGGAGTCCTTACCATCGATGCTGTACAGCCATGACATCAGCCGGTGAGGTATTTCTATCGTCAGCGGATCTTTCGTCCCTTTGGTTATCTCCGCCACCACGGCCGCATCGATGTCCGCGCCATGGTCCGTACCGGACACGACGAGGGAACATCCCTCCAATTTTTTCGCCAGTGCTTCGCTTGCTTTTTTCTCCGCTTCGAGCTTTTCGCGGATCTGCGCCTCGATCTTCTCTTCCTCGGACAGCGTTTCGTCTTTTTTCTTCTCGGTCTTGGATGTCTGAGCAACTGATCCTAGTGCTTCGGCCTTCTTCTTTTCCTGTTCTTCAGCCTTCTTTTTTTCCTCTTCTTCTTTCTTAACCTCTTCCTCAGCCTTCTTCGCATCATATTTCCCGAGGACCTTCCCGGCCTCTTCGTCCTTTATTTCAAAGCCTGAGATCTTCCACTCGAAGGCGCTTGTGTTGAACAGCGTGAAGCGCGTGATATCCTCATAAGGTATGGGTATGGGGAGCTCGATCACCGCCTGCCCGGTCTTTGCGAAATCCCCGGACAACAATGTGGTGTACGCCGCGGTCCTGGTCTTGGTGGATATCTCAAGGCCGCACAGGGTCCTACCGTCGGGAAAAGAGTCTATGAGCTTGGCGTCCGATGTCACGGCCAGCTTCACTTTGCGGAGCACATAAGTGCATTTATCCTCGGCGAACTCCGCTCTGTTGATGTATTTGTTCAGCTCTTTGTAGCCGAACAGGCAGAATTTGGACGCGACGAGAGCGAGGGAGAACGCTTTGAATTCCTTTCCTTCTTCGCCCAGGGGATAGTCCTTCTCTTCGCCGAATCCCTTGAGGTCCGCGCTGATCCTTTCGTATATCTTGTATTCGGCGGGCTCCTCATCCTCTTCGCCTTCTTTCTTCTTGAAGGCCTCCTCGAGGTCTGACTCGATCTTGCTCTCGATCCTCCTCGGCCCGTAGACCGCCACAATCAGCTTTTTAAGGGTCTCGTCGTTAAGCCAGACGTTGTCGGCCGGTATGCATTCGGCGGCAGACTCGCCATTCAGAATATCCTGCGCCAGTTTCTCCCACGTCTTGACCCATTCTACCATCTCGGCCTGCTTTTTCGCTATGTCCTCCGGATAAGAGAGTACATTGGACGCCGCTCTGTATCCGTCGGCAACAATGACGCTCGCGCCGGAGGATTGGGCGCGCGTCTGCGCCAAAGATGCTCCGTTATAGACGGCGAGGACCTTCTCCGACCGTTTCTTATCTTTTATGTTCCTTATCTGGTCTTCGATCCCCTGGCCGTCGGCGAAGCACAATGCCACGAACTTCGACGGGACCGATATCTTCTTGTCGTCGTCTGTGAAGTATATCGATATCTTCCTCTCCACGTACTCGTCTATTAGAAGATGCTTCTTGCCTCTGTCCCCCGTGTAGGAGTCGAACCACCCCCCGGCATATTCGCTCACGTAAGCGCGGAGGAACATGTCCGCAGTAAAATTGACCATCACTCCCAGCACGAAGGCGTATGCCTCGTTCCGTTCCTCTCCTTTCGGGATGGTCTTGAGGCGCTCGAAAAGATATTCAAGCCATATGCCGGAATCCGAGGGGCGGATGACAGACATGCTGAAAGTGATGTCGGGAAGCAGCGTCCCGTATACAACGCCGCCTCTGAAGAACTCCTTTTTGTTCAGAATAAGGTTCTTTACCTCATCGGGAGGGGTATATTCGCCGCCCTTCAGGGGGAAAAAGAGCGGCGGCTCTTCTTTTTTCTGAGACTTCGGCCCGCTCTCTCTGGAAGACTTTGAGTCTTTGTCCTCGGCCTTTTCAGTCTTGCTTTCCTCAGCGGACTTAGCTGTCTTGTCCTCGGCCTTTTCGGTCTTGCTTTCCTCAGCGGACTTAGCTGTCTTGTCCTCGGCCTTTTCGGTCTTGCTTTCCTCAGCGGACTTAGCTGTCTTGTCCTCGGCCTTTTCGGTCTTGCTTTCCTCCGAGGCCTTTGATCCGCTTTCCTCCGAAGATTTTACTTTCTTGTCCTCGGTCTTTTCGGATACTCCCCCTCCGGAGGACTTCGTCTCCTCTTTCGAGGCTTTGGACTCCTCTTCCTTATCTTCCTTTGAAAGCGGCTCCCTCAGGCTGCCTGAGGAATAGCTTCCTTTCACGTCGGGTATCTTGAGCTTGCCTGTTTTCTCCAGCTCACCGATGATGATGTTGGCGAGATAGGCGTGCGTGAGCAATTTCATTATACCATCTCACACCCGCCCGAAACATGCATGCTCTCTGACCCGATGTTCACATTCGTGATCAGTAAGAAGATGATGATTGATTCTCCAGTTCCTTCTTCGCCGCTTCTTCCATGCTCTTCATTTGTACTTCGAACTTATACTGCTCCCTCTGTGCCCTGAGGTCGATGAGACGCTGTATGATCGGGTTCGGAGGCAGCGGCACCAGACGGACGCGGAGCGTGCTTGATGCTTCCTCGTTGAAGCTGTACCTGTTAGTATAGTTGGCGTTCACGGTGGTTGTCCTGACGGTCGACGAGTTGGTGCTGTTCCTGTTGTACCATGTCGCTTTCTTGTTGCTTTCGCTGGTGGATTTGGTCTCGCTCTTATAGTCGGTCGAGGCTTCGGTCTCGCGTGTCATTGAGATCGCCATTTTGACCTCTATTATCGCATCCGTGAACTGATAGAAAGCCGGCTGGAATCCCGCTCCTATCATTGAAGTCTCGATCTCGGTCTCATTGCCTGCCAGATCCAATGCCGGCAAGGACACCGGGTAATTCTTCTTGTCTCCCATCATCGACAGTATCTCGACCGACGACGAGTCTAATTCCGCTTGTGATTTAGCGATCGCTGACGCAACCTGATAAACCATCTCCCCGAAGGGTACATTCAATATCTCTTGTCCTATTCCCATTTTCATTCACCTCATTAACTCGAACTCTCTTCTGCTGCTTTCTCCGCCTCTTTGGCTATCTTATCCGTTTCGGCCTGCATCTTTATTTCGGCCTCTTTTATCTTGAGCTGGTATTCCAGCTGTATCATCTGCCCCTTTATCTCAAGCAGTTTTTGGACAAACGTGCTTGGGGGAACAGGGGTGATCCTCGTCCTGATGAGGCTCGATCCGCTGGCCTCAAAGGAGTACTTGCCCGTATACGAAGCGTTCACCGACGCGGAGAAACAACCGAATCCTCCCTTGGCGGTCGTGGATACGGACGCTTGCGTGCTGGTGGCCATCGTCATTGCCATCTTCACTTCGATGATGGTGTCCGTGAATTGGTAGAAGGTCGGCTGGAAGCCCGCCCCTATCAGCGACGTCTTGATCACGGAGTTGTCGTCTTTGGTCAGATCGGGCAGCTCGATGCTCACTTTCTTCGAGTCGCCCATCATCTTTGCTATGTCGCAGCAGACTTTGTCCATCGCCATTTGTCCTTCCGCTATCGCAGACGCCAGTTTGACCACCATCTCCGGAAAGGGCACGTTCAACAATTCTTTTCCTATATCTGTCATTTTTTATTTCTCCTTCTCTTTCTTCTTTTTTTCTCCTTTTTTTCTTTCTCTTTACTTATCTGGTGGTTGGGGTTGGTCGGGTTACGGCTGTCGCGCGGGGCACCGCCTTCACCGACAGCTTCAGCGGGGTCACTGCCTGTGCGGGTGTGTTGACGTCGGCTGGTTCGAGCGCGAGCTGCCCGTCAGCTTTAGTCACCACCACAGTCTTGAGATCCACCTCCACTTCGCTCATCATATAGCCGATGGGAGATTTGCCCGTGTCCGCCTTTGAATTGAAATTAGTGATGAACCCTCCGAGAACATCTGCGACAGAATCGCCCGTAATGGACGCTGCCGCTGCGGTGCCGTTGGGGCTGAGGCTCCTCGGCTGTGCTACTGTTTGAGCGGCGTTCTTCGACAGCGTACTTACCGCTGCTTTCAGCTCGGCATTCTCTTTTTCCAATGTGCTTACCCTTTCCTCTAGCTCGTCGAGCGTTACTGCCATATCATTTCTCTCCTTTGCCTTTGATTAGTCTCATTTATGGACTCCTGCGGCCTTCTCCGCCGCCGTTTTATCCCGGACGATCGCTGTGATCATCCTTTCGACAGTGATCAGCTCCCCTCCGGGTATTGACTGGGCGATCACCATGCCATCACCGGCTGTCCATACCTCTCCGCTCTTGTCAGTGAAAAATGCATTGACGGAGGCTTCGCCCAAAGCCGCCCTTGCGGACTCCAGATCAAGTCCGACAACATTCGGTACCTGGAGCCTTTCCGGCATAGGCACCGGGACGAATCTTACCCTCAGCGTGCTCTCCTGCACGGTGTCCGTCTTGTAAAGGCTGTTATATTTCGCATTTGACATTGCGGCCTTGATCCTGGTCCTCGGGACCCTTGTAGCTTTGCCGCTGGCGTCGAATTCGACCGTCTCCTCCGTGGACGTGCTGATCTCCATTTTTATCGTGAATTCCGCTTCAGGCATGGCGTACCAAGTGGCCGTCAGACCGTACCCTGAAAGCGTGTCGTCCTCCCAGATCTTCTTCTGTGTCTCCATCGCGCCTATGTCCAGCACCCTCTGGGCACTTGCCAGCCCTTCCCCGATGCTGGTCAGTACACTTTCAATGTCCGAGTAGAACTCTCCGATGGAATTATCCGGGGTTACCAGATTATCTGGGGTCATGTCGCTTACTTCCCTGTGCCTCCCGGCACATAGAATACAAAGAGCGCTTCAAGCTGTTCTTTGCTCAATTTGCCCTTGTTTATTTGATCGTAAATACCTTCCACCACCGCTTTGGCTTTATCCGGATCGCTTTGGCCAGCGACCTCTCTTACGTAGTCGGAGATCTCTGCTTTTATCGAATCGGCTGCGCTCACGAACTTTGCCGCCGCTGCCCCCGTCATCTGTCTGACCTTTATCAGATTCGCTTTGGACGAGTTTATCGGCGGCCACGTTTTAACCCAGCGCGTAAGCTCATCCTTGCCGGCGCTGATCAGATCCGTAAGCGGAGCCCGCAACTTCGGATCTACGTCGTCCATATTGATGGTCGACGCCGGAGGAGTGCTTGGTGTCGGTGGTGCGGGTGGGGTTGAAGGTGTGCTGGGTGCCGGCGTACTTGGTGCAGGTGACGCAGGCGGGGTTGAAGGTGTGCTGGGTGCAGGCGTACTTGGTGCAGGCGTACTTGGTGCAGGCGTACTTGGTGCAGGCGTACTTGGTGCAGGCGTACTTGGCTTTGGTGAAGCGGGCGGTACACCCGTCGTGTTCACCGTTACGACGAGTACCTTTTCGGCCAGCATCACTTCCCCTCCCGGTATGGACTGAAGCGCCACTTTGCCGCTGTCAGCAGTCCATGCCTCTCCCTTTTCGCTTATGAACATCGCGTTGACGGAGGCTCCTGCCAGAGCAGCTCTGGCGGATGCTACCGGACTTCCGACGACATTCGGTATCTTTACGACCGTGGGCATGGGGACAGGTACGAATCTTACCCTCAGCGAGCTTTCCTGTTTGCTTTCTGATTCGTATAAACTGTTGTATTTTGCATTGGAGAGTGCGGCCATCATCTTTACACCGCGCGTCTGGGCTTTCCCAGATACGGTGCCTTCGATCTTCTCTTCTTCGGACACGCCGAGTTCCATCCTCATGTTGAACTCCGCTTCGGGCATCACAAACCAGTTGGCGGAAAGCCCATAGCCTGAGAGCGTTTCATCCTCCAGGATCGCTTTCTGCATCTGTATCGCGCCTATGTCCAATTCTTTTTGGGCATTGGCCAGGCCCCGCCCGAGGCTGGTGAGTATGTCTGTTATATCTGCATAGAAGTCCCCAACGGCCGTTGAGGGAGTGTCCCATGGGCTCGCATTCCCTGAGGGAGGTTTCGGGTCATCGGGCGGTTTTAACGTTATCCCGGGGTTCGGGACCGCTGTGGCCATAGTAGCTTTTTCGGGAATGGTTGCACTTGCGCTCGCAGGGGTTGCCGAAGCGGTTGCAGCCATAGGGGTTACGGTGGCTGCATCTATTTTTTCCGTTTTTTCTGCCGTCGGTGCTGCTGCTTCTTTGGCCGGCGCAACGGTCTCAGCCGCTTTGGCTGTTGCCAAAGGTACGGTAGCTTCTTTGGCCGGCGCAACGGTCTCAGCCGCTTTGGCTGTTGCCAAAGGTACGGTAGCTTCTTTGGTAGGTGTTGTAGCGGCTTCGGCTGTTTTGGCTGCCTCCGCAGCCGTCACACGTGTGGCTGTCACCTTTTCTCTGGCCGCAGTTGCAGTTGCGGCCTTTTTAGCTTCTACCGTCGGTGCGGGTGCTGCTTCTTTGGCCGGAGTAACAGGAGTCGGTGCTGGGGTTGCCTCTTTGGCAGGTGTTGCAGCGGCTTCGACTGTTTTGGCTGCTACCGTCGGTGCGGGTGCTGCTTCTTTGGCCGGAGCAACAGGGGTTGGTGCGGGGGTTGCCTCTTTGACAGGTGTTGCAGCGGCTTCGACTGTTTTGGCCGCTACTGCCGACGCTGGGGTTGCCTCTTTGACAGGTGTTGCAGCGGCTTCGACTGTTTTGGCCGCTACTGCCGACGCTGGGGTTGCCTCTTTGACAGGTGTTGCAGGTTTTTTCGAGACGTCCTCCATGTCGAACACGAAGCGTTCCTTCAACTGATCTTGGCTCATTTTGCCTGAGCTTATCAAACTGTATATCTCTTCCACCGCTGCCGTTGCACTTTCAGCAGTGGTGTTATTGGCCAGCGCTTTCACGTTGTCGTGGACGTCGATCCCTGCCGATTTTGCGGTGTCCACAACTTTCAACGCCGCTGCCGCCACCATCTGTCTGACCTTTATCAGGTTCGCCTTGGACGAGGTTATCGGCGGCCATGTTTTCACCCAACGCGTGATTTCATCTTGGGCGAGTGTTTTCAAATCGGAAAAGTAGGCATCCAACTGCGCATTGCCTGTAGACAACTTTTTCAACCCCAATATAAGTATAAGTATTGAGTTATAAATAGAATATAGTGTCAAATTCCCTGCAGCGTTTGTACAAATAGAGAAAAACGCCTTTACTTTTGGTTTTTTGGAAAGAAAAGAGGAGGAATGTGTTCGCATGTGGATATATGGTGTGCTGTCTTCTTTTGAGCGCGAGCGCCGGCGCAAACCCCGATCTATATTCGTCAACAATAGAAGCTTGTTGTCCGAGCTTGCCGCAGCGGAAAAAAGCGCATTCTCAATCTCTTAGAAAAAACAGAGGTTTTGCCGAGGTCCGGGTCGGACGCCTGAGCGAACGGCAATACACATAGCCAGATATATAGAAATGCTATTGAGAACAGAGACTTTACCATTCGGGATGGTCCTTCTCTATATGAACTTGCGTCTGCTCAAATGGTGATGAATTCCTATATATGCGCGCTCAGCGAATGGCGCCTAAGATCCTTACCTTGCTTGCGAGTGTGCTCCCTCTAATATATTCATTAACGCTGTGGTAACTGCATGGCAAAAAAGAAGAACGGCGGGAAACCCTCCCAAAATAAGGCGGGAAAGGGCAAAGGTTCACCCGATGCATACGGTGATGATGAGGCCGCGGCGGTCAGGGATCATATCGGGAACAGGTTCGGAAAATACAGGACCGCTTTCGGCGAGACCTTCCCCAACGGCGCCCGCGTGGACATTGCGATCATCGACCCTACGCCGGAACGCAACTTCTACACTTTAATTACGATCGGGGCAGGCGCACACAGGATGGATGTTCCTCCTGAGATGGCGGATGCCGATCTCGACCGGGCGGAATTCATGATATGCCTCCCGCCCGATTGGGACGTCGACTCTGAGGAAGAGATGTGGCATTGGCCGATCCAGTGGCTGAAAATATCGGCCAGACTTTCTTTTGAACCGGAGATCTGGCTTTGGTGGGGGCAGACCATGCCCTTGTGGGGGGCCGCTCCCGACGACGTCGCTTTCAGTCACACCGTGCTCATACCTCCCGCATTGTTCGACGAAGACGCCATCTTATGCCGGCTCCCCGACGGCAAGGGGATCAACTTCCTCCAGATACTGCCGATCTATGACGATGAGATGTACTACCTGGAAGAGAACGGGTTCGAAGCCTTCCTGGAACTTTGGGAGTCCGCTGAATCCGACGAGGATCTCGGCGTGATCGATATCGGCAGAGAGAGCATCTGCGGAGGGCCCGGCTCAATAGACGATATGACGCCGTTCACGACAAGGGTCAAGATGTTCTGGGGCTGGTTCTCGGAGAACGAAGAGGCTCTCTCAAAGGTGAACGATGGCCGTTCCCTGTACGAAGCCGATGACATAACTTCTTCTCTGGCCGAGGGGGCCGGGCTGATCTCCGGGGACCTTGTCTGCGGTATCGTGGGGAAGAATGAGATGGCCTTCAAGGTCAAAGGCAACGAGTGCCTGTTCTATCTCCTTCCGTACCTGGTATCCAAAATGCCGGAAAGGTACAAAGGCAAATGGAAGGTCCACCCCTATACGCCGGGTACGGGGGGAGAACCGTACGTCCTTGAGGCGGCCGGCCGCAAGGTAAGTTCCGATGAGATCATGATCTCGCTGGAGGATGACTGCGAGGGTGAAGGTACCGCCGTATGTTTCCATGATAAGGAGTTCGCCGCGCTTGATGAGGACGTGAAATATCCGATCCTTTATTCCATTATGTGCGAAATCACAGGAGACCTGCTGCCGCACATATGCGTAACGGACATAAGATGTCCGGACGCCCCGGCGGACGATATGTTCCCCCTGACCGAACTTGAGAAAAGGTTAGAGGAGATCGCAAAGGAGAAGGGCGTGCTGGAGGAACCGTCGGAATCGTTCGTCCAGTATGAGCTCGACCCGACCGGCTTACCGGAGCTTAGGTCGGATATCTCAAAGGGCATCACCTGTTATCCGGAACTGATATATGACTACCGCAATGAGGATCATACCGCTTACTTCAACTCGGTGAAGTGCGGAGCGGTGCCTGCGTTCGTCTTCTTCATGACAAAAGAAGAGGATCGGGACATTCTGCTGGAAGAATGCGAGGCTGTAGCAAAGGCTTTGGAAGAGAACGCCCTCGGCGGAAAGGGGAGCGGGGACGAGATCGGGATCATCCTGGGATATGCCGTCGGGGATATGTGCGGCTACATAGACATGATGCTTTTCGACGAGTGGGAGTTCATAGAGGAAAGGGCAATGGACGCGCTGAAACCCTTGGGTCACGTTTTCTGCATAGGGAACTTCGAACCTGGCCGCGGAACGATCTATCTGGGCACCGGGGACGGCGCGGACCTGCGCAGTGAACTCCTCCTCCTGCAGGACTATGACGAATACGGCGTGATCATCGAAGCGATCGAAGAATCCGTACCGGCCGATGAACGGGGTCTCGAACTCACGGTCATATATGCTGCATCATTGACCAGTCTGGGCCATATAGAAGAGGCGGTCCGGCTCCTTCGGGAAACAGAGGACGAAGGAAAGGACGACATCCCCTGGAATATCACGATAGGGACCTCCCTGCTCCTCTCCGGAGCGGCTGATGAGGCGGTCGAACACTTCCAAAAATGCATAGATCTAGGTCACAACGACGAAGATATGAAAATGATGCTTGAACTGAGCCGCACGCTGAGCGAGCCTGCGGCCGGGAAGAAAGACGCGAAAAAGAAAAAATGAGGTCTGCGGGACCGCAGCGAGAAAAACAATAGATATTCGCACCCCATACCTCTCGTGTGGATCCAAGGCTCGATGAGATGATGAGGGAGCATCCCTGCTATAACAAGGAGGCTCACACAAAGTTCGCGCGGATGCATGTCCCCGTCGCGCCGAAGTGCAACATTCAATGCAATTACTGCAACAGGAAGTACGACTGCAGTAACGAGTCCAGACCGGGGGTGACCAGCGAGGTCCTTTCTCCGGAGGAGGCGGTGGGGAAGATAAGGATCGTGAAAGAGAAGATACCTTATCTGAAGGTTATAGGCATAGCCGGCCCGGGGGATCCCCTGGCGAACGAGGAGACATTCCGTACTCTGGAGCTTGTCAGAGGAGAGTTCCCCGAATTGACGTTATGCGTTTCGACGAACGGTCTGGCTCTCCCTGAGAACGCACAGCGGCTGTATGACCTGGGCGTAAGGTTCCTGACCGTCACCATGAACGCCTCCGACCCTTCGGTCGGAGAATCGGTCTACGGCAGTGTGCGTTGGAAGGGAAAAATATATACGGGGAAAGAAGGCGCGGAGATACTTCTGAAGAACCAGCTGGAAGGCGTCAGGATGTGCGTCGATCTGGGCATGATGGTGAAGATCAACATCGTCATGATACCGGGGATCAACGACGAACATATCCCGGAGCTGGTGAAGAAGGTGAAGTCCCTCGGCGTATACATCGTGAACATCCTCCCTTTGATACCGGTGGACGGTACGAAATTCAGCGGCAGGAGGGCGCCGACCCCGGAAGAGAGGAAGAAACTGATGGACCGATGCGAGCTTGACGTCAGGATGATGAGACATTGTAAACAATGCAGGGCGGACGCGGTCGGACTTCTGGGGGAAGACAGGTCACCGGAGTTCGCAAGGATGGGTTCCTGCCAGGCGGCATGCGGCCCGTCGGCGGAGAACTCGATGCCCTCCTTGATGAGGATCGAGGAGGACGGCCCGGTAAGGATGGCGGTCGCCACTTCCGACGGGGAGAACATCGACAGCGGGTTCGGGAACGCTTCGCGTTTCGATGTTTACTCCGTATCTAACGGCAAGGCGGAATTCATCAGGACGGTCGATATCGACACGTCAGGGCAGGTCTCCGGCGGCTCGCACAAAGAGCACATCGAGAACACAGCGGCCCTTCTGAACGATTGTTCGGTGATCATTGTGAAGGAGATAGGCCCTATGCCGTCCGGACTGCTGGCGGAAAGGGGCAAGACCGTGCGTATTTCCTCCGGAGAGATCGGAAAGGGAACGTTCGGAACGGATTGATGTTTTCCGCTCAAAAAATGAACGTAACGTTTTTAATCACCACCTTATTTCCTTTTTCAGAAGGCATATCATGGACGCTCAGGAACTCAGGGACGCATATGTGAATTTCTTTGTCGAAAGAGGGCACACTTACATCAGGTCAGCTTCGCTGATACCGGAGAACGATCCCACCGTGCTTTTCACAACGGCGGGCATGCATCCTCTGGTCCCGTACCTTCTGGGGGAGAAACACCCCGGAGGAAAGAGACTGGTGAACTTCCAGAAATGCATAAGGACAGGGGACATCGAGGAGGTGGGCGACGCTTCGCATCTTACGTTCTTCGAAATGCTCGGGAACTGGTCCCTGGGGGACTACTTCAAAAAAGAATCGATAGAATTCAGCTATGACCTTCTGAAGGATGTTTTGAAAATAGGAAGGGATCAGCTTGCGGTCACGGCGTTCGAAGGGGAGGAAGACATTCCCAAGGACGATGAGACCGCGGAGCAATGGAGAAGCCACGGGTTCACGGATGACCGGATATTCTTCTACGGAAGGAAGGACAACTGGTGGGGTCCCGCGGGGCAGACCGGACCCTGCGGACCGGACACGGAGATATTCTTCGACAACGGCCAAAAGAAATGCGGCCCTGACTGCGGGCCGGCGTGCAGATGCGGCAAGTACACGGAGATATGGAACAACGTCTTCATGCAGTACAATAAGGATAAGGACGGAAAGTTCACACCGCTGAAGCAGCAGAATGTGGACACCGGCATGGGGCTGGAGAGAGTGCTTTGTGTGGTGAACGGTCTGGAAACGGTGTACGACACGTCGCTGTTCACCGGAATAATAGGAAAGCTTGAGGAATTATCCGGAAAGAAGTACAAGGACGATATGCGGTCGTTCAGGATAATAGCCGACCACCTGAGGGCGTCTACGTTCCTCCTGGGGGACGGAGTGGTCCCATCGAAGATGGGACAGGGATACATCCTCAGGAGATTGATCAGAAGAGCGAGCAGATACATGTCGAACATAGGGATCGAGGGGGTGAACATGCGGAGCGTCTCCGAGGTCATCATCTCTGAATACTCGGCGGCGTATCCGGAGCTAGAGAAGAATAAGGACACTATCTGCGCTCAGATAACCGCCGAGGAGGAAAAATTCCACAAGACCCTGAGGAAGGGGCTGAGGAGGTTCGACGAGATGATCTCTGAGGGTGGGGGATCAAAAGAGCTTGAAGGCGAAGCGGTGTTCAGGCTGTACGACACGTTCGGGTTCCCAATCGAGCTTACGCAGGAGCTTGCGGCGGAGAAAGGCTACACCGTGAACGTCGATGATTTCAACAACCGTTTCAAAGAACATCAGGAAAAATCCCGCGCGGGTTCCGACCAGATATTCAAAGGCGGCTTGGCGGATGCGAGCAATCAAACCACCAGATTACACACAGCCACACATCTCCTGAACGCGGCGCTGAAGAAGTTCGTCGATCCGAACATCAAGCAGAAAGGATCGAACATCACAGCCGAGAGACTAAGGTTCGATTTCAATCTTGACAGGAAAGTTGAGCCTGACGAGCTTAAGGCTATTGAAGACTACATCAACCAGGTCATAAAAGCCGATATCCCAGTGGTATGTGAGGAGATCCCCTATGAGGAGGCCAAAGAAAGGAACGCCGAAGGCGTATTCCATGAGAAGTACGGAGAACTCGTGAAGGTATACTCAATAGGTGATGTTTCCATTGAGCTCTGCGGCGGACCCCATGTGCGCAGCACCGGGGAAATCGGCTGTTTCAAGATCACTAAGGAAGAGAGTTCTGCTGCAGGCGTGAGAAGGATTAAGGCTGTTGTTGAATAAGTGTGGCAAACACATATCAAAATAATTTGTTATCTTGCCCATATCTGCCAGAGTGAGTTTTGACGCTCGGTTATGTATCCTGCCATAAGTGACTACGTACTATAAAGAGTGGAATGGATATGATAGCTTCATTGTGAGTTTGAGAGTGTTGTATCTACAAACAGTAGAGATTCAAATGAGTTTTGACCATAACCCTGATGGTTCGTCACCCAACATCTACAAACAGTAGAGATTCAAATGAGTTTTGACCCTGGGGCAGACCTCATTACCTCATATCTACAAACAGTAGAGATTCAAATGAGTTTTGACTTTGGTCGTTGATCTGGTTGACGACAAATCTACAAACAGTAGAGATTCAAATGAGCTTTGACGGATGGTAGCACGCACAGTCGTGATTATCTACAAACAGTAGAGATTCAAATGAGTTTTGACTATGAAGCTCTGGTCGGGTCGAATGACGCATTAATCTACAAACAGTAGAGATTCAAATGAGTTTTGACTATATGGAGTGGCCGAGGCTCCTTGATCTACAAACAGTAGAGATTCAAATGAGTTTTGACGATGAAGGGACAGTGACACCACATCACAATCTACAAACAGTAGAGATTCAAATGAGTTTTGACCCTAACAGACATAGCGATCAGCCATGAAATCTACAAACAGTAGAGATTCAAATGAGTTTTGACGGACAGAGGAGTTGACGGGGAGAAAGATCTACAAACAGTAGAGATTCAAATGAGTTTTGACGATGAATGCAGCGATCAGCTTCACCCAATCTACAAACAGTAGAGATTCAAATGAGTTTTGACACTTCCAAAAAATGTACGCCGTAGCAATCTACAAACAGTAGAGATTCAAATGAGTTTTGACCAGACATAAGCGTATCATAGTCCTCCTATCTACAAACAGTAGAGATTCAAATGAGTTTTGACCATCAGGTCGCTGTCGTGGTGCCTTCATCTACAAACAGTAGAGATTCAAATGAGTTTTGACCGTGAAAGAATTGACACCTGATCATATATCTACAAACAGTAGAGATTCAAATGAGTTTTGACATAGATCCGTTGTGATCACATGATCCATCTACAAACAGTAGAGATTCAAATGAGTTTTGACTGAGGGCGCGGCTGTGGGACGGTACCATCTACAAACAGTAGAGATTCAAATGAGTTTTGACGCGAGGTCGCGGTGTGACTTCGTTCGATCTACAAACAGTAGAGATTCAAATGAGTTTTGACGATACGCTGGCTTGGGCTATCACCGGATCTACAAACAGTAGAGATTCAAATGAGTTTTGACAGGCAAAGGCTGATGGGGTTCTTTTCATCTACAAACAGTAGAGATTCAAATGAGTTTTGACGCTGCTGTCAAAATGGCGGCAACAATCATCTACAAACAGTAGAGATTCAAATGAGTTTTGACTCCCGCGCTTCTTACCTTTTCTCTTACATCTACAAACAGTAGAGATTCAAATGAGTTTTGACACGGTTTCTCCGAGGGAATAATTCAATCTACAAACAGTAGAGATTCAAATGAGTTTTGACAAAGTATATTTCGCTATGAATACGGCCATCTACAAACAGTAGAGATTCAAATGAGTTTTGACGAAAAAGGCTGTGGCAATTGCTCGAATCTACAAACAGTAGAGATTCAAATGAGTTTTGACGGCATATAATGCGGAGGGCCAGGATGTATCTACAAACAGTAGAGATTCAAATGAGTTTTGACTGTGATGGCAAAATACCCTATGAAAAATCTACAAACAGTAGAGATTCAAATGAGTTTTGACTGTCTCGCGGCAACTTGGCGACAGCTAATCTACAAACAGTAGAGATTCAAATGAGTTTTGACATACCCCTCCGCCCTCATAGTGGCCCGATCTACAAACAGTAGAGATTCAAATGAGTTTTGACGGTGCCGATATTGTGTAGATGTATCATCTACAAACAGTAGAGATTCAAATGAGTTTTGACCGCGGGATATTGATCGCGCAGTACCAATCTACAAACAGTAGAGATTCAAATGAGTTTTGACTTTCAAAACTCCAAGGGCGGAGGGAAATCTACAAACAGTAGAGATTCAAATGAGTTTTGACCCCGCCGCGATGATAGAGTTGATAATCATCTACAAACAGTAGAGATTCAAATGAGTTTTGACCCCCTGATGATCTTTTCCTGGTTCCCATCTACAAACAGTAGAGATTCAAATGAGTTTTGACATACTCTATCGCAGAGCGGAACACCAATCTACAAACAGTAGAGATTCAAATGAGTTTTGACGGTCTTTTTTCTGGGCGGTTTTTCGCAATCTACAAACAGTAGAGATTCAAATGAGTTTTGACCATTTACTAACGGCTGTATTTTCGCAATCTACAAACAGTAGAGATTCAAATGAGTTTTGACTCTTCGATTCTGCCTTCACACCCTCATCTACAAACAGTAGAGATTCAAATGAGTTTTGACGGCGGAGATGACATGCTATTGTCTTGGATCTACAAACAGTAGAGATTCAAATGAGTTTTGACGACCCTCCAAACGTTGCTGTACTGCGGATCTACAAACAGTAGAGATTCAAATGAGTTTTGACCCTGACGAGTGTCCTGAGTGTGAAGGATCTACAAACAGTAGAGATTCAAATGAGTTTTGACGACAGGTAGGAGGAGGGGGTGAAGCATCTACAAACAGTAGAGATTCAAATGAGTTTTGACCCTTGCAGGCTCGTGCACAGGCAGCGATCTACAAACAGTAGAGATTCAAATGAGTTTTGACATTGTAAGAGGGGTTTGCATTGGCTCATATCTACAAACAGTAGAGATTCAAATGAGTTTTGACGAGGGAGTAGAAGGCCGCGCCGTTGATATCTACAAACAGTAGAGATTCAAATGAGTTTTGACTTCCAATAGAGGACGTGCAGGCCATGTATCTACAAACAGTAGAGATTCAAATGAGTTTTGACACTACAGTTAGTATGTTAGGCCTTTTTATCTACAAACAGTAGAGATTCAAATGAGTTTTGACTCTGACTGGCCGCCCTGAATTTTATCCATCTACAAACAGTAGAGATTCAAATGAGTTTTGACCTTTCACGGATTGCCTATCGTGCACATCTACAAACAGTAGAGATTCAAATGAGTTTTGACTTTATGATGATGAGAGGAACGCATGACATCTACAAACAGTAGAGATTCAAATGAGTTTTGACTCTCTGCTCATACGTCCACCGCCGTGATCTACAAACAGTAGAGATTCAAATGAGTTTTGACCCATCGGCGTTTATTATGGTTGGATCATCTACAAACAGTAGAGATTCAAATGAGTTTTGACCTTAGTGAGTTATTTAGGAGATTCTATCTACAAACAGTAGAGATTCAAATGAGTTTTGACAATTCTCCATGACGAAATAGAAAGAATATCTACAAACAGTAGAGATTCAAATGAGTTTTGACCTCCACCCCGCCGCCCATCCTGCGCCGATCTACAAACAGTAGAGATTCAAATGAGTTTTGACAGAGGAGGGAAATATATAATGCCTTGGGATCTACAAACAGTAGAGATTCAAATGAGTTTTGACGCACAAAAACAGGCCGACAGCATCATATCTACAAACAGTAGAGATTCAAATGAGTTTTGACCGATCGGCGCTGCATTCACACTGATATATCTACAAACAGTAGAGATTCAAATGAGTTTTGACAGAGCAACACCGATGCGGCGGTGCAGATCTACAAACAGTAGAGATTCAAATGAGTTTTGACAGCGCCGATACCCGCAAAGAGCTCCAATCTACAAACAGTAGAGATTCAAATGAGTTTTGACCATCGTGCGGAGAGTATCAGATTGGTATCTACAAACAGTAGAGATTCAAATGAGTTTTGACAAATGGACCTGGGGAGCTCTCCATTCTCATCTACAAACAGTAGAGATTCAAATGAGTTTTGACAATGGCAGTAATGCCATCCTCAACAAATCTACAAACAGTAGAGATTCAAATGAGTTTTGACCATCAGACAGAGCTTTCAACGCTTCGCGATCTACAAACAGTAGAGATTCAAATGAGTTTTGACCCCGTTGAGTTTGTCCAGAGGAACAGATCTACAAACAGTAGAGATTCAAATGAGTTTTGACTGTGCGAAAGCCGCAGATACAGAGCTATCTACAAACAGTAGAGATTCAAATGAGTTTTGACGCTCACCGGTGACAACGGCGACATCCATCTACAAACAGTAGAGATTCAAATGAGTTTTGACAATCTTTGTTTTATCTACACAGAGTAATCTACAAACAGTAGAGATTCAAATGAGTTTTGACGGTCGCCATGCCGGCAGGAGCGATCAATCTACAAACAGTAGAGATTCAAATGAGTTTTGACTTACGCCGGCTCAAGCGGGCTTTCCACATCTACAAACAGTAGAGATTCAAATGAGTTTTGACAACCTCCAAGTTGCGGCCTGTGGGGTATCTACAAACAGTAGAGATTCAAATGAGTTTTGACTCACTAAGCTCTCTCTCTCCGATATTAATCTACAAACAGTAGAGATTCAAATGAGTTTTGACACTCATAGTGAATAATAGGGCTTATTTAGCCTATTATTTTCTATTAAACAATAACAACAACGAATAATTTAACTGTTTCGGTTACGTAAATACGCAAAAAATGATGTTCAAAAAAATTATGACAGAGGTTTGCATCAGACCATTACAATCTCAGACTCTTCATGTTTGGCATATCCAAGCCTTATGATGTCACATGTCTTTGAGAGTTTCATTATAAGTACTGAATCTGCCTCTGAGAATTCATCCATGAACCTGTTGTTTATATCTGCAATTATATTGTCAAGTATTCTCTCTGAATTATCTATCTCATAGACAGAATATTGCAGTCTGTGCCCAAACCTTTTTATGTATTTTGAGAATTTTGTGCGCAATTTGTCATCTTGGATATCATAGCTTATCAGTATCATTGGTCCTCACGTATCCTAAATACCGGAAAATCGGAAATCGACCTGTGTTTCATGATTGCCCGATAAAAGTCTCGAAAGTAGACAAATACTTCTTCTTTCGATGCCAATAAGGGTTTGGTTAGAAATTCCACATAGTCTTTGCTCTTTGATATATCCAGCAAAAATCTTCCATTAGAAACATTGAAGTCCTCAGGCTTGCACTGTCCCAGATTTACTGCCTTCCTTACTTGCCAATCTATGAGAGGGCGGAACGGTTCCACCATATCACATACCAGTGATTTCCTCATGTAGAACTCTCTGTGGTATACTCCTTTGTAAGTATCGAACCCATACAAACACAGCATTGCATCAATGAAGTTGAACAGAATAGTGTACCCTATATCCAAAGTACTGTTAATGAAATCAGGCTTTATCTTTGGTTTCCTTCCTGTCCACACATCCATATTGAAATTATTTCGGAAATAGATTCTTGAAGCGGATCCCTCAACGCCCATGATCTCTCTGAAGTCCTCATTGAGACCCCATATGGATCCCGCATAGCGTTCCAGCGAAGATATGTCTGCCCGCATCTTGTTGTCTTTCCATCTCTGCAGACTCAGCGTATCGATTTGATTGCGGATCTTGTTTTCCACAATGTGTTTTGCGATGTCTAAACTATCATAGTCGTATTGAATCTTCCTCAGGATGAAATTGCCTTCTGTCTTGTGACCAATGACATCATAAGTTCGGAGCATTGTTGTCATCAGGAAGATCGGAAAACCGAACTTCCTTGATCTCTGGATTATACCTGATGTTATTGTTACGTCCCCCACGATGAAAAGAGCAAATATCCTATAGCATGTGGATTGCAGACGCACCTCATTTCCATTCTTAACAATAAGATTATCATTACTGAAAGAGATTTTGTCCCCCTCCCTTGTGAAAACGAACACTATCTGTTTTTTCTTGAAGGCATCAACCGACATCATACTTTACTCCAGACATGAGCTCCCGCACATTGGTTCATATATACAATTAGAACATTTGCAGGGATTTGTCTGGATGTAATCACCCGGGTTGAAGGCGTGCATGTCACGAATCGTTTCCTCGAACTTGTCCACCATATCCACATCATACTCCGGGATAGATATATCATAATTCTTGTTGTCGTCCATACTATGCACTCTGATCTTATTGACCTTATATCCCATCTCTTTCAGCGCAAAATATTGGCCATATATCTGGAATACCTGCCCGTCATACAGCTGGGATATCTTTTTCTTCCTCTCGGTGAGCAATCCCTTCTTTATGTCGAACAGATCTATCTTCCCCATCAGATCATACTTTTCACAATAGACCTCAATCCCCTGCAATACATCCTTTCTTGATGTGTATCGCCCATCCTCTATTGTTTTATGCGCATGCGTTCCATTGATTTGACATGTAGACTGAGACATCATTCTGTCCGCGTCTTCCATAAGATTATGGAAATATATTGAGACGGGACAGAAAATAAAGTCATTTATGTTTGATAGCAGGATTGTGTTTTCTGTCATTGATCCCCCCTTGTCTGCATGAACTCGAACCAGTCTTTGTGTTCCAACTTCGGCATCTTGTCCGAGTTAGAATCATACGTCTTGCCAATCATGCGCATAAGTAGCTCACCTTTGAGTGCGATGTGATAAGCGCCGTTAGCATCCGCATCCACTGGAAAATCTCTGTGTTTGTAATCCGACCTGAAGAACTCTCCATTGCGGTTCTTTACTGGGGAGATTATGTAGTCTATTCTCCCATCTTTGTTTCTCATCTTTATGGTATCCATAAACGAGTGGTATACTGTGTTTATCAAATTATTATCCCCACTTTGGGTGATCTTATCGCGTATATCCGACCCATCATCATACTCGATACCCGATAGAGCTTCCTTAATCCTCTTCGTAGGGTCAGTTGTTTTGTAACATTTTTCATCTCTGACATATCTGATGCGTTCGCCATGAGTATACACTGTCCACATGTTCCTGTGATCAGTTGCTATTTTTGAGAAGTTCCGATAGTCAAATGTGAAAGCGAATATTCCTCCATCCCTGGCAGAATACACAATTGATTCGAACCGCTGTAAGAACTCTTTCTTTTTTTGAGTGCTTGTTATGCTGGATGAGTTGAACAAGTCCACAAACCCCGTTGTTGGATCAATAACCGAAGTGAACGCTGCGGGAACATAGAACAGGATTCCAGATTGCTTCCCGAGTTTACTGAAGCTTTCCAGCGGAGCGGTTAACTGATATGCATTGAGGACTCCTCCAGCGTCGCTACTGTCAGATACATCCTTGAATACAAGGTAATTCAGCTTGTTTATCAGCATTTCCTCAAACTTCTGATATATCTGCTTCTCCACTTTGAGACGTCCCTTTTTGAATCCGAAATGGAGATCTTCCAGTACAACTATGGCATTGTATTTTATTGCCATTTTAGATATTTCATGAACAGCTTTCGCGAGATATCCTTCCTTTAAATCCTTTATTTTTCCTATTGAATTCCAGCTCTGTCTCGCTACTTCCCTTTCTGTTTGTCTTTGACTCAGCTTCTCATGGTAATCGAATCCATCTATTACATTGAGACTTTTCTGATCGATGATTTTACCATTACGATCTATGATGGAATAGTATAGGAGGTTCCTTTCTCCGCGGTCTATACCTATTATGCATGCATTTTCGTCTGTGAGGAATTTTTCTATGGCCATCTTGTTTATTCTCTTCTCTCCGATAGCTTTGAAGTTCAGCGTAAGGGGAACATGGAAGTACATTTTATTTTCCAAATACCTGCGGTCTTTGACGATGCCATAATACGCTTTGAATGACCCCACTTTGTCACAATATTCTTTCTCTTCTTTGGTGAGTTCTCTGCCATGATTATAATAATCAAAGAGATTTTTGTGTATCTCATCCGGTACAGGTATCCTGCTTTCTTTCACCGTATTTTGTTCCCCCATAACGCCCGATACGTGCGTTCTGTCGATGTATGTGCGGTTAACCAATATCTCTCCCTCTCTGTGTGGGGGGTCTTTGATATCACTCTTTTTTCTATAGAAAAGTTCAGCCTCTCCGCTAAGTTTCATTACCCCCTTCTGAAGGTTTTCTTCTGAGAAAACTGCATTCCAGTATAATGTATGCATGTCCTTATTGCCTTTAGCACCCTTCGCAAAATCTTTGTTATATATCTGGAAGAGGAACATATCGCCTCCTTCCACGTATCTGTCAATCGTATCTGAGGGTATGTTCACAAAGTACATCCTGTATCCCTGCTTTTCCACCTCTTGATAGAACTCACTGATGTCGTCATATGATTCTGTAGGAGAGAATTTAAAATCGAACACTTTCCAATTCTCGTTCTTCTGTATCGATTCTTTGAAAAAATCAATCAGCTTGTGACAGAATCCTTTATCAAATTCTTTGCCCTTTTTATGCTTTCCAGCTTTGTATCCTTCCCTTATCTCTTGTGATGGGTTATAGTAGTCGATGTTCTTTTTGGCAAAGAAGACCTTCGGCAACATTCTATATGGCCCGGGGAGTAATTTGTACACCATCTTTTGATAGAATGGCCCTGCACCTGATCCTTCATCAAACTTTATTTTCCTTTTGTTCTTTGGATTCATTATGCCTAAGTAGTATTTTCCATCGCGTATGAGGATTACCGCAGTGTTTTCGTATTCTTTGTTTACGTCCCAGCCATTGGCCAGAGTCGGGTTATTGAAGTTCAGTTTTATTTTACTAGTGTCAAGATTTTTCTTTGTAAGATGATTCCTTGCTTGATTATACAATGGAGTTATTGCAGACAGTTTGTCATATATATCATTGAACTCTGCATAGAACGTCCAATCGTGTGGAGTGTTCGGATGTAGTTGAAAAGGGCTGAGCAGATGGAAAAACTCCTGTACAGAGTCTAGTAATGCTTTTATTATTTGGATTGACTCAGTATCGCCTGATATTTTCTCCACATTAATGTTCTTTTCTTTCTCTTTTTCCTTGTCAATATTCCTTCTGGCTACGCAAATCTCTGAAACATACGCCTCGAATGTCTCATTTGAACCTGCCAAAGAAATTGCCCCCAATATATCCGACAGTGTGAACTCGTCTGAGTCGAGCCATTTATCGACCTTCTTACATGTCTTCTCAAGGTTTCTGTCACCAATTGAATCTGCTTTGTAATCTCTAAGCATTTGTCCCAATTTTTCCCAGCCACCAGATTTATTCAAAGATTCATCTGCAGTCTTTGCGGGTTTAGAATCTGATTTCCCCCTGTAACCAAATATTTCCTTAGATACTTGATTCAGATATGCTTTCCTGATGTAGATTTTTGAGGTGTCATAGTTTGAAAATGATGACATAAGATTCACTGCCCTGTCAAATATGTTGCCATTTTTATCCTTTTCAACGATGTCAAAGAAGCTTCGAATCGCCGACAACAATTGGGAGTCGTCAGTGAAGGCCTCTAATCTGTAGGAGAAAGATTCTTCTTTGCTCAGTATCTGTTTGTAAAGCGGCTCCATACGAATCTTTTTCCTGCCATTCGGTTCGTTTTGATAAGCTAAATTCAAAAACTCATTCAGTCCCTTCGGCTTTTCGCCAGTACCTTGTACGATGCCGCCAATGGCCAGATTGTATCTGCTTATCCCGCTTTCCTTCCCACCCTGCATCATAACATTATTGAAATTATCAATGGAAAATATCTCATCCATCTTGATATAGCATCCTGCCTCTGCCAGCGTAGATTCCGCCTCCCGAATTTGTTCCGGATATTCTCTGCACACATACTGATATTTTTCAAAGTTGTCCAAAAGCTTTGGAAAATTCTCATTAATAATGCGGTAAGAAATCGCTGTTTCTTTGTCTTCGTCAGAATACATGTTTTTTCTGTTTTCATGGAAACTCTTGAAGTAACCTGAGAACTTGTTGAAACAATCAAATGCTTCTATTTCTTCAAGGGTGCCTTTCTCGTAGATCTGATTTTTGAGTAGTATGGAGAACAGTTTTTCGCTAAAAAGATGTTTGAACCGGTCATCTTTCTTAAACGCCGATACTATCTCTCCTCTCATACGTTTTTGTTCAGCCTCTAGGTTTTTCTTATTTATGGCCCGGGTTTCTGATGTTGTACTCATACGTTTCTGTTCTGACTCCGAATCTCTATTGTTCTTTTTCTCTTTACTTCTACGATACTCCTCCGAAAATTTTTTGAGATCGTCCCAATTCAGTTGGATGTTGGAGAGACATTCATCGATGAACTCTCTATGATAGTCATCAATTACTTCCTTAAGAATCTTATAATTATCATCTCTTTCCCTGTCCTTTTCGAGGAAATTGGAGTTGTCAAAGTGTTCCTTCGTTCTTCCCTGCGGCTTCAGCTCGAACCTGATCGTTTTCTGTATGGGGTACAGCTTGGTAAACTGCTCATAGCTATCCATGAATGTAGAAACTCTGTTTGAGTTTATATATTTTTTTATAGAGAAAAAATTTCATCATATATTTCAACATTTGTTTGTAGTAAAAGAACCTTTGTATAATTTGTATGCCATTTCCATAATATGAATTCGGGACGGAGAGAAAGAATAGTGGTCTCATGTGTGACTTTCGAGACTGTGAAGATTACGGATCCTATAAAGTTCTACGATGCCACGAAAGTCCACCTCATACATTATGTAAGAGACCCATCGAGCGATAACGGCAAGGTATACATCGACTTCTGTGAACGCGTCTGTGAGCTGATGTGTGAAAATGCGACCGCTCCAATAGAGATAATCAGACACATGGAAAATGTGAACGATTTCACAACCATGCTGAGAACGATTCTATGTATCATCGAAGAAGAAAATCGGAAGAATGAACCTTCTGATATATTCGTCAACATATCTGCCGGCACATCGGAATATGCTGCAGCGGCGGCCATCGCATCTATGATGATGCCTGGGGCGATACCTTTCTCCGTCAGCACCATTGACTATTGGGTAAAGGACATCAAAGGAACATTCTACGATGAAAATGATAAGCCAGTCGGCCTCACAGAATCTGTTCGGAATCCAAAATGCCTCCCTAAATACTCAATGCCCATCCCAGACAGGAATGTTGTTCTAGGACTCAGGATATTGAACGAAATGAATAAAAAGAAACTCTCGACAAAGGGCCCCGATGTCATAAGGGCTCTTAAAGAATCCAACCTTTGGCGCAGAGGGGAGGGAGAGATCATCTTCGACCACCACGGTAAGATCAAAACCACCAGATCAGACTCTGTGTATTACTACAGAGATTTCATTGACAAATGGGTCTCCAGCGGATGGGTATATCGAGATGAATTCAGGAAAAGATATTTCTTAACCGATGAAGGGAGGATCGTGCTGGATACATTCTATTGTGAACTGGAATGAACCAAATCGGGAATAAGAATGCTATGTGCGCAATCGTGGGCAAGAACAGAACTTATCAAATCTCTACTCCTAGTAGATCAAGCAGGAAGTCGCGCGTGTTCAAGCTTCAGACTCTTATAAACCTCTATTTTTTTATAGAGCGGTGGTGGACTGGGGGGGATTTGAACCCCCGGCTTCCTGCTTGCAAAGCAGGCGATCTGCCGAGCTGATCTACCAGCCCACACGCACTTGAATGAAGACCCATTATTAAAGGCTTATCGCACTTCGATGACATTGTTTTGATGACGTCTGTTCGAATCTGTTATATCCTCCCATTCTCATTGAATGTCGAATCAGATGAGCTTAATCACGTGTCCCGAGTGTTCAAAGAAGATATCGGATCGGGCCGATTGCTGTCCTCACTGCGGTCTCCCTTCGCGGCAGTTCCTTTCTAACCGGGGTAATCAAGGTGAAACTTTGTTGACAAGCACAGATAACGGATACGCCGAAGAAATGAGGAAACCCCTGAAAGAATTCTTCGAACGGAGAGGCCGCCTTTTGGAAACCGACGACTACATCACGTCGAAACAGAAGCGCGAGATGAAAACGGACTACGCCCGACTTTTCCTATATCTCAGCGATATACTCAACTCAAAGGGCAGGAAAGCCGTACCGGACCTGCTGAAGGATGAGAACACAGGGGGCTTCCTGAGGGCCTACGACTCCTTGGACAAAGATGTGGACGAACACAACGAGAGGTATGTGGAGAAAGAACTGCAGAACAATTCGGAATACTTTGACACGATGCTAAGCGAGCTCGATCCTGGCATCCGTCTGGATGAAGAGCAGAGGACTGCCATCGTGACCGATGACAGTTGTTGCCTGCTTGTCGCTGGCGCTGGCTCCGGCAAGACCACTACTATGGCCGCTAAGATCAAGTACCTGGTGGACAAGAAGAGCGTCGACCCACAGGACATCGTGGTCTTCTCGTTCACAAACAAAGCCACCAATGAGCTCCGTGAAAGAGTCAACAACAGGCTGGGGATACCTGCGGACATCAGCACGTTCCACTCGTTCGGGTTAGAAGTCGTAGGAATGGCCGCCGAAAGCCGACCGAACCTACTGTACAACCCTTACCAGGTCATATCCCGAATACTCGGAGAGTTGATCTACTATGACAACGAGCTCCTGAAAAAGGTGGTCCTTTTCCTGGGGTATTACTTCGACCTGCCCGACGGCGTCTTTGAGTTTGGGTCGCTGGAACAGTACCATGCCGCCCGCCGCCGGAACGACTATGAGTCGCTGAAGAGCGAGCTCGGGGAATACATATCGAACATCCAGGAAAGCCTGTCAAAGAAGAAGAAATCGCTCAACGGGGAGTTCCTGAGGTCAGCGGAGGAAGTACAGATTGCGAACTTCCTTTTCCTGAACGGCATTGACTACGAATACGAAAAGCCTTATCCTTACCCCTTGCCTGGCTCGTTCAAGAGATATACCCCTGACTTCATCATAAGACAGGGTGGGAAAGAGACATACCTGGAACATTTCGGAATCAATGAAGAAGGGCAGAACATAAGGTTCACCGAAGGCGACCTTAAGAAGTACCGGAAAAGCATCAAAGACAAAAGGACGCACCACAGGAGACACGGCACAAGGCTTATAGAGACATATTCCGCATGCGGCGGGGGCAGATCCGTGATCATTCAGCTCGAAGAACTGCTCGTGGCTAATGATTTCGTGCTGAAGCCAAAGAGCCCTGAAGAGATATATGAGAAAATCGCCAAGCTTGAAAAAGAGAAGTACATCCAAAACTTCACCGAGTTCACAGCGAAGTTCATAGAACTGTACAAGGTCTCCGGGTACGGCCCGGAACAATTCGCCGCTTTCAATGAGAAGGCCCCCAACCCCCGGATCGAGATCTTCCTGGATATAGCCGAGAAGGTCTATGGTAAATACCAGGATATCCTGTATGCAAAAAATGAAATCGACTTTGCAGACATGATCAACGGTGCGAAGAGACGCTTGGAGGATTTGAGGTCCGCTGGTATGACGCTTCCCTATAAGTACATAATAATAGATGAGTTCCAGGATATAGCAAGACAGAGGTTCGATCTTCTGAGGAGTCTCCTTAACGTCACTGATGCCAAAATCATCGCCGTTGGTGACGATTGGCAGTCCGTGTACTCGTTCGCGGGTTCTGACGTAACACTATTCACCAAGTTCGTGGAGCTGATTGGCGGGGGTACAGAGATGCAGATCACCAGGACCTACCGCAACTCGCAGGAGTTAATCGACATGGCAGGGAGGTTCGTCCAGCTCAACCCAGCTCAGATAAGGAAGCGGCTGATCTCAAACAAGTCCCTCCCAGACCCATTGCAAATCCGCATGTTCGACGACAGCTCCTGGGTGATGACACCGCTGGCGCAGGAGATTACAAAGATCATCGGAGAAATCATAGAAGAATACGGGGAGGACTCCTCCATCCTGGTACTCGGCCGTTACAACTTTGACAAATACAAGCTTACAAGGACTGGCCTTTTCAGCGATGATTCAGGGAATCTTCTCTGCAAAGAGCACCCAAGCGCCAAAGTAGAATACCTAACTGTACACCGTTCGAAAGGACTCGGTTACGACAACGTAATCATAATGAACATGTACGAAGGAAAGTACGGGTTCCCCTGCCAGGTTGAGAAAGACCCAATAATGCGGCTTGTCACGAGAGAGGACGACAGTGTGGAGTTCGCCGAGGAGAGACGGCTGATGTACGTAGCGATGACTAGGACAAAGAACAAAGTGTTCATCCTGGCTCCCGCCAACAATCCTTCCAGATTCCTCATAGAACTGGCTAAACAGCATGACCTTCCAAACGGAGACAAGCTACCCAAGGAGATGGCTTCGGGAAAGAGGAAGAAATGCCCCAGGTGCGGCTACCCTCTCAAGTACGAGGACAATAAGACGTACGGACTCGGCCTGTATATGTGCACGAACGAGCCAGAGGTATGCGGTTTCATGACGAACAGCCGAAGATATCATTTCGACCTGAAGAAGTGCCCCAGGTGCAACGATGGGTACCTTATCGTCATAACTAAGGACAACAACGCGTTTTACGGTTGCACCACGTACGGCACCGAGAAGAGCTGTACCTTCACGCTACCTATTTTAGAAGGAGGGCGGTGCGTTCTTGATGAAAGCAGAATAAAGCCTTTTTGACGCTGTTATCTTGGGCAGTTTCATTGTTTTTATGTTCGCCACGGGATATTTAAGGACTACGAATCGACCTTCCATCTTCCATTGTAGAGTGTGAATGAGTATGCATCGGTCATCTCACCTGAAACAATAGTTGAGTCATATATTCGGATTATGGTTTGTGCTTTAGGCATGATTGCTCTTCCAAATGCTATTGCAAGGGAGTTACACACTACAGGTAGCAGGTTGATCTCTTTGTCGCGCCCATATGCATTACCTATCATGTCGATGACTTCGGCGCACAATGACTCAAATTTTGAGATTTCGTTCTGATTCCCAATCCTGTCAATGCCTTTACATTCTGAAGATATCCTCCATATATCCACATTTTTTCCAAATGTGTTTTCCACTCTTTCTTTTGTCACTACATTGGTACACTCTAAAATCAATAGGACTTCGTTATCGCGATTTATTTGTTCAGGAAAGTCAACTGAAAATGAGATTGGTTCCTTTTCTTTATCATCGAGAACCCATTGGGCGTTGTGTAACCGAGTAAATATCTTTACTTCCATAAGGTCATGGAATTTACTGCCCAGATAAATCAATAAAGGCTGAGGGGCGACTGCAAACAAACAAATGGGCTCTGAATCATTATTATCAATAAGTGTCTGAACGCGATTTTTGAAATCGCGATCAATCTTTTTCAGAGACTCTTCGATGCTTTCTTCATTACCATTTTCGCACAGATTTATTATATTATGTCTTGAATACAGCTGGTTTTCGTACGCAACGCGCATTATTACACTGTCCGATAAAGTGAAGCCTCTTTCTCCAATAGGGCTTAAATATTTAATAAAACGACAATATGCTGTATCTAAAGAATCAAGCATTTTTTCAACTTTTTCTTCATGCATTCTTTTTTTCCTTTTCAACCAGTCGACACTGTACTCTTCTTCTTCTATTTTTTTATCGATCGTACTATGGCAGTTTGGACAAAGGAGCATCAGATTATCGGTTGAATTTCTCTCCTCCTCGGTTAAAAGAGGATTTGCACGTTCACCTAAATCACTAAATGCTACCATATGTGCAAACTCTCCGATTTTCTTTGTTTTTCCTGTTCGGAAATCTTTTAAAGTGTCGATATTGCAAATTGTACATCTTCCGCCAGAACATACAAAGATGTGTATTTTTACTGCGTCCGGAATAGTCTTACGTTCTTGCACCACGATTTTCACGCTTCCTTCCACTCTTTGCTCCCTTTAACGCTTCGATATCCGATTTGAATGCCCCGCACCTGTCTGAATCAGAACTTAGAACTTTCACGACTTCATTGATTCCATCTTTGCAACAATCTTTGATTTCTTTTTTGCTACCGCATGGGCAGATTCTATGTTTCTTTACATTAACGATCTTATCTTTTTTTGCTATTTTGTTTATATATAAAAGAACTTTCTTGAGATTTTGGTCATTACTTATGTTAGGAAAATATCTCCGATAGTAATCGAATATGCCCTCTTCTCCATGCGACCTCTCCCCTGTGATTGTAACTCCTGTATCTCTAAATGAAATCAAATTGATAAGATACACATCAACAACATTTTCGAAAAAAGATTCTGCGCTTCGTTCATCTCCCCATGCATCCATTATCTCAAGTTTTGTACCCATACATATGTACCCTTTGGCATACACATGACAAAACCCATCTGACATTGATTCCTCTGAAATCCAAACCCTTGGAACAGGATTCTTTTTATTATTACTAACTCTTACTTCTAGCCTGAAGTCTTCTTGATATTTTTTTTCACAATCGCGGTTGAGATGGTATGTGCCTACTATACCATACTCATCTCTTTCATATCTGTTGGTAGATATCTTTTTCGTGCTCTCGGTGATTGTCTCAAAATCCCTGAAAAGCATCTTTGCCTCATCAATGAATTCTTTTGAGTTCATTCTCACTCCAAATATGGTTTCGGGGTCTTGTCATTGACGGTAAGTGGTTTTGGAGTCGGAGATTTACCTGAATTCATCTTGTTAAAGAGTTCGTCTGCAACATCCTTTCCCATTGATTTTTCGATTTCCTTATTGATTTCTTCGGGTGTGCCGTCTAGTATATCGATAAGATCACTTCTTGCCTTTTTGACCCATCTGAAGAATTCGGTTGCCATTTGAGGATGTTCGTTCCACTTTTCTGCCAGATTCTCAAGGGGATCGGCGGGATTTTTTATACACCATTTCCCATTTTTCTTCTGAATCAATTTTTTTCCCCTGTACTCTGCTGAATCCTGATCATAGTTTTTGGAATCAAGACCCGAATAGAAGACCAAACCATCAAGTATGAAATTTAGCAAGTCATACGTGCTGTTGACAACTTTGTTGTTTTCTTCGATAATCTTTGCAACAAGCGTTGTGATCAATATCGACCTCGGCTTATTATCTTCGCCTTCTGTGCCGATAAACATCATATCTCTATGGCGCTTCAGTATCTGTATTACCATTTGCATCGGTGTTCTCGTATAAGCGTCGCTGACATCCGAATGAGATTTGAACAAATCAGGGTTTTCTTTTTGAATTCTTACTCTGTCTTTTTCGCGATATTCTTTGTATTTCGAGTTGATGCCCGTAAACCATTTTGCATATCCCCTTGGATTGCTGGACCTCCAAGAATAACTATTATTCCCCTCTTTGTTTGTTATTGCGACGGCGGTTTCACCCAATTCAAAGTGCGGCGATGGATCATTGACACAGGGTAACACATCAATGTGGAAAACTGCCCTTTCTATATTGTTGATTGGTAACTCAAAGTGCAAGGTCCAACATCTTTTTCCCTCTTTGCCAAGGTTATTTGCGTAGTTTTGATTTTTTAGATGTTTTCCTAATTTTTCTTTTATATCCTTGGCAGAAACAGCTGACTTTTTATCCGGGAATAGTGCGACCAAATCGATATCAAAATCTCCGTCTTTATCTTTGATGCATGGTTTTACCATCGTACCGATTTCATAAGACCCCTGTGCGTACACCTCTATATTATGATTTTTTAGGAAGTTAGTGAGACCACTTTTTACGCTTTCTGCTTTTTTATATATTTGTGGTTTAACATCCAATAATCTAGCCATAGTTTCGATAATCCAGTCTTTCTCAGTAAAATCTCTTGCCATAAGTATGTATATTTGTCCTTCTATATAAAATAAATAGAGGTTATATAAACCACACAGATCGCAAGTATTTCTTTTCGTTTGATAAGTTTACAAAGAAAAACGAAAGAATAGCTAGATATTTTGTTTTTAATTGTGTGCTGTATTTATTTTCTAGCGGGGGGGGGGGGCATTTGACAATGTCACGAGCTCAGATGGCCTATGTCTTTGCTTTTCTTGTACTGTTACGGCCCCCTCAAACTCAATAACCTCTTTGCATAACTACACGTCGGCATCATTCTGAATCCTTTACTCTCCGCGTATTCCGTCGCTGCAGCAACCAGGACCTCCCCTAGCCCATTCCCCCTCAGCTCGGGATAGACCACCGTGTGCTGAATATCAAAGCACCCGTCGCATACCTCATATATGATGTATCCTCCTGCCTGTCCGTCCGCCATAAGATTGAATCTGCAGCCTTTCTCATCATGCTCCACTGAACATTCCATAGTATAGAATCGCATTGAAAATATAATTCTCTCCCTGGGATGCTAAACTCCTTCTTCCCACATTGCACCCAAAATAGCTTTTATTAAGTTTGGGTTTGTATTACGCAAGAAACATGCACATTAACTGCGATAGGGCTCATTCTGCTTTTCTAAGTTTTACTTTTTGCCCTGAATATTTTTTACTGCAATCATTGCACACGTCATTCCACCTTGAAAAAAGACCTTTTTTGTATTGAAGAGTGCATTTCTTACAGGTAAACCTGCCGCAGCTGGAGCACGTATGTATTTGTTTGACTAAGGTCCTGCAATCATCGCAAAGGCACAGTCCATCTGTTCGAATATTCTTTGATAATATTATGGGAGCATCGTTCTTATTCTCTATGAACGATATTTCGGATTTCAGCCCAAAGGCTCCGAAAGCAATATGCGCTACTGAATACTTAAGAAGATATTCGAAAGACACTATCACGCTCTTTGGTTTGGGACTACATGTTTTGTTATAACAGCTACCATTGTTCCCCACATAGGATATGTCTTCTGTGAACTGCCGAATCATGATCTCTTTGACATCGGACTCAATTTGCTTTATGTTCATATCGATAGGCATTGGCCCCTCAACCTTGTCTCTGTCTGACAGTTTTTTAATGATGCGCGATATCTCCGGCATGGTTTTTAGACCATTCTGGTCCAACAAGATGTCCATTTCTTTGTCCAGTTTTTTTAACAACCTGCCATTCGTCATTTTAAAATCTTCGTGTGCTGAGACATGTAAGCGATATGCATATCTATCTTCCCTCTCATTTTTTAGCATCTCAAAATCAAGATCGACTTTTGTTTTTCCAGATTGTCGTATACCCATGTTGCTTTTAATGATGTTTTCGATGTCTATCACATCGTACGGTGCCAGAGTGCATATCGTTATGTAATCTGAGGTGGGATTTAACAGAATTCTATAGCCATGTTCGGAACCGATGGACTTCAAATCGAAGAAATCCATGGTCTCTATGTTAAGTCTGTTCTCCCGAATGTGTTTTTTCGCATCGTCGGTGAATCCGCCTGTGGCTATTATCATCCCTTTTTTTACTCCGTCTGTCATCATGGCCGAGTGTAATTTCTGAACTGCTGGCCTTCCGATGGGTTTGTGGTGATGCTTGCATTCTATATACATTACATCCGTTTGAGTAAAACGAACAATCAAGTCCTTTCCCCCGTCACCCACCAGCGGTACATGTTCTACATCGGCCCGATAGTGCTTTTGCAATAATTTTTGACAAAGCACCTCGAATGCTTCCCCATCAAAATCACACAGGTATATATCCTTGACATCGTTCATTTGGTACTCACCACACTTCATTGATAATATGCGCATTGCGAATGATGTTGTTTCTATGTGCAATCATCTATATTGAATAAAGAGAAAAGTTTATTTAAAAACTGTGGGTAAGTGGAAATGTACCTTGCTTCGGTCCTCATGTTCTTTGCGGATGTTTTCAACGGAGCTGTCATGATCGGCTTATATTGTTTCTAAAAGTCTAAAAGTTCCCTAGAACAATGTTGCCTTTCGGGAAACAGATTGTCCATTCTGGTAAAACTCCTACTTCCTGCAACAGATTTATATTTTTCACCTAACTAACCATCCTCAGCCACAACGCTGAAAGCTGTGGCCGGTGAAAGCTATGTACGGAAAAAGCATAAGAATGGAGAGGATCGTAGACAGGAAGACAGGCAACAGCGTCATCGTTCCCATGGACCATGGTGTTTCCATCGGTCCGGTGGAAGGTCTCATAGATATGAAGAAGACCGTCGATGACGTCGCGAACGGCGGTGCGACCGCGGTTCTGATGCACAAAGGTCTGATCCGTTTTAGCCACCGTACCTCTGGCAAAGACGTCGGGCTGATACTGCATCTGTCCGCTTCCACGGATATCGGAGTTACCTCCAGAGAAAAAACGCTCGTCGCCAGCGTCGCAGAAGCACTGAAGATCGGCGCCGATGCCGTCTCCGTTCACATCAACGTCGGCGCCGAAACGGAGTCCGACATGTTATACGACATGGGGATAATCGCCGAGGAATGCGCCGAGTGGGGGATGCCCCTTATCGCAATGGCGTACCCCCGTGGCCCCTCGATCAAGAACTCATACGACCCGGATGCCGTCGCGCACGCCGCGAGGGTCGCCACCGAACTCGGCGCCGATATAGTAAAATGCAGCTACACAGGGGACGTGGATTCTTTCAGAAAAGTGGTGAAGGGGGCCTTGGCGCCGGTGGTCATCGCCGGCGGGCCGAAGATGAAGTCCGACCTCGATATATTGAATATGGTGTACGATTCCCTTCAAGCCGGAGGAAAAGGAGTGTCCATAGGAAGGAACGTGTTCCAGCACAGGAACGCCGAGATGATGATGCGCGCGATATCCGGCATCGTTCTCCGCGGATCGAGCGTTGAAGACGCGTACAATCTGATAAAGGAATGACAATGCCCAAAGAAATGATAATAATGGCCGACGGCCCCGATGACAAAGGCCTCAGGAAAGAACTCGTCACGAGCGCGCTGGAGTCCGGGATCACTACCGCCATCGTCAGGCCGGAAGATGCGGACCTCGGATCCCTCGGGAATGTGAGATTGCTGTTCAACAGCGGCGGGATCATCTCCGATAATATCATGTTCATAAAGCTGAACACGCCGGAGGATCAGGACCGCGCCATGTCCCTGGGGGGGAAATGCGAAGCCGTAATCCTCGGGAATTCAGACTGGACCATCATACCGCTGGAGAACATGATAGCTAGGTTCAGAGGCACCGGCACGAAGATCTACGCCTGTGCGTCCGACCCTGAGGACGCCAGGGTCTATCTCCAAACGCTTGAGAAAGGAGTGGACGGGATCGTCATTATCGCAGAAACAGGAAATGATGTCAGAAGGTTCTCCGATTTGATATCTTCATCTAAAAAGATAGAACTCACCCCGCTGGAGGTCGTTTCTGTGAGGAACATTGAGATGGGCGACAGGGTGTGCGTCGACACGGTGAGCATGATGAACCCCGGAGAAGGCATGCTCATCGGCTCGCAGGCGTCCTGTTTATTCCTTATCCAGTCGGAGAGTGAAGAGAACGGGTACGTCGCGGCTAGGCCTTTCAGAGTTAACGCCGGTGCGGTCCACTCTTACGCCCTTGATCGTGAAGGGAAAACAAGATACCTCTCCGAATACCGTTCCGGAGATCCCATCCTTATCGTCGACTCGGAGGGGAACACAAGGATATCTTCCGTGGGAAGATGCAAGATCGAGAAAAGACCGATGGTGCTTCTCGAAGCCTCCGACGGAAAGAGCGTTTATTCCACGATCCTGCAGAATGCGGAGACCGTCAAACTCAGCGGCCCGGACGGTTCCGTATCCGTCTCAAGAATAAAGAAAGGGGACAAAGTTTTCGCCAGATTGGAATCCGGCGGAAGACACTTCGGAATGAAGATCGATGAGACCGTCAGGGAGGTATGATGAGACTCTGCGCATCCCTGAGCTCCGTCTCCGACATCGAAGGGATAAAAAAAGCAGATATGGCGGAGATAAGGCTGGATATCCTCGGCCGCGTTCCCGATATCCCCGGAAAGGACCTGATAGTTACGTTCAGGGACCTTCCCGATCTGTCCCTCCTGCCCGAAGGATTCGGAGGGATGATCGACGTAGGGGAACACGAAGTTCCCGCCGTCGATCTTGATATCATATCTTCACACCACAACTTCAATTCAACTCCGTCCGGGGAAGACATCGCGGGTCTGCTGAACAGCATGCCCGGCGACGTCTCGAAGGGCGCGTTCAGTATAAACTCCCTTTCCGACCTGAAGAGTCTGTACGACTCGTCCCGCCTGGTGAAAAAAAGGCATGTCCTGCTGGGCATGGGCGAGCTCGGCGCGGTCACCAGGATCAGAGGAGACATCCTGGGAAATGAATTCACTTTCGCGTACGTGGGCAAGCCAACTGCGCCGGGGCAGCTGAGTCTGGAGGAGATGTCATACCTTGGCGATGACCCAATGGTGGTCGGCATCCTCGGACATCCTTTGGAAAAGACCCTCTCTCCAAAGATGCACAACACGGTGATGAAAAAGATGAGGATCAGAGGTATCTATCTCAAATTCGACGTAGAGACCCTTGAACATATCAAGGATGTCATTATTGATTACAACATAAAGGGAATGAATGTCACGATCCCCCACAAATCATCGGTGCTCGGGCATCTCGACGCCGTTGACAAGAATGCCGAGACGGTCGGCGCGGTCAACACCATAGTCAACGAGAACGGGGTCCTGAAAGGATACAACACCGATATCCTGGGAATAGAGCATGCCCTGAAACTTGCGGGATTCGACCCTCGCGGCAAGAGAGCCCTTATCATGGGGTCCGGCGGCGCGGCTCGTGCCTGCGCGTTCGCTCTTACCAACAACGGATGCCGCGTCACCGTCACCGGAAGGAACGAAGTAACATCCCGTTCGCTCTGCCGGGACCTCGGCTGCGACTTCTTTCATAAGGAGAGTGTCGCCCTCATGCTTTACGATCTGATCATCAACTGCACCCCCGTGGGGATGTACGGAAATGACGAGTATCCAGTCAACATATGCCAGCTCACCCGGCACCATACTGTTTTCGACATGGTCTACGGGACCGAGACCCCTCTGATAAAGAAGGCAAAAGAGGTGGGCGGAGGGATCGTTTCCGGAGAGGATATGCTCGCAATGCAAGGCACCGCGTCGCTGGAGATGTGGACCGGGAAGAAAGACCTGTTCGAACATATGAGGGGGGCTTTGGAATGATGGGGCAGGGCACCTCGTACGGTGCGGTCTCGGTGATCAACGCGATGCCCTGCGGCATCGGCTCGACCATCGGCGTCACCCTGCGGACCCATGCGGTCTTCCACCCTGCTGGAGAGGCGAAAGATGTGCTCATATCCAACGACCCTTCCGAGAATAAAGAGATGGCGAATATCTGCGTCTCTGAGTCATATAAAAGAATGGGCATCGAAGAGCCGGATGGGTGGCTGCTTAAGATCTCGTCCGAGATCCCCATATCCCGCGGGCTTAAGAGCTCAAGCTCCGCCTGCAACGCGATCATATCGTCCGTGATGGATTCGGAGAGGTTCGATATGGACATCATTGAAAGAATAAAGCTCGGGGTCAATTGTGCCAGGAAGGCGGGCGTCACCGTCACCGGGTCCTTCGACGACGCCTGCGGATGCGGGCTCGGAGGCCTTGTGATCACCGACAACAGAGAAGACACCATACTATTCCGGGAAGACATCGGCGAATACGATGTTCTGATCCATTCCCCCAAATACAAGATCAGGAAGACGGGGCTCCCTCTGGAAAAGCTGAGGAGCATATCGTCCGAGGTCGGGGCTCTGGTGGACGTAGCAAGGACCGATCCCTTCAAAGCTATGACCGAGAACGGAAAGCTGATCGCGTCCGTTTCTGGAATAGACAACACCGTCTCCGATATCGCCATGGAGAACGGCGCCCTCGGGGCCGGGGTCTCCGGATCGGGGCCGGCCATCGCAATAGTTCTGGAGCCGGGAGATGCTGAGGATTTTATTGAAAGAACGGGGCTGGTCGGACTGATCTTCACCCGCACAAGGAGGCCGTCAATATGAAAATGTCATTCGGCGGCGGATGTCTGAAAGGTTCCGTTTCCTCTCCGCCGTCAAAGAGCCACACTCACAGAGCGATCTTCCTGGCCTCGATGGCCGGAGGAGTGAGCAGGGTCTCTAACTGTCTGATATCCGACGATATCCTGTCCACGATCGGGGCTGTGGAGTCCATGGGAGCATCCGTCAAGAGGAAAGGGAACGAACTCCTTATCTCCGGGGGGGACCTCCGTTCTCCCGGAGGGATAGTGGACGCCGGCAACTCCGGGACAACTCTCCGCATATTCTCCGGAATAGCATCCATATTCGATGAAAAAGTAACGATCACCGGCGACTCTTCATTGAGGAAAAGACCTATGGGGCCGCTGCTTGATGCGCTGAGCCGGATGGGGGTCGAATGCTCCTCCGACGACGGAAAACCTCCAGTGGAAATAAGGGGGCCTAACCGGGGCGGAAAGGTCGCCATAAACGGAGGCATAAGCTCGCAGTTCATTACCTCCCTGATGGTCACATCGCCCATGCTTGCCAATGATTCCGAGATAATCATCGAAGGAAAGATGGTGTCTAAGCCCTACCTTGACGTCACCGCCCATATCATGGGTCTGTTCGGTTCGGATGTAAGTATGGCGGGCAGCATATTCAGTATAAAGGGCGGGACCGGATACCGCCCGTACGATTATGTCGTGCCCGCCGACTTCTCATCCGCGGCCTTCCCCCTCGTCGCCGGAGCCTTGGGCGGAGAGGTGACCGTGAAAGGACTGCAGATGGACGATCCCCAAGGAGACAGAGTGATCATCGACATTTTGAAGGACGTCGGCGCGCTGGTATCCGTTAGCGGTGATTCCGTGACCGTGAAGAAGAACACCCTTCTGGCGGCGGCCATAGACATAGGGGGATGCCCCGATCTGTTTCCCATATTGGCGGTGCTCCTGAGCACCGCCGAAGGCACAAGCAGGCTCTACGGCGCGCCGCAGCTCAGGTTCAAGGAGAGCGACCGCATAAGGACAACGGTGGATATGCTGAAGGCCATAGGAGCGGATGCGTCCGAGACCGACGACGGATGCGTCATCAGAGGCAGAAGCAGATTGAGGGGCGGCGTCGTTGACAACGCCGGGGACCACCGCATCATGATGGCCGCGGCGGTAGCATCTTTATTATGTGAGGACGCCGTAATCATGGACAACGCAGAGTGCTGTTCGGTGTCGTATCCCGAATTCCCCGAACACATGATGTCTTTGGGAATGAGAGTCGAGGTGATATGATGTACAGGATGGGAGAATTGATCGTGTTCACGCTCTATGGAGAAAGCCATACTGAGTATGTGGGAGGCACTTTGGACGGCGTCCCGGAAGGCACGGAGATCAGCGTCGAACAGATCAACAGAGAGCTGGACCTGAGGAAACCTTCCGAAGGGATAGGCACCCCCCGTGCGGAACCGGATGAGGTGGATTTCCTTTCCGGGATCTGGGGAGGAAAGGCGACGGGGCAAAGGATACACTACAGGATCGCGAACACCAACACCGACACATCGAAGTACGAAATTTTCAACAGGACACCCCGCCCGGGACACGCGGATCTCCCCGCCCTTGTAAAGTCCCCGGACCACAAGATCAAAGGTGGCAACCAATTCTCCGGAAGGCTTACCGTGTCGATCGTCGTTGCCGGGAGTATCGCAAGACAGTTCCTGTCGCAGCGCGGGATCAGCGTGGCGGCGTTCACGAGATCGATAGGAAAGATAAAGGATGAGGAGGAACGGACCTTCGATGACGCCGTTCTTTCAAAACAGCGCCGGACCAAGGCGGCGACAGACGATCTGGATTCAATGATGGCCGATGCGATACTGGAAGCGTCATTTGACAAAGACAGTGTCGGAGGCACGATAGAATGCATCGCGACCGGTCTCCCCATAGGCCTCGGCGGAACGTGGTTCGAGTCCCTTGACGCGGAGATAGCAAGGGCCGTCTTCGGTATCCCCGCCTGCAAAGGCGTCGAGTTCGGAAAAGGGTTCGGGCTTGCCGGGATGAGAGGCTCGGAGAGCAACGACCCGTATTATTATGACGACGGGATAAAACTGCGCTCCAACAACATGGGAGGGGTATTGGGGGGAATGAGCGACGGCGCCCCTCTGGTATTCCGCGCGGTCTTCAAGCCGACCCCGTCCATAGGAAAAGAGCAGGATACGGTGGACCTTGAGCTAATGGAGAACGCCAAGGTCAGCGTTGAGGGGAGGCACGACCCCTGCATAGTGCCGAGGGCGGTCATCGTCGTCGAAAGCGTGACCTGCCTTGTTCTCGCGGACCAGATAATCAGAGGGGAACTATGAGCCTGGATGAGCTTAGGTCGGGAATAAAAGAAACGGACCTTGAGATACTGTGCCTCATGAAAAAAAGGCTGGACCTTGCCAAAGAGGTCGGTCTCTGCAAAATAGAGAAGGGGCTGGAGATCATCGAGCCCTCCGTTGAAGAAGCGGTCGTCGGAAGATATCGAGCTTTCGCCGAAGACAACGGAATGAACCCCGAATATGCCGAGGATATCTGCAGGATCCTTATCCGAGAGTCGGTGGAACTGCAGAGATCCCTCAAATGATCATTCCAGGTATGCGCCGTTCGCGCCGTTGGTTACCAGTTTCCTGTACCTTTTCTGAACGCCTGTCGCCGGATGCTCGACCGCTTTCACTTTGGAAAGGCGCTCTTTCATCTCTTCGTCGGATATCTTCACACTGAGCTTCCTTCCGGGGATATCTATCTCGATAACATCTCCGTCCTTCAGCGCCGATATCGGCCCCTTTTCGTAAGCTTCCGGAGAGATGTGTCCTATTGCCCCTCCTCTCGTCGCGCCCGAGAACCTTCCGTCTGTGATCAGCGCCACGGAATCTCCGAGGCCTCTGCCCATGACAAGGCTGGTGGGCGACAGCATCTCCGGCATTCCCGGAGCTCCCTTCGGACCTTCGTACCTTATGACGATCACATCTCCGGGCACTATCTTTCCGGATGTTATCGCGGCGGTCGCGTCCTGCTCGCTGTCGAACACCCTCGCCTTTCCGGTGAAGCGCATCATGTTCTCGCTCACCGCCGCCTGCTTTACGACGGATCCCTGAGGTGCAAGGTTTCCCTTCAGTATCGCTATCCCGCCCTGCGGATGGAACGGGTTGTCCAAAGGCCTCAGGACATTGTCGTCCGTGACCTTTGCCTCCTCCGCGATCTCCTTCACGCTCTTTCCGTTGACGGTGGGGGCGTCCTCGATCATTCCCTTCAATCTGTTCAGGACCCCCGGCATGCCTCCGGCGCGGTCCAGGTCCCGCATTGAGTATATCCCTGCCGGCCTGAGGCTTGTTATATGGGGTATCTCTCTGGATATCTCATCGAAAAGGTCCAGCGTGACGTTGCACCCGAAGTCCTTCGATATCGCGGGAATGTGGAGGGCGGTGTTCGTCGATCCGCCTATGGCCATATCGACGCGCACGGCGTTCCTGAATGACCTCATGGTCACTATATCTCGGGGCTTAATGTCCTTCTTCACGAGTTCGACTATCCTCTTTCCCGTTTCCTTTGCGATCTTTAATTTTTTCTTATCCACGGCCAGCGATGTCCCGCAGCCGGTCATGCTCAGTCCCAGGACCTCGGTCAGGCATGCCATCGAGTTTGCGGTGAAAAGACCGGAGCAGCTTCCCGTTCCGGGACATGCGGCGCACTCTATGGTCTTCACGAAGTTCTCATCCACGGTCCCGGCGGAATATGATCCCAGCGCCTCGAACACCGATTGGAGGTCGAGATCCCCTTCGTTGAGGTTCCCGGGCTCCATGGCGCCTCCCGTTATCATTATTGCGGGAACGTTCATTCTTCCCGCCGCCATGAGCATTCCCGGCGTCACTTTATCACAGTTCGTGACCCCGACCCATCCGTCAAAGGCATGGCCCTCGATCATGACCTCGCAGCAATCGGAGATCACCTCTCTGGATATGAGAGAGAACCTCATGCCGTTATGGCCCATGGCTATGCCGTCGCAGATCGCCGGAACGCCGAAGGTGAACGGCTTTCCTCCCGCCTCTATTATCCCTTCTCTGACCGCTTCCGCGATCTCGTTGAGGTGGAGATGTCCGGGCACGATATCGTTCCACGAATTGGCTATGCCTATGAACGGCTTCTCGAAATCCTCGTCCTTCAGGCCGTCTGCTCTCAGCAGACTTCTGGCCGGCGCGCTTCCTATCCCTTTTCTGACGACGTCGCTTCTCATACGGATCGACCTATGTTCCGGCTTAGCGGTAATGTACGTAAATAATTATCTGAATACCCTTCCGGATGTGAGCCGCCGGTCTCTTTTGCGGGCGCCCGTGAGGATCGGCCCGCGTTACCTGAACACAATGGTTCAGCGCGTCCTTTTCAGCTGTCTCTCCGCCTCGCGGTACGCTTTGACCGCCGCACCCGGGTCCTTGGTCTTCATGAACCCGTCCCTCATGCATATGCCCGCCGCATCGGATGCCAGGACCTCCTGGAAAACATCCGGAAGGATGCCTCCCGCCCCAACGACTGGGATGTCCACTTCCCCCAGCATGTATCTGAGCGTGGCAAGACCTTTCGCGTTCCTGCATGATTTGCATGAAAGATCAAAGACATCGCGGAATATCAGCAGCGAGGCGCCCAGTCTTTCTGCCTCCGCCGCCTCCTTCTCGTTCCGCACGGTGGTCAGTATCCTGCCGAATCCTTCCGGCTTAGAGGTCCTGAGGTCCCGAAGGCTGACGTATATCGTCCCGACCCCCAGTTCCTTCGCCACCTCCGCGAATTTATCCGCACAGAACTCCACGCCGTTCTTCTCGCACTCCGCTTTGCAGAACAACGCCAGTTCTTTATATTCGGGCGGGGAAAGGTCCCGTTCGGAGAGAATGATCATTTCCGGTCCGGCTTCTGCAATAAGGGCGATCTGTTCTTTGAAGGGCAGCATGGATATCTTTCTGTCGGTGGCCGCTATTATCATGCGGTATCCATCGGTAATGCCGTATTTGAATCCATTTCCGAACGATGTGTTACGCGGCAGAAAAGAGAAGTTTGAAAGAACGTTTGAAGGGATCGATAGCCGCCGGCGGGCGGTTTGTCTGTGACCTCACAATATCTTCCGTAAAATAAAAAAGCCAGCAGTTGTCAGCAGCAGGGCGCCTATCATCAACGGCAGGAAACCGCCGCCTAAGATATCGTTACCTTCATTCTCTCCCATCAGGCCTCCTTCATCCTCTTCGGCGAAGTACAGCATCACCTGCAGAGGCACGGCGATACGATAAAATAACAGCTCCGGGTCCGGGAGCGGGGTCGCTCCCACACGCCATCTCTCAAATTGGTATCCGTCGTCCGCATATGCTCTGACGGTCACGTCCGCCCGGTCCGGCAGACTGACGATCGTTGTGTACTTCGTGAACGGTCCGTAGTCCACGCTGTATTCGGCGTAACCGCTGCCTTCCACCATAGCGATGGTGAGGGTCACCTCTGACTCAGCGCCCTTCACCCAGATGGTGTGGTTCATGCCCACATTACGGAATGTATATGACCCGCGGTCTATCTCCGCCTGCGAAAGGTGCATGCCGTCGACTATTACCGCATCGATGTAGGATCCTGCGTCGGCGGAGAAGGTGAATGTTATGCTGTTCCCTTTCTGTACGGCCGCCTTCCCCTCCGGAGATATGGAGGTCAGGGGATCGGAGGTTGCGGTGATGTAGTATTCCTTGTTCACAGGCGGTAATCCGTCAGATACCTCCGGCACAGAATTGCCCGGATCTTTCGTAAGACAATATGCTGCGGACTCTCCGCTTGCGTCCCCTCTCCATTCGATGAGGGATCCGCTGCCTGTCGGCTCCGAGGCGGTCTCCTGACCCTGTGAGATGTTGTTCCCATCAGCATTACCGATACCGGCCGCCGGTTCTGCCATTTGGCTTAATGCGGGCATAAGTATGATCATCAATACGGCCGCCGCTATTGCCGTCAGTACCCGTTTCTCAGATGCTGTTTTCACCGCTGACATTTCGATCCGCCGCCTCGTCTTTGATAGGGGCCGTTACAATGCCGTGAATGGGGGAATAGGGAAGGAACGGGAATGTCCTGAAGGAGTTTTTGCTCATGCCAAAAATATTGAGCACAAGACCTCGCGTTTCGTCCCTTATTCACGACATTGAACGGTTTTGTTATCGAATTGATTTTCGACAAAGATAAATAACACATAATAATATATAAAATCTCCAGTGATACAATAGTTTGTATATAGTTACTATGTGCCTAATATATCTATAAGAGCGGTATTATGTAAAATATAGAAAAATCGTTAAAAACCGATTTTCCTCTGCGGGGAGGCGCGCCTGTCGCGCCGATGGTCCGGGATGTGTGCCTCCCTGCCTCATATTGAGGCTGGATCCGGACCTGGGGGTGTAATGAACTTCCGCTTCGGATGGCATATGAAAAGCACGCCCGATATGAACACCCGTAACGGTAAAGCGCCGCTTGTTTGATATATATAATAAAAGAAAGGTTGTTGGTAAGGTGTTTAGGTGCTGCGAAGAACGATCTCGATGTTCACGCCGTCGGGCACTTGGATCCTCATGAGCTGCCTGAGGGCGCGTTCGTCGGCATCCAGGTCGATCAGTCTCTTGTGGATGCGCATCTCCCAGCGGTCCCAGGTCTCGCTTCCTTCTCCATCAGGGCTCTTCCTGCAGGGAACCCTGAGCTTCTTCGTAGGAAGAGGGACGGGTCCGCGTATGTCCACGCCGGTCCTCTGGGATATCCCCTTGATCTGGGCGCATACGCTGTCAACCTTTGCCGGGTCAGTGCCGCTGAGTGAGATCCTTGCTCGCTGTGACATGTTTTATCCCTTAAATAAAGGACGAAGGCCTCAGTTGGCCTTCTGGACCTCGATGCACATACCGGCAGCGACGGTCTGACCCATGTCACGGATGGCGAACCTTCCGAGCGGCGGGAATTCTTTTGCAGTCTCGATTACCATCGGCTTCGTCGGCTCTACCTTGACGACGGCGATGTCGCCTGTCTTAAGGAAGGGCGGGTTCTCCGCTTTGACCTGACCGCTCTTGGGGTCAATGGTCTTCACCAGCTCAACGAACCTGCAGGCCGTCTGAGTGGTGTGGCAGTGGAACACGGGGGTGTATCCGACGGTTATGGCGGAGGGGTGGTTCAGGACGACGATCTGCGCCGTGAACTGCTTTGCGACGGTCGGGGGGTTGTCCACCGGGCCGGCTACGTCTCCTCTCCTGACATCGTTCTTAGCTACGCCGCGCACATTGAACCCGACATTGTCGCCGGGGCCTGCGGAGGGCAGCTGTTCGTGGTGCATCTCGATGGATTTGACCTCACCCGGCACATGAGAGGGCTCGAACATGATCTTCATGTTCGGCTTCAGTACGCCGGTCTCGATCCTTCCTACGGGAACGGTTCCGATACCTGTGATGGTGTAGACATCCTGGATCGGCATCCTGAGGGGCTTGTCCGTCTGCTTCTCGGGAACTTTGAGTGTATTGAGGGCCTCGATAAGGGTGGGTCCCTTGTACCACGGGGTGTTGGCCGATTTTGTCTTGACATTGTCTCCCGCCATTGCCGATACGGGGACGAAGGACACTGTGTCGGTCTTGATGCCGACCATCTGCATGAGCTTGCTCATCGCGTCGACGGCCTCTTTGTATTTTGCCTCCTCGTACTTCACCGCATCCATCTTGTTGATGGCAACGATGATCTGTCTCACGCCGAGGGTGGTCGCGAGGAAGACGTGTTCTTTGGTCTGTGCCTGAGGTCCCTCTATCGCGGAGCAGGTTATGACCGCTGCGTCCGCCTGCGAGGTTCCGGTGATCATGTTCTTAACGAAGTCGCGGTGGCCGGGGGCGTCGATGACTGTGAAATAATACTTGTCGGTGTAGAATTTCTTGTGTGCCACATCAATGGTGACTCCTCTCTCCCTCTCTTCCTTCAGGCCGTCCATGACCCATGCGAAGTAGAAGGACCCTTTTCCTTTCTCCTCCGCCTCTTTCCTATATTTCTCTACCAGGTGGGGCTCGATAGCGCCGGTTTCCAGAAGGATCCTTCCCGTGAGGGTGGACTTTCCGTGGTCGACGTGACCGATGATGACCAGGTTCATGTGCTCTTTCTCTGCCATTTTCATACCTCCTACTTTATAGGTCTGTTTTTCTGCGATAAGATGTTTATATTTAAAGTTTACAGGCTTGAGTAGTAGCGGGCGTCATATGGCTCGGGGCTCATTCCCTTGCGGGTCCTGATCTCCGTGACGACCTTCTTCTGTAACTCAGGCGGCAACTGTTTGAAACCCGCGTTCTCTGTGGACCAGAGAGCGCGGCCCTGTGTAGACCCGCGTATATCCGACGCGAATCCGAACATGTCTGCCACGGGGCATTCGGCGGATACTATGGAGTACGTCCCGTCCTGCCCCATTTCCAATATGGTTCCGCGGCGCTGGTTGATGAGGTTCACCGCCCCGCCCATATAGTCAGGCGGAACATTGATGAATACTTTCTGTACCGGTTCGAGGAGGGTCCTTCCGGCCTCGCACATCGAACCGTATATTCCGTCCCTGACCGCCGGGATGACCTGCGCCGGCCCTCTGTGGATGGTATCCTCATGGAGTTTCGCATCCATCAGTTTTACCTTCACTCCGGCGGACTTCTCGCCTGCGAGAGGGCCTCTCATCATCGCCTCTTCGAAGGCCTGCTTCACCAGCTCCATCGTCTCATGGAGATACTGGATACCTTTTGTGTTGTCCAGCAGCATGTTGCTGTTCTTGAACATCACTATGCCTTTGGCCTCTTCCTTTTCAAGGCCGAGCTCCTCAAGCTGTTTTGCCATCGCCTTCTGATCTTTTATCTTTGCGTCGGGGTCTATCTCGCCTTTATGAATGGCTTCGACGACCGCCTCCTCCAGAGGCTCCACCAGGAAGTAGAACTTGTTGTGCTTGTTCGGCGACTTGCCTTCGAAGGGGTTGGTGTTCTTTCCTTTTATGCACTCCTGATAGACCACGATGGGCGCCGAGGAAACGATCTCCACGCCCTGCTCCTTCACGATGCGGTATTCTGTTATCTCAAGGTGCAGCTCGCCCATACCTGACATGAGGTGCTCCCCTGTCTCGTTGTTGATCTCAATGTTGAGTGACGGATCTGCCTTGGCGATTGTCCTCAGAACTTCGACCAGTTTGGGGAGGTCCTTCATATTCTTTGCCTCGATCGCTTTCGTGACCACCGGCTCCGAATAGTGGGCCATTTTCTCGAACGGATCCATCTCTTTCAGCGAGGACACCGTCGAGCCTGCGATGGCGTCCTTGAGGCCTGTGACCGCCGCTATGTTGCCTGCGACCACATCGTCGATCATTATCCTGTCCGCGCCTACCATCAGCGCGACCGTCTGCACCCTCTGTGCATTTGGCATACCGGATATGTAGAGGACGTCCCCTTTCTTCACTGTGCCTGAGAACAGCCTTCCGATCGCTACCTCTCCCGCATGGGGGTCCATTATGATCTTGTTTATCATGAATGATACGTCGCCGTTGTGATCGCAGGCCAGCATCTGCTTGCCTATATCCGAGCCTAGATCTCCTTTCCAGATCGTGGGTATGCGGATCTTCTGCGCGTCCTTGGGGTTCTGTATGTGCTTGATGGCCATCTCAAGGACCACCTCATGAAGCGGTGATTTCTTGGCCAGCTCTTTCTGGCCGCCCTCTCTTGCGCAGAAGTCGAATATATCGCTGAATGATATCTTCGATCTCTGCATGAACGTTGCGGATATGGCCCAGTTGTTGTACGCTGACCCGAATGCCACCGTACCGTCCTGTATGCTCACCTGCCACTGCTTGTTGAGCGGCGCGGGGAGGGTGTCCTTTATCTTCTGGTTGAACTCAGCGACGATCTTGGAGAACTTATCTATCATCATCTCCTTCGTGACCTGCTGCTCGACTATCATCCTGTCTACCTTGTTGATGAACAGAAGCGGCCTTACCCTCTCTTTCATGGCCTGCCTTATGACAGTTTCCGTCTGAGGCATTATGCCTTCTACTGCGCAGCAGAGTATGAACACTCCGTCCAGCGCTCTCATCGCCCTTGTGACGTCCCCTCCGAAGTCAACGTGACCGGGGGTGTCGATAAGGTTTATCAGATAATCCTTGCCCTCAAAGTTGTGGACCATTGACGCGCTCGCGGCGTTGATGGTTATACCTCTGGCCGCCTCCTGCTCGTCGAAGTCGAGAACGCACTGCTTCCCCGCCAGCTCGGCGGACATCATGCCTGCCCCCGCTATGAGGTTGTCCGAGAATGTCGTCTTACCGTGATCTATGTGCGCCGCGGTACCGATGTTCCTTATGTTTGCCGGATCCACCATCAGTTCCGTCGCTCTTTTGATGTTGTCTTCTTTACGTCCCATTTCAACTCACCTAGGATCACCTGGCCGACTGCGCGACCCTCTCGATCTCTTCCTTCTTGGCGACCGCGAACGATGTCATGTCGCCCTTTGCCGCCAGCATTATCTCGTCGGCCAGACACTCGTGTATGGGCTTCTTGCTCTTGGAAGAGGCCCTGACGACGCCTGTGGAGATGTTCCTTATTGCGATGTCAAGCCTCCTCTGAGGGGAGATGTCCACCGCTTTGGGCACCGATATGCCTCCGAACTGGAGTCTGGTCACCTCTTCGCGGGGCGCCGTGTTCTCCAATCCCTCCACCAGTATCTGGAGGGGGTTCTTCTTGGTCTTTTGCGCAACTATGTCGAATGCCTGAGAGACCGTCTTGTACGCCTTCATCTTTTTCCCGGTGTACTTTTCGGTCCTCATTATGTTGTTTATCAATCTCTCTACTATGCTCAGTTTGGATTTGCCGAACCACTTGTTGGCATGCTTTCCGCCCGAGTGAGGCACGTTTGTGGGTGTTAGGTCTATGTATTTTGCCAACCCGCCGTCGTTGATGACGACCTCGGACGTGTCGTACTTTCCGAATATGAGCGCTTTCTGTGCAACGTTCTCCGACATTTGATTCACCTTACCGGTTTCTCGGTCCTTCCGCGGACCATTTCATTCAATGAGACGTTGTTCACTTTGATGACCTTGTAACGGACCCCGGGGATATCGCCGTAAGAACGGCCCATCCTTCCGCCGATGCCTTCGACAAGCACCTCGTCGTGCTCGTCGATGAAGTTGATGGCTCCGTCCCCCACTGCGAAAGCTGTGATCTGACGTCCGTTCTTTATGAGCTGGACCTTCACGCATTTGCGGATGGCGGAGTTGGGCTGCTTCGCCTCCACTCCGACCTTCTCAAGCACTATGCCGCGAGCCTGGGCCGATCCCTCCAGAGGGTCGGACTTCTCCCTAAGTTTCAATACTCTTTTCTTGTATCCACGGTCCAGCCAGCGGAACTTCTGCCTGTCCTCTCTCGTTTTTCTTGCAGTGTATAGACCTCTACCCAAACGTTTCACCTCATTATTTGAAGTATTTTTTGCGATTATTCTTATCGTATTTAAAGCTCATGCACTGAGCGGAGCTTAGTTCTGAGGTTGGCTAACTCGATTAGATATATAACACCTTTTATAGAGGGCCCTGTCCTCAACGGAGTTGGTATCAATACGGGCCGAAATATGTTAAAAGCGTCCCGCATACACATGTCGGCCCACATTCTGACACTCAGGGCCCCGTGTCTTGTATTATGACCGGGGAGGGACTATGGTGCCGTAGGGACATAAATTCTAACATCACATATTAGAATTTCGGAGACCGAAGTATTCACTAAGCATCATATATTATATTCCGGCGACACGGTAAATCAAGAGTCAAAATATATAACCGACTAAAAACATAACCATTTGAAATCAGAGTGGTTTCGAAATGAAAAAGAAAAACAATTTGGTCCCTGTACTTGCCGTTGTCTGCGCTCTTATGGCCTTATCAGTCATCGGCATCGCGGTTTAGAACGGCGACAGTGCGGATGGCGGCGTTCCCGCCACCCATACGGACGATGTGATCAGCAAAGAGCTCGATGTGCCCCAAATAACTCTGACAATATATGTGGCGAGTGGGAAAGGACATGCGGAATACAGTGTGAACGGTTCTCCCTTTTTAGAATATGCCTCTGTTGTCCAGCTCCCTGACCATGCGGATGTTTTGATAAGGGCGGTCGCGGATTACGGCTATTATTTCTATGGATGGGGGGACCCGGTAATTTATACCACAGAGATAGTAAGTTTCACCGATATCACGGCATCCCTGCATATGGAGCTATTCTTCCAGTACACCGTGTTAGATGTCACATATGCGTATGCCCAGGGCCTGTCATGGATCTGCAACGGCATCGATCTGGGTGGGGGAGCATCCCAGAAAATCGGATACGAGACTGAGATACGTGTGTCCGTAGAGGTTGTTCCCGGATACGAGGGAACGCCTTTGTTAAAAGTTAACGGCATTCCATACACAGCGGGAACAGGGTTCAGAGTTACGTCCGATGTCACATTCACGGTCACGGGGGTGAGTAAGGTCCAGGAACAGCCTGTCCTGTGCGATGTCACATATGCGAATACCCAAGGCTTGACATGGATCCGTGACGGCATCAATATGGGTCGCGGAACGTCTGAGAAGGTCGAATACGGAACCGTGATACATGTATCCGCAGACGTTGAACCCGGATACAAGGGAACGCCTTTGTTAAGAGCTAACAGCATTCCATACACGGCAGGAACAGGGTTCAGGGTTACATCGGATGTCACATTCACGGTCACGGGAGTGACAGAAATTCAAGAACGATTCAACGTCGTCCTGCACGCCGAAGACGGCGGTAAAGCAGAGGGTGCCGGAACGTATGATAAGTCCGCTCAGATAACGATACGCGCTGTTGCGGATGAGGGGTATGTCTTCGTTAAATGGTCAGACAACAACACATCTCAGGAACGTATGATCACTGTGAACTCAGATGTCGAACTGACCGCATCGTTCAAAACGGCTCTCGCCCCCGAAGGCAATGAAGATGAACCCGGCGGCGACGGCATTTCGCTGGCTGTTTACGGGGCGATCGCAGTCATGCTGCTCGGTGCGGCATGCGCGGCATTATGGTTCTTCCGCTTCAGAACGCCTTAAGAAAGCAAGAGCATGAGACCCCTGCCCCCTCCGCAGCGTGTCTGAAAGAAAAGGTCAGCACTTACCGAACACAGTGCGAACCTGACAAACCTTTATAAACAAGTCACGTTTAGCTCGAATAAGGTGAACAATATGGCGGATGACGATTACTTGGCTTTGCTGGACCGGGCGAAGCAGGTCCTTCCCGAAACGATAGAGAACCACGAGAGGTTCGAACTCCCGGAATTGGAGATATTGCAGGAAGGGAAGACCACTGTGTTCAGGAACTTTATCGACGTGACGGACAAACTCAGAAGGGACCCCCAGCATCTTTTACAGTTTCTTTTGAGAGAGCTGGGCACCCCCGGCAATGTAGAGGGAAGAAGGGCGGTGTTCAAAGCAAAGATATCTACGGCCTCCATCAACGAGAAGATACAATCGTACACAGAAACATATGTCATCTGCTCCGAGTGCGGGCTTCCCGACACGAAGGTGATCAAAGAGGACCGCACCCTGGTACTGGAATGCGAAGCATGCGGCGCGAGAAGGTCCATCAACGTCAGGAAGGCGTCGAAATCGGAGGCCCATAACATCCTCAGGGTGGGAGACACCATCGACATCCTCATCTCAGACATAGGAAAGAAGGGAGACGGCGTGGGAAAGCATCTGGATTATATCGTGGTGGTGCCGGGGACCTCGAAGGGTAACACGGTGCACGTAAAGATAACCAACATTTCCGGGAAGACCGCCTTCGGAACGATCACCTTGGAAAAATCCGGTCAGTGATCGGCTGCTGACATGAGATACTTTGTGGAATCATACGGTTGCACAATGAACTACGGGGAGGGCGGGCAGCTCTCGGAGAAGATGTCCGCCATGGGGCATACGGAAGCCCCCTCCGCCGAATCGGCAGATATAGTCATCCTCAACACCTGCACGGTGGTGGACATCACTGAAAAAAAGATGATCCGCCGCATGTCCGAGCTCAGAAAGGCCGGGAAAGAAGTTATCGTCACCGGCTGCATGGCGAAGGTCCAGGCGGACCGCGCGCTGATACGGCTGCCCGATCCGCTCATCATCCCTCCTGACCGCTATTCGGAATTCTCGTCCGAGGTCATTGGGAGATACGGCGGCGGCCCCCATGCGGAGAAAAGGAACAATTCCAACATACTCCCGATCGCCCAAGGCTGTCTGGGGAACTGCTCATACTGCATCACAAAGTTCGCAAGGGGCAGGCTGTCCAGCTATGATCCGGATGATCTTGTTTCAAGATTCGACTCTATCGTCGAAAGCGGCGTCAAAGAGATATTGATCACCGCGCAGGACACCGGATGCTACGGAAGAGACATCGGGACCGATCTTCCCTCCCTTCTCAGGAGGATGCTGAAGAACGGGAACGACTTCCGGCTGAGGATAGGGATGATGAACCCCAACAGCCTCATGCCCATAATCGGCGATCTGCTTGACGTCATGGACGACCCCAGGATCTACAGGTTCCTCCATATCCCCGTGCAGAGCGGCAGCGACACCGTCCTGAAAAGAATGAACAGGTCGTATTCCGTTGAAGGATTCCTAAACCTTGTTGAAATGGTCCGATCAAGATTTCCGGATGTCAGCATATCCACCGATCTCATTTCCGGTTTCCCGGGCGAGACCGATGAGGACCACCGTAAGAGTCTCGAACTTATTGGGATCCTTATGGCGGACACAGTGAACATAACAAGATTCTCCTCGAGGCCCGGGACCGAAGCGGCATCCATGGAACAGGTCCACGGGCGCATCTCCAAAGACAGATCGACGGAGCTGACCGAGACCAGGAACAGGGTCGAGTATGAGAACAACAGCGGGATGATCGGAGGGACGGAGGGGGTGCTTATCACCGAGATCGGCAAAGCCGGGACGATGATCGGAAGGACGGATAACTATCGCCCGGTGGTCATTACTTCGGACCTCCCTGTCGGCTCCTTCGTCAAAGTTGAGATAACCGGATGTAGTTCCGCCTACCTCGTCGGGAAAGTGCGCAACGAGTGAGGCCGGCGCACACGTTCCGCAGCAGCGAATGTGAAAAATAACATGTATGATGACGCTTATCTGGCATAAGGCACCCGAAAAGCAAAACCTTCGGGATAGAAGGATCGATTATGAGGACGTACTGTGCGTTTTTACGAGGAGTGAACGTAAACGGAAAAACGATGAAAATGGCCGAAGCCTGCGATGTGCTCAGATCGGCGGGCCTTACGGGCGTTGTTTCCGTGCTGGCGTCGGGAAATTTGATCTTTCAGTCCGATAAGCCCCATAAAGATCTGAGAGGTTTTCTGGAGCGTACATTATCGGACCGCTATGGCGATGACGTCAGATTATTTGTCAAGAGTTCGGACGAGGTGTCCGCTATGCTGGCGGCGGTCCCGTTCGAAGAGGATTCCGAGATGCACACGTATGTCTTCGTGTGTGAATCCGGATTTGAGGAAGTTTTACTCCAGGAATTCGACAGGATCACACCATCCGAGGGCGAAGCCGCAGAGATCGGAGACGGCATCTTCTATTGGCGGTGCCGTAAAGGGGCCACGCTTGATTCGGGATTTTCAAAGATCCTCGGGCGGAAGGACATGAGGGATAAATTCACCAGCCGAAACATAGATACGATAGCGAAAGTCGCAACGAAGATGAAGTTATGATCCCACTTAAACAGATGAAATTTTTCAACTTTTTGTGGTGAAACCGACTGAGTTGGCATCGGCCTCAATCATCGGCTTTTTCTCTCTATGCAACGAAGACAGGTGCGGGGAGAGGCCTTGCGCGCATTAGATGACACTTTAATATATCCGTATCAACATCGCACTATTGGATTGAAAATATTAATCCAAAGGTAAAAGGTGGCAGGAATGCGCAAAAATACTCCGGTGGTTTCATGCAGTTCCGCAAACGGCGATGCGGCGACAGAACGCATATATCGCGGCGATGCAAAAAGAGCTTCCGATGAACCGCCGCACCGTGGTGAAATTTGTGACGATTGGTCTGAGGTAGCAGACTGTGTCATTGAGCAGTATGACGAGGCACTCAGATTACTCAGCAAGTGATCTCATTCTTTCTTTGAACCACTTCACTATGTCTTGCTCTTCAATGTCCCCGCTCGCCACCCTGCGGACGAAAACGTCTATGCCCCTGCTGTTTTCCTCTATATAATATCCCTCTGCTCTGAGTATGCTCATCGCGGCCGTCCACGCAGTTCTTTTATTCCCTTCCATAAAAGGATGCTGTGTGGCAACTCTGTGAAGAAGGAACGCAGCCCTTGCTACTGGGTCAGATATGTTCCAAGACGAGGCCGCAATATGGTGCAGAGTGCCCTCGTCCCTCACATTGTCTCTGAGAGATTGTTCTTCGGCGGAACCCTTGTCGATCACCTTGCGGTGGATATCCTTGAGGACTTCGACATTGAACTGTTCCATGTGCCTCGAACAGTTCGGGGCGATTAATTCTTTTCGGAGACAGTCTGCGGCATTATTGGTGATACAAGTTCATTGAAAGTTACACTTTCCCTATGTACTTCCTTCCTTAATCGAAAGCTACAATTGTCTGCTGCCATACTCTGTGCGTTCACTACGGGGAGAAACAACAATGTCCCTTCCATAAGATGAATGTTATATAATTGAAATAATTTAGAGAGGAACGCAGTCCCGTAGTGTAGTGGTCAATCATGCAGGCCTTTGGAGCCCGCGACGGTGGTTCGAATCCGCCCGGGACTACCTGTTCCCGCTTGACGTGCAACGTTCACCTATCGTTCAGACGCCCTCATACATTTTATCCAATGTGATAAGTGCCACTTCTTCGACCTCCGCTAAGTCGGTCGATCTGTCAGTGAAGCCGGACTTTGAAAAAAGAGCATATTTGTTCCAAGTTTTGAGACGATTTATATTTGTTCCAAGTTTTGAAATAGTTTTTAAGAACAAACACCTGATAGGATTGAGCACCATAAACCTTCCTCTGCATATCCAGCAAAAGAAAAAACGGCGCGCGGGCCGCGAAAGTGATCCAGCCGGCATCGACGCAGGAACGCATAGCGTCCGTATCGTCAAAGCAACGGATTACGCCTTACTTTTCAACTGAGAAACACGGCAGGTTTGCTATAAAAATGGAAGTGCTTTGATCCGCTACAAAAATAGAAACGGAGTTGAACGCCCGCGAGATACAGCTAATAACTGCAGAAGCTGCCTCTTCATAAAAAAAGGTCATGGGGGCATACCCGCCCCGCTGACCTCCAAATCCTTATTTCTTGTTTCGGGCCTTTGCGTTATTGCTGCAGCCTGTATCTGTTGTATACGTATTCCTTTTCCTCGGGCGGCCCTTCGGTTGCCTGTTCCATCTGGAAAGTCTGCTCTTCGGCCTTCTGTTCTTTCTCCGCTTTGACCTTGAGATCCTCTTCGTACTCCGCGCCGGGGCAGTTCGACCTGAGAACACTCAGGGCATCCGGTTTATCTATTGGGGATATCGAGACCTTGCCTTCCTCGCCGTAGAAAATGCATATCCTGTCCGTAGAAAGGACGAACATGCCCTCGCTTATCAGGCCTTTGTTGGTACTGATTATCTTCTTTACCGACCCGTACGGTATGTCATACGTTTTGAGGGCTCCGCGGATCAATATCCTTTCATCGTCCAGTGTGTACACCGTCTTTGCCACGACAAGCAGGGAAACTAACACTATCAGCAGGAACACCGCCAGTATCGGGATAAGCAGTCCTCCTGTGGACCCGACCACCAGCGTCCATATCGCGAATATCGCCACTATCAATATAATCAGGATCAGATGTGCCCAGAATATCCATCCTATGTTCGGTTTGTATATCTTCTCCATAGGGTGAGATACGTGTTTCTGTAATATATCTTATTCGGACAAAACCCTGCATCACCGCAGTCAGAGCGAGGCCGCGTCCGGGTCAGAGGCCGCAGCTGCGGCAGTCCTGCCGCAGGCAGATCTCGTTGCGTATCTTCCATTTAAGAGCCCAATATTTTATCTGCTTGACCGCTTCCACCAGCTCTTCCCCCGCCTCGGTCAGCCTGTACTCGCTTTTTATCGGGAACGCCGAAGCATCGACCCTCTTGGAGACGAGCCCCTCCGCCTCAAGATCCTTCAGCCGCTCCGATAATACTTTGGGGGTGATGTCCTTCATGGATTCGCGTATCGCCGAGAACCTTTTCCATTCCTGCTCCCCTTTGCGCAGTTCAAGAAGTATCAGAATGGTCCATCTCTTGGCCAGATAATCCATCGTTTTGTACAGTGTGCAGTCATGGTTCATGATATACTTTTAGAAACTCTCCGCTATTTATAATTTAGTATCATATTCATACTTAGTATCAAAAGTAAATAATGGTGATACAATGAATTGCAGACAATGTGAAGAAACAATAAAGGCCGCCGGGTGCACCAAAAAGGGCGTCTGCGGCAAGACCCCGGAGACCGCGGATCTGCAGGACCTCCTGATCTATTCGCTGGAAGGTCTCGCGATCGCGGCGAAGAAGGCGAAAGACGACGGAAAGAAAGTGGACAAGCAGATAGAGCACATCACGGTCTCATTGTTCTCGACGCTTACGAACGTTAACTTTGACAGCGGATACTTCGTAAAGATGATCGACCGTTCCAAAGAGCTCATCGACGATACAAGAGGATGGATCAAGAAGACAAAGTACGGCGCGGACTGCGCCGACTACGACTATTCGGAAAAGGCGCTCAAGGCGAAGACCGTCGGCATCGATCAGCTTTCGCCGAACGAGGACCTCCGCTCTCTGAAAGAACTGCTGCTCTACGGACTGAAGGGGCTGGGCGCTTATTACTATCACGCCAGGGTCCTGGGGTACAAGGATGCGGAAGTAGAGGACTTCATGATCAAAGGCCTCATCTCTCTGTCCGAGGATCTGTCTTCGGAAGAGCTGCTGCCGATCGTTCTGGAATGCGGAGCCGCCGGAGTGAAGTGCATGGCGCTTCTGGATAAGGCGAATACCGAGACCTACGGCGTTCCGGAGATAACGGAAGTGAGCCTCAGGGTCCGGAACAATCCGGGGATACTCATCACCGGCCATGACCTGAAGGACCTGGAGGAACTGCTCGAGCAGACAAAGGGCAGCGGCGTGGACGTGTACACCCACGGAGAGATGCTTCCCGCGAACGCATATCCGCGGTTCAAGAAGTACGACAATCTGGTCGGGAATTACGGCAACGCATGGCACATGCAGAAAGAAGAGTTCGATTCCTTCAACGGACCGATACTCGTCACCACGAACTGCCTGGTTCCTCCCCCTGGATCATATTCAAAGAGGCTGTTCACGACCGGACCCGCCGGCTTCGGCGGCATAACGCATATCCCTCAGAAGAACGGCCGCAAGGATTTCTCCGAGATAATAAAGCTGGCGAAGACCTGTTCGCCGCCTAAGTCCATAGATGACATCAGCATCCCGATAGGATTCGCGCACGGTACCGTCCTCAGCCTGGCCGATAAAGTGCTCGGCGCCATATCTTCCGGGGCGGTGAAGAGGCTTGTGGTGATGGCCGGATGCGACGGAAGGAGACCGGAAAGGAAGTATTACGCCGAGTTCTCGGAGGCGCTTCCGAAGGACACGATAATCTTAACTGCGGGATGCGCCAAATACAGGTACAACAAACTCGGATTGGGGGACATCGGCGGCATACCCAGGGTGCTGGACGCCGGCCAGTGCAACGACTGCTACTCCCTGGTGGTGGTCGCGCTCAAGCTCGCCGAGGCCACCGGCCTGTCGGTGAATGATCTTCCGCTGTCGTTCAACATCTCCTGGTATGAGCAGAAGGCCTGCCTGGTGCTTCTGTCGCTGCTGCATCTTGGCGTGAAGGACATCATGATCGGTCCGACCCTTCCGGAATTCGTCTCGCCCAACATACTGAACGTGCTCGTCGGGACCTTCGGTCTTAAGGGCAACTCCGCCGTGGCGGAGGATATGAGGATCCTGAAGATCGAGTGACCGGCATAAAATGAAACAACTCCTCCGGAGGTGTGCCGCGCCTTTCGGCGCCGCACCTCCGGAGAAAAAATGGCTGGTCGGGCGATCCTCATTTGCCCTGATCGGCCTTTATCTTCTCTTTTACGCTTGCCTTCGGGTGGATCTCCAGACCGCCGCTGTATTCGACCCTTTCCACAGTGCAGCCCGCCCCGATCGTAACGTTATCGCCTATTACGACCTTTATCTTGGACCGCTCTATGTCGATATCGTCGCCCTCTATCAGTTCCGCACGGAAGTACCTCGTGCTTTTGCCGTGGTAAATGCGGATCCTGCCTCCCACTACCTCTTTGACCTTTGACGAACCGTGGAACTTCATGTCCAGCGTTCCGACGTTGAACGTTCCGTTCACTGTCAGGGCGCCGTTCAGTCTTGCGTTCTCCGCCGTCAGTCCTCCTGCTACCGTCAGGCAGCCGTCCAGGTCCAGGTCCTCCGTGTCCATATCGCCTGATACTTTGCAGACACCGTCTATCTCCGCCCTCCCGCTGATGCGCACATTGCCTTTGAAACGGCATGTTCCGTTCAATTCCATCGTATCGCATACGAGATCGCCTTCGACCGACGATATGCCGTCCATTCTCACTTCTCCGAAGGTCCCTCCGGACACCTTGCTCTTTCCGTTTATGATCAAATCATTCATGATCTTCCGCTCCTTTCTTCAACAATATCTGTGCTTTGAATGCCGCGACCATCTGCGGCATGCTGACCTCGAAAATAAGTTTGGACGATGTGTCCATATACGCTTTTGAAACGTCTGGCAGTATTGCGCAGAAGGCGACCCCCTGTTTCCTATAGAGCCTGACCGTGCTCTGCCGCAAAGCTTCCCTGTCATCGACGGCCGCCATGTTATGCATCATGGTCTTGGCATCTTCCATGGAGAGGTCTCCATCCTCAATCGGTCCGTCGAGAGAAAATACAATCAGCGCTCCGTCGAAGTCCATCGTCCCGGGAAAGAACTGTTCCGCCGCAACCGCCGCGGCCTCCGATATCAGACCTCTCCGCTTCATCTCATCCATAGTGATGTTGATCTCCGCGGGGACCCCTGACAGGATCTTCGCCAGGTCGTCGAGGGACGTCTCTTCCTTGCTGTTCAGTATGCTGTCTACCCTTTCCAGGATCAGGTCCCGCGGGAAGAACGTCTCCTGCCCCGTGAAAGTGGATCTTCTGATGAACCACTCGTCAGGTATCAGACGCTTCCGTTTCCAGCGGTAAAGCGTACCGTATGATATCCCCTTGAGCTCCAGCAGCTCTTTTTTGGATATGAGGTTCTCATCCATGTGTTTATCTCCGCTTTGTAATGTAACACTGTTACACTAACTGTATGATTAGTGTACGTATATATAAATATTTCTGAAAATAACGTAACAGTGTTTTATTTACCCCCATAATGCTCTACATTCAACGGCCTCTGGGCACTGAATTCCCGTAAAGGATGCGGGAACGTGCGGCGTGATCCGCCGACAGAAAAATAGATATACTATGCTACGTGTTAGCACGTAGCACGGTGATACCGATGTTTGGAAAGAACATACGTTTGGAAAGGATAATTGACAGAGAGTCGGGGAACGCGGTCATAGTGCCGATGGATCACGGGATATCCATAGGTCCTATCAGCGGCATAATAGATATGAAGACCACGGTGAACGCCGTGAGCACAGGCGGCGCAACCGCCGTCCTTATGCAGAAGGGCCTCATACCATACGGGCACAGGACCGCCGGGAACGATGTGGGGCTCATACTCCACCTTTCCGCGTCCACGATCATGGGTTCCACGTCCGACTTCAAAGTGCTGGTGTCAAACGTGGAAGAAGCTCTGAAGCTCGGGGCGGACGCAGTGTCCATGCATGTGAACCTCGGCGCGGACAGCGAGCCTCAGATGCTGTCCGACCTAGGTAAGGTGTCGAAGGACTGCGCCGAATGGGGAATGCCGCTTCTGGTGATGGCATACGCACGCGGGCCTTCCATCAAAGATCCGTTCGATTCGGAGAAGGTAGCCCACTGCGCAAGGGTGGCCACGGAATTGGGCGCGGATCTGATAAAGGTCAACTACACAGGGGACGTTGACTCATTCAGGGACGTTACAAAAGGCGCGCTGGCCCCAGTGCTCATCGCAGGCGGCCCGAAGATGAGTTCGGACATGGACATACTGAACATGGTGCACGATTCCATGGAGGCGGGAGGAAGAGGAGTTTCCATAGGAAGGAACATATTCCAGCACAAAAACCCCCGCGGAATGACCGAAGCGATATCCGGGATCGTCCTGAAAGGGATGAGCGTGGAAGAAGCGTCAAAGCTCCTTAAGTGATGCTCATGAAAGAGATATGGATGAGGGCGGATGCGCCTGACGATGCTAACGAAAGAAAGAGGATGCTGATATCCGGATTAGAGAGCGGGATAGGTACGTTCATAGTACGTCCGGGCGACGAGAGCTTCTCATCGCTGGGGAAGGTCAGACTCATATTCAGCAAAGACGGCATACTGTCCGGCGATATCCAGGGAAGGATGGTCGGCATAGCATCCCCGGAAGATCAGGCGGACGCCATGGACCTCTGCGGCAGGGAAGATGTGCTTGTGGTCTCGACGGGCGACTGGTCGGTCATCCCCTTCGAGAACCTCATCGCCGCATCGTCCGGAAGGACGAAGATAATGGCCTGCGTCTCATCCTCCGAGGATGCGGAACTGTGCCGGAACATCCTTGAGAAAGGCACCGACGGCGTTGTCGTGGATACGGACGACACGGATGCAATGAAGAACATATTGAAGGAAGTGAGTACCGCATCGGACCTGGGGCTAACCGCTATTGAAGTTATGAGCGTGAAGAACATACTGACGGGGGACCGCGTCTGCATCGATACCTGCTCAAAGATGGTCCCCGGAGAAGGAATGCTTATCGGGTCGCAGTCCTCATGCTTATTCCTGGTCCAATCGGAGAGCGAAGAGAACGGATACGTGGCGGCGCGCCCGTTCAGGGTGAACGCTGGCGCCGTGCACGCTTATATCATGGTGCCGGACGGCAAGACGAGGTACCTCTCGGAACTGCGCGCGGGAGACGATGTTCTCATAGTCGGCAGGGACGGGAACACAAAAGCGGCATCGATAGGACGCTGCAAGGAGGAGGTCAGGCCTATGCTTATCATAACGGCATCGCACGACGGCAAAGAGTACACCACGATACTTCAGAACGCCGAGACCGTTAGGCTGGTTACGCGTGGAGGTTCCACGGCTGTCAGCGAAATAAAGAAAGGGGATGAAGTACTTGCCTACCTAACAAACGGCGGAAGGCACTTCGGAATGGCAGTCGATGAAAAAATAAAGGAAATCTGAACATGCCCATCATCAACGAAGCGCCGGAAGAGGGGGGGTACCGGATGAAAGACATAGAGTCCATGAAGGAAGAGATCGAGGTGATAGACTCCATGATCGTCAAGCTGATGATCCAGCGCAGCGACATCGCCAAAAGGATCGGCGTTATGAAAAACGAGCTCGGAATCCCGCTCAGGGATGAGGATGCAGAGAAGAAAGAGATCGAGAGGTGCCGCACGATGTCCAAGAACTCATCGCTGCCGCAAGGCGCCTCCGAATCCATCTGCAACGTGCTGACGGCCAGCTCCGCTGAGCTCCAGTCCACTGCGATAATAAAATGGTGCCAGAAGAGAGTGACCATCATCGGCGGCAACGGGCAGATGGGGCGATGGATGAGAAGATACTTCAGGAGACGGGGGGCGGTTGTGAACATCGTCGACGTCTCCGAGGGCAGTATGGAGGATGCGGCGGATTCGGATGTCGTCGTCATATCGGTCCCGATATCATCCGTAGAGTCTGTCCTGAAAGCGGCGGATGCCATTTGTAAAAAGGATGCTCTGATCTTCGATATAGCGTCCGTAAAATCCTCATTCACTGATGATCTCAGGAAGATGGCCGAGCACAGGAAGGTCTGCTCGGTCCATCCGATGTTCGGCCCCTCCGCCGCATCGATGTTCGATCGGAGCGTGGTCATCTGCGACTGCGGATGCAGTAACGCCGCGGATGAGGCAGCGGAACTCTTTAACGACGAGGGATCCAACATAATAGTCACAACTGTCGAGAGGCACGATGAACTTATGGCTTACGTATTGGCGCTCGCGCATGCGTCCAATGTTGTGTTCTTCACCACACTCAGAGAGAGCGGCATACCCTTCAACGAATTGAAGGGCGTAGCCTCGACCACATTCAAAAGATGTTTGGACGCTTGCGTTCCTTTGTCAAAAGAGAACGCTTCCCTCTATCACGAGATACAGAACCTGAACGGTAATGCGGAGAGCATGTGGAACATCTACGAAGGGGCTGTGAGGGAAGTGAGAGAGGCTTCGCTCTCGGAAAATCCTGAAAAATTCATCAAGCTAATGAAAAAAGGAAAAGAATATTTGAGCAAAAGCCGCGTGTGAACGCTCGAGAATATAGCCGGCCGCATATCTGCAAGAGTTATGACAGCGGTACGCCCCTCATTCTATCATATGGCATCCGGTCCTCTGCCGCCTGAAAAGCCGGCGCTTCGCATGGCCCTGCCCACCTGAGAAATATGAAAAAAATCGGATGGACGTTCGATGCTACGTTTAGTGCATGGTAAGCTGCCTTCGGAATTGCGGGAAAATCACTCTTAACTGATTTTCCTTGCAATATTTTACGCTTATTTTTGTTTGAGGGTGGGGCTGAGCCCCACCCTGCGTAGGAGGTGATCCATCTGCAGGTTCCCCTACAGATACCTTGTTACGACTTAACCTTCCTTGCTAAATCTCAGTTCGACAACCCTAATTAGAGGCAGCCTCACTGAAACCCAACTCGGATGGTTTGACGGGCGGTGTGTGCAAGGAGCAGGGGCATATTCACCGCGAGTTGTTGATTCGCGATTACTACGGAATCCAGCTTCATGAGGGTGAGTTACAACCCTCAATCCGAACTACGGACGGGTTTCGAGATTGCCTTCACCTTTCGGTGTCGGGGCCCATTGTCCCGCCCTTTGTAGCGCGCGTGTAGCCCAGGAGATTCGGGGCATACTGACCTACCGTTGACCTCTCCTTCCTCTGACTTAGCGCCAGCGGTCCCAATAGTGTGCCTCCACCCCGGAGGATGAAGTAGCAACTATTGGTGAGGGTCTCGTTCGTTATCTCACTTAAGAGAACGCCTTACGGTACGAACTGACGACGGCCATGCACCACCTCTCTGAAAATCTAGCAAAGTCATTAGCCTGGCTTTCATGTAACAGTCTCCCCTGGTGAGTTTTCCGGTGTTGAATCCAATTAAACCGCACGCTCCTCCCGTTGCGGTGCTCCCCCGCCAATTCCTTTAAGTTTCATCCTTGCGGACGTACTCCCCAAGTAGCAGACTTAACAACTTCTCTCCGGCACTGAATACCCCCAAAGGATCTCCAACACCAAGTCTGCAGCGTTTACACCCTGGACTACCGGGGTATCTAATCCCGTTTGCGCCCCAGGGCTTCGTCCCTCACCGTCGGATCCGTTCTAGCTAGACGCCTTCGCCACCGGTGGTCCTTCTAGGATTACAGGATTTTACCCCTACCCCAGAAGTACCTCTAGCCTCTCCCGGTCCCAAGTTTAACAGTCTCCTCGGAATTCGGAAAGTTAAGCTTCCCGATTTACCCAAGGATTTATTAAACCGGCTACGAACGTTTTAGACTCAATAATATCGACCACCACTTGGGCTGCAGGTATTACCGCGGCGGCTGGCACCCGTCTTACCCAGCCCTTATTCCTCTAGTTATCTACGCTAAAGAAAAGCTAACACTAATGTGCTAGCACTAGGAATTCCCTCATCGGGGTTGCCCCCATTGTGAAGTTTTCGCGACTGCTGCGCCCCGTAGGGCCTGGATTCGTGTCTCAGAATCCAACTCTGGGCTCCCTCTCTCAAGGCCCATACCCGTCGTAGGCTAGTAGGTACGTTACACCCACTACTACCTGATAGGCCGCAGACCGATCCTTAGGCGCCGGAACTTTGGGCCATGGGTCATTCCAGATCCCATGACCTATGGGGTATTATTCTCAATTTCCCGAGATTATCCCCCACCTAAGGGCACGTTGTCCACGTGTTACTGAGCAGTCCGCCGAGTCCATGACGACTCTCGACTCGCATGTCTTAATCGAATTCCTATAGCGGTGGCCGCCGGCAGGATCAACCGGAGTCAAATCCTTGTGACATTATCACGTCTCTGGATGGATGAAAGAAACTGGCAGTTTACCATGTTTCACCGCTGCTCCGTCGGACGGCTCACTCAATCGAATGTCCGTCTAACGGAACATTCGTAGCATCGAACGTCAGAATTCAAGAGTTCACGCCTTGCGGCGGAGATCTTGATTCTCCATCATTGCAAGCCCATTTCGGGCCGCGTACTCCCCGTACTTCGGGGGAATATTTAAGCTTTTTTACCTAGGAAGTCGGCCTTCCCAGACAACGGGATGCAGTGTCAAAAACCACCCGGGGACCGGGCGCAATGGTTGATTCCCGCAGAATCCTCTCATACATGACTGGTATATAAACATTGCTTAAGGGCTCCTGCCAGGTGCCGGGTGCCGGGCACCGGCGCCGCTTATAGGAAAGCTTAATACAGATACTTGTCTTCGGTGGCAGTGGGTGGAGGTGGCCCAGCCTGGTAAGGCGATAGACTGCTAATCTATTGTTCGTAAGGACTCGGGGGTTCGAATCCCCCCCTCCACGCCTCTTCAACCAAGCCAGCAGATAATTTTTCAGAGATCGTAGTTGTCATAGAGAGCCGCCCAAACCGTAAAAACCTGACCTTTAAAGGGAGTATTATTCTAAAAAATTAGGTTCGTGACTATTAGAACATTATATAAACAATTACTAAATTATAATAAAAAAGTTTTTCTTGACATTTCAAAACAGAATGCCTATCCGTTGTCCGTAGGGGCCGGCATCCTGATCCCCCTTCTCGCCTTCCTTTATATCGCTACAACGCGTTCTCTATCCTATGACCAGAGGGACCATCGGCATCATCGGCTGTCCTATCCTCGAGGACGAGATAACATATGCCCTGCTCAATGAGAAAGAGGAGAAGAACGTGTTCATTGTCGATACGCTGCCGGCGCGCACCCTGAAGAAGAAACTGGAGCGGAAAGGCATCCCTTTCTCCGTCATTGACGAGTGGGACTTCAACAACGGCTACGACGGGATCGACCGCGACAACGGCTTCAATATAGTCATATTCATGAATAAGCTCGGTCTCCACGCGGAGCCGAAGGTCCTCCGCCAGACCATAGAGGACCAACTGAGATTTTATCAGAACCGTTTCGACGCGATCGCCCTATATTACGGGATGTGCGGCAACGGAGGCTGGGATGTTTCCAAATGGGCCTCCGAGACCCTCAGCGTCCCTGTCTTCGTCTTCCGCGACGAGAAGGAGGATGTCTGCGACGACTGCATCGGCGTCGCCGTCGGGGGGCATTCCAGATACTGCGATCTCGTCAGAAAACATACGGGAATGCTGTTCGTCACCCCTGCGATAGCCGAGAACTGGAGCGAATTCTCCGGCGAGCTGGACATCACAAAGGGTTTTGAGATCATGGACATCCACGACCTCAAGGGCGTCTTCGAATTCTACGGTTACAAAAATGCTGTGAAGATCGACACCGGCATAGGAATCCAGGGCGAGGAACTTGACAGAGGGTGCAAGCGCCTCTCGGAGACAACGGGACTCGAGTTCATAACGGTCGCGCCTGGGACCGTACGCATATATCCGACCGAGAGGATCTACAGAGACGCGAAGAATGCTCTGGGATAAGGGCCTGTTTTCATAAGGGGCATGCTTATCTGCCGGTGAAGAAATAACAACGCCGAGGCGTCCCATGAGCTTGAACGGCTATATCGCGAGACAGTTCAGCAACCCGACCGGTTTCGGCGGCAGAGCGGTCAGCTTTATCATGAACCGTCAGAACCGTCCCATGTATGAGGAGACCATCCGTATGCTGTCTCCGTCCGATTCCGACCGTATTTTAGACATGGGATGCGGGAACGGTTATATGCTTAACGTGCTGGCAAGGCGGTATGAGTGCGCGTCCGCCGGCATCGATATCTCCGCAAGCGCGATACGCGCGGCTTCCCGGCGCAACCGCAGATTCATGAAAGACGGAAAAATGTCGCTTTCCTGTCAGAACATGAACTCCGTGTCTTTTGCGGACGGTTCGTTCAGCAAAGCGTATACCGTCAACACTGTGTATTTTTGGGAAGACCTCGAAAATACAATGGTTGAGATCGGACGCATACTGGAGCCAAAGGGGATCTTTGTAAATACTCTCTATTCAAACGAGGCATTAGCGCGTTTTTCTCACACACAGTTCGGATACAGAAAATATACAAAGGAACAATTGACCGATGCGGGCGTGAACGCGGGATTTGAGGTGGATGCGGTGCCCTTCCTTAACGGAGATGCGTATTGTTTCGTCTATAAGAAAACAGACTGACGGAAATTTGAAAGAGGATATCTGCGGCATCACGGCCCTGTCAATGAAACATTAATGTATCCTTTATAACATTAGAATAGTGATGAAATTCCTTGTCATTTCTGACATACACGGCAACACGGCCGTAACAGACTGGGTCAACGCCGCGGCCGAAGAGGAGGACGTCGACTGCGTACTGGCGCTGGGCGATATAACCGACTTCGGCCCGAATGAGGTAGCCGAGAGGATCCTCGGCCCTATCGGAAGGGACGTCTATGCGATACCCGGTAACTGCGATCCCCTCGATCTTCCGGAGACCGTATCAAATTTTGCGACGGACATGCACGGAAAGACCGCCAGGCTCAACGGGTTCCATCTTGCGGGGTTGGGGGGGTCTAACCCCACGATCTTCAACACGCCCTTTGAACTGGGAGAGGAGGTCATCTACAACATGCTCAGGCCCATATCCGAAGAGGGAATGATCCTGATGGTCCATGCCCCGCCTTTCGGTATCAACGATATGATCCCTTCGGGGCTGAACGTCGGCAGCACCTCCGTCCTGAAAATAGTGAAGGAGTTCAGGCCCATCCTTGTTCTGAGCGGCCACATCCATGAGGATTTCGGCATCAAATACGCGGAGGGAACGACGTTCGTGAACCCGGGGCCGGCGAAGGACGGCATGTACGCTCTGATAGAGATGGACGAAGGTGCGGTCACGGCGAGACTGTTCAGAGTGTCGCCCTGAGATCGAGTGTTTGCGCCCGGCGATCAGCCGCATACGGGGATTTGTCCCAGCATCGCCGCTCCCTGTATGAACGGCATTTTAATAAATACTCAGATTGTAATCCGTTATGCGGCATCGAAGCCCGCATCCGCTGCAAAAGTGGCAAAGATAAGCATATCACGCCATAGTAGAGGCAGGTAAAGGCGGGGCAATCCGGAAACACATGAATAGGAAAACAAAGGAGACCATGCTGAGGGCAGAGGAGATGACCGGAAACCAAGTTCAAAATTGCACCTATCATAAAAAGGATGGGATAAATCAGGAAAAAGAATACTGAGGAATGATTATGACAGAGAAAACAGAAAAAAAGAGTATAGGTTCATCATTGGTGGGCGGGATAGTAATGACCATCCTGCTGGTCGTGATAGTGCCGATAGTAGTAAGCTGGCTCATACAGCCGATCGTGGAAGATTTCATTGGCGATACGTCACTCATGGGGCTGACGTCCGGGGCAATAGGCGCTATCGTGATGTTCGTCATACTGATATTGTTCATGCTGCTCCTTGGCGGCGGCGCGATCTTAAGGAAATACGGCATCATCGGAGTGGCCGGACTGATCCTTGCTTACGTCCTGCTCGGCTACTTTGTAGACGAGTCCTTCTATCTGGGATGGATAATACCGGTGATAATAGTCGCCATACTCGGCGCGTTCTCATACTTGAAGGATAAAAAGAAAGGAAAGTGAACACAAACTCCTTGAAACTTCTTACTTTTATTTCTATCAGACGTCCCATATGACCTTCATCGTTTTCAGTATGGTGTAAACTATCGCGAATATGATGAACATGAAGCACAGGGACACCGGCAGGATGTTGGGGTCGCTCTCGTACCCTATCGTGAACGATCTTATGTAGCCGTACGCCCCGAGAAAGAACGCGACCAGCGAAATTGCCAGCGTCATCGCTATGTCGGCCTTCACGCCGAATGTGTTGATATATTCCCTGACCTCTTCATCATCCGCTCTCAGGCCGGAAACGTACTCTTCGAGTTTCTCTCTGGTCATGTTCCCCGCATCTATGTCCTGTCCGATCCTCTTGATGGAGTCCGGAATAGCCCTTTTCTTAAAGTGAGGGTGCAGGACGAGAATGATGAGATACACCCCGATTATCGCAAAGACAAGCGGTATCAGAAGAGCGAACATGCCGTCCATGGCTCCGGTAAGGTCGCCGCCCGCATCGAAGAGTTTCCGAAGGTTCATATCGAATATGAACGCAAGGACCGCCGCAAAGGCTAAAGATACCCCCATGTACAAGGCGCGGTCCACAGAGTTCATCAGCTTGCCGACCTTTCTCTTTCTCTTTCTGATCACCTTAAAAAGTCGATCTGTCCTCTCGTCGCTCTTTCCGGACATGAGGTCCCTCATCAGATGCGCACTTAAAAGAAGTTGGCTTATAGCACCGTTCTCCAATATAATGATTAAACATTCTTCGTCTTTGATTCCCTCGGTCCCATCATCACTGTTCACGGAGTCCCTTGATTTTGACAAAGTCAGGATAACTGAAAAAAAGGTTTATATACGGAACCGTAATTGGCAAGCCGATAACAATGGCTCTTTGGCAGGGAAAATCAAAGAAGAAGCCCTCGGGCGGAAGGCTCGTCCTCAGCAGGGGTAAAAGGAAATTCGAGATCAGCAGGGAGAAGCAGTTCACGAAGGTGGGCAAACAATCCCTTAAGCATTACCGCAGGCGCGGAGCGAGGATCAAGACATGCATGCTCCTTGCGGAATACGCCAATGTCGTAGACAAGAAGACCAACACGATCCAGAAAGCGAAGATCATCAGCGTTGCGGTCAACCCTGCAGACCCCAACTACGTTCAGCGTAACATCGTTAACAAAGGCGCCAGGATCAAGACCGAGATGGGGGACGCGATCGTCACTTCGAGACCGGGGCAGGACGGCGCCGTCAACGCGGTCCTCATAGAGAGCTGATGCGTTCGCCGCATCTTTTCTCCAGCAACCTCTTTAACCCATTTCTCCATTAATCCCGTGATAACATGGCATATGACAAGGATACCGCCATCACGATATGGCCCGAATATTTCGACGTCAGCAGGACCAGAGCGATGGGCAGAAGACTCCCGAAGAACCTCTGCGTGAAAGACCCCAGCATAGATATAATAGCGAAAGGCGCGCTGATATTGGATCTTGAATACGAAATATACGAGAACATGGCATATCCTTCTAACTGGGCCGCCAAACGCGGCTGCGTAAAGGTCGAAAGAGGCAAGATCCCTAAGACCAAGCTCTTGCCGAAGATCGCAGAGATCCTGATCAAAAACCAGAAGAAATGATCACTTCCCTTGATTCTTCGGTCATAGACGCCAATTCCGAGGCCATGGGGATCGGCGTGCCCGTCCTGATGACGAACGCCGGCAAGGCGGTCGCCTCCGTGCTGTCGGAAAGGTTCCCGGGAAAAAGGATAGCTTTCGTGTGCGGCGGCGGCAACAACGGAGGCGACGGGATAGCGGCCGCCAAGGTGATGGGTCCTGAAGATGTTTCTGTCTATCTTCTCAGACCAAGGGGGACGATACGATCCGACTTTATCAAAGGGATGCTCTCAGAACTGATGTGCCAGATAAAGGATTTTTCCAAGTTCGATGAGAAGGGATGTGACGTTATCATCGACTGTGCGCTGGGCACGGGGATGTCCGGAGAGGTCAGGTCTCCTTATGACGTATTTATTAAAACTGCTAACGCTTTCAAGGGAAACGTGGTGTCTGTGGATGTGCCTTCCGGCCTGGGGACCTCTTTGCCCCTGAGGCCTGACATGACAATAACATTCCATGACGTCAAAGAGGGGATGAACCCTGAGAACTCGGGAGAGATCATCGTGAAGGACATCGGTATTCCGAAAGAAGCGTACGACAACGTAGGTCCGGGCGACATGCTTAGGTACCCCATACCTAAGGACGACAGCCATAAGGGCTCCAACGGGAGACTGCTGATAATAGGCGGCGGACCGTATTACGGCGCACCAGCCATGTCCGCGCTCGCCGCCATGAGGGTCGGAACGGACATCGTCAGGCTGGCTGTCCCAAAGAATTGTTCATCCGTCATCGCTTCATTCTCCCCGGTGCTTATGATCTCGGAGCTTTCGGGCGACTCGCTGAGAAGGGAACATCTTGAACATCTTTTGGATCTGTCTCTAAAGCATGAAGCCGTGCTTATCGGACCCGGTCTGGGCGTTTCGGGCGATACGGCCGACGCCGTGAGAGAATTCGTCAGAAAATGCGGTGTTCCCGCTGTCATAGATGCGGACGGACTTACCGCGCTCGGAAAGGATTTTGTGTCTAACGGGAGGACCATCCTTACCCCCCACATCAGGGAATTCGAGAAACTCGGCGGGGATCCGCACAAAGCGGACGATTCCATCGGGATGCTGGCAGAGAAGATGGACTCCGTCATTCTGCTCAAGGGGAAGACGGACCTGATCTCTGACGGAGAAAGGATCAGGCGCAACATCACGGGCAGCCCCGGCATGACCGGCGCGGGCACCGGAGATGTCTTGGCCGGCATCGTCGCAGGACTTCTGTCAAAAGGCATGACATGCTTCGACGCCGCGGCGCTGGGCGCCTTCATTTCAGGGAGAGCGGGGGAGCATGCGTTCGAGGAAAGGTCTTACGGGATGACCGCAACGGATGTCATAGAAACGATACCGAAAGTGCTCAAAGAATACCTGAGGTGACGATATGGACCTCCAGCCCGTCCACGGCATACCCGCTCTCAGAGCGGACGAGTACCTTGTGATAGGGGACCTCCACATAGGGATTGAATCACATTTGAGATCGAAGGGTTTCCATCTTACGTCGCGCACGGATGACATGTTCGATTCCATCATCAAAGCCGCCGACGATTCCGCCGGCAGGCTGATGGTCCTCGGAGACGTAAAGGACTCGGTACCCGGGTCCACAAAACAAGAGTACCGGGAGATACCTGTGTTCTTCGAAAGGCTGCTTGAACGCTTTGATTCCGTTGAAGTTGTGAGAGGCAACCATGACACGAACATAGAGGAGTTCCTTCCCGGCCATGTCAGGATCCGGCCGGCATCCGGCGTGAAGATCGAAGACACTGGGTTTGTGCACGGGCATACGTGGCCCTCTGAAGAGGTGATGACGTCTGAGACGCTGGTGATGGCCCACGATCATCCTGCGGTGATGTTCAGGGACGGCGTCGGGAAACAGACGAACGAGCCGTGCTGGGTCAGGGGGAGGTTCAGAGACGCCCCTTCGGAAAGGTACGGGTCGCTTCCCAAGAACTTCATCATCGTGCCCGCATTCAACAGGATGCTGGGGGGATCCCCCGTGAACATAAGAGGAGAGCCGCTCCTCGGCCCGATAATGGGTGGAGATCTCCTCGATCTGGAGAATGCCACGGTGCATCTCCTCGATGGGCTGGACCTCGGGAGGCTTTCCGGTCTCATGGTGGCAGGAAGCGAACGCCGGGGATGGGGCCGGAGGATAAGAGTAAAAACGCCTGAATATGACTAAATTCGGAACTTCCGAATTTAATCGGCGGCCACCGTAAAATTACAGCTTTGACACCATCCTTATCGCCAGGCATTGCAAAAGATTCGAAGTCAAGCTGATGACATATACAAAGTCCTATCAAAAACCATAAAAATTATTGTAAAAAATACTAAATGCCATACATCCAGTATCAAATGCATACGGCAGACATAAACGAACTAAGTGCGGAAGATATGCGCAAACGATATCGTCCGAGACGGCTTCGGCATTGAGGCACGGAGAAGTACAGATCGATCAATAAAACACTCAGCGGGATGAAATTTAAAAAATTGAATAAAGAGGGGTCTCCCCCTCATGTTTGTTTTTAAAGGTTCTTTGTCACGGTATCGTACACAGAGCCGTCGGCGTTCCTGATGACCGCCTTGATGGGCATCTGGCCCGGAAGGCTGTGGGTCGCGCAGGAGTTGCACGGATCATATACCCTGAACGCCATCTCGATCATGTTCAGCAGACCTGGGGAGATCATGTGGTCCTTGATCAGCGCTTTAGCGATCTTCACGGTGTCGATGTTCATGGGGCCGTTGTTGTTGGTCGTTCCGACAACAAGGTTGCATGCTGTGACTATGCCGTTCTCATCGCTGTGGTACTCGTGGGTGAGCGTTCCTCTCGGCGCCTCCACACATCCCACTCCGCGTCCTCCGGGGACGATGTCCTTCTGCTTTATGTTCGGGTCGGTGATGTCCGGGTCGTACGCATTCTGGTGGACCTTCTCGGCAGCGTAGATCATCTCGATGATCCTTGCCCAGTGGGTCGCCAGGTTGAAGTGTACCGGTCCCTCCACGCCGAGGCTCTTGAATATCGCCCTGAACTCCTCGAACGCGGCCTGCGCCTTCGGGGTGGAGATGCTGTCGGAGACATTCAGCCTTCCGAGGGGGGTTGCGCGGTACATTCCGCTTCCCACTCCGTCCACCAGTCCCTTGTATCCGGGATTCCTGAGGTACGGGAACTTCTCGTATGACCAGGGTTCCACCGCCTCTCCGATATGGTCGAGGTAGTCGTACGGGTCGTACTTGTCCGTCTCTTTACCGTTCGGGTCGACGACCCTCACCTGTCCGTCATGGAATTCGAGCTGGTTCTTGGAGTTGACCAGTCCCATGCTGTATAACTCGCTGTAATACAGGTCCGGGTTCTTGATTATGTCCAGGTAATCCTTGTTCTCAAGAACTACGCTCTTGAACACTCCCAGCGACGTTTCCGCGAACGCTACGAGGTTGTCGGCGTATCCCTGGATCTCCTTGGCCTCCTCTTTGCTTATGGCCTTGCTCACTCCGCCCGGAACACCCATCACGGGGTGAGTGGGCTTTCCTCCGATTATACCTTGGATCTTCTGCGCCTCGGCGCGGGCTTTCAGCACGGCCGATCCCAATTCCAGTCCGACGCGCGCCACTACGCCCAGAACGTTCCTCTCGGCGGCCGGCGCTGCCGGTCCGCAGACGAAGTCCGGACCAGCCAGAGCATAGAAGTGCGCTATATGGCTGTGCACAAAGTGCGCATGGTAGAACAGATCCCTTATGCGGAATGCCGACTCCGTAGGTTTCGTGTTGTAGCAGCCGTCTATCGCTTTCGTTGAGGCCAGGTGGTGTGCTCCCGGGCAGACGCCGCAGAGCCTTGCCGTTATCTGATTGAGCTCCACTACCTTCCTTCCGACGCAGAACCTTTCGAATCCTCTGACCTCCGGGACCTGCCAGTATGCGTTGCTCACGTTACCGGAATCGTCCAGGAAGATCTCTATCTTTCCGTGACCCTCGAGACGTGTTATGGGGTCAATGGTCACCCTGTTGGATGTGGCCTTCTTTTTATCGTCCCAAATTACGGGGCCTGTCATTTTACTTACCTCCTTTTTCTACGACGGACCTCTTTATCAGAGATTTGCCCATTGTGAATGCATAGAAGTATCCCAGCGGGTCCTTTACCGTCGACATGATGTCTATGATCTTATCCTCGCCCATCGTCGCGTCGTCATCCAGTACGGGGAACAGCGACGCTATCGCGGTGAGGGCGCTTGCGCCCTGTTCCTGGACCGCTACGGTTGGTCCGTAGCATCCGCGGCAGGGCTGCCCGACCCTTGTGCACTTTGCGTTGCACCCTCCGACCGTGGCCGGTCCGAGGCAGAGTATGCCCTGGTCCATCAGACACAGCTCGGGGTCGACGTCTATCTCGTGCGGCTCCACTATCTTCGTTATCCTTCTGGATTCCTTGCGCCTCGGGCACTGTTCGCAGAGCGTCTTAGTGACAACTCCGATGTTGGTTCCCTTGGGCGGAAGAGCTACGCCTTTGTACGCGAAGTCCGCGACCGCTTTAAGCATGTAAGAAATGGATTCCTGCAGCGGGGGGCATCCTGGAACGTAGTAATCAACGTCGATGACCTGGTCAAGCGTTTTGACCGTGTCGTACAGGACCGGAAGCGTCAGAACGCCCTCCGGGGCGCTGTATTCTACCTGGGGGAGCACCGGCTCGCCCTTGTGATAGTCGGCCTGGAAGTTCGCCGTGGTGGGCACCTTGTTGTACGCGTACTCGATGATCTCATCTTTCCCGCCCGGAACGAGGTTCGCAAGCGCAGGGGATCCTCCGAAGCATGCGCACGCTCCGTACGATACCACCAGAAGCGACTTCTTCCTCAGCAGTTTTACCATGTGTTCGTTCTCGGTGTTCCTGACGGCGCCGGATATTATGGATACGGTTATCGAGCCGTCCTCCATCTCGGCGATGTCATGTTCCTTTCCGTCAGCCGCAATCGGCCACATGACGACGTTCGCTATGTCGCCGACGGTGAGTATCCTCTCGTTTATGTCAAGGATGGAGACGTCGCAGCCTCCGCAGGCGGCCGCCCAGTATATCGCCAGGTTGAGCTTGCCGTTGGGGGGTGCTCCGGGGAGGAGATCTCCTAGGTCCGCCGGCTTGAGCTGCGCCGCTTCTATCGACTCAGGGGTCTTCTGGTAGCACACCGCTCCCTGCGCAGGGGGCTTGCTCTCTTTCTTGGCCGGCTTCGCCGCGCTCTGTTTTGGCGCCGCCGCCTTGTCCTTTTTCTTGAATCTGTCAAAGAATGACATCTTATTCCTCCTTCAATGGGGTGGGTCCGAGTTCCTTGATCGTGCCGACGAAATCCGTCAGGGTCTTTTGGAACTTCTCTCCCTCGGAAGCTGAGACCCATTCGAGCTTCAGTCTCCTCGGGTCGAACCCGTACTGTTCAAGCACCATTCTTATCAGTGCTATTCTTCTTCTTGCTCTGTAGTTGCCGCCTATGTAGTGGCAGTCCGCCGGGTGGCAGCCCAGTATTATGACCCCGTCCGCCCCTTTCGCGAGGGACCTTAATATAAATTCCGGATCTACCCTTGCCGAGCACATCGTCCTTATTATACGGAAGTTGGGGGGCATCTGCAGTCTTGCCACGCCTGCTCCGTCCGCTCCGGCATAGGAGCACCAGTTGCAGCAGAATGCTACGATCTTTGGTTCAAAGTCTGACATTTCTTCACACTCCCGCCTTGTCGAACAACGCGTCTATCTCTGCGATTATCTGCTTGTTCCTGAATCCTCTCTGCTCCATGGCCGCCGCCGGGCAGGACGCCACGCATGAGCCGCATCCTTTGCAGAGGCCGGGGTTCACGTTGCTTCTGAGCGATCCGTCGTCCCCGCATACGATGGTTATTGCGTTATAGTCGCAGCAGCCCACGCACACGCCGCATCCGTCGCACAGGTCCGAGTTGGACACGGCGACTATGCCTTCAGAGATCAGTTTGTCCTTGGATATGGTGGTGAGCATCCTCGCCGCCGCGCCCGAGCCCTGGGCGATGCACTCGTCCATGAACTTCGGCCAGTGTGCGGAACCGGCGACATACACTCCTTCGGTGGCGAAGTCCACCGGCCTGAGTTTCTGGTGCGCCTCGAAGAAGAACCCGTCCTTGCTGATCGGGATCTTCACCATCTTTGCGAGCTCTTCCTTCTCTTCGCGGAGGGGCGCCAATCCGGCTGCGAGAACCAGCGTGTCCACCGGTATCTCCACATCCCTTCCGAGTATCGAGTCGTGGGCTTTCACCGTCTTTCCGTCAAAGTCCGGCAGCGCGTCGTCGGCGCAGTACCTCAGGAACTTGACGCCGAGACTGGACGCCTTGTTGTAGAGCTCCTCGCGGAACCCGTATGTTCTGATATCTTTGTGAATTATCGCGACATTCGCCGTGGGGTCCTTCATCTTTATCTGGATGGCGTTGCGCAGGGCTCCGGCGCAGCACACACGTGAACAATATTTCACGGCGCTGTTCCTTGATCCCACACACTGCACGAAGGCTACGTCCTTTCCGCTGAACTTGTCGCTCGCCAGAGCGTTCTCGACCTCCAGGGTCGTCATGACCTTCTTGTCCGAGCCGTATTTGTACTCTGTAGGTTTGTACTGAGCGGCTCCTGTCGCGAACAGCACCGCGCCGACGGGTATCTCCTTACCTCCGTTCAGGATGACTTTGAAGTTACCTACGAAGCCGGGGATGTCGACGACTGTCGCTCCTTTGTACACAGTGATCTTCTTGTTGCTCTCGATCTTCCCTACCAGCTCTTTTATGAATGCGGCAACGTCCTTGCCGTCCTCTTTGTGGCGGAAGTTGAGCGCGAACCCTCCGAGCTCTTTCTCCTTTTCGATAAGGTGCACGGGTATTCCCTGTGCGGCTATGTCGAGGGCCGCCGTCATTCCGGTTATGCCGCCGCCGATGACCGCCGCCGACCTGGTGACCTCTATCTCGGAACCGACCAGCGGCTCTAGGAGCGCGACCTTAGCGATCGCCATTCTTAAAAGGTCCTTCGATTTCACGGTGGCGGCCTCCGCCGCGTGCATGTGGATCCACGAGCACTGGTCGCGGATGTTCGCCATGTTGAACAGGTATTTGTTCAGTCCGCCGTCCCTGCAAGCCTCTCTGAAGAGCGGTTCGTGAGTTCTGGGGGTGCATGATGCGACCACAACCCTGTTGAGGTCCATCTCTTTGATGGCGGTGGATATCTCTTCCAGGCAGTCCTGGGCGCAGGCGTACTGCGACTGCTTCGAGAGAACCACGTTGGGAAGCGTCTTTGCATATTCCGCTACTGCCGGGACGTCTACCACGGATCCTATGTTAATGCCGCAGTGGCATACCCATACTCCGATGCGGGGCTCTTTGCCTTCGACATCCTTCTCGGCGGGATACTCTTTCGGTGCGCGGGGTATGAACTTGTCGTCCACTATGTAAGCGCCGGCCTTTGCCGCCGATCCGCTCGCCTCGGCCACCGAGGTGGGGATGTCCTTGGGTGCGGCGAACGCGCCCGTCACGAACACTCCCTCTCTCGTGGTCTCGAGGGGGTTGAACACCGATGTTTTGCAGAAGCCGTACTCGTTGAGATCTATACCGAGGATCTTTGCGAGGTCGACCGCGCCGTCCGGCGGGTTGAGTCCGATGGAAAGCACGACCATGTCATACTCTTCCGACGCGCCGTCGCCTTTGGGGTCAGTGTAGCTGACCGTGAGCTTCTTTGTCTCCGGGTCCTCGTCAACATTCGAAACGCGGGCGGATCTGTGCATCCCTATCCCGTACTCCTTCTGAGCCCTCTCGATATATGCCTCGAACTCCTTGCCGTAGGACCTTATGTCCATGAAGAATATGTCCTCTTGGACGTCGAGGTGCTCTTTTGTGATTATGGCCTCCTTTGTGGCGTACATGCAGCACACCGACGAACAGTACTTCTTCCAGCCGGACTTCTCAGACCTTGAACCGCAGCACTGTATGAATGCGATCTTCTTGGGCTCCTCGCCAGACGACGGGACCGTTATGTGTCCCCTTGCCGGGCCGGACGCGCACATTATCCTCTCAAACTCAAGGGCGGTGACCACGTTCTTGAACCTGCCGTAGCCATATTCCGTCGCGAGAGCGGCGTCCCATACCTTCAGTCCGGGCGCGGCTATGATGGAGCCGACCTCGATCTGGAGCTCTTCGTCCTTGTCCTCGTAGTTTATCGCTTTCTTTTGACATGTTTTTGCGCACACGCCGCACTTGCCGTTCTGTATCATCCTGCAGTTGGCCGCGTCTATGATGGCGACCCTCGGCACCGCCTGCGCATGGGGTATGTATATGGCCCTTCTGGTGGTCAGACCGTACTCGAACTCGTCGGGTATCCCTTTGGACGGACATTTTCCGAGACAGTCGCCGCATGCGGTACAAGACGAAGGATCGACATATCTCGCCTTCTTCTTGAGAGTGACCTTGAAATCCCCTGCTTTGCCGTCCACTTTCATCACTTCGTGGAATGTCAGGGTGGTTATGTTCGGGTGTCCGATACAGTCCGCCATTTTTGGCGAGAGGATACATGCCGAACAGTCGTTCGTCGGGAACGTCTTGTCAAGACGGGACATCGTACCGCCTATCGTGGGGAGTTTTTCCACAAGATAAACGTGTATGTCCCTGTCCGCAAGATCCAACGACGCCTGTATACCAGCGATGCCTCCGCCGATAACTAATGCTGATTTTGTCAAATCCTTGCCTCCGTTATGCCAATTGGTAATTGGAACAGGTTGGTGTATAATCTTTTGTCTTAAAGCACTTACTACGTAATATTTTAAATACTGTAAATCGTTTTTTGATGACGTTTCTTTTCTCTATCAAAAATTCTTAATACAATTTTGAGATTAGCTTTTTTTTAGAATACCCAGATATGATTTTGACTTAAGTAAATTGATATTTCATTAAACGGTAATTCTACCTTATAAATAGTAGTAGTTATGCATAAGAAAAATAAATTCGTATGTAGAAACAAAAACCATCCCGTGCTTACACCAAGAAGTATTAAAAAGAGAAATTTTATTAACCCTATCATGGACTTCGGAGACACCGCTTTTCGTCTGGGTATAATTATCGTGTTGGTTGTAGTAATAGCCATGGTCGTTCTTCTCCAAGGCTACATGGGGGCAAAATACAACCTCCAGGATAAGATAACGGGGAAATCGAGAAAGAAATCTACAATTTTTTTGGATGAAACGGAAAGCGATAAAAAATGCGAGATCTGCTACGGAAAGATCGACGAGGACCCGATCGCCAAATGCTCCTGCGGCAGGGTCTTCCACGACGCGTGCGCAAGACCGACGGGTTCCTGCCCTTACTGCGGTGCCTCCTACGAGAAGATGGAGGTTCGGGAGCCGGAAAGGTTCAGATGCCCCCGCTGCGGAAAGTTCCTGAAGGGCAACATCTGCTCATGCGGTGCGGTGATACCGAGGAAGGACGAAACCTTCGTGTGCAGATGCGGCAATACGGTGGATGTGAACAAACCTGTCTGTAAAAAATGCGGTGCCGTTTACGAAATGGCGTTCATGCCTGTCCTTAGAGAAAAAGAGGACGAAGAGTGACACAGGGAGTTCCTGATGGTCGTTAAAAGCAAAAGCGGAAGAAAGAGATACGTGGCATTCAGCGTATCGGAGGATATGACGAAGGACACCATGATCAGAGGATTAAGATCCATCAGCCAGACCGATCCGCCTTATGTCATACAATGCGTCTCTGGAAAAGCTGTACTCAGGTGCTCTCCGGAAAAAAAGGAAGAAACGGTCCGAATGATGTCGCGGATCGACCCCTCGTCATCCTCCCTTCTGACGTCCGGGACCCTCCGCGGGATCAGACGCAGATATCCCGAACTGAAGACCGCAAAAAAGCGTTAATCCTTAACGCGCGTTCATAAAGCAATAAATAGTGGGGTGCGATAGAGGTTTGAAGAAAGGAGAAATTGATAAATGCAACCAGGACAAATGGCGTATGACAGGGGGATCACGGTATTCTCCCCTGACGGAAGATTGTTCCAGGTGGAGTATGCCCGCGAGGCGGTAAAGAAAGGCACGACCACGATCGGACTGAAATTCAAAAATGGGATCATACTCATGGTGGACAAGAGGCTGTCCAGCAGGCTCGTGGAACCGGATTCGATAGAAAAGATCTATGACATTGACGATTACATCGGGTGCGCCACATCCGGTCTCGTGGCCGATGCCAGGGTCCTCATCGACGAGGCCAGGAGGAACGCGCAGAGGCACAAGGTCACCTATGGAGAGAACATTGCGGTGGAACTCCTTGTCAAGAACGTCTGCGACTACAAACAGAACTACACCCAATACGGCGGAGGCCGCCCCTTCGGAGTGGCCCTGCTGGTGGCCGGCGTCGACGACCTCGGCATACACCTGTTCGAGACCGACCCTTCGGGAGCCCTTGTCGCATACAAGGCGACCAGCATCGGTTCCGGAAGGCCGGTGGTTATGGACCTCTTCGAGAAGGAGTTCGAGGACGGAATGACATTCGAAGCCGCCGCCAAGCTCGGGCTGAAGGCCCTCGGCGCGGCGATCGAGGACACTCTTTCAGCCGGATCCGTTGAGATCGGGGTGGTGGAGAGAGGAAAGAAATTCAGGAGACTTGCCGAATCAGAGATCGTAAAACTGATCGGCAAGGGCTGAGCGGCGGTCCCATGGTCAATCTGGACGACGCCATAATCGCAAGACTGGAAAGTCACGGGGAGACCTTTGAGATACTTTTAGACCCGGCTGTGATGACCTTCATCAAACAGGGGAAGAAGGTCGATCTCGTCGACTACCTGGCAGTAGAGGACGTTTTCAAGAACTCCGGGAAGGGTACCAGGCCCGCCGAGGGAAAGGTCAAAGAGGTATTCGGCACCGACGACATATCGGAGATAGCAAAGAAGATCGTCGAGAAGGGCGAGGTCCAGATGACCGCAGAACAGCGGAAGGAGATGCTGGAGGCGAAAAGGAACCAAGTGATCAGCTACATCGCCGCCAACGCCATAAACCCTCAGACCAAACTTCCGCACCCGTACGTAAGGATAGAGCTTGCCTTGGAAGAGGCGAAGTTCCACGTTGACCCGTTCAGGCCTTTGGATAAAGAGATAGACGAAGCGATGAAACTCCTCCGCCCGCTCCTCCCGATACGTTTCGAGAAGAGTAAGATCGCCATCAAACTGAAAGGCGACGATTACGGAAGATGTTTCGACGATATGGTACATTACGGGATCATCGAGAGAGAGGAATGGACGGCCGACGGCTCGTGGATAGGGCTTATGGAGCTGCCCGCCGGCATGGTGCCGGAACTGACGGAGAAACTAAAGCACAAGACAAAGGGATCTGCGTCGATAAAACTTATTTAACATTCAAGAGAAGTGATAAAATGGAAAGAAGAAACGCCAGACCCGCACGGGAGATTGTGGTTCCGGGAGACCTGCTGGACGACAGCGGGATGGATGCCGGAAGCAATGCCTATATGCGTGACGGCAAAGTATACGCCGGAGTCTTAGGCGTTAAAAATGTGTATCATGACACCGTCGGCGTCATCCCTCTAGGGGGGCGCTACATGCCCAGCACTGGGGAGACGGTCATAGGTGTTATCGAGGACATAGGTCCTTCGAACTGGCTTGTGGATATAAACGCCCCCTACCCGGCGCCGCTTCACGTGAACGAGGTCCCGTGGAAAGTGGAGTTCGGGGACACGTCGAAGTACCTCAACGTGGGGAACGTCGTTCTGCTGAAAATTCTGATGGTGGACGAGAGCAGGAAGATACAGGTCACCATGAAGGATTCCGGGCTCAGGAGGATCGAGGGAGGTCAGCTCATAGAGATGCCCCATTCGAAGGTCTCCAGGGTCATCGGGAAGAGCGGTTCCATGATACAGATGCTGAAGAACCTCACCGACTGCCGCATATTCGTGGGGCAGAACGGGAGGATCTGGATAGACGGCGATGAGAATACAGAGATTGCGGTGGAGGCCATAAGGATGATAGAAAGAGAGGCCCAGAGCAGCAACCTCACGGAAAGGGTGGAGAAATTTATTAAAAGCAAACTCCCGAAGGAAGATGACGGGGAGGAATATTGATGAGCGGACAAACCGATATGGTATTAGTTGATAAAAAAGGCATGAGGATCGACGGAAGGAAAGCCGACGAACACAGGCCCGTACATATTGAAGCGGGGGTGCTCAGCAACGCTGACGGCTCCGCATACTTGGAGATTGGAAAGAACAAAGTGCTGGCCGCGGTGTATGGGCCGAGGGAGTGCCACCCCAGGCACCTTCAGGACCCTACAAAAGCGATAATCCAGTGCAAATACAACATGCAGGCGTTCTCGGTCAGCGACAGGAAGAGACCCGGCCCGGACAGGAGATCGATAGAGATCTCGAAGATAATCGCCGAGGCTTTGGAGAAAGTGGTCCTCACCGAACTCTACCCCCGCGCATCCATAGACGTTTACATCGAGATACTGCAGGCAAATGCGGGGACGAGATGCGCCGGTCTTACGGCCGCCTCCGTAGCGCTCGCCGACGCCGGCATACCTATGCGCGACATAGTTCCGGCGGTCGCCGCCGGTAAGGCCGACGGGCATGTCCTTCTCGACCTTAACAAAGAAGAGGACAACTTCGGGGAGGCCGATGTTCCGATGGCTATCGTTCCGTCGACGGACGAGATAGTCCTCCTTCAGATGGACGGGAACATGACCCGGAAGGAGTTCGATAAAGCCTTGGACCTGGCTTTCGGCGCTTGCCACGAGATATACGAAATACAGAAGGCCGCTCTGAAAAAGCGCTACGCCCTGTCAAAGGAGGATGAGGAAGATGAGTGAGCACGTTATCTCCGAGATAAAGAAGAACCACATAACGAACCTCCTGAAAGAGGGCAGGAGAGAGGACGGCAGAGGCGTTGACGATATAAGAGAAATAATCACGGACGTCGGCTGCATAGAAAGCGCGGACGGCTCCGCCAGGGTCAAACTGGGAAAGACCGAGGTCATCGCGGGAGTGAAGATCATACCCGGGACCCCGTTCCCCGACACTCCCGACAGCGGGGTCCTGACGATGGGCGCCGAGCTAATCCCCATGGCGCACCCCTCCTTCGAGTCCGGTCCGCCCGGCGAGGACGCGATCGAACTGGCGAGGGTGGTGGACCGCGGCATCCGCGAGTCCAAGATGATAGACGTCAAGCAGCTGTGCATGGTCCCCGGAGAGGAAGTATGGATGTGCTTCGTCGACATATATGCGCTGGACTACGACGGCAACCTCTTCGACGCTTCCAATATCGCGGCGGTGCTCGCCCTGAAATCGGCGGTCATTCCGGGGGAGCAGTACGGGAAAGGAGAGAACAAACCTCTGCCGGTCACCTGCACCCCCATATCGGTCACGTCGGTCAAAATAGGAAATGATTTAATACTTGACCCAAATTTCGACGAAGAGATGATCTCGTCCGCCCGCCTGACCGTCACAACCGACGACAAGGGGAACTTCAGGGCCATGCAGAAAGGAGGAAGGGGTTCGATCACACGCGACGAACTCAACCTGTGTCTGGACCGGGCCGTGGAGAAGGGCAAGGCCATCAGAAAGATCATCGGGTGATACAATGGCAAAAAGAACAAGAAAAGCGGGTACGGCCGGAAGGTTCGGCGCCAGATACGGCGTGGTCGTCCGCAACAGGGTCAAGAACATCGAGGCCCACCAGAAAGCAAAGCACGAGTGCCCCGTCTGCCACCACATGTCCGTGAAAAGAGTGAGCTCCGGGATCTGGGAATGCAGACACTGCGACACGAAATTCGCGGCGGAGGCATACAGCCCCAAAACGAAAAAAGACCTGTCTCAGGTACCGGAATGATATAAATGTACAGATGCGCTAAGTGCAACGAACCCATCAGGAACGTGAACGCCCTTGGGCTCCAGTGCGAGAAATGCGGATCGAAGATCTTCTTCAAGGAAAGACCGAACGTGAAGAAGGTCCTGAAGTCCGACTGATATGTTCGCCGCTGAGATCAGGATAATATCGGACGACGCGCCGGACATCATATCCGCGCTGGGCCCGGAAGCGGGGAGGGAACTCCCCCGCACCAGGTCCTGCGTGCGGTGCGAGGAGGGCGCGGGCGTGGTCGAGATAACCGCCGCCGACGCTTCGGCGATGAGGGCGGCGCTGAACGCATACCTGGAATGCATAAAGATAACCGAAGACATAGGCAGAATAACAAGGTGAACAGATGAACAATATCAGCCCGCAGTTACAGAACCAGATAGTCCAGTTCCAGCAGACGCAGCAGCAGCTGCAGACGGTATCCGCCCAGAAACTGCAGATGGAGGCTCAGCGCAAGGAGATGATGAGGACGTCGGAGGAGCTCTCTAAGGCCACTGGCGACGTCTACAAGAGCTCCGGCTCGCTCCTGATCAAAGTGGACGACAAAGAAAGGATCAAAGCCGACATCGAAGAATCGATCGAGACCCTTGACATAAGGATCAAAGGCCTCGAGCGCCAGGAAAAGACGCTCCGCGAGAGATACGAGTCCCTCCAGGAAACGATCAACAAGGCTATAGGACAAGAGTAAAACTTTTCCAAACCCATTCCCAAACCATCCTTGATGTAAAGTTTTATTAACATATAGTAAAGTATACTTTACATGAAAAAGCAACTCCTCTTAATCTACTCCTGGGCCGCCGCAGTAGAGATGGCCGCCCTCATGTTCTTCTTTCTTTTTGCGATGCCGTTGATAACCGTATTGTTCATGGGGGCCATCACTGCCGTGGCGGCTGCCTTCGGGTTAGCGTTAGGTTATCACATAAGACATAAGGGGGGATACCCTGTAAAGGAGGACGAGATGTCCCGCGACATTCAATACAAATCCGCCTATTATGCATTCGCGGTCACTTTGCCTCAGATTATCGCCGCATGGTTCCTGATCGAGATCGTCGAAAGAGACACGGATATAGACGTGGCGGGGTTTGCGAAAATGCTGATGCAACTGGTCACCGCATTATTGCTGATGACATACTCTATATCCTTCCTAATCCTTAACAGGAGAATGCAGAAAGATGGATAACAGCATCAGGGTCATGCGGGCAATGATGAACATCACCCAAGAAGAATTGGCGGAGGCTCTTGACGTGTCCCGGCAGACGGTGATCGCCATAGAGAACGGAAAGTACGACCCTTCTCTGAAACTTGCCTTTAAAATATCAAACTTTTTCGGAAAGAGCATAGAGGAGATATTCAGCGAAAAGGAGGAATAAAGTTGGAATCACTTATCGTAAAGGACGTGAAAAAAGCATACGGGGAGTTCGAGGCGGTAAAAGGCGTCAGTTTCTCAGTGGAAGAAGGAGAGGTATTCGGCCTGATCGGCCCGAACGGTTCCGGCAAGACCACGACCCTCCGCATGATATCCACGCTTCTCAGACTGACATCGGGGAGCATCAAAGTGTGCGGCCATGATGTTACGGAAAGGCCGGACGACGTCAGGGAGGTCATAAGCTACCTTCCTGAGGACGCAGGAGCGTACAAAACGCTCACCGGGAGGGCATACCTAAGATTCATGGCCGGTTTCTTCGCCGACGGCGAAGATTTCGAGAGAATGGTCGATGAAGGGATAAAGCTCGCCGACCTCGGAGACAGGATAGATTCAAAGGTAGATACCTACAGCAAAGGCATGGCGAGAAGGCTCCTGATAGCGAGAGCGGTCATGCCCTCCCCCAAGATAGCGATAATGGACGAGGTCACGTCCGGCCTTGACGTCATCAACGCATTTGAGATAAGGGAGATCATCAGGGGCATCGCTAAGAAAGGGGTGACGGTTCTGCTCTCATCGCACAATATGTTCGAAGTGGACATGCTCTGCGACCGGATCGCAATGATCAACGAAGGAAATCTCGTTCTGACAGGGACCCCGGCGGAGCTTAAGGAAAAGTATAACGCCGCCAACCTGGAAGAAGTGTTCGTTAAGGCGGTGAAAGGATGAATCACCTCTTGAATCTCACGAAGAAAGAGCTCAAGGAGCTTCTGACGCCGGGGGCAATAGTGTCCGTTCTGGTAATGGTTTTCATATTCATGGGGGTCGGAACGATGATCAGCAGCGAAACAGAAAGCTTATCCACCCCGTCTAAGATCGGCATCATAAATGATGATGAGGGGGGATACTGGTCTGAGTTCGCCATCGATTCTATGCCTGACTTCTACATATATCAGTATGAAACCACCCATGAAGAAGCATTGGAATACATCATCATGCTTGACAGCCCATACGGGGACTTCGAGCAGATAAATAAAGAGATGGCTGAAAAAGGGTTGGTCACCGTCTTCATGATCCCAAGTGATTTCACTGAAAAGATAAACAGCAAAGAGCGGACAAAGATCGACCAGTACTATGTTTTCAGGAACGAAGGGGTCTTCGGGACCACATCTTCCCTTGTGTCGTCAATGCTGATCCCTTGGATATCCAGCAGCATCTCGTATGAGCTGGTCTCGGATATTACGGATCCGAGTACGCCTGCGGAATTCCTTCTTAGCCCCGTCCTTGCAAGCTCACCGCAGACATACATCAACGGACAGATCCACGAAGGCGTGACTCCCACAGATATCGCCACAACGATCATGAGCCAGACCATGATGGTGCCGATAGTGATCATGATGATCATCATGGTCATAGGAGGCATGGTCATATCTTCGATGGGAAGCGAAAAGGAGAACAAGACGCTTGAGACGCTCCTTACGATGCCCATGAAGCGTACCACCATCGTAAGTGGCAAACTGCTTGCCGCGGCGATTGTAGGGCTCGTTTACGGCATGGCCTACATGGTGGGAATGTCATTCTATGTCGGAGGGGTCACAAGTCCCATGGGAGGGGTGAACCTTCAGGATTACGGCCTCAGCCTTGGGATAACAGAGTGGGCGATAATGGCGGTCATGATATTCCTGGCCATATTCTGTGCCCTAGGCATCTGTATGATCCTTGGCGCTTTCACAAAGAACTACAAGGCATCGCAGACGATGATCCTGCCGATCATGGTCCTTGCCATGATACCTATGTTCGTCACTATGTTCACCACCTGGGGGAGCCTGCCTACTGTAGTGCAGGGGATCATATTCGCGATACCGTTCTCACATCCGATGATGGCAATGAACAATCTCATGTTCGGAGACATGACCATAATCCTGGCCGGCCTGATATATCTGCTTGCGTTCACTTTGGTAGTGGTATTCATCACAGTCAAGTTGTACAAGTCAGACATCCTGCTGACAGGTCTGGGTGCGACAAAGGCCGCAAAGATGACAAAGAAGTTCGTGTATAAAGGTAGAAAATGATCAAAGAAACAGCGGAGCTGCTGAAAGCAGAGAACAAAGTGATCCTTGTCCACGGGAATGCGGACATGGATGCGATCGGATCGGCCTTCGCGCTCTCCGTCTGTTTCCCTAGAGGAGACATATTCGCCCCCGAAGGCGTAGACAGAGTGGCCGGCCTGGTTTCCGAGAAGCTGGGGATCAGGGTCCTCGACGAATGCGACATCGGCGCGTACGATCTGGTGGTCGTCGTGGACACCTCCTCCCCCGAACAGCTCGGATCTGCGGCCCTGTCGATACCCGAAGGCAGTGTGGTGATCGACCATCATATGCCCACCGGCAAATGGGAAGGGATGCACTTCCTCTGCGACAGCACAAGGGTGTCTTGCTGCGAGATCATCAAGGATATCATCGATTCCACCGGGTCCGAGGTCCCCAGTGAAGCGGCCAAGGCCCTGCTGGGAGGGATGCTGACGGACAGCGGCCACTTCCAATATGCCAACCCCGGAATGATGAGATCCTTTGCGGATCTGCTCCAAAGCAGCGGCACGCACATGGACGAGGTGTTCAACCTCACCAGAGCGCAGATGACAATGTCCGAAAGGATAGCCGTCATGAAAGCTATCGGAAGAGTAAAGTTCGATGTCATCGGAGATATGATCGTTTCGGTCTCGTACGGAGGGAGCTTTGAAGCCTCGTCCTGCAGAGCGCTCATGATGGCTGGCGCGGACGTTGTCTTCGTCGGGTCTCAGAGGGATGAGGAGTTCAGAATAAGCGCCAGAGCGACCCAGGATATCGTCAGAAAGGGGATCCATCTGGGCAACATCATCAACGGGATAGGCGGGGAGACGCAGACCGACGGAGGAGGCCACGGAGGCGCCGCCGGAATATCCGGAACAGGGGATGTGGAGGCCATGCTCCACATATGCATGCAGAGGACCATGGACGAGTTCAGAACGATCAAAAGGGCTCAGCAGAGCGAGATCATCTGAGCTTTTCCATCCCGCCGAATATCTGCCTCATAGCGGAATAGTTATCCGGGTGCTTCCCGAAGTATTCCCTGACAGGACCCAGCACCTTTATTAGAGATTCAGCGGCGCCGTTCTTAAGATCGAGGGGGAAGAGGGAGCCCGAGTAATATAATCCGGCCATTTCCTCATATGAGGAGAAGGATACGTCGCCGCCGAACTTTTCCGGCCTCGATATGTCCATCCTTCCGAGGCGGGGGAAGATGACGTACTTGCAAAGCATCATGACAGGGTTCTCGCCTTCCTTCTCTTTCTCAGGGGGGCAGAACGCCTTTTTCATTTTGCTCCTTATCGCTTCATCCTCATCGTGGATGTTTATGCTGCTGCCGGGATCGCTCTTGGACATCTTGAAAGCGGCCGGATCCATCCTGTCCCCGCCTTTCAGCCCGGGAAGGAGCGGAGTGTGAAGTGCGACTGGCTTCTTCCACCCGAGCTTCTCCGCCGCATCCCTGGCAAGCATGTGTGCTCTTCTCTGATCTATTCCCGCATAGGCAAGATCTATGTCCATGCAGAAAATATCGGTCGCCTGCAGAATCGGATAGATGAGCTTAGAGAAATCCACCTCGGCCTCGTCCTCGGATCTGCCCATGATGGTCATCGCCCTCTTCACTCTGGACAGGGTTGTCGCTTTTGCGACCTTTATCACCTTTTCCCAGTATGCTATGTCGCTGAGTATCTCGCTCGCGTAGACGAATCTTACTCCGTTGTCGGGCACTCCGAGTGCCTTGAAGCAATCCTCCATGTATCTGGCACATGTCCTTATGTTATCGAGGTCGCCTCCCAGTTTGTCGTTGATGTAAGCGTGCCAGTCCGCCCAGAAAACTATGACGTCGAACCCCGCTTCCGCAAGGTCCTTGATCTTGGACGTGACCAAAGCCCATCCCAGATGGACAAGGCCGGAAGGCTCGAACCCGATATATGCTCTTGGCATCTCTTTCTTTGAGAGGAGCTCCTTCAGCTCCTCCTCTGTAACGATCTCCTCAGCATTCCTGGTTACCATAGCCAATCTCTGTCCGACGTCCATTCGAATCGAGCCTTTATCATCGGGGTTTTATAAAAAGGTCACTCGGTGGTAGAATTAAAAACCGACACCGCATTTCGCCCATATGCATGAGAGACTGAGGGCCAGCGTGATGCGCAGTCAGGTTATCGACATGAACGGATATCCGTACATGGTCCACCCTGTCACAGACGGCGTGCCTCTGATGGACCCTGCCGTGCTTGACGAGATCATCGAGTGGATGGTCTCTGCCTGCGGCTTCGATTGCGACCGCATCGCCGCGCCTGAATCTATGGGGATACCTCTCGCCGTCCCCTTGTCCCTCAGACTGAGGATACCCTACACAGTGATCAGAAAACGATCGTACGGCATCGAAGGGGAGATCAAAGTCCCATACAAGACCGGATATTCTGACCGGGAAATGTACATCAACGGTCTCAGGAAAGGCGACAGGGTCATTATCGTTGACGATATACTCAGCACCGGCGGAACGTTATCGGCGGTCGTCGGCGCTCTGAGGGAGAACGGGATATCGGTTATCGATATACTGGTGGTATTCAACAAAAGTTCCGAAATAGAAGAGCTAGGCGAACGTTTAGGCGTGGATATCAAAAGAATGCTGGACATCACGGTGGAGGACGGAGCCGTCAGGATACGGGACCGTTAGTATAACTGTAATTCGGGGTTTTAAGTCTGAGGGGGCCGGTCCTTCGTTCGTGGGTCCGGAACTGATATTATTAGTAATGGGGGCATGCCTTGCCGGCGCCGCGATAGGGACATTCACCGGATTGGTCCCGGGGATACATGTCAATACTCTGGCCTCAATAATGCTTGTGTCCTATCCGGCGATCAGCTCATTCATATCGTCTTTTGCGGACCCTTCGTATGTCCCGATCATCGTATCATCCTGCATAATGTCCGCCTCGGTGGTGCATTCGTTCGTCGATTATGTTCCGGCGGTCTTCATCGGCGCGCCGGATCCAGACGAGGTGCTTACGACCTTGCCCGGACACAGGCTGCTGATGCAGGGGCACGGTATGCGCGCGGTCCGCGCCGCAGCCATAGGAAGCGCCGTCGGCGCAGCGGCTGCAGTACTGCTTGCCATCCCCGTCCAATACCTTATGCTGCACGGACTGGCGGGATGGCTCGACGTATTTACTGTGTCTTTCCTCCTCTTTACGCTTTCGGCTATGATCCTGAAGGAACGCAGCATCACGAACAAGATCTGGGCGGCTGTGCTCGTGGCTGTCTCCGGAATGCTGGGGCTGATCTGTATGGACCTGCCGATACCTTCAACGGGAATCGCGGGAGAAGGGACGCTTCTGTTCCCGCTGCTCACCGGGCTGTTCGGAATGCCTGTGCTGCTGAGCTCGTTCAAAAATGCCTCCGTCCCGAAACAGCATGACGACGGCGTCCAGCCGGTGGACCACGTGCCGGGGATCAAAGGGGTGCTCATGGGCTCCATCGCGGGTTGGTATCCCGGCATCACCGCGACCGCCGGCGCGTCGCTCTCTTCCGTATTTCTGCCGGAGGATGAACCGGAGAGGTTCATCTCTGTCGTCGCGTCCATAGGCACGGTGACGTCGATCTTCTCCCTTGTCACGTTATCGGTATCGGGAAGCGGAAGGTCGGGGACCGTGCTTGTGATCAGAGAGATGATCGGGGACAGCGTATCGGGATTCTGTTCACCGGAGTTCCTCCTGCTGCTGCTCAGTACGGCGGCCGCATCGTTCCTTGGCTATCATATCACAACAAAAGCGGGAAAGGTCATGAGCGGCATGGCCAACAGGATCGATACCTTGGCCCTTAACAAAGCCGTCGTCGGCTTCATCGTTCTGCTTGTGCTGCTGCTCACGGGGCCGTTCGGCCTGCTGATACTGATCATATCACTACTTGTCGGGATGATCCCTCTGGATATGGATGTGGGCAGGATCCCTTTGACGGGATGCCTTATGCTCCCTGTCGTCATACACAATCTTTTCGGACAGCTGTTTTGAGCGCAATCATGCCGACAACAGTGGTTTATACCTGTACCAGCTCTCATGAGCATGCCTGATGCCGTCTAGAGAAGGAGGGGCACCGCATTGATGCTTGCGGTGATCGCTTTCGTTTCGTTGATGGACGGTTTGGATGCCAGCATCGTGAATGTCGCCTTGCCGGCGATGGCTGCGGACTTCGGTACGGACACCGGGACCATTGCCTGGGTGGCCGTGATATACTTCGTCATGCTGGCCGGACTCCTGATCGCATTTGCGAGGGTCGCAAAGAACGGTCTGATCAAAAGGGTTCTTCTGGCGGGCCTTATCCTGTTCACGGCAAGCTCACTGTTCTGCGGCGTGTCGAACAGTTTCGAAATGCTGATGATCTTCAGAGCGGCGCAGGGGATCGGCGCGGCGATGATGGGTGCCGCGGTGCCGATGGCATGCGTGAAGTACCTCCCCGCGTCGAATCTCGGACTGGGAATGGGCATTATCACTCTAGGGGCCTCGATAGGTTTCGCCCTGGGGCCGGCGGTGGGCGGAATGATAACCGGTCTGATCTCCTGGCACTGGATATTCCTGATAAATGTGCCGCTTGGGCTGATCATCGTACCGCTTCTTCTGACCGCCGTCCCGGCGGACGAGGGGCATGGCGGCAGGAGCCTCGACGTCACCGGCGCCGCCCTGCTCTTTTCTGCGATAATATGCGGCGTAGCGGCGGTCGAGCGCGCCCCTTACTCCGAAAGCGCCACCTTGGTCGCTTTGGCCGCCGCCGGATGCACGGTGTCCCTCGCGGCCTTCATTATAGTCGAGCTCAGGAAGGAGGACCCGCTGCTGAACCTTCGCATATTCAAACATTGGAAGTTCGATTCCGTGCTTGTGGCATACATGCAGTCCAACCTCGTTTACATGGGCCTGCTGTACCTGCTGCCGTTCTACATGAGCGTTTGCATGGGCTTCTCTTTCTCCACGATCGGCCTCTATATCCTCATCTCTCCTCTGCTGACACTGCTTCTGTGCATTCCGATAGCAAGGTGGTCTGACCGTACGGAGCGGAGGGCATTTGCTGTCGCGTCGTGCTTTGCCATGATGGTCGGATGCCTGATCATGGTGTTTTTCGCCGCCGGATCCATGGTCCTGCCTCTGGCGGCGACCCTCTTCTGCATGGGGCTCATGTGGGCGCTGGGCGGCGGGCCGATGGCGAGCCGCATCATCGAGAATGTGAAGAACGAGAGCCGGGAGATGGGCTCTTCGATCATGACGGAATTCATTTATCTCGGCGGCACCCTCGGAACCGCGCTCTTCGCCATGCTTTTCACCGTCGGGTCCGGGTCCGGGAACGTTAGTTTCTCGGACCTTTCGCCGGATGTCTTCCTTGACGGTTTCGTGTTCGCGGCGATAGCCGGCGCAGTGCTGGCCGCGATCACGGTGATCCTTTCATTGGCCGTCAAAGAACCCAGAAGGTCCTGAATCGGCAATTTCAGCTCTCTTTCCTTGACACGGCCCTCGCCATGAACTTCGAGTTGTTTACGACGAACCTCTCGTGTCTTCCTGATCCCACTTCTCCCGCCGAATCCCAGACCTTGACGTCGAAGACCATCCTCGATCTGTCCGTCTCGACAAGCTCCACTCTGCAGAATATCTCCGAGCCCGCGATCGACGGTGCGGAGTGTTTGATGTCCAAGTAGGTCCCCACCGTACTCTCTCCCTCCTTAAGCGAGGGCATGAGGCACTCTGACGCCGTCCTTTCGATCAGGAGGATCATTGCTGGCGTTGCGAATACGGAGAGCGTCCCGCTCCCCATGTTCAAGGCCGTGTTCTCTTCCGTGACCTTCATCATTCCCTCTCTGACCATTCCTTCGGAAACCATGCCGCTCCATCCCCTCGGAGGTATTAATCACTTGGGAGTTTCCATACCGAGGTATATTATTAATGGAGATTGATTCGGGCTTCATGGGGCTAGAAAACGATCTCTATTCCGAGCTTGTGGAACTCAGAGATCATATCAGAGAGGACCGTACGCACTCCACCGGGAGGGCGCCGACCGTATGCACCGACGAAGCACTCAGAGAGATGGCACAAAGGGTGCCTACGAAAGCGGATGATTTTGCGGCTATCCCGGGCGTCGGCCAGAGATTCGTCGAATTGTACGGCGATGAGTTCCTTTCGGTGACCAAGAAATATGCTGTGACCGCCGCGAGAGGGTCCAATATGGACAGGGATGTCGCCCAGACATTGCGCGAGCTGCAGAAGAAGCTTGTCAACATCAGCAGGAACAACCGTCTCCTCTATATGGGGAAGATCTACAGGAAGACCGCCTTCGACCTTACGACAGTGCGCGATCTGGATCTGATGGGGCTGTTGTTCGGAAGGAAAAAATCCCTGAAGCTGTGCGACTCGACAAAAAGCGCCGAGGATCTGCGTATCTTCAAGAGCCTCAACGAACTGATAAGAGAGGTCAGCAGGGATATGAGGGACAAAGGTCTCTACGACCTGTACATAGGATATCCATTCGTCGAAGGGAGACTTCCCGGAGAGGATTTCGACATCCGCGCCCCGCTCGCTCTGTTCCCCGTCATACTGGATAAGGACTCAAAGAGCGTCTCTGTAAGGCTTGACGACTCAAGAGATGTCATCTATAACAATTCCCTTCTGCTGGCGTTCATAAAATTCAGCGGAAAGAACCGTCCTCTCCCCAACAACGTGGTGGAGGACTACAGCGGCGAGACCTTCATCAGCAACCTTATCGCATTCTACGAAGAACAGGGATTCCCCATCAAGATATCATACGGGCAGCCCGCTCCTTTCGTCGATTACAGGGTGGGAGAATTCCCCAAATACATGCCCGGCGAACTGCACATGGTGCACAATGTGATCATGGGAAAGTTCCCGTCATATTCAAGCTATATCCAGAGGGACTTCGACGAACTCCTGGCCGGCAGGGAGATCAACGCCGTGCTGTCGGACCTGATCAAGGATCTGAACAAAGGCGACTTCTATTCAGACATGCCGAGTCCCCTTTCGCTTCCCGCGCTGAGGGAGAAGGGGCTTGAGGCCTCCGAGAAGGACATAACGTACATCAACACGCTGAACAGCGCCCAGGAGAACGTCATCACCGCCGTGAACAAAGAAGATGAGCTGGTCGTACACGGTCCCCCCGGGACCGGCAAATCCCAGGTCATAACGGGCCTGATAACATCGGCGGTGAATAACGGGAAGACCGTTCTCATGGTGTCCGAGAAGAAAACGGCGCTGGACGTCGTCTACTCCAGACTCGGGACCTTATCCAAATACTGCCTCATGATCGACGACGTCGGTAACAAGGAGGCTTTCTATCAGCAGCTGGCGAACATGCTGGAGACCGTGCCGCCCAGGACCGGCTCCGACCTCGCGGCGCTTTCCGACAGCATAGATCGGGATGTGGGAGTGCTTTCGGCCATAGCGGATACGATGTACAGCCCCGGAAGCTTCGGCATAGAGCCGTATAAACTCTATTCGATGGAAAGGTGGCTCGACCTCGAAGACAAGATCGATTATGAGAAATACAAGATGATCAAAGCGGCGGTGTCCGTGAAACTGCTGGACATAAAATACAATGACATTAAGGAATTGAACAGGAAGTTCGGCGACACCGTTCTGATGACGAATTTCGACGAGTACTGCAAATGCGTCGACAAGACCCCGTGGTTCACTCAGATGAAGCCGGACCTTTCTGAGTACAACATAGGGGAGATGAAAGCCGACCTGATGGACATCGAGCGCCAGATGGTGGAATGGAGAAGCAAAGGGTTCATGTCGAGAATGTTCTCCAAAGGCAAGGTGAACAGGGAAGCGACCGCCATGCTCGGCAAATACTTCAACTCGTACAACGAGAGGACGGTCCAGACAGTGCTCGACGATCCGACCGGGATAATAAACGCACTGAACGATTATGATCTGTACTCCTCCCGCGCTACGGTCTACGACAGACTGAACGAGCGCGAGCGCATCTACGGAAGGGACATAATAACTCTCTCAAAAGAATCGGGCTGGTCGTTCGCCGAAAGCAACAGCATGATCCTCAAATACATACTGAATTACCACCTGCAGAAATTCGACGCCGACCACAAGGCCCTCCTTCAGGATATACAGGATTTCGACAGCATAGTGGCGGACATGGACCGCAAGATCGGCGAGAAGAAGAAACTCACAAAGGACCGCGTTGAGGAGATAGTGCAGGAACACCTCCGCTTCATCACGGAATCCAAACGCCGCGGGGACATAGTCAGGATAATAGAGAACAAACGCAAGTGGAGCCTGAACAAGTTCATCAGCCGCTACAGCTACGAGCTTTTCAAAGGGGTGAAGATATGGTTGCTTACTCCAGAGGTGGTGTCGGACATAATGCCTCTCGAAATGGGGCTGTTCGACCTTGTGATATTCGATGAGGCATCTCAGATGTACGTGGAGAAGGGGATACCCTCGATCTACCGCGCAAAGAAGGTTGTGATCGCCGGAGACCACAAGCAGCTCCGCCCCTCCAACCTCGGCGCCGGGCGCATTGAATACGGCAGCGACGAGGATTACGAAGGAGAAGAGGATGAGGTCTCGGCCGTCCTTGAGGAAGAGAGCCTTCTGGACCTCGCAAGGACCCGCTACGACAACATCCTGCTGAATTTCCATTACCGCTCGAAATATGAGGAGCTGATCGCTTTCTCCAACTACGCATTCTACGGCGGCAAGCTCTACGTCTCGCCCAACTCGGTCCAGCCGGAAAAGCCCCCGATAGAGGTCCACAAGGTCAGCGGAGAGTGGGCAAAGAAAGCCAACGTCAAAGAGGCCAGAGTGATAGTGGAACTCCTCAAGGAATTCTTCAAAACAAGGAAAGAGAACGAGAGCATCGGGATAATATCATTCAACGTTTCACAGAGGGACCTGATCAACGACCTTATCGATGACGAGTCCGCAAGGGACCCGGAGTTCGGGAAGGCCGTGAACCAGGAGATGATAAGGTTCGACAACGGAGAGGACGTGGGTCTTTTCGTGAAGAACATCGAGAGCGTCCAAGGGGACGAACGCGATGTCATCATCTTCTCGATCGGATACGCAAAGGACAAGGACGGCAAGCTCATGCAGAGGTTCGGATGGCTCAACAACAAAGGAGGAGAGAACCGTCTGAACGTGGCCATCAGCCGTGCGAAGAAGAAGATCCACATCGTCTCGTCCTTCGATCCCGAGGAACTGCAGGTAGAGACCGCGAAGAACGACGGCCCCCGGATACTGAAGAAATATCTGCAGTACGCGGAGGCGGTTAGCAACGGCCAGAAAGAGCTGGCCGCAAGCATTCTGGAATCCTTCGGCGACAACAGGTGGAGGTCCGCGCCGCCGGTACCCGGAGAATCGCCGATCACCGAGAAGGTCTACAACGCGCTTGTCAGGAAAGGGTACAGCGTGGAGAAGGACGTCGGCATCGGAGGGTACCAGATCGATCTTGCGATCAAACAGGACAACAAGTACATCCTCGGCATAGAGTGCGACAGCCACATCTACGAGATGTCCGACTCTACGAGAGAAAGGGACTACCACCGGCAAAAGTATCTTGAATCAAGAGGCTGGCACATCCACAGGATATGGACCCCCGGAATGTGGAAGGACCCTCAGAAGGAGATCAACAACATAGTCAAGGCGATCGAACGCACATCCAAGTGATCATCTTCCGGACAGCTCGGCCTTCTTTACGGTGAGGGTCCCGCTGCCCCTCTTCCACTCCTTCTCATACTCTATGATGGTGAGAGTTTTACTGTGCATAGGGGAGTCCAGCGTCATCGACTCATATTCTCCGCCTTCGCCGGTCACGCTTATGCCGTATCTGTCCCTGAGGAGTCTGAGATCCTCCGCAGCATCCCTGTCGAGTTCCCTGCCCAGCCAGCTTTCGTCAAGACCTTCCGCATAACATCCCACTATGACCGCCCTGATCCCCGCTCCCAGGATCTCGTTGAGGATCATGTCCTGATCCTTCCTCCAAAGAGGGGATATGACCTTTAACCCGAGGTCCCCGCAGACCCTGTTCATCCTGTCCCATTGATAATCGGACCAGACCGCCCCTGTTACGACCCCTTCGATGTCAAGACCGGAAAGTGCTTCCCGGAGACCGAGCATGTCCGCTTCCTCGGAACCGGATGTCTCCGCCGTTACAAGCTCTATTCCGAGGGATTCGGCCATGAGCGGCACCGTGTCTATGTTAGGAACATGGAATATCCACGACCCTCCGGCTTTCGGCACTATGGTCACGAGATACGGAACCTCATGTCCCATCTGCTGTGCCAGATATAGTGCGAAAGTAGAATCCTTTCCTCCTGAGTACAGAGCGGCGAGGCGCATGCTGACAGCAACGAACACCAGGATAATCTAACTTTGCATTGCTCTGCGCCGTCAGATAAGCGGGATCCCGAACAGCTGCGGTACGGGGAAAGATGATAAACAATCACGTTATTGTCGAAATCGCTGATCTGATGACCATGACGCCAAGCGAACCCAACTTAAAGAAGATCGTCGCGGAGAAAGCTGTAGACGATCATGTCAGGGACGGGATGACCGTCGGACTCGGGACGGGAAGCACATCCGAATATGCCGTTAAGAGGGTCGGAGAACTGGTCCGAGACGGATTCAGGCTGAAGTGCGTCGCAACGTCCCTGCGCACTGCGGATCTGGCACAGAGCCTCGGAATAGAATTGTATGATATCGACGAAGTGCCTCACATCGACGTGACCATTGACGGGGCGGATGAAGTGGACCCGGGCAAACAGCTGATCAAAGGCCTCGGCGGCGCTCTCTTGAGAGAGAAGATAGTCGCCGCCGCCAGCATGACGGAGGTGATAATCGTCGACAGGTCGAAGATAGTGGACAAACTGGGCGTGAGGACGCCTCTGCCGGTCGAGGTCATTCCTTACGGCCACAGGAAGACCGCTTACGCTCTTGAGAAACAGGGGTGCAAAGCGACACTGAGGATGTCCGGGAGTGAGCCTTTCATAACAGACGCCGGCAATTACATCTATGACTGCAAGTTCGAATCTATCGAAAGCCCCTTCTTTCTCGAATCCAGGATAAACGTCATACCGGGCGCGGTGGAGAACGGACTGTTCCTCAACACCGCCGATGTTGTCCTTGTGTCAAATCCCGACGGTACAGTGACGAGAATGGATTGAATCCCCGTTTCTTTATTATAAAGAAAGAGTGAGGTTTTAATATAACCTCGATAATAGCACGTTCCGATTCATTTCAGGTGATAAACATGAAAATGCCCAGAACCATCAAAACATACTGCCCGTTCTGCAAGACCCATAGGGTCCACGACGTAGAAAGGGTCAAGAAAAAGAAAGCCAGCGAGCTCAAATGGGGTCAGAGGAGATTCAGAGAGGCCACCTCCGGTTACGGAGGATACCCCAGGCCGAAGCCGAAGGACAGGGAGAAGCCCACCAAGAGGGTGAACATCAGATTCAGATGCGAGACCTGCAAAAAAGCGCACCTGACCTCCTGCATAAGAGCGAAGAAGTTCGAGCTTACGGAGTGATCACATGACCGGCGATTTCATAAAAGTAAAATGCCCCGACTGCGAGAATGAGCAGATCGTATTCAGAAAAGCGGCCACCAAAGTAAACTGCAACGTGTGCGGATCCACCCTTATCGTGCCCAAAGGCGGCATCGGAGACATCAAGGGCGAGATCATCGAGGTAGTAGGCTGATGTCAAGGGCCAAAGGCTTTCCCGAGCACGGAGAACTCGTCGTCTGCACAGTGACCAACGTGAAGAATTTCGGTGCCTTCGTCACTTTGGACGAGTATGAAGGAAAGGAAGGGTTCGTACACGTCAGGGATGTAGCCACAGGCTGGGTAAAGTACATCAGGGATTTCATCAGGGAAGGACAGAAGATAGTCTGCAAGGTTCTGGGCGTAGACTCTTCAAAAGGCCACATAGACCTTTCCCTCAAGTCCGTGAACGATCATCAGAAAAGAGAAAAGATACAGCAATGGAAGAACGAGAACAAGGCCGAGAAGCTTGTGGAGATCATCGCGGAGCGCATGTCCGTTTCGATCGATGATGCATACGACCTGTTCGCCAAAGACCTCCTCGAAGTCTACGAGACACTTTACGGGGCCTTTGAATCCGCGGTCGCTTATCCCGACGAGTTCACCGAAGAGTTCTTCGGAGAATGGACAGGGACGTTCATTGAGGTCGCTAAAGAGAACGTGACACCGCCGTTCGTTGAGATAGACAGCATCTTGGAGATGACCTCTTCGGCGCCCAACGGCATCGAACTTATCAAAAAGGCCCTTGCCGCCGGACTTAAAGCGGCCGACGGCGAGAGTGCCGTGATCACTTCCATTGGTTCGCCAAGGTACAGGGTCACCGTGACCGCCAGCGAATACAAGGATGCGGAAGACATCATGAAGAAAGTGACCGCCAAGGCCATGAGCGAATTCACCGCTGCGGGCGGCGCAGTCACCCTTAAACGCGAGAGCAAGTGAGATGAGCTCATCCCTCAGAAAATGCGCCTCGTGCGGAAAATACTCATTGGAAAGCGAATGCCCGTCCTGCGGGTCCCCCGCAGGTAACCCGGCGCCGGCAAAGTTCTCGCCCGACGACCGCTACGGAGATTACAGAAGAAAGGCAATAATCGAGGAGTACGGAGAGAATGGAAAACATCGTCGTCTATAAGAGCAGGCCTTCTCTGAAAGGCCCTCTTTTCATTGAGTGCCTGCCGGGAATAGGGAACGTAGGCAAAACGGCCGGGGATTTCATAGCGGATTCCCTTAATGCGGAGATGTTCGCCACAATATATTCCAAACATTTCCCTCCCCAGGTGCTTCTGGATGACGAGAACATTATCGAGATGGCGAACAACCAGCTTTGGTTCGCGAAGGACGTCAACTCCAGGGACATAGTATTCCTGAGGGGGGACTTCCAGGGCTCGACCCAAGAGGGGCAGTTCGAACTCTGCGTATCGATACTGAACATACTCATGGAGTACGGGGTGTCTGAGATAATCACCCTCGGGGGATACGGCACCGGCCTCATGGTCGAGTCCCCCCGCGTGTTCGGCGCGGTGACAGACTTGAAGATAAAGAAGGAATTCGGGGGCTACGGAGTGGAGTTCCCTTCCGGCGACCCGAATGCCGGGATAATAGGCGCCAGCGGAGTATTCGTCGGGCTCGGTAAGGTGCATGATATCCCGTCGATATGTCTGATGGGTGAAACGTCCGGGTACTTCGTCGACCACAAGAGCGCGATGGCGATGGTCAATGTGCTGATGAAGAAACTGGGAGTGGAGCTGGATCTCAAAGAGCTCCAGGACAAATCCGAGCAGATCGACGAACTTACCGCCAAGGTGAAAGAGATCGAAGGCCGCGACAACGTGGACTTGGGATACATCGGATGATTTTCCCAAGTGGTTACATTTAAATAGACTATCCTTTATCCTGTTTTACCCCGCCTAGCTCAGCCTGGCCAGAGCGGCTGACTGTAGAGTGTTCTCGGAAGAATCCGATACAGCCGCTGAAATCAGCAGGTCCCCGGTTCAAATCTGGGGGTGGGGACCATTCACATCCAGCTTGGATATTCTGAAGAAACCATCATAACAAGTTACTGCATCATTCAGGTCCGTCTTCTTCTGATGACAGCACGTGTCCGCATTGAGGACAATATTTTGCCAGCGGAGATCTCGTATTCGCATTGCATTCGGGGCAGGGATACTCGACCTCTATCTCTCCCATTAGGTGCATTTGTTTGTTTTCCGTTATTAGGGTCAGGAACGTGCGCGCTTCCCCGGCCGAGTAGTCAGCTTCCTTTGCTCTTCTCCCGTAGTACATGTTCGAGACACCTATTATTGCCAGGAAGGCTACTGTGAAAATAACGATCACCATCAGGATCAGGTAATCAAAAAATCCTATTTCTAAAACGACTCTGCCGTCTGATGAGGTGTATGGTGAGCTGAACCTCAATAAAAAGAAGAACAGTGTGAGAAAAAGAAAGAGCACCCCAAAAACCAGCCCCAGGGCGCCGCTTTTGTACGTATCCCTTTCTTTCACGTATACGCCTCTCGATATGATCGTTTCTTTGCTCGTCATCCTTTGCATTTCCTCTGACCTCGCCTATATAGAACAACACGTGCACAAAATACTATCGAACGGTCCTGGATTCTTTTTTACTATTTTCATTGACGATGTTCGCTTCTTTTATCGTAAGTTCTTTTGATTAAGTGTCGCAAGTGAGGATTAATTAATCCCATGTGCGATGACATCTTATGGAGAAGCCGGATGTTTGGGATGTGCTTCGATCGGGTAAAGCTGTGGGAAGAGGCTCTCCCTGTCATGATGATTACGACAGGGCGTTGACGGAATGCATAGAAAAAAGGCTCAGGTACAACACATTATCATTCACTGCAGAGGAAAGAAGGGCCGCGCTCTCCGACCTGCTTGGCTACCCTGTCGACGAGCACACGAAGGTTGTCCCTCCCTTCCACTGCGATCAGGGATTTAATATCAAACTCGGAAAGAACGTGCTGATCAACTACGATTGCATATTCCTCGATACGGGGGAGATCTCCATCGGAGATAACGTTCTCATCGGCCCCGGATCAAAACTCGTCACGGCTAAACATTCCCTTGAAGCTGAAAAAAGAAGGGACTGGGCTGTAAGCTGTTCCCCGATAAGGATAGAAGAAGATGTTTGGATGGGTGCGGGGGTCGTCGTGCTTCCCGGGGTGACGGTCGGGGCCCGCTCCGTCATAGGAGCGGGCTCCGTCGTCACGAAGGATGTTCCGCCTGATGTCATCGCAGCAGGTAATCCTGCCAGGATCGTCAGGTCCCTTTGATCAGAACTCCCTTCTTATGAATGCGATCCATGCCAATACTGTAGAAGCGACACTCCATCCTACCACAGACAAAATCACTTTGGTCATATCCGGCGCTGGTATCAGAAGTTCCTCTATTTGTTCGAGAGTAAATCCCGCCATCTCCCCGATATGAGCCATTGAATCATTTAAGGCGGCAAGACTTCCTGGTACGCCTGTGTATATTGCCGTCGCCGCTTGATCGATAAAGAACCATGGCATAGTTCCTGTCGTCATAGACACCACATCGGGTAAGAACCACACCATGAATATTAGTAAAAAGAATGTCAGAATCGCAGAAGTGCTTCCCTTTTTCATGATCGAACTTATGAACATCGCGATGCCGGACATTGCCACGACTAAAAGGGAGGCTATTCCCAGCGATACAAAGAGTTCGCTTGGTACAGACCCCGTACCAATCAGTGACAATGCCACAAGTCCTGCATAAAACAGCACTATCATCACTACCTCCAATGCGATGCATCCCAACATCTTCCCTAAGAAAATAGATGTCTTCTTTATCGGCCTAGTGAACAGTATCAATGCTGTCCTCTCTTCAAACTCCGATACAGTCACGACTGATGCGAAGAGGGTTGCCGACAGTATTATCAGGAAACTAACAAGGAACAAATGAATCATTATTGCTGCCCCGGGTTCCCCTCCGAGGCCTCCCCCATTAAAATGTTGAAGGAGAGTTATCACTGCGAATACAAAAATTATGAGCGCGACATATATCGCAAACCTTTTTCCCCGAACGAATTTACGTATCTCGTTCTTGGCCACCACGTAGGATTGTCTGAAATCATCCAACTCAATATACATCATCTCGACTCCTTTATCAGCTTGAGATAAGTGGTCTCAAGTGTATCCTCTTCGTTCACTCCATATGCGCCGATGTTCAATGCGCCGAGATCGTTGAAAAACCTCACACGGACGTTATTATCGCCCTTTATAATCACATCGATATCGTTGCCGTACCTTTCGGCCGAGACAACGTTGTTCAGCTGTCCGATCTTAGATATCATGTTCTCATTGGGTATGCTCTCGACCTTTACGATCATCCTCTTGGTGTCGTCATCCTTCCCGATTATACTTATGTCGTCGTGAACGATCATCTTTCCGTGGTTGATTAGAGCAACCCTGTCGCAAAGATCGCTTACTTCACGGAGTATGTGGGAACTCATGATAACGGTAAGATCCTTCGACTCGTTCCTGAGATTCTTCAGGATCTCTCTCATCTCGGCCTGGCCTCTGGGATCAAGCCCGGAGTTAGGCTCATCCAATATAATGACGCTCGGGTCGTTAATGAGCGCCTGGCCGAGTGCTATCCTCTGCCTCATCCCTTTGGAAAACGTCCCTATCCTTTTGTCTTCCCATTCCGTCATCTTCACCTTTTCCAGGATCCTGTCGGTCTCGCTCTTTATAGACTCGGCTTTCATCCCAATTATCTGCCCCACATACCTAAAGGTCTCCCTTGGCGTGAGGTAAGGATAGAACTCCGGGGTTTCGACCACTGTCCCAACACCTGTCAGCGCTACCTTCGGGTCCTTGGTCACATCGACACCGTTGATGTACGCTTCCCCTGATGTAGCGTTTATCAGATGCGTCAATATCTTCAGTGTTGTACTTTTCCCGGCGCCGTTGGGTCCCAGGAAACCGGTGAAGCTGTTCCTTTTCACGGAAAGATTGAGGTTGTCCACTGCAACAAAGTCCCCATATTCTTTCCGTAGCCCCACTATCTCGATAGGGTTATCAGATGACATACTTCCTCTCATCCAAAGTTTATATATAAATCTGTCGATAGTTGACAAGTCAACCTAAATCGTTCCCTTTATTCATCTTCCTCTTCGTGCCGCGCCTTATGGTCATAGCCATTTGGCGGGACTGCACCCTGATCACGGCGGGAGTATAATCCAGAAAATTATAGAATGAAGTTAAGCCGGTGAGCGCCCTTCTGGGGAAATCTTTCTCAGACCCTCTCACTGCATTCTCTCTTTTCAGAACGCTGTTCAGGAAGCTTTCCGTGTCATCCGCTTTTGAGATCGTCACCACCGACCCCAGGTCCTCCGCGATGTGCCCGTCGCTTCCGCCCGTTATTCCAAGACCGTATCTTTTGAAAGACCTTATCGCCTCTACATTGTCTTGTCGGGTCATCCCTCCACATATCACCTCATAGGCGTCCAGCCTTCTCACCACATCGTCAGAGATGTACCCTTTCCTATTGCAGATCTCCACTCCTTTGTTGGAACCGAGGTACCCCATGGGGTGCGCTCCGGATGTCACGCAGTTCCATCCCTCCAGAAGATCGAGGAGTTTTTCCGTGGTGCAGTCCTTGAGAGCGAGCCATGGGCACGACTGTAGCCTCGGCCGGATGTTCTCTTGCCAGAAATCTCTGAGTTCTTTCATCTCATAGAAGTACGTGAGTATGTGCGGACCGTCCGATGTGCTCACTTCCATCCCCGGAATGATGAACACATCTTCTTTCTCAATATCTACGGCTTCAAGCGAGCTTATCAGGTTGTGATCGGTGACCGCCATACCCACGTTCCTCGACCGTGCTATCTTCAGCAACCGGCTGATGCTGCTGTACGAGTCCGAGCAGTCGGTATGGATGTGCATATCCGCGCAAAGGAACCCTGAGTCCGCGATGAGCTCCCAGTCTGGGTTCTCGAATTTTATCCTAGGTTTGTCAAAGGAGGTGTTCATCTCTGACATAATGAACGCCACACATCCTCCGACGCAGATAGTATTTCCTTCTCATCGATGGTGGTTATCCTGCCGTCGTCCAGAACTATGTCCCCCTGGCACATCACTGTCTTCACGTTAGACGAGGATGCGGAATAAATGATGTTAGATATCATGTTCTCCGGAAGCAGGGGCCTGATGTTCGGGGACCCGCCGTTCAAGATAACAATATCCGCATATTTTCCTTCCTCGACGGAACCCAGAGAATCCTGCATGCCTATCGCCTTCGCCGCATTCACTGTTGCGAAGTCCAGGAGCTCCTGCGCGGACGCGACGGTGGGGTCCCACCTGCTGGACTTCTGAAGCAGCCCCAATGTTTTCATTTCAGCCATCATATCGAGACTGTTGTTAGTGGTGCTGCCGTCCGTTCCGACGGTGACGTTCACACCGTATCTCTGGAATTCGGGTATCGGAGCTACGCCTCCGGTAGCCAGTTTCATGTTGGATACCGGGCAGGATGAGATCGAGGCTCCCGCATCGGCCATTATCTTTACCTCGTTCATTGTAAGCCATGCGGAATGCGCCGCGATCGTGTTCCCTCCGAGAACGCCGATATCGTTCAGCCACTCTGCCGGCCTTTTTCCGGTCTTCTTCCTGTGTTCGTTGACCTCTCCTCTGGTCTCCGAAAGATGTAAGGTCAGCGGGATGTTCTTCTCGTCAGAGAACTCCTTCGCTTTTCTGCATGTTTCTTCGCCGCAGACATATACTCCCTGCAGCCCTGCGCCGGGTATTATTTTTCTTTTTTTCTTGAAATTGTCGTAGAATCTTTTGCAGTTCTGCATGGGATTCCCTTTCTGGGTCGTCAGTTCCTCGTCGAGGACGCACCAGCACAGCACCCCTCTTATGCCCGCTTCCGCCACCGCTTTTGCGATGACGTCCTCCGAATAATACAGGTCAACGAAAGTGGTAGTGCCGCTGCGGATCATCTCGGCGCATCCGATCTTCGTGCCGACGTCTATGTCCCTGTCGGTCCTCTCGGAATCTATCCTGAACACCCTCTCTAAAAATTTCGGGAAAGGGATATCGTCTACGGCGCCCTTCATCACGGCCATTGCAACATGTGTATGGGTGTTGATCAGCCCCGGCATGACGATGTCACCGGAGGCGTCGATCTCCTTGTCCGCCGATCCCTTATACTCTTTTCCAACGGATACTATCCTTTCCCCGTCAACGACCACGTCGCCTCGGATGATCCTTCTCTGCTGGTCCTGCGTAACGATCCATGCATCTCTTACGGCGGTGATCATGCCTCAGGATTTTCATTTGATGTAATAACCGTTTCGCAGGCCATGCTCCAAAAAAGTTCCCTGCGGAACCCCTTACAATAAAAGAATAAAATACGGAGGCGCCGATGATTACACGCATGTTCGAAACCGAGAAGACCAAGGAACTGGCGCAGAGTGGGGATCCTGAAGCGCAATACGCACTCGGCCGGATGTACGGTGACGAAACGCCTCCGGATCATGAGGAAGCGGCGAAATGGTATCGGCTTTCCGCAGAACAGGGGCATCCCGGGGGACAGAACAGTCTTGGTTTTTTATACGGAACCGGAAACGGAGTGTCTCTTGATCATAAAGAGGCCGTGAGGTGGTATCGGCTTTCCGCGGAACAGGGTCATCCCGGCGGGCAGAGCAATCTGGGTTTGGCCTACAGTAAAGGAGAGGGCGTGCCTCAGGATCTTGAGGAAGCTGCTAAGTGGTATCGGCTTTCTGCAGAACAGGGTCATCCGGGGGGACAATACAATCTCGGCACGATGTATCACAGGGGGAAGGGCGTGCCTCAGGATCTTGAGGAGGCTGCAAAATGGTATCGGCTTTCCGCAGAACAGGGGCACTCATGGGGACAGAATAACCTCGGTACAATGTGCCAGACCGGAAAAGGTGTGCCTCAGAATCTTGAGGAGGCTGCAAAATGGTATCGGCTTTCCGCGGAACAGGGTAACGCGGAGGCGCAAAGCAACTTAGGCTGGATGTACGAGAACGGGGCCGGCGTGCCTATGGGTAAGGAGGAGGCTGCGAAGTGGTACAGACTTTCCGCGGAACAGGGGAATGCGCGTGCCCAGCACAGCATAGGCCTGTTGTACTGGAGAGGAGAAGGCGTGCCTCAGGACCACGAGGAGACGGCAAAATGGTACAGACTTTCCGCCGAACAAGGGAACGAAGAGGCGCAATACGGTCTGGGCTGGCTGTATGAGAGCGGGGACGGCATGCCTATGGACTATGAAGAAGCGGCGAGATGGTACAGACTTTCCGCTGAGCAGGGGAACTCCTGGGCGCAGAACAACCTTGGCTGGCTGTATGAGAATGAGAAGGGCGTGCCTATGGATCTTGAGGAGGCCGCGGAGCGGTACATACTTGCCGCTGAAAAAGGGAATCCGTGGGCGCAGTACAACATCGGCCGCATGTACAGCAGCGGGAAAGGTGTGCCTCAGGACCATGAGGAGGCGGCGAGATGGTACCTGCTTTCCGCCGAACAAGGGATAGCGGCGGCACAGAACAACCTGGGTGTGATGTACGAGGACGGAGAAGGCGTGCCTATGGATCCTGAGGAGGCTATGAGACTGTACGCGCTTGCCGCGGAACAGGGGCATGAGATGGCATTATACAACCTGAACAGGATGCGGCAAAGACAGGAGCATCAGTGATCCGGTGCGGGGAGCGGCAAAGTCTCGAAAAAAAGGATATATCGATACCGCTATGGGGCGGTATGGTGTTCCGGATGACATTCCTCGGGACGGGCGGCGGAAGGCATACCGCCATGTATCAGACCCGCAGCACCGGAGGGATACTTATTGAGCACGGGGACGGAAAACACCTTCACATAGATCCGGGACCTGGCGCCCTGACCCAGATGAAAAGGATACATTATGACCTCACGAGAACGGATTCTCTTATCGTATCGCATGCGCATCCCGACCATTATTCGGATGCCGAGTCGGTGATAGAGGGGATGACCTTCGGCGGGTGGAAGAGGAGAGGGCATCTGTACGGCAGCCCTACCGTCATCCGGGGGGAGGGTCTGCTTGGTCCGTGCATCTCGAGGTATCATCTCGGGACGGTCAAAGGTGTGACAGTGACAGAACCGGGCGCGGTCCTTGACATAAACGGCCTGAGGACCGAGGTCTGCAGAACAGACCACAGCGACCCTACGAATGTGGGTTTCAGGTTCGACAGCGGCAGCGGGATCGTCTCCTATGTCAGCGACACGAGCTATTCAGAGGAGATAGCTGAACAGCACAAAGGGAGCAGGGTACTCATCCTTCCGGTCACGACGCCGGACGACCTGCGGATCTCTTACCATTTATGCACCGATGACGCGGCCTCTTTCATCGACGTCGTAAAGCCGGAGCTTGCCATCTTCATACACCTCGGCATTGTCATGATCAAAAGGGGCCCCGATAAACAGGCGCTCAAGACCGAGGAACGAACCGGAGTAAAGACGATAGCGGCGAGAGACCTTGATGTTCTGGACATCGGAGAGGCGCTTTCTTTTTCGACGCCCGAAATATATGATGACGAGTGGATCCCCGATACCTCCCCGTGACCGCCGCAGAAAGGCGGGCTCGGCCATATCAGAGTTCGGAGCGGATGGTTCCGGTGACCCATCCGTAGGTCTCTTCCGTCATCAGCCCGGCCGCGCGCTCCTCCCCCACCATAAGAAGAAGCTGCCTGGAGCGCCCGTTGTATTTTTGATAATTCGCTTCCGCCTCTTCTTTCGGTCTGTCCGCCGACCATCTCATGCCGTTGTGCCGCATGTCGGCGAATTTGACCTCTGCGGCGATGTCGCTTGAAGCGACCCTTTTGAGATAATCGCCTATATCCTCTCCTTTGCGCTTGGAGACACAGTCCACCGCCGTTACTATTTCCTCGCTGAAACCCGCCGCACGGAGGTCGCCGAGGGTGACGTGGGTATCCTCGACCACATCGTGCAGCAGAGCGGCGATCTTTCCACCTGCTGTTCTGCAGTATCCCGATACGGCGACAGGGTGCAGGATGTAGTCATTACCGGACTTGTCCTTTTGTCCCTCATGTGCCTCTGTTGCTATCCGCAGAGCTTTTTCATATTCTTGCTGAAAGGATTGATCGCAGGTCATGTTCGAACGTCTGCTGTTATGATTCCTTCCTAATAAATAATTCGCCGGCCTCGTGTCAGCTTTGCCGCCGGTCAAGCGCGGTCAGGTCTTCCCTTTCGTACTTGTGACTGCCCTGCAGCCCCTTTTTGTATTTCCAACATCTTATGGCTTCGTCAAGGCTCTTCCCGTCGTTATCGGCAAAGAAATCTCTTATGTATGTGTTGTACTCGAACTGCCTGCCGATCTCGGTCTTGCCTTTCTTCTTTTCTTCCATTACGGAATGGTACGCTATGACAGCGTCCCCGTAGCTTTTTCCGGCGTTGGATCTCAGCCATTTTTGGAAAGCAACGTTGAAAGTGAACCTCTTGCCTATCCTCTGTTCGAAGAAAGCGCGGTGCCTCTCGGAATAAGAGGGGACGCTTTCGATAAGGGTATCCTCAGTGATCTCCCGTTTACCAGAAGGCGGTTTCGCTTTTGCCTCCGGCGCAAGCTCCTTGCCAGTATCGAGATAATATGATATCCGCTTCGTCAGGTCTTCCTTTCCGCCGGAGACCCGCAGGCCCTCCTGTCTGCAGAACCGCACCAGCTCTTCTTTCAGATAGTAATAACTTCGGAATGTCCCGCTGTCCAGGTTCTTATTAAGATCTGGTCTTTCCGTCACCGGCTCTTCCTCTCATACAAAACATGGAACATCTGCTTAAATGATTTTCCGGCGGCAAAGGCCGTATGCAGGCATTTCGACAATTGAGTATCCTCATCGAACTGACCAGCATCGAAAAGTAATTAATCGGAAAGCAGAGTTTGCATACTATGGCAACCTATCCGGCTTATCCCTTCATGGAATCGAAGGAATGCAGAAATTGTATGCTGACAAAAAAAGCGTGCATAGGCATAAACGCAGATTACGTTTTCTGTGCAAATTGCAATGTGCCTCTTTTATTCCCTGATGACGCGCGTGCCCTGCTGATGACTGTGGTGAAAAGGTCAGAGAATCGCAAAGGGGGCATTCGGACATAAGCTGACGGCCGATCAGTCAAAGGGAGGACGGGCGATGAACCATTCGATACTAGGTCTCACGGCGCAGATATCGGACAATGCTTAAATCCTCAACGCCTATCTTTGGCAATGAGCCTTGAGTCTGAGGTATTGGAAAAGATAAAACCGACCGCCGAAGAGGTCGAATTTATAGACAATGCCGCAAAAGGCCTGAAGAAGAGAGTGGAGGATTATGTCAGGGACCACGACATAGATGTCGAGGTCCGGCTCGTCGGGTCATATGCGAAGGGCACTTACCTGTCGGATCCTGACATCGACCTTTTCCTTCTTTTCCCGGAGACCGTTTCCTCTAAAGAGCTGGAAAGAGTAGGGCTGTCCGTCGGAGAGGCCATAATAAGAGGAGTGAAGATGTACTCCGAGCATCCTTACACCCGCGGCATATACGACGGTGTGGACGTCGATCTTGTGCCCAGCTATTCCATCAAGACCGCCGATAAACTAAGGTCTGCTGTTGACCGGACCCCTTTCCACACGCACTACATCCTTGAGAATCTCAAAGAAGAGCAGAAGGACGAAGTAAGGTTGCTCAAGAAGTTCATGAAAGGCATAGGAGTATACGGCGCTGAGCCCGTGACGAGAGGATTCTCGGGATACCTGTGCGAGCTGCTTGTCCTGCATTACGGAAGCTTCCTCAAGGTGCTGGAAGGGGCGAGCGAATGGAAGGAGGGGACCTGCATATCCGTGGACAAAAAAGGTCCGCCGATAATAGGCCCTCTTGTTGTCTATGATCCGGTGGACCAGAAGAGGAACGTCGCGTCCGCGGTGCACATTGAGACCATGGCCCTTTTCATCGTGGCGTCGAAGGCATACCTTTCATCGCCTTCGGAAAAGTTCTTCTTTCCCAATGACAGGCAGCCGTGCTCGAGAGAGGAGTTGCAGAGGATAGCGGACAGGAACGGCTCGAGGATAATAACGGTGGTTTTCGACAGGCCGGATGTGGTCATGGACAACCTTTACTCTCAGCTGTGGAAGACCCGCTATGCCCTTACCAGAAAACTCAACGATTTTGACTACAATGTTCTGAAGGCGGCGCAGGAGATGTATGAAAAGAGTCTGGAGATCGTCTTCGAGCTTGAGCGCGATGTCCTATCCAAAACGTATAAGCACACTGGACCGCCAGTCTGGGTGAAGGCGGCGGATTCGTTCCTTTCAAAATGGAAGAACAACGTCTACGGCCCGCCTTTCATAGAGGACGGGTGCTGGACGGTGATAGCGGAGAGGATGTACTTCACAGCGAAGGAGATGCTTGCGGACGAGGCAGCCGTATCAGGTATAGGAAGGGAGCTCGACCCGCGGAACATGAAGATAAGGGATCATGAATCGTCCCTTAACGAGACCGATCCTCTGCTTCTCACCGAATTGATGGATCCGAAGAACAGCTGGGAGATATGAACCCTCAGACGAAGGGCGAGTTGATCAGGACCATGCATATGCCCAGCCCGAGCATCAGGAATATAAGATAATTCATCAGCATGGTCTTCATCTCAAGAAGGTCCGCACGGAATCCCATGATCACGAGCAGTTTCTTCATCACCAGAACGACCAGGAACGACAAGGCGGTCGCGAACATCCAGCCGTTATCCATTCTGCACAGCAAAGCGCCTATCACGCCGACCAATAGCGCGAGGCCCGTTATGATGAACAGTACCTTAGTGCCGTAGATGTCCTTGAGGATGAACTCGCGCTCATCGAACTCCGCAGGAGTGAACTGATACTCCTCTTCTTCTTCCTCGATGATGCGCCTTCTCTTCTTTGCCATGTCCACATGGATTCCTATCAGCAATATAAACATTTATCCGCTAAAAGGGGGGCCCTCATTCTTTTACACATTAACTCCCGTTATATATCGGAGAAACGGTTGGAAAAGAGATCCCGAGACCATATGCTAAATGTGTCATTCCTGCGGAGAGAATGCGTTACCTGTGCGGACCCCGCGCCGATAAAAACCGTTCTGATGTGTGAAAATGTCCTGCAGGCTCATTCGGGGGTTATTCATGCAAATTAGTGCAAATTCAGGAGGTGCGGAAATCTCACTTTCGGCCGATTCGGACACCCCCTGATTTGCCTTATATATTGAAAGCAACTTGATGATTATGGTGAGAACCAATGGCAGCAAAGACCCTAGAAGACATACCAGGAGTAGGACCAGCCATAGCAGAGAAACTCCGTGAAGGTGGGTATAATGAATTAATGACCATTGCCGTCGCTTCACCGAAAGATCTTGCAGAGACCTGCGAGATCGGTGAGAAGAAAGCATTGGACATCATCGAAGGCGCGAAGCTCTGCGCCGATATCGGCGGATTTGAGACAGGAGACAGCATCCTGGAACGCCGCAAGTCGGTGGCGAAGCTTACGACCGGATCAAAAGCATTCGATGAACTTATGAACGGAGGATTGGAGAGCCAATCCATTGTAGAATTTTTCGGCGAATTCGGAAGCTGCAAGACACAGGTCTGCTTCCAGCTCGCCGTCAACGCCACGCTTCCCGAGGAAAGGGGAGGGCTGGACTCCGATGTCATCATCATCGACACGGAGAACACGTTCAGACCGGAGCGTATAATCCAGATGTCGAACTATCTCGGCGTGGATCCTGAGGACGTCCTGAGAAGGATACATGTCGCGAGAGCGTTCAACTCCCAGCACCAGATCCTCCTCGTCGATAAAGCGCTTGAACTGGCGCAGCAGAAGAAGGTCAGGCTGATGGTCGTCGATTCCCTGACGTCACACTTCAGGGCAGAGTATCTCGGTAGAGGCGCGCTGGCAGAAAGGCAGCAGATCCTCAACCGTCACATGCACGATCTTCTGAACTTCGCAACGCTGAACAACGCAGTAATAGCCGTAACGAATCAGGTGGCGGCTAAACCGGATGCGTTCTTCGGCGATCCTACGAGGCCGATCGGCGGACATATCGTAGGACACACGGCTACCTTCCGCATTTATCTGAGAAAAGGAAAGGCCGGGAAGAGGATCGCCAGACTCATCGACTCTCCGAACCTTCCGGAAGGAGAGGCTGTGTTCACGGTGACCGAAGATGGTATTAAGGACTGAAACCTAAAGGGGCCCGTGGACCCCGTTTTCTTTTTTGAATTGTCCGGCGAATCCAAGGACATGCCGGCGGCCGAGGCGAAAAGATGCATTGAGGCCGAATGTCCATACCACAGCATCGTCGGAGAAGGCCCGGGATACCTTACGGCCTCTTTCCCCGAAGAATGTCTCGGCGGGATCGCCGACCGCATCGCCCTTACCCATTCTATCGGAAGATATCTCGGATCGTACGACCCTTGGGACGTCAGCGGACTTTCCGGCGCGGATCTGCCGCAGGGCACGTTTGCGATCAGGGCCAAAAGATTTGAGGGTATGATGAAAGATACGGACTCCCAGAAATTGATAAAAGAGGCCGGGAATGTGCTTTCCGGGAACAACGATGTGGACCTCCGCGATCCCGATATAATTGTTAAGATGCAACTTTGCGACAAAGTACACCTTTACATTGAAGAGAGGGCGATCGACAGGAATATCATGGAGAAAAGAAAGGTCGGCGAACGTCCCTTCTTTTCCCCCATATCCCTTCACCCCAGATATGCCAGAGCTCTCATCAACCTGACCGGCGCGAAAAAAGGGGACACCGTGCTTGATCCGTTCTGCGGCACGGGAGGGATCATGATCGAGGCCGCCGATATGGGAATGAAAGCTGTCGCGTCAGACTTCGATGAGGACATGGTCTTGGGCTGCATGGAGAATATGGGGTTTTACGGTCTCAGGCTATACGACCATGAGGTGATCGACGTTAAAGATATCCCGGAAAGATTTTCTGAGATAGATAAAGTGGTCACCGACCCTCCTTACGGAAGGTCCACGAAGACCGGCGGAGAGGACGTTTTGCGCATACATGAGGTCGCAATGCGATCTATCCCGAAGGTCCTGACCCGGGAAGGCAGGGCGGGGATCATCCTCCCTTACGAAACCGGTTCCTCGGAAATGGAACTGGACCGTTCCTTCAGGCAGCACGTCCACGGATCGCTTTCCCGCTACTATCACATCTTTAAAATGTTCAATCATTAACTATTTCAATTCTTACCATATCCCAGCAGCGTGAACAGATTCCTCCGCCTATTCCGGTTCGGAAACGGCATCATGGGCATCCTCGGGGTCATCGTCAGCGCTTTCATCGCCGTCGGATTCGATATCGGAGACCATATTCAGAATCTGATCATCTCCTGTGCGGTGATCCTTGCCTTCATGGCAGGCGGGAACTCCCTGAACGATTATATCGATAGGGAAATTGACAAGACCGCCCACCCTGACAGGCCTCTTCCGAAGGGAGAGATCAAGCCCCGCACCGCACTGATCATCGGGATATCCGGGCTTGCGGCCGCATCCCTGCTGTCGATAGCGATGATGTCTGTCATGGTCACGGTCATAGTCGCCGTTGCCGCCGCGTTGATGGTGTCCTATGAGCTGTTCCTTAAACAAAGGGGGTTCGTCGGAAATATCACGATCGCCGTTCTGACCGGGATGATCTTCCTCTTCGGCGGTGCGGCTGTGAACAACATTGAAGGCAACATCATCATTGCGGCGATGGCTGCGCTGGTCAGCGTCGGCAGGGAGATCGCAAAAGATATACAGGACATGGAATCGGACGAAGGCAGGAGCACGCTGCCGATGATGATCGGCGTACGTAATGCGTCGGCCGTTGCCGCCGTGTTCTTCGTATCCGGCGTCATCCTGAGCATATGGCCCTTGGTCGATCAGACCTTCGGGCCGCTTTACTGCATAGTATTCGCGGCGGATGCAATCTTTATTTATAGTGCATTCATTATTTTCCGCAAGGCGGATGTTTCGCAGAAGATGGCGAAGATAGCAATGTTCATCGCATTGATCGCATTCGTGTTGGGTGTCGTCTTATGGGCATAAAGGAATATCTTATCGACAGAATGAAACAAGGGACCATTCACATGGCGCTCTTGGATCCGGACAAACAGGACAGCCGAGAGGCTGGCGTCATAGCGAAGAAGATGAAGGACGCCGGAACGGACGCGATAATGATCGGCGGCTCCACCGGCGTTACCTCCGAGAATCTAAGCGAAACGGCGAGGTCCATCAAAGAAGCATCCGGTCTCCCGACGATACATTTCCCAGGAAGCCCGACCGCCCTTTCCAAAGACGTCGATTCGATACTCTTCATGAGCATGGTCAACAGCACCGACCCCTTCTGGATAATGAACGCCCAGGCCGGCGCTTCCAGGTACATCAAGAAACTTGGGATAGAGACCATTTCCTTAGGATACATCATCGTGGAACCCGGAATGAAAGTGGGGGAAGTAGGAAAAGCGGACGTGATAAAGCATGACGATATCGACCGCGCCGTGGGATATGCGCTGGCATGCGAGATGTTCGGAATGGACCTCGTTTATCTTGAGGCTGGAAGCGGCGCCGATCGGCCGGTGCCTCCGGCAATGATATCCGCAGTCAAAAAAGCGGTATCGATACCGCTCATCGTGGGGGGCGGGATCAGGACCCCGGAGGCCGCAGAGGCGGCCAGGGTGGCTGGCGCAGACGCCGTCGTTACGGGAACATTCGTAGAGAGATGCTCCGACGGCACGATGCTGAGATCTGTCGTCGAAGCGTCGAAAGGAAGGTGAAGTGATGTCGGAACCCCCCGCATACCGTGTCCCCGTGTCTCCCAAGGCCCCGATGTGGATCACGCCGGAGGAGAGGTCCGCCAATATCACCAAGGAACTCAAGATAGCGGCCAGAAGGTTCCTCTGCCCCAACTGCGGCAAAGAGTTCAGCCTTTTTCAGTCCAGGGCCATAGCCTGCAAGTACTGTTCCAAAGCGAATCAGAATTGCCCGAACGTACGCTGTCCCCATTGTGACTCAGAATTCCCGATACAGGGGTTCATAGTCCCGGACAAAGAGGACAGGGTCCACATGAACAAGTATGCCGACACTGTATTCAACAATTTTGACGATACGTATAACAGAAGATGATTCAAAGTTCCAGGACCTTCATTCCTGATGCTCCCTTTTTCCTCACGGCGCCTTCCCCGATCAGTTCGACCAGCACGACCTCCAGCACAAGCCACGCTATCACGCCGGTTCTGAGACAGCCTGTTACCGCTTTACCCTCCCTTCCCGCGGACCCGTGCATGTGGATCATGGGGTCCCCGTTCTCATCCGGGAAGATCGTACCCGACGCCGTCAGCTCGTGAGGTGCGTCCAATGTTATTATGATGGGGACTATTCCGTTATCATAAGGCATCTCGGGGCCAACGGTCATGCGCGAACCCTCCCCTATGCCTCCGACGGCGGTCACCAGAGCGTTCTTTATCCCGTTCTCGCGGGAGAACCTCTCCAAAACTTCGTGAAGGACCTCCCCCGTCTCCAATCTGAGAACGAAGACCCTGCCCTTTTCCATCTCGAGGGATCTCATGATGGGTCAACGATATTTGCTGTATTTATCCATTAGTCTGCCGATCTTATCGAACTCTTCCTTGGTAAGATCCCCGGACTCCAGAAATGTCTTCGCGAACTCCTTGGCGTCCTTGGTGGATACTCTCGACGCCTTCGCTATTATTGTGGCAAGAAAAGATGACGCTTTGGCCGGGTCCATGGCGGACGCGGATAGAACCTCGTTCATGTCATATTTGAAGGGCGCCAGTTTTTGAGTGTTCAGCATGGATTGTCTTTTGCTCCCTATCTTTGGTTTAGGCTTAGGTCTTCTGCTTCCGGGTTTATCCGCGGGCGCCTTACCTTGTACGGGGGCTTTCTTTGCTGCTCCTTCTTTTACATCTGCCAATGCGATTACTCCGAAACACCTGACCTCCTTATGTTATTTAATAGTCTCTGGTGGAATCCCGCATATCCAACGGTGCCGGCCGGCATCTGGCTGACCAGAGTAATAATAAATACGGGCCCGCTCATAGAGAAATGATGCCCGAAGGAACGGAACCTCCTGCGGAAGGGGGAGATTCGGTAGGAAGATACGTCAGCAGGTTGCTTTACGCAAGCTATGCGGCAATGATGATCTTTTCCGTGATGGTCCTGGTTGGAGGAATATTCCTCGGGAATTTCCTGGGAGTGTTCATTGCCGTACCGGTTATCATCATACTTGCGGACGCTCTGTTCACAGACAGGACGACGGTGCATATCCCGCCTTTCGTGATATTCCTGATCGTGGGGCTGATGATCCTTATCGTTCTCGGAAGGTCCTTCGGCAGCGGGACCCCGCTGGGGATCGTCATGGACTGTCTTTTCGGAGCTGTGATGGGGCTAGGCGGATTGGCGGTGACGTATTCCTTCATGGGCATTGCGCCTGATGCAGCGGGAGGGAGGGCGGCGAGAGTGGTCTTTGTTTCCATATCTGTCGCGCTTTCGATGTTCACCCTGATGCTGATGCTGCAGTATTACCTCGGCTTAGCTCTTGACGTGCCGGCCAAGACCATGGATGAAACGATGGAGCAGCTTCTTCTGGTGATACTCGGCGCCTTATCGGTCGTTCTGATATTCTATTCCGGAAGACGTTCGCTCGTAGTGAAGAAAGCTGTTAGGAGGTACCTTGAGAACAACGCCGCGACGCTGGGAATAGAAGAATATGAGACGATGGAGATAGAGAAGGCCATCAAAAGCGGCGAAGGCGAGAAGGTGGAGTATAAATCCACATTGAGAACGAACCTCGCCACGGGAGAGAAGGACGCCAGGATGGAAAAGGCCGTCATGAAAACGCTGGTGGCATTCCTTAACAGCAGAGGCGGGACCCTTCTCATCGGGATCGCGGACGACGGAACGGTTGCCGGAATAGACGAATCCAGCTTCGACAGCAGAGATAAGCTGAACCTTCACCTTACGAACTTGATCGCAAGCCAGATCGGGAATGAGTTCCTTCCGTACATCTCATTCCGATTGTCGGATTATGAGGGAAAGGGAGTGATGAGGATCGTCTGCAGAAAGAGCGACAGCCCCGTTTTCCTGAAAGAGGGGAAACAGGAAGCGTTCTTCGTAAGATCGGGACCTTCAAGTGTCGAACTTAACGGGATGGACACTCTGAACTACGTTGACAACCGTTTCAAAAGAAGAAAGAGGAAGTTGTTTGAGGAGTGAGATCACTCCTTCTTTTCCGCCTTTATCTGGTCGCTCAGTTTTTTAGAGGTCCTGGCTATCCATATCGTCATTATCACTGCCATTACCGTGACCAGAATGGCATATATGAATAAGGCCCAGAGTCCGCTGTTCTCACCAAAGACCTGCTTTACCGCCTCTTTGATGGCTTCGTTCCATGCCAGCGCCGCCACGAGGCCGAATGCGGCCGTTATAAGGGCTGAGAAGGTCGTAACAAACTGGAGTTTTGTCTCTGTATCCATATTTTTTCCTCCTTACTAGAGAATGTACCTATATGCATTACAAAATACTTAACTAATGACCCCCTGCAAGGCCGCAACTTAATGTATGCCTGGTCTCAGAATTACTCAGAGCAACGAAATGGAGAATTCCATTCTGTACGTGATAAATATACGTAGAGCAATAAGCTTCTATGTCGGGTGAGGATACATACAAACCAAAGATAAGCGTATTCTATTATGCTATTGCATCGGCGGGAGTCGTGGCCTTGATTCTTTCGGCAGTATGCCTGATGTTCTTTTACGAATATATGCTGAGTCAAGATTATTTCGGCATGCTTCTGTTTTGCTCGGTCTTACTCTCTACTTTGACCATATTCATTATCTGCGTACGTTCCAGGGTCAGATTCACATTCAAAGAGAACGGCCTTTTGATCAACGGCATTCTCAGAAAATACGAGATAGGGTATTCATCGATCACGCATGTGACGGAGGATGACAGCTTTGCCGCGTTCTACTATCCGGGGACCTTCGGCCCGGCGACCGCCCTTTCGCTGGACCAGATATTGATCGGGTACGGCGCGACCAAGAAGATTTACATCGCCCCTGAGAAAAAACAGGAGTTCCTGTCGAAGCTGGAGAAAAAACTTCCGAACCCATCGGTGCTCGTGAGGGCACAGAGCAAGGGGCGGTGAGGAAAACATGGACTGACGGGAGATCGGTCCGGTGCCGCGGACCACGTCCCGGTTTGATCTGGATATATCCTTCTGTCCTTTTAGGAATGAAATAACGAACTTGCACCAAACATCATTTTCTGTCTCGTCCGCCATATAATGAAATATATGTGAAGAGTTAGACCAAATCGGGCGGTCCGGCTGCCCGCTGTGATGAGGGGCGCGCTAATATGGATGAAAAATACACCTGCTACTGCGGCCTTTACTGCGAAAACTGCGCAGTGAAGACGAAGATCGATCCGACTGCAAAGAACCTATACGAAGAAATGAAATCTGCCGGATTCGAAGAGGTCATACATTTTATCCCCGGCGGAGACGGCTTCTGGCCGTTCCTGAAAAATATGGCGGAGAACGGTACATGCACCTCATGTCGCGAAGGGGGCGGGCATCCGGGGTGCGGCATAAGAACATGCGCAAAGAACAGAGGGGTTGAAATGTGCGCGTTGTGCGAAAGCTATCCCTGCGGACGTTTTGACAAATTCCTCCTTGCGTATCCTCTGCTGAAACAAGACAACGCGCTGCTCCGCGAAAAGGGGATGGAAGCCTGGTCGCAGATTCAGGACGAACGCCGCGCAAGAGGATTCGTGCATCAGAATAATAAAGAATGATCTGCCTACAATATGGGTCAGTTATGAAAAAAGCGGGAATAGTGGGCGGGATCGGGCCGGCTTCAACACTGGATTACTACAGAGGCGTCATCGAAGGGTACAGAGCAAGAACGGGCGGCAGTTATCCTGAGGTCGTCATCAACAGTGTCAGCATGAGCGAGATGATGTCGTTCGTTCAGAACAAAGACTGGGATTCACTTGTCAAAATGCTTGCGGACGCAGTGAACGATCTTGCAAATGCCGGTGCGGACATCGCGGCCATCGCCTCCAATACTCCGCATATAGTGTTCGAAAGAGTCCGAAAACTATCCCCTGTGCCGTTGATAAGCATAGTTGAGGAAACATGCAAGTACGCACAGAGAAAGGGGTGTAAAAGGATCCTCATAACCGGCACACGTTTCACTATGGGCAGCGGCCTTTATTCCGAAGCATTGGGAAAGTACGGAATAGAGGCGGTCGTTCCGTCCGAGGAAGAACAAGCGGATATCCACGGGTTCATATTCCCGAACCTTGAGAACGGCATCGTCGTGCCGGAAGACAGACAAAGAATGCTCGAGATCGTGAACCGGCTGATAACAGAACATGAAGCTGATGCAGTGGCCCTCGCCTGCACGGAACTGCCGCTGATGATCAAAGAAGAGGATCTGGGTGTTTTGATCCTTGACACAGCGCAGATACACATAGCATCGATAGTCAATTCCATATGATGACACAGCCGCAACAGTATGGTTTGTAAAACATGCATAATCCAAAGATCTAAGGTGTAAACGATCGATCGACTAAATACGGTATTCCATAAAAGATGGACTGTGTCCGTTCTCAGTTGTCTGTTTCCCTCCTGAGCTTTTTCTCGCGCAACAGCATTTCTCTTTCCGCAGAGAGCTCGCGGGCGAGTTCTTCTTCCGTCGGCAGATGCAGCTTGTATTTCGATGTGAATATCTGCTTATTCCCTCCCTCCGGGAGTGTGTACCTCACGATGCTTTCGCTCTTATCCGCACAGAGGATCATCCCTATGGGTTCGTTGTCGCCCTCCTCCATCATCTCTCTGGTGTAATAGTTCACATACATCTGCATCTGGCCCATATCCTGATGAGTCAGGTCACCCGTTTTGAGGTCTATCAGGACAAAGCATTTCAGACGGTAGTTGTAAAAGACCAGGTCAATGTAGAAGTGGCGTCCGTCGAAGCTTATCCTTTTCTGGCGGGCCTCGAAAGCGAAGCCTCTGCCCAGTTCAAGAAGGAATTTCTGGATGTGCGATAAAAGAGCGCTTTCCAGATCGCTCTCGAAGAATTCCTTATCGTGTCCGAGGCCTAGGAATTCAAGGACATAAGGATCTTTAATGACATCCGCAGGGGTCAGCCCCTGTTTTTGGTCAGTATCTCCTCCGCTATGGCCTGTCTGCTCTCCGCCCGAGTGGCCAGGAAACGCTCGTAGAAGAGCGTGTTGATCTGCCGTTCGAGCTGGCGTGTACTCCAACCGCTCCTGACGCTTTCGCCGATATAGAACTCTCTGGCTTTAGGGTCTTCTACCCTCATTATTAGACGGTAATGAGACCAACTCAATTCGTGGCACACTGTGCCATCATTTGGGATCATCAAATAGAGTTGACGCATTCGTCTAAGGTTGGTCATATCAAATCCCCTTCTGAATTCGGCAGTGAGCTGTCTCGACAATCCTTCAATCAACCGGTTACCGTATGCCGCTCGGTCTGCGCCGCCCTGTTTCTCTACGATGAGCCGCCCAATGTTCCAATATGCCTCGACCATAGCGTTGTTGACGGCAGCATATGCTTTGTTCCTCGCTATGTTCAGAACTTCTCGGACATCATTGAACAACTCTTTTTCAATGCCCTGCTTATCATTCACCATTGCGGGCGGACCGAGTTCGGAAGGTTCCGATTCCTTCTTTACGGCAGTTTTGTCTGACGGTCTGTTCGGTCTCTTTTCGGCATGTCTGTCGGTGTCTGCTGTTCCGGCCTTCTGTGTATCTTTTGTCATGGTTTGCCAACCAAGGCAGACCTTTTTTGAACCGACACAGTACAGTTAGTATTACTCAAACATTCAGCCTGAACTTGACGTTTAATAGCTGAGAATTTGAGGTAGTGGTCATTTGACAGTTGTGCCTCGATACCGCTTGCGCATAACTCGATACTTTTATGATTGACATCTCACCTTGATTATGCCACGACTTCCAAAAAAATAGAGTTATGATTATCATTCAAAAAATGGTTAGATATCCGCCGGTTGAACCGGCAGGATGATATTTTGAAAAGTAAAAAATACCCTTATTTTCTTTCATGCATATGTCTATGAATGATATTGATGTCTTCATAAGCTATAAACACGAAACTTCCAAACCTGTCGCGGATGCTGTCTGCCATGCGCTTGAGGATAAAAGGATAAGATGTTGGTATGCGCCTAGAGACGCGGGAACCGGCCCATATGCCCGCGCCATTACCAATGCGATCAACAGCTGCAAGGTGTTTGTTGTTATTTTGAACACAGAAGCATCAGATTCGCACCATGTTTTGAACGAGGTTGAAAAAGCTTACAAAAGAGTTGATAACGGGCTTGTGATAATTCCGTTCAAAGTGGACTCCCCGAAAGTATCCGATGAAATGGAGTATTACATCAACAGGATGAACTGGATAGACGCCATGACATCCGATCTCGAGAGATTTATCGGCGAGCTGGTAACAAAGGTAGAGAACATTGTTGGACCAACCTCACAAAAGGCCAAAGCTTCATCTGAGCGAAGAAAGAACGATTTCCTCGGAGATACACCGTCTATAGAGAAGGAATTATCGCGCAGTATGGCCCAAGCGAGATTTGTGAACTTTTATCTGGATAGAATCTATGAAAATATAACAAAGGATCTTAAATCATTTAATGTGCTGGATGTCGGATCCGGCGGAGGACATCAGATTTCCACTTCGGTCGTAATTAGGCCCGAGTTGAACAAAGTAATCGGCATGGATATCAACGAAGAAGCCATAAAACTTTCAAACGAAAAATACGGGTCCGACAAAATCAAATTTTATTGCTCCGATTGCGAATCGCGCGAATTTGAAGATAAACTGTTAGAAGTAATGAAGGAAAATGACATCTGTTCCTTTGATATTATAAACATTTCATTTTTGTTACTCTTCCTTAAGGATCCATCCAAAGTCATCATGGTCCTGAAAAGAGTATTATCAGAAAACGGATGTCTGATCATCGCCGACATCGATGATGGTTTTTTAATCGCATATCCGGACAACAACTTGATCTTTGAAGAGGCATTCGATATCCTGTCGAAATACAACACAAGCGGATACAGGAAAAGCGGAAGAGAGATATATTACACGCTAAAAGGAGCGGACATCAATGACATTTCCTTAAAACATACGGGGCTGAGTACGATCGGCGTCCCGATCGAAGTGAAAAAAGATCTTTTCCAAACGTACTTTGGTCTGATCCCAATTGTTTTAGAAGAAGCACTGTCTATTGATGATAATAATCCATATGCAATAACCGATACCGAGTGGTATTGTAAAAACAAGAAAAATATTGAGGATGAATTTTACGGCAAAGAGTTCATGATGATTGCAGGGATTATTGTGTATGTCGCAAAATGATTGTGTTCTTCTATGAGATGAAACTGATTGGTCCCGACCTCAACATTCCGCCGATGAAGTATGTGGCTAAGGCAGTAATAATAAATATTTTATGGAGAAATGAAAATACTGGAGAGATGACAATATCCGATGTGAAGCAGAAAAAATGTCGCTCTCCTTTTGGACCTGATGAGGTTCTTTCCGAAAATCTCAGAAAAAAGTTGGGAGCATCTGCTGAGAATTTTGGTTCTGACCAGTCATCACTCGGATGGTTCATGAAAAACGGGCCTCTTTTTGAAAAAACCGGTAGTTGCTGGGAAGCTGCATTAGCTTTAGACTTTTTCATATGGTGCTATAAACAGAACTGCGAAAAGGGTGAGAAATGTAAAAGTGAAGTAGAAAAATTCTGCCTGGATAATTTAAACTGGCTACTTGACAAAATAAAATACAACCCATTTATGGAGAATGACTTTGCGATATGGGACACATCTATTGTGATATCATCGATGGTGAGAGTAATTGACAGCTTTGAGTGGGACAAAATAGAAAAGACAATTGAAAAAGAAAAGGCCGAGGTAATGACGAGGCTGGAAGCTAGTATCAAATGGCTGAAAGATAAAGGAGAGGAAATATCCTCCTCAGGAGCAGAACTTTCACAAATCTCCATATCAGACGTTTCACAGATAGCTATAACGTTCATATGTCTGATGGAATCTAAGAAATTAAAAGATAACCAGACTGTAAAGACACTCGGAGGGTGCTTAGACGACTTGATAGAGCACCTGCTAATAAGCGTCGACGTAGAAAAATCGAACAAAGGATATTATTGGTCTGACTACAACAGCACCGCAGATGCATTGGAGGCACTGGCATCATACAATGAATATTCAAGCAACGTCCTTAATGTAAATGGCAATAACGAAAAAACCTATGAAATTGGAAAATACATAAAATCGGCATGCGAATATCTGGAAGCCAGTGAAGACTGTACAGGCAATTGGGGAGGATCCTATGACACATTGCGATGTTTATACTCCTATCTTCTTGCGGATTCATGTTTAAGAAAATCGAAAAAATGTAAAACTGCCGTTAAGGCTGATGTTGGAGTCGTTTTCAGGGTCCTTAGGTGGATTAACGATGAAAAACGCGCATTTGATGATGGGAGCTATTTACACACAACATTTCTGACGACATTCTATGTCAATGCAGTTACAAAATCCATAGAATGGCTGGAAGATGAAGCATTAAAACTCGAAAGGTATACTTCATATGACCTTTATGACTATGTACTAAGGCTTGATCGAAAAGATGAAGAAAGGAGAAAAATACACAGACTTGAGCTTGAGCTTGACCGCGCCAAGTACAAAAACCAGTTCCTACGACACTTTACGATATTGGTAATCCTTTCTGCAGCAGCGGCGATTGTGCTTATTAGTTATTTCTGGTTGGATGATGTCTTAGGTTCAGCAGCGAGTTCTGCATCGATCATCGTGTCCATTGTCTTAATCGTAATTGGTATTGTCCAAATCTTACCCAATGTCAAACGATTCGGAAATAGACGAAATTGAAGTGACAAAATCCAACATAGAATAGTATTTATGTTGTTTTAGTAGTCCGTCAATTGGGCAGACACTTGAAGGGTAATCTCAAATTAAGAAAAATTGAGTCAGGAGATGATTTGGACCAAATAGTCAATCTCATTTATGATACAGACAAGTACCTATACCCCGATTTATTCGGAGATGGTGATTCGTCTCGTTTTGTATTGAAGACCCTCCTTAACAAAGAGGGGTCACGGTTTTACCATGATCATTACCATGTCGCAACGATGGAGAGGAACGGAAAGGAAGAGATTGTAGGATTGGCCGCGCTACAGAGGAAAGAAGAAAATGATGATCATAAGATAATAGCCGATACCTTCAAAAAAAATGGGCTGAAAGTTCCGGATCAGTATGAAAATGTGATAAGTTATTTCAAAAAACAATCCGCTTCTACAGAATATGCCCTTTGTAATGTTACTGTCGATGAAAATTACCGAGGGCAGGGAATAGGAGCGTCCATTGTGGAAAAGATTATAGAAATATCGAAAAAAACCGGAGAGCCACGCATAGAATTGGTCGTATTGAAAGAAAATATCGCAGCGATTAAATTATATGAAAAGTTCGGTTTCAAGCAGATTGGCGCCGAGCAAAAAGACTACCGGGGCAACTTGGAACTAAAAATGCGTCTCGAGTTCGAATGAGGTCCAGTATCCTCAGAATCCAAAACATATGATGTGATCGAAACCAGAACATTATATAAAGAAACAAGAACCTTCGGCAAAGGAGTTCATGAAAAAATCGAATGTTTTTGTAATCCATCCGTTCAAAGAACAAAAAGACATCATCGAGTGTACTAACCTTGTATATAAAAACTTCAAACATTTCAAATTCTTTATTCTTAAGAACGACGTGGATGATTGGGAGGGTATCGCAGAAAAGGAAATAATGAACTCAGAGCTGGTCCTGGCTTTCCTCACTTCCGCAGATAATTACACAGATAATATGAGAATTGAGAAAAAAATAGCCGAAGAAAACAAAAAACAGATAATAGAGATACAAAAAGGTGATCGTGAGAAATGTCCTGAGAAAATAAAAGATGCCCTTGAACCCTGGACAGAAGAGAATTTGAAAATAGAAATACTATCCGAAGGCGATAAAGAACTTTTAGAGAGACAGTACAGAACTCTGATAGATTCCTCAGAGTCCCTTATTACAAGAAGGCAGACAACAGGAGACAGATATGCAACAATATGTTGTGCCATACTTACAATAATCGGCACAATCATCGTATTGAGTGATCTCGACTCCGGATTTACACCTTTAGTAGCAACTATTCTTTCCGGTACCGGGATCTTCATTTCATGGTCTTGGTTCAGGTTCATCAAGTCTTTAGGGAAGATAAACCGCAGCAAATACAGGATCATCCAGATCATGGAGAAGGAACTACCGGCGAAGATGTTTTACGCAGAGTGGAAGGACATGACCAATCCGATTGGGGGAGGATATAAATCTTATTCTGAAGCGGAAAAAAATACGCCAATCATCATGATGATACTGTTCATCGGAGTATTCGGTTTATGCTTGCTCATGCTCTATAACAATTGGGACAGTATCGTCAACTTCTTTGGCTGAACTCACTTATGCTGCACCTAAGAGAAGGACGAGAAAGAGAATGCTTGTCTTTACTCTATGTGCCGTGAAGTGAGGATTCTGGTTAGACCTGGCATTCATAAGATTAGTGTTTAATACAGTCAAACTAAGATTATAATAGTATCTTATCCATATTCTATATTGGCCGATACCAGATGCAACCTCGAAAAAAGTTTCCAACCCAGTTTAATTTGGAAGATGCGTCAGAGATTATAGAAAAAGTATGCGGCAAAGAAGATGTGCCAAAAGAATGGATTATGGATGATGAACAGGAAATCGAAAACTTTGTTTTCAAATTTACGAAAAAAGTTGGCCATAACGAAGACCACCTTAAATATCTAAAGAAATTTCTCGATAATGATAAAAACACCCTGGATTCAAGATTCTTTGCACTGAGGGTTCTGTGCACTTATCAAAGATGGATGTCACAGCACAATAAAGAAAAAGAATACATCGAAAAATATAGAGAATTGTTCAGATCAGTCAAGTCATTTAACATGATCGAGGCCGCTTTTTTAGCAAATAAAGGAATAACAAATATCAATGAAGTAAAAAAATGCCTCGAACTTTTATCCGAGTTAGAACCCACATTCAATAAGAAACAATGTATCCTCAATGTGCTGGCTACAACGAAAGAATACTTTGAAAAAGACTATGAGGAAATATGCGAATCGAAGAAGGAACAAATTGATGAGGCGATCGCCTATAAGAATCATTATTATGCAATGCACCTAACGGGAATAAAAGACGGCGGAAGGAACTCAAAACTTGAATCAATAATTGCCAAATTATTTGCCCAAGAGGGTAAGTTCAGTGAGGCAAGAGAATGTGTGATCAGTGCCATAGCCTCTGAAGATCCAGATAGGTTCAACTATTGGCCAAGAATAACGGAGTACATAGCAATCAAGGGATACATCGATGTACTGGAGCTAAAAAAGGAACTATTTGAAAAACATGCTAAAATGGACAAACAACAAGCTGAAATTGAAAAGGTAGTCGCCAATATACCTGAAATTAAAGATGCAGTCAATAGAAGCGAAGAGAATTCAAAAAGATATATGCAAATCCTCGTGATATTCGCTACATTACTGCCATTCATAACAATATCTCTTCAATCGACCTTCAACTCAGACTTCCCGAAGGCGGCTGGGTTGCTCCTAATAACGGGGGGCATTTTGATACTGGTGCTTATGGTTCTTATCACCATTGTTCTTAGAATTTTTGAAAAGGATCGCAAAATGGATCTCATAAGTATTAGTTATGCAGTCTTTTGTATTGCTACTTGCATAGTTTTAGTATGGGCAGGCATAGCCTTATATGAACACCTATCCGTATGAACAATATACAGGAAGAAATTATTCAATTTCCTACATTATTTATTGATGATTTTGTTTCTCTGCAGGCTGGAGAAGAGTATATTTTCAATAAGGTTTTCATAATCAATATTAACAGATTTTGCGGACTGTGCCATTGAAGATTGTTTTCCAAGATTACAACAGATATTGAACTCACTGAAATATGCTATGCCCGATTTCTCATCAATGATGTAGTCGAAACGCACATAATCTATCGGGCCCAGCGCATCCATCATTTTTTCTGTCTGCTTTCGGACCAATTTTTGAATTTCTTCGTCTCTGCATACCTCTCTTTTCAGTCCGCCGTCTATCATCCTTTTTTGATTAAATGTTATTACGTTACCTTTAAGGTTAGATGTTTCCTCCACACAAGGTAAGGTAAGCGGATCCCCAAAATTATGGATAATTGGCGATGCATATTGTTTACCAAATATTTGTTTTTCCAATATAGCATCATATCCCATTTCGTTCAGATATTGAATTCTCTTACTTGCATTGCTCCAATCATCTGAAATCGACTCCTCATTGATATGTAGCGATGTCGCTTCAAATCTTGGCTTGACAAAATATGGACCTTCGAAATCCGGAGGTGATAATTTTGCACCAACATCATACCTCTTCCATTGAATTGTGGGGACATTTGCAAATCCGGCAATTATTTTTGCAAGGTGCTTGTCCTCTCCGACTGCCCTTATGTTGGGCGGTGCCCCCAAATAAGGTATCTGATGGTATTCCGCCAAAGACGAAACAAAGATCTCTGAATTTTTGAATGGCATTCTGTTATACAGCGAAAATATGTAATCCACATCATTTCTGAGATTTGGGGAAAGAAGACAACTGAGATCATCGGAAGAAATCATTTCCGGGAAGTGCTTCTTCAGAACGTCATGAACATCCCTGTGATAGTTCGCATACAAAACCTCTTTTTCGTTGATTCCTCCGTCTGCTTGATTAAACCCCGGCGCATAACGGGCCAAATAGAGCGGGCGTATTCCATTGATGTTGGTCATTGTATATTCACATTATTAGCACATAGCTTTATATTTTTACGCTTGTTGGCTCTTGTGAAACCATCCTTAAAGTGAATGCTTCAGATCTATGAGCTTTCTGATGTTGTGGGCTATACATTTGAACAGCACCTACCTGTGTCTCGCCGCTTTTGTCCTTCCATATACGACATCCCCCGCCTTGCGTTTGACCATCGAATCCGTGGCCTCCACCTGGGATCTTGAATTGTATACGGCCCGGTCGAAGCCTCTGGCCTTCACCCTGCCGTTCGATGAGGGCTCCGCCATGTTCCTGAGGGGGATCATCGCATCCGTCCCCAGCCTGTCCGTTATCTCCCTGTGGACGTACTCTGCATCGTATCCTTTGTCCGCGACCAAATACCTTATCGAGAACCCGCCCTCCGCCAGATCGTCGGCCAGGAACGTGAACCTCTTCACATCGGCATGGTTCGAATCCACGCAGTCGCAGGCCAGTATGACCTTTGAGGACGTATCCACGGCAACGGATGCTTTCGCAAAACCTCTGACGGCCACGTTCACGTATGCTGTCTCCCCTCCCGTCTCTCTCAGCCTCTTCACGAAGTGCCTGGACGCGCAGGAACATGTGAACCCCGTCGAGTCCACGGCAGCGGTCATTCCGTCGCCGCAGACCATCAGCGCAGTATATCTCAGGACCTTGTCCAGGATACCTGTCCCGAACCTTTTCGAGAACTTCACCAGCGTGGAATGGTCTGGAACACGGTCCTTCCGCCAGAACCTCAAAGAGGACAACATAGAACACAGCTCCATGTAGGAAACGTCCAGATACTGTTTCAGTATCAGCAGCGATACCTTCATATGATCGTCATACAGCCTGTTGCTGCGTTCCGAGGAATACCTCGGAACACCTAGTCCCTCCAGCACCATAGACGTGACCTTAATAACATAAGCCAGCCTATCGCGTTCAGAGGTTGACCTCCTCCTGCGCACACCAATCCCATCCTAGGCCGGCCATTCTTTCTAAGGGAGCAGCCGGCCGTGGGAGTGAATTGCACTGCGGGAGGTTAATCCTTCCTTATGGTTTCACCAGAGCAGGAAATATACTCGGATCAGGAATTATGCAACAGAGTATTTCATAGCAGAAGCTGTTTATCTATCATTCAGATCGCCGAGTGCTCCAATTGCCCCTTATGCTTTCCTCCAAGTAGTATTCGCTGGCTCGTAATTTTTCGACTCGCATGAGCAACCGATAATGTGTCCATGACAATTCGCCACGCAGTGCGTGGCTTTTTTGGAAAGTTAGATAGAACTGCCGGGTGTCTTTCAAACACGTAGGGGTAAATCCCTTTCCGTATTCGGAGGTCAGCATTTCGGAGAGTTTTTTGATGAGTCCTTCTCCATATGCGGCGCGGTCGGCGCCGCCCTGTTTCTCTACGATGAGCCGCCCTATGTTCCAATAGCCTCGACCATAGCGTTGTTGACGGCAGCATATGCCTTGTTCTTAGCTACGTTCAGAACTTCTCGGATGTCCTTGAACAACTCTTTTTCAACGACCTGCATATCATTAACCGTTGCGGGCGAACTGAGTTCAGAGGTTCCGACTCCTTCTTTACGGCAGCTTTGTCTGACGGTCTGTTCGATCTCTTTTCGGCATGTCTGCCGGTGTTTGTTGTTCTGGCCTTCTGTGTGTCTTTTGTCATGGTTTGCCGACCGCTGCAGGCCTTTTTTGAACCGGCACAATACAGTAGCATTACTCGATATCCCTCACATGTTCATTCTCTGCCCGCTTTATTTGCCTTATAAGAGTGATATATCAGCGGATGCAATGAGGGGATTGTTCAAGCATAAGTTTCAAACTTCGGCATTAATGTAATTTTAAAAGTACATTTTATAATATCCACACCATATTTGATGTGTTTTTGAACCGACCAAGACGTTCAACCTCCGGCTTCACATGATGGAATCCCATTTTTACTAAAATTATATGTATCTGCTTCATAGAGTAATCTATGCCATATTTCTGCTCAATGAGTGACCTCACGTTTTTTGTTTCCATGGGTTTTTTAATCAAAATTTTTTTGATTTGTTCACTTTGCTCATCAGTCATCTTTGACGGCCTTCCTGGAATTTTTTGAGGGCGCAATGTGTCCGGACCACCTTCATTCCATCGTTTCAGGATATTGTATCCCGTGGATCTTGATACCCCTATTGATCTTGCCGCTTCCTCTACGGTCTGTCCGGAATATAACAAACAAATGAAAAAAAGCCTCATGTGAAATTGACTTCCATGCTCTGTTTCAGATATCATTTCGGTCAATTCTTTTTTTGATAAATATAGTACTATTTTCACAATTGCCCGCGTACATTGAAGTCTTAGAAATCTAAGTCTTTTGGTAATTCTCTACATATCTTGTTGAATGATTATTATATATTGTAGGGGCAGAAAAACACTCCCACTATCGAAAGAGGAAAAATGAAAAGATCTATACTTGATGCAGGCAGAATTAAAGACATTAGGGTGCTGTTTCTTGCAAAATTTGCAGACTACAAAGGCGATGAAAAAAAAGCAACAAAAAAAGAAGATGTCATAGTCATAAGGTACAATGGAGAAATAGCAAAAATCCTTTCAGAATTATTTCCTAATCTATGCTGCTCATCTGATCTTTCAATACTATTGGATGAAGATCTTAAGAGTAAATATGATTACGTTTTTTCTTTGTACAACCGTATGCCATTCAGAAACTCTGAAATATTTGTATCATCACTTCTTGAGTATTATGAGATGCCCTATCTTGGAGGAAAACCGAACGTGCGTGCGGTAGCGGAAGATAAAGCGTATGCAAAAGTTCTAGCACACCACCTCAGTATACCAACTCCAAAATGGCGCATTTATGATAAACTGTCTATCAATTTTTCTATGCCGGATTTCAATGGACCATACTTTGTTAAACCGAGGTATGGGGCAGCATCAGAGCACATCACAACCTCGTCATTATGTAGAGATTGGCCTGAAGCGGTAGAACATATTTACGGACTAATTGAGAAAGGAGTCGATGTAATCGTAGAAGAGGCAGTATTCGGTACATTATATTCTCAGGCAATGTTGTGGAATTATGGTACACCGATTCTCTTACAGGCGGTCCGGATAGAGTCATCCAATGAAGCAGGCATCATTACATATAGACAAAAGAAAGAGGTTGAAGGCGGGATCAGGAGAGAGATTGCTGATGCGCCCATGTCAGATCTACTTTCAAAATACACAAAGAAAATATTTGGATTCATCGACCCGACTGATTACATAAGAGTTGACTACATGGTAAAAAGTGATGGGCAACCATTTTTTCTTGAATTTAACGTGTGCTGCAACTTGGGGAGTCATGCAAGTATTGCTCTATCTGCAGCTCATGTGGGAATATCCCATGAAAATCTTGTAAAGAATATTGTTTATTCAAGCCTTTCAAGAAATAATCTCATCAATCGTTTTTTGTGAAATAAGGCGCAATGGGTCGACGTAATAGTAGAAAAGGCCTCCGGGTATGAAAAAATCTTTCCAGTCAGTTTTACACTTTTTGGTTTTGTTTTTAATAAATGAGTAATATATCGCATTATTTGCTTTGACCATTTCCAAATCGGTTCTGTTCCCATAGTACTCGGATTCATTGACGTATTTAATTAATTCGTCTCTGTTCATGTTATAGTAGGCTGCTAATGCACATGCGGGATAGTACTGTTGCTTAACAATACTGCCTAATTTCTCAACTTTTTCTTCAATCCCTTTCAAACAAGCAGACGCCTCAGGATAATTTTTTTCCGATATGTAATAATATGCCAGATTGATTGTAATGAAGCATTCTTGCACTGGTGTTTTTTCAAGTTTTCGAGCTCTTTTGTATAACTCCATGAATTCACGTCTGCGTTCAGGATCTTCATCATATAGAAGGGAAATTCCAATATTATTAAGGATAATACAAAGATCTCTTTCTTTTTCTCCGCCATCGGTTTGGGTAAGGCCAGCTAAAGCATTATTTAAACTTTCACTTATTCCGGGTTTTTTCAGCCGCGTCAACACATAACCCAGATTGCTTTCAGTAGAAAAAAATCCAAAATCATCCTTATTTTCGAATAATCTTTTTGCTTTTTCATAACATGGAATGCGTTTTTCTAACTCCCCCATCGTTGATGCAAAGTTCCTGTAAACATATCCTAGATTTTCTTCAACAGGTGAAGAGGCCATATGGCTTTCAAAAAATGGTTTCGCCTCTTCATATCTCCCCAGGTGAATATATGATGCGATTATGTAGCTTGCCAAGATATTTTTCATGGCAGAGTCTTTTTCAAAAGCATAAGCCATATTCAATTCCACTAAACCGGTGTGAAACTTATACGTGCGGTTTAGCAACACCGCACGAAGTCTCCTGTATTCTGAATTATTTTTATGTAATTCTTTTTCTTCAATTTTTTTCAGTGCCTTTTCGTAATCATATCGACGACAAAATGACAATATTTTCAATTCTGCATCTAATTTGTCGTCCTCATTAGTTATTATCAGTTCACACTCTTCTCCTTCTATATCCGCACCAGACCTCAATTTGCATTTTAATACAGATCGAGCACATTCTTTTTCATCTACATCTGAAAAAATAATCAGATCTTTGCTGACTTTATCTTCTGTTAAAATTTTATAGAGTATTTGTGCCGTACGAATATCTTTATTTTTATTGGGGCCTCTGTACTTATCGAGAAAATGTTTGATGGTCTCGCCATCCCATTCAACATTATCTACAGAGTATATTTGTGAGGTTTCTTCTGAAGATAAATAGCCATTACTGTAGTTAATATCAAACAAGATATTTTGTTTTTGGCTTTCGATTGCATTGTTGATTTTTTCTTTCTTTTTATAGAATATCTCGGGTCTGAAAATATTTTCCATAATCTTTCTGAGATCAATTATGTTAATTTTACCACATGATGAAACAATATTGTGGATACATTTTCCATATTCATCTGGCTTTGGAAATCCTCCTCGGACCTCCCAATATTTTTGCATAACTTCCTGCACATTCCTTCTCCCCTCCAAAGCTTTAATCTCCTTCTCGCTTATCCTTAGATTTTTGGGAGTGTCAGAATTAAAAAGTTTTTCAATAAGACTCATGGGGAGGTTGGAGAAAATCATGGGAGAAGCTGAATCATAACTCTCAATCTCTCTCTCATTTACTATTACTTTAAAAATGAGAACAAGTTGTACGCATTCAGAACGTATTAAATATTCCAGCAGATACCTATCTTTTTTATTCAAATTATCCGCTGTGTCGATGATCACCACAGGATAGCGTACGCCGACCAGCGTTTCATGCATTCCTTCGAAATATCTTTTGAAAGATTCGTTAATATCTTTGGCCCGTTTTCCCAAATTTTTTGGCAGTGCTTCGAAATCTCGGATCTCCTCACACGCTGCATGTAACCTCTGATAGTCGCCGCCCATATGTTTATGTGCTTCTATATCTAATAGAAAATTTTTCTCATAGGAGTGCAGTTCTTTTATTGGTTTTTTTCCAATGTCGGAGAAAATTGCATCAATAAGAAGACTGTGTAAATTTTCCATGTTCCAGTCTGGTCTATAGATCACCATTGTTCCTTTGCGTTTGTCTTTGAAGTTTCTTGCGAAAGACGATACGCCTCTCCCGGTTCCGGCATCAACGACTACCATCATATTTTCTTTCAGTTTATCGATGAGTATGTTGTATTCAACACGATCACAGAATGATGGCGGTTTATCGGACATATCTATGCGTGACCCGTAAATATATATCAGGATATTAATATTCACCCAATAACTGTGTAGCGACACTGTAGCATGGTGAAGCGCCACCAAAGAGTAATGCGGGTTATTCTGTTAGTGGACGAGCAATACGAGCACGTTTATTCCATTGGGCAAATAATGATGGGTGGATGATCTATGATAAAAAAAGATGAGTGCATAAGAGCTCTCAATGATATGATTGCTTCAGCGGCAGTAGTAGGAGATACAGATGAAAGCAAGAGCTTTCAAGAGAGTTCTGCCATTTTTATAAAAAAAACTTTGAACAATTATGAGAAAGCACGTTCCTTAGTAGACGATATCAACCAACATATTAGCAGGCCTTTTAACAAAGATTATTTCATTAAAAAAATCACAGAAATAAGAAACATGGTTGCATCCCTAGATTCATGGAATGATGATTCTAATATCTTGACAGAAGAAATGGAAAAATACATTGTAGAGCAACTCGTAGTTGAAGAAATAATAGGCGATATTAAAGAATTAGGCGATGGGAAATCGGGAGCAGTCATACACTTAATTAAAGTTATATGCAAAGATTACGCAAAATCAGGACATTACATCGTAAAAAGTTTTGATACAGAAAAAGTTACCGGGACTGCAGCAAACGAGGTGCGAACCTCTCAAAGCATTTATGAAAACTCCCCGGACGATTTTAGAGATAATCACTTAGTAAGACCTCAGCATTCCGACACCATAAATGATGAACACATTATGAAAAAAGTAATGATTTTTGATTATGCAACAGATGATTTGCTTGGAAGTACGGCTCTTTGCAAATTAAAAAATACTGCGAATCATTCAAAGTACATAGAAGCGATATCTTACGATCTCTTGAAAAAATGGAATGCTGTGCCGACACAATCAAGAGAACAGAACGATTTTTTCACTTCTCTTTTAATAAATCGTTTAGGGCCAGATGAAAGGTTTGAAGAGGGCGCTAAAAAAGTACTTGATTATCCCGACCGTCCATGGGTCTCAACCCGTAACGGTACTTATCCTAACCCCTTCTATTACATAAAAAGCACAAGTGATTTTGATTGGTTTAATTCTAAAGGTATGTACAAAGGGAGAATACACGGTGATTTCCATGGAGATAACATCATATGTATTGATACCGATAAAGAAATGGATATGAAATATAGAATAATAGATTACTCTCACTTCAAAAACGATGGTTATTTGCTATATGACCATGCATATCTCGAGATAGACAGATATCTGCACATATATGGCAAAATAAAGGGCTGGGAAAAATGGGAAAATGACATGAAGAAACTGGTTGAAACATCATTCCAAAACAAATGTGAAGAAAGTATCACACTAATTGCACTTGCCATGAGGAATTCAATCTGTAATGGAATAAAAAAGTGGGCAACGGAAAAACATCTAGAAAAACAAGTAAGTAATATCGAAATGCAACTTGCTTTAGCCAGAGTCGCCGCGGGAATAAAGTTCTTCTGTCATGCTAATAAAAAAGAGGACGAATACGATGAAGAAAAAAAGAAAGACGATGAAGAAAAAAAGAAAAACCTATTTCTTTATGTCGCAATCTGTTTAAATCGAGTATTTAAATTAAGTCACTACTCCGGACATGAAAATAATATTGGAGTAGCTACTATCAAGACAGACTAATTATATTGTGGGTAGCCTTCAATACTCTTATCTGCCCAGGGACGATGCGCCCCTGTCATTCGGTATAGTCGGATAAAGAGGCCCCTCTCAACTATGCAGAGACTTTGGGGAAAGCTGAGGATGTTGTGTTAAATCTCCTCGCTTTCGGCGGCCGCCCTAATAATTTGTAACTTTTTCTTCATTTCATCGCGTATGGGTGCATACTTTTCCGCAAACATTCTTTCCAGCATTGCCTCAGCCTCATCCCATCGCCACGCGCCGGTCAAAACATTAGCCCAATATAGGCCACTTTTTTCATTATTGTTTGCATTAGTTAAACTCTCTAGTAAAAATTGCTTTATTTCGCTCTGGCAGTCAAGATAAAGCAATCTATGAGCATTTTCATTGCAGATAGGCAATACGTCAAACAGACGAACCAACTTCCACGTTTTCCTTTTTTCATAACTGAGGCTCATCAACCGTTTTGAAAACCCATTTGGAATCCAATCAGAAGAAGTATTAACACCTGGCCGTAAAATCCAATACAAACAAGATGCGGAACTAATTGACTCTCCTCCATTACTAGGCTCCATAACTATCTCAACAAGAAAATTTAAAACATTTTCTAAGAAGCCATCCTCTCTCGAAGAGGTATATAGGGGCGGCGCCATCCAAAGTAAATTATCGAGCACATCCAATGCATATTTTCGACTCTCGTACTCGTTACTTCCCGATATAACCATATGGACACATTTATCAATCGGATCATCTTCATTTTTTTGAAGATCGAAGGCGGAAAGGAGTGGGGCCCCTCTTTCATTATTTCTTAAGAACATTCGGAACTTTTCTCCTTGATTGGATTCTAACACATCGATGAAGAGCGGAATTTGACTGCTCCGAATAGAATCACGCAATACTTCCACAAAAATTTGATTTCTTGTTTCTTCAGTCAGCGGTGCCTCGTCGTGTACAATTTTCATAAGCAAGTTCCTCAACGTGGGAATTGTGTCGTCCGAATCTTCTTTTCTTTTATCAACACGTTTGATCTGACTTATGATCGACTCAACCATATGGGTGACATCTTTCCGGGTCCCCTGTGCGGCAACTAGAAGGATTATTTCTTCCTTGCTTTCATCAACATAGAACTTCTTTAACACATCCAGATAATTTTTTTCCTTGTCTGCATCCCTATAGTAACCTTTCACAACCGCAAATGCCGCCATATATTCTTGAAAAGTTAAATGCTGGAACTCATATTCTTCCTCCAGTCCACTGCCTGTTTGCCGATAACCACGTTTTGACAATAAACTACTGCGTAACTCAACACGATCGAGGAATTCCGCCGGAGATTCAATATCTGAGGAGAGCAGGTCTTTTCGTACCTTTTTTAATAGTGACACGAGCTTTCGCTTTCCGATAGTCTGAATCCCCTCTCGCATCATCTCAAATGCAACATATGATAACTGGCACATAGCTTTTTCAAAATCAATCGGTTCATGCGCCTCCTGGTTCCATGTCTCTAGGAGCACTTTGATAGAGTCCTCATACAGTGTAGCACGCTTTGTATGTAACTTCCCAACGCGGCGTTTTACTAATAAAAGAGTCATGAGCAAAAGAGGAGTTCTTGCCAAAAAACGAATCTTTTCATTGTCCAATATCATATCTGCGAGCACTTTTGCATCTTGTATGCTTTTTTCGGCTTGGTCACCGTATATTACTTTATGCCACCTGTAACAGAGTAGCCGTATGTCTTCATCATCAAGGTGGGAAATCTCTGCCAGTGGGAATTCACCAAGCTTTCCACCACTTATGTGTTCAAATCCCCTGATGCGACTAGTAATGATGATGTTCGCTTCGGGGTGAAAATCTAAAAATTGAATGATTCCTTCAGCAAAACTTTTGCGTAGATCCTTACGGGTAATTTCATCTAACCCATCAATCAATATAAGCACTTCTCCCTTCTCAATACGGGTAAACACCTCTTCTTTGAATGCAGTGGCAATATCTTGATCATTTGAATGAAATCCGAACCCAGATGGGATGGTTTCTATGATTGTAGCCAGTTTCTCTTTTGCTTTTTCCTTTAGATCACGGCACCGAATCCATATTGGAAACAGCTCACGTTCCGGTAAAAAATCATCGATTTCTGAATCCACCCGGCGTTCAGGAAATGCATACGCTGTGGCCAGGCGTTTCAATAGCGTTGTCTTGCCTCCGCCGGGGCCAGATAGAATTACTCGGCGGAACCCCGACTGTTTGGGGGGGATAATTAAATTTTTTTCGCGCAGTTGGTCCCTGAGCACCTTTATTTGTGACAAAAGAGACTCTATAGCTTCTTGGAAGTCGGTCTCTTCTTGCGAAAGGTGTTGGTTTCTATTGGAGTCTGGGACTAAAATATCTCTTTTCAGGAATTCCAGAGATTTTTTGATTATAGAGAGATCTTCATCTTGATACTGATTCCACTCTCCTTTTTCAATTTGAGCAAGTTGTTCAGCAATAAGTTCGAATGGAACAATTCCTCTAAAGTCCGATCGTGTTATTGGTTTGAATTCACCTCCGTCAGAAGATGATGGAATTAAGTGAGATGCTTTCTCCAATTTAGTCGGTATAAATAATTTTTCTAGTGTAAGGTTTTTGCTCCCTATCTTATCATCCTCAGGCATTCCATCAAGCTTGATTTCCCCGCATTGATGTTGTATGTATTTTTTGTACATTCCTATTGACTTTTCCTGTAAATCTGGCGTAATAGCATTCTTTGGAGGGTTCTGTGGAGGGTTCTGGTCGAAGTAATTACGGCCATGTTTGAGGCCATCTTGTTTAGAGGAAAAGCCTTGATGAGGGAGCCATTCTCCATAACGGGCGGACCATATCCAAGCCTGGACGTGCCCTTCTTTTTTTTCTGTGTCTAGCTCGCCAGAAAATATGACCATCTCTGCTTCTTGACCTGTTGGTAGCTTATCCATGCCAGTTCCGCACACGTACTCATGCAGCCGAATTTTCTCGCGCATTTCGGCGATAATTCGATGATTTGCCATATGCTCATGGCCACAAAGATATAGAAGTGCACCGCTTTCCTTTAATTTAATTTCAAGTTGTTCTTTCTCTCTACTCTGCAAGCTCTCAAAGCCGTGGTGAGCCAGAACAATTCCTGGCTTGGTCGCATCAATGTCATTAAGCGCTTCCTGCACCATGTTCATATCAACAATTAAGTTGCCACCATCACCACCACCCGGACAGGCAAATGCCGTGTTAAGACAGATTATGTTAAAGTTATTTTCATCGACAAAATAATGGTATGGTGATGGTTCGCGTTCGCAGATGGCTTTGTAGACTTCGTAGAACTTGTGCTGTGATTTCTCGAGAGTATTTTTTCGGTCGTCACTTACAGCTCGGGTCTCTGCATATTCTTTTTGAACCAAAGGGGCAATATCTTTTCGACAATATTCTTGCGTAACATCATGATTGCCCATTACGATGTGGACGTTATTGGGAGATATGTTTAGCTCATTAATCAACTCATTGATGCTGTCGGCTATTTCGCCTGGAAACTCATTTCCGCAGTTTTTTGCATAGCGGAGATCCCCTGTGATGAAAATATACTCGGGTGGATTTTTAACTTTCAATATTTCTGGAAGTGACTTAATCATGTTGGTTCGCATCTCTATTGTAACGTAGCTTTCATAACCATAATGTAAATCTGAAATGTGCAACCACCGAACCATGCTCATTCTATATTCACCTATATAGTGCGATAACAAGATAATTTGTATATAATGGTTAATCTCCTCTTTATGCACAGATTTCCGCTATATTCGACAACAGATTACTCATGCTCTTGAACCCATACGGTTGCTGGCATAATGTAATGGTGCGAGGGAGGGGATTCGAACCCCTGAACCCCTGCGGGACAGAATTTCTTCCCTTTGGAGTCTTAAGTCCTGCGCCTTTGGCCAGCTCGGCTACCCTCGCCTGACACTCTGAAAGCGGGCCGATGTTAAAAACTTTCATACTCGATCTTGTCCTCTCGGCGTACACGCAGGCGGGTGTATGAAGCGTCTGCAGTAATTGCATGTTCAAATTACGATTAACGAATCATGATTTGGCGCTTAGGCTGGTGCGCTCGAAATTGTTAATACCTCCGACCTTCATAACGATGACATGCCTCATAAGATCCCCGACGAAGATGCCGTATCCTCCGCCATCAGAACTGTCATGACCAGAAATCCTCACATCGATACCCAGAAGGAATTCTTAAGACTTGTAAGGAAAGAACTGTCCAAGGCGGATGAGGAATACAGAGTAAGCGGGGAGAGGATAAGGAGGATCGGTGTTGAAAAGGGGCTCGTGAAGATCTCTATCGAATACCGGGAATCTGACCTCGAAGACCTTCCTCACATCTGTCCGGTGTGCAGGAACGCAATGTCCCCGGTGATGAACAGATCCCTCGAAGGTGAATACGTCGAAATAAAGAGAAAATGCACCCTCTGCCCATACACTGTGGGAAAGAACGTGCTCGTGCCGGGAAGGTATTCCTTCTCCCGTTCCAAGGACAGCGGGATTTCCCCGCAGGATATCTCTGTCCGAAAATTAAGGAAGGCCGGCGCGAAGATAAGAGAATCCATCGATCTGATCGCCGAAGCCGTCGATGGAACGGAGTTCGAAGAAAAGGGAACAGAACTCTCGTCCCGTCTCAGGGAGATGATCGACTCCGCAGACATAGGGATAAAGAGCATATCTTCCGATATCAAACAAAGTGGCACATTTCCAGCCGCCCGAAAGAATGATCCTTGACTGGCAGCGGCCTTCGACCAAGAGGGCCCGGGAAGGTTCATGATGTCAAATCTTTGAACTCATAAAATAAAAATGCATAAGATGAGAATGATTTATATATGATTATACTTATGCGCATTTATGTTGTCTAAAGGAGAGTTGCGTGCGCTTTCGGAGATCGGTAACGGGGCCGTTGATGTTCCTACCCTTTCGAGGGTTTTGGATCTCAGCTTGTCTCAGACATATAAGGTCGTGGGAACCCTTTTTGAAAAAGAGATCGCCTTTCTTGAACAAGGCACCCTTTTCATAGAAAGAAAGACGCACGTCGCGATCCTCATCGATATACTCAACGACTCCCCTGACTCGTACATAGCTCTTTCAGACAGCGGGATGGAGATAATCAGAACGCTCATCGAACCGCGCACGGTTTCGGAAATATCCATCATGACCGGACTGCACCAGACCACCATAACAAGGAAGATCGGCCTGATGAGAAGAATGGGAATGGTAAGGAAAGAGGGTTCGACATACTCAGTGAACGAAGAACTGTGGCCCAAGATCATGGAATTCGCACGTTCATATGGCGCATATGCAAGACTCACCGATCCAAGAATGCCGCTCGGATCCGAAGTATATCATTCGTCGGGCGGTCTCTTGGTGTTCTCAAACGACAGAGTGCTGAACAACACAAGGACTGCGTTCTCGAAGTATGGGGATTTCGGGATGAACATCCATCCGGGAACAAACTATTACTGCAGTTCTGACACTGAGCCGGATATAAGAAATGTCTTTCTCCATTCCCTATATGTGGTTGAGAAGGACAAAAACTGGAGGAGTAAGATGCTTGCTTTGATATTCTATGTTATGCACAAACATGAATTGAAAGATGTTCCGCACCCCATCGTAGACGATATGCGGACGGTTCTGAGCGGCGGGGGCGTTGAGGGATGGGCTCCGCTTGAGGAGATGAACGAACGCGCAAAGATGTACGGAGCGGACCTGTATGATAACTGAGTTCGAACAGATAAGCTCGCTGTTCAACGAGATATCATCATTCATCAAAGAGGATGTGGACGTTTACCTCATAGGCGGCGGGGCTTTGATGTATCACAAAAGCAAGAACCTCACAAAAGATATCGATCTCGTCGTGAACTCGGAAAAGGAATTCGATTCTCTTCTGCGGTCATTGGAGAATGCGGGATTCACGTCGATGCTGCCGGACCACAACACCTATTCAAGATTGGCGATATCCCAGATATTCATAAGAGGCGAATTCAGGATAGATCTTTTCTGCAGAACAGTATGCGGCGGATTCTCACTTTCCGGAGGCATGATGGAAAGGGCGAGCATGGCGGGACGGTTCGGAACGATCATACTGCGCGTGTGTTCGCCTGAGGACATACTTCTGTTCAAATGCATGACCGAAAGAATTGGGGATATAGAGGACTGTGTGCGCATAAACTATGAGCATTTGGTAAATTGGGATATCGTACTGAAGGAGGCTCAGGAACAATCAAAGACCGGGCAGGGCGTATGGATAACATGGATCACCGTCAGACTCGAAGAACTTGAAGGCAAGGGGATACTAGTACCCATTTTGAAGGAGATGTGCAACCTCTCCGATGAGTATATTGAAAAATGGGAGCAGGACCTGCGGTCAAGGAACCCTGAGAAGTTCTGATCCCGGCTTGTTCTTCGTTCCAGTATCCTCGGACGCGACAATGTCCCGTTCTGTTCGGCAAGGCTCCCTAACCGAAAGGATATATGAGCAAAGCCGATTACCAAACAGGATTAAAATGAAGAACTGGGAGTTCGCCAAGATAGAGGACAACAAGATCCACATGGACAAGTGGCTCACCGACATAATGGGGCTCGTAGAAGGAGGTTACATCTACAGCTCGCTTTTCAAACATCCCGAGAAGGGACCGAAGAGATACGAACTGATATTGTCGATGTACCCTCAGGAGAACTTCCGCGCCCTTACCCGTATCGACGTTTACATGGAGGACATACCGGGATCGACGGTCCAGTCCGCAAAATTCCTTGCCGAACAGGGCATCAACATCCTGAATTCCGTATCTCTTAACGGAATATCGGAAACGACGATAATTTGGAACATCATGTGCGAACTGAATTTCGCCGGCGAGGGGGACATCATCAAAGAAAGATTTGCGAAGCTCAAAGCTGAGAACGACCCCTCCGTTTCTCTGATAAAATACATAAGCATAAAACCTGCGAACATCGGCCGCATGTTCAGAAAGGAATCCGAGGGCCAGGTAAAAGAAGAGGTGCGCCACGGCTCGCCGACGACCTTCCACTCCGGAACCTTCGACCTCAACATCGAATACGGGGATATTTTGAACGATGTCGAAGGAACTGAAGTAATGATCATTGTGGATCCCTCGTCCTGGTTGGTATCGGTGGTGTTCTTCAAACAGGATACCAGGCTCATAAAGGTCAACATCGACATCCCGGACTGCCCCGGCAGCATCAACATCGCGCTTGAACCCCTTGCCAGGGAAAAGATAAACATCATCTCCATCTTCTCAAAAGTGGTGATATCATACCAGATGATGTCGCTGGAGGTGGTGGCCGACATGAAGAACAGCGGCCTTACCATCGCCGAGCTCAGAAAGATGCTTGACGCCTATCTTTCAAAGCAGAACGGCATCTTCGAGGTCATAGACATATCCGGTTTAGGATGATGACATGAGGATCGCGGGGTTCGTGAAGACCACCCTCCAGGATTGGGAGGGGAAGAACGCCTGCATGATATTGTTAGGGGGATGCAACTTCAGATGCCCCTTCTGCAACAGACCGGACCTCCTAGACGGAACCGGCGATATGGACCTGTCCCTGATTCTCGGATACATAAAGGATAACAAGGACTTTTTGGAGGCAGTCGTGATCTCCGGCGGGGAGCCTACTATGCACAATGACCTGTACAAACTTATCGGCGATCTTAGGAAGCTTAAGATCAAGATAAAACTGGATACGAACGGATATTATCCGGACATATTGGACGACCTTGTCGGAGCGAAGCTTGTGGACAAGGTCTGCATACACATAATGGCCCCTCTCGATCCGTCGTCATACTCCAAGGCTGCGGGGACGGACGTCGATATAGAGCGGATAAAAAGAAGCCTCAGGATAATTCACGAATCGGAGATGCCGTATGAGATACGGACGGTCGCGGTCCCGGGCATCGTAACCCACGGATCGTTCGGAAAGATGCTCGCGGACCTTGACGGTTCGAAAAGCATGATCATACAGCAGTTCGATCCGAGGGTCACCCTCGACCCGAAAATGAACGTCACGCCATATCCCAAGCCCGCGCTGGTGAAGATGGCCGAGACGGCCAAAGGACATATCGAAAAAGTAAGGATCAGGGGCGTCTGATCACTTGAGGAACTCTTCCGCCCTGGCGTACGCCGCCGGGCGGAGCGAGGTGCTGCTCTCGTTCACGAACTTGAATTTGACGTCGGCCTCAGAAAGGAACCTGTCTACCGCCCTCTGATCTTTTGACATGATGCCGGCGGAAAGCCCGCATTCCGTTTCTTCGAGCTCCTCTATTGCCGAGTCCATATCCTGTACTATCTTTATGCTGAGTATCGGCAGCCCGGAGTCCATGTACATCAGCTCGTTGTCGTCGCCGAGTCCGCTGATGACGGCGGGAGTAAAATACGAGCCGTTGCGGGTGAACTCGTCCTCGACCTTCCTGGCCCCGTACAATATGTTGCCTCTGACCTTATCTGTCTTATTCACGAACTCCTTTCCGGCGGCTTCGGATATCATCGGCCCTGCGAAGGTGTCCGCATCCGCCGGGTCCCCTGTCTTCAGTTCTTTTACTTTTTCCAGAAGCGCGTTGATCAGTCTGTTGCTGTCCTCAGAGGTCACGATCAGTTTTGACGAGGAGAAGAGTCTCTGGCCGCTGTATCTGAACGCCGACGAAAGTATGTCTTTCGCCGCCGTGTTTATATCGCCTGGCCTGTGAACGATTATGGGATTCATCCCTTTGAGCTCATTCAGGACCTTCAGTTCATCGTCTATCTGAAGGAACATCATATCCTCCAGATAGTCGGCGGATCCGGATATCAGTATGCCTTCCAGTCTGAGGTCGTTGGCCAGCTGCTCGTATGTCCTGTTCTTCTTGTCGACGATAAGATTCATCACGCCCGGCGGGAGGCCGGCGTTCTCCATCATTTCATAAGCCATATAAACGGGAACGGGGCAGTATCTCGAAGGCATGACCACTACCGTATTGCCGGCGATCATCGCCGCGACCGCATGGCCGACGGGGGACGCCAGCGGCGAGTTGTACGACGTTATTATACCCCAGACTCCGGTCTTTCCTTTCTTGATGCTCTTTGCCGTGGCACACTCTGATATGATCTCTATGAGCCTGTCAACCTCCGCGACCGATTCCTGCCTTGTCATACCTGAACTCAGAAGGACGATCGCGGCCAGCCTGTATCTTTGTGTCCTGATGGTCTCCAGCAGGCTATCAAAATAACCTATCCTATCCTGCGCCGGCATGCTGGCCCATGAGGAGTGGGCCTTCACCGCCGCATCTACGGCAAGGTCGGTTATCCCGTCCTCCGGCTCCTGGAACGCCCCGAAGCTGATACTGCTGTCGATAGGGCTTTTTACAATGAACTCCGCGCCGGACGCTACTTTCATGCCCCCTATGTATGAAGGATAGTCCCTCTTTTTTATTTGGAGGGCCGCTTGGAAAGCGGTCTCGAACTTCTCATCGTCGTACGGGGGATGATCTGAATTCGCCATATCCACCAAAACCATGCATAGCTATGTTAACCTTACGCAACGCCCTGCCTTCGGCGGGATCCGATCCCGCGATCAGAGGTTCATAATTCGTCTTTTGACCGTATCGAACTCTTCCTGCGATATGATGCCGTCATCCAGCAGTTCCTTGTACTGCCTGATCTCCTCGGCGGGAGACAGTTTTTTCTCGGTGGCCTCGCCCGGATGCACGAAGTTGGACGATACCCTGACATCCTCTTTACGGACCCTGCCGCTGATGACGTCCTTTATCTGAGTGGGGGTGAGGAACTGATGGTTCGGTATCGAATTCAATTTCTTGTTGCAGGTGAGACATACCTCTCCGTATAGGAGTTTGACCCCGTACGCTCCCAGCATGCCGCCCATGGCCTTACCGCAACCTAGACATGTTTTTCCCATTGTAACAATACATATTCATTTCTCATATTTTATGCTGATTCTGCTAAGCCTGCGATAATGAGTATTCTATATAGGTAATTAGCCGGCCGCTGCGGGAAATTCGGCAGGGGATGCACTCTCAATCGTTAAATACCCCAATTATAATAGGTCGGGACACGGGCCTGTGGTCTAGGGGTTATGACGTCGCCTTCACACGGCGAAGGTCGCCGGTTCAAATCCGGCCGGGCCCACCATATATAGATCAACATCGCTAGAGCCCTTTATTCGACTGAAGGGCGCAGTAAGGCCGCATGACTTGATTTCCAGTAACAACCGCGCCCTTGGTTATATGTCTCTCTGCGGGAATTATCTCCCTATTGATGGGGCCGGTGATAGAATGGGTTTCAGATGGTTTTTCAGCAGGAGTCCAAGTCCCTTCGCCGAGGGACAAAAATGGACGCTTCACCAATGATAGGTCAAAGGTAAAAGACGCGGGCCAGTCTGATCGGGGGGCCCTTATGACACGTCGAAAAAATGATGTGCGGGGGCCGCTTTTCTCATCTGGCCGCAATTGTTTCCGGCCATTTTTTTAAAATGTTTCTCGAACCGTAAGAACGGAGGAAGAAGAATGGTTATTCTTACGGTTCGGAGTGATATGCCTTGGTTGGAAGTATCATCCAACAATATAGCTTACATTATATATAAACAATTGTGCCGAAGGTCCATATGAGTAAAACTGGTGGGCCCGGCCGGATTTGAACCGGCGACCTCCGCCTTGTAAGGGCGACGTCATAACCCCTAGACCACGAGCCCGGTGCGCCACCATCACTGAAGAATTATTAAAAACTGTCCATTTGATTTGTTAATTTGATGCGTGAATCTGCTGACGGCCTGCAAACTTTTTGATCTCTGTGAAGCGGGCTGGAACTGAGACAGAGCGGCGGCACGAAGACGTCTTCTTTCCGCCGGTCCAAAAAAGTGAGGGCATATTATCGAACTCAGCCAATAAGGAAAAAGATATAACTGTCCCGTGAATATGTGCGGTCAAGCGATTGTAGTCTAGTGGTTAGGACTGAAGCTTCCCAAGCTTCTAGCCCGGGTTCGAATCCCGGCAATCGCACCTTCCGTCATGCTCCGCGCCGCATATACACCAATGAACGCGCCGTTTTCGAAGAGTTTATGAAAAGAATAGGATAAATCCCTCATCTTATCGGGGTTTGCAGCGCATTCTCTATTATAGGTTTTATATCATTCCTTGCATTCCTGCCAGTGATACCATGCTTGAGATAGACAGTTCCAGAGGAGAGGGTGGCGGACAGATGGTCCGGACTTCCGTAGCGCTGTCAGCGATCACAGGCACACCTACCAGGTTGACAAGGATAAGGGAGAACCGGCCCACCAACGGCCTTTCGAAACAGCACACCACCGCCATAAACGCTGTGGCCATGATGACCGGTTCGAAGGTCGAGGGGAACACCATCGGTTCAAGCGAGCTCACGTTCTATCCGGGCAACGAGGAGCACTCCTTCCTGAAGATGGATATCGGATCGGCGGGCAGCATAAGCCTGGTGCTTCAGGCCGTCCTACTGGCGGCGAGGAAGAACAAAGAAAAGCTGACCATCGACATAAACGGCGGGACGAATGTCATGTGGGCCCCCCCTTTGGACTCATATGAGCTTGTCCTTTTCCCGCTCATGAGAAGAATGGGTATCAACGCCCATCTGAACATAATCGAAAGAGGATTCTATCCCATCGGCGGGGGGCATGTGACGGTCACAATGGACCCTATCGGAAAGATAACGCCTATCGAGCTCAATGACCTGGGCAGACTGAAGTACATAAAGGTCAGATGTTTCACCCAGCACCTTTCTGAAAAGATTAACAGAGAGATGGTGAACGCCTGCGTAAGGACCCTGGGGGAAGAACACGACGTGGAGACGGAGGTCCAGAACTGCACCGGAACCTCAAGGGGGGCCGGGCTTGTCCTCGTCGCAAACTATGAGAACGGCAGACTTTCGAGTAATGTCCTCACGTCGAGAGGGCATCCGGCGGAGCGGTCCGGGATAGATGCGGCCAAAGACCTCCTCCAGGAAATGGAGAACAGTTCCACGATAGACGTACACACTGCGGACCAGCTCCTGCCCTACATGGCCATGGCGGAGGGCAAGAGCAGCTTCGTGGTCTCCAGAATAAGCAAACACCTTCTGAGCCAGATGGATACTTTGGAATCCTTCCTCAACGTCCGGTTCGGTGTGGAAAGGAAAAGCGACGGATACCATTTCTCCGTATCGTCGGAGGGATATCCGTGAGACCTTTCATTCACGTCAACTGCGCCATGTCCGCCGACGGGAAGATCGCCGGCATAGAGAGGAAACAGGTCAGGATATCCTCGGATGAGGACATGAACCGAGTTAAAGGGCTGAGAAAAAAATACGACGCTATCCTGGTCGGCGTCGGTACCGTTCTTGCCGACAATCCCCACCTCACCGTGAAAGGATCGGATTATGACACCAACCCCATACGTATCGTGATAGATCCCCACGGAAGGACGCCCGACGACGCGCTGGTGCTGGACGAGCGGGCGCCGACCGTCATCATAACATCCTCGGACTGCGAAAAAGAATGGGATTGCGAAGAAACGATACGTTATGACGGCGAGATCTGCCTTTCAAAGGTACTGGAAGAACTTGCCGAGGACATAGGGATCGAGAGCATCCTTGTAGAGGGGGGCGGGGAGACGATCGCCTCCTTTTTCAGAGAAGGACTGGTGGATAGGTACACAGTGTTCGTCGGGGGGCTGATCATCGGCGGAAGGGACGCCCCGACGCCGGCCGGCGGGAACGGCTGGGTCCTAGAAGGCGGCGTAAGGCTTGTGCTCAAGGACAGCATGGTGATGGGTAACGGAGTGGTCCTTACCTTCGAACCTGAAAGGAAATGACCTCACGCCAACGCCTTTATAATCCTAACCGAATGACAGAATAAGGAGAATCGGTTTTGAAAGTAAGAACGGAGAGCGGGATCAGGGATCTCAGAGCAGTATGGTTCGAAAGCGGAAGCGTAAAGATGATCGACCAGCGGGAACTTCCGCATAAGGTGGAGATAGTCTCTTTTAACGATCACAGAGAAGTCGCGGAGGCCATAAGGAACATGACCACGCGCGGCGCTCCCTCCATAGGGGCCGCCGCCGCTTACGGAATGTGTCTGGCATCCCTTTCCGGGATAGATCCGGACCAGGCGTCAAAAGATCTCAAGGCTGCAAGGCCCACCGCAAACGACCTCTTCTTTGCGGTGGACCATATGTACGGTCTTCTCAAGGGCGGTTCGGATCCGATCGAAGCCGCCGACGATTATGCGGATATGATAGTCAATAAATGTACAAAGATCGGAGAGCACGGTTCGCAGCTCATCAGAAACGGAATGAAGGTCATGACCCACTGTAACGCCGGAGCCCTCGCTACTGTCGATGTCGGCACGGCGCTGGCTCCGATAAGAAGAGCGTGGGCAGACGGCAAAAGGTTCTTTGTATTTGCCTCAGAAACAAGGCCCAGGCTTCAAGGCATGCAGCTTACCGCCTGGGAACTGAATCAGGAGGGGATCAACCACGCCGTGATCCCCGACGGCGCATCCGCCTACTATATGGAAAAAGGCGTGGACATGATAATAACGGGTGCGGACCGCATCACTGCCAACGGCGACTTCGCCAACAAGATAGGGACCTTCGACAAAGCGATCGCCGCTAAGCATTTCGGCATACCTTTCTACGTCGCCGCGCCCGTCTCCACCTTCGATTTCAAAATGAAGGAAGGAAAGGAAATAGAGATAGAGCAGAGGTCCGAGAAAGAGGTCACGGAGGTCTGCGGGATGAGGATAGCTCCCGAAGGGTCTCCTGCCCTTAACCCCGCATTCGACGTGACTCCGGCGGAACTCGTCACCGGCTTCATAACGGAAAGGGGGATACTAAAACCGAAAGATATCAGAAAGGTGATGGACAATGAATGAACAGTTCGCGCGCAACAAGCTGACGGAGGTCTGCAAGCTTCTTTACGACCGGAACCTCACCGTATCGGCGGGAGGCAACATGAGTCTGCGCCTCAACGATAAAGAATTCATCATAACTCCGAGCGGCAGGAACAAAGGCCTGCTCAGGCCCGAGGACATGGTGCTGATGGACGTGAGGGGAAGAGTGCTCTCCGACGGAAAACCGTCCATGGAAAAGAGGTTCCACATCGCACTTTTCAAAGCTGACCCGGATACGGCGGCGGTGATACACTGCCACCCCCTGTACTGCACCGCGCTCGCGGTCAGAGGAGAAAAGATAAGAAGCTCACTTACACCAGAAGGCGTCATCCTGCTTGGCGACGTCCCCATGATCGGCTACTTTACGCCGGGATCAAAGAAACTGGTTGACGCAGTTGCCGAGCACTCGTCATGCAAGGCGATGCTGATGGAAAGACACGGGGCGATAACCCAGGGAAGGACCCTGGAGGAAGCGTTCAACAGGATGGAAGAACTGGAGTTCCAGGCAAGGCTGCAGATACTGGCGGGGAACACGGATGAACTCCCTCCTTCCGAGATAAAGAGACTCTTGAAGATGTGATCGCATGGCAGTACTTGTGACAAAATGGTTCGGAACATTTCTCATAGATGAGAAGAGCGGGAGGATCATTGACAAAAAACTCATGCCGGGTGATCCGGACCTTATCGCGGAGAAGCTCGCATATATGCAGAGAGGCTCCATCCTCGACGAAGAAAGGGAACTTGCCGGGAAGATGCCAAAGGTATTCGTCTCCGACTCCAGGCAGTCGGAGCTTGGAAAGCCTATGTTCTATGACTCCTCGTTCCTTGATCCAATGTCGTTCGGATTCACCGAAGATATCATGCACCGTGCCATGCTGGGTCTCGGAAAGCTGAGAACATCCGAACCCGTTCCGCGGGACAGGAACCTTGTGCATGCGATAAGGGGGCTGGATGATCTCATAGAAAGCTCCAACCTTTTGAACGAAAGGCTTCACGAATGGTACGGGATGCATTTCCCGGAGCTGTCGGACATCGCTAAGGACGATCGTTATGCTTCGCTGATCGGCGAACACGGCGGCCGGGAAAGGATAATCGAAGAACTCGGCCTCGGCATCAGCTCAATAGGGGCCGACCTCGACGACGGCGACCTGAAGGAGATAATGGGCCTCGCCGATGCCCTGATGCGGCTGTACGAGGAGAGGAAAAGAATGGAGGATTATATCGCCGAGATAGCTTCGGAGGCCGCGCCGAACATGTGCGCCCTGGTGGACGCCCCGCTTTCGGCCAGACTCATATCCTTGGCCGGAGGTCTGGGGAGGCTGTCCTCACTGCCTTCTTCCACGATACAGTTGCTGGGCGCCGAGAAGGCCATGTTCAGGCACCTCAGGTCCGGTAAACGGCCTCCGAAGCACGGAGTGATATATCAGCATCCCGATGTGCACCGGTCGCCGTACTGGCAGAGGGGTAAGATAGCCAGAGCCCTTGCCGGGAAGGTGCTGATCGCCGCGAAGATCGACGCTAACAAGGGAGAGTTCAGAGGGGACGCGCTCAAAGAGGGATTCGAATTGCGCCTCAAGGACATCAGAGAACGCTACCCCGAAGCGCCGAAAAGACCGCAGAGCCAGAGTGCGCCGCGGAAAAAACGCGGCAACAAACCCAGACGTTGAGCTGTCCACAAAATATATTAAATACGGCAGGGATAGGGCTCTAATAAAATATTGCCATTATCCGATTTGTTACAGTCCGTCCTATGTTTCGAAGGGTCGGACTGCCTGCCGGCGGCATGAGGAGGGTCAAAAATGTGGGAAATGAAAGAGATCAGAGAGTTGAAGGTCGGAAGGTATGTCAACATTGACGAGTCCCCCTGCAAGATCATATCGATAAGCACGTCAAAACCAGGAAAGCACGGATCCGCAAAAGCGAACATCGAGGCAGCGGACATTTTCACGGGCGCCAAGAAATCCATCAACGCGCCGGTGAGCACAAAAGTACAGGTCCCCCAGATAGACAGAAGGAAAGGACAGGTGCTGTCCATACAGGGCAACGAAGTTCAGATAATGGACCTTGAGACGTTCGAGAACTTCTCCATGGCCATCAATGAGGATCACGAAGGCACCATTGAGGCGGGCGGAGAGGTCATGTACATCGTTGCTATGGGAAGGAACAAACTCCTGTAAGGTGACGCTCGTGCCTTATGGGATATCCTACGCGGGCGCGGAATCGGAATACGACTCCGCCGATGTCTTCATTTTGGGTATCCCTTATGACCGGACCTCAAGTTTCAGACCGGGCGCCAGGGAGGCGCCCTTCCACATAAGAAGATCCTCGTATAATTTCGAGGAGATACATTTCGAGCACGGCCTCGGCCTTCCCCCCCTCAACATATTCGATCAGGGCAACTGCGAAGATCCTTTTCTTCCAGAGGATATGATCGATGAAGTGAAATTCTTCATGGCGCCTGCCATCAACGACGGGAAGTTCACCATTGCGATGGGGGGAGAGCACTCGGTGAACATTCCCATCATGCAGTGCTTCAAGAAAAAAGACGTTGCCCTGATAACAATAGATGCCCATCTTGACTCCCGGGACGAATATCTTGGGACGAGGTACAGCCACGCCTGCGTCACGAGACGCGCCGCGGAGCACCTGGGCATCGATAACGTATTCTCGCTGGGAGTGAGGTCGATCTCCAGGGAAGAGCTGGAAAGGGACGACGTCATCCCTCATGTAACATCCTTTGAGATCAAAGAGAGCGGAATCGAAAAAGCGGTGAGAAAAGCGCTGGACAGCGTAAGGAGCGAACGCGTGTACCTTTCTCTGGACATTGACGGCATCGATCCCGCTTTCGCGCCCGGAACAGGCACTCCGGAGCCCTTCGGTCTTGATCCCATGGATGTGAAGAAGGCAATAAACATCATCGGGGACAGACTGGTAGGTTTTGATGTGACGGAAGTGTGCCCCCCGGCCGATCCGAGCGGCATAACCTCAATACTGGCGGCAAGGCTCATCAAAGAGGTCCTTGCCGTTCACTCAAAAAGTCTTAATTGAAACCCTGGCTCAGATACTCTCTGACCACGCCTTCGTACTTTTCTGCCATCGTTCTTGCGATCTCTTCGTCTTTTGACTCGGAAAGGATCTTGAACGCAGGTTCTTTCCCAGACGGTCTGGCGAGGACCCATCCGTCATCGAACATCACCTTTATGCCGTCGGTGTTGTCCATCCTCTCTCCGGCGCTTTCTTCCGCAATCCGCTCAAGGACATACTTTTTCATTTCGTCGGGGCAGTCGACCTTCCTCTTAACTTTGTAATAAACGGGGAGCTTGGATATCTGGCTCTTGAGCGGCCCTTCCCTTGCGATGCATTCCAGCATCTTTGCGATGGCCATGCAGCCATCCCTGCAGTATTGGTGCTCCGGGAAGATCAGCCCTCCGTCCTCCTCTCCGCCGAACACCGCTCCCGTTTCGATCATCCTTCCGGCGACGGCAGCGGATCCCACCGCTGTGTACTCGATCGACCCGCCAGATCCTTTTACGATATCTTCGACGAGCGATGATGAGCTTACCGGCGTAACGACCGTTCCTTTATCTTTTAAGAGGGCGTGTCTTGACATAAGTGCCAGGCTCTTATCCCCGCTTATGTATCTTCCTTCGCTGGTCGCGAATACGCACCTGCCGGCATCTCCGTCGTGAGCTATCCCTATGTTGGACCTCGTGGCTCTTGTCAGCGAAAGGAGGTCCTTAAGATTCTCTTCGGTCGGTTCGCTCGGATGTCCCGGGGACTCTCCCTGCGGATTGCAGTTGATGGTCACCGTTCTGACATTCAGCTTTTTGAGAAGGAGCGGGGACGTCTCATAAGAGGCGCCGTTCGCACAGTCGAGACAAACTTTCAGTCCCGCCTTCCTTATCATTTCCGCGTCCACCTTAGAGATCACCGCGTTAACATATTCTTCTCCCGCGCTGCTTATTCTATGCATATCCCCGATCGAATTCCAGGGCGCGCATGGTATGTCCTCAGAAAACCGGGCTTCAATCATTTCTTCCTCTTTCCGGCTTGCTTCCGTGCCGTCGGATGAGATGCACCTGATCCCGTTGAACTGCGGGGGGCTGTAGGAGGCGGTGATCATCACTCCGCCGTTCACACTGTCATGAGTTTTGACATAATATTGCAGGGCCGGAGTGGGCAGCACACCCAGGTCCAGGACATCGGCCCCTGCGGCCATTATCCCCGACGATACCGCCATCTTCATCATGTCGGCGGAGATCCTCGTATCCGTGGCAACGGCCACGACGCCTCCCATAACTGCGCCTATGGCCTTTCCCATCCGGAGCGCCAGGTCTGAGGTCATGTCTTCGTTTATGACCCCTCTCACTCCGCCTGTGCCGAAAAGCCTCCCCGACACTCACATCCTCCTTGCGACCAGCAGTATCGAGAGCGTGTCTGCACAATTCTTGCATGTGTCCGCGGCCATCTCCAGTGTGAAAATGAGCTCCCTTACCAGCATTACCGCCCGCGGGTCCATTGGAGAAAGATGGACCTGCTTTATGCAGGAGAAGTACAGTCCGTCGACTATCTTCTCCTGATCATATACCGCCTCTATGTTCCTGACCGTCTCCGTGGATGCGTTGTCCATGTTCTCGACGATCTTCACCAGATGCTTTACGGCCGGTATGAGTTCCTCGGACATCTTCCCGATCTCCAGCCATATATACTCTGGTACAAGGGCATTCGTCTCTTTCAGAAGCTGTATGTGGATCGCACCCTCTTTGCACCAGTTTGCGATCTGGTCCATTTTTCTTATGAAGTGGATCAGATCCTCTCTTTCCTGAACGCTCAGTTCCCCTCCAGAGACGTCGGCGCAGAGTTTATCCTCTATCTTGTCGGCCTCTCTTTCCAGTATCATCAGTCTCTCGATACACTTCATCGCGTTGACCTGGTCGCCCTTTCCCATTGCTGTCAGCGCCAGATTCAGCTCGGTGACCGCGTCCTGGACCACCAGGCCGTGGCTCCTCGAACCCATTCTGACGACTTCTTCCTTCCTCTTGGAAAACCATCCAAGCATTCCCTTCTTATCATTCAAGCTTGATCGCCTCCTCTAATCCTTCTTCCGGTCTTGCGAACACCTTCGTCGCCTTTTTGTTGAACACAAGGTACAGTTTATCGCCTATCGCGGGCACCTCGTCGTTCGATGAAACATTATAGTCTATGTAATCGCTTGTTTCGGCAAGCGTCCTTATTCTCCAATACGTCCCCATGAACACCACTCCGATCACCTTTGCCTTGAGACCGTCGGTCGCCGTATAAACGCTCTCCGGACGGACAGATATGACCACCGGATCTCCCGTATAGAAATCCGATCTGGCCGCTCTTACCGTCTGGCCTCCTCTGAGCCTTACGGCCGTTTTCCCGGTCCTGGTCTTGCCCGATACGGCGCACTCCAGGAGGTTCGTCTCGCCTATGAAATATGCGGCGAACAGCGATCTTGGATTCCTGTACAGATCCAGCGGAGTACCGACCTCCTGGATCCCTCCGGCCCTCATCAGTATTATCCTGTCGGACACAGACATAGCCTCTTCCTGATCGTGTGTCACATGCAGAACGGTTATCCCGAGCTTTTTCACAAGCCTTCTTATCTCATATCTCAGTTCGACGCGGACGCGGGCATCCAGTGCGGAAAGGGGTTCGTCCAGCATGAGCATCTTCGACCCAGACGCCAGCGCCCTTGCGAGCGCGGCCTTCTGCTGCTCTCCGCCCGAGAGCTCGGAGGGGAACATCTTCGCCCTGTCGAACATCTTGACAAGTTCCAGGTTATCCTTTGAGATACGATCGACCTCTTCCTGGGACATGTCCTTGACCCTCGGGCTGTACCCCACATTGTCTTTGATGTTCATGTTGGGGAACAGCGCTATGTTCTGGAACACATATCCCGTGTCCCTGTCTTCAATGGGAACATCGGTTACGTCTTCCCCGTCGACGAAGACCCTCCCCTCGGTAGGCTTCCATATCCCAGATATTACCTTTATCAGCGTTGTCTTGCCGCATCCCGACGGTCCGAGCAAGGTGAGGTATTCGCCTTTGTCTATAGATAGGCTGACGTTCCTGATGGCATAGAAATCCCCGAATTTCATTGATACGTTCTCGAGTTTTATCTTCATCAGTCCAACCTCAGCTCTTCTTCTATTCCTTCCGGAGGTATCTCGAAAACGCTGGCCTTCTCCGGCTGCCAATAGACCATCACTTCATCTCCCGCCTTATAATCGTCGTATTTTCTGTTGGGAAGCTTGGAGGACACCAGCCCGACTCCTTTGGCGTCCACCTCTATGGTGATCGTCGCCCCCTCGTACAGTATCCTTTCGACCTTTCCTGCAAAGAATCCCTGCGGCGTCTCCGGCTCCGGCTTCTCCTCCGTCGGTTTCGGGATCGGCGGGATCCTTGTGCTCCCTATTTTGATCGCCACCGCTACGTCCCCGCCTATGGGGATGTCGGTCCTGCGCGCTTTTATGACGACGCCGTTCTCCAGCTCCACCTCAGATGTCGTCTCGCTGACGGAACGGACCTTTCCCAAGAATATGTTTGACCTTCCTACGAAATTCGCCACGAATGGTGTCTTCGGGTCCTGAAAGACCTCCATCGGCGTACCTACTTGGATTATCTTTCCTTTCCTGATCACCGCTATGCGGTCAGCCATCTCAAGGGCTTCATCCTGATCGTGGGTGACGTGTATGGCAGTGAGCCCCATCTCTTTCACGAGGGACCTCAGCTCCTGCCTGAGCTCAAGTCTGAGTCTGGCGTCCAGCGCCCTTAGGGGCTCGTCGAGAAGCAGTATGTCTGAATTGGACGCAAGCGCTCTCGCAAGGGCAGTCCTCTGCTGCTGGCCTCCGCTGAGCTCGTGCGGATAAGAATCTACCTTATTCTCCATGTGCACCATTTTTATCATGCTTCTGACCAGTTGTTTGGCATCCTCCTCCTCCCACTCTTTGATCTCGGGTGAGAACATCACGTTTCCGTAGACGGTCTTCGGCGGGAACAGGGAATATACCTGTGACAGCATCGCCGCCTTCCTCTCGGTGACCGGCATATTCGTCACATCCGCTCCGCCGAAAAGGATCCTTCCGCCATCCGGCTTAGTTAGGCCGCATATCATTCTGAGGCATGTCGTTTTCCCGGACCCGGTTGGCCCCAGTATGCAAAGGTATTCTCCGTTGTTCACCTTTAGCGACAGTCCGTCGGCGGCCGGAACTCCGCCATAGTCCTTGGACAACCCGTCCAGAACGATCTCAGGCATGGTGACCACCTCTGTTGACCGCCATCCTTATGATGAACATGAACACGAAACATATAGCTATGAGGATTATCGAACAGAATGCCGCTTCGGAATAATTCTGCACATTGATCAGATCCATGATGTAGACCGGCACCGTCTTCACAGAGTTGCTTATGGCGATTGTCGCTCCCGTCTCCCCCAGACTTCTGGTGAACGCAAGCACCGCGCCCGCTATTATCGATGACTTTATGATAGGCACCAATACTTTGGAGAACGCCTGGAACGGCTTTGCCCCAAGCGTCATAGCCACCTCCTCGTACGAAGCGTCCACCTCTTCGACGGCGCCGGTGATGTTCCTCACCACAAGGGGGAAAGTGAACGCTATGTGCCCCATTATCACCATCAGCAGACCCAGCGAACCGCCCGAATAAATGCTGCCCCAGAACAGTGCCAGCGAGAAGCCGAGCGCTGTCGTGGGGATTATGAGGGGCACGTTTACCAGGCTGTCCAGGATCTTGCCGAACTTAGTATTCCTTTTCCTTGCGATGTACAGCGCGACGGGGATTCCGAACACGATATCGAAAATCACGGCGACCCCGGCGATGAAGAACGATATCCCGATCGAGTACAGTAGCATGCCGTAGTCGATGTCGGCCATAGGCTGCGTCATATAAGTGAATATGTAGAAAGTGGGAAGAAGAACGATCACCGCAAGGAAGGCGATAGAGAATGCATCTTTGAGCTTCGGCACCGTCCCTCTGCTTATCATCCTCCCGAAGTCGGGCCACACTCTTTTTATCGGTATCTTGAACCTCATGATCAATACTTTGACGACCACCAGCAGAAGAAGCGCCAGTATTATCATCAGAACGCTGATCAGTATCATCGGGCCCATTGCGGCGTCAGTGCCGAAATCCGCTTTCATGAATGCTATGAAGGTCGGTCCTGTGAAGAACGAGTCGCCGACGCCCATCATCTTCAGGGCGATGTACGTTCCTCCCGTTTCAGAAAGCGACCTGGCAAAACAAAGGATCGTGCCCGTCACCAGTCCGGCGCGGAAAAGGGGGAGGGTTATCGTCCTCACGGCGGTGAACCTTGACGCCGAGAGGGTCATTGCGGCCGTTTCGTAATTGGGCTCTATCTGCTCCAGGATGGCGGACAGAGACCTTACCATGTAAGGATATGTGAATATTATATGTAGAAGGATCAGCATGATGTACGGGGACATCACGAGCCCCAGCCCGGGTATGCTTATTCCATTGGGGGCCCCCCAGAACATCACCACGGATATGCCGAGGACCGCCGTGGGGAATGCCAGAGGCATATCCATAAGCGTGTCGAGGTATTTCTTCCCCTTGAACTGTTTCCTCACAAAGATCCAGGCCATGGGTATGCCCACGATGATATCGATCACCGTCACGATCCCGGCTATGCTGAATGAGTTCCACAGAGCGCCTTTTATCGTGGAGATCATCGACGGGTCGTCGAACACATCGCTGACCGTCCCCCATTCGGTGAACATCCTGAATACGACGTAGATGGACGGGATTATTATAATTATAAGAAAAACTAAACAGACAAAGGAGAACCACGCTTTCCTCGACCTTTCGTTATTGGAGATGTCGTTTATCCATTTGAAAAGGGACATGTGGGAAGCACCTTCTTTGATGTGTTATCATCAAAACACGATATCAAAGGATAGATATGCTCACAACGTTGTTCCCGCGGAGCACGACCGTGCCCAAACGCCTCTGTTCCTCACCGGCGACATTGTTCTCTACGGTCTCGTCCAGTACCATGTTCATGTACTCGTCGAAACCGGTGAATTTGCCTTCCAATACCCTCCCGTCCTTGAGAAGGAGTGAGACGCGTTTGTCCAACGATTTTTCCAACAGCGTTTGCGGCATTACCATATTATCGGGCTGACCATAAGGTGTTTGATTAAAAGCTTTTTCCTATTGGAGAAGGGGCGCCGTTGATCCTGCGGTTTGACTTAGCCCTGTGCGGCCGCCATCATTAAAAAATTGGCGCTTGTGCCCTTGCTGTGCCGGGATATCACTGATCGGGGCCGATGTTCTTGGCCTGAGACTCTATCCACTTTTTTATGTCGGAGACCCTTGTGCTCCCTATTCCGAAATACTCGGAGAATTTCTTCGTCGTGGTCAGTTCCAGCGTCTGCCCTGTCCTTTTCCCCGATACGAAATCCATCTCTATCAGCGCGCGGACGTCGTCGTATGTCCTGACGCCGCGCGTTTTGAACAGTTCCGACTGCAGGACAGGCTGATTATAGGCGATGGTGCTGAGGGTGCGCATCATCCCTCCGGTCATCTCTGCCTTTGCGAACTGTCCGGTGAAATCGGCGTACTCTGTTCTGAGCATCATCTTGTATTCGTTTCCGATCTTGGCGATCATTATCGCCGAGTTCCGATCATCATACTCTTTCCTGAGGTCCTTCAAAGCGTACCTTATCTTTTCCTCCGGGAGTCCGGTCTTCTCGGCTATGCCGGAAACGCTGATCTTTTCGGCGCTGGAGAAGAGTGCCGCCTCGACCGCGCCCTTCTCATCCACCTCAGTTCACCGCCTCTGCTTCTTCCTGGTCCTCTTTGCTTTCCAGCGTCGTCGGTATCCCCGGCACTTTCATCTCTATGGTGATCACGCCTCTCGGCAGCGATGCCTGGGATATCTCCAGTCTTCCGTCCCTTACGAGGTGAAGGACCGCGATGAATATCCTCAGATTCGCCATTATGTCCCTTGTGTAAAGCTCGTCGATCTGCATCGGACCGGCGCCGAGCCTGACTATCCTTTCCCAGACGAACTCCACATCCTGCTTATCGTCCTCATCATGGGCCTTGTTGTCGAATTTCTTCGGTATCCTGTCCTCAAGTCCTATCCTGACCCTTTCCCTCTCGAGGTAGATGTCCATCTCCTCTCTCGCTTCCTCGAACGCGTCAAGCAGTTCATACATCGTCACCGGGCGGACCGGATCCCTGCTGTATGCGTGCCTGAACGAAACTTCTGGCACTATGAGCGACTCGTCCTCGTCCTCAAAGGAGAAATCGAAGAATTCCTCTTCAAAGGGCTCGTCCGATTTGGAACAGGTCGCCTCCGACTGCAGTCTCAGGATCCTCCATGCCATCAGCATGAGCTTTCCAGCCACGATCATATCGAATCTGTTCTCGTTCACCTTTTTCGAATATAATTTGACGAATTCTCTGAGATCTATCTCCCAGGGGTCTATCCCGTTCTCCAGGACCAGGCTGAAAGCCGCCCTTATCGACTCGTCGACAGGGTCGTTCAGTCTCTCTCCGGAGCCGGCCTTCCCGAGTATGTCCATATACCCGTTTATCCTGACATACGCATCGCTGTCCTCCGCCAGGGCCTTATGGAACAACAAGTGCTGTTCCATATCTTCTTTCTTCATTGTTTCATCCATTTGCATCCCATCCATCTTTTTTAAGTTTCCGTTTCCTGTTTTCTAAGAATTTCTTCTTCGTATCTTGATACCTCTGCGAGGTCCGGCTGCATTATGACCTTGCTTATGCCGGACGGCGGCCTAGTCACCCCGATCAGGTGATCGGCCGTTGCCAGTGTCACTTTCCTTAAGGACACCTGTATGAACTGAGCCCTGCCCGAGCTCTCTTTGATCCTCTTCGCCACCATCTCCGCGTTCACCGAATCCAGGAACATGTCCACTTCGTCCAGCACGTAGAACGGCGACGGCTGATATTCTTGGATCGCGAAGATGAACGCCAGCGCCGTCAGGGACTTCTCTCCTCCGGAGAGCGCTTCCAGTCTCAGCAGCTTGCCGTTCTTGGGCTTTGCGTTTATCGTCAGCCCTCCCAGGAAGGGGTCGTCCTCGTTCTCAAGGCCCATGAACGCTTCCCCTCCGCCGGAGAGTTGCTCGTATATCTGCTTGAAGTTCTTGTTCACCGCGTCATAGGACTGCATGAACAGCCCCTTCTTCTGCGAGTTCAGGGAATCGGTTAGATCGCTGAGCTCCTTTATCTGATTCTTGAGTTTTCCGATGTCGGCCATCAGGCCGTCGTACCTGGTCTTGCGTTCTTCGTAATCTTCGATCGCGCGGAGGTTCACGTTGCCTATCCTGGAAAGGATACCTTCGCAAGACCTTATGGTGCGTTTTATCTCCTCTTCCGAAGGAATGGGGAGTTCCACCTGTATCCTTATCTCCGCCATCTCCGCCTTTATCTGGGCCAGGTTCTCTTTGGCGATGTTGACCTGAGCTTCGTTGGACAGTTTCATCCCGTCCTTGACCTCTATCTTATCCTGAACGGAGTCCTTTTCGCTGTTCAGTTTGAATCCTTTTTCCACCAGGGCGTCCTTCTCGTCCCTCAGCCCTTCTATGCCCTTTTCCATCTCGCTCTCGATCCTTCTGAGGGCATCAAGCTCGATGGTTATCCTCTCTATCTCTTTCTCGTGGGCGGTTATTTGTTCTCTGCTTTCCCCGATCTTCTTTTCAGCGGACCTCATCTGCTTTTCAAGGGATTCGCGCTGCTTGTTGAGACCCGATATCTCCGTCTCAAGAGAATTCTTCTGCGAGCGCAGGTCCGATACCTCGTTCGAAAGCCCGTATACGCTGTCCCTTACTCTCTGTATCCTTTCCTGCATCTCCGCCGGAGCGATCGCCGTGATCCTTTCTCTGACGGCTGTCCTTTCATCCCTCAGCGCGGCCAGGGAGGCGGATATCTTGTCCAGATTCAATTTAAGATCTGATTGCTGCTTCTCCGCAGCGCCGCACTCGTTCTTCTTTGCCGTAAGCTCATCCGCAAGCTGCTGCCTGGACCTCTTCAGCTCGGATATCTTCGCCGTGAGCTGTCCGATCTGTGCCTGGGCGCCCATGCCTGCGCTGGACAGTTTCCTCATCTCGTCGTCCATAGCGCGGATGCTGTCCCGCAGTTCTTTCAGTTTGGATCTGAGGTGGTCCATCGAATCGTTGGCCGCCCTCAGTTTTGAACTTACTTCGTCGAGCTTAGATTCCGACGCCGCGCCGAATTTCAGCACGCTCTGCGGGCTCAGAGTTCCGCCTGTCATCGCGCCCGATGCTTCAAGGAGCTCCCCGCTCTTGGTAACCAGCCTGACGCCTCCCATGAGCGTTCTCGCTTCCGCTATCGTATTGACCACCATGGTATCCTGGAACACATACCAGAACACGTCCGTGTATTTCTGATCGAAATCAATGAGGTCAGTGGCGTATCCTTCCGTCTGCTTGACGGTCATTATCGCCTTAGCCCTGGGCTTGCCGCTCATCATCTTGTTCAACGGCAGGAACGTCACCCTGCCCAGCTTCTCCTTTTTGAGATATGATATGCAGTCTGATGCCACCTGGTCGTCGCTGACGACGATGGCCCTCATCTTCCCTCCGGCGGCCACCGACAGGGCCGTCTCGTAACCCGGCTGGACAGTGGCAAGCTCCTGGACAGTTCCGTGGATTCCGGTCGCCATGCCTTTATTCCTGAGCTCGATTATCGCATCGGTCGCTTCGTCCCCTTTGTTGATCCTGTTGGAGACCTTCTTTTCGGCCATGAGCTCGCTGTACTGGGAATCCAATCTTCTGATCGCCTCCTTGAGCTCCGACTCCTGCTTTTCCAGCTCGGCCTCTCTCCTCTTGGCTTCGATTATCTTTTTAGATATCTCATCGGTCCCGCCCATCGGACCGGCTTCCTGCTTCACCTCTTTCAGGTTCCACTCCGCATCTTTGATATCGAAATCGGCGGATTGGAGCCTTTCGTCAAGCGCGGCCTTGGATCTTTTGAGCTCTTCCGCTATTGCCAAAGCTTTGGCTGCGGCAATCCCCGCTTCGTGTTCCGCCTCTTCGTTTGAATCGATGAGAGCCTCCAGTTCATTGAGCCTGTTCTGGAGTTTTGTATGCTCCCCTCCGTGTTTGGACATCTCCTCGCTGATCTTTGCGTCTTCCGTCTTTGCGGCGGCCAGTTCCTTTTCGCGGCCTTCGAGCTGTTCGGCGACGGCTGAAAGCGATGCCGACAGACCCTTGTGCTCGTCCAGGATCTCTCCCAGGGATCTTTCGAGCCCTTCTTTGACCGACTCCTGATCTTCAATGTCCTCTTCGGCGCGCTCGGCGCGGTCCTTCTCCATTGCCATGTCGATCTTGGCCTTCTCTATCTTGCCCTTGATCTCTTTGTACTCCGGCCCGACACGGTCCTCTATCTCTTTCTCTTTCGCTTTGACGGCTATCTCGTTCTCTGCGTATTCCCTCTTCAGCGATTCCTTCTTCTCGTTCAATTTCTGGATCTCGTTAATGATCGAGGCTATCTGCTCGGCCAGTCCTTCCAGCTTTGCCTCCTCTATCTGCATCTGCCTGTGGACGGATTGCGCTTTTGCCATCTCTAAAAGGCCCTGGGTCTGGATGTACTTCTTCGCATCTTCCTTGTCCTTCTCCAGTTTCTCGATCTGCTTCTCCAGTTCTTCGACGACGATCTTGATCCTTTCCATGTTGAGTTCTGCTTCCTGACGCTCCCCTCTCGCTTTCTCTATGTCTGCGTCGTAGCTTGCTATCCCGGATATCGCGTCCAGGACCCTCCTTCTCTCCATGTTGCCCATCTGCACGATCCTTGTGACGTCTCCCTGCTGCACCATGTTGTAGCCGTCGGCGCTTATCCTCGCCTTGGTGAGGAGACCGTCGAACTCAGTCAGCGACGATTTTCTGTCGTTGATGTAAAAGTACGAAACGTAATCCTTCCCGTCGTCCGTTATCTTGACGTGCCTGGTGAGACGGACGACGTCGTCGTCCCAAGGCATCATTCTGTCCGAGTTGTCGAATACTAGGGAAACTTTCATGAATCCCGCCTTGCCCTTCGACTTCCCGCCGTCGAATATCAGGTCGGTGAGTTTTCCGGCCCTTATGGCCTTGGAGCTCTTAGGTCCGAGCACAAAAAGGATCGCATCCGTGATGTTCGATTTCCCGGAGCCATTCGGTCCCGTGACTGCCATGTAGCCTTCCATCAGAGGTATCATAAGTTTCCCTCCGAATGATTTGAAGTTCTCTAGTTCTACTTGCTTCAAGTACACGTCATTGACCCCTTTTCAAAGGGCAAACGCAAGCTTTACACTCCGAATGCATCCCATTGTTCGCGCACGAACGAAATATAATAACGCAAGCGCGATATTTAAATACAACCCAGGAAAAGCCCGCTGATGTCCTCCTGGACTCATGGTTTGAGGTGCGCGGCTTGTTTTATTTCATTCTGAACTTTCTTTGGCAGCGAGTCAAAAAGGATCGCATAAGACTTGTCGATCATGTCCCGAAGGACATCCTCTGGCACAGAGCCGTCGAGGTAGAGGGAGTTCCAATGGTCTTTGTTCATATAGTATCCTGCCGTGATGTCCTCATATTGTCCGCGAAGAAGAAGTCCTTCCGCGGGCACCAGTTTCAACGTTATTATCGGTCTGCCCGTGCCGTCGTTGCCCTGCATTGCGAACATTTTACCGCCGACTGTGTACCTTATCGCTCCCCATTCCTCTTTGAGCTCCTTTGCCGCGCCTTTTTTCGACACGCAGTACTCTTCTAACCACGGATAGCCCATGAACCTGTCCCCCGTCATCGCTTGGCTTTGCCGCGCTCCGCCTCGCACTCCAACACGAACTCGATGGGCATCATCGATTTTTCGGAGACCTCTTGCGGGGTCATGCCGGACGCGAGCAACCTCTTGACCACTTCATCCATCGGCTCCGATACTTCGACCACATGGCCGTCGGGGTCGAGGAAACGGACGGTACGCTGCCCCCATGGCGCCTCGGTGAGCGGCTGGAACCCTCTGACCTCGGTGTTCTTTTGCAACCCCGCGACGAAGTCGTCGAATCTGCTCTCCTCGAAATAAAGTTCGAAACAGCGTGCGGTGTTTTTATCCGGAACGAGGCTGTCTTTTGTCTGCTCTTTCCACGTGTCCCGTGCCATCATAGCGAAACCGCCCATGACGACATATGCGCCCAGATCCAGCGATATTGTCTCGCTTAGGACGTCTTTGTAAAAATTCTTGCTCTTCTCTATGTCTGCGACGATGATCATTGGGCTGTGAAACTTCATAATGGACTCACTTGCTGAGCCAGGGCGAGAATCGTATATATATCTAATCTCGCGCCAGTTTCCCCTCCCTCACTCCGTATTGCTTATCCTCCGCAGGAGTTCCGGCATGTCGGCCACCGACCCTATGACATGCGTTGGCTTTGTTTCCATATCCTCGAGGTCGGACGCCTTGGCCTCGCCGGTGAGCACCAGAACGGAGGCGATACCGGCATTGGATGCCATCTTCATGTCCGTATACAACCGGTCGCCTATCATCATTGTATTGTTCTTCTCGACTCCCATCTCGCCTGCGGCCATCTCCAGCATCAGCCCGCTCGGCTTGCCGATGATCACTGGGGTTGTTCCTGTGAGGTAAGAGAGCATACGGATGAACTGCCCTATATCCACGTCATACGAATCCTCCGTCGGGCACAGGTCGTCCGGGTGGGTGGCTATCAGTTCGGCGCCGTTCATTATGTGGTGATATGCCTTGTTGATCTTGTCAAAGGTGATGGTCCTGTCGAAAGTCAGAAGGACTATGTCCGGGTCTTCATCATCGCTTGCGATCCCGAGATCCTCTATCTCTTTGGCCACATCCGGGGCCGCAATAACGAACGCCCTCTTTCCGGCCCTCCTTTCCCTGATGAATCTGGCCGTGGCTATGGTCGAAGTGAGGATGCGCTCTTTGCCGATGCCGAATCCCATCGACCTCAGCTTATCGAAATAGTATTCCCTCGTATGCGAAGAATTGTTGGTCAGAAAGACGAACGGTATCTTCTCTTCGGTGAGGAATTCTGTGAACTCTTTTGCTCCGGGTATGACGTCTCCGCCTTTGTAGATGGTACCGTCCATGTCTATCATCAGCCCGGAAGGTCTCAACTCATCCCTCCAGGTACTCTTCCCTCAGGATCCTCATTGTTGTCCTGAGCGCGTCTCTGGACTCTCTGCTGTATATGCAGGCCGCAGGATGATATGTCGGTATGAACAGAACATCTTTCCCCATGATCTTTATCGACATCTTCGTGTTCGCTATGGCGGACATCTTTCCTTCATAGCCTAAAAGGTCGCGGCACGCCGATTTCCCCAGACCGATGATGACCTTCCTCCCCGATAATTCGTGATCCAGGAACGGGCGGCATGCCTCCATCTCCTCTTTCGTCGGGTCCCTGTTGTCAGGAGGGCGGCACTTGACCGTGTTGGTGATCATCACTTTCGATCGGTCCACTCCTTCCTCTTCCATTATCGCGTCCAGAAGCTTTCCCGACCTCCCCACGAATGGTCTCCCGAGAATGTCCTCCCTCTCCCCGGGGGCCTCGCCTACGAACACCACGGGAGAATTCAGATCTCCGCTCGGGAGGACGATCTTCGTGCGGAGCTCGCAAAGCCCGCACAATCTGCAGTCAGGGTCTGGTCTCATTTCCTTCCCTTCACGATTTCTGAACCCTTTACAAGGGATATTAGCGAAACCCCTATCTTTTCCAGGCTCTCTTTCCCGCCGCCTTCTCTGTCCACCACGGTCAGTACGTCGCTGACGGCCGCACCGCTCTCCCTCAGGAGAGATATGGCCTTGATGCTGGAACCTGCGGTGGTTATCACATCCTCCACCACGAGCACCCTGTCCCCCGGCTCAATATCCCCTTCTATCAGCTCCTTTGTGCCGTGGTCCTTCTGCTCCTTCCTGACCATGACATACGGGATGCCGGTCGCCATTGAGAGTGCGGCCGCCAGCGGTATGGATCCGAGGACCACCCCGGCTATTCTGTCAGGACGCAGGTTCTCGGTCTGCAACTTCTCAGCCATGAGCTGGGATATCAGATAGAGCACTTTCGGGTTAGTGCTCGCTTTCTTTATGTTAATGTAGTAATCGCTCTTCGCTCCGGACGCCAGCGTGAACTCCCCGTACTGAAGCGCCCCGCATTCCTCAAGTGCTCTTGAAATCTCGCTCATCTTATCACCAGGGTTCCTTCTTGAAACCGAGTTTATATCCTATTATATTAACGCCTCTGTGTATGACGAACATAAGTGCCAGTATGAATATCAACGCCGCTATGTGCCAACCTTCGATGAACATCGAGTACACCCAACCGGGGAAGAACACGGCCGTTACCAGAAAGGCTCCGAACACGAAATCATACTGATCCAGCACGGGCGCTTTCTGGCCTCTTTCCATTCCGAGCCTTCTTTTTATGAACGCCCCCATAAGATCCCCCAGTATGGCTCCGAATGAAAGACAGAACAATATCCCGACGTTGCCCCAGAATGACCCGAAACCCCAGTAGTTCTCCGAATCCCACAGGGACGCGGCGGCGATCATTATAAGTCCGATGAGGACGCCTGCGAAGCCTCCTCCGAACAGGCCCCTCCAGGTCTTTCCGTCTCCGAGTATCCTCTTCCCTCTCCACATCCTTCCGAAGTCGATCTTCGCGCCGCCGCCCACGGCAGCGGCCGCTGAATTGGGGAGCATTGCGGGTATGAACAGCCACAGGCCGTTGAGCATTATCAGAATAACTTCGGCGATATCCATCGGTCTCTCGGACGCTGATTGCGGATTGACCGTATAAGCTTTCGGAGAACCTTTTACAAAAAAACCCCTGTGCCATCCATAGATCGGTGCGTCTGCGGCTTCGATGAAACAATTAGGCTGACTGTATTCAGCAAAGATATATACCCCCATACCAATCGGAAAGGCAAGAATAACATGCCGATCGAATCTTTCTACGAAATGCTGGTCATAGATACTCCTGAAAAGGCGCGAAAGTTAGTGGAAGCTTTCGAAGCCGCGGAACAGAGAGGACCCTATGTACCCAAACACGATGTGATGAAAGAACTCGAAGAGGACGAAAGGATCATGAAAGAGATCTTAGAGAAACGCAGATCAGAGAAGAACAAGGAGAGTTCCCAGTGAGTCGTTTCTTCAACAGACTTCGCACTCTGATCTCAGAGATGAGTGAAAGCGAACTCCGCTCCCTTTTATCTTCATTCAGGTGCTCGGCTGAACCGGCCGCCGAGAACTTCCTGAACAGGATTGCGGTCATGCATGAGAAAAATGGTATTTCCAGAACATATCTGTTTCTGGAAGAAACCGACCCCGGCGTAGACATTATCAAAGGGTTCTTCACACTGGCGGTCAAATGCCTTGCGGTTGATGAACATCACAGCATCCCGGAAGACGTACTCATGCAGATGAACATCGACCGCGGGGTTGCGCAGGCGTATCTCTTAGGGCAGTTGGCAAAAGCGGACGGCACGGAGAAAGGATTCGGGAGAGAGATGATTGAACGCGCCTTTGACATATTCTCCAAAGGAAATGAGATGTTCGGGTGCAAGGTGATACGCTTAGACTGCAAAGACAGATTAAAAGAATATTATGAGTCCTGCGGATTTACCTTGACGGGAAAAAACCACAACGGGACCCTGAATCAAATGGTAGCCATTATTTGATCCCTCTGACCACGGAGCACGGCATTTTTGATGTCTGAGATGTGTATTTTTGAATCCCTTTCAGGAAAATAAATAACTCCTTTAGCGTATGCTTAGGTATGCTAATCTTGGACAGTTCGGCGCTTTTTTCGATGGAAGGGTTGCCCGATGAGGAGTTCCTATGTCCTCCCGGCGTCGTCGACGAGCTTGCTAAGCATGACGACAGGAGGATAGATCTTTGGGGGGACCTCCTCAGGATCTCCGACTGCACAAAGGAATCTGTCGAAAAGGTGACCGAAATCGCCAGAAAAAGCGGCGACCTCGGGAGGCTGTCGCCCGTTGACATCACTGTGCTGGCTCTTGCGCTTGACACCGGAGGGGCCATACTTACAGACGACTATTCCATCCAGAACGTGTCCCGCATCATGGGGATCCCTTTCAGGCCGGTCGGGATGGCCGCGATAAAGAAAGTGGAAAAATGGAACTACCGGTGCATAGGGTGCGGAAAGTGGTTCAAAGAAAAGATCGACGAGTGCCCGATCTGCGGCTCCGGGATGAAAGCGCACAGAAAACGATGATCATGGGAATATGCGCTTGCACCTGATGAGGTTGCCCATGCGCCTTGTGCCGAGGATGCTCATGCATATCTCTGTCCTCCTGTCGGATCCGAAGGCCAATACGTCCGCGAGTCTTTTGTTGCTCGTGGCGATCCTGAGAGGCTTGCGGAATATCCTCATGCATTCATTCTGATAATCCGTCAGACTGCGGTCGTTGATGATATTATCTCCGGCGACCTCGCCGCAGACCTTTCCCGCGATTAGGGCAAGCGGCAACCCCCCGCCGTTGACGGGTATCACCTGGCCGGCGGCGTCTCCGACGATCATGCCGTTGCCGGACACCAGCCCGGGCAGCATTCCCCTGCTCGGGACGTATTTGCCTTCGAGCCTTGTTATGACATTGAAGTCATGCTTCTCCCTGAACTTCTCGAAATGTTCGCTTACCGTTCCGGGCGCAAATTTAGGGGATAGTCCCACACCGACATTCGCCTGACCTTTCTTAGGGATTATCCAGCCGTATGCTCCCGGCGCGATCCCGCCGAAGAACATCTGAACATACGGTTCAAAATCGCCTTTCGCCTGGGCGGTGACCGCCGGGTACGGGTCGCTGTTCTTCGGAAGGCCGAAGGCCTTAGCGACCTTTGAACCAGGGCCGTCCGCACCGATGATCACGTCATATTCTATTTCGCCTGAGGACGTCAGCGCCTTTCCTCCCTGTGTCTTCTTGAAAAGACAGCCGGTGATCAGTTCCGCACCTTCCTTCTCCGCCTCGGACACGAGGTGTTTGTCAAAAGCGTCCCTGTCCGTTGTGTACCCGCTGAAATCCAGAAGCCTTTCCTTCCCTTTTGGATCTATGAGCTTTATCCCTTCGATCTCCCTTGATCTAAGATTCTTCGGCATATCGAACAGAGAGGCTATGTCCCCCGCATTCGGGAACATTTTGATTATCTCCTCATTAGAGGGCATCATCTCGCCGCACCTTACCGGAACGCCGACCTCCGGCCTCCTTTCAATCATGATCACCCTCGCCCCTTTTGCGGCGGCATATTTTGCCGCCGTCGCTCCTGCGGGTCCGGACCCTACGACCAGAATATCCGTTCTCATCCGGCGATCACCTGTTGCGGTCCACGATAAAATTTGAAAGACCGATCAGGGATCTTTTGTACGGGGAGTCGTCAATACCGTCGAGGAAAGGTATCGAGGCCTTTGCGATGCTTTTCGCTTTTTCAAAGCATCTCGGTACGGCGTCGGTCTTCTTTATCAGCGCTATCGCCTCGGACACTTCCGACCACTCCAGCTCCCTTTTACTGAACAGCTCCTTTACCGCGCCGCCGTGGACTGGGTCCTGCATTGCATATATCGTAGGAAGCGTCGGCTTCCCTTCCATTATGTCGCTGCCGATCCTTTTCCCCGTCTTTCCTTCGTCGCCGGTCACATCCAGAATGTCGTCCACGATCTGGAATGCCATGCCTGTACGGAAGGCGAACTCTCCTGTGTTGTAGATCGTTTCGCCGTCAACCCCTGCCAGGAACGCGCCTATCTTCGCGCCGCACTCTATCAGCTTTGCGGTCTTCCCTTCGATTATTTTCATGTATTCTTCTTCTGTCGCCCCGACGCTGTGCTCGAGATCCTTCTGTTCAAATTCGCCGGCACCCATCGCGGCGGATGCTTCGACTATGTAGTCCACAACCTCCGGGGACGCCGTGCCGATGAGCCTATATCCGGTGGCGAACATGAAATCGCCCGCAATGATAGATTTTCCAACAGAATACTTCTTGTATGCGGCCTGAGCCCCTCTTCTGAGGTCGCCGCGGTCGTTGATGTCATCATGGATGAGTGTGGCGTTGTGGATTATCTCGATGGCGGTCGCGACGTCTATCGCTTTTCTGATCTCCTTTCCGCCGCATGCGCGGTGCGAGAGCAGACACATGGACGGCCTTATCCTCTTACCGTTCGAACCTAGGACATATCTGCATATCTCGGTGAGTTCCTGGTTTTTGGACCTTACGGTATCCATCATAAGTCTCTCTACTTTTTCCAGATCCTCAGAGATAGAAGAATGCCAGAGCTCATCCATTGGTTCGGGGATGTTAAGTATCTACTTAACTGTTTTCTACCTGGTTCTTCCGCCGTCGGCGGGCGAGACGCACATGATCCTATCCGCCGGTCATGTATTCTGGCGAGCGGGAATTCCGGATTGCGCTTATTCGAATGTTTCTCTTCCGGATGCAAAAATTGACTCGGCATTTCACTGCCCGATTAATAAGAGAGTTTGGTTACACCGTGTGGAACGCGCGCCGCGTGTTACCTGCCATAAAGGAAAAATAAAGGGATTGGGAAAGGGTTTTAACTTAGCAGTGCCGACGCCGCCTCTGCGCAGAAGTCCATGATAAGCTGAGGATATACACCAAGTATGAGGACAAATGCCAGACAGAACGCGATTGCCGCCGTGAACGTCTTCGGTATCTTGATCCTCTCGGTCGTTTCCCCTATGTCGATGAACATGGTCCTCACTACCCTCGTGTAATAGTACAGAGAGATCGCGGAGTTCAGTATCGCGATGAACGCGAGCCATATCCATTGGGTCATCACACCGTTATCATATATGGCTGACGAGAACAGGAATAACTTTCCTGTGAATCCCGCCGTAAAGGGTATGCCAGCCAGAGCGAAGAGGAACAGCATCATTGCAGCAGCAATGAAAGGTGCCCTCTTGGACAAACCGCGGTAGTCTGAGATCTTCTCTCCTATTCCAACTGTTATCAGCGCGCCCACCACCAAGAACGCTCCGCCTTTCATGAACACATGTGCGAACATGTAGAACAGACCGGAGGACAGTGCGTAATCGGTCGCGACCGCCATCACTATGAGGATGTAACCTGCTTGAGCTATGCTAGAGTATGCGAGCATCCTCTTGATATTATTCTGAGCTATCGCTACGACGTTTCCGACCGTCATCGTGATCGCCGCGATTATCGCGAACATGTACTGAACTTCTATCATGTCGAAGTTCACCGCGTTTGCGATGACGAATATCACCAGGAAGATCTTGAACAGCGCCACGAAACCGACTTTCTTCGATCCGGTCCCGAGGAACATCGACACCGGCGTCGCCGCTCCCTCGTACACATCCGGCGCCCACATATGGAAGGGGACCGCCGCGATCTTGAATCCGAAGCCCGCGACCATCGTTATCACAGCAATGCCGAACGCCCAGCTTAATTCTCCTTGCGCAACAAGCTCAAGTGCGATCTCCGATATGTTGGTGGTCCCGGCAATGCCGTAGAGCATTGACAGACCATATAGTGTCAGGGCTGTCGACATCCCGCCGATGATGACGTATTTGACGGCCGCTTCTGCCGCTCTCGGGTCGCTCCTCTTCATTGCCACCAGTACGTAAGAGGCAATACTTGCCAGCTCGACCCCGATGAAGATCGTTATCAGATCATTCGCGGTGGCGACGAACATCATCCCGACCACCGCCGCAAGCAGCAGCGAGTTGAATGCGCCATAGTGCATCCTGGTCGTCTCACTGCTCGATACGGTGACCAAAGCGGTGAGGAACGCCACTACCTGGAACAGCAGTATCATCACGCCGGCGAACGTGTCGTAAGTGAATAGCGTATAGAGTGTCGGGTCTGCGATGGAATCGGGATATAGTCCTTCATATCCACCGGCCATCATCAGTAGGTTGAAGAATGCCGATATCAGGATCACTGCTATGGTGACTATCGTCACAACATCCTTTCTCTTCGTGCCGAAGAACACCGCCGGCATTATCAGCGCGCCTATCATCAGGATGATCATGGGCGCCAGTGGGGCGAAATCCCCGAATATTGTTGTTACTATGGTACTGTCTATCACTCAGACCACCTCCAGCCAGGGGATAGTGGGCAAATAGCCTTTGATGAAACCAAGGGCGAGGTCCGGCCACAGGCCGAACAGCGCTATGAGCGCACATGTGGCGCCGAGCGCTATCACTTCCGGCCTGTTCAGATCATGTATGTGTGAGAGGTCGATCTTGGTGGTAAGCCTTCCGAACATGCTTCTCTGTATCGCCCACAAATAGTAGCCGGCGGTCAGCAGCAGCGTGATCAAACAGAATGCGACCAGCCACAGCATGTCCGGGTGTGCGTAGTTATAGAAGGAGAATATTATCCCGAACTCCGCCACGAACCCGACAAGGCCCGGAAGGCCCAGAGATGCCAAGAAACCGAACATCATGAACCCTGCCAACAGCGGCAGCTTTCCGGCGATGCCGCCGAGCAGAGGTATCTCTCTTGTCCCTATACTGTGGCCAGCGGCTCCGCAGACCATGAACAGCACTGCCGAGATCAGACCATGCGCGAACATCTGGAAGACTGCGAACTGTACCCCTATGTCGGAAAGACACGCGATGGCGATCATGACCATACCCATATGACTGATCGACGAGAATGCGACCATTTTTTTGAGATCCTTCTGAGCAATGCAGGCATATGCGCCATATATCATCGCAAGGATACCAATGAATACCATCATCGGCTGCCAGGAAACCGCGCCATCTGGAAGCACCTCCAGACAGATCCGGATTATACCATAGGAACCCATCTTAAGCATGACTCCTGCCAAGAGCACCGACCCTGCGGTCGGCGCCTCGGTGTGCGCGTCGGGCAGCCACGTGTGGAAGGGCACGATCGGCATTTTCACGGCGAACCCGAAGAACAGCAAACCGAAGACCAGAGTTTGGAAGATGGGGCTGATGGTCCCGGCGATTATTCCATTGGCTATTCCATCCTTCACCGCAGCGAATGAGAAGTCCGCCAAGCCGCTACTGCCGGCCGCTCCGAACACGAGGGCAAAGATACCGATCAGCATGACCAGGCTTGCCACGTGTGTGTAGATGAAGAACTTGATAGCGGCGTAGTGCCTTCTCGGGCCTCCGAACCACGATATCATGAAATACATCGGGACCAGGGTCACTTCCCACATTATGAAGAAGAGGAAGTAATCTCCGGCCATGTACACACCCATCAGCCCCACTTCCATTGCCAAGAGTAAGGCAAAGAAGTAGTGGGGCCGGTCATTCTCACGGGCGGAGAACACCGTCGACAGGAATACCAGCACTCCGGTAAGGAACACCATCAGTATACTCAGGCCGTCAACCGTAAGGATGTATGACATCCTGACGCCATTCGTCTCTATCCAAGCGTAGTTTTCAAGGTACACGGACGGATTAGGAGTGAACAGTAGCACTATGGAAAGTACCATGGTGATACCTGAGAACGCTCCCGCCACGTATTTCGCATATTTCTGCCTCTCTCCGCCCATTGCGAGGGTCGCCACCGCCCCGATGAGCGGCAAGACCAACAATAGGGTCAGAAGGTATGGCACTTCGAACGGAAGATCATAGAACATTTACGCACCTCCTACGAAGTAGAGCAATGCAAGTATCGCCGCAAGCACAACAATGCCTATCGCTATGACCGCAGTGTAATCGCGAACGTTCCCAGTCTGCATCTTGCTGATGGACTCTCCGCCTCCTACGACCGCCGCCGACAATGCGTTGACGGTCCCGTCGACCACTTGAGTATCCACGAACTCCACTCCCTTTGCGATGCCGTTGCCCATCTTCCATCCTATCTGGTCATAAAGCTGCGGGAACCACCATCTCTTGGTGAGGGCTTTGTAGAGCCAGGAGTTTCCATCCTTGTTGAACTTGCCGGGGCTGACGGACATCTTGCTGTACATCAGGTGCGCAACGGCTATCGCTATCAGCACCAAGGCTATCGTGATGTAGGTGTATACGCTCAGGAATATATCCTCAAGCCATTCCACCATCCCATGCCCGTGTCCATACCCTACCTTGAACTTTAGGTAGGTGAAAGGGTCACTTGCATCGAGACCGTATGTAATAGTAGTGTAGTCACCAAAGCCTAACAGCAGCACCACGCCTAGCGCGGCGGCGAAGGGCGCCAGTATCATCAAGGGGATCGTCATGCTCTTCGGGGACTCCCCGTGGCAGTGTTCCGTTCCGTGACCCGGCCTTCCCTTGAAGGTCATGTACCACATGCGGAACATGTAGAATGCTGTCATGAACGCTGTCACCACCGCAAGTACCCACATGATCGTGAACAGGTACCCCTCCGTGCCGTAATCTCCGGCGTGCATAATGGTTTCCAGCACCACCTCTTTCGACCAGAACCCGCTGAAGAGCGGGAATCCCGCGATCGACAGAGAGCCTATAAGCATTGTGACGGAGGTTATCTTCATCTTACTATGGAGTCCTCCCATCTCCCTCATGTCCTCTGTTCCAGTGGAGTGGATCACCGATCCCGACCCCAGGAAGAGTAGCGCTTTGAAGAACGCATGATTAACCATGTGCAGGCATCCTGCTGTGTAACCTACCGCTCCGGCCGCTATCAGGTGGTGGTCGCCGGACTCTATTCCCAGCGCCATCAGGTATCCGCCGGCTCCCAGCGCCACGAACATGTATCCAAGTTGCGATAGCGTGGAATAAGCCAGTACTTTCTTTATATTCATATTATTAAGCGCCATGGTAGCGGCGAAGAACGCCGTTATACCTCCGATGACCCCGACGAACAACATCACTTCCGGGTTCTGCGTGAACAGCGGGAAGCATCTTGCTACGAGGTACACCCCTGCCTTGACCATCGTCGCCGCATGTATCAATGCGGAAACGGTCGTGGGGCCGGCCATCGCATCCGGAAGCCAATCCAGAAGCGGGAACTGCGCGCTCTTTCCTATCACTCCTCCGAATATCAGGAGGCTTGCGAGCATGATCATATTTGAGTCCACGCCCGCCATAACGGCGGCGTCGAACACCACAGTGTAGTCAAGACTTTGGAATTCGAACAGCAGGACGAACAACCCTCCCAGAAGACATATGTCTCCCAGCCTGGTGACGAGGAACGCTTTCTTCGCCGCAGATGCGGCGTTGTCCGAAGCGTCGTCGCCATTGGGGTGGTTGAAGCTCCAGTATCCTATCAGGAGATACGAGCAGAGGCCCATTATCTCCCAGAACACGAACATCATGAGGAAGTTGCTTGAGATCGCGAGTCCAAGCATTCCGACAAGGAAGAGAGACACTTCTGCATAATACCTTCTCTTCTTCACGCCTTCATCGTGCATGTATCCTATCGAATAGACAAATATCAGCGTCGAAATGAAGGACGCGAATATCATCATAAGACATGAGAGGCTGTCGATGTAGTATCCTATATTGATTGTGTGAGTGCCTACTGAGAACCATTCGATATGCTCCGTCACATAGCCCAGTTCCGCGTATGCGGAGGACGTGAAGAACTCGTAAGATACGAGAACGGAAAGGACGCAAGCGAACAGCGCGCCGGCTATGACGACCGGGCCTCCTCCCTCGGGCATCTTCTTTCCGAAGAACCCTACGATCACGAAACAGAGCATTGGGACCAGCGGGACCAGCCAAGTATATTCTATGAACATCTTACCACCTCATGGATGTGAGGCTGTCGGCCTCGGTCGTGTTCTTCATCTTATATGCATTGAGCAGTATCGCGATACCTACCGCAACCTCTGCCGCTGCCACAGATATGGACATTATAACGAACACCTGTCCCAACACGTCCGTTGAGAACGCTGCGAACACAATGAAATTGATATTAGCCGCATTGAGCATCAGCTCTATGCACATCAGAACAACGATGGTGTTGTTCTTTGCTATCACGCCGTACGCTCCTATAGCGAAGAGTATGGCCGCGAATATTAGGTAGACCTCAATCGGTATCATCGCTTTCCACCTCCTCTCTGGCTACGCATACGCCGCCTATCATGGCACCGAACATAAGCAGTGCCAGAATGAGCATCAGCGGACCGTATTTCTCAAACAGTGCGAAGTTGAGCGAATTGGGGTCCATGACCATGACATAAATCGGATTCCCGTTTTCATCCACCATGTCGTTCCCGTGTTCATCCTTCATGACTTCGAGTATGTCGTTCCCGTGTTCATCCTGCGTAACTTTGGGTACGTCCGTGCCGACGAAGTCGATGCTTTGAGGGGACTCGTTATCGACGTAGTCATTCCAATCCGTTGCAACCACTGACAGCGCGAGCACTGCCAGCAGCATTCCCGCCGCGAAAACGCCTATCACGACCTTCTTATTCATCCCCATCACCTCCCGGACGCATTATGTATCTTCTTGTCAGCATGATGCTGAACGCGAACAGTATGGTTATTGCGCCCACGTACACCAGCATCTGTATGACGCCGATGAACTCTGCCTCCAGGAAGAAGAATGTGACCGCCACGCACACGAACACGAGGGCGAGGTAGAATGCGCTGTGCACCACCTCTTTCGCGGTCACCACGTACAACGCGGCGGCTATGGCTATCGCGGCCAGTACGACGAAGGCCACAAGGTCCGAGTTCGCCCAGAGGTATCCCATCAGATCGCTAAATCCGTTCCAAATATCATTAAGGATCTCCATTATACCCATTATAGCACCTCGTTAATGTGAAGGGCGTCCTTGGGACAGTCCTCCACGCAATTCTCACAGCAAATACAGGTGTCATTATTGAACTCAGGGTACAGTATCGGCCTGCCTTTTTCGTTCACTCCGTGCTCCACCATCTTAACGGCGTTCACTGGACACACCTTCTCGCATCTCTTGCAGCTTATGCATTTGGCCGCGTCCAGGACCGGCCTGTCGATCATGAACGGTGACACCCTTCTCTCGGGGTTCCCGTTCTCTATATCTGACATCAATGTCTGTTCGAGATGGATCTCCATCTTCTCGGTTATTCCGTCGTAAGCAAGCCTCTTCGGACCGTATATCAGGTCCTCTCTTGTATATTCGGCGAGCTCGAACTCGGGGGTGACGGTCATGGCGTCCACCGGGCAGTATTCCGCACAGTATCCGCACATCGCGCATCTTCCTATGTTGATCTGCGGCCTCTTGACCTTCTGTCCCGCGCTGTCGTCTGTTTCGACGAGTTTGATACAGGATGTCGGACACATCTTTACGCACATGCCGCATGCGACGCACTTGTCAAACCTTAGTCCGGGGCGTCCGCGGTAGTTCTCCGGCATCCACATCTTTTCGTAAGGATACAGGATAGTGACCGGCCTGTGAGCGATCGTCTTGAAGAAGATCTTAAGGGCCTTTGACACCGGCTTCATGACCCACAGGGTCTTTGCCGGGCTCCTCGGGTATTTGTCCATGTATTCTTTGACCATCAGAACACACCTCCCAGTTTAAGCAGAAGTACGACCGCAAGGTTCGCTACCGACAGCGGCATGAACACTTTCCAACCTATGTTGACGATCTGATCCGTCCTCACACGCGCGAGCGCTCCTCTCAGTATTATCATTATGAAGAATACCATCCAGACCTTGGCCAGGAACACTATCTCCGGGGCCCATCCGTTTATGTCCATCGGCGCGAAGGGTATCAGCCATCCGCCCAGGTACATTATGACCACCATGGCGCATGAGACGTATCCTCTGAAGTAGTCCGCCAGCATGATCAGGCCCCATTTCATACCCGCATACTCTGTCTGCCATCCTTCGACAAGTTCCGCCTCCGCTTCCGCTATATCGAACGGCACGCGTTCCGCCTCGGCGGTCGCGCAGAATATGAAAGTGATGAAACCGATTATCTGGGGAATGAAGAACCAGACCGTATCGAACTGCGCGTTGACAATGTCGCCGATGTTGAAGCTTCCCGCCAGCAGGCAGGTGGATGCTATCATTATCAGCATCGGCACTTCATAGGAGATCATCAGCTCGGCGGCTCTCATCCCTCCTATCAGCGAATATTTATTGTTCTGCGCCCACCCCGACACCAGTATGAAGAACGGCGCCAGGGCGAACAGAGCCATGATTATCAGCAGGCCTGTTCCGTAATCGACGACGTACCACCTCGGGGAGAGGGGGATCATACACGCGATCAGCGCAGATGTGCCGATAATGAGGGCCGCCGTCCATAAGTATGTCTTCTTGTCGACGTTCCTTGAGATCGTGTTCTCTTTCATGAACGTCTTGAATCCGTCGGCCAGACACTGCATGAATCCTTTCAGTCCGATCATGGTGCCTCTTCTGTCCATGACCCTTCCGAGGACCTTACGCTCCATCCATAAAGACAGCAACGTAACGACGAAAGCGATCAGGAATATCAGAACCATGAATACGACAATGGCGAATATGTTGGAGACCTCGTCCGATACCAGCCAAGTCGATAACCCGTTGCCGGGGAAAATGAGATTGACGAGCCACGCGATGAGGCCTCCCAGGATCTCCCATATTTTGTATGAGAGGTCGAACGGAAGATTGTACGACCCGTAGGGATAGAATGGATTATCCATCACATCCTTGAACTGTATCCAATCCAAAATGCTGCTGTACGCCATTTTATCACCTGTCGGTCTCTCCCAGACACATGTCTATCATCGCCATAACGACCGGGACGTCAGCCACTCTGCATCCTTGGACCAGCGGTTTGGACGCCGACACGTTCACAAAGATCGGACTGCGTACCTTTAGCCTGTACGGTTTTTCGGATCCGTCGGATATCAGCTGCATCATCGACTCGCCGCGGGGGTCCTCCATTCTCATGAACGACCTTCCTGCGGGTACTTTTGAGGGTACTTTGAGCCTGTACGGCGCGTTTCGGCCGATGGCTTTGATCTTCTGCAGAGCCTGTTTGATTATCTTGCAGGATTGGAATAACTCCTCGATCCTGACCCTGTATCTGGCATATGAGTCCCCGTCCTTTATCACGGGCACCTCGAAGTCCATTTTGTCATAGTTATCATAGGGATCGTCGCGGCGTACGTCGAAGTCCACGCCGGTGCCTCTCATCGCCGGCCCGGTTATTCCCAGGTTGGCGCATTCCTCTCTCGTGAGGACGCCGGTGCCTCTCATCCTTGAAACGAATACCGACGAGTCGTCCACCATCGCTATTATGTCCCATATCGCTTTCTCGAAGCGCTCAACGCATCTTGTGGCGAACATTGCGAACTCGTCGTCGATGTCGTTCCTTACTCCGCCGATGCGGGGGAAGTTGGTAGTCATCCTTGCGCCGCACATTCTTACGTTAAGGTCCATGAAGAACTCCCTCTCCCTCATCGCCCACAGGAACACTGTGAGGTTGCCGAGGTCGGTGCCCACCGCCGCGAGCCACATCAGGTGGGACTGGATGCGGCAGATCTCGTCCGCCAGTATCCTTATATATTTTGCTTTTTCAGGTATGTCGATGCCCAATGCCTTCTCTACTGTCATGCAGTACAGGTGGGTGTATGTCATGGATGCGGCATAGCAGAGACGGTCCGCCATCGGTATGATCTTCGGATACGTCCTGTTCTCGCATTCTTTCTCCCAGCCTCTGTGCAGGTAGCCGATTATAGGTTCGGCATCGTTCACTATCTCTCCGTCCAGCTGGACCTTGAGCGTCCAAAGCCCGTGGGAGAATGGGTGCTGCGGGCCCATTATGACCCACATCTTATCCGTATGGATGGGGGAGGTCTCGGCTTTGATGTCTATTGTGTCTTTGGCCATCATTCCTGCCCCCTTAGCTTATATGATTTCCTGAACGGATAGAACTCATAGGTGTCCGGCGTGAGCAGCCTCTGGAGTTTCGGGTGTCCGTCGAAGATGATCCCGAATAACTCATAGGTTTCTCTCTCGTGCCAGTTCCCTCCGACCCATATTCCCGCCACCGACCTTATGTGAAGGTCATCCGCCGGGAGTTCGGCCGTCAGCACTATGATTACCCCGTTGAAATAGTTGGACAGATGGTAGATCACCTCCATGTGATCCACCATATCGTTGCCCATTATCGAAGTCACGTGCTCAAATGTCAGATTCTTTTGGATGTATGCGCATATCTCGTGGATCGAATCTCTGTCCGCTTTTGCATACACCCTCCTTTCCTCGGTGCCGGTGATCTCCACCTTTCCGGGGAATTCGCTCCGGAGGAGATCGGATATCTCCTGAACGGTCGGCGCTTTATACACTTCGTCGGCCATCTTCAGTCCTCCAGGAATACTCCTCTTCTGAAGTAGTCGTCTATCTTCTTCTGGAGGAGCATGAAACCGTCTATCATCGCATCCGGCCTTGCCGGACACCCCGGTATGTAGATGTCCACCGGGACTATCTGGTCCAGACCCTGGACCGTGTTGTATGAATCATACCAGGGCCCGCCGGATATGGCGCACTCTCCCATTGCCACCACCCACTTGGGGTTGGGTATCTGCTCATACAGACGCCTCAGGTCGGGACGTATCTTCTTGGATATCCATCCGTTGACCAGGAGCACGTCGGTCTGTCTGGGAGAGGACCTGTATATCATGCCGTAACGCTCTGCGTCGAAACGCGGCGCGGATGCGGCGGCCATCTCCAGGGCGCAGCAGGCCAGGCCCCAGTGCAGAGGGTGCATGGAATTTCTCATCGCCCAGGCCCATATGGGTCCGGTGAGCTTGTCTACGGTCTTCTTCGTACCTGAGCTGAGGAGATCGTTGATCATGGCGGACGACCATGTCATGAACTCATCTTTGCTCATAGCGACAGCATGGGGGTAGAGACTCATATCCATACTGTTGCCTCCTTTTTAAGTGCATAGGCGACTCCCAAGATCATTATACCCAGAAGCAGGATCATCCATACGGTGGCCATGGTCGAAAGACCGGAATAGGCGACGGCCCACACCATGAGGAATGTGGCTATCAGATCAAACACCACGAAAATAAGCGCAAAGGCGTAGTACTGGAATTTGAACTGGACATGAGCATCCCCGATTGGTTCAGAACCGCACTCGTACGTATTCTCCATCCACAGAGTGGGCTTCTTAGGTCTTATGAACTTAGAAGTCAGCCACGCCAAAGGTGCAAAGGCAAAAGCCATGATGCCGACGGCGACCAGTGGTATGTAGGACACAACTAGTGACATTGAAGGTCGCCATGCTCTCTTTGATATATAACTTTTGCAGGCGCGCGGTTTATTGTCCTATATAAAAGCCTATTCGATAATTTATTAGCGGTAGAGAAGATATGCCAAACCGATAACATGCCGATAAAGATAGGTTTCATTGGGGCCGGAAGAATGGCAGAGGCAATGATGAGGGGACTCATCGCAGAGGACGTTTACTCCGAGGACGAGATCGCCGCGTGCGATCCCATCCCTGAGATCAGAGAAAGAGTGGCGGAGAATCTGGGCATCGCCGTGTACGAGACCGCCTCCGAGGTGGCGGGACTGACCAATGTGCTGGTCATAGCGGTGAAACCCGCGCACGTATCCGGGCTTTTCCAGAAGGAGGGCCTCAGCCTCGGGTCCAAATATCTTATCATAAGCATCGCCGCCGGTATCGGGATCGGTACCTTAGAATCATATGTGCCAGATGCAAGAGTTGTGCGCGTTATGCCTAACCACTGCTGCATGGTCTTGGACAGTGCGTCGGGTTATTCCAGGGGAAGCAAGACCACCGACGACGACATGGATCTAGTAGAAGAGATATTATCGTCGATGGGGTTGGCCTTTGAGGTAAAAGAGAAGGACCTGGACGCCGTGACCGGCGTCTCCGGAAGCTCCCCTGCTTTCTTTTACATGTTCGCGGAAGCGGTAGCGGAAGCGGGAAAGAAGAACGGTCTCTCTGGCGAAATTGCATTGGAGCTTGCGGCCCAGTCGATGATCGGCGCCGGGAGGATGATGCTTGAGTCCGGGATGACCCCAAAAGAGCTTGTCGAAAGCGTCTGCTCCCCCGGAGGCACGACCATCGAGGGGGTCAAAGTGCTGGAGGAAAGGGGCCTCAAAGCGATCACCGAAGAAGCTGTCGAGGCCGCGATCAAGAAATCGAGGCAGCTGGGCGGCTGATCTCCCTACTTTATTTAATTAATTATCTAAAAGAGGAACGTATAAGCCCGGACATCATCCGGGGGGCGTTCCTCCATATTGCTCCCGACCTCCAGTCGAGACTGTTCTTGTCGCAGATCGTGGAGTGCATCAGGTCCACGCTCTCTTTTTTTATCTCCAGAAGCCTGCTCTCCCTTTCTTCTTCATTTGGGATCGTCATTATATCATCCACTCTGTGCATCAGCGAGCGGGCGGTCTCCGTCCTTTCCTTCCTCTGCCTGAAGACCTCCGCGGATATCCTTGAGCTTTCGTACTCCATAGTCGCCAGCTCAATGGCGGCGTCATAGGATGTCTCCGCTATCGTGTCCCTGTCCATCCACTCCGTCTCATAGGATAGGACGCGCTTCCACGAAGGATTCTCCAGAAGTCTCTTGTGCTCTTCCAGGGTCCTTGCGAAGAACTTGTACCCCCATTTCTCGGGATCTTCGAACGCTCTGCTGCCTGGATCGACGAATGGCGCGAAAGGCGCATTGAAAATGAACAGTCCGTCCTCCCTGCCGACCAGCCCCCACAGCCTCTTTGACGCTCTGGCGCTGTCCATCGCGGACTCCCTTGTCTGGAACGGGAGGCCGGTCATGTAGAACAGATCGAATCTGCTGCATCCGTTCTCGAACGCAGTCACCACGGACCTCTCTATCGATTCGTTGGAGTACCTTCTCCCGGTCGCATATCTGACCTTCTCGTCATGGGAATCGGGGGAGAACTCTATGCTCCAGCCTCCGTCGAAGGCCTTATCCAGTTTTGAGAAGTAATCGCCGCCCGCTCCGCTGAAGAGTTCGACCACGACGTGATTCTTGATCTTCCTTTCTTTGACCGCCTTCAGGAACCTTTCGGCGTAATCGACGCTGTGCTGCCTTAGGTCACCGACAATGAAGATGGTCGTGCCGAGGTAGCTTTGGATCATATCCAGATCCTCCGCGAGCTTTTCCGGGCTTCTGTATGCTGGCGCCTTCCTGCATACGACCTTCCCGTTCGCATAATTCGATCCGCCGCATTCAGCACAGTTCATGGAGCATCCTCTTACCGAGAAGGCTGACGTCAGGGGCAGCTTGTCCCATCCGTACCAAGGAAGCGCGCCTTTGACATCCATGTGTCTGAGGACATTCTTTATCATCACCCCGTAATCAAAATTTATCTCGTCCAAACTTTCCGGGGAATGGGTGATGCCGTTGTTATGCACCTTCCCACCGTCGTCCTTCCAGACCAGGTTCGGGACCTCCGAAAGGTCCCTCCCTTCCTGAAGGGCGGACATCATCTTAACGGTAGGTTCCTCGGTCGTATCCCCTCTCATCACGAGGTCCGCCTCCGGCCTGCGGATCAGTTCCTCCCAGAAGTACGATGCGGCGAACCCTCCGAACTCCACTTTTGAATCCGGATGATGCTTTTTCACCAGCGCCGCTATCTCCGTCGCCCCGTGAACATGCGGAAGCCAATGGAGATCTATGGCGAAGACGTCCGCTTTCAGGGACCTGATCTTCTTTTCTACGTCGAACTTTTCATCCTGCAGCATCTGCACCGCAAGATTGACTATCCTCGTCCTGAACCCGGCCGCTTCCAGGTGGGCGGAGATGGTCATGAAGCCTATCGGATACATCTCAAAGACGGGGGATGAGGGGACGACATCGCTTACCGGCCCGTAGAAGATGGATTTCTTTCTGAAGTCGTACACACTGGGGGCGTGCAGGAAGACTATGTCCAAACGCGCCATTTCATTCACCGTAGCGTCTTATGCGCTGCTGGTACGACCTTATCGCTCTGAGAAAATCTATGTACCTGAAACCCGGCCAGTATACGTCCGCGAAGTACAGCTCCGAATATGCCAGCTGCCAAAGGAGGAAGTTCGACATCCTGATCTCCCCCGACGTCCTCAGAATGAGGTCCGGATCGGGCATGTCGGATGTGTAAAGGTGGCTGGAAAAGGTCTCTTCCGATATGTCGTCCACATCGAGTTCTTTGTTCGCAACCATTACCGCGATGTCTTTGACCGCCGCGATGATCTCCTGTCTGCTCCCGTATGCCATCGCGACGTTGAAACTGAAGTCCGAATACGCAGATGTTCTTTCGTCCGCATACCTTATTGCTTCCTTAACGCTGTCCGGAAGGTTCGAATGGTCTCCGAACACCCTTATTCTGACCCTGTTCTCGTGGATCCTCCTATCGTCGGCCATTCTGTACAGGGAGGCTTCCGACAGTTCCATGATGAAATCAACCTCATCCCTATCCCTTTTGAAATTCTCTGTGGAGAACGCGTATACCGTTATGTATGGTATCTTCAGCTCCAGGCACCACCACAGCATCTCCTCTATCTTCTCCTCGCCTTTGCGGTGGCCTTCTTTGCTGTCATTCTCCAGATACTCCGCCGCATATCTCCTGTTGCCGTCCATGATAATGGCTATGTGCCTCGGGATCGGCCCGTCGAGCACCTCTTTTGTCAGTTCCCTCTCATACCTCGAATATGCCGTCTTCGAAAGTATCCGGGGAAATGTCATGACATCACCGGAAATCCTCAGGTATCCCAGCAGCCATGCCGCCCATGTCGAAACAGCCTATGGCCGCGACTGCGCCGATCGCGCCTCTTGTGCCTGATATGCTTATGATCTGCACCCCGTTCTCTTCCGCGGCTTTGAAAGCGTCCTCTTCGGTAAGGATCTCTGTCTTTGCCCTCATGCCGTATCCCTCCAGCGCGGAAGGGATGCTGAGGCCTTTGAAGACGGTCATTGCAGAGCCGTCCGAGAACGATTCTTTCTTGATGAAATCCCTGCAGTGCTCTATCAGCGCGGGTATCTCCTCTTCTTTCACCGCGAAAGATACCGCGGTCGAACAGCAGTTCGTGGTCTTATTGGGGACCTTCGGATTCAGCTGTATTATCTTATGATCGATGAAACTGCCGATCGGACAGCTGTTACCCAGCTTAAGCGCCGCGACCCACGAGGCGCCTCTCTCTTTCGTATCGGTGTCGTCCACTCCGATGATGACCCTGACCGTCTTAGGCGTGATTATGTCAACGTGCGCGACGTGGGCCCCGCCTATTTTGAAATCGTCAGGATATTCCGTCTGGATCACATCGGGGCACTGTGCCAGACACGCGCCTATCCCGACCGTTGCTCCGGCGATGCCGTACCAAGTGGTCCTGACCTTGTCCCCTTCGACCTTGAGGGCCGCCAAACCCTGGCCTCCGACGTACTCCGACACCGGACCGAATTTGAGCTCTTTCTCCCCTATAACGGCATCCATTATCAGTGTCTGGCCTTCCATCCTTATATTTTCAATGACGCCTCCGGCCCTTCTGCGGTTCACGACGTCCCATTCTCCGGGGCCCTTCGCCGAACATTTTTCGACTATCTGCGCTATCCCTCTTTCTTCATCGACCATCGTGAGGAACCCTTTACAGAACAGCTGACCGTACTTCTGCCTGACCTCATCCGGCCTTAGGATCTGTACCATTCTCATTCCTCACTGTCGGCGTCGTCGTCTTCCCAGTCATCCGACTCGGCAACGTCCAGGAACTCCGGCGGGACCTGATCGCAGAGATATACCGTCTTTGCGGCCTTACCTATCTCTATGCCCGCGTCTATGCATCCCACGGTATCGATCGCAAGTATCACCGGGTCCGGCACTCTGACGGATCCGGCCTTCACCGCGTCGGAATACGAGCGCGAGAGATGCACCATCGCCCTGTCTGACGGGAACAACCCGTCCTCGAGGAGTATCCCGCATTCTTCTTCCGTCGTCGGATAGAAAAGTACCTCCGGGATATCATCGACCGGAAGCCTGAGGCTCAGTTCTATCGTGTGGCCGTATGTCGCCCTCACGTCGGCACCGGATATCTGGTATCTTCCTTTGGGATCTGTCTCCACCATCGCTTCTATGTGGTGCGTTCTCAGCCACCTCATCTTCGGGTTGTTCGCTTTCATCACGGCAACTACATCCCTCATATCGACGAACCCCTGTTCGTCCATTTCCAGCTCGAACTTCCCATGCCTGAGTATGCCGGCCATCGTCCTGCCGAGCTTTTCCACTTCGAAATCACTCATCAGGAATTTCCCTTCCTCTCCGCATATGGGGCAATATTCATCACGGAAATAGCCGTGATCCTCGCATTCCCTCATCATTTGATCACCTTGAAGCACTGACTCTCTCTGCGGCCGCGACCGTGTTTGCCATGAGCATGCAGATCGTCATCGGGCCGACCCCTCCTGGCACCGGGGATATCGCGGATGCTTTGTCCTTAACATTCTCGAAGTCTACGTCCCCAACCAGCTTGGACCCTTTCGCCGAAGCGGGGTCGTCCACTCTGTTCGTGCCGACGTCTATCACGACCGCTCCTTCCTTAACCATGTCAGCCGTCACGAAATTCGGCTTGCCCATCGCAACTATCAGAATATCGGCCTGCCTTGTTATCGAGGGGAGATCCTTTGTCCTTGAATGCACGACCGTGACCGTCGAATCCGCTCCGTCGCCTTTCTGCATCATCATCGCTGCCATGGGTTTGCCGACGATATTGCTCCTGCCCACCACCACTATGTGTTTCCCTTTGGTCTCCACGCCTGATCTGACAAGCATCTGCTGAACTCCAGCCGGCGTGGCGGGAAGGAAATCAGGCTCTCCTATGAGCATCTTCCCTACGTTCACCGGGTGGAAGCAGTCCACGTCCTTCTTGGGGTCGATCGCATTGATCACCGTCTTCTCATCGATATGGGGCGGCAGCGGCAGCTGTACCAGGAATCCGTGGATGTTCTTGTCATTGTTCAGTTCGCCTATCTTTTTCAGAAGGTCTTCCTGCGGGGTGTTCTCTGGCAGCGTCACCGTCACCGAATGCATGCCGAGCTCTTCGCATTTCTTGCCTTTCATCCTGACATAGACCTCGGACGCGGGATCATCGCCGACGAGCACGACCGCCAAACCGGGCGTGGTGCCTTTTGATTTTAGAGAGTTTATCTTCTCCCTAAGTTCTGCATATATGCCTTCGGAAATGGTCTTTCCCAATATCAGTTCAGACAGAATCTCACCATGCCTTGAAAGCTACTCCATGTATTAATTATTAGCGAGCTTGGCTTTGAGGGCGGTTATCTTTTTTGAGGCAGGTCCGCATGGGATCAGAGGGTCCTGCGATATCCACGCTGTCGCCGACTTATCCTTCCATCGTCTTCCTGACATCCGTCAGCGTCATCGGCCTGATGCCAAGATCCTCTATCCCTTCCAGCACCTTCCTCACGTTGCCGATGTTCTGTTCGATCTCTTTGACCGACATGATCCCCCTTTCTCTGGATTCGACGATGTGCCAGGTATGCGTCGCAAGAACAAAGGCGCCCTCTTCCATTGATGACGCCATCCTTATGTAATCCTCCGGCGCTCTTTTGGATTCGTGCATCGGCCAGAGGTAGGCGGATATCTTCTTCCCGGCGGCGTCCCTGCCTTCCGGGACGGGCATCTCCCATACGCCGCAGTCCATCTTTTCCGGCATGAGCGAAGGAGACATCGGCCTGTAGAGGGACGAATCTATGCCTATCCCGAACTCCGGGAGCATGCCTATTGTTTCCCTGTCTGCCCCCATATACGGCGCCCTGAAACAGCTTGGTTCTCTGCCGACCGCGTCCTTCACGGCCTCGGATGCCTCTTTCAGGATCGCTCTTTTTTCATCCGTTCCTTCTATCGAAGCAAGATCCTCATGCTCCACCCCATGTATGCCCACCTCGTGTCCCGAGAGAAGGCCGGCGTCCACCCTCCTCAGGGTGGCTGCCTCGGCGAAAAACGTCGCCTTTATTGCGATCTCGTCGAAAAGGTCCGCCAGCAGAGACAGCCCCTTATCGGATGAGGAGAACCTCGGCCCGGCGCCGATGCCCCGATCGATAGAACCGGCCGCTCTGCTGCCAGGTATCCTGATGTTGACATCCCTGTCCAGGTCGACCGTCACGCACAGCGCACGCATCTTACCTGGTCCTGGGGGCCGCTATCCTTTTCAGGAGCATTCCTTCAATATCGTAGGGTTTGTACTTTGCGGCGAGCTCCTTTGCCCTTTCTACCTTGGCCCTGTTGTCGCCGTATATCTCGAACAGGACCTCGCCTTTTTCGACCCTCTGCCCCTTCTTCTTGTACAGCAGTATCCCCGCGCCTTTGTCGGAGGGGGCGCCGGAGGCCTTTGCTATAGACACCAGGTCTTTGTTGGATATTGTGTGCACGTATCCTGATTTAAGGGATACCACCTCCGCCACGAATTCTCCGGGAACGATGTCATCCGACCTGATGTCGTAGTTCCCTTTCTGTGCAGCGACTATCTCCCTGAACTTCTTCATCGCGGCTCCGCAGTCCAGGATCTCCCTTGCTTTCTCCCCTCCGTTGGCGATGCCTCCCATCTCCAGTATCATACCGGCGATATCGCATGCTTTCTCAATGACGCTGGCTGGGTGCTTGCATCCCTCAAGTATGCGGATGCATTCCCTCGCCTCGAGCTTCGGACCGATAGCGCTTCCGACCGGCTGGTCGGCATAGGTTATCGCACATTCGACGTGGATGTTCAGTTTCTCTCCCAGATCCATGAAGTCGCGTGCGTATGCTTTCGCGACCTCTAGGGTCGGAACCTTCGTTCCTGAGCCGGTGGGGATGTCGACCACAAGATGCGTGGCGCCTATTGCCAGTTTCTTACTGAGTATGGATGCCAGCATCTGCGCGCGGGGGTTGATCCCCAGGGGGTGTTCCACCTTTATCACCAGATCGTCCACCGGTGCCAGGTTCATCGCGCCTCCCCAAGCCAGGACCCCGCCGATCTCCTCGGATATCTTCCTCAGGGTCTCAGCGTCCATCTCCACGTCGCAGAACGTTTCCACAAAATCTGATGTGCCGCATGCGCTGCTGATAGCTCTCGAAGACGTCTTAGGGAGCATCATCCCCGCAGCGGCGACGATCGATACCACGATGGGCGTTACCTTATTTCCGGGGACCCCTCCCATGCTGTGGAAATCGTAGACCGGAGCACGGGTGAATTCGACCCTGTCCCCGGTTTCCACCATCGCCTCGGTGAAGTCCGCTATCTCCTCGATATCCATGCCGTTGATGTACAGTGCGGTCAGCCACGCGGATATCTCTATCTTTGAGAGCCTGTTCTCCAGGATGTCCATGACTATGGCCCGTATCTCATCCTTTGAGAGCTTCTCGTTGTCCATCTTCCTTCTGATGCTCCTTACCGATTCTGGGCTGCTGGCATATACTATGTTCAGCTCGTCCCCGTCGGAGGCGCCGGTCCGGTATTTCAGATTGCCGGAGAGCACCGCTTCTCCGGGCTTCACGATCTCGGAGACATTGAGAAGCGCTATTGCCGATCTTTTCCCGTCGATCCTGACCCTGTCGTTGTCTTTCGCGCCTATCTTCACGGCGTCCTCGCCGTTTATCAGGACCACGGGCTCTGTGCTTATATTCAGGAATCTTACTTTGATATTCATTTTATTCCCCACATGTCGAGGGCCGTTTTGAGCTCGGGGTGGTCTTTGGCGTATACCGCGACGTCTATGCCGTTAAATGCGGCGTCTACTGCCTGGCACATGCCCATGGCGCCTTTCCTTACTCCGCCTGGGTGTCCGGCCACCCCTCCCCCGGCCTGTATCTGTACGTTGAACCCGGACGCATTTATCATCCTCGCGATCATTCCGGGATAGACCCCTCCGGAACAGACGGGCATCATGGTCTTGAACCTGCCGTCGTTGCTCAGGCAGGCCTCCAGGCTGTCATGGTCGCCTTTCTCGCTGCCGACCATCTTGCCTGCCCCGAGGGTCCCCACATGCAGCGCGTCCCCGCCGCACATCCTGACCAGTTTCGTGATCGGAAGCATTGCGATCCCGTGCAGCGGATCCTTGGTGAAAGCTCCGTGCATAGTGCGGTGCACATGTAAGGGCACCTTTATCGCGGGATCCTCGGCCAAAGCCTGCACGGCGGCGAACCCGCTCGTTATCACGTCCACCATTATCTGCTTGGCGCCCCATGATTGTACGTCCTCCGCAAGTTCGACGATCCTTTCCCCGTTCGTACTGACGTTCACGGCGTGGACCATCTTGTGGCCTTCCTCCTTCAGCCTGTCCAAGGCCTCCGCCACCGCCTTCGTCCTGTCCTCGATCGGACAGAAGGACTGATCCACTAGGGTCTCGTCATCCTTGCTGTTGGTGAGACCTCCGCTGCCCGCCTCATAGACATATTTCGCCGTGTCCTTAGGGGAAAGACCTATCTTAGGTTTGACGATCGTCCCGACCAGCGGCTTCTCCGGTCGGTCCAGGATCTTCCTCAGACCGTCCGCGCCGAATTTCGGCCCTTTGTATTTCTTCAATATACAGGGCGGGAATTCCGCATCCTCCAGCCTCACCCCGTGCAGGGATTCGAGACCGAACAGGTTGCCTGCTATGACGCTCAGTATCTGGGGGATCCCGCCGTTCTCGATGCTGAAGTCCTCCTCCGGGAACGCCAGCACCGCAATGTTGCCTTTGATGTCGATGACCTTTGCGCCATATCTCCTGAAAATGTCCTCATCCAGGGTCGATATCCCGGTCCATGTGCCGGTGGACTGCTCGGCGGCAAGCGCTTCCGCCGCCTTCTCCATCGGCAGGTCCGTTGTGACACGGTATTTGCATATTACGTGCGCGTCACGGTCGATCTCTTTTCCGATATGCATGTATGAGTAGGTCTTCATTGTACGTCCCTCACTTTGAATATGTCATTCCCCAGCTGCCTTACCATAACGTCATAGACGGATCCGGGCGATAATACTCCTATCTCCGTTATTATCGCGTCAATGTATTTTGCGGGCGTGGTGTCAAAGACTGGGTTGTATATCTTTACGCCCTCCGGGACATCTCCGGCCCCGACCACTTCCCCGCAGTCTCTTTCCTCTATCTCGACCATATCGCCGAACATCGTCATCGGAGAGAATTTGTATGTTTCGGTGCAGACGCTGAACGGGACCCTCGCCTCATCCGCCGACAGTGCCAGCTGCGACGTTCCGATCTTATTTATCAGTGCGCCGTTGGATGCTACTGTGTCAGCGCCTACGAACACCTTGTCCGTTTTTTTCATGACCGAGCGCACGGCGCTGTCTATTATCAGCGTGACGTCGACCCCCGCGTCCGATAATTCTCTGACGGTGAGCAGCCCCTGTCTCCACGGACGGGATTCCGTTGCGTATACCTTCACGGCCTTGCCTTGGGCATGGGCCTCTTTTATCACTCCGAGGGCGGCGCTGCTGTTGCAGTGCGTCAGCACCGTATCGCCGTCCTGAATCCTCTTTGCGCCGAACTCCGCGATGAGCCTTACGGCATTGGACGACATCTCGACGAACAACGCCGAATTGCGGACGACCGACCCCCTGGCCTCCTCCAGCGAGGAGGCGGCCTGCACGTCCCTCACACATGCCTGGACCCCGTTCCACAAGGAAACGGCGGTGGGCCTTGATTCAAGCAGCGTCTTCTTTGCCGCGCCGATATCTCTTTTAAAATCCTCCAGAGACCCTCCGGGATAGCTCCCGGCGAACTCTCCCAATGCTGACGCTCCGGCGCGGGCTATTCTGCCCGCCCCTCTTATCTTCATTTCTCTGATCTCAGACGCCGTGACGTTGACTGCATCGAACACATTAACCGAAGCGTTCTTGTGAGATTTAATAGGTAGTATGGGCATATTCCGTGACCTGGGTTATATACGGCCGAGAAAGGATCCGTTATCTTTGCGATGACGGATGCTCTCGGAAAGATCTGCGGCGGCCGAGGATGCCCGGACGACAGTGGGAACGAAAGGAACATTTATCTCATATACTTTACATAGTGCCGGCGTTAGAATGGTACTAAGTGTTTTCAAGTCAGGCGACGAGTTGTTCAACCAGGGCATAGACCTGGTAAAAAGGAAGGAATATGCCAAAGCGAGAAAGAACTTTGAGAAGACAATAGAAAAAGGCGGCAGGGAAGCGAATCTCGCAAGGGTGTATGTCGACATAATAGACGCATGCCTTGACCGCGACAACCCCGCCCGGTACACCAAGCTTGCGGCGACGCTTGCGAACACAGGGGACGATTTCGTGTTCGGGCTGACCGAGGTGAACCCGGCCAGACTTGCGACTGAATGCACGCTGCTTGCCGAACGGATAACCGTGGGAAGGATGCATGGGAACACCCAGGCGCAGAAGGAAGAAAAAGGGAATAAGTTCCTGGACATAGCCAGAAAATATCAGGCGCAGATCGGTAACGAAACAATAATGATCAGCGAACTCGTGGGGATACAGGTCAACACCGGCATCAAAGAGGCTCTGTATCTGCAAGCCCTGGGGTACGAGAACCTTGCCGCCGGAGCGGTGATGTCCGATCCTAAAAAAGCCGCCGAGCTGCTTCAGAACGCATACGCCTGCCGCAAGCAGCTGGGAGAGGACGGCCAGCAGAACATGAATCTCATAAAGGCGTACTCCAAATCGGCGAAATGCTGGATCTGCGGAAGGCCTTCGACCGGAGAGGGCGTGCACTTCCTCCCCATGTCCAGCGAGGTAACGCCGTTCATGAGGAAGTCCGATGACGACATACTGCAGTCCGCCCCTGCGGATTACAGCTCGATATATGTTTGCAAACCGTGTTATTCCTCCATCTCAAGGAGATCGGACGAGATAGCAAGGCAGTATCACGAAAGGGCCATGCAGGAGATGAGGGCAATGGAAGCGAGACTGCAGGCCGAGATCAGGAGCATGGCCGCAACAATGGTTATCAGACGGTGAACCAATTGGACGAGATGGTCATGCTAAGGTGCAAATACTGCGGGGCCCCTCTTGACAGGAAAGCCCTGGAGTCGGATTCCCCTTACATAACATGCTCCAGCTGCGGCACGTCCCAGCAGAGGATGGACGCCAAAGCATACCTTGACCAGATGATGGGGCAGATACAGTCCTGGATAAGCAAGACCATCCCCGGAGGATTCTCTCTGGCGCAGAGCGAGAATGTGGACTCCGTCGCCAGATTCAACATCTTCAACAACAGCGTGAGGCCCAGGATCGAAACTGAATATTCCGAATACAGGTTCGCTACCAACTCCCTGCTGGCGAACCCGCTGATAACGCTTCCGTTCACAACGGACAGCAGCGCCGTGCCAGTACACTCATCAGCAAAAGCATTCGAATTCAACGCCAGGGTCAAGAGCATCGAAGCGCTGGCGGTGGACGAGTCCTCCAAGGACATAATCGTATCCGCAGAGGAGATGGCCTCCGGATATGCGATGCTGATCAACAACACGAAGCTCCTGCATGAGGACAAACCCGGAAGGTATATCCTGCTGGCGAACAACTTTGCCGAGGCTTCCGCCGCGTTCAGGAAGATCAAGGGATACGGGCCGGCCGCAGACCGGTTCCAGGCCCTGTCCGGAATATGTACCGGATGCGAGAAACTGCTTAACGGGGACAGCATGGGCAGCCTGCAGTACTTTGAGAACGGGTATGCTCAGCTGGGCAAGGTCAAAGCGGCCATCGGCGCCGACCTGACCCTCGGCATAATGTACCAGGCGGTGGAGATGGAGATGACGCAGGCGAAGATACTGTCGGACCTTGCGGGGTTCATAACCAAAGGCGTCGCCAAGGATCCTATGCAGACGCTCAATGCCATCAAGAGGATAATGGGATTCAATTATCCGAAGACCGGGAAATGGGGATTCCTCCTCGGCAACAAGGACAGGTTCGGAGAGGTCTTTAGTAATCTTTCAAAGGCGCTCAGCGCGAAAAGCGGAGGAACGCTCCCGATAATATCCGGTTCCGGAGAATATCTGATACCTTTTTGGGATGTCGATCTCAAATACAGTTTCCAATCCGGCGCCGCATGGGCAAAAAAAAGCGTCGAGGTCGAGGAGGACCTGCTCATACCGGCGGACTTCGTCATAGATCCGCAGTGTCTCAGCGATCCGAGAAGCGCTCTTACTGATATATTCTCCATAAGACCGGAGAAAAGCATACTGTCCGGAATAAAGGGGACGGAGACCAGCATAAGCGGCGGGGAAGGGATCGGAAGGTTGTCCCGTACCGTCGCGCAGAACTCTCCGGGGGCAAGGAAGATAGTTGTCCCTCTTAGCACGGAGAAAGAAGCAAAGAAGCTGGTGAGCGAGTACCTTGCGGCTTGCACAAGCCAAGACTCGAAGCTCAAACTAAGCAATCCTTACGTAAAATCTCTTATCTATATACCATGCGATATCAAAGGCGGCCGTGTCGAGGTCCCGGGAGGATTCGGCAAACTGGTGCCGGGGCGCGTGAAGAGGATGGAGCCTTCTCAGATGATAATAATATGAAAAAAAGGAAAGTGAAAGAAATGAACAACAGAACATTGTCGGCGGTCACACTAGGGTCATTGATCATCTCGTTGGCGGTCGGATTGATTGTCTATGTCCTGACAGACAGATGGATAATGATATTGTGGACTACCATGCTGATATTCGGCATAGCTTTGTTCGTACTGTCATTCATGTACCCCCGCGAAAGCGGGAAATTCGGTCCCTCGGCCTTCACCTACATAATGGCCTGGGGCGTGATCGCGGCGGCCGTCGGCACCGTAGGCATTCTGAGCGTCTACACAGACATAAGCATATGGATACTCGCGGCGATACTCCTCATCGTCCTGGCGGTGGAGGGGATGACGATCGCATTCATGAACGGAAAGAAGGAGGGGCAGTGATATGTCATTGGATAAAACGGTAGAGAACCAAATGAAAAAGAATCAGTCCCTTGTCGAGAGGATCGGCCTTTACATCCCCATATACAAAGGATATAAGGAGAAGAACCTGCGCAGGGAGGAGGACAGAGCCGTGAGGACGGAGGTGGCCAGGGTCCTCGAGAGAGCCAAACTGGATCTGGTCACTGTACAGAGGGCGGCGGTGAACGACCTTGATATCATGAGGGACACCGAAAGGATAAGGAGCAAGGCCGACCGCTACTACATAGACGTGAAGAAGGCGGTCAACGGTTACAGCGCGTTCCACGCGGCGGTCAAGATCCTCGAATCGGAACTTGACGCATTGATAGAATGGGACGCGAAGCTTATCGACGATGCGGTCTCTCTGAAGAACGAGACGGAAACGCTTGTTAAGATGATAGATTCGGGCGAGACCAAACTGAAAGCGCCGCTGAGGGAGCTTGAGATAACGATCGACAAGCTCATAGAAGACTACAACGGAAGAGAGACCGTTATGAGAGGATTCAAAGAATAAGGTGATCTAAATGGCAGAAAAGACTAATGTTGTATTCTGGGCCAATCAGGGGCCGGATGACATAATATACAGATCGGAACAGGATGACCTCAGGACTATCACTTCGGTCACCGTGCCGGAACATGCGGTCGCCCTTTTCATCAGGGACGGACAGCTGGTAGGAACGCTGGAGCCGGGAAGGCACACGGTGACATCGGCGAACGTACCCTGGCTGACGAAGCTCTACAACCTCGCGCTCGGATACAAGGAAACGCCGTTCAAGGTCTGGATCGTGTTCATATCGCTCAAGATGTTCAACGGGAAGTGGGGCATCAGGAGCATGATAAAGGCCGGCAAAGAATACGAAGTGCCGATCGTCCTCATGGCGAACGGGGACTTCCAATTCAGGATAAACGACGTGGCGGTGTTCTACACCCAGGTGCTGGGAGGGCTGAATGCGTACACGACCGGCGATGTGAATTCGTTCATGAAGAGCTTCATCAACGAGCAGATAATCCAGCAGATGAACACCCAGTATTACATGGACATCCTGGAGAATCTTGAGAAAGCGTCCACGAACACGAAGATCCTCATCGAGCACTACTTCTCACAGAGGGGGATAGAGCTCCTATCGCTGAAGATCAACGAGGTCCTTACCACGGACGAGGACCGCCAGAAGGTGTTCAACTACCTGCAGTTCAGCAGCAAGAACGGAGAGGCGTTCAGGAGGTATGAGGTCATGGAGAAGATGGCGAATGCGATCGGAGAATCCACAGGAGGAGCGGCGATGGGCGCGGGGATGCTCCTGTTCCCGCAGATGTACCAGCAGCTGCAGCAGCAGCCGGTGCAGGGGGTCCAGCAGCAACAGCAGCAACAGCAGCAGGTCACGAAGGTCATGTGCCCCACCTGCGGCGGTTTGAACGAATACCCGTACAAATACTGCAGCAGCTGCGGACAGCCGTCGCCTCTGATGGCTCCCGGGCAGCCGGTGCAGGCCCAGCAGGCGGCTCCCGCCGGAGCTGCCGGCAGCGGGAAGGCGTTCAAGAACTGCCCGTACTGCGGAGAGGACCTGGGCGGCCTCCCGAAGACCCCGAAATTCTGTCCTTACTGCTCAGAGCAGATAAACTGATCCGGCCCCGCGCCGGATCTTAATTCTTCTTTTTCAAATGACAGTTTAGGATTTGCCGCCGGAATTGTCTTGTCGGTGCCTGTTACGAATTTTGCAACGACCGCGTCCGCCGGCGGCTAAAATCTCCTCTTTGAGTGTCATTTTTTCGACTTTCGTAGCTTTACTACGAATAACAAACAAAGCTTCGGAAAGATTGTTATAAATAGTAGAAAAACTATGTCTATACGGAGGTTAGTGAAGATCGCAAAAAGTAATACGTCAAAACCCTGCGGCGAGAATGCTCTTGTAAAGGAGATAGGCGTCAAAGAGAAAGACTGGTCGATTGACACTTTCCGCTGTACGTCCTAAAAGGTTTTTACGGAGCATTCGCAAGACTCAACGGATGACCGCAATAATCCGGCCCGCGCCGGAACCCTTACCCGAAAGGGATGTTGTTCTCCTCATTTTTTCATACTTATCGGTCGGAATCTTCTGAGACGCAGCGCGTTCGTCACGACGGATATCGAAGAAAATGACATCGCCGCTGCCGCGAGCATCGGCATCTCCGGCATGACCTCCGCACCAAACAGATACGGAAGGCCCGCCGCAATGGGAATGCAGACCGCATTGTAACAGAATGCAAGGAAAAGGTTCTGTTTCACATTCCTCAGCGTCGCCCTGCCCACCTCTATTGCCGCCGGGATGCTTCGAACATCGTCGTTTATGATCACAACGTCTGCGGCTCCTATCGCTATATCCGTTCCGGAACCTATTGCGATGCCCAGATCAGCCTGCATGAGTGCCGGGGCGTCATTGATGCCGTCGCCGGCCATTGCGACATTCTCTCCTCTGACTTGAAGTTCTTTTATGATGTTCAGTTTGTCTTCCGGCATGGCCTTTGCGTGAATTTCCGTGATCTCCGCCGAATCCGCTACCGCCTTCGCCGTACCTTCCGAATCCCCGGTCACCATTACCGGCGTTATCCCCATACTCCTGATGGAGGATACCCCCTCCTTTGCGGATGCCCTTACGCGGTCGGATATTGCGATATACCCGGCAAGCGCCCCGTCAATGGTGACGAGAACGACAGTTTTTCCTTCTGTCATAGTGTCCCGGATGCTATCGGGCCCGGGATCGATACCGAGAAAGTCCTCATTGCCGATCGCTATGACCTTACCGTCCGCTATGCATCTGACCCCTCCTCCGGGTTCGGATATGAAATCCGACGGCTCGGGAACAGATATCTCCCTCTCTTCCGCATAAGAGGCGATGGCCTTCGCCAGCGGATGCTCCGACCTTGACTCAGCCGACGCTGCCAGCCTTATCAGCTCTGTCTCCGGGATTGCGGATATTATATCGGTTACGGCAGGCCTTCCCTCCGTCAGTGTTCCCGTTTTATCCAATATGACCGTCGTTATTTTCCCCGACCTTTCCAGTGCGGCTGCGTTCTTGAACAGTATGCCGTGTTCGGCCGCTTTCCCTGTGCCGACTGTCACCGCAAGCGGCGTCGCGAGGCCCAGCGCGCAGGGGCACGCTATAACAAGAACAGATATCAGTACCACAAGAGAGGACTCTACGCCCTTTCCGAACACCATCCACATCAGGCATGACGCTGCCGCGATCACAATCACAACAGGAACAAACACCGCCGCTACCCTGTCAGCGACCCTTGCGACCGGTGCCTTAGTGCCTTGTGCGTCCTGGATCATCCTGACTATCTTGAACAACACTGTGTCGCTGCCGACCCTCTCCGAGACCGCCTTCAGGCTGCCGTTCATGTTCATGGTACCGCTGTATACCGGGTCTCCGGCCCCTTTCGTGACCGGCATGCTTTCCCCGGTGAGCATCGACTCGTCTACCGAGGAACTTCCCTCTATCACCGACCCGTCGGCGGGTATCCTTTCCCCCGGCCTGATGACTATCGTTTCGCCTATCACGATCTCATCGGCGGGTATGGTGACCTCCTTCCCGTCCCTCATGACGTTGGCCGTGGGAGGATTTATACTCAAAAGTCCTTTGACGGCGTCGTTCGTTTTGACCTTTGACGTTGACTCGACGTACTTCCCTACGGAGACCAGCGTTATTATCACTGCTGCGGAGTCATAGACCAGCGAATGTGCCGAATGCGCATCGCCGTGGAATATCAGCGCCGTGGAATACAGGCTGTAGACCACTGCGGCTGTGGTGCCCAATGCGATGAGCGTGTCCATTGTGGGAGTCCCCGATATCAGCGAAGGATATCCTTTTGTGTAGAACCTCCTCCCAGCTGCCAGGACCGGGATGCATAGGGACAGCTGTATCAACGAATATATCTTGGGCTCATCGCTGAGAGGGATACCGAGTCCGAACATCGGGCCCATCGCAAGGATCGAAAGAGGTATGGTGAAAAGTATTGAGACTATAAGCTCCCTCTTCATTCTTACCGAGTTCGAACGTTCTCTTTCCGCCAGCGCGTCCGGGTCATCCTCCAGTACGTCATATCCGGCCTTCCTTATCGCACCGGCGATCTGTTCCTTTCCTGTCTCGGAGGGATCGTACAGGACCGAGACCACGTTGTTGGAGAAGTTCGCGTTGGCCTCCTTCACCCCGTCCAATCTCTTGAGCGCCTTTTCTATGGCGGAAGAGCAGGCGGCGCAGGTCATCCCGTCCGTTCTGAGATTTATCCTTTCGGCATCCCGGCTCATCAGAACAGTCCGTGTTTGACCTTCGATCTGAACCCCGCATCCAGCACGGCGCGGATAAGGTCCTCGTCCTTTACCCCTTCCTGCATGACCTCGGCGGTCCCTTTCTTTAGATCTACTTTCACGTCGGTCACTCCCTCCGTATCTAGGAGGGCGTCGCTGACCTTTTTCGAGCACATCTCGCAAGACATGCCGTCTATTTTCAAAACCGTCTTAGCCATGAAACATTATCCGAATCTGGATATAACATCGTTTGCTCCTTGCCGCGCAGGGTACGGGCCCTGACACAGGCAGATGACAGGAATAAACAAAATATAAACGGGCAAAGAGATTCGGCAGGTCGATAAGCATGAAAGAACTGAAGGATTATGTCACGGCCATCCCCGATTTCCCGAAAAAAGGGATATTGTTCAGAGATATCACCACTGTCATCGAGGACCCGGAGGGTTTCAAGCTGGCCGTCGATGGTCTGATAGCCTTGCTTGAGGGGACGGACTTCGACCTCATACTCGGATCGGAATCAAGAGGGTTCGTCTTCGGCGCGCCCGTGGCATATGCGATGGGAAAAGGTCTGGTGCTTGTTAGGAAGAAGGGGAAGCTTCCTAGGGAGACCATCTCAGAAAGCTATGAGCTGGAATACGGGGAAGCGGCCTTGGAGATGCATACCGACAGCATAAAGAAGGGGCAGAGGGTGGTGATCGTCGACGACCTCATAGCGACCGGCGGTACGACCGCCGCAGTGATCAAGATGGTCGAAAGGCTGGGCGGAGAGGTTGTAATGATATGCTTCGTGATGGAGCTTGCAGGCCTTAAAGGAAGGGAAGCTCTCAAGGGATACCGGGTGGAATCCCTGATAATATACGAGGGAAACTAAACGGTCACGGATCGAAGAAGATATCGCAGAGCATGTGTCCGATATTACCGTGAGGATGACCGCGCCGAATCCTGCAGTAACGATCCCCATGCGCACTCGTTCGCCGCCGAGACCTCGGTCGATATTACCCTTCGTCATCAATTTCCTCATATCTAACGAAGATTGCCATCCCTTTGTTCTGTTCCGCCGCCCGGCGGTAGATCTCCCGCAGCTCTGTGAACTCATCCCTAACCGCGCTTATGATGTAGTCAGCTTCCTTCATGACCGATTTTGGGTCGTAGCCTTCCAGCCAGCCATGCTTGATGAGCTTCCTGATGTCGGCTCTTTTGAGGAACGCTTTTTCCGTGAACGGCTCCAGCCTTTTACATATGTCCCTGACCTCCTCGGACGTCTTGAACACCATCGGCTCTGCGACAACGGATCGGCCAAGATCCAGGGTCCCCGGCGCGAACGCCTCGCCGTCCGGCCCGGTCACGATCTCGCCGCCGCCGGTCACGTCATCCATGGAGGGATCCTTTCCGTAATCGGTAAGCACAAGGTCCAGGCCTTCGGACATCTCAACAGATATCTCATCTTCGGAAGACGTGAGCCTGTTCATCATCTCCTCGCCGCCGAACTCCCCGGCGGCAAATGCGGCGATGACCGCATCCTCTGCCGGAAGGAAGCAGATGCTGCTGCTGACGAGAAGCTCCGGATCCTCATACTCCTCATCGCCGCCCTCCGCATCGGACGCATGCGTCTGAGGGACCCTTTCGGTGGCCGCCTGCACCGCTTTCTGGATCTCTGCCACCGAAATACCCTGCTGCATCAGCTCTCGCATGTTTCTTTCGATGAAGGAAGAAAGATCGGCGGCCAGCGCCTCTGCTTCCTTACCTTTGGCGGCGTTCACTCCGTCGAGCTTCTTCCGCAGGCCGTCGGTGAAATCGGCCAGTGCCCCGACCGCCGCTTCATCCATTCCGCTTCACCTCCCGATCTGCGCCGACCCCGTAAAGATCTCCCGTCAGCCTCTTCTCATCCTGATAATAGTTCAGACCTTTCTTTGTCCTTTTTGACCGCATGGAGGATAATCCGTATGCGGCGTATATATAGCAAAGGTCTGGTCGGCATGGGTCCCGTATGCACCCGGACTGATCTTCCAATTTATTCCGGAGACGGCAGCAGCCTTTGTCGGATGCATTCCTACCTGGGGCCGGTGCTGCGTGACTTCAATACCGAGGTCTTAAACACTCAACTGAGAAATCGGAAAAAGTATATAATCTCAATAGAGAGTTATATAAAAATAAAGTGGTATTTATGACAAAATCAGGCATGTTCAAATCAAAGAAGTCCCGCTACTTTGCGTTGGCGGCGGTTGTGCTCGTAGCGGCTTTACTGATCATAACGGCGACGGTCGTTTCTCAAGAGAAAGATGAAACGCCGGATAAACGTATGAGCACTCTTTATGTCGACACCGACGGCACGGAGAAATTTTCTGATCCGGCCGCTACCGAGATCGACGCCGCTTATCTCGCATCTGCCTCATACACCCTAGGCGACGGCTGGTATCATGTCGTCGGCACTTTCTCACTCGGGAGCAATATGCTGTATATCACCGGGGACACCCACATCGTCCTGGCCAATAACATTACAATGACCGCCTCAGGAGGGGTCACGGTCACCTCAGGGAACAGCCTGTCTGTCTACGCACAATCGACCGGGAGCGATATGGGCAGATTGAGCCGCAGCGGCACCACCATAACTCTTCAGGATAACGCCAGCCTGACCAATACCGCCTACATCACGGGAAATACCGCCGTCAGCGCCGGCGCCGATGTTCATATCACGAACGGCGTCACCGGCACTCTCAGAGGAAGCTCGAGCACCGGCATCAGCGTCTCTTCCGGCATAATTGTGAACGATGGTCTGATCGAAAGCAGGGGGTCTATTAACCCCGGCATCTACTCCTCCGGCTATTCTGAAATCACCATCGGGAAAACTGGCACCGTCGAAACCATCAGCTGGGGGATCCGCCTCATGGGAGGAGGCTTAATAGATAATTCCGGCACAATAATGAGCACAGGGGGCGTAACCGGCACCGGGATCGAAGGCGCCGGCTATATGACCGTCATCAACAGAGAGGGCGCTCTGATACGGGGCGGCAACGATGTGGGTCTCATTTTGGGCCTCGGCGGCGTGATCGAGAACTCCGGTACGATCACATGCATAGCGGGTTCCGGACTTTATATCAGGCCCGGCACAAATTCCGGCATCCCTTCGGACAGACCTCCTCTCAGCGTCACTGTCACAAACAATGAGGGCGGCATAATAGATGATTTCTACAACTACAAAGATAATTTGACAGTCACTCTGATGTCCGGCAGCGAGATCACCCGCACCTTCAGAATGGGTCCGGGCGACTCCACCATCACTTTCGCCGGAGACCCCGGTGCGTCGCTCACCTATACCAAAGTCGAAAGCACTTCGGCCCTCGGCGCGGGGATCACCGGAGTGAGCATCGCCGTCGGCGATCTACCGTCGACCATCGGTGTCGGAGACGTGCTCGTTCTCATCGACGGGGGCGGGGCGATCTCCGGATACCCTAAGAACAGCACCTACAGCAGCGGAGGTTATTCCTTCAATCTGTCCGTCGCCGGTAGCCAGCTGATCGCCACGGTCACCGCGACCCCTGGGAGCAGCACATACGGAATAACGGTCACACCGTCTGCGCATACATTCCCGAATGCTGCGCAGGGTTATTCTGCGCAAAGTCCCGTGACAATAACAATCGACAATATAGGTACCGGGGAGACCGGCGGCCTCTCGGTCGATATCTCCGGCGCTGATGCGTCTGCTTTCACAATATCAACGGCGTCCGTCAGCAGCATCGCGGCAGGCGGCAGCAGCCCGTTCACCATCGTACCCAAAACCGGTCTTTCGCCGGGAACCTATTCGGCTACTGTCACGGTGGGTCCGGCGTCCGGCAACAGCAATCCTATTACGCCTGAGACTGTCGACGTCAGCTTCACTGTCACAAGCAGTATTGTCCCTCCACCGGTACCGCAGTATACTATCACCGCGACGGCCGGCCCTGGAGCGAACATCTCTCCGGCGGGGACCGTCATGGTTTCTCGCGGCAGCAACCAGAGGTTCAATTTCTCTGCTGACGCGGGATATTCCATATCGGCGGTTATCGTGGACGGAGCACATCAGACCTTGAGGAACATCGGCGACGGATTCTATATTTTCCCCAACGTGAGAGCAAATCATACCATTGACGTCAGGGCGACCGCTCACCCGGAAGAGATCATCACTCTTACCATCACCGTGGCGGAGGGCAAAGGCCGCGCTGAGTTCAAAGTGAACGACGGGCCATTCCAGCCATATGACTCAGAGGTCCCTATTCCGGCCAACTCCGATCTGATCCTGAGGGCATACGGGGACAGCGGATACAAATTCAAAGAATGGCAGATGGGGACGACGGTGTACTCCAGCTCCCAGATATCATTCGATGACGTCACGGAATCCCTGCACCTGGACCTCTATTTCGAGAAGAGCGGCCTCCCCATATGGTGGATCGCCGTAGGGTTGCTGCTCCTGCTCGGTCTCCTGCTGTGGTTCTTCGTCTTCTACAGAAGATATTATGACGTGCACATTCAGATGTTCTCGGCGATAGAGGGCAAAGAAAGAGCGCACAGGAAGAGTCCGTATACCTTTGCGATGAAGAACGGATATTCGGGCGCGGTTGCCTATCGCGTCAAAGAGGACGGGGAATGGAAGCAGGTGTTCTCCGATGATGAAGGAGCGTACGTCATCCCGAGAGGGGAGATAACGGGCGAGCTGTATCTGGAGGACCGTCCCTGAAAACGACTTAAAAGCGGGGTATGACCCCGCTCTTTTTCTCAATCATTTCTCTTTTACTAGGGAATGGTCAAGCTGACTGTGTTAATGCTGAGATCGAAAGAAGATGAAAATGGGATCTTTTCCGCTCAGGTTCAGCAAAAGCCAAAAACGCCGACAAAGATCATTGCTGGATGAGACTGGCGGGCCCGCCGGGATTCGAACCCGGGTGTTCGGCTCCGAAGGCCGAAAGGATTATCCGCTACCCCACGAGCCCCTTTTCCTACAACACGCACTGATTATTTATTCCTGATTAGACGCCGAGCTTCTGCTTTTGATGCGGTAAGCATTATATAATCTTCTCGCAGTTAGTGGAATCGTGAGTAAATAACTCATGAGTAAATAACTCACGAGTAACCAAATAACGACTGAGAGGATGCTGATGGAAGACCACATAAGGAAATTCCGCGAGGGAGGAAGGGGACGCGAACTTAGATCACTTGAGAAATTGTACAACCGCGAGGGGTTCACTTTCGCCGTCATATACGGAAGGCGCCGCGTGGGAAAAACAAGCCTTATCAACGAGTTCATAAGGCGCGATAATAAAAAAGCGATACAGTTCACCGCCACAGAGAACACAAATGCAGTAAATCTGAGCAATTTCTCGAAAAGCATTTTCTCGGTATTCCCGAGACCGCCGTCGCTCGGGGGTCTCCCGTCATGGGAAGGCGCGTTCGACTACATAGTGGAACAAGCGAAAGAAGAGAAGATCATCCTGGCTATTGACGAATACCCATACCTTGTCAAAGCGTACCCCCCTCTCTCTTCCGAGATCCAGCGGTACATAGATCTCACACTGCAGGACATCGACATCATGCTGATACTCTGCGGCTCCAGCATGAGTTTCATGGAGAATCAGGTGCTGGGCTATGAGAGTCCCCTTTATGGGAGACGCACGGCGCAGTACAAGATCAGGCCTCTCGACTACTACGACAGCGCCGAGTTCTTTGAAGGAACGTCTCAGGAGGACAAACTGCTGGGATATGCTGTTACCGGAGGAATCCCTCTCTACCTTAACATCGTATCGGAAGGAGATACCGTTGCGGCGGGGATAGAGGAGGCTTTCTTCGCCACGGACGGGTTCCTTTTCGAAGAACCGTACAACCTGCTGAAGCAAGAACTGCGCGAGCCTGCGGTGTATAACGCGATCATAGGCACGATCGCAGGCGGTTCCACAAAACTGAACGAGATCGCTGACAAGATCAAAGAGGATAAAAGCAAGGTCGCAAAATACATCAGTACCCTTATCGACCTTGGGATCCTGGAAAGGGAGGTTTCGATGTTTGCAAAGAACAGCCGGACCGGCGTCTACCGCATCAAAGACAATATGTACCGATTTTGGTACCGATTCGTCTGGGATAATATCGGACTTGTTGAGAGCGAACATACGCACATCTATAAGGAAAAAGTGGAACCGTTCATCCCCGACTTCATGGGACATGTGTTCGAAGATGTTTGCGTGCAATATCTGACACGTTTAAACGCCAAAGGCCGTCTGCCGTTCACCTTCGATTCGATCGGCAGATGGTGGGGCGGCAACCCCGTCACAAAGAAAGAAACGGAGATAGATGTGGTGGCCTCCAGCGGGAACAAGATGATAGTCGGCGAATGCAAATGGAAGAGCAAAGAGACGGGAGTCGATGTTTACAGGGACCTTAGAAATAAAGCCGCCATGTTCGCTGATAAAGATATCTATTACTTCATTTTCTCGAAATCGGGATTTACAAAGGAACTGATGGATGAAGCAAAGGCTGACGGCAGGCTCACGCTCGCCGGGCTGGATGACCTGTTCACATTATGAGTCGGCCAGCCTCCTGTCTTATTCTGTCCCGCTAAGGTCGGACGCGGACCCTCGGCCCCCATATGACCGGCCGGTGACGACGCTGGCCGTATGGTAAGAAAGCATGTTCTGTACCGTCGCCGGCGGCGTTATTTTTTACCTGAGTTCATAGCTTTGACGTGTTTCAAGCTTTCATCGGCTGAAAGTCGTTTGTATTCGTCCGACTGGACGGCATATATCGCGATCTTACCATCCTTGTCGCTGTGGACGCCCCAGCCGTATTTTTTCGTGAGGGGGGATGCGCGAAAACAGGGCTGGCCTTTTGAAAAGAACTCATTTCTGTCAATCCCTCGGCGTTTTCCGTTGGATTCATATAACACATCATCTGAAGTGTATCTATATGGGTTGCCAGTAAGCATTTCATATTCGATCTGCGCAGCTGTTTTTGGTTCTTTTGCGGGCGGTGCTTCGGCCGCCGACACAGGACAGTCCTCGGCTACCTCGATAAACGTTTCGATGTAGTTGGTGGTATGCTGTTTCATTCTGAAATCCTCCTCAGTTATTGTGAAGTAATAGAAAATCGAGGATAAAAACCTATATTGGCGAACCCATTTACGGCCGATGTCCAAGATCGTCATGAATCACGGCGCGGGCGGGGAGATCATGCAGGAGTTCCTTTCCAAGCATATTGTGTCTCATTTTCCTAAAGTAAATTCGGACGTTCCTTTGGATTCCATGGACGATTCTGCTGTGATAGACGATGTTGTCTTCACGATAGACGGGCACACCGTGGACCCTCTGATATTCCCCGGAGGCGATATTGGGAGGATCTCCGTCTCCGGGACAGTGAACGACATATCCGTCATGGGTGCGGCGCCGATAGCTATCGCGTGCTCGGTCATTTTGGAAGAGGGTCTCGACATTGAGACCGTTGATAAGATCATGGAAAGCATGGGCAGGACCTCGCGGGAATGCGGCGTCCCCATAGTCACGGGTGACACCAAGGTCATGGAGTCGGGCGCGCTGGATAAGATGGTGATAACCACATCGGCTATCGGCAGGAGATCCGAGCTGCTGGACAACGACCTGAGTATAGCTTCCCGGTACAGGAAGGTCAGGGACAGATGGTGTACCGACTCCAATCTGGCTCCCGGCGACGTGATAATAGCCTCTGGGACCCTTGGGGACCACGGCGTCGCCCTGCTTTCTTTCAGGGAGGGGTACGGCTTCGAGAGCGAGATCCGGAGCGATGTCGCCCCCTTGAACAAGATGATCGCCGAAGGGCTCAAAGCGGGAGGGATCGTATCTATGAAAGACCCTACGCGGGGAGGCCTGGCCAACACCCTCAACGAATGGTGCTCCAAATCTCACATCGGGATAGAGATAGAACATGCCTCCATACCTCTGAGGGACGGGGTGGTGAACGCATGCGATCTGCTCGGCATCGACCCGCTCAGCATAGGAAATGAGGGGAAGGTGATCATAGGGTGCGTCCCGGACATGGCGGAGGAGGTTCTCAAAGCTATTAAGAAAACGCCCGAGGGCAGGGACGCCGCCATCATAGGCGCCGTCAAAGAAGGAAAAGAGAGGGTCATCATGAGGACGGAAATAGGAGGGAAGAGGATACTGGAGCCTCCTTCCGGAGACCCAGTGCCCAGGATATGCTGACGTCCTCCGATACCACGTAGAAAGAGATATAAGGTATTAAGTATAACATCGGTCAGGCGATCAAATGGTTATCTTTCTTCCTTTCCCAGGATACAGGCCGGCATTGAAAAGCGACGAAAGGATCGAGGACCGTATCTCCCCGCCTTACGACGTGATCGGGAAGGAGTATCTCAGGATGCTTCAGGACCGGAGCAACAACGTCACCAATCTTACGCTGAAACCCGATGTGGACAGAAAATACAAAGGCTCCAGGAGGGAACTCGACAGGATGATCTCCGACGGGAGCCTGCGGCAGGACCCCGACTCGTTCTACCTCTATGAGCAGGTGTTCAACGACCACGGGGTAAAGAAAACAAGGACCGGGCTGGTCGGAATCCTTAAAACTGAAAGTTACGAGGAGGGCAATGTGGTCCCCCATGAAGAGACATTCTCGAAAGTGAAGGAGGACCGCCTGAATCTCCTCAGGGACATGGAAACCCATTTGGAATCAATATTCGGTATATTCGAGGGGCTTAGCCCGGAGCTTGACAGGAAGGTTACCGACACCGCAAAGCTCATCTACAGACACATGGACGGTAGCGGCGTCGACCACAGATTCCATATCATAGACGATAAAGACATCCAAAAAAGGATAACGTCCGAACTGAAGGACCAGAAGATGCTGATCGCTGATGGCCACCACAGATATGAGACCGCCCTCAACTATTCTCTGGAGAACCCCGGCAATGATAAGAAGGGTTACGTGCTGGCGACACTGGTCGCGGCTGACGACGGGGGACTTGTGGTCTGGCCGACGCACAGGCTGATCAACTCGACGGAGATATCTCTCGCTGACGCCGAGAAGATGATATCGCGATCAATGAAGATAAAAGAGGTCCCGGAGGACCGCATGATATCCGAGCTTAAGGATTGGATGATGGGGCTCATGTTCAGGGACGGGAGACGCTTCCTTGCCGGCTACGACGATGGGGGCGAAGGACTCTGGAAACTTGACACGTACGTTGTACAGGAGATCATCCTTAAGAACATCTACGGTTACGATGAGGGAAGGTCCTCGGTGGAATATGAGGCGGAATTCTCCAACGTTAAGAAGGTGATGCAGGAAGGGGGATTCGACCTAGCCGTCGTCCTGAACGATCCCAGCCTCGAAACCATCTGGAACCTTTCGATGAAAGGAGTAAGGATGCCTAAGAAAACGACATTCTTCTTCCCGAAGATATGGTCGGGCTTCGTATTCTACAAGATGGCCTGAAGGGAACAGTTAGAATTGATGGAGCCGCTGATGGGAATTGAACCCACGGCCTACGCCTTACCAAGGCGTCGCTATACCCCTTAGCTACAGCGGCTTATGGAGGTAGTCAATGGAGACATTGCTATAAAGCTTTCTGGTCCTCGGGGGCTCTGGTGAGACCGTCGCTCCAGGACCGACTGCCGCCCGATAATGAATTGCACCGTTCTGAACGAAAATGCGCGTGAAAAAATAACAGACGAGGGTTTCGCCGGAGCCCTCAGCTCATGAGGGCCTTTAGGTTGCCGGAGGCCGCCGCGTCCTTTATGCCCATCGCCATCCTGCCGCCCGTGCTCAGACCCGGATATACCAGGTCCGCATACGGCGAGCCGGATATGAACGGGTTCGTACCCGCGACGATCCTCGTGGATATCTCGAACACCTTGAATTCCAGTTTATCGGTGACGACCGTCTCCAAGCAGAACGGTCCCCACATCCCTCCGAACAGTTCATAGGAACGGTTGATGACGCTCTCTCCCATCTCGAACGCCTTCGGAAGCAGGGACTCCCTTATCACCACAGGGGTGTTGCCGGTGACCACGAACGAAGGATAGAGGCCGCGCCTCTTCGCATCCTCTATGGAACCAAGTTTGTACATCTCATCGATGTTGGTCTCATCCCTGCGGTCAATGGACAACAGTTCCAGTGTGCCTCCCTGCTTGCACAGGTAACCGTCCTTCTTCAGAGGGTCGTAGAAGAAATGAAGGTAGTACCTGGTCCCGATGCAGTATTCTTGTATGGTATATGGAAGAGAATTATCTATGGACATCTTGAAGTCCGGGTAGTCCTTGGCGATGAAGAATCCGCGGCCTCCTTTCGCTCCGTGGTATTTCACCATTACCGCTTCGTTTATTTCCCTGGCATCGGTGATGAGCCTCGGCATCGGGACGCCGGCGGAAGTGAGCCAGCTTCTCTGCCTCTCTCTGTTGGACTCCCACTGCAGGACCGCCCTGTTGCCGTAGGACGGGACCATATACTCCTCAAATTTCGGCACTCCCATGTACTCCACGAACGAACCGTGGGGGATTATCACCGTGTTCCTGTCGATGAGCTCGTCCTTTCTCTCCTCCATCTCGTCAAAGTCAGAGTACCTGATTATCTCATCCGGTTTTGCCAGAGGGAACGCGTCGTAGTATTTTGTGTTGTCTTTTACGGTCAACCCCAATGTCTTGAAGCCCATTTTGCGGGCTCCGTGAAAGATCTGAAGCGAAGAATGCGAGCACAACGTGGCTATCGTTATGCTGCTGGCGTCATATCCGTCCAGGATCTCATCGATCTTACCCTTGGGAACCATGTCCTCTTATTGCATTTACACTTTTAAATATTGTTACGCTAACAACATCGGAGACAATACGCCCCCTTTCGCCGAAAACGGCCGCCCCGCCGTGTTGTTCCGCATCGCTTTTGATCGCGGGCGGGGCTCACTTTCGGCTTATTCGGACACCCCTAGTAATGTCTTTTATACCAACAGATTGTACTATAGATTGCCTCGTGGAAAAACGAAGAGGTCGATACAATGAATGACGAAGAACTGCAAATCCATTTTGAAGAACTGAAGAAAGAGCTGGACGGAAAGATCGACGACGCCCAGCTGATGAAAGAACTGAACACATACCTCAACGAATACCGTGTAACGGCGGAGGCGGCCAAGAGGGGAATAAAGAGGAAATACGGGGCCGACGGCTCCTCCTCGTTCATGACCGCGGATGTCCTGTCCAAAAAGATAGAGGAACTGAAAGGCACGGAGATGAATGTCGACATAACGGCTAAGGCCATCTATGTGGATAAAAAGCAGATAACTGTGAGAGGATCCCCTAAGACGATCATATCCGGGATACTCGGCGATGAGACGGGCACGGCCCCTTTCACTATCTGGGAGGGGGAGAACGTCGAATTGGAAAAGGGGGCGGTCTATCTTTTCAAGAACGCGTACACAAAACTGTGGAACGACCGCGTGCAGGTCAACCTGGGCTCGCGCGGCAAAGTTGAAAGGACAGAGGGGGTCCGCGTCGACGTCCCCGAGCGGACAATCGCCATGGACTCCTCGGAGATAAAGATCGGGGACATCAAAGAAGGCTTGGGGAATGTGACGGTCAACGGCCGCATAATGTCCGTCGAAGAAAGGAACATAACCGTGAAGGGCGAACCGAAGATCGTCTATTCGGGGATAATAGCCGACGATACCGGCAAGATCCAGTTCTCCGCGTGGAACGATTACGGTCTCAAAGAAGGAGAGTCGATCTGCGCCAAGAACGCATACATACGCGCTTGGAGGGGGATACCTCAGCTGAACCTCGGCGACAGATGCGAGGTGAGCAGGGTCGACGACTCGTTCGGAGAGATAGACATCACCGTCCTGAACAGAACGGTCGCGGACATCATAGCCGTGGGCGGCGGTCTCGACCTCTCCGTGACCGGGACGGTCGTAGACCTGAGAGCGGGGAGCGGTCTCATATGGCGATGTCCCGAGTGCAACAGGTCCGTACTCAACGGAGAATGCACCACACACGGAAGGGTGGAGCCGATAACTGACCTCAGGATGAAACTGATACTGGACGACGGCACCGGGGCAATAAGCGCCATCGTGAACCGTCAGGACACCGAGAGGCTGACAGGGGTCACCCTGGAGGCCGCAGAAGGATTGGCCAAGGCAAGAGGCGACTCGGAGATAGTGGCAAGGGAGATGGCCGAACTGATAATCATGAGGAAGATGACCGTGACAGGGAACGTAATGAGCGATGATTTCGGGCCCATGATGATAGTGAGCAACGCGAGGGTAGAGAACGTCGACGTTACCGCCGAAGCCGAGAAACTCTACAGCGAAGTGGAGGCCGCGCTATGAACGCCAGAGAGACAGCGTGGAGACTCTTCTCATCGGAGCTGAACTCAGCAACCTATGAGATCAAAGGCGACGATGAGAAATCCCCGTCGTATGTGGTGACGAAACTCGGCGCGATGGTCAACAGGGTGCTTGTGGCGGGCGTCCTGACCGAAAAAGAGAATGTCGGGTCAGATGACGAGCCGATGTGGAGAGGCAGGGTGCAGGACCTCGCCACAGGGAATTTCTTCATTAACGTCGGAAGATACCAGCCGGAGGCCGCAGCGGCGATGGCCGACATAGAGACGCCGGCTTTCATAGCCATCGTCGGAAAGGTGAGGACGTATACGACGGACGATGAGAGGGTGTTCGTTTCCATAAGGCCGGAACGCATAGTGAAGATAACGGAAGAGGTGAGGGCGCAATGGATACTCGATGCGGCCAAGTCCACATGGGACAGGCTGAACAAAATGAAGAAGGCCTCATCCGTCGAGGGCCTCTCTGAGAAGACTCTCACGGACAAGGGATTCAGCGAGAAGGACGCAAAGGGTATAATGACCGCTTTAGAGCAGTACGACCTTCCCGACTCGACCACTTATCTGAAGTCCATACAGACAGCCCTGCGCACCATCCTCCCGGACAAGAACATTGATCTGGGTCTGCCGGAGGACATGTCGGATTCGCCGGACGAGATAGATATCGAGCCGGGGTCCATGGGCGGCAGCAACGCCGATATCGAGGACATCATCCTTTCTCTACTGGATGAACTGGATACGGACGGGAAGGGGGCTCCCAGGGACGAGCTCGAGAGAAGGGCAGAATCGGAGGGCATATCCAGCATGGAGCTCGAAGAGATCTCCAATGTCCTTATGGACAAAGGTCTGGTATACGAACCCAACCTGAGATATCTGAAACGCATTTGAACGCGGGGCCTCGCCCCGTTCTTTTACCTTTTCATTTGTACATCACGGCTGACCCATACCCCACCACCGAGTTGATATCATATCTCAGCGAATCCCATGAGTCTGAGTATTTCAGCACCTCTATCCTAGACGGCTCCGATCCCAGGATGGCGGCCGCCATCGGGCCGTATCCGCAGACCGATATCCTGTTCCTTTCCACCGCCGAATACATTCCGTCGACGTCCCTTTCCGCGATCCGTTCCAAGACCGTCGAGTTCAGTCTCTCCGCGTCCTTTTTCGGGATGTAATGGGCCATGTCGCTGGATGCGATAATGATCACATCCCTGTCTCCGCATGCCTCCTTTATCGACCCTGCCAGCTTTTCGGCGGACGCTTTGCTCTGATCCCTCATTATGATCGGCACGATCTTCGGATCCTTGTCGATGTATTGTATGAAGGGTATCTGCACCTCAATGGAATGCTCATATCTGTGGGCGGCGCAGCTGCAGGGGACCGTTTCCTTGAGCCCGGATGCTATGTCCTCATGTATCTTGCAGGGACCCATCGGAGTAAGGAAATCCTCATCGCACATAACGGCCTTGAAAGGCACGCCGGTATGGTCCGGGCCTATCAGGATGTACGCTTCTGGCAGTCCGTCCTCCGCTATCTTTCTGTAAACGTGGGCGGCGTTCATGCCGGACGCCATGTAACCCGCATGCGGCGAGATGGCGGCGGAGATCGTCCTGTCATTGCCGAGATGTTCCGGAAGCCCCGGTCCGAGGTCGTGAAGGAAACTGCTTTCGATGCTTGCCGTCAGTTCGGCCCTGTCCGCAGGATAGAATCTGCCTGCCACGGCTGGATGTCTCATAAATGAAAATATATGTAAAAGGGTAAATGGTTTGCCTTAGCCTGCATCAGAGCTTGGCTTCGAAATCCTCGATCTCCATCTGGAAATCCGCGCGGTCCTTTATGTCGCCTCTTGCGAAAAGGACCTCCCTCGTAAGAAGCCAGTATATGCAGGCGAGCGCCCTTCTTCCTTTGTTGTTGGTAGGCACGACGAGATCGACATTCCTTGTCTCGTTGTTGGCGTCGCAGAGCGCGATTATCGGTATCCCGAGGTTGAGGGCTTCGTTGAGCGCCTGCTTGTCCGCCGCCGGGTCTGTTACCATTATTATCTCCGGCTCGATGAATCCGTCATTGGAGGGGTTCGTAAGCGTGCCGGGAACGAAGCGCCCCGCGAATGCGGGCGCGCCTACGGCTTTGGAGAACTCCCTTGCCGGCCTCTGTCCGTACTGCCTGGCCGATACCACAAGGATCCTTTTCGGATCATACCTGGCGAGGAAGCTTGCGGTCGCCCTTATCCTGTCATCCGTCTTCTTGACATCCAGCACATACAGCCCGTCCTGCCTGACCTTGTATATGAAGTCCTTCATGTCCGCGCTCTTCTGCTGGGTGCCTATGTGCACACCTGACGTCAGATAAAGTTCCTCTGCGACAAGCAGATCATTGTTTACGGTTACGTTCTCCTCTTCGCTCATTATGATTCCTCGGTTAACTCCTGACCACAGTGATAGGTATGATTTCCTTCTCATACTCAAGCATGGCGATGTCTATGGGATCCAGCATATCCTCGGGATAGTCGATTAGGACCGGAGCGCCGTACGAGATCTGAAGCGCCCTTGCGCCTATGATCCTTGCCTTCTCAAACCTAGTGTACATCATTTCATTCACCATACAGGATGGCAGGTTATTATGATGCCCATTATAAACCTTTCTGAGGAACCGCCCGCCCTATTATTTTATCCTGTTAGTGTACAGAACATACAACGCGCGCGTGTGAGGGTAACATATTTTTACACCCACCGTGATTGACGCCTCATGCCCGATGAACTGGAGACCTGCCTTGCCGCGCTGTTCCTTAACAAAGGCAAGGATGTCCTCACCGCCAAAGAGTTCATGATGTACGCGTCCCTCGACCTCAGATGGATGCAGGTAAAGGATGCGGACGCGCTGATGAACATACTTTTGGATAAGGGCCTCATGTCGAAGACGGGCGAATACCTGCGGCCGATGATAGAGACCTCCGCAGTGAACGTGCCGGTAGCATACCGGCCGTCGGAGGATCTTCTCAAGTCTCTGAGGTCTTATTCGCCCAAACAGCAGACTGCCAAAGGCGGCGGCGCTGCCGATCTTCTGTCCGGGCTTATCAGGGTGGCGCTGGATTCAGGTATGGAGAAAGGCGCATTCATATCGGAATGCAACAAGATCAGCAAAAGAACGGACGTCGATATGGAAGTGGCGGCGTTGATGATCCTGAGAGAAAGAGGCGTGGACGTCATGCCTTTCCTGGACGATGTCCGTTCCTCCGTTCTCGGAAGATGATCATTCCTTTTTTATGAAATTGCTGAGGGTCATGCCTTCGGACTGCTTGCCGCCCCCTCCGACCTGAGCTCCGGACTGCACCTCTTCCTTAAGAGTTATATTCAGCGCCTTTTCCAGCTTGTTGATCATTTTATCGTCGGGGACCAGATCGTTCGCCTCTATTCTGGCGATGTTCCCCCTTCTCTCAAGGATGGACTTCGCGAACTCGTCGATATCCATTCCCTTTGCTTCTCTGGCGGCTTTCACCACCCCTCCGTAATCATCTATCAGTTCCCTTGACGACACCGAGAATACGTCTCTGGTCTGCATCCTTCTCTCTCTTCTCTGGAGTCTCTGTTCGATCACCGATTTCTGGACCGCCGCGCTCGGCGGGGGGTTTGGTCCTTTATACTCATCTCCGAACCTGGCACAGTCGAGGCACAGGCTCAGTTTGATGCCTTCCACAAGCATTGGTTTCGTTATGGGAACCTCTTTCCCACACATTTCGCAGATCATTGCAACCTTATTGGTATTTGTCATTAATTAAATTGATGGTCGGTACGAGAAAAAGTAATAAAGATGTGGAACGTATAAACCACAAAGTGGTAGCAATAATGGACGACACCGGCATTGAGGAACTGAAGGCGAGGATCATCACGCTCGAAGAGAGGAACGTCAGATTAATGGAGGATCTTCAGACCGCAGAGAACGACAAACGCTACTCTGAAGGAGAACTGTTCAGGCTGCAGAAGGACCACAGCAGGATACGGGCGGAGCTGGAGAGGCTCAGAAGCCCGCCTCTGATCGTGGGGTCGCTTCGCGACGTCCTCCCGGATAACCGCGTCGTCGTAAAGAGCACCACCGGCCCGGATTTCATCGTTTCCGTTTCCGAATACATACCGACGTCCGATCTTGTTCCGGGAGCAAGAGTGTCCCTGAACAAGCAGACGCTTGCGGTGATGAACGTGCTGCCTCTTCCGCTGGATCCCGTTGTTACAGGCGCGGAGATAATAGAGAAACCTGACATTTCATACGAGGACATAGGCGGCCTCGACAAACAGATGCTGGAGTTGCGCGAGGCCGTCGAGGACCCGCTGCTCAGGCCGGAGCTTTACGCCAAGGTCGGCATAGAGCCTCCCAAAGGCGTGCTGCTGGTCGGCCCCCCCGGGACCGGCAAGACCCTGATGGCAAAGGCCGTGGCGAACGCCACAAGCGCAACGTTCATAAGGTTCGTGGGTTCCGAACTGGTCCAGAAGTACATCGGAGAGGGCGCCAGGCTGGTCCGCGAGCTGTTCGATCTTGCCAGAGAGAAGGCCCCCAGCATAATATTCATAGACGAGCTGGACTCTGTGGGGGCAAAGAGGATGGACGTCGCCACATCCGGGGACAGAGAGGTCCAGAGGACGCTGATGCAGCTGCTGGCAGAGCTTGACGGATTCACGCCTACCAGCGAGGTTAAGATCATCGGCGCTACTAACAGGCCGGACATCCTTGACGACGCCCTGCTCAGGCCGGGAAGGTTCGACCGCATAATCGAGATCGACCTGCCGGACGCGGAAGGCAGGACGCACATATTCAGGATCCACATGTCCCGCATGAGCATAGACAAGGACATCAACCCGAGAAAGCTGGCCGAAATGACCGACACCGCTTCCGGCGCGGAGATCAAGAGCATCTGCACCGAAGCCGGAATGCTCGCAATACGCGACGGCAGGGACACGGTCACCGAGCGGGACTTCCTGGCCGCGAAAGGGAAGGTCATGGAAGCGGGAAGGAACAAGATTAAGGCCGCCCCCGCCTATATGTTCGGATAAACCTTAATTTCTATCCGCATCTTCTCCGCCGAAGAAAGTAAGCTGGATGGAAGCATATATCTCCTCCAGTCCTGTTCTTTCCTCCGCGGAGACGCCTCTTATCCCTCCGAATATCCCGGTGTTCTCCAGTGCTTTGAAGAGTTCCATCCCCACCACAGTCTGAGGATCGGAATCCTCATCCAGGAAATCGCCGTAGAGGGTGTCGGGGTTCTCAAACCAATCGATTATCCTCATGCCGTCCTCTTCGGACAGCACATCGAACTTCGAAAGCAGGTTGATCGTTGGAAGCTGCAGCCTGAACTGCACAAGAGCGGAAAGCGTCATTGACGATACGAACCCGTTCGGCCTCCTGCAGAGCATCGGATCGGAGAGGTACGCGATCATGGACCTTTCCTTTCCCAGCGCGTTCACTATCATGTTGGAGGATTCTCTGAACGCGAACAGCTCAAGCTGCCCGGGAGTATCTATCAGCGCATAATTGGTCTTGTATCCGCTGAGCACGGAGGTCAGTTTGTGTATGTTCATAGCCATGAGGTCGGCGGCGGCGACCTGCGCGCCGTTCGGCCCGAGAGAATATTCTTCCATCACCTCGCCGAGGGAGATCCATTCCCTTATGTCTATGTCCGCTCTGTAAGCGAGCCTGTCGGCGCCCGGGTCAAGGTTCACGGTGACGGCGTCGATCCCGTTGTCATCGAGCCATTCCTTGAATGCTCCGACCATGGTGCTCTTGCCGCTTCCGGCCGTGCCGACGAAATAGATGTTCCTCATAAGACCGTAATTATATCCCGCCTCTGATTTATATGTTTAGAGCAACTCTGCATCATCTTCCTTTCGGGGTCAGATGGATCACGGAGATCAGATGTACTCTCCCAATCCGAGCTGATCCAGCCAATATTTCATATATGTCACTTTTTCATATGTTACCCAGGCGCGGACGGTCATTCCGTTTGTTAAGTATATCTTTCCGCCTTTTGAATCCTCCATGTATTCTGCGTCGAACTCTACAACGACCCGGAAAAATGCGCCACGTTCTTGTAATATGGCATCGCTAGAGATACTTTTCACTGTTCCTTTTATCGAACCGTACTCTGTCTGAGCCAGCCCATCCACTATGAAGGAGCACTCTTGATTCACATCTATCTTAGAGCGGTCTCCCGACCCTATGTACATCTCTATAACCCTGTCGGAATAAGGATTGCTGATGCTCCCTATTATGTCCCCTATCTGCAGAACAGTCCCTTTGCGTATCTGTGCGTCGAAATGAATAATCCCAAGTATTGTAGCTTTGATATCATATCTTGTCAATAGTTCGTTATATGAGTCCAGTTCGTCTACATATGGAGTCATGTTGATGGCGTTCGCGCCTCTTTCCGATGCCAACTGAGCGATCGTTTGATTTTTCAGGCTTATCAGCATCGTCGGATCAGAAGCGGTGGCGACAGTAATGGCGAGGGCCAAGTATTCATCATATGATTTTGAGAAACTCTCGAACATGTAGTGGAACTTTGCCTGTTCATTGTCGGATTGGCTGAATGGCGAGGATACCGGCGTGCCGTCATAAATTGCAACAAGCCCCAACATAGTGTTTGTATATCCTATCTGTCTCGTCATAAGCGATATCATATTTGTTAATCTGGTGGTCTGTGATCCAAGTTCTGTTTCATATGATATCTTGTTGGCAGCCAACGTGCCCCTTTCTGATATTAGCTGTAATTCTGTTTGATTTTTCAGATTTATCATCATTGTCGGATCGACAATACTGCCTGCTGCTAGGGTGGCGGCAGCGTATTCGTCGTATGAGAATACGAAACTCTCGAACATTAAATAGAATCTCCGCTGCTCATCATCAATTGGGTTGAAGGGTGAGGTCACAGGTGTGCCGTCATAGTTCGCAACTAGACTTATCATTGTATCTATATAACCAATCCGATCCATTATAAGCGATACAAGGCTCGATATCCTATCACTATTTGCGTCCTTTTCGGCCTGAGAAGCTATCAGGCTGCCAGTGAGTGAGCCTCTTTCTGACACTAGCTGAGAAGCTGTCTGCTCCTTAAGACTTGCTCTCATCCCAGGCGGGTCCATGGAGCCGGAATATCCGCTATATGCACTCATGAAACTCTGTAACAAATAATAGAATCTCACTTCTCCGTCAACAGATGTGCTGAATGGTGAAGTCACCGATGTGCCATTATAGTTATTGACTATCCCCAACATTGTGTCTATATAACCTATCTGTGTTGATATGTAAGCCATAATGTCTGTTAATCTGGCATTGGTCGAACTCAGTTCAGCCTGGTAGTTTGCCCTATCGGTGATGTAATTGCCTCTTTCCAACGCCAACTGAGCTATTGTCTGATTCTTCAGGTTGATCAACATTGTCGGGTCGACAAAGGCTCTGTTGTTGGCTGCAACTAAGTATTCATCATATGCGTTTACGAAGTTCTTGAACATGTAATAGAACCTGAATTCATCCTCAGCAGCCTGATTGAAAGGTGTGGACACGGGCGTACCATCATAGTTCGCAACGATATCCAGCAGAATATCCATATTATTGATCTCTGTTGTCATAAGCAATATGAGGCTCGTTAGGCTTTCGTAATACTCATTTAGTTCTGTCTCATATGATGTTCTGTTGATGACAAGCGTATTTATCTCCGATGCTAACTGGGAGGTCATCTGATTCTTCAAATTTACCATCGTTGTTGAATCGAATATACCTCTTGCAGCGGCAGCGGCATAATTGTCATAAGTTTTTGTGAAGTTCTCGAACAAATAATAAAATCTGAACTCATCCTCGGCGTTCTGATCGAACGGCGAGGACACCGGCGTACCATCGTAGTCCGCAACGAGATCCAGCAGAATATCAATATTATTGATCTCTGCTGTCAAAGCTGATATCAGTGATTCTCTTTTTGCTATCTCCAAGAGTACCTCTGACTTGTCGAACTCCAGCACCAAATCCCCAGGGGAAACGGCATCGCCCGCCCCATAGTTCACACTATATACTATTCCGGTCGTGCCGGCAGTGAGCATCTGTTTGTCCTCCATGGTAATTACACCGCCGACTTGAACCTGTTCTGCTCTGACAGTGACGGCGCTCCAGACAACAGTACCGAGGAGAATCGCAATGACGGCAATGACAAATATGTATGTGAATTTCGGAGGATTCCTCAGGTACAATAAACGGCTATCGCTCAGTTTTCTCATATCGTATTCGCCAAGTTTTTTCATGTTTCAGCCTCCATAAATACATCTGCCATAATGTCATTGCCATCCTGCTCAATGAGTACAGTATATGTTTCTCCTTTCAGCTTTATGTTATTCTCAAAAGCATATACTTGTATTTTCCCATGCGCCATCTGAACACTTGCGGCATTCCCATGATACCTCGCCATCACGCAGTTCTCCACTCTTATTAATTCGCTGAACGAGTACGGTGGCTCCACTTTCGCAGGCGTTTCCCTTACTTGAACCATCATCCTGCTCCTCTGCACGAGCGAACCGTTCTCGAATACTGATTTTGTATTGATCGTTGTCGGCCCGTATGGAGTTAGACGGTTTGCTTTCATATACGAATTGAACATATGCATGACCTTCTGCATCTCTGTCCCATCCTGAGATATGACATATCTGGACAGCACGTTCTTCAATTTGAGCGTCTTTCCAGTCACGATCTCTATGCTTTTACTGGTACTCAATGTCATTGTCGCCCTCGATTTTCTTTTCCTGCCTCGTCTGCTGTTCTTTTTCAGAAGTGCTGGGGTTCACGCCTGGTAGCTCCCCGACCTGACTTTCCCACAACTTGAGATAGAGTCCCCCTCTTTTAAGCAGTTCTTCATGTGTTCCTGACTCTGTGATCTTACCTCCGTCCATGACATAAATAACATCACATTTCCTTATGGTACTTAGTCTGTGGGCGATGATCATCATCGTCGTCTCTTTCATCTTATTGAATAATGTATCGTATATCTGTTGCTCGGTCAAGAAGTCCATGTTCGATGTGGCTTCATCGAGTATAATAAAATCCGGCTTTTTCACGAGAACCCTGGCCAGAGCCAGTCTCTGCTTCTCGCCTCCTGACAGTCCGCCGCCGTTCTCATCGAGCCGCGTATTGTATCCGGCAGGCAATTTGTTGATAAATTCATCGCATCCCGCCAATGCACAGGCACTCGATATCTCATTGGGTGTCGCATCCGATTTCCCGATGAGCATATTGCTCATTATTGAGCCGCTGAATAGCTGCACATTCTGAGGCACACACCCTATGCGTTCTCTTATCGAGAATGGATTGATGTTCTTCAGGTCGATACCATTAAATGTTATCCTACCGCTCTCCGGAATATAGAACTTCAGCATGAGTTTGGACAGCGTCGTCTTCCCCGAACCTGACCTGCCTACAATAGCTACCTTCTTGCCTCTCGGTATTACAACAGAGATGTTGCTCAGCGTGAGCGGTTTTGAACCATATCGGAATGAAATGCCCTCTATTTCGATGTTATCTATTTTTTCTCCGAGTATCATCGAATCCTTTTCTAACTCCTCGTCCTCTTCCTCATCAACACTGTATATCTCGGACAGACGTTTCAGCGATATGTTAGCTTCCTGAATGCTCAACTGAAGGCTGACAAGCCTGTTTATGGGGCCGATGAAGAATCCCGATAGAGACATGAATGCTACGAGTGTACCCAGCGTCGTTTCGCCGCTGATGACAAAGAATCCTCCCATCACCAAGATTCCAATGTTGCCGAGCCCCCCGGTCAATGATGAGAGTGAGCCTTGGATATTTGAAAGGACGCCCCCTCTGAACCCTAATTTTAGGGTTTTGATGTACTCTGTCTCGATCCTTTCCATCATCAACTCTTCGGAGGTGTTCGTTTTTACCGTCTCGATACCGTTCAGGCTCTCTATCACCTCAGAATTTAGTCTAGCATGCTGTTCCATCTGTTTCTTGTTCAGTTTTCTATATGGCGCCCTGAATAAGAAGATGAGTACGGCGCTTACTATGGCAAGTATAATTATTATCCCAAAAAGATTAGCATTCATTGTGAACAGCACGATGCCGACAATGACCGCCATTGAAACATCAATGAAAACAGTGAGCGCCACGCCCGTCAGCACGCCCGCTATAACTCCCGCATCCTGGAAACGGGTGACTATGTCCCCCGTCTTACGGGACGCGAAGAAATTCATCGGCAACCTGAAGACATGTTCGAAGTAGCCCAACGTGAGCGGTATATCTATCTTCAGCGAAAGATATAGCATGACATGCTGACGTAGTGCTCCGAGAATGACCTGTACCACGACCACGACCGCCAGAACTATTGCGAATATCCTCAGCTGATCGTTAAGGTTATATGGAATTATCTCATCGATTAATATCTTGTTGAATATTGAGAGCACGATCCCAATGATTGTTAGAATAACGGTCGTGGCGATTGCGACAGCGAATAGTCTTTTGTGCGGTTTCAGAAGGCCGATGAAACTGGACAGGACGCTTTTAGCTCCCTCTTTGCTTTTGACGAAATTCTCATTGGGGACCATCATCACGAGGATCCCATCAAAATTTTCGAAGAACTCATCAACTGATGCCTTTTGGTGTTTATCTTCGGCAGGATCCATATACTTGATGGTTCCGCTGTTTACGTTCGCTGAAAAGATTACCACATAGTGAGATGTCCCATCTTCCTTCACAATGTGGGCGACCGCAGGTAAAGTGAATTTGCTTGTGAACGCCTCTTTGTCGACACGGACAGCCTTCGCTTCGAACCCAAGTTTGACAAGGGCCCCCGTAATCCCCTTGATCGTCGTTCCTGAAATATCCGTACCGAGAAGCTCCCTCAGCTTCACAATGGTTGTCTCGCGACCGTAATGGGCGCATATGCTAGCGATACATGCGGCTCCGCAATCGGAAGAATCATGCTGCTGGATGTGCGGGAATTTCACATCAGTATTATCGAGTGACCGATATAAAAACTGATGTGTCATTACCCCTATATGCTAATATATGGTCAAATAAAGAGGAACAGAACAACGACAGAATGTCCCTATGAGATGAGAATGCCAGCAAGATGTGTCGAGCCATCTGAGGGCTAAATGAAGTGCGTAGCAGGTTTTTAAGTCGAATAAGGGGGCCCCATCACCGAGGCCTCCTCTTCTGGGAACTGCATTGTCCCAGTACAGTACGACGATCCGAACCCTATTGCCAAAGCAAATTGTATCAGGGGCTTGGCCACAGCATTAGAAGAAATAAAGTCGCGACTGAATACAGAACAAGGGACATATATAGTATCCTTTTCCCCTGCTGTTCTGCCACCTTTGCTCCTTCGGCCTTTCCAGAATCATATAGGTTTTGGATTTTACCTGCTTTCACCGAACCAAATATGGCAGTGGGCATAGATATACTTAATAAAATAATCATAACCCAAAGTGTTTCATTAGCCCTGTCCCCAGTGTATGTAAAATAGACGATTGCTGCGGCCCCACCAATAATCGTTTGTAGTATGAACATTGAATATGCAAGAAAGTACATACTCTTCGCCGCAGTAGCACTGTATGCGTAAATTCCGCGTAAATGAAGAGGGAGATCATTATTGCCTCTATCCCCTCCCCAATGCGCAAACCTTTTGCCACGATACGCCACATACATCAGAATGGGCCCAAAAATGACCAGATTGAATGATACCCATGACCCTGGCAGAGAGTATTTCGCCCCGTAATAAAAAATTGCCACACCTATTGGAACTGCAAGCGCCCCAATCATCACATATAGATTTGCCCTCATGTCGCTTACATTTATGCGAACCTCTGATTTCGCATTGAACACGACCACTGCAGAATATTTTGACAAAATATTCTCACTCATTGTGTTGGAAAAATCGACCCCCAATTCTTCAGCATATTTTCTCTGATCTGACTCCTTCAGATTTTCGACATTTGCCACCGTTGCTCTCGCTTCTTTTTCATATCTATTGTTGAACCCCAATATCAGCTCGTTGGTTCTGTCTCTCCAATCTGGATTTTTTTCGATAAAGAATTCTGGGATGTCAATAACCAGTGTTGCATGTTTGAGGTCATTGTTATTATCAAGGAACTTGGTAAATTCTTTGTTGTAAGAAGACAATGAGTACTGGTGAACAATAATGACTTTGCTGTATTGAGCTAAATCTACCTTTTTGCTACTACCTATTACCTTCAGCAATTTCCCTGATGTGGCTTTGGCCAAACTGGCTAATAGTGCCGTGTTAATCGAATATTTGGAACATATTATTGCAGTGGTCATTTACCTCGATCCGAGCATGTTATTAAAAAGATAATAGGTTTAAGGCAGGTCTTTACTTTATCACGTTCCACGGCGTGGAAACTCCCGTTGCGGACCCTACCACACCGACTGCTGAAGTGGTTGCATCGTATGTGCCCGTCAGGAAATCTGCTGCACCAATGAGAGTCTTCCCAACATTAGACCCTGCAGTCCACATAGTCCTTATTCCGCCGGTAATACCAATGCCTGTAGCTAAGCCAACCACTGTACATGCAATATTTATTCCATTTGCAACGTCTTGACTTATTATGCCGTGATCGGCTAAATAATTGGCCACGACGCCGACTACAATTGCAACTATGCCCACTAAAAAGTTCAACCACCCGCCATCGTATTCCATCTCGTCTTCAGACAGCTCGGCATACGTTGCCGGCATCTTCATTTCATAAAGACATTCTGTCATTCGTCCTGTTTCTCCTTTTTGCCATATATTGGCCTATGGATGTACATGCATTATGTATATTTATATTGGTCGCTCGATAGGGCTTTCAGGAAATTCTATGTGCTCAGAGTTTTCGGGAAACTTTGAACGCACAAGGTTTCACCAGAGCCATATGGGGTCAGACTATATATACCATAAGATTAGTTATTACTATTAATTATTGAGATTGTAATAAAAGAAGCTAGGGCACATCAACAATCTGTGGGAATGATGACTATGAAAAGAATAACATCTCTATCAACAGAAGTTACATTCTCCATCAAACCAACAGGACGGTTTAAATGAAGAAAGAAGCAAAAGGAAATACGGCACTTGCATCCGCATTCGTGTTGCTTTGCGTCTGTCTATTAGCTGTTGCAGGTAACACATTGGATAGATTAGATGCTTCTCTTGGTTCAGATGTCTATTTCACACAATACGCGTTGAATTTCGGAGGTTCAAACAGCGATGGATTCGCCTCTGTGACCGCAGTGGACGATGGTTTCGTAGCAGTCGGTCAATCCGCTCAGACCTCATTCGGCGATGGCAACTGGACCGACATTACAGGAAAAGGCGGTTACGACGCCATCATTGTGAAGTATGGTCTCAGCGGCGATGTCATCTGGAGTAAGAACTTCGGAGGATCGGGCAGTGATCAATTCAATTCAGTGATCGCCGTGGACGGTGGCTTCGTAGCAGTCGGTAATTCTGAAGAGACCTCGTTCGGCGATGGCAACTGGACCGGCGTTACAGGAAAAGGCGGTTACGACGCCATCATTGTGAAGTATGGTCTCAGCGGCGATGTCATCTGGAGTAAGAACTTCGGAGGATCGAGTGACGATCAATTCACTTCTGTGACCGCCGTGGACGGTGGCTTCATAGCAGTCGGTCAATCCGCTCAGACCTCGTTCGGCGATGGCAACTGGACCGGCGTTACAGGAAAAGGCGGTTACGACGCCATCATTGTGAAGTATGGTCTCAGCGGCGATGTCATCTGGAGTAAGAACTTCGGAGGATCGGGCAGTGATCAATTCACTTGTGTGACGGCCATGGACGATGGCTTCATAGCGGTCGGTAATTCTGAAGAGACCTCGTTCGGCAATGGCAACTGGACCGGCATTACAGGAAAAGGCGGTTACGACGCCATCATTGTGAAGTATGGTCTCAGCGGTGATATCGTCTGGAGTAAGAACTTCGGAGGATCGGGCGACGATATATTCACTTCTGTGACAGCCGCGGACGATGGCTTCATAGCGGTCGGTAACTCTGAAGAGACCTCGTTCGGCAATGGCAACTGGACCGGCATTACAGGAAAAGGCGGTTACGACGCCATCATTGTGAAGTATAATGCAAATGGTAACTTTCTGTGGGGAAAGCACATAGGTGGGTCGGCAGCAGAAATTTTCAACGGCGTTACCGTCGTGGATGATTGTTTTGTTGCCGTTGGTTATTCTGCAGAGGCCTCATTCGGCAATGGTGATTGGGCTGGTCTCGAAGGGAGAGGCGGCAACGATGCAATCGCTGTATTATATAGCGTAGATGGCGACGTCCTATGGAAAAAGAATTTTGGCGGATCGGGTCAGGAAATATATTTTGGAGCATATACGATGGCTGATGGTTTTGTCGCCGTTGGTGTTTCTCAAGAAAACTCATTCGGCAATGGTGATTTTACAGGTTTAACGGGAAGAGGCAACAATGATGCGATATTAGTCATTTATTCTCTATCGGATCAACCGCCGACATACTCTGTGACGTACAATCTCAACGGCGGCACTGGAACAGCTCCTACAAAATCGCCCATGATTGCAGGTGCAACATTCCAGGCCGCAGCAGCATCAGAGATCACACCCCCATTGAACAAACAATTCAAAGAATGGAACACGTCAGTCAACGGCGGAGGGATTTCATACGCGGTGAACGCAACAGTGACGGTACCAGATTTCAACCTGTTTTTATATGCAATTTGGGAGGATATTCCTCAAATTAAGATTACATCACAACCAGAGACTGCAACCGTCAGTGGACAGATGTGGTCATACACTCCGATAACCAATCCAGATGGAGCAACAATATCTGTCGTAGGGGCATCATGGGTTTCATCTGACGGAACGACAGTAAGCGGAACAGCGCCGTTACCCGCCAACGGATTGCTGGAATCATTCTCGCTTACCATAACCGCATCGAGATCTGGTTATATTTCAGCAACACAGAGCGTGATTATTACCGTTTTTTCAACTCAATTCGCACCGCCGGAGACCGCGTGCTTAAATGAGCTGTACACATACACTTTCGCCGTTCCTGTCACCGATACAAACAGCATAAGCTTGAGCATGACGCCGTTCCTGTGGCTCTCCTACAATATAAATGTCGTTGACAGCAATACTGTAAACATCACTGTCTCCGGTGTTCCACAGTTGAAGATGTATGTCGGCATAAAACATACAGTGACCATGACCCATGAAGGCGGGATGAACACATGGGATGTAACTGTGACTATGCCCACATACGCCGTAATATTCGATACTGTGGGCGGCAACGGGACGCTGACTGCAACTGTGGATGACATCAGCATATCGACAGGATCACAGGTCGATGATGGTAAAGATATAGTGTTCACTGCAACACCCGACAGCGGTTTCCGCGTGAAGGAGTGGAAGCTCGGTAACGTTGTCGTACCCGGCCTCAGTTCAAACACTTTCACAGTGCAGAAAATATCGGCCTCGGTTAGCGTTACCGCCGAGTTCGAACCGATGCCGCCATCTCACATAATATCCTTCGACGGTATTGGCAATGGAACTCTTATCGCAACGGTGGATGGGGCAGGCATACTGACCGGATCGCTGGTCGAGGAAGGCAAGGATGTTGTGTTTACCGCAACGCCCAGCAACGGTTTCCATGTGAAGGAATGGAAACTCGATAACATTATCATACCTGGTCTCACCTCAAACACCTTCACGCTACAGAATATTTCTGTCGCTGGCAACGTCACCGTCGAGTTCGAGCTGATGCCAACTTCCTATATGGTGTTGTTCAACAGCATCGGTAGCGGAACGCTGACCGCAACGGTGGATGGTATCGGTATAACAACTGGGTCACAGGTCGATGGGGGCAAGGATGTTGTGTTTACCGCAATGCCCAGCAACGGTTTCCATGTGAAGGAATGGAAGTTCGATAACGTTGTCATATCAGGTCTTGCCTCAAACACCTTCACGCTGCAGAATATTTCTGTCGCTGGCAACGTCACCGTTGAGTTTACATTGACATCGTCATCACATACAGTATTGTTCAACAGCATCGGCGGCGGAACGCTGACTGCAACAGTGGATGACATCAGCATATCGACAGGATCACAGGTTGATGATGGTAAAGATGTAGTGTTCACTGCAACGCCCAGCAACGGTTTCCGCATAAAAGAGTGGAAGCTCGATAACATTGCAATTACAGGTCACGCATCGAACACCTTCACTCTGCAGAACATCTCTGCAGTGGGAAACGTCACCGTTGAATTCGAGCAGATAATGAACACAGTCACATTCAACGTGAAGAATGGTACTGGAGGAGATATCACTGCGAAGGTGGGCAGTGCGAAGATAACATCAACTGTTCTGGTCACTATGGGATCTGATGTCATGTTCACCGCAAACCCGACCAATGGGTGGCAAGTGAAGGACTGGTACGTTGACGGTGTCTCCATCGGCGGCAGGACTTTTACGTACACAGTTTCAGACATCATTAAAGATACTACGGTCACCGTTGAGTTCGAGCAGATAATGAGCATAGTCACATTCAACGTGAAGAATGGTACTGGAGGAGATATCACTGCGAAGGTGGGCAGTGCGAAGATAGCATCAACTGTTCGGGTCACTACAGGATCCGATGTCGTGTTCACCGCAAACCCGACCAATGGGTGGCAAGTGAAGGACTGGTACGTTGACGGTGTCTCCATAGGCGGCAGGACTTTGACGTACACGCTCAAAAACCTTAGCAAAAACACAACTGTAACCGCTGAGTTCGAGTTGATGCCTCCTTCTCATGTGGTTTCGTTCAACAGTATCGGCGATGGAAAACTCGTCATGACTGTGGAAGGAGCAAGTGTGCCTGCAGGCGCATCGGTCGAGGATGGTAAGAGTGTTGTGTTCACGGCACTGCCTAACAACAACTTCCGTATAAAAGAGTGGAGGGCTGATGGCACTGTTGTGCCCGGGCACACATCGAGCACTCTTACACTACCGGATATCTCATCCGCCGCAGACATCACAGTGGAATTCGAACCAAATACATACGATCTATATCCCAATGCCGACAGCTTGCCTCTTCTTAAGATTGTAGGCTTTGTGCTCCTTACCGTATTGCTGATAATAGGCGTTGTGTATCTGCTTATAAGAATCATGCTGCGTGCATGATTGTTTGCACACGGATTTCAAGTTGAACAGGACATCCCGCTGTGTATGCGGTATCGGCACGAAAACAGTCAAGACGGCCATCGGACCAGGTATGCGAAAGTATTCTGCAGACATGCCTCCTGATTCAGGAGTTATGCAACGGAGTAGCAAATCTCAAAGCACATATATTAGTGATATAACCTCCTATCGGATATGATTGTGGCTATCTTTTCGTTTTGCAGGAGGTGTAAGGAATGGTTTCTTCTGAAATGATTGGAGTTATTGTCGGAATAGTTGTTACTATTGCGGCATCAATATACGGGTTCGCAAAGGGTGACTGGTCGCCGTTAGCGTATATGGTTTTTATAATACTCCTGGTTTTGCTTTTTTATAACGTCTTTAGTTGCTTTGACGACCGTCTGGACCCAAGCAACCGGACAAAATTATTCAATTCACCAAACGGGGATGTTGAGGTAGAGATTGTCTGTACAAAATATCTAATGGGAAATGGAGCCATCTATATTGATATTAACGAAGCAAGGATAGGAAAGATACACAGGGGCGGGTCGGCGCGCATCCTGCTTCCTGCAGGGACGAACCGAATATCTATTTACCGCAGTAAAAAAGCCATGGTGATCGAAGAAGGACTCGTGGAGAAGGGATGTTCCTTATTAGTATGGTCAGACAATTCTGTTTTCCCCAAATACCATGTGACCATCCTGAACAGAGACGCAGTCTTTGATGAGAGTGATTTGATGGCCTCTTATGAGAAGATCCGCAAATATAATATTGATTACACACGTCGAGGGGTACTTTTTGGAGTGCCCCCGCTGATAATGATGTTCCTGGCAATGAAATTCTTCTTTGGTCTTTTTTAACCTGAGTCAGACAGTTATAGGTGCCGAATAAGGCAACAGGCAGAATGTTCCTCTTAAGATCGTGATTATATCCCGCCTCTGATTTATATGTTTAGAGCAACTCAGCTTTCAGGAAATCATCACCTCCTTGAGTTAGGTTTGAGTCCGACAGCTGATCATATTGCATTTGGCCACGCAACGGCAGCAATCTCAGCACCGAATGACATCGGAGGACGGGGCCTTACGCTTACTTAAATAAATCTCGATACTCATGCTGAAACGTGTTTCGAGCGCAAATTTGGTATCTGCTTACTTGATACTTATGCATGAAGAAAAAAAGAGAAAACTTAAGCCCTTCTTTTAAGCTGACTAAGCAAACCGATGAAAACGGCAAGTGTTTCTTTATCACTGAAGAAAAATTCATTGTCTACAGCTTCAACAATCGGGTTTACGGTTTTGATTATTTCCTCCCCTTGGATTGTATTCAATATACGCTTTGCTCTCGTATCCGTCGGGTGGTTTTCTCTTGTGATAAGATTCTTCTTTTCTAATAGACGCAACGTTTTTGAAACCGTCATAACATCTATCATGGAAAAATCTGAGATGTCATTCTGCGTCACACAAGAATTAACCTCATTTAATTCATGCGTGACGGCCAGAATTACAAACTGTGTGTGGGTAATGTCGAATGGGCGTAGCGCGTCCTTTATTTTTCTTTGCCATAGGACGGATGCTTGCCAGAACAATAGCCCCGGACTTTCATTAGAATTTTGGAATTTCGAGTATTTCATCCATTACATCCTTGCGAGTTGAGATAGCCTTTCCATGTTGCCGGGGATATTTAATACAATCCCTTGCCCCATTCCCTGCAACTGTGCTTCATTTGGTCCTGTGATTGTGACAGTGTGTTTTAATGTGCACTCACCGTTTCCATCTTCGGAAATAAAGTGTCCGAATTGGACGACTATCTCTCCAAGTACTGATGAATTTATGAACACTTTACCATTTTGCACCTCATCTAACACAAAAGGCAAGGGGGGCATTTCCTTAATGTACATTGTGCCTTTGGTTCCTGTGACAAATTTGCCTTCCAGCACAACGTTTTGCATATCTGAATCCCATTCAGACCACTTGTTTACATTAGCATATAACTCCCATACTTTCTCAATGTTCATTTTTCCTCTGACAGTGTTTTCATACTGAAACATTTTTATTACCTCCAAATATTATTAAGCATACTTATATTAAACATGCTTAATATAATTTTCCCTTAATATTCATACCGAAGCGTGAGCAGTGTGGCAGAGGACAGCCCGAATTTCCACGGTTAATTTACATTTTATTGAAATACATAATACAGATCTAACCTATTTCTGAGGGATCCCTTCATCCTCTGCGGATAGTTCCATATGCAGTCCAATAAGAAGGCCCCCTCACTGAGACCCCATCTTCTGTCTGACCTCGACAGCTTGATTTCCTGAAGCTCTTTCCCAGCGTAAACATAATTAAACAATAAGCATGTTCAGGGGCTATGAAAATCTCAAAGGACCATAGTGTCGCGTTCGCCTGGTTCGGAATGATCGGGGTTGCGGCATTCATCATCGCATGGGTCTGCGCAGCGTCTATCGATACCGCCTGGGAATTCGGCGTCAACAAACTCTCTGAATTCGGGATCTCGGACACGGACGCGAGCCTTTACTTCAACTACGGCTGCATGATCACAGGCGCACTTGTTGCTGTGTTCGGGGTCGGATGCGCCGTATACGCAAAGAATATGGGCCGCGCCGTCGGCGGCGCTCTCCTTGTTCTCGGCGGGGTTGCCCTTGCCCTTGTCGGCGTATACACGATGAACGATGGGGATCTGCACAGCTTCGCTGCGGTGTCCGCGGCGCTGCTCATATTCTTGGCAATGATCGCCTTTGCGGCAGGGAATTGGATCGCGGACAAGAAGATCTTCGCGGGAATAGGTATCGTCCTCATCTTCTTGCTGGCCACCATGGCATTGGTCTTCGATGTTGCAGAGCTTGAGGCATACGGCATAATACTGGTAATGATGTGGTTCCTTGCTGAAAGCGTGAATATGGTCCTTTCAAGCAGGAAGGGTTAATAGAGATTACAATATTAAGAAGGCAGGTGTAAAAATGGAAACTGTACCTAAAAATGTAAAGATCGGCGGTGCGCTGGGATTGCTCGGCGGGGTTGTCGCCGTCGTTTGCATGGCCGTTTTCTTTGAGGCGGAGGAAAGTGCCCTTATGAAAATGGGCGCATGCATGCTCACGGCCGTCATGTTCTTCGCTCTTGCGGGAGGGTTCGCCAAAGGCGGGCAGTGGTCCTGGAACGTACTGCTGCTGATGACCTTCCTGACGATAGGCGCGGCGGGCAGCTCGGTCATACTTGGAGCGATAGACCTTTATGTCGGCGTGATACTCGTTGTGATAGGCGTGCTGATCGTTGCCAACCTGGCCGTACCGGCGTCTAAGAACTGGGCGGACAGAATAAGGATTTGAAAATGTGCCCGCATGGGCATTACCACTTTTAAATACGGCCTATATAACTAGGTTATTTGTGGTTTATAAATTGCTTATATAGTGCCACTCTCTTTTTTTTCATCGGGTACGTTTAAATTCTATGCCTTACATACATAACTGTGGACTCAAAATACACGTTCGCTTTAAGGAAGATCGCTCTGCTCGGCGGGATAGAGGACTATGTCGTCCTCTCTTCAAGAGAACTGGGCGATGCCTTGGAGATGAGTCAGCAATCCGCATCGAAAAGAATCTTGGAACTTTTGGACGAGAAACTGATCATAAGGGATATGGGCGCGAGAAAACAGCGCATAAAGCTTACTCCCAAGGGGATAGACGAGATCAAACAGGAATACAGCGAATACCGAAGGGTATTCGAGGTGGATGATCAGATCAACCTGCGCGGAGTAATCACCGACGGTATGGGGGAAGGCGGTTATTACATATGCCAGATCGGTTATATGGCCCAGTTCGAAGAGAAACTGGGATTCAAACCGTACGAAGGTACACTCAACATAGTGATCGACAGAGAGGATGTCGGTAAATTGGACATTATCCGAAGTGCACCCGGGGAGACCATATACGGCTTCTCAAGCGAAGGAAGATCATTCGGAAAAGTGACCGCGCACAAAGCGAGGATAAGAAGCATCGAGTGCGCGGTAGTTATGCCCGAAAGGTCGCATTACGATAATGTGATAGAGGTTGTCTGCCAGTACCATCTGAGAAGAACGCTCAGCATCGGGAACGGCGACCATGTTGAGATCAAGATAAAGGTATGATCACCAAACACAGATGCGATATGCCGCCTCCTTCCCCATCGGATGGTCCTTACACCGGCTAGTGGATACCTGCGGTTCTGTAACCGCCGTCCTGTCACCGGAAGGATTATCAGTAGCTGTAGCACGCTCGGTGTTTGCCATGATCTGTGAACAAAACATATTAAAGCGTTAAATACATCGCTCCGAACGGGTGTGTGACGTTGTACATTCGGACGGCTTCCGGAACTTTTGGGATACGGCCGTCAAGGTGCGCTCACAGCGGCATGGTGATGTTATGGCTTCTATAAAACTTACAGTAAAACGCAAAGCTCCTTTCCAATTGTATGATATAAAAATAAGGGACGCCGCGGACAGCGACCTCGAGAAGATCTCGAAGGACCTGGGCCTGGGCCTTTCGCTTGACGAAATGAAGACCGTCAGAGAACACTTCGTCAAGGAAGGAAGAGACGCCACCGACATAGAACTGCAGTCTCTGGGACAGGCCTGGAGCGAGCACTGCTGCTACAAAAGTTCCAAGGCTGTCCTGAAGGAATTCGTCTTCGGCATCGACCATCCCGACGTAATGTCACGCGGCGACGCCGGGATAATGAGATTCGACGGGAGACACGGATACGCGCTGAGAATAGAGAGCCACAACCACCCTTCGGCCGTAGAGCCGTACGGAGGCGCCGCGACCGGCGTCGGAGGAATATTGAGAGACGTCGTGTGCATGGGCGCGGAACCTGTGGGCATCATCGATCCGTTCTGCATAGGCGAGATCGATACCGAGAAAAAATTACCAAAGGGAACCATACATCCCCGCGAGCTGCTCGAAAGGGCTGTCAGCGGAGGAAAGGACTACTGCAATACGCTGAAGGTGCCTACGGTCTCCGGCGCATTCTTCTTTGACGAAAGATACACCGGGAACTGCCTGATAAACGTCGGCGCGCTGGGCATCGTAAAGAACAAAGAGCTCAGGAACAACTTCGTCGGCGGCCCCGGAGAGACATTCATATTATGCGGCGAACCGACCGGACGGGACGGCATACACGGAGTGAACTTCGCATCCGCCGATTTTTCGGCGGCGGCGGAGAACAAAGGCGCCAAACACGGCGTGAGCCCGATACCGAAACGTTTCGTACTGGCCGCCTGCCTTGAAGCGAACAGGGCCGGCCTCATAACGGGGATGAAGGACCTCGGCGGCGGCGGACTGAGCTGCGTGGTCGGCGAGATGGCGCTGGGAGGAAAGTGCGGCGCCGACGTGGACCTTGAAAAGGTCCCGCTTAGGGAGAAGGGCATGGCCCCGTGGGAAGCCTGGGTATCGGAAACACAGGAGAGGATGATGCTCGCCGCGAAGGAAAACGACGTGGAGAGGATCCTTAAAATATTCAAGAAACGCAACGTTCCGGCGACGGTTGTCGGAAAGAGCACGGACACACAGCGCACAAGGATCTTCTGGGAGGGCGAGTTGATATTCGACATGGACCTGGAGTTCCTTACCGGCGGCCCTGTCTACAACAGGCCCTATACAGAACCAAAGGTGTCCACGAAAGCGGAAGAAAAAGTGCCAAAGCTGCCGTCCAACAATGAGGTCATGACCGCTTTGCTGTCCGACCTGAACATCGCTTCGAGGGAATGGGCGATCAAACAATTCCGGATGAAGGGTAAAAGGACCGCGTCGGGGCCCGATGCGGGGGACGGGCCGGGCGACGCAAGCATAATCACACCGGTAAAGGACTCTAACAAAGGCCTTGCCGTGGCCGTGGGCTGCAACCCATGGATCGTCTCTGCCGATCCGTACCGCGGAGGTATGGGGTGCATCGATGAGGCATGCCGCAACTTAGTGGCAACCGGAGCGAGACCCCATGCATTCACTGACTGTCTGAATTTCGGTAACCCCGAGAGACCGGACCGCATGGGAGAGCTCAGAGAATCCGTAAGGGGACTGGGAGAGGTCGCGCGTCATTTGGGGATCCCGATACCATCAGGCAACGTAAGCCTTTACAACGAATCATCCAACGGCGTCTGCATACTGCCGACCCCGATGGTCATCGGCACGGGATTGATCAAGGACAGCAGGAAGGCCGTCACTGCGGACCTTAAGGGGAAGAACAATCTGTTGTTCCTGGTCGGCGAGACCAAAGATGAGATGGGCGGCTCGCTGCTTTTCCGCAAGTTCGGAGGCGCGGGCGGCGATGCCCCCGGCGTAGACCCTGCCAACCTCAAGAGGCTTATGAGCAGGATGCTAACAGCTATGGACAAAGGATTGGTAAAAAGTTGTCACGACTGTTCTGACGGAGGGTTCGCTGTCGCCATGGCCGAGATGTGCATCGCCGGCGGCGTAGGCGCTGACATAGACCTTTCGAAGGTCAAAGGCACTGAGATGGTTAAGTTGTACTCTGAGAGCAACACAAGATGGATCGTCGAGATCGCTAAGGATGATGAGGCCGCGTTCAAAAAGATCTTCGGCAGGAAGGCTGTCCGCGTCGGAACGACCGGCGGCGCGCGTCTGAAGATCAAAGAGGCATCGGTCAATCTGTCCGTCAGTGATATGAGAGCCGTATGGAAGGAGCCGCTGGGAAAGATAATGAACGGCTGATCAGCCTGATGTCTTCCTTCCGAAGATAAGATATCCCGTATGTCCCAGCATTTCGAATGACGGCCTTACGCCTCCGGGATGGACCTCCAGGCCGCGCTGTATGTTCTCCAGCGCGTATACCTCTGCGAACCCTTTCTCCCTGAGGGCGGCGACCGCCGTCTCCGCCTGGTTCATGTTCGGAACATATGAGCATACGCGCCCTCCCGGCCTGAGGTTCCCGCAGAGGTTGTTCAAAGCAAGCCAGGGGTCCGGCATGTCCATGACGAGCACATCGGCCGTTATATCGACCTTAGCGCATCTGGCGTCGCCTATCGTATACTTCCAATATCTGTCCAACCCTGTGCGTTTCACGTTCTTAAGCGCAAGCTTTGCGTTCTCCTCTTTGAATTCCAGCGTATGGACCGTTCCGGCGGGTGCTACGGCGCTCAAAAGAGCGGTTGTCAGCCCTCCGGACCCCGCGCCGACCTCCAGCACCGTATCGCCGGACCTTATTCCGCAATTGAAAATGATCGTCGCCGCATCCTTCGGAGTGATGATCTGCGCCCCTCTGTCCAGAGATTCCATGAGTTCGACGGCGCCCGGCCTGAACACAAAGTAGTCCTTTCCGACGATGCTCATCTGCGACCCGTCGTCCAGGTCCTTGAATCTTACTCCGTCAACGGTCCCGAGCGACGCTATCTTCAGCATCTCATAGGATACTTTCAGCCAGATCCTCTTCCCGGACCTGTCCACGAGGTATACGGTCTCGCCTTCCTGAAAGGTCATGTGATCACATCGTACGGGCGGCCAGCGTAGGTTGTCCGGCATCCTTGCCGCAGATGATGCAGCTTCCTTTGTACCCTTCTTCCGCGGGGTATGGGGTACCGAGTATCTTCATGTCGTATGTGTCTTCGAACTTGTGGCCGCATTCCTCGCAGCCGCACCATCCGAACCTCAGGATCCTCCCCTCCGGTATGCTGTCTAGGGAATCGATCTCTTGCAGTTTGGACATCTGAGACGCCTTTGCTTTCTCCAGGAGCGTGGAGGATATCATATTAAGAAGAAGCTTCACTCCGTTTCCCGCGCTCTTCAGCTCGATCTGTCCTTTTTCTCCCGTGTCCCTTCTGGCAAACGAGACTACGTTCTTTTCGATGTCTCTTCCGCCTATCTCCAGCCTCAGCGGCACTCCTTTGATCTCCCAGTCGTAATATTTGCTTCCGGGCCTTGTGTCTCTGTCGTCAAGCTTTACCCTTATGCCGTGATCTGAGAGATCTTCCGCGAGCGCACGCGCGGCCTCCAGCACCTGTGTGCTGTTGTCTTTTGAAAAGATGGGTATTATCACTGTCTGGAAAGGCGCTATGTCGGGCGGCATTATCATCCCCTTGTCATCAGAGTGAGCTCCGATCAGGGCCCCGAGCAGCCTCTCGCTCATGCCGTAGGTCGTCTGGTGCACATGTTTGTGTTCGCTGTTCTCATCCTCATAAGTTATCTCATACGGCTCGGAGAAGTTCGTGCGGTAGTGGTGTATAGAACCGATCTGCAGCGTCTTTCCATTCGGCATGACTGTGTCTATTCCTACGGTGTAGTACGCGCCGGGGAATTTGTCCCATTCGGTCCTGACGGAAAGGAAGTACGGCAGGCACAGCCTCTTCGCTATCTTTGACAGCATCTCGACATCCTCTTCGATCTGCCTCTGCGCGTCCTCCTCGGACGCGTGGCAGGTGTGTGATTCAAAGAAATGTATCTCCCTCACTCTCATGAAAGCCCTTGTCTGCTTCGTTTCATAGCGGAAAACGTTCACGATCTGGTAGACCTTCAGCGGAAGGTCCTGGTGCGACCTCACCCAAAGGGCGAACATGGGGTACATCGCTGTTTCCGAGGTTGGCCGCAGCACCAATCTCACGTCAAGCTCGTTCAGCCCGGCGTGGGTCACCCAGTATACCTCGGAATCAAACCCTTTGATGTGGTCCTTCTCTTTTTTGAACTCGGTCTCCGGGATCATCAGCGGGAAACAGACCTCATCGTGATGCGTCGCATCAAGCTCCTGCCTGATGAAACGGTCGATGTTGCTCATCGCTTTCCAGCCATAGGGGGTCCAGACGTTCATTCCCTTTATCGGGTATCTTTTGTCGGAGAGGTTTGCCTTCTCCACTATCTCCAGATACCAGTCGCCGAAGTTGTCCTCTTTCTCCAACGGATCACCAGCTCTCTTTCAATGCATTGGATATTATGCCGGCAACTGATATGTGAGATACTTCGTTCTCAAGAGTATTGCAGCAGAGGACCGCTTCCAAAGCATTGCCGGTGAGCCTCTCCAAAGCATTGCTCACGAAAAGCCCGTGCGTGCATACGACTGATACGCTCTTGGCCTCGGCCTCCCTCAAAGCCTGTTTCGCGGCCACAATGGTGCCGCCTGTGGATATCATATCGTCAACGATAAGGATGTTCTTCCCCATGCAGTCCATCTGCGCGGGAGATATCTTCACCTCCGATCCCGAAAGGCGCACTTTCTCAAGATGATCGTACGGTACTCCCATCATTTCGCCGACGGCCTTTGCTCTGTCCTTTGCCCCAAGGTCCGGAGAGAGTACCAGATCGATGTTCTTATTTCTGAAGTAATCTGCGATCGCGGGCGCCGCTTTGAGGTCCTTGTGCGGACATTTGAAGTAATCCAGCACGGATTCCTTGTGGATGTCCACGGTAAGAACGCGGTCGCACATCAAGCCCAGATGATTTATCATCACCTTGGCGCTTTCCGGCTCTCCGGGCTTGAACACCCTGTCCTGTCTGGCATATCCGAAATAGGGGATGACTAGCGTCACTCTTTCCGCGCCCATTTTCTTCACCGCATCCTGCAGCAGGAACATCTCGATGAGGTTGGAGTCGGGATAGGTGTTCTGCACTATCACCACATCGTCGCTCAGAGACCCTATGTCGATCCGTGTGTAACATTCACCGTCCGGGAACCTTGTGGTCGCCGCCTGCACATATGTGCATCCGAGTGTGTTCGACAGCTCCTTAGCTAGATCTCTGGATGACGACCCGCCGACTATTATCATAATGCCCTGATTCCTTTGATATTATAATTGAATTTGCATAAGGGACGCAGAATCCGCGATTCTCTGAAAACCGCCCGCCGCTTGCGGTATGGCGGCAATAGTCAAACTTTTATCATCGGGCATTGTTGCGTAACCGATGAAAGATACCATTTCAGAAGAAAGGATTGACAGATATCTTGAGATCACAAAGAAAGCGCTGGAAAAGCTGAGGATAGCCGCCCCTGACAGGTCGTTCGGCAAAAGGCTTGCCGACGATTTCCTTGAGATGGCGACCTCATATTACAATGATGCGAAACATTTCAGGGGATCGGGAGACCTTGTCACGGCGTTCGCGGCGGTCAACTATGCGCATGGCTGGCTGGACTGCGGCGCCAGGATAGGATTGTTTGACGTCGGGGAAGATGACGTTCTTTTCACGCTTTTCGAATGATTCGGGCCGGCTCGCCGGTCGACGATGCTGAGAACATCCTGTTACCATCTCCCAGAATTTCCTCGACATCTTTGTCGGAGACATCGGTAAAAATACTGTTGCCGAGCATGCACATCGATGACCTTATTCCGTTGCCTTCGAGTATGTTCATCGCTTCGGCCACCTCCCTGCCTCTTACGCCGGCTTCGGCTGAGAATCTGCCGGATATTTCGAAAAGCCTCTCTTTGGTCCCGTTAGTAAGGAATGCACCCATTGCGGCGTCGCCCGCGTCACATATCACTCTCAGTCTTTCATCATCGCCGAGAACGCCGGCGGTGCTCAGCTTGCGCCCAAGAACGACCAGGGTCATTCTCTCAAATACTATCCCCCGATCGATAACACTCCCGATGGGCGGCAATCCTGCCTTAATCCTTATCGGAACATCCCCTTCGTGCATCAGCCCGGCGACATCCCCTAGCCCCCCTCCGCAGACGACCTCCGCCGTATGCGCCGCTTCGAAAGCCTCCTTCCTGCTTTTGCCGGTGATATCCGATAAGCAGAGAGCCGCGGCGACGGCCCCCGATGCGCTCATCCCGAACCCTTGACCCAGAGGGAGACCGCACTCGGCGTTCACCTCGAAATTTCGGTCCGGCGCCATATGCTCCAGGACATGCCTGGTTATCCTCGCGCCGTCGGCCTTTCCGTTGATCAGGACCTTTGTTCTTCCTGTTATCTCATCCGCATGGACGGTCGTGCCCAAGCTCAGCCTTACGCCGACGCCTCTTGATCCTCTCTCCAGGGTGTTCTCGGAAGCGGCGGGGGTGAAGAAGCAGGTTATGTGGGCCGGGCAGAACGCCGATGTCATACTATTTCCGCACAGTGGTTCAGTATCTCGTCGGACACTTCGATCTTCGTGCCCGTGATGTTCTTTGACTGCTTGCTCGTGACCAGGATCACCGAGGATGTTGACCTGCCCGCGTCATCGACGTCGTTGGCGACCACCGCCCTGAGATCATATTCCTCCATCCTCGCCCTCGCCTTCTTTTCCAGTTCGGCCAGGGTGAGCCCCGCTTCCGCCTTGAATCCGATGACGTTCCTGCATTTTTTCCTTATCATGGGAAGGACCTTCGGGACCGGCATCAGCTCCAGATCGAAGGGCTTATCGCTGGGTATCTTTCCTTCTCTCTTAATTGCCGGGGTGAAATCCGCCAAAGCGGCAGGCATTATCGTAATATCGTGGTCTATTCCGTCTACCATCTCTACTAGATCGGACACTGCGGAGAATCTTTTTACCTTCAGGAAGTCCGGCAGCGCTACGTTGCAACCTCCCATCCAAAGCTCCACATCCGCCCCTCTCTCAAAGGCGCGCTGCGCAAGTGCCAGAGCCATTTGGCCTGTGGACCTGTTGGTTATCATTCTCATGGAATCTATCGGCTCCTCGCTCCTTCCTCCTATCACCAGTATGCGGCGGCCGGCGAGATCGTTCCTCGACAGGAGTTTCACCGCCCACGATACTATCTCATCCCTGGAAGCGGCTCTTGCTCTGACCCCGTCCCTGTGCGGCCCTATTATATGCACTCCCCACTCCGCGAGGAGTTCGAGGTTCTTCGACACCGCGGGGTTGTCGTACATCAGCTCATGCATTGCGGGCGCGACCGCTACGGGTATCTTCCCTCCGAGCGCGATCACCGCCATCGACGTCACTGCTGTGTCGTCTATTCCGTGCGCCATCTTCGATATTGTGTTGGCTGTCGCGGGATAGACGATGAACAGGTCGGCGGCGGAAGGGTCCCCGAGATGGGTGACGTGCTCCGTCTGTCCGGTGAGCTCCGTGATCGGTTTTATTCCAGCGGCGAACTCTACCGCATCCGGCGCCGCAAGCTTAGCTCCGCTCGGGGTCATCACCGGGATCACTTTGGCCCCGTGCCTCACCAGTTCCCGTATCACGGAGAAGCATTCCGTCGCGGCTATGCTTCCGGTTATCCCGATGACTATGGTCTTTCCTCTCAGTCTGCTGCTCTTCTCACAAAATATCTCTTCTGACGGGTGCATCATGATCTCTCCTTCAACTTTTTGATTATCTTGTCGGCTATCTCTGCCTGGCTCTCTTCGGCGTCCACTATCATGAAGTCGAACTCGTCGGCGAGCCTCAGGTACTCCCTTCTTGTGTTCTCCAAGAACTTGGATTCCTCGAATTTGCTAAGCTCCCCCCTTTCTCCTATCCTGCTCAGGCCCTTTTTCGGGTCTATGTCCAAAAGCACGGTGAGGTCCGGCGCGGCAATGACCGGCATGTTAAGGGATATCAGCCACTCCCTGTCCAGCGCCTCTCCGTTCAGTCCGGAGGACTGGTATGCGACCGTGGATGCGAAATACCTGTCGCATATCACGACGCGGCCTTCCTCTTTCCACTTAAGTATCCTTTCGGTGTGAACGGCGCGGTCGGCGACGAACAGGAGCGCCTCCGCCTTTTGGGAGATGTCCTTCACTCTCTTCTCTCTGATGAAGCTCCCTATCTCGTCATGGGTAGGCTCTTGGGTCACGACCACATCGTAACCCTCTTCCGCGAGTCTCTTCTCGATGGCCCTGCAGAGCGTCGACTTCCCCGCTCCGTCAATACCTTCGATGACAAGGAATGCTCCTCCCAAAAACACACTCTCCAAGATGGTATCATATACGCCTTTAATACCGCTTGCGTTGGCGGACAGCCTTTCCAGCAGCGTACCCAATGATTCCAGGTCCTTGATGTACTTCTTGCAGAGGAATGACAGTTTCGCCCGTATCTCATTATCATATTCCAGTCCGAGCGAAGATAATTGGCGCCCAAGTTCTCGGGCGATTGTCCCTCCCCTGCGGTCCCAGTCGGTCAGTATCACCGCTTTTTTACCAAGATCTGCCACATACTCGGCGGCTTTCATCGGTCCGCCTTCCGATTGTATCATGAAAACTTCGCCCGTTACCCCGATCATCCTCAGTGCTCTTTTGTCCTTGAGCCCCTCCACCAGAACGACGCGGTCCCTAGAAAGCTCTCTGAGATCCTCAAGTACTTCCTCTATCTCGGCCAGCCTCTCCTCGTCATTCGTTGTGCTCCCTCAGCTTCAAAATTATAGCGGCGGGATCGCCTTCTATGAATACCGTTTTCTGCCTGCTCGTGTGCCCTGATATGACCGCTGACGGCGATCCGGTGGCCTTGAGGAACACTTCCTCCACCTCCTTATTGGCCTTTCCGTCAAGGGGCGGGGATCTCACTTTGACGATCAGCCTCTTTCTCCAGCCGTCGATCCCTTCCGTGCCGGACCTGCTCGATCTGGGAGACACCAGCACGTCCACCTCGATCCCCGAATCCCTGATCCTGACCACTTCTTCAACAGACATTCGCTCTCGGTATCCTCGTCGGCCGTTATCTTTGTTTTCGTGTCTCGGCCCCGGAACCGCAACGGACCCTTCGGTCTGTTCGGGGCGGTGTGAATAAAACCATATATCGACAGGAAAATAGGGGTACAGATGTCAAAGAGCTCTGACCCCATGTCATTCGAAGACCTCGGCGCCGTATACAGGGTGGAAAAGAAATCCCCCATGCTGTCGGCGGTAAGGAAGGACCTGTACCCGGCGATGGCTGGCGTGGTCATAGGTCTCAGAGCCGAATATGAGAAACATCTCTCCGCCGATCCGGACTCGATAATATGCGAGGGAGTGAACCAGCGGCGCAAAAAGGCGGTGTCGCTTTCTAAAGAGATCGCCGAGATCCGGATGAGTAAGATAGCATCGCTGGCTCTTATCGGCGCGAGAGGCGGACAGAATGTGCTCGACCACCTTACTCCCGAAGAGAGGGAGTATTACAATGATGTCCTGAACATATCAAAAAAGCATCTCAGCCTGATGGATAAGCTGAGCGGCAAGAAGAAGTATGATACTCCGGACATTGACCCGGAACCAATTGCGATCAAGGTTCCGGAACCGGTCAGGGTCGAAGAAGAACCGGTGATCGAACCGGCCGCAGGGAATGAGGCCGAACCGCCGACGGCGGCGGAGGAAGCACCTGCGGACATGTCTGAACCGAAAGAAGAGATCTTTGAAGAGGACGAGACGATGGTCATAAGGATATTGGAGGACCTGCCGCCGTTCTCCGGTCCGGACCGCAATTATGAGTTATCAAAAGAGGACATCGTCAGAATGCCGAAGACAATGGCCATGGCGCTCATCCATAGGGATAAGGCAGAGCTGATCAGCCCCGCACCCTGAGTGTCCTCGTGTCTCCCTGGAACTCGAGACAGTCTATGCGCATCCTCTTCATCCCTGTTATCTCCGCCACCGTTTCCCTTGCTATGTCCGGGGCGTTGTTCGTTTTGCTGAGATGTGCCAGGAATATCTGTCGGCTGTCGTTCATCGTCCTTTTTATCGCTCCGGCGCAGTCGACGTTGGACAGATGGCCCACCTCGCTTGCGATGAGCCTTTTCAGGTACAGCGGGTAAGGGCCTTCCGCGAGCATTTTCTTATCATAGTTGGATTCGATCACAGCTACGTCGGCCTCCTTCAGCGCGTGCTCCACCTGGAAGGTCAGTTTTCCCGTATCGGTTGCCACAAGCACCCTCCTGTCCTCCGCTTCGACCAGGAAGGCGTTCGGCTCCGCCGCATTGTGGGATGTGGGAAGGGGGGTGATGTTCATGCTCCCGATGCAGAAGGATCCCATCGTTTTGATCTCCGCATACTCCACATTGCCGATCTCGCTGCATTCGAAGGTCGCTTTGTTGCACATTACCGGGATGCCGAACCTTCTGGACACAACGCCGGCGCCGGCAATGTGGTCCGTGTGCTCATGGGTAACCAGCAGGGCCCTCAGGGCTTTGCTGTCGACGCCTTCCTGCTCCATCAGCTTCGTTATTCTTTTACAGCTGATCCCGGCGTCTATCATTATGGCATCGTCTTCGAACTGTATGACTGTGCAATTCCCGTCGCTTCCGCTTGCAAGGACATGAACCTCGAACATCGGCCCTCAGACCTTTTTCTTGTATATGTAGAAGATAATATCCGATCTCGAGATAGCTCCCACAAGCACTCCCTTCTCCAGAACGGGGAGACGGTTCACGTTGAGCTGCATCATTTTTTTGAGGGCCTCGACGATCTTTTCGTCAGGGGATGTGGTAAGAACTGTTCTTGTCATCAGCTCTTCGACCTTCATTTCCGATATCGCCCTGTTGGCCTCGGCGAGGGCCGGGTCTGCGGTGACGCCGTCCATCGGCAGGCTGAGAAGGGAGTGGGGGCTCGTGTCCCTGTCCAGTTTGTCCTGGTATCTTAGGATCAGACCGAGAACGTCATTCTCGGTTATTACGCCGATGACATGGTTCCTGTTATCCACTACCGTCGCGCCGGTAGTGTTGTCCACAGCAAACTTTATCGTAGCCCGCTTTATCGTGTCTGTCGGCTTGACAGTCAGCACCTGAGTGGTCATTAGGTCCCTGACTCTGAGTTCTGTCATCATTTCCAGATATGCCACAGAAGATATATGCGTTTGTATTCGATGATCGCCGTACTCTGTGGCTCAGTGCAAAACAGACAGTTTTATTTACCATGATGCAATCAAGAGGCGCACGGGGCCTGTAGCTCAGCTAGGTAGAGCGATCGACTCTTAATCGATCGGTCAAGGGTTCGAATCCCTTCAGGCCCGCTTACTATTGTCAGATATCAAAATTCAATAGCTTATCTTTTGAAATATCTCTGATTTTTGCTTGTGGGCTTGTTCGGTTCTGTAAGCATAACTAACCCTGCCTCCATTGCGGGCCTGAGGTAGTTATTGCGGAAAGTATCGCGGGACTTAAGATTCAAACGTTCCATCAATTCTGCCGCACTCTGGGGATATGTTTCCAATACAGCCATCAGCTGGCGTACTCTTGTATCGATGTGATCTATGTGCGCCTGTGTGTCTGAAACTATGGCCTTTACTGCATCACGTATCGCTTCCAGCATGAAAACTATGAATATATTCACATTCGAACCTTTCTGTGATTCCATCAGAGTGTTGTAATACTCTGTCTGCCGTTCGCGAATGATGCTTTCGACAGGTATCCATGCAAAAATGGGTTTCCATTTCATCAATACGGCGGTCTGCCATAATCTTCCTATTCTTCCGTTACCGTCGCGGAACGGGTGGATACGCTCGAATTCGGTATGAAATATGCTGGATCTTATGAGAATATGCACATCTGAGGCCCTCAGCCATTCGAACAGATCGTTCATGTATCCCGGCAACATTGTCGGTCCTGGCGGAGTGAGGAGCTTTTTTCCATCGGAGTTGTATACTCCCACATCGACCGTGCGCAGCCTGCCGTTCTCTTCGACAAGGCCTTCCATCAATATCTTATGCACGTGCAGAAGATCGTTCATATCGAATGGGTTGATCTTCTCCAATTCGTTGTAGGCGGCTATGGCATTCTTTACCTCAAATATCTCATCCGGTGGTCCGAGGATCCGTTTCCCGTCGACTATGTCCGTTACCTGCCCTATTGACAGCGTATTGTTCTCTATCGCAAGTGATGAGTGTATCGTCTTAATGCGACCGATCCTTCGAAGACGTGGGAATTTCTCTAAGTTCTCAACGCCTTTGATGCTGCCCAGCATCTCCGATATCTCCGATATCAGATCGAGCATCTCGACGGTTATACTGAACGGCGGAATATATCCCATCTGCTTGTGCCTCCATGGCCTCTTCGTGCCTATGGTCGTATCGGTTTAAATATCTTACACATTATCTTACACATTATTCTACATGTTTTTATGATTTGCCGTTTTTGAAATCAGTTTTGCGCATATCGCTCCACAGTATGCAGTCTCCTCAAGTCCCCCTGAATCTTTATCGTTTCCGCCAGCAGACCTACTTCCCTACTATATCCCACGAATAATGAGTTAAATTCCCTACTATATCTCTCGAATGAAAACCACATATGCCACTTTCAAACCTGTAAGAAAAATGCTCAGAAGCCTGAGTTCGAATCCCCTCAGGCCCGCTCTGCATCAATTGGATTCTGGATGAACATTGCCATGTAGAGGGGCATCGTCACCTTCTTTCCCTCCACGCCAAGGTTCCCGTTGATCAATTTCAGTGCGTACTGCGGATCGTATCTTTCCACGAACTCATCCAGCGACGGGGTCCTTCCGTTCCCCGCTTTGACTTCTAAAGGAACGATCCCTCCTTTCTCGGTCAAAAGAAATTCGATCTCCTGTCTGTTCTCACCTGGTTTGTAGTAGTACAAGGGGATTTTCTTTTTGATCAAAAAGTCGGCGATCAAATTCTCATATACGCCTCCCTTCGCCGGACCTTTCAGCGTATTGTAAAAAAGTTGTGACTTCATCTCAAAACCATACATTGCGTTCAATATGCCTACGTCGGTCGCATACACTTTGAAATGTTCAGCATCCCTGTATGCAGGCAGCGGGAAGATGGGCGTATGGACCCTGTAGCAGAATTTTATAAGACCTGCGTCACTGAGCCAGTCCAGACTATTCTCGTATTTACTTGCTCTAGCTCCCTTTTCAACCTTGGAATATTGAAATTTTTTATTCTCCTTTGCTAACTGCGACGGTATGGATTCATAACAATGGGTTGCCTTGACCTTCTCGGGTTCGGAAAGGTATCTTGCGATGTCGTTTTTGTAGCTATCGATTATCCTCTCCTGCTCTTCTTGAACCAGCCCGAAGTTCTTCGTTTCATTGTAAATATTGATGACAGACGGCATGCCGCCCACTATCGCATATTCTCTTAATCTTTCCATCAGCACATCGTTACTGGATGCGGGAATCCGCTCTTTCTTATCGTAATACTCTTTAATGTATCCGACCGCAGTGTCATCGTAGCCCATCGCCCATAGGAACTCTTCGAAATCAAGGGAGAACATCTCCACTTGTCTTTCATACCCCACGGGGATGGACCTTGTTGTTTTGTATGCAACCCCCAGCATGGATCCGGAAGCGATACAGTCAAATCTGTCATCCTCAGCGATGAATTTTAAAGCGGTCCTTGCGTCCCCGCACTCCTGTATCTCATCCAGGAACAACAGGGTCTTACCTTCCTCGAAACGTACGGATCCGTCTATGGCAGTGATCCTTTTGATGATCTCATCCATTTTTAAGCTGCCCGCGAATACCTCTTTGTATCGCGGTTCAGAAAAGAAATTGAGTTCGACTATGTTCTCGTAATTCTGTTTTGCAAATTCTCTGATGATGAATGTCTTCCCGACCTGCCTGGCGCCCTTCACTAAAAGACACTCTTTTTTCTTTGCTTTCTTCCATTGCGAAAGTGTATCCATGAACTTTCTCTTGAGCATGATCGGCCTCCGAATATATCCAGATAGATATAACGAAGACATGATATACATAATTTTGCGTATGAAATTTTTAAAAATAGCGCATTTTTGCGTATGAAATTTTTAAAAATGACACTTTTTTGCATACAAATTTTTTGAAGGGGACAGCTATCTGCTACGGGAAGGTAGAACGGTCAACTCTTGATCGATCGGCCAAGGGTTCGAATCCCTTCAGGCCCGCTCATTGCGTACCATCAGTTTGTCTATATCGATCCTGAACAGGAATGCCACCGCAAACAAAGGATAATGCTCCACCCCCTTCTCATCGACATATATGTTGGTCTTTTCCAGTTTTATCCCCCTCTCGACCCCATATTTCTCCGACATTACGGAATCAAGCGACTTTGCCTTCGTGTTGTTCCCAGATTTGACCTCCACCGCCGTGACCCTGCCGTCGGGATTGAGTACGAAATCTAATTCCAGCTTGCCTTTCCTCTCAAAATAGGTCAGCATGACGCCGTTCTTCGAAAGCTCTTCGGCAGTTATGTTCTCCGCGATCGCGCCTTTGTTCACCTTTATCTCCCCATTATTTATCGCAATGGCCACTCCGTGCTCCATCATCGACATCAACAAGCCGGTGTCATGAAAATATATTTTGAAACTGTTCAACCTAAGGTTCGCTGCCAGCGGTGCATACGGTTCTTGAAGATTGTAGGAGTAGTCTATTATGCCTGCATCATGCAGCCAGTCGAGGCTGTTGCCGTATTCCCTCGCCCCCTCTCCCTGTTTCCAAGACGATATGTCCGAATACCTGAACCTTTTATTGTCTTTTGCCAGCTGTATGGGTATCAAACGCAGTATTTCCCTTATCTTCGACTTATCCTCTGTCGCAGCATACTTTGAGATGTCATCCTCATAACCATCAACGATCACCTTCTGCACCAGAGCGGCTTCGGCAAAACTATTGGTCCCCAAGAACCTATTCACGACTTCTGGCATACCGCCAAGGATCATATACCATCGATAATATTCATCCATCTTGTTTAAAATTGAATCCGATATCGGCTTTTTTTCCAGGATCGCTTCGGAAACATATGATATTACATCTTCACTTATGCCGAATGCCCATAGAAACTCCTCAAAATCCAAAGAGCGCATCTCTACCTTTGTCTCATATCCCACTGGGTATGAGGACACCTTTTTGTAATTCAGCCCCAACAAGGAGCCTGAAGCGATCACATCGAACCTCCCGTCAATGGAGAACGGCTTCAGCGATACGCGTGCGTTGGGGCAGGATTGTATCTCATCAAAAAAGATCAGAAGGTTTCCGGGTTCAAATTTCACCCATGGGAAATGTAAACTCAACTCCCTCACCAATGTGTCCGTATCGAGATTCCCATTGAATATTTCTGTCATTTGAGGCATGGTCTCAAAATTAATGTAGATGTAATTGTCGTAGTTCTTTTTTGCAAAGTCTTCTATGATGAAGGTCTTTCCTACTTGGCGAGGGCCTTTCACGAGAAGACAGTTTTTCTTAGGTTTATTCTTCCATTCGATAAGATAATCGGTCATCTTTCTTCTCAGCATAATGTTAAGTAATGGCCAGCAAGTATTTATTACTATTACTTCCCACGAATAATAGGTTAAATTCCCTATTATATACCACGAATAATAGGTTAAATTCCCTATTATATCCCACGAATAAAAACCACATATGCCACTTTCGAACCTGTAAGAAAAATGCTCAGAATACTTCTTTCAGCTAAAGAGCCTGCGTTCGAATCCCTTCAGTCCCGCTTTGTCATCAGATCTTTTTGTCTTCATTGATAGTAACAAACATGAACATTCGTAGGGTTGTTGGGATCAGAGATCTGCCCGACAGCAAAAGTGAGACGATATATATCAAAAACACATACAGAGTCGGCAAATACGCTTTGGCAAGTGGAAAAATGAAGTGGGTACCATGATAAACATTGCGATAATCGGGTTCGGCATTGTAGGTTCCGCCGCATATGAGGTTGCGGTTCAGAATGCCGGACTGATCGAGAAACGGGTCGGCGATTCGGTCAAAGTCAAAAAAATAGTGGACATACTCGACTTTGAGAATCACCCCGCACCGGAGCTGCTGACCAAGAACTTTGATGACGTTATGAACGACCCGACGATATCGATCGTCATTGAAACGATCGGCGGGGTTCGCCATGCTTACGAGTTTACCAAAAAGGCATTGATGGGCGGCAAAAGCGTCGTAACAAGCAACAAAGAGCTTGTGGCCATGCACGGCGTGGAACTCACAGAGATCGCAAAGAAGAACAACATCAGTTATCTTTTCGAGGCCAGCGTCGGCGGCGGAATTCCGATAATCCGCCCCCTCAAACAGTGTCTGGCGGCGAACGAAATCACAGAAATATACGGGATATTGAACGGAACCTCCAATTATATTCTGACGATGATGCGCGAGGAAGGGAAACCTTTCGCCGAGGCGCTGAAAGAAGCACAGGCAAAGGGCTATGCCGAGAACAACCCCACCGCCGACATCGAAGGCCATGACGCCGGCAGAAAAATAAGCATTCTGTCCTGGGTCGCGTTCGGGCAGACTGTTGATAGCGAAAAGATCGACAGAACGGGAATCAGCAATATCACGTCAGACGACATGGAAAAAGCAAAGGCCGCCGGTTGCGTGATCAAACTTATCGGCCGGGCCAAACTGATCAATGGCAAGGCCCATTGCACCGTTGCTCCCGAGCTCATACCCCTGAGCGATCCTTTGGCGATTGTCGACGGTGTGTACAACGCCATTGTCGTTCGGGGCAACTTCATCGGCGATGCCATGTTCTACGGGCACGGTGCCGGCGGAAGAGCGACCTCCAGCGCGGTCATGGGCGATGTGATCGAGATCGCCCGGGGCATAGTTGCATCCCGCAAGCGCGCATGAGCCGCAACGCTGCGGCGTACTCTGACAGCGCCGCCGGCGACGTTGCATCCCGCAAGCGCGCATGAGCCGCAACGGACACTTTTCGGGACGCTTTGCGTCCATACATTTTTCCTAAACAAAATACTTTTTGAATAAATTCGATAGAGAAAGTTTGATATATTAAATGTGATATTATCAAAATGATAATAACATAAACGAGGGATCTTCATGGACAGCATATTCGATTATGAGCACCCGTTCGTCTGTACCGATGCGGTCATTTTTACTGTAAAGACCGAGGAATCGGACAATTACAGGAAACTTCCCGGAACGGACCTGCAGATACTGCTCTACAAAAGAACGGCCGAGCCGTATCGGGGCAAATGGTGTTTGCCCGGCGGATTCCTGAACATAGACGAGATGCCGGAGGACAACATACGCCGGAAGATGTCGGAGAAGTCGTACGTCGACGAATGCTGGCTGGAACAGCTCTATACCTTTTGCGATCTGAAGAGGGATCCCCGTGCAAGGGTGCTTTCGATAGCATATCTCGGACTCATGAACGAGGCCGGAGCCATGAAGTACGAGGACAAAGCGGTATGGTTCACGGTCGTGTTCGACGCCGGTCAGAAACCGACCTTCAGGAGGGGGGACCTCCTGCTCAAAAGCAAGGATATCGGGTTCGACCACCTCAGCATCATTGAGGCCGCTTTAGAACGGATGCGGTCGAAGATCCTTTACACAGATATCGTTTTCAACCTGCTGCCGGAAGAATTCACCCTAACGCAGCTTCAGAACGTCTATGAGACCATCCTGGGAAAAAAGGACCAGGCGGCCAATTTCCGGCGCAAGATCGTGGATATGGTCCAAGAGACAGACAGATACACCGGCGACAAAGGGCACCGTCCCGCAAGGCTGTATACAAAAAGAAAGGAGGTTCAGTAATGAAAAGACTGTTGATAGTGGTCGATATGCAGAACGACTTCATCACGGGGTCGCTCGGCTCGCCGCAGGCACAGGCGGTCCTGCCGAATGTGAAGAAGAAGATCGAACTTTACAAAAAGAACGGTGACGATGTACTTTTCACCAGGGATACCCACAGCGATGACTATCTTGATACCCAGGAAGGAAGGTTCCTGCCTGTGGTCCACTGCATAGAAGGCACGGAAGGACATTCGATCGCGGATGAGCTTGATACCGAAGGCTGCCTCATGTTCGATAAACCAACCTTCGGTTCGCTGGAACTTGCAGAACAGGTTGCCGCCGGCGGCTATGATGAGATCGAACTCTGCGGCCTTTGCACGGATATCTGCGTCGTTTCCAACGCGCTCATCCTCAAGGCACAGCTGCCGGAGACCGTGATAACCGTTGACGCCGGGTGCTGCGCAGGCGTGACCGAAGAAAGCCACAAGGCCGCAGTTCTGACCATGAAGATGTGCCAGGTAAATATGATCAACGGGGATGAGAATGATGTTTAAGTTGAACGGTGTTCCTGTGCAGATAGAGCGGTATCCGGACGGGACGCCGAGGCTGAATATCACTGTCGATTCCAGTGAGGCAGAGATAGAGTGGCTCTATGAGAAAGATGAGGAGATGATGCTCTATTTCATAACGAGGCACCTGCGCGAACAGCGTGCGGTCAGTAAGCTGACGCTGTACATGCCCTATATCCCTCACGCCCGGATGGACCGTGTAAAGAACGAACAGGAAGTGTTCACGCTCAAATATTTCTGCGAATTCGTCAACCTCATGGAGTTCGATAAGGTCATCGTCAGGGACGCCCATTCGGATGTCTCCCTGTCGCTGCTGAACAACGTGGTCTCCGAGCCTATAGACGGGACCGTCAAGGAACTGGCCCTGCGTCTGCTCGATCCGCAGAAGGACATTGTCTTTTACCCGGACAAGGGAAGCTGCATGCGGTATTCGGGAATGATGGATCTCCCATATGCGTTCGGAGTTAAGGCCCGCGACTGGAACACAGGAATGATCACCGGCCTTGATGTACAGGGCGAACTGCCAGCCGCCCCCTTCGATGTGCTCATAGTGGATGACATATCGAGCTTCGGCGGCACTTTCCTCCGTTCGGCCAAGAAACTGAAGGAACTCGGCGCAGATAAGGTGTATCTGTACGTAACCCACTGCGAGAACTCCATTCTGAAGGGTGAACTGATAGACAGCGGTCTGCTTGAGAGAATCTTCACGACAAGAAGCATCTACACCGGGGAGCACCCGCTGATAGAAGTTATCGGAGGTGCTTTCAATGGATGATCTGAACCCCCTGCTCCTGCTGGACTACTACAAGACGACACACAACGAGCAGTATCCCGAAGGGATCACGAAGATAGTATCCTATTACACTCCGCGCATGTCCCGCATCACCGGGGAGAATGAACTGATCATGTTCGGCCTGCAGGCATTCGTCAAGGAGTATCTGATAGGGTCCTTCAACAAGAACTTCTTCGGCAGACCGAAGGAGGAAGTGCTGAGCGAATACGAACGCGTGATCGACAACACCCTCGGCAGGGACATCGTTAACTACGAGAAGATCGGGGGGCTGCACGACCTTGGTTATCTTCCGATCGAGATCAAAGCGGTGGACGAAGGTACGAGGGTCCCGGTCAAAGTGCCGATGTTCGAGATCACCAACACCCACACGGACTTTGCCTGGTTAGTTAACACGCTGGAGACGGCACTGAGCTGTTCGCTGTGGCACACACAGATTTCGGCCAATGTGGGGTACATGTACAGAAGGATAGTCGATGAATACTACAGTGTCAGCGTTGATGATGACATTCCGCGCAACCGTGCCCTGGGCGATTTCAGCATGAGAGGACAGGAAAGCTGCGAGAGCGCCGTTAAGTCAAGCGCGGGGTTCTGCCTGTCCTTCGTCAACACTGCCACTGTCCCGACGGTCCTTTTCCTGGAGAGGTACTACAACTGCAACTGCGAGAAGGAACCTGTCGCATTCGGTGCTATCTCCACTGAGCATTCGGTGATGAACAGCAACTACGCCGTGGACGGCAACGAGATAACAATGGTCAGAAGGCTGCTGAACGACATATATCCGGCGAACGGCTTCAGTATGGTGTCCGACAGCTACGACTACTGGAACATGGTAGATAAAATCATCCCCGCATGCAAAGAGGACATACTGAGGCACGACGGATACATCGGGATCAGAGGCGACAGCGGTGACCCTGTGGAGATAAGTACTGAAACTGTCAAAAGGCTGTGGGAGACGTTCGGCGGAAGAGTGAACAGCAAAGGCTACAGAGTACTGGACCCGCATATCAAAGTAATCTATGGAGATAGTATTACTCCTCAGAGGGCGGAAAGGATATACGACATACTCATAAAGAACGGGTTCGCCTGCAACAATGTGCTGCTGGGCGTGGGCAGCTTCTCCATGCAGTGCCTTGAGCAGGACGGCGTGCTGAAGCCTTTCACGAGAGATACCTTTGGCATTGCGATAAAGGCTACCTACTGCGAGGTCGAGGGCAGACCGGTACAGATATTCAAAGATCCTAAGACCGACACCGGGAACTTCAAGAGGTCCCAGAGGGGCATGTGCGTTGTGTACCGTGATAACGCCGGCAGCCTGAGTTACCAGGACGGTTACGATTCGGCGACCGTTGGGTCGTTCGAAGGTGAGAACCTGCTGAAGCCTGTATTCCGCGACGGCAGGATACTGAAAGAGCAGACCCTGCAGGAGATTCGCGGCATACTGCACGATGGCAGGTTTTGAAAGGTGAAAAAATGTTCGACGCAAAAGAAGTAAAGCAACAGATAGTGGAATGGATACGAGAATATTTTTACAACAACGGTTCACCCAAAACAAAAGCTGTCATCGGCATAAGCGGCGGCAAGGACAGCTCCGTTGTTGCGGCATTGTGCAAAGAGGCGCTTGGCAAGGGCCGGGTGCTGGGTGTTCTGATGCCGCACGGGGATCAGGATGATATCGACGTGGCGTTCGATCTCTGCAGTACTTTGGAAATGGAATACGTAGTTATCAACATCAAAGATTCAGTACGGGGCCTGTACGACGAGACTGCCGCTGCCGGACTGATCCTGAACGATGTCGCCGTGTTCAATACCCCCGCACGGATACGGATGGCGGCACTTTATGCCGTTTCAGGAATTGTGGGCGGAAGAGTTGCCAATACCTGCAACCTCAGCGAGGACTGGGTCGGTTACGTGACGAAATTCGGCGACTCGGCGGGCGACTTCTGTCCCCTTTCAGATCTGACCGCATCGGAAGTGAAAGCCGTAGGCAGAGAGCTGGGCCTTGCTTCTACGTTCATAGACAAAACGCCTATAGACGGCCTCTGCGGTAAGACCGATGAGGAGAGCTTCGGCTTTACATATGATGTTCTGGACCGATATTTGCGTGAAGGCATCTGCGAAGACAAAAGTGTGAAAGAAAGGATCGATAAGCTCCACGAGGCCGGCCTGCATAAAGTAAGGCCTTTGCCAACGTTCCGGTTGGGCAGTCAGGTATCCAAAGAGACGACGGTCAAAAAAGGAGTGTAAAAGCAATGCTCGGGGCGACAACGGGGTCTGAAAAAAGGATGGCGGCGTCTGAAAAAAGGCCGTCTGCGCTTCTTTTACCTGCCGAGAGATGCAAATGATTTGATGACATATTCCTTTACGCTTTGCATCACTCTGGCTGTGGAATTTTCATCTCCGTATTTGATGCTCACGCACCGTTTGCCGAAAGTGCAGCCCGGTAACAGTTCAGATAGGTCCGATATTCTGGCCTCGTCATAAAAATGCACTGAAAAATGTCCTTTCGCGGCGGATATTGCCACATATCCGTCGTATAGCTTCGCCCCAAACTTCCACATCGGCATACCGTAGCTTATCGCGGGTTCGATGTCGGGAAATTCAGCATTCATAAAATCTATGAATTTGATCACAGCTTTTCCTCCGTTTTCATTTAAGCTGTTAACATACTCGCTTATTGTGATCATTTTCATAATAATGAACCCCCTTCTGCGGATATAAATCAAGCTGCAAGACTTCCGCACAAACTGGAATTGATCAGAGGCGGATGGAATCCCAGGGCCTCTTGGGCGTTTTTCATAACAGAGCTGGCCCAGAATTTAAATGCTGAAGATATATAGCGTACTTTGATGGCATTCGGGGGGCTGAATCCTTCAGGTCTTCCTGAAAGCCGTATAAAGAACAAACCCGGTGAGGAAACATGGAAAAAAGACTGGTCGCCCCCGCGATAATAACGTTTTGCATGATTCTATTGTGCATTCTTTTTGCGATTCCGTTCCTTATCTTTGACGTTATGGGCCTTTGGGTACAGATCCTGACCCTGGCATTCTTACTTGTGGCCATCGGCGTCTGTGTTTTCGTGCTGTGGGAAAGAGTAAAAGAAATAAGAAGCGGTGAAGAAGATGATCTTGGTAAGTACTAACTATATCACAGGAAAGGAACTGGAAATGCTTGGACTCGTAAAGGGCAGCACTGTCCAGACAAAGCACATCGGAAAGGACATCACGCAGGGACTCAAGAGCGTGGTGGGCGGGGAGCTGAAAGCGTACACGGAGATGATGGACGAGGCGAGGGCCATAGCGACAAAGAGAATGGTCGGAGAGGCGGAGGCCCTCAAGGCGGACGCTATCGTGAATGTCCGTTATTCAACGTCATCGATCGTTGCCGGCGCGGCAGAGGTCATTGTGTACGGGACGGCCGTAAGGTTCGCCTGAATATCCGCCCCATACAGCGCCCTCCGAACATGCGCGGAAGGCATCAGAAGGCCGGGAGCTTACGTATTCCTTCATGGGTGGCAGCGGCGGCGATGTCGGCAAAGGATTCTTGAATAACATTCAAAAGGGACTGAAGGAACTCAAGAAATGATCCGCATGCAGGCTTCTTGGGGTTAGGTCATAGCTCAAGCGCAGCAGAGATTCATGAAAAAGCCCTGCGGCGACGACGTTGCGATAATACGTTTTATATTGACTATTTACTTTCTATTGCAGAGGAATATACATGGCAAGCGAGATCACACAAGCAGTAGTGTACCTGAGCGGCGCACAGATCACAAGGACGCGGACCTTCAAACTTAAAAGCGGGACCAATAAAGTGGCATTCGGCGACCTCCCGCTCGACATGAACGGGCGGAGCATAACCGCATCCTCGGACGGGAAGTGTTTCGTGCAGTCCGTTTCACACAGCACCGTATACGCAAAGACGGAGAACAAGCGCATATCGGAACTCTATGCGAAGCTGGAGAAGCTCAAGGGCGAGCTGAGTATAGAAAGGAGTATGTTCGGCGTGCTCACAGAAGAAGAGAACCTGATAAGGAAGAACGCCCAGACACCTGACGGAAAGACATTCAGATCCGAAGACATGAAAGACGCCGTCCTCTTTTTCAGAGAAAGGATGGCATCGCTTTGCGGCGAGAAGTTCGAATCGCAGAAGAAGATCGAGAAGCTTTCATACGAGATATCCAAAATAGAATCACAGATCGGCGCGGACGACCGGGGCCGAAGAAGGTCCCAGGTGGAAATAGAGGTGCATTGCGACGGCGACACCGAATCGGAGCTCACGATATCCTATTTCATTCACAATGCAAGATGGATACCGTATTACGACATAAGAGTGAAGGATATAGGAAGTCCCCTGTCCCTCGCTTCCAAGGCCATCGTGTACCAGAACACAGGAGAAGACTGGAACAACATTGACATAATACTGTCCACCGGGAACCCGTCGCTGAGCGGCAACCTGCCCGACCTGAGGCCATGGTACATAGACTTCTACGTACCCTATGCCCCCGAGCCCAGTCCCGAATGGAACACGGCGTACCAAGCGGCGCCGTCCATGAGGCTGAGGAAGTCCGCCGAGATGCCGGTTTGTGCGGATCTATGCGTGGAGGAATGTGCCAGCGATGCATTGACTGTGAAACCTGCCGCTCCTCTCGCAGTCCAGACTGAAAGTGTGGCAAGTGTGGAGTACACGCTGCCCGTTCCGTACACAGTATTGTCGTCGGAAACTGGAAAGACCGTGGACATACTGACGCATGAGCTCAAGGCCAGTTACCAGTACAGGTGCGTAAGGAAGTTGGAAAAGGATGTGTTCCTTGTCGCGGAAGTCAAAGACTGGACGCACCTGAACCTCCTCGCCGGGAATGCGAACGTTTTCTTTGAGGACAAGTACGTGGGCGAGATACACGTGGACCCGAGAAAGGCGGAGGAAGGACTCCGGATATCCCTGGGAAGGGATAAGAACATCATCGTCACGAGGGTCAGAGGAAAGGACTATACGTCGACATCCACAATGGGTTCCTCGGCCAAGGCCAGCAGGGAGTGGACGATCAACGCGAGGAACCTCAGGAAACAGGATATCGATATAACCATTGAGGATCAGATACCTGTGTCTGCTAACAAGGACATCACGGTGGACGCCGTCAATGTGTCCGGGGCGGAGCTTGACAAAGAAACAGGGAAGCTGACCTGGAAGTTCACGCTGAGTCCCGCCGATTCCAAGGTCCTATCCGTAAAATACATGGTCACATACCCGAAGAACAGGACAGTAATCCTGGAGTGATAACACAGCGCCTCACGGTTCGGAAAGGTCAGAGGAAAAGAGAGATCGAACAATACGCCGCCCATATCCGCATAATAACGGTGGGTCCGAGGGCGGCATAAACCTCCTTTTTCTCAACTTTGCGGCCCTCAAGAGAAACTATTCAATTTCTTTATCTTCTCGGGAGGATGACACTTTTCCTATCTTTGTTCTCTCCTTCGGCCTTTTTCTTATTACTGCTTTTTATTGAGAAATTATTTATGAGTTGCATTAAATCAGTATGAATTGTAAATGATCTTACATAATAATCCGACATGTGTGTCCAATAGGAAGGGAACCGCCAACCATTTTATCCGAAACCCGATATACCCTCTGCGATGAGAAGATACGACCTTGTTTGTTTTGATATGGACGGCGTCCTGACATCGATCAGAAGCTCCTGGCACTGGATCAACCTGTGCCTCGACGTCGATAACGGTCCGACATACCAAGCATACGTCAACGGGGAGATAGATCAGGTTGAGTTTATGAGGAGGGACATAGCTCAATGGAAAATGGTCAACCCCGACATCAGGATATCGGACCTCATCAGGATCCTCCAGAAACTGCCGCTCACCGGAGGTATACAGGAAACGATCGCATGTCTGAAGAGCAACGGAATGAAATGTGTGATAGTCAGCGGCGGCATCAGTCTTGCCGCCAGGATGATCTGCGAAGAGTTCGGATTCGACGATCATGTCGCGGATGAGATATGCAGCCATCCAGACGGGAGTCTGACCGGCGAGGGGCGGATGAACGTAGATCTTGAGGACAAGGGAATCAACGTCAGGCATTTCATTGAAAAGTACGGCACTACTAAGGAGAGGACGGTATCGGTCGGCAACTCATTCATTGACATACCTATGTTCAAAAATTCCGGGATGTCCATAGCGTTCAACCCCACTGACGAATTCACAAGCAAGGCGGCTACGTTCACGGTAAGATCGGACAATCTTGCCGACATCCTGGACCATATACTTCCGCAGGAAGACGCTCAATCGTCTTCTTCGAAGTCGAACCCGTCCTGATCGTCATCCTCTTCCAGGTCAAGGACCTCATATCTCTTCTTTCTTATTTTTCCGTAGATCCTGGTGATGTCCCTTGCCTCTGCGGAACCATTCTTCAGCAGGCGCTCCTTGGTCTTTATCGCATGTATGAGGGCGTCGAAATCCTCGAACGGCAGGACCATTCCCACAGTGAACTCATCGTCGGGTTCGGCGTCCGTCCTCACCGAATATGTCCTTTGCCCGTCGTTGACAGATACTTTCACACTTAGAACATCATACTGCTTGACCCACAGCGCTTTGATCCCGTCCGCCCGGCACTTCTTCCCCTTCTTACCGTCCTTCGTCTCTACGTGGGTTATGCATACCATCCTTCCGTCATCAATGACGAACTCGTCCCCAACCGCCAGGATCTCATCCGATTCGATCTCCGTCTCGGTCGTCTCCGTTACGCTGCCGTCGCTGAAAAGGACCTTCAATTTCAGGGTCTCGGGCAGCCTTATCGTCTCCGAGAACACCCTCCCGCATTCGGTGCACCTGAATGTGCCTGTGACATTGTCCTTTCCGGCCCTTCCTTTCAGTATATCATGCTCCGTGACGTCATCGCAGTCCGGACATTGAACGTATAGGCACTCCGGCATCTCTCTTTTCACCATTATATCACCTTTCTGCCAAGAAGGGGGGATCGTGTCCCGGTATTATAACATCGGCATACCTGATTATCATCTTTAAGCTTTCCAGTGCAACCTCTGCGTCTATGTTTATCGCGGGAGGCACCATCCTCTCATAGTTTCCTTGCTTCGGCAGCGAGTCCCCGGCGATCGCATATTTCATATCGGCCCTGACGAAAACGCTTATGGACCCTTTCGTATGGCCCGGGGTGTGGACGATCCTCACTCCCGGCGCCAACTCTTTGTCTGTTTCAATAGGTTTGGCGCCGTCGATTCGGCCGTGCTCGTCCGGATGTACCAGTATCTCCGCATTCTCGAACATGTCGTTGTTGCCCACATGATCGTAATGAGAGTGAGTGAGCACCACCGTGTCGACGTCTTTCGGGAACACGCCTATCTGCTTGAAGGACGTCTTTATCGCCGGCCTCATGTAGCTGGTGCTGGTGTCGACCACTATCGTCCTTTCGTTTGTTCTTATCAGAACAGATGAAGAATGCGCGTCGAATACCTTTCCTTCCTGATCCCTTTGGAAGTTTCCGATCGCCAGCACGTCCAGTTTTATCATGCCTCCGTATCTCATCGCATTTAGAACTATGTTTCTTTGTCCCCAGTTATATCTGAGCACGCCCATCTCCCTCCGATGAAGTATGATCCGAAACTGATCGTCGAAGATGATGACGGAGTCTATCCGCCCTCCGACGACAGTTTTCTTTTGATAAGCTCGCTGAACATCCGCGCCGGAGAAAGGATATTGGAGATCGGATGCGGCTCCGGGATCGTATCGATGCACTGTGCGCTGAACGGAGGGGTCGTCACCTGCGGGGACATCAACAAAAAAGCCGTAGCCCTGACAAAGAGGAACATGGCGCTGAACTCGCTTGACGCGGATGTGGTCGAAACGGACCTCTATTCGAATATCAGCGGAAGGTTCGACACGATAATATTCAATATTCCGTATCTCCCGGTCAAGGAGGAGGGGGATCTGGCGCTTGCCTGGTCCGGCGGGGACGACGGCCTCGGGCCTCTTCCCGGCCTGATAACGGGCGCGCAGGATCATCTTCTCCCAAAAGGGAGACTGGTCATCGTTGTATCGTCGCTTATGGACCAAGACTCTCTGCAGTCTGTTCTGGAAGGGCTTGATGTAAGGACATTGTCCGAACTTCCCCTTTTCTTTGAGAGGCTCAGCGTCCTTGAGATCAGCCTATGAGCTTCTTTATCTCTTCGGCAAGGAGTTCGTTAGCCTGCTTTCCGTCGATCTTTCCCCTCAGGGCAGCCATGACCGGGCCCATCAGAGGCCCTATCGCTTCAAGGCCTTTTGACCTTACGAAATCCTCGCGCTCTTTGACAATGGACGATATCACTCCGGTCGCCTCGTCGCTGCCTACGGTCTCCAGTCCCAATCTGCCGATAGCTTCCTCTGCGTCGGTTCCTTTGGCGACCTCCCTCAGCAGCGACGGCAACGCCTCTTTTGAGAACCTGTTCGCCCTCAGGAGCTCGAACGCCTTCAGCATTTTTCCGTCAGGGATCGAGTCGGGATCGAGTCCCTCGCGCTCCAGCTCCGCATACGTGCTCGTCAGGGCGGTCGCCGCCGCCGAGGTCATTCCCGTTCCCTCCGATATCTTAACAAATATCTCATCGCGGCTCTGTCTCACGATCTGACCGGCCTGCTGTGCGTTTATGCCATATGATGTGACCAGCCTTTTCTCGATCTCCTCCGGCAATTCGGGCATGTTCTCCTCTATTGCCTTCAGCCTCTCTTCGGTCATATAGATGGGCGGAACGTCCGTCTCCGGGTACATCCTTGCCGCGCCCGGAAGCGGTCTTGAGTATCTTGTGGTGCCGTCCGGCAGCGGGTCCCTTGTCTCTTCCGGCACGCCTTCTATCGCTTGGTTCGCCCTGTTCACAGCCGCCCTCAGCGCGTTGACCGCTTTCTTCTCCTTTGCGGCGCATATGACGAACGCTTCGTCGGAAGGAAGATCAAGCAGGGACCTCAGAGCGTCTATGAACTCTTTTTCTATTCCGTAGTTGGGAAGTTCGTCGGAATGGAATATTCCCTTCACACCCTGGACCCTGGCATACTGCGCCATTTCCGATCCAAGTCTTAATTTCCCGTTGTCGCCGTTCATTACTCCGGAGAAGCCGGGCAGTCTTACGGCGATCACTTTTCCTTTTTCGTCAATGGCGCCTTTGATGACCTTCGACCCGCATTTGGAGAATACCTCGGTCGCGTCGACCGGTATGAATTCGGCGGGTTTCGTCCCTCTTCCGTTCAGGATCCCTTTGATCAAGATGAGCATCTTCTGCCTTTCCATCTCGTTCCTTACATAGTCTGGAAGCAGCCTGAGTTCCTGGGCCCCTTTGATCTCGACCCTGGCCCCTCCCGGTATCGAGATATTGATGTCCTCTCTGATCGTTCCTATTCCCCGCTTGACTCTCTTCGTCGCTCTCAGGATCGTTCCGAGTCTGAGCGCTACTTCCATCACTTCCTCCGGCGTCTCCATATCGGGCGCGGTCGCAACCTCTATCAGCGGTATCCCCAGCCTGTCAAGGCGCCACAGCACCTCGTTCCCGTCGGATTCGAGTTTCCTTGCGGAATCCTCTTCCAGACAGACCGTCTGTATCCCTATCTTCTTGCCGTTGACGTCTATCGCCCCGTCGACAGATATCAGAGCCGTCCTCTGATAACCGGTGGTGTTCGAGCCGTCTATTGCCATCTTACGCATGAAGTGTATCTCATCTATCACCTGGGCGCCAAGCATCATCGAAAATGTCAGCGTCGTATCCATGGCGTCATCGTTCACCGAGTGGGGAGGCTCTTCGTCCAGGTCCGCAAGGCAGGTGCAGCCTTCGCAGCATTGGTACCTGAACCCTTCGTCCTTCTGGAACTGTGCCAGCGCGGCCCTGTCCATCTCCCCCAGCTCGCTGGCGGTGGGCCTGAGCCTGCGGTAGAATGCCCCGTATCCGCTGTCCGCAAGATTGCTCTCGCAGTCGCAGAATAATTTCTTCGTGTCAAGCTGCTGGTGGATCTCGATGCCGCATTTCAGTTCCCGTTCAGACATCCACTTCCCTCCTATCTCCCATCTCATCCGCAAGGGAAGTCGTCATCAGCCTTTTCGCTTCCTCCGGGCTCTCGGAATTGGCAAGCGCCCACATCAGCTTCACATATGCCGTCTCGGGGAGCATGTCCAGGACCGCAACGGCACCGGCCGAGAGCATGTCCCTTCCTGTGCTGTAAACGTTAAGATTGGTCCGGCCGCTGAAACATTGAGAGGTCACAACCACCACCGAACCGTTGCCGCAGGCCTTCTTTATCAGAGAGATCATGCCTTCGTTGACGTGACCGAGTCCGGAACCGGATATGACTATCCCCTTGCTTTTCATCATCATCCCTTCGAAAAGTGACGGATCCATGCCGGGGTAATATTGGAGGAGTATCGTCGACCTTTCCATCTTTGTCTTTGCGGACGCTTTCTCCGACGTTACGCCTCTTCCTTCTTTTGTGAATGTGATCGTTCCTTTCTCATCCAGGAATGCGATCGGTGCGGCATTGATGCTTTTGAACGCGTCGCGCCTTGAAGTGTGCATCTTCCTCACCCTTGTTCCGATGTGCACGGCGAACGAATCGTCCTCCAGAGTATTGTGCATGACCACGAACACTCCCGCCGTTCCTCCTTTGACGCAGAACCTTACGGCCGCCGTGATGTTCGACGGGGCGTCGGACGCCGGCCTGTCGGGAGAACGCTGCGCGCCGACCAGCACCACCGGCTTCGGGACGCCGGCGAGCATGAACGAAAGGGCCGCCGCAGTGTACCCCATGGTATCCGTTCCGTGCAGGATTATGACCGCGTCCGCGCCGCCGTTGATCTCGTTCGCGACGGCTTCCGCAAGCTCCTGCCAGTGTTCCGTGCTGATGTTCTCCGAGAATACAGAGAACAGGGTCTTTGCGGAGATGTTGGCGCTCTCCCTCAGTCCCGGCACCGAGTCCACCAGCTCCGATACTGGGAGCGCGGGATGAAGGGCGCCCGTCCCGCGGCGGTCGGCGTTGGACGAGATCGTTCCGCCTGTGCCAATTATGGTGATCGTCGGGAGTCCCTCTCTGAACTCAGCCGCAACCTCTTTCTTTTCATAAGGCCGCGGCTGTTCCAGCACTTTTATTGCGGAATCCTCAAAGATCCTTACGCCTATGTTGTATCCGCTGCTTAGTTTAAGGACCACAACGTCGCCGCCGCTGAAATCATGATGCGGCATAAGCGTACCTATATATGTTTTGCCTCTGGATTCCACCGAAAGCTTGGAACCTTCCTTAGCTCCGATGCTTTCCAACAGTTTGGATAGAGAAATCGAATAGCTCATTTGCTTCAATTATGTAATGCTAACATATCTATAAGGATAGTGTTTTTATCATAGAACGCATCCCGCCCTTATGCACATCGTCCAAGTGGGGATGGAGTATGATGTTCTGAAAGAGAACAACAGGATAGCAAACTCAAACTACCGCCTACTGAAGGAGAAGAACGTCAGGGCGATAGAGTTTATGGGTTCCATCGGGTCCGGAAAGACCTCCCTTATAATCAAATTGGCCGAGAGAATGAGAAACAAAGGCCTCAAAGTGTGTGCGATAGCGGGGGATGTCACCGGCGATGACGATCAGAGGAGGATGAGGGGGTCCGGCCTTGAGGCAGTGAACTGCAACACCGGCCATGAATGCCACCTTGACGCCAACCTCATAAAGAAGAGCCTTGACAAAATAGACTTGGACGGATACGATGTGGTCTTCATTGAGAACGTCGGCAACCTAGTGTGCCCTGCCGATTTTCCGCTTGGGGCGGATTACAGAGTGGTCGTGATATCAACGACCGAGGGCGACGACATGGTGAGAAAACATCATGACATATTCCTGCATTCCGACATTGCCATACTGAATAAGATGGATATCGCGGATGCGGTGGGAGTGGATCCGGACGTCATCACGGATGACTATAGGAAGCTAACGGGCGGACTGAAGACCATGTATAAGTGCAGCACAAAAACAGAGGAAGGCATAGACGAGATAATCTCCGTGCTGGAACTCTGAGGTGAGATAATGAGAATCTTGACTGTAGGCGGCGGAGGAAGGGAGCATGCGGCCGTAGAGGCCCTGTACCGTTCCGGAGCCGAGATCTATTCCGTAATGAAGAACGCAAATCCTGGCATAATGAGAAGGGCCAAGGAATACAAACTCATTAACGAAAGACTTGTTGACGACATCTGCGAATTTGCCATCGAGCACGACGTGAGCTACGCCTTCATCGGGCCCGAGGCCCCATTGGAGATCGGTCTGGTTGACGCACTGGAACATATAGGCGTAAAATGCGCGGCCCCTACTAAGGACGCGGCCATGATCGAGACCTCCAAATCGTTCATGAGGCATCTTATGTCGAAATACAAGATCGAGGGGAACATCGAATACTCCATTTTCAGAACTCCGGAGAGCGCAGAGGAATACCTTAAGACGCTGAATAAAGAGATAGTTGTAAAGCCTGTCGGATTGACCGGGGGGAAAGGGGTCAAGGTCCAGGGAGAACACATCAACGGCCACGAGGAGACAATGGCCTATGTCAGAGAGATCCTGAGAGAGATAGACGAGGACAGCGTCATCATAGAAGAAAAGGTCGTGGGGGAGGAATTCACCCAGATGGTCTTCGTCGACGGCAGACACTTGGTGCCCATGCCTTTGGTCCAGGACCACAAAAGAGCGTACGAAGGGGATGTGGGGCCAAACACGGGAGGGATGGGCTCCTATTCGGATGCGGATCACCTTCTGCCTTTTATCCCCGCGGATGCGAAAGATAAAGCGCTGGACATACTCGGGCAGATAGTGGATGCAATGAATGAGGAGGGATGCCCGTACCGCGGCCCTATGTACGGCCAATTCATGCTGACGAGGACCGGCCTCAAGTTAATAGAGATCAACGCCAGATTCGGAGACCCGGAGGCAATGAATATTCTTCCGATACTCGAGACCAATTTCCATACTGTCATAAAAGATATGGCCGGGGGGAAACTGAAAGAGGACACTGTCAAATTCAAGAATCTCGCTACCGTCTGCAAGTATGTCGTCCCCAAAGGCTACGGTATCAAATCCGAACCCGGATATGAGATAATGATCGATGAGGAAAGCATACGCGAGTGCGGTGCGGAGATATTCTATGCGAATGTCGACGAAAGGGACGGCAAGCTGTTCACGGGAACATCCAGATCCATCGGGATAGTGGGCATAGGCGAGACGATAGAGGAGGCTGAGCAGAGATGCGAGGCGGCCCTGAAATTCGTCAAAGGGGATATGATCTGGGCCCGGCACGACATCGGAAAACGCGATCTGATACAGAAGAAGACGGACCGCATGAAGAACCTCCTGTCATGATCAGAGCGGCAGTTAAGATAGCTTACCTGGGCGAACATTTCTCCGGCTCCCAGATACAGCCCGGCTGCAGGACCGTGGGAGGAGATGTCCTTTCCGATCTGACAGCGGTCACGAACATGAGGGATGAGGACATAGACCTGAAACTCGCAAGCAGAACGGACCGGGGAGTGAACGCCCTCGGAAATGTCGCTGTATTCAACAGCAGCATCGATGATCCGGAGATCCTGCTCAGAGCCCTGAACGCAGTATCAAAGGGGATCTTCTACAGAAGCGCGGCACTTGTCGGGAGAGAGTTCAACCCCAGGTTCGCCGATGTCAGAATATACAGATACGTTCTCCCCTCCCGCGGCATGGACGTCTCCGCGATGAGGAGCTGTGCCAAAGCATTTGTCGGAGAGCACGACTTCACAAGGTTCTGCAAGCCAGGAGGACGCCCCGCGACGCTTGTCATGAACTCTGTCTCCGTGCGGGAGGAGGACGGCGTGATCATCATCGACTTCTCTGCAAGATACTACCTGTGGAACATGATACGCCGCATCGCCGCCGCCATCATCGCAGTGGGAAGAGGAGATTCCTCCGTCTCCGACATAAAGGACGCGCTTGGCGGGAAGGACGTCTCCTTCGGCATCGCAAGGCCCGACGCGCTTACGCTCCTGGACGTTTGCTACAAAGACGTGGAGTTCACGGCGTCATCATCGGACGTGTTCGCGGGAAAGGTCGAAGAAGAGGTCTTCAAAAATAGGCTGGGAAGCATGTTCTTCACATCATTGTGATCCGGCACACACCGGCACCGATAACAATATCATGAAAAGAAGAGTTTGAAAAAGGTTTGACAGGCGCTCAGCGCCTTGATTTGGGCTTACCGTAGTTCTTGACAGGCTTGCGGTAGAGATAGACCACCGCAATGACCATAACTACAATGAGTACGATGAGCAGTATGTTCAGCAGACCGTAGTCGGAATGGCCGACATAGAATTCACCGTTCCCGCCCAATATGACATCCTTGTAGTCTCCGATGTTCTCCTCTCCGGCCACGATCTTGAATGTGTGCCTTCCGTTCGAGAGCGATTCGGCCACCCAATCATACGTGACAGTCGTTTTGTCCCCGGATGCCGCAGATATGAGGGTCTTGCTTCCCTCTACGAACTCCCCGTCAACATAGAAATAGACCGCAAAGTCGGTGAAATCCACTTTGCTGTTGTTCGTCAGGACCGCCGACAATACGATCGGTTCCGCGACCGTTACGGTCTGTGTCCTCTCTGTCGTCGTTCTCGCTCCGCTGTCTATGCTCTCCGTGAAAGTTACCGTGAGGGTATACTTCCCGGCGGCCGACGGCGCAGTTATGGTCAGCTCGGCTTCCACACCGTTCGTAAGTGTTCCCGACGACGGGTAGACCGCACCGGATTGAGTGACGCCGTCGCTGTTCTTCAGCGTGGCGGTGTATGAGATGTCCAGCGTATCGAACTCCCCATCTTCGAAGAACATTATCCGATAGTCTAACGTGCCTCCTGTCTTCACGAGGTTCGTATCTCCCTCTATTGTGGCGCTTGCTCCGTCAACGCTTGATGAGTTTTCGAGCAGGACCGCTCCTGCTGCGAAGACCATTGCAAATACCGCTACCGCGGCGATCATCTTTTTCGTACGAACACCCCCTTCTTGATTCCCAGCCATGCAACCGCAATCAGAGCCAGTATGACTATCGCCATCATCGCTAATGTCGATATCGGTATCGGGCTCGGGCCGCCGTATATGTTATTGCCTGATGCGGACATTTCCTCGGACCCCATCTGGGCTTCCTGTGCGCTCATATTGTTGATCGTAGCAACAGTACTGAGGCCGTCGAGCGACACTCCCGCGCTGTTTGTCTTGAGCCCTTGGCTCTTGGACGTCGTGTCCCTTACCGTTACCGCCACGTCGATGGCCGGAACGCTGGTGTCATTTCCGTCTCTGCACATCAGTTTGATGTATATCACCGTGGAGTCGAATCCGTTTATACTGAACGAATTCGTTCCGGTCTGGGAGAAGATATTCCCTCCGTCCTTATCGGAATAAGTGAGGTACCAGTTGCTGCTGCCGCCCCTTATCGTTGCGGTTAGGGATGCGATCTTAAGATAGCTGTCGTTGTTGGTGACCGTCACCGCATACATGTACTCGTAACCGTTCACGGCGTCGGCGAATGTGTCTTTGATCCCGCTTATGTCCACATATGTTTCCGTTGTCGTTACGCCCGCGCCGGTCGTGGGGAACGCCTTCTCATCCAGCATATAGATACCTGAATAGGCGCCGTTTATTGAAGTTACCGTCACCGACAGGTCCGTGTTCCCTGCGCCTACCAGCTTGGGATCGTACCTGCCTGATATCTCAATGGTGCTCTGTCCTTTGCCTGCGACGTTGACAGTGTAGTTCTTATCGAGGGTCCATGCGGAACCTGCGGTTATGATGTACGTCGCGTCGAAATCGCCGGTGTTCTTCACCGTCAAAGTGAACTTTCCGACCCCGTTCAAGAAACTGAAGTTGCTTCCGGACAGATCGGGAGTCGTTGAGGATGATGATGTGGTCGTAACCGGGAAGTGTATCGACGCTCCGTCGACCACTTCGCCCGCTGTCATCGTCGTGGACCCGGTGTAGCTGTACTCTGTGTACAATATGGTCTGAGTGAGCTTGGCTGTAAGCAGCAGCGCGGTTCCGGCGGGCACGGTCATCTCAAACGCGCCGTCGATTATCGGGAAGGGTATCGCCACGCCGCCGTATGTCACTGTAAGCTCTCCGTCCGCAGTTACTCCCACATATCCCTTTATGGTCGCCGCGGCTGCTTTATTGAGCAGGTTCAGAGTGGTCGAACTCGATATGTTGGTGACGGACGCATACGCTATCTGCTCCGTCCCGCCGGTGCCTGATGCCGCCTCGAAATAGAAGCTCTTTCCTCTCTCCAGATAGTATACGAGAGGGTCATCCGCATCTACGTAGTACAACCCGCCGTCGGTGGGCGTCACGGATATTCTGTCCGTCGGCTGTGCGTTGAGGTTCACCCTCGCAACGTTCGTGTAGTCTATTTTCAGAGATCCGCTTTGTCCGGGGTAGACATATATCGTCCCGTTGTAGTAGGAGCCGGTGTTGCCGCTTATGACCGCTGTGTACTGTCCGGGTACCACCGTCGTCGAGCCCGATACGTTGTATTCCGTTGATGAGCTGTTGTAAAGCGTGATCTTCACCGGTATGCTGCTGGATACACTGACCGTTTTCACATACTTTTCAGCGTCAGCGCTCTGACTCGCGGCGAGACTCCATGAATATGAAGAGCTGCCCGTGCCCGAAGACACGCTGTACGACTGGTTCTCCATATAGAATACGGATGTGTTGAACCCAGACGTTGTCATCTCCGCCCCATATTCCTGAGGGACGGTGAACACCGCGTTTCCGTTGGTGTCCGTCTTAGCCTTAATGTTATACTCAACGCCGTCGATGGTCATCGACATGTTGACATCGACGAACGCGATCCCTCTTGTGGATGGGGACGATATGTTCGTCCTATAGTTCAAGGTCATGGTGATCGTACGGGATTTCGATGTGGAGATGTTCTCCAGATCGACATTGCCGGAGACTGTTAAGGATGTTATCGACGCGCTCGATGCTCCGTAGATATACATTGTGTATGTTCCGGCGGGCAGCCTGACGTCGAATTTGCCGTCGTCACCGGATGCGAATATGAATGTCGCTCCGCTTGCCGCCCCGCTTGTCATTATGAATGAGACCGTGCCGGAGAGCGGATTGCCGTTACTGTCGTTCACCGTACCTTTCACACTGTATCCGGTCGAGCTGAGCATTGTTATGTTATTCCCTGTTGTCACTCCGTAGTACACGCTGTTACCGCTTACTGAGTAGGCTGTGTACGTCGCATTGGCGATCCCTCCGCACGCCGGCACAGCGAATGAAGAGGATACGGATGACGTCACGAATCCGTATGACATTATGCTTACAAGACCCCCTGCGGGAGCCCCCGATACAGAGATGTTCCTTTTATCATATACGGTCAGCGATGCCGAGGAGCTTCCGCCGCTCGATATCGTCGAGGTCGGATTCGAGGCCGAGACCTTCGTTCCGGCGGCATAGACTGTGTATGTTGAAGGAACGACCTGGATCCTCGCCTGGCCGTCCACTATGTCCCCGTAGTATATGTCGCCGGTCGCCGTATCCTGTGCCGCGACCCCTTTTACTTCATTCGGCGCTTTTGCGCCGACATCGGTCGTGACCGTCACGGTTATGGTGCCGGACGTTGCGGATATGCGGTACCCGACATTGTTTCCGGTGCCGACCGTCACGCTTCCCGAATTGATCGCTGTCCCTGTCGGCGAATAAACCGTAAGCTTGTAGACATCGGGTATTATGTTGCCGGACGTGGTATTGTCAAACCTGAAGTTCCCGCTGACGACATCGGTCTGATAAGTTTTTCCGGACGCCGCCCCTTCGATGACCACATATGAATCACCTAAGTAGAGGCCTTCGGTCATCGTGACGCTTCCGGAAAGGCTTGTCGCGGGTATGTTCAGGGGGGGATCGGAAGATGTCACGTTCCTGCGGGTATCTATGATCGATCCTGTCGCTATGGTGGTGGATCCCGATGAGAACACCACATAATAGTCGGTGCCGTCGGCCGGCACCGATATCGTATATGAGCCGTCGGCCTTCGTGAACACGGTGGACCTCTTCACATATCCCGTCGCTCCGGAGGAATCATATGTTGTTTCCGCGAACACCGAGACCTGGATGCCTTCCGCGCCCGTAAGCCCGGCGGATGAGACATAATTGACGGTTCCGTCCACAGCCTCCGTCATCAACGGGTCATATTCCAGCATGACGACCCCGTTGATGTAATTTATAATTCCGCCTTCTTTGTTCTGGAGATCTATTGCTTCAAAGGCGTCCATGTCCACCCATCCGTCGGATGAATTGGTGGCTTCATCGTCAGGGTTGTAGTACACGTGCCAGTAAGATATTTTGTAGTTGGATAGACCGTATCCGGGTGTCGCTTTTATCGGCCCTGTGCTCATAGAAAGGGCATTGAGATATTCGATCGACGAATAGAATCCCGCCTCTGATGGAGACATTCCTATGAGCGCCTTCCAGAAGAAGGTCTCGTAGAACGCATCAGTGTACATTGCGTATCCGTAGTATGTGTCGTAGTAGAAGAAATGAGACGGAGCGCCGTATACGTCAAGGGCATAGCTCCCGAGATAGGCGGCGCTGCTGAAATACGATCCGTCGTTGTAGTATATCGGGAGCAGGCTCCTGTCCACAGATACGTAGTTTATTGATTCGCCGCTTATGTTGCATATATTGCCGTAGAGTTCATTGACCTTAGGCTCAGATATCGTTGTTGTGATATAGTTGCTGAGCACCAGATACAGGGCGTTCTCCTCGGTGATGTTTGTGCCCATCCCCGGATAGGTTTCGACATTGTTCTTGACCTCATCAACGGCTGTCGAAGGGTTGTTGATGTATCTTTCGATCTCATTGTAATTCAACCCGGCGGCAGTTATAGAAGAACGGAACTGAGACAGATCATGGGCAAGCATCAATCGTATTGCCATTGCCGCCGTCGCCGCCGAACTGCCGTTCGCCAGAAGTATCGCGGCCATGGCGGATGTACCGCCGCCGTATGAATCCGTCACGGATTCGAACCCGCCTCTCGACACCGCATTCGCGGAATATCCGAGCCACACTACCAGCGCACCGTCCTTGTCGACGTCGCTGTATTCGTTCCACATCTTGTTGATCGAGTTCAGATCATCGGTCATCACCGTATATCCCAAGCCTCCGAAGTATCCTCCGCTGCTGGAATTGGTGGGCATACTTGCATCAGCCGCGTTCACTATGTTCGGTGCGATGATGAGCGCCACGATGGCTACGGTCGTAGCAAGCGGTATCGGCTTAAGCGCCTTCCTCAAAGCGTGCTTTATTCCGTTTCCCCTCATATCCGCGAAGTAACCTTTCAGGTCCGCAGTCCTTATAAGCATGAGGATCAGCGCCGCGGAAGCGACGGCGAAGCCTGCGCCGGCGACCGCCCCGTATGCGGTGGAAAACCACCCTATACAGAACATGATGAGGAGCCACCACATCGTGAAAGTGTATTTTCTTGATTCGATGTTCTTGCGGTATTTGTATACCATGTACAGGAACATCAGCAGCGGCATCCATACGGTCACCCATCCGAAGAATGCCGCCATTGAAGAGATGGATGTTCTGGTCAGTCCCGCCGCGAGGTTCTGCATAAGCCCGCTCTCGTATAGCGAGTTGCCGTTGACGACGGCCGAGAACAGGCTGCTGTCTATTAAGGCGAGCACCGTGAGTACGGCTGCCGCAATTATCAGAGTGACCGGGATCATAAGCACCCACGTTACCTTAGTGGTCTTGCTGAAGAATACCGCAAGGGCGACGGACATCACCGCTACCACAAACGGCCCGGAGAAGATAAGGTCCCAAAGGCCGGCCATGATGTAGTACGGTGCGGATATCAGCACCCCCAGCATTATTACGGCCGAATACATGCCGACCGTCGGCGAGACCTCTTTGGACCCGAGACGGTCGATCACTGCCTGAACGACCATGAGGACCACGAGCATCAGGAGTATGACGCGGAACTGGTTCCATGACAATGCTATCATTGCAAACAATATTCCCGCGACCAGCAGATTCTTTACCATTGCCCCGTCTTTGATCAGGGCCCTGAATCCGCTGGGCTGGATCTTGTCGCAGCCTTCCATTGCCTTTAGCAGGAAGTATATCATGAAAGCGAACAGGAATCCTACGAATGCATATTCCGTACCGTTGGAGAAGGCAGTGGTCGTGATCATCAGCGCAAAGAATGCGTACAAGAGCGCTGCCAGAAGACCTATTTTCTCATCATTGAACATCTTCCTTCCTATCAGGTACACAGGCCAGCAGGTGAGGGCTGCGAATATCGGTGCGGAGAATGCCAGCGCTCCGGCTGCCGCCGTCCCTGTTGACACGCCGAGTGCGGATGCCAATCCTGCGACACCTGCCAGAAGGAAGTCCATCAGCGGGGGATATATGTTGACGGATCCGTGCGGATAGTTGAGGGCAGGATCCGTGAACGCGAACGAGCCGTTGAGGATGCTTTCGATCACATGAACATGACTGGATGCCCCAGTCCCGCCGGAAAGGGCGAAATCACTGCCGGCGGATACGCCGAAAGCAAAAATGAATCTGATGACGAAAGCCGCGATCATTATCGCCAGCAGCGTTATCAGGCGCCATTCTCTTTTGTACCATACTTCCTTGCCAGCATCCGATGCGGGCAGGAAGCCCCCCTCTGTGGTGGGTCTGGCTGACCTATTTCCAATTTTGCGCATTCTATAGTCTCCATTAAAGTAGAGTATTGGCTCCATGCCTGAATGTCTATTTATAGCTTTATAGAGAGGCGCGGGCATTATTTTTATTAAGGGTCTCAAACAAACGGCCTTATCTCATCCGCTAGGGAAGATGCGACCGATGCGGGATCATCCGCGCCGTATATCGTCCTTCCGACGATGACATAATCGGCGCCGGCGGATATCGCCGACAAAGCGCTTCCGCCTTGTGCTCCCACTCCGGGAGAGAGGATCTTGAGGTCTCCTGCGATGGACCTTATCGCCCGGATCCTGTCCGGCCTGGTCGCCGGCGCGATGAATCCCGCCACCCCGCATCTTACGCCCATCTCGGCCATTTCCTCCGCGTGCTTGGCCGTGAATGTCCCTCCTCCGGGATGACTCATCTCCGTCACCGCAAATATCTCCGCATCGCCGGCGGCGGAAACGGCTTCTCTCAAAGAATCCTCGCCCGTGAAAGCATGCACTATGACGCCGGACGCCCCTCTGGACACCGCCCCTTCGACTATCAGACGCACCGTGTTCGGGATATCGGCGACCTTGAGGTCACATATCACGTCAGACACCTCGGAGAGCTGAGTTATCACATCTGGCCCGGCGGAAAGTATCAGCGGCCAGTTTATCTTGATCGCATCCACTTTGTCAGAAACGGCCGCCGCGATCCTCATGGCTTTGACGGCATCCGTCTCGTCCAGCGCAAGTATCAGCCCGGTGTCTCTTTTCATGCAGTAATGCTTTAGCCCTCCAACGTTTATTAAGACATCGCACATATCACTGCCGATAACATTGAAAGCGTACGAATACGGCTCCGCCTCCAACTGCCCTCTCCCGAAGGGATGTGAACATTGCGTCAACGGGTCGAAGATGGTCCTTCTGATCACCGGCAGATGCCGTACCGATTGTTTCTACTGTCCGATATCGCCTGAGAAGAAGGGCAAGGACGTGATGTTCGCAAACGAGAGGAGGATATCGGATCTGAGCGAGATGCTGGAGGAGGCTGAGTCGATGGACGCTACGGGGACTGGCATAACGGGAGGCGACCCTCTTACAGAGATGGAACGGACCGTATCCGCGATAAGGATGCTGAAGGAGCATTTCGGACCGGAACATCACATCCACCTGTACACTTCGATCGTAGACGTCGGCAGATCCAAGGAGCTCTGCGACGCAGGCCTAGATGAGATAAGATTCCATCCTCCGATGTCCCAGTGGGAGACAATGAGGTTCGATGATATATCAAAGATAATCGCGGAGACAACCTTGGATGTGGGCATCGAGGTCCCGGCGATACCCGGGAACGAGGACAGGCTGGAGAAGCTCGTGCTGTCCGCGGCGGAAGCGGGCGTGGGTTTCATTAACATCAACGAATTCGAATTCTCAGAGAGCAACTGGAACATGATGGAGGGCATGGGATACAAAGTGAAGGATGACATTTCCTCCGCGGTGGCAGGCTCTGAGGAGATGGTAACGGACCTGATGAAAAGATATCCCAGTTGCCCGATCCATTTCTGCTCTTCCTCTTTCAAGGACGGGGTCCAGCTCAGGCGGAGACTCATAAGAAGAGCCGGCGTGACCGCCAAGGAGTACGATGTGGTGACCGAGGACGGAACGGTCATCAAAGGCGTCGTTTACGCCGACGATCTGGATGAGGCGGCCGCAATGCTCATGAGATTACGTGTCCCGAAGGAACTTATCTTCATCGACCGGGAAAGGAACAGGATAGAAACGGCCTCATGGAAGCTCAGAAAGATCTCGAAGAAGCTGCCTTACATGTCATACATAATCGAAGAATATCCCACCTTCGACAGGATGGAAGTGGAGAGGATACCATTGAAGAGCCGGAGCCCTTGAACTGCCGAACAATGACCCATTATCTCAACGCTCATCTCAGCGTTCTTCTTGCGACAGCGACCACAAAATAGGCTACAAAGAACAGCCCCAGATATCCGTCGATTATGCATAACGTATGCAGCCATCCGTTGTCGGTCTCCGCTGTATTGATCCCGAATGTCAGGAATGCCTCAAAACTGCTCCGCAGCGATTCCCCCAGCAATGCCAAGAACGATGTATCCGTCGTGAAAATTGCAATTAGTATTAAGAGCGACATAATGAACGGAATAATTATCAGAAATGCAAAGATGCGAAAAATATTGGTCCCGTACTCGCCGAAAAGGTCGAGAGTCTTGAACCCCCACCTCTCCAGTCTGCCTATTGTCGGTTCTTTTTCAGTACCGGATGATTTTGGCTCGGCCGCTTTCGTTCTCATGTATTCGACAAACGCACGGTCTTCTGAATTGTATTCTCCGATCCTGCGGTAATTTTCCTTCAGTTCCTGAAGCGTTTTTTTCTTGACTTCAACTGCCTCAGCGGAGTCACTTTCGTATACTTTTCGCCCCTCTAAGACATGCCTACCTAAGACCTTTTGGATCTTGTTTTTGTATTTCTCATCTAAATCTTGATTTTCTCTTTTTATCAAATCTGCGGAGTAAGAAACAATATCAATAAGACTGGATTCTCTGTTCTTTCTGAGAATTTTTCTTTCGTTTCTTTCATCATACAGTTTATTCCAGGATATGTTCAAGCGTTCAAGTATCACTGTTCCGCTTAGGTCGATCTTTTCAAAATCGAAAATTGTCAGAACATCTCTTACAACTGCGCCCCTCATTAACAGAATTCCTCCTTCCGCTGTTATTTCTGATCTTCTGAAAAACTCAGAATCAGAGAAGTCCATAAAGGCCTTATCAAAAATAGGCTCCCTGGATATATTTGAAATACTGTCTGGGTTTTCCGATGTTGTTCTTTCAGGGAGAAGGACTCTGAAAGTCACCCTCCCGCTGAATTCTGCATTAAAAAAATACGTTTCATCGCCGAAGGTGGCATCCTCGAAATATGTTTCGTCGCCGAAGGTGGCATCTCTGAAGTCTGTTCCGTTGCCGAAGGTGGCATCTCTGAAGTCTGTTCCGTTGCCGAAGGTGGCACGCCCGAAGTCTGTTTCTTTGCCGAAGGTGGCACGCCCGAAGTCTGTTTCTTTGCCGAAGGTGGCATCCCAGAAATATGTTTCATTGCCGAAGGTGGCATCCCAGAAAAATGTTCTGTTGCCGAAGGTGGCATCTCTGAAGTCTGTTTCGTTGCCGAAGGTGGCACCCCTAAAATATGTTTCGTTGCCGAAGGTGGCATCCCCAAAATATGTTTCATTGCCGAAGGTGGCATCCCCAAAATATGTCCAGTTGCCGAAGCTGGCGCGCCCAAAGCTTGTTCCATTGCCGAAGGTGGCATCTCTGAAGTCTGTTTCGTTGCCGAAAGTGGCGTGCCCAAAGCTTGTTCCGTTGCCGAAAGTGGCATCCCTGAAGTTTGTTCCATTATCGAAGGTGGCGCGCCCGAAGTCTGTTTCGTTGCCGAAGGTGGCATCCCTGAAGTTTGTTCCATTATCGAAGGTGGCATCCCTGAAGTTTGTTCCATTATCGAAGGTGGCATCCCTGAAGTTTGTTCCATTATCGAAGGTGGCACGCCCGAAGTCTGTTTCGTTGCCGAAGGTGGCATCCCTGAAGTCTGTTTCGTTGCCGAAGGTGGCATCCCTGAAGTTTGTCCCATTGCCGAAGGTGGCACGCCCGAAATGTGTTTTGTTGCCGAAAGTGGCACGCCCGAAATGTGTTTTGTTGCCGAGGGTAGCACCATCGAAGTCTGCTCCATTGCCGAAGGTGGCGCCCCCGAAATATGTTTCGTCATCGAATGTAGCATCCCCGAAATATGTCCCGTTTCCGAAGGTGGCACCCCCAAAGTTTGTCCCGTTTCCGAAGGTGGCACCCCCAAAGTTTGTCCCGTTTCCGAAGGTGGCACCCCCAAAGTTTGTCCCGTTTCCGAAGGTGACACAGTCGAAGTTTGTTTCGTTGCCGAAAAGTGCATATTTTGCAGTTACCTGTGGCATTTCCTCTCTCAATTTATCCAGACACTTTTTTATTTCATCGGGTGGAACGAATTTTGAGTCGAGGTTTAGTACGCCGCCGATGTCACGCTCTGTAAATTCTGATGAATGAAACCTCTCAAGACGCCGGCAGACCACTATCGGTTCTTTTATTTCTTCCTCACCTTTTAGTTTGAACGTATATCGGATCACCGCATCCGAGTCTGTTTCCTCGATGACCTCTGCACCATCCAATGCGTAGCACGTGAGAAATGTCTCATACCTTTCATCATCAATGAATTCGTCACTCATTTGGCCACTCAGATATGTTACGACACGGGTGCCTGATATATATTTTACTTTGGAACTCTGGGCGCAAGGAGAAATATAGCCGCATACTGTGACGATTCTGAAAAGACCGTCCGTGAATGAAAACGAAGAAGGATGTTTTTAAAGAGTTTCTCACACCGGTCGGGGGAGCTTCAGTCAACGCTTATGCTTTGGATCTCGTGATGCCTGTTCACGATATCCCTCGCAATGCGGAGGTTCTTTCCGGCCTTGCCGATCGCGCGCCCCTTGAGCTTGGGGTCTACCGTGATCGTGGCGTGGGTGATGTTCCCGCGCTGCTCGATAACGACCTTCTGAGGGCTGTATATGTGGAATACATTCTTCACGAACTGCTCAGGATCCTCCGAGTACTCCACGACCTGGATGTTCTTACCCGTTTTCTCCTTGAGCTTTATTACGTGTTCCCCTTTTTTCCCAACGGCGATGTTCCCCTGCCCTTTCTCGACCACGAAGACCAATTTTTCATCGGCGTCCATGCAGTCGATCGGACTGGCCTTTGTTATTGCTGAGAACAGCGCTATGTATCTGAGGGTATCCTCATTGAGTACGATATCCGTGGACATGGTCTCACAGCGTTAAGATGTTGGAGGAACCCTTGTCGATGACCGCGAGGGCGGATACCGAAAAGGGCTTTCCGCAGAGGGCTCCCAACTCCATGTTGTTACCCTCATAGACGTGCACCTTCACGTCTATGTTCCCTGTCAGCATCTCGCTCGGGCAGTTCCTTGACAGGATGACCATCTGCGCCTTTCCTGCCTTTATTGCTTTCTCTGTCTGGTCGACCCCGAACTCCACCTTCCCGGTGGTGATCGCGGCTTTCAATGCTCTGCTTATATCTATTTTCTCGCTCATTGATTCTCCCCCTTTCTGGGTGTGTAAATAAGGTTTACCGCGCCGGTACCTAGGGTGACCGGCTGTCCGACTATGATGTTCTCTGTCACTCCTTCGAGGCTGTCGACCTCTCCGACCATCGCCGCGTGCAGCAAATGCGCCGCAGTGATCTCGAACGCCGCCCTTGCCAGGACAGAGGATTTCTTTCCTGATACTCCGTGCCTTCCTATCGCTTTGACCAATCCGTCATTGGTCATGAGGTCGGCAACGAGCATGATGTGTCTGATATCGACATCCAGTCCCGCTTCCCCGAGGGTTCCCATCGCCTCGTGTATGATGGAATTCCTTGCGGCCTCGATCCCGAGGACGTCCGCTACCTCCAGTATGCTGTTGGTCATTACCTTGTTCGCATTCACGCCCTCGATCTTCAGCACTTCCTTGAGGTTGCTTCCTTCGGTGATTATCTTCCAGGAACCGCCGGCTTTGCTGAGAACGGCCCTTGTGATGCCGTCTATACCTTTTATCTTGGCATTCCTGACCGCGTCATACATCATCTGAAGCTTCTTATACGACGGCTCATCGGCCGTGATGACGATCTGGAAATCAGAGGATTTGACGAGTCCGCGGATGATCTTTACCTTGTTCAGCCTCTCCGCGACGTCTTCCAGTTCCAGACCGCGCTGGGTCATCTTCTTTGTGTTCGGCGTGATCACCAGACGCATGTTGGTTATGTCCGTTTCCACCGATGCTATGTCCAGAAGCGAAGTGACCTCTATCTCTGACGCCACGTGCCTCGCGACGCTCTCATCCTCCGCGGCGATGCCGGTGAGCGGTATCTCCATCGAAGGCGTGCTGGGAACGCGCCTCGCGTCCACGATCTCGATCAGCCTCGGAAGGCCCTGGGTAACGTTGATGTTCGCAACCCCTGCGTAGTGGAAGGTACGCATGTTCATCTGAGTTCCCGGTTCACCTATCGAGTGCGCCGCCATGACCCCGGTGGACTCGTTCTTGTCCATCATGTGCGAGGTATACATGCGGTTGGCGGTGGCGATCAGTTTTTCGTAGATGTCGTCGCCGAGCTCCGCGCGCTCGATCACGTTGGCTATGTCGGTGATTATCTTCATAGGCAGGGGCGATGCGATCCTGTCCGCTATCTCTTTGAGCTTGATCTCGGCCGGGCCGAGCTTACGTTCGCGGAACACTTCCTCCATGAGCTCTGCCTTCGGCTCCTGAGCTGCCTTCTTGGGCTTCGCCGCGCCGGCCGCCGTGCGGGTGGTGCGTTTGCCGATCTTCTGCAGGGTGGATTCCGCTTCTTCCTCCGAAATTCCCAGTTCAACGAGTTCCTCGACGCTCGCCGCGGATATGGCGCTGAGGGTGTTGTACTTGGTGAGAAGAAGCTCTCCGACCTCTTCGCTGATATCTCTGCTGAGAAGCGCTTTAAGCGTGTCCTTCTTTGCCATATCACTCACCTCCTCCTTCGAAGTCCGTGTCTATGTCATCGTATTCTTCGCCGTCTTCCTCTTCGATATACTCCATCTCGTCCTTTTCCTTGGAACCGTAGTCCTCGCCTACGTTCAGGTCCTCTATGCGGAGGAGGATGTCGGCGTCGTCGCCGAGCACTTCCGAGAAAAGATCGTCGAGATCTATCGCTTTTCCCCTCACCGTTCTGGACGGGTCCACCCCGTCCTCTCCGTATTTGAATTGTATTATAGTTCCCACGGTGTTCCTCACCGTTCCGTCCGACGTCAGCTTCAGGTCTTCCAGAGCGGAGATCAGCCTTCTCTGCATATATCCTGATCTGGATGTTCTCACAGCCGTGTCGACCAGTCCTTCCCTTCCTCCCATTGCATGGAAGAAGAACTCCGTCGGGTTCAGGCCCGATTTGTATGAGTTGGAGCAGAATCCTCTGGCCTGGGCTCCCAGGTCCCCTTTGTTGAAGTGGGGCAGGGTCCTGTTCCAGTATCCCCTGGACAGCCTCTCGCCGCGCACCGCCTGCTGGCCGACGCAGCCTGCCATCTGGGACAGGTTCAGCATGGACCCGCGGGCGCCCGCCTTTGCCATTATAACTGCGGGATTCATAAGGCCCAGGTGCTTCCCCGCGACACGGCCCGCTTCGTCACGTGCCTGTCCGAGGACCTTCATGACCCTGACCTCCAGCGTTTCCCTTAACGAGCGTCCGGGCATCTGGTCGAGGGTCCCGTTCTGATACGATTCCACGAGATCCGACACCTCGTCTATGCATTCTTGGTTGTAGTTCGCTATCTGGAGCGCGGCCTCTTCGGGAATGTCCTCGTCCCCGATGCCGGTGCTGAACCCGTGGTTCATGAGAGCGCCGAGAGCGAGCCTTGTCACCTCGTTGATGAACTTGGCGGCTCTGTCGGAGCCGTAGTCGCGAGCTATCCTGTCCAGGATCTTCCCTTTGCTGTTGCCGATGCCTTTCGTGTCGATCGTGCCGCAGAGCAGCTGACCGCCGCGTATCTTCACATACGCATCGGAATGGCAACCCTCCTTCAGGCAGACGTCGCAGTTCTGGCATATGTTGGATTTGAACGTCGTCCTGAAATCCTCGGGGAGCACCGTCGAGAACAGCTGTTTCCCTGTCCAGTATTCCTTTCCTTCCCCGTCGACCTCCGGCTCCGGTACCTCTATGTCGCGGAGCTTCGAAAGTATGTTCATGGCCTCGAACCTGTCAAACCTGGGGTTCCTGTGCGTAAGGAAGTATGCCCCGGTTATGTGATCGTGGATCGCACCGATGATCGGGCCGCCGTACCTCGGCGACAGAACGTTCTCCTGAACCTGCATCAGTATGCGGGCCTCCGCGCGCGCTTCGTCCGACTGCAGGACATGGAGGTTCATCTCGTCCCCGTCGAAATCAGCGTTGTAAGGGGGGCAGTCGCAGAGGTTGAACCTGAACGTCTTGCCTTCCATCATCCTTACGCGGTGCGCCATCATGGACATCCTGTGCAGCGAGGGCTGTCTGTTGAAGAGAACGACGTCCCCGTCCATCAGCTGCCTTTCTATTGTATAATCGATATCGATGTTCTCCGAAACCTCTTCCGCATTGCGTTCCGTTACCCTGATCCTCCTTCCGTCGGACCTTATGACGTAGTTGACGCCGGGAACGTAACCGTTCTCCATGGAGGGTTCGGGTCCGCGGGCGACCATCTTTTTAAGCTTCTCGATGTTGTGCTCGTTAACGTGCACCGGAACGGTCAGTTCCCTTGCCGCCATGTACGGAACGCCAACTTCATTTATCGAGAGCATGGGGTCCGGAGATATCACGGTACGGGCGGAGAAGTTCACACGCTTACCCGAGAGGTTTGATCTGAAACGCCCCTCTTTGCCTTTGAGCCTCTGTGCCAGCGTCTTCAGCGGACGGCCGGACCTGTGCCTCGCCGGAGGTATTCCGGAGGTCTGGTTGTCAAAGTATGTGGTCACATGGTACTGCAGCAGTTCCCACAGGTCCTCGACTATCAGCTGGGGTGCTCCCGCATCGCGGTTCTCTCTCAGCCTCTGATTTATCCTGAGAACATCCACGAGCTTGTGCGTAAGGTCGTCCTCCGATCTGTCCCCCGAGTCCAGGGTGATTGACGGCCTGACCGTCACGGGGGGGACGGCGAGCGCCGTCAGGACCATCCACTCCGGCCTGCAGGTCGCGGGGTCCATCCCGAGGGTCCTGAGGTCCTCGTCCGAGATGCGCTCCAGCCTTTCGCGCACCTCTTTCGGGGTGAGCTTGTGATTGTCGTCCACTTCTCTGAACGTGGTGGGTTTGTCCAGTTTTATCTTTATCTGTTCTGTTGCGCAGTATGGGCAGACGCCTTTGTTGGACGCGTCCTTCGCGGTCTCCTTGGAGAAGTTCTTCAGATCTATGGTGCCTCCTCCGAGGTCCTTCATTTCGGACATGTCGTCCCTCCTGGCCTCTATCTGCTCCGCTGTGAGCATGATCCTGCCGCAGTTGCGGCAGGTGCTTTCCAGCATCAGCTTTATGTCCTTGATGAACCCCACATGTATGACCGGCATAGCAAGGTCGATGTGTCCGAAGTGACCGGGGCATTCGTCGACCTTGCATCCGCATGTCTTGCATCTCAGCCCGGGTTCGATCACGCCCATGTGCGGGTCCATCAGGCCCATCTCGATGGGGTAGCCCTCGTCGTCGTACGTGTCCGCGGTGATGATCTTGGTTGCGGACATCTTCCTTATCTCTTCGGGCGAGACGCAGGAGAATTTGATAGATCCTATCCTTTTCGTAATGCCGCGCATCATGTCAGGTCCTCCAGCTGCAGCCTCATGGCGACGCCAAGGGACAGAAGCTCATCCATAAGCAGTTTGAAAGCATATGACGTCTGCACGAGGTATATGCTGGAATTGTTCTTGCACACCGGACAGTACAGCGCTCCGTGTCTGTCCATTATCGCAATATGGCCGCATGACTGGTTCCCGCAGATATACTGCTGGGTCCCGTCGGACTCGTCAAGCAGACGGTCTTTGATGACCATCGCGGCGCCGTGGCCGATGAGACAGTCGCGCTCCATCTCCCCGAATCTCAGGCCTCCCTGCCTTGAGCGCCCTTCGGTGGGCTGTCTCGTGAGTATCTGCACGGGTCCTCTCGAACGAACGTGCAGTTTGCCGCTGACCATGTGGTGAAGTTTCTCATAGAAGATCACTCCGGTGTAGACCTCGGTCTGAATGAGCCTTCCGGTCATTCCGTCGTACATCGTCTCTTTGCCGTGCATGCCGAAGCCGTTCTTTACCAAGGCGTCGCGTATGGCGGCCTCTCTTTCTCCGGAGAACGCCGTCCCGTCGATGATGCGGCCTTCCATGGCCCCGACCTTGCCGGCTATCATCTCCAGCACGTGCCCTATGGTCATACGGGACGGTATGCCATGGGGGTTGACCACCAGATCGGGAGTGACCCCTTCGGCGGTGAACGGCATGTCGCACTGGTCCACCAGTCTTCCGATCACACCTTTCTGTCCGAACCTCGAGCAGAACTTATCGCCAAGCTCCGGCACCCTCTCGTCCCTTACCTTGACGCGTACCAGCCTTGACCCGTTCTCGGATTCCGTTACCATGACTGAGTCGACATAACCTTTCTCTCCGGGCCTTACGGTCACCGACGTCTCTCTTCTCTTCTGAGGCGTCAGGAAGTCCGTTTCCTCTTCGAGGAACCTCGGAGGGGATGTCTTTCCTATCAGGACATCGCTTCCCGTCACTTCTGACTCTGGCGAGATCAGCCCGTCCTCGCCCAGCAGGGCGTATGCGGAGTCGGCGCGTGCGCCCATTATGTCGGGGGACGGGATCTCGAAATGATCCTCCTGGCCACCGGGATAGCGGCGCTCCTCCGCGCGGTACGACCTCATGAATGTCGATCTCCCCAATCCTCTTTCTATGGAGCTCCTGTTCATGACGAGAGCATCTTCTATGTTATATCCGTGGTAAGACAGAACGGCCACGCAGAAGTTCTGACCCGCCGGTCTGTGATTGTATCCCATGAACTCCATGGTCTGCGTCTGCACCATCGGGACCTCCGGATAATGCATGATGTGCCCTCTCGTGTCCGGCCTTATACGGTAGTTGGCGGCGGGTATCCCCAGCGCCTGTTTGGCCATTCCGGCCCCCATAGTGACACGGGGTGCAGAATTGTGTTCCGGATACGGAACTATCCCCGATGCGACCCCGAGTATCACCATGGGGTCAATCTCCATGTGAGTGTGCCTCCTGGTGATCTTGGCCGGAACGGTGATGTTGTCGCCGCACCATTTGCATTTAAGGACGGGTTCCTCTTCCTGCCCGGGATTAAGCCAGTCGACGTCCGTCGGCGACAGGGCGTGCTCGCAGCGCTCGCACCTCTTCGGAACATCGTACGCGTCCACGACCACGAGAAGGTCCTCTTCCTCCTCGGCGTCCACCCATTCGATTATACCTTCCTTGAAAAGGTTGTTCCATGTCACTTTCCCCTCGCGCATGCCTTCGAGGTGTTTTCTGGTTATCATCGTCCTGCCGTCCTTCAGGATCAGAAGCGGGCGCCTGAGGCGGCCCTCGTCGCAGTTGATGATCACTTCTTTCATTTCCTCATCATAGCGTATGTTGATGCAGTTCGACAGGAGACCGTATCTTCTGCGGTCCCTTATCTCGGATACCAGTTTTTCAGCTTCCTTGTGGGTACCGACCAGGTCTCCGTTTATGTATATCCTGGTTCCTTCTTCTTTGACCGATCCGAGGCCGAGTTCCCTCAGCGTCCATTTGACGTCCGGCTCCGGATATCCCTCGGAAACATCGATGATCAGCGCCGCGTTCTTCACGAGACCGCAGTTCTGCCCTTCGGGGGTCTCCGACGGACACAGCCTGCCCCACTGGGTGGGGTGAAGGTCACGGGCCTCGAAGTGAGGCTGGCTCCTTGTGAGTGAGGACGTCACTCTTCTGAGATGCGACATCGCGGACATATTGGACGTCCTGTCCAAAAGCTGGGATACGCCGGCGCGGCCGCCGACCCAGTTGCCTGTCGCCAGAGCATGGAGCAATTTATGCGTCAGCAGGTCCGGCCTTATGGAAGAGGAGATATTGAGTTCGCTCTTCTTTCTGCCCCAGTTCCTTTCCAGCTGATACTTCAGGTCTTTCATCAGACTGCTGAAGCTCGTTCTGAACAGGTCCTCCATGAGGTCGCCGGATAGTTTGAGCCTCTTGTTCGCATAGTGGTCCTTGTCGTCCTCTTTCCTTTTGTTTAGAGACAATTCGAGGACGGAGCGTGCTATGCGCCCGAGGAATATCGCTTTCTTCATGCGGTCGGCCTCGGTGTCCCCGAGGTGCGGGAGAAGAGAGCGGTCCAGGATGCTCTCGACCTTCTTGGTCCTGTATTCCTTTGCCTGCCCGGCCGCAAAGTTCCTTTCCAGGAAGAGTATGGCGTCCTCCTTGGTGTGGTAGCCGCTCGGGGGGTAGTTCTTTTTATCGAGAGAACTCTCGATGTTGGCGTAGACGATGTTCGCCATCGCCTCGTCTGAAACGATCGTGTCGTAAATTTCCGCGTCGGACTCCATGCCGAGCGCTTTCATGAGCGCGACCAGCGGGATGGAGCCGGACGCGACGGGCACGGAGACCATCACCATGCCGTCCTTCTTCTTCTCAACGAGCGTCAGCGCGCGGTACCCGTCCTTTTGAGAGAACACCTTGGCGATCTCCACTGACGATCCGTACCTCTCGTTGTACTCGACCATGACCCTGTTGGGCGCAAGGTCCTCAAGGGTGATCAATACCCTCTCGGTCCCTCCGATGATGAAATATCCTCCCGGCTCCCTGGGGTCCTCTTTCTGTTTTATCAGCTCTTTGAGGTATTCGTCCTCCGAGAGCTTGCGGTCCATGTTATTGTCCAGAACGCGGTGGTTAAGGTTGCACCCATTCGACTTGACCATCATGGGCAGGTCGCCCACGTGCACCCACCTCTCGCCCTCGGGCATTTCCTTCTCGATCCCGTCCTCGTATATCTCAAACCTTACGAACACCGGAGAAAGGTAGTTCAGATTCCTGAGTCTCGCCTCCATCGGCGTGAGCTCGTGGCTGTAGCCGTTCGCCTCCATGACCTTCGGCTGATCGATCCTGATCGTAGGTTTTGCCTGGGGGTCGATGTTGCCGTCCTCGTCCCTCCCCCTTCCTATTCTGATCTCTATGTTCCTGCCGCTCGTGCGTTCCGGATCCAATTTAATGACCCCGCGCTCGGCGTCGTCGGTGGGCACTCTGATATCGTCGACGATCTTCTGCATCCTGCTGTTCGGGTTCCCTGCGGTTGCAAGGAAATCATCGAACGATGAGATGTGATGGTTCACGATGTTCTTCTCTGCGAAATATAATTTAACCAAATCTCTCAAAAGATCACCCTTTGGTCACAAGCCTGTAGGCCACAAACTCCTGCGCTGTCTCACTCTTTCTTACGATCTTGACGATGCGCCCCTCCGCGATCGGCCCATGTATACTCTCCAGCACCCTTATGCCCGCATCATTGTTCTTTATCTTCGGAAGCTGGTCGCAGGTTATCCCCATTCCTGATAGGACCTTTTCTGCTTCTTCTTCGGATAAAAGATGGTGTTCGGGCACAAGATCGTGCTTGAGCACATTAAATGAAATGTTGTCTGTTGCCAAATGATTCACCTGCTGCTAATACCCCGCTCCCGGTCAGCGGGACCTTGTTTAAGAAATTCGCTTTTTGTCATTCCTTTCCTCATACTTGATCTGCGGCTGATCGCTCATGAAGACTCTCAGCGGGCCTGAAGGGATTCGAACCCTTGACCACCTGATTAAAAGTCAGATGCTCTACCTAGCTGAGCTACAGGCCCTTAGATATCTTAAAGCTTGTAATGCGGATGGAATCCTTCATTGTATATAATACCTTTTAGGTATAAACCGGCGTGCGCCTCCCGGCGGGCTCCCTCCGCCGATCCTGCTGCGTCCGATCTGACAAAAACGCCGTCCGGACGAAATAGATTTAAAAAGGGATTTATGATTATCTGCGGTCACCACGGGCGGTCCCCGTTCGCCTTTACATAATCATTGTACTCGTTCGCCAGTTTATATGCGTCGAATATGTTCCAAACCCAGACCGCAATATACGTTGCGATAAGAACAATGGCGACGATCAATGCCGCTGTGACGGCGTCAAAATCGTTCATATATACCCCGGCAAACAATATCAGCGTACTGGGAAGCGACAGCAGTATAACTGCCAGCATAAGGAGCAGTCCGCGTGCGACCTTGCCGACATATACCTGTCCGAGACCTACCCAAAGAAGTGACAGTATGGCCGCGATCCCGGGGCTTTTATCTCGGAAGTAAAAGACCACCTGCGCAGATCCTTGTACTATTCCGGTCCCGGTGCTGTCGGCCCCGGTTCCGCATTTGACACAGAACTCCTGACCGTCTTCCATCCTGCTGCCGCAATTTTTGCAATACATTTGTTTCCTCCTTCAAAAGGCTCTGAAAATGAGTATAACGGTATATATTTAAAAACACAGCGTTCTGCCTGGGTATGCGCGCCGACCGCGCGCTTAACCGATCTCCTTGCGACCGAACAATTCGTTGACAAGTCGGGACCGTTTTACCCTCCGTTCACCGCTGTCCTGATACGAAACCTGCTGCGAACTCTTATTCGGGATCACCACGGACGTTTTCCGTGTGACCTTAAATGATCATTATACTCTTTCGCCAGTTTGTATGCGTCATAGGTGTTCCAAATCCGCAGCGCGAGGAGGACCGCCGAAAGCAATATCGACATTATCCAAAGGTCTAAAACGTTGCCCATATCCCACATGCGGAAGGCGACGACGATTGCGATTACAGTAAGCAGAATATAGAAGAACAGCAGCAATAGTCCGCGCCCTGTCTTACCGAGATATAACTGCCCTACACCTGCCCACAGGAACGAAAGCACCGCCGCGATGCCTTCGCTTTTTTCGCGGAGATGAATCACGTGCTGAGGGCCGGGTCCATCTGCGCCGTCAGCCCTGACGCCGCATTTGTCACAGAAAGCCTGACCTTCATTGAGCTGGTTGCCGCAACTTCTGCAATACATTTGTTTCCTCCTTTCTAAGCGCTCCGAAAGCGAGTATTACTCTATATATTTAAAAATGCAGTGTTTTGTCTGGGTATGCGCGCGGCCGGGATAGGTTATTACCGATCACCGATCACCGCCGGCGGTTTCAATGAAACCTCATGTCATTGTACTTGTTCGCCTGCTTGTATGCGTCGTAGACGTTCCAAATCCAAAATGCGAGGATGAACGCGATCGCCAATATCACTACAGGAATGCCGCTGTTGCCGCCCCTGCTGCCGGGCGCCATTGCCACAACACTGATTAAGGCCCCGAACACCACGATCACGATGGAAGAAAGCAGCAGCGCGAGTCCGCGTCCCATCTTTTCTGCGTACATCTGCCCGCCGCCCGGTAACATAAACGAAAGCACTGCCGCGAGTGCTGCGCTTTTTTTAGGGGCAGAGATAACATACACAGGGGTCGGCCCTCCTTCGCCGGATGCCATCACGCCGCATTTGTCACAGAATGCCTGACCCTCATTGAGCTGGTTGCCGCAGTTTATGCAATACATTTGTTTCCTCCTCCCAAAGCGCTCCTGAAAGAATATCGCGCTATACGCTTAAAAATACAGCGTCGTTGTCTGAGTATATGCCGTTGCGGAGGACGACCCATTGACCGGTCCGGACCGTTTTACCGTCCGCTAATTGCTGTCCTGATGTGAGAACGGCTGCGAACTCTTATTCGGGATCACCACGGACGTTTTCCGTGCGACCTTAAGTAATCGTTATACTCGTTCGACAGTTTGTATGCATCATAGATGTTCCAAATCCAAAATGCGAGAGTGAACACCCCCATCGATATCATCAGGACAATAAAGCCGCCGAAGCTTTCCATCTCCAATGCGATGACGAAGCCGACAACGAAAAGAACGGCATAGATCAGTAAATAAGAGAACATCAGTGCGAGTCCGCGTCCTATCCTACCGACATATATCTGTCCGGCGCCCGCCCATAGGAACGAGAGCACCGCCGCGACGCCTGAGCTTTTTTCATTTATGTGGACCACATATTGAGGGCCTGGCCCTCCTTCTGCGCCGTCCGCCCTGACTCCACATTTGTCACAGAATGACTGACCCTCATTGAGCTGGTTACCGCAACTTCTGCAATACATTTGTTTCCCCCTTTTATAAGCCCTGAAAAGAGATATCTACCTATATACTTATAATACTGTCTTCCGTCTGGGTATGCGCCGTTGCAAGAAATGAATGAGTGGGCCCAGCCGGATTTGAACCAGCGACCACCTGGTTATGAGCCAGGCGCTCTACCTGTCTAAGCTATGAGCCCCTTTTAAGAAGGAGAATGGCGCCGTCGCACGGGATCGAACCGTGGACCTTGTGATTAACAGTCACACGCTCTACCTACTGAGCTACGACGGCTTGTGGAAAAAGCGAAAGAGTGACGAATATTAAATGATTACGTTGGTTCTATATGTTAGCGGGGGGCGCCGCCCGCAAAAAAACCTGCCGCCCTCATATTAAAATAAGAAATCGATGATTCTTGCCCAGCGTGAGGAATTGACATTTGAAAAGGAAAGACTGCCGCATCTGTCGGCATTCCTGATTATCTGCATGGTCTGGGGACTGAGCCTTGTCATCGCTTATGACCTTCTCGACACGGGGATACCTCCATTCTTCCTGATCGCAATAACATACGGGATAGGCGCTCTGACCCTCCTTTCCGTAAAACTCGCGATCAGAACAACTCCGGCCATCGGCCGGGACGAATTGAGATACGGAGTGATGGTCGGGCTGCTGATATTCACAGCCTTCGGCCTCCAGACCGTGGGGCTTGTGTATACCACGCCGGCAAAGAGCGGCCTCCTGACCGTCCTCTACGTTCTGTTCGTGCCGATCATCATATCGATGATGCAGAGAAAACTGTCGACGCGGTCGATAGCGTTCGCATCGATCGGGTTCGTCGGCGTGCTGGTGATGTCGGGGGTCACCGGCGGGGATGGCTCGATGAACATAGGCGATCTCCTGACGATCGTGTGCGCCGTTACGTTCGCGGTGCACTTTGTTACTCTGGAGAAGTTCTCGTTGAACCTTAACACGATAAACTTCACTTTGGTCCAAATGCTCACCGCGACGCTGGCCGGAGTGATCGTAAGCCTCGCATTGGAAAACGGCCAGTATTCGGGCATGGACCTTGTCGGGTCCTGGGCGGGGCTTGCGTTCATGGGCCTCATCGTTACCGGATTGGGCTTCTTCGTACAGACGGCCGTTCAGAAGAAGATACCGTCGACGACCATAGCCATAATGTGCTGCAGCGAGTCTGTTTTCGCCATGGTCTTCTCCTGGGCCCTCGGCTACGATGCCGTTACCGTTCCGTTGTCGATCGGTGCCCTTCTGATAGTGTTGTCCACCGTACTGTCGTCGATATACGAGAGAAGAGAACTCATCGGCTGAAGACGAACGATCAGCTTTTTCTCATCTTGCCTATACGCTCTATGAGATCTTCAAACTGTCCGGGCAGTCCGCGTATGAACTCCTCATATTTTTCCGATACCATGGCGCCTTCGTTAGTGGCGATTATCAACCCATCCTTTTCCAGCAGCCTGAGAGAATATCTGACCTTGTGTTTAGGTATGCCGAGAACCTCCGACAGCCGTATTATTCCTATCGGCTGCATCTCCTTGGTGACCTTCAGCATCTCAATGTGCCTGCTGAGCAGATCTACCTCTTCAAATACGCTGGAGAACAGAGATGCATCTTCCGCCATGAAAACGAACATACATTATCAGCTATTAATCATAGTGCCGAACAGAAGGTTTATTCTTAGCGGGCGGCTTTTCAGCGCCCGTACCACTTCTGTTTTCCCCACTTCGAATAGTTCTTCCAGTATCCCTGTATGAACGACCCGCAGCAGTCCAGAGCTTTCTTCTCCGCATCGGGGCCGGTGTGGGTCTTATAGCAGTTAAGACACTGCCATCTTAATTCGAGGGGCTTCTCTTTTGCCATTGAAACCTGATTATCGAATCCATTAATAAATCTTGGCAAAGGCCGCCGGCCGCGGGTTGACGGCTATGCCGCATTGCCCCTCTCCTCTTTTTGCAGAGAGGTTTTAGCGCCGCCCCGCCGCCTTTTGATCATTTTATGGACTTTTCTCTGATCTCAGAGAGGTTATTCTCTCCCGCAGAGTCCGGCCGGCCCAGGCCGTTCCGTCAATTGTCGGAAAGAAGCGTGAGTTAAGAACCGTTATATACATTTATTACCATAAGGGAAATTCTCATGAACAGGATTAAGGTCATTAATGAGCCCTCAGAACTGGTTCCGATGCTCAGATCCGTAGATACGTCAGTGAAACGTGACGTATTGAAAGAGGTGACCTTAGAGTGGAGGACCGCCGACGACATAGAAAAAAAATTCGGTCCGGAAGGCAGGAACGCCATCATATTTTTTGAAAAGATGAAACTCGTTGAGACCCGGTGGCTGTCCGTTAACGGCGGCTACCCCGAAAAATCCTATCACACCTATTACACCTCTTTCAACATAAACGCGCAGTGGCCCGTTTATGAGATAAGCGACGTCCTGGCGGCTGCCATGATGAATGAGGAGGAATATGCGGATGTCGAGACGAAGATACTTACGGAAGTAGGCAAAGGAGGGCGGTTCTCCGGCGATGTGGCTGAAGCGCTGGGTCTTTCCTCCACAATGCTGAAGAGCCTCGTAAGGAGATCCGTCAGAATGGACTACCGAGGCCACAGGATCGAACTTATCAGAGAAGAGTAAGATGCCCCGCATTTGGATACTGAGGATCGGCCACCGTCCGCAGAGGGATAAACGGGTGACCACTCACGTAGCGCTTTCCTCCCGCGCGCTGGGCGCCGCCGGCATATTCGTAGACACTGAAGACAAAGTACTCGAAGAGAGCATCGGGAGCGTCGTGGGCAGGTTCGGAGGCGATTATCAGATAGAGACGGGCGTCCAGTGGAAGAAGATGCTGAAGGAATTTGACGGGGAGGTCGTCCATCTTACAATGTACGGGCAGAGGCTGGATGAGGCCGTTCCGAAGATCGCCAGGGACAGAGACCTGCTTATCGTCGTCGGCGCGGAAAAAGTGCCCCCCGAAGTGTATCGGGAGGCGGACCATAATGTCTCCGTAGGAAATCAGCCGCATTCGGAGATAGCCGCGCTCGCCATATTCCTTGACAGGTTCACTGACGGTAAAAATCTATACTCAGACCGCGATGGGCTGGTGACAGTGATACCTAACGAGAGGGGAAAGACAGTTGCCGAAAAGCGTACCAGATGAATCGGGCTGCCTGCGGATGCTGAAAGAAGCTGGCTGCAAAAAAAGAGTGATCGTTCACTGCTGCACGGTGGGCGTTGTCGCGGACGAAATGCTGAAGAAGATCGAAGCTGACCGGCCGCTCGTGATGGCGGGCTCGCTCCTGCACGACATCGGAAGGTCGGTGGACAACGGCATAATGCATGCAATCAGAGGCAGCGAGATGATAGAAAAGATGGGCCTCTCGGAGGAACTGGTCGAAATTATAAGGAAGCACACCGGCGCGGGGCTGGACGACCTCGACATAGCTGAGATGGGGCTTCCTCCGGGAGACTACATTCCCAGGACGATCGAGGAGAAGATCGTCGCGCACGCGGACAACCTCGTCAGCGACAACACGGTGGTGGGCCACATACACTCGGTCGAAAGGCTGAAGAGCAAGGGAGCTTTAAGGGGCGCGGAGAGGATGGAAGCGCTCCATTGGGAACTCTCAAAACTCTACGGAATGGATCTCGACGTAATACTGGACATAATAGGCGAACGTCCGAAACTTAAATGGATCTCACGCTGACCCCGGCCCTATCCTTTCGTTCGGGAATCTGTTGAGTATGATTATGTCCCCGACGCTTTGGACCCATCTTACCGGTATGTTTATCGACACGCCTTCGTCGACCAGCGCGGGATTCGCATCTGCGACGAACAGTCCTTTGACGCTCATCTCCGGGATGCTTATCAGGACCTCATCGACCGCCCCCACAAAAATGCCATCGGGAGTGTATATCTCCAACCCTTTTATGTTGCCGATATTCTCCAACATCTTTCTGACCTGCCTTTTTGTTCGCTCTAAACTTATTTATCTGTTTATAAGTATGACGGTGCGTAGGGAGGAAAATTGATGGTCACGGAACTAACAGACGACACCTTTGATAAATTCATTGCAGACAACGGAATCGCAGTGATAGACTGCTGGGCGCCATGGTGCGGCCCGTGCAGGAGAATGACCCCCATAATGGAAAAGCTTTCCACCGAATTGGAAGGGAAGGCCGGGGTGGCCAAACTCAATGTAGACAACAACCAGGCGATATCCGTAAGGTTCGGGATAAGAGCTATCCCGACCCTGCTGGTATTCAAAGAAGGCGTCCTTGTCGATACCTTTGTGGGGCTGAGGAGCAAAGAGGAACTAACAGATTACGTTGAAAATATGTGAGAGATGAACGCTGACGTAGTGATAATAGGCTGCGGGCCGGCCGGTCTGCAGGCGGGAATACATTCATCCCGAAAAAAGGCTGACACCGTGATCATCGGAAAAGTAAAGAACAGTGCGCTTTCCGGCGCACATGTTGAGAACTACTTCGGTGTGGCCGGAAAGACGGACGGCTCGGAACTGCTAAAGAGGGGGTTGGAGCAGGCGCTGTCGTTCGGATGCAGACACCTTGATCTGAACGTGACCGGGGCCGCGGCGCAAAGCGGCGGCTTCAGTATAACGGTAGAATCCGGAGAGGAGATATTCTGCAAGTCGGTCATAATTGCCACGGGAATATCCAGAGCAAAGCTGAACATACCGGGGGAGAAAGAATTCCTCGGCAAAGGCGTCAGCTACTGTGCGGAGTGCGACTGCAACTTCTACAAGGGACTCAAGGTCGCGGTGATAGGGGACGAGTCGGAAGCCGCCGTGTCGGCGGAACTCATGACCAGATATGCTTCCGAAGTGTACTGGGTCAGCAAGAACGTCTCCGCGGACGGGAACCTTGTGGATAGGGCGTCAGGCGCCGGCGCGAAGATCGTCGCCGGGATCCCGAAAGAGATCAGGGGCGGCGAAAAGGTCGGATCGCTTCTTTTTGAGAATGGGGAAGAGATCGCCGTCGACGGAATATTCATTGTGCTCGGAGGAAGATCCTCCGCCGATCTGGCGATGGACCTCGGCGTGATGCCGGAAGCGGACGATTCCATTAAAACAGACGATAAATGCGAGACCTCCGTCCCGGGCGTCTTCGCCTGCGGGGACATTACCGGGGGGCCGTGGCAGCTGGCCAAAGCCGTCGGCGAGGGAGCTGTGGCGGGACTCGGTGCGGCGGGCAGGGCAAAAGGCGACAAATGACAGTAGAGGACCTCATCTCAAGCATGCTCCGGGAAGAGGGGGGGTTCCAGAAAGCATTCCGGAATATGCTCTATGACGAACTCGATATGTCGCTGAGCGAATTCTGCTCCATATCCGGCATCTCGCAGAGCACCATGTACAAGCTGCTTGAGGAGAAACGCGAACCCAACCTGAGAACGGTGAGGGATATAATCCGCGCGCTGACCATGATCAGCCGATCCGATATCGATAAGTTCGTCGCCGTCATAGCGTCGTCTACTTTCATGGAGTCTCTCCCGAAGACCATGGTCGTGGACGGCAGGACCATATTCATCAGGGAATATCCCATCTCGACCGTCGAGGACGCGATAATAGCGGCGGTGAGAGCGGAACGGGACGGCGCGCTCGCAATTGTCTGCGCTCCCATCATCGCGCTCACGGTGAAAAAGATACTCCGCATACCGGTATCTCCGGTCATGCCTCTGGGAAGCGTCCTTAAAGCGCTTGACGACATTAAAGGTCTGGTCTGAACAAATTAAAATATCATCTTAACTATTTGCTCGCATAGCGGGAGATGTAACATTGTTTGAACTACAAGTTGTCAGCAACACCCCCATGAACGCTGTGACGGATAAGGACATAGTTGCGGAGACATTCCTGGTGCAGATCGGATACATACCGAAAGGATATGATCCCAAGACCTCTGCGACGAACGTAAGGGACAGCGTGCCGTACAAACTGTTCATGGACTTCTTCATGAAGAATATAAACAAAGCTTGGGCGGTAGAAGAGCTGGCCGCACTTCTGGAGACCACCAAACCTACGATATACAGGCACATCAACAAGCTGAAATCGATGGATCTTCTGGAGAGCATCGACGTGGAGTTCGACGGCGCCGTCAGGAAAGGTTACAGGATCAGATATGGGGATCTGTCCAAGGCCTGGAACTTCACCGAGGCGAACGTCAGCATGGCCATGGAGAACTACAGGCGGACGGTATCGCACTTCCAGTCCCTCGCGAGGTCAGAGAACGGATGAATGACAGCCATCTGATCAAAGAACTCAGCCGGAAGATCATCTCCGCCGTGAAGGAGGGGGCGGTGAGGGACAGAGACGGCATACAGAGAATGAAAATAGAGCTCTGCGGCGAGCTGGGGCTGACGGATGTGCCTCCGAACTCAAGCATACTGAGAGAGGTCGGACCCGGCGACAGAAAGCTTCTTGAGCCGCTCCTGATCAAAAAGCCCATGCGCACCCTGAGCGGCGTGGCGGTGGTGGCGGTGATGACCTCCCCTCACCCCTGTCCTCACGGGAAATGCTCCTACTGCCCCGGAGGGGTCGAGAACGGATCGCCCCAGTCCTATACCGGAAAGGAACCCGCCGCCAGAAGGGCCGGCAGGAACGATTACGACCCTTTCCTTCAGGTTAAGGACAGGATCGACCAGCTGACCGCCATAGGCCACGGGACCGATAAGATAGATCTCATCATCATGGGCGGGACCTTCACGTCAAGAGACAGGGGATACCAGGAGTGGTTTGTACAAAGGTGCCTCGACGCGATGAACGGAGAGGCGTCGTCTGACCTCAGGGAAGCGCAGAGGAAGAATGAGACCTCCGAACACCGGTGCGTCGGCCTGACCGTGGAGACAAGACCGGACGTGTTCGGCGACGAACAGGTCGAACAGGCCATGCTGCTCGGCGCCACGAGGGTCGAGCTGGGTGTTCAGATACTTGATGACGGTATACTTTCGATATCAAAGAGAGGGCACGGAGTAAAAGAAGTAAAGGATTCCACAAGGTCCTGCAAGGACCGCGGCCTCAAAGTATGCTACCATATAATGCCCGGACTCCCGGGGTCCGACCCGAAAAAAGACCTCGAATGCTTCGAACGCATCTTCGACGATCCGGATTTCCGGCCGGACATGCTGAAATTCTATCCGGCGCTGGTCATTCAGGGGACCGAACTCTACGACATGTGGAAAAGAGGGGAATACGTACCATACGATGTGGATACGGCAGTGGACCTCCTTTCAAAGATGAAATCGGCCGTTCCCGAATATGTCAGGATCCAGAGGATACAAAGGGATATCCCGGCGCCGCAGATAGCCGCCGGGATCCTCAAGAGCAACATCCGCCAGCTTGTCAGGGAGAGCATGGACGCCAACGGCGTATCCTGCAGATGCATCAGATGCAGGGAGGTCGGACATACCGGAGAGGTCCTGGAGGATCCTGAGCTCATCGAACTGAAGATCATGGAATATGAAGCAAGCGGCGGTGCGGAAAGGTTCATCTCCCTTGAATACAAAGACTCTATAATCGGCTATGCCAGACTGAGGACGGACGGGACCGACACCGCGACCATCAGGGAACTTAAGGTCTTCGGGAAGGCAGCGGCGATCGGCTCCGAAGGAGAGGACTGGCAGCACAGAGGGTTCGGAAAAGAGCTTATGCTTGAGGCAGAGCGTCTTGCGGCCCTTGACGGGAAGAAAAGGATCAGGGTCAACAGCGGCATCGGCGTGAGAAGGTACTACGAAACGCTCGGGTACGTTCTGGAAGAACCCTTTATGGTCAAACCTCTCAGTTGATAATCAGCCTGTTCCCGCTGATCCTTATGCGGTCCGTCTCCACCACGGCCCTGCCTTTTTCATCCACTTTGTGCGATTCCCCCAACACGTTGCCGGCGGTCGATATCAGAAGATACTTTATCGACCCGTCCTCGGTGTCTATGACAATATCCTCAAGTACTCCAACCGTGCGCCCGGTTATCGTTTCGACCTCTTTGCCGATGATCTCTCTGCTGAAGATCCTGTCCTCCATAATATCGCCCGTGCTGTGTTTGGTATGTCTGAGACAGTATATGTATCCTTTAGCCGCAGCGACCATGTTGAATAATTTGCGATCGTTTCGCTGGGCACGGGAACGCTCTCATCCCGCGGCAGTTTATTATTGATCAGTGAGCCCTGCCAATATCCTCTCGCACACTATCTTTAGTTCGGGCGCCTCTTCGGTCACCGCTATCCACGTGTCTTTCAGACTGACCCGTTCGTAGTCGTGGGCGATCAAATTTCTAAATCCGGCTATTTCCTTCCATGGAATATCCCTATTCTCGTTCGTTAACCCGAACGATAACGATTTTACGGCTTCTCCTATCTGAAAAATATCGAGGATACAACTTTTTTGGAAGAACTTATTGCCAAGAAAATCTTCTTCGTCCCTGCCAAAGTATTGGAGAGCATCCTCGATATCGTTACAGTGACCAATTATCTTTACCAAGATGCGCCTATCATCCCTCATATACTATAATCCCCTCGGACATAACGACCTTCAGAAATCCCGGGTCTAAGGCTTTGATATCAACAAGATCTATTTCACGTCCCACTGCATAACACAGATCCTGAAAGAATCCTGAAAGTGCGATCAGCCCGCGTATCTTCCCCGATTCAATGCAGAAGTCATAGTCGCTGTTTTCATCATGGTCCCCTCTGGCCACTGAACCAAAAAGATACACTTTAGCGACCCCGTACTGCTCCGCTACAGGCGCCACTACCTCCTTCAGCTCACTGATGGAATATATCTTTTTTTTCGCAGAGACCATGATCAAGATACCGCCTCCGCACAGTTTAAAACTTTGTAACGGACGACTGCGCTGAACGGCTGAGCATTCAGAGTAATTTGATCTCAAATGCGGGCATTTAGCATAAATTCTGAGCGCCTAGGAGGCAGAATTTGGGTTAAAATAAGTTTACTAGGTTTCACTTTTCATAGATCTGATGGCCACGCCCATATCCAATTCCTCAGACTCCGCAACTGGACAGCGGTCATTCATACATATCGCGCATTTACCCATAGAAGGGGTCATTCCACCCCATGCGGAGCTTTCTCATCTCTTTGCTCAGTGACTCATACTTCTCGAAAGTAGCCTCATCCACCGAGGGGCCCACTATGCTCATCGCGGCCCTGAAGTCCTTTTCGGTCACGTACTGCGCGGCGCTGTCCCTGCGGTATGCGGACAATCCGGCCTCCCTGCACAGCGAAGCTATGTCTGCGCCGACGTATCCCTCCGTCGCTCTGGCGACCGACTCGAGATCGATGTCTTTAAGCGGCATCTTCGCCGTGTGCACCTTAAGTATGCTCTTGCGCTCTTCCGGACCGGGCCTTCCCACCAGTATCATGCGGTCCATCCTTCCGGGCCTCAGCAGCGCCGGGTCGATCATATCGGGACGGTTGGTAGCCGCCATGACCATCACTCTGTTCATGCTTTCGATGCCGTCCATCGACGTCAGCAGCTGCGCCACCACTCTCTCCCACGCCTGGGAGTCGCCTCCGCCCCTTACGGGGGCGATCGAATCTATCTCGTCAAAGAATATTATGCAGGGCGCCATCTGCTTTGCTTTCTTGAATATCTTCCTTATGGCCCGTTCCGATTCCCCCATCCATTTGCTGGCTATCTCCGGTCCGCTTATTGCGATGAAGTTCGCGCCGGATTCGTTCGCCACAGCCTTGGCGATAAGGGTCTTGCCTGTTCCCGGGGGGCCGTAGAGCAGGACCGCCTTCCCCGGACTTATTCCCAGCCTTTCAAAGGACTTGTGTTCCTCGGTGGGGACGAATACCTCCTCGATCTCTTTCCTTATATGTTCCAGGCCGCCTATGTCGTCCCAGGTGGTCTTGGGTATTTCCACGAATACCTCCCTCATGCCGCTCGGTTCTATGTCTGCAAGCGCGTCTGCGAAATCTGTCATACATACCTTCATCGTCTCAAGCGTCGACTGCGGCACCGGCTTATCCAGATCAAGTTTGGATATGTGCTTGCTGAGGCATTTCATGGCTGATTCCCTGGCCAGCGAGGCGAGATCCGCTCCGACGAACCCCTGCGTCGTCCCCGCCAGCTTCTCTATCTCCACATCATCTGACAGCGGCATGTCCCTTGTGTGTACCTCCAGGATGCTTTTCCTTCCCTTGGTGTTCGGGACGCCGATCTCTATCTCCCTGTCGAATCTTCCCGGCCTTCTGAGCGCGGGGTCTATCGAATCCTCTCTGTTGGTAGCTCCGATCACTATCACATCCCCTCTTCCGCCCATTCCGTCCATGAGCGTCAGAAGCTGCGCCACCACCCGCCTTTCCACCTCTCCGTAGGTGGAGTCCCTGTTCGGGGCTATCGAATCTATCTCGTCAAGGAATATTATGCTCGGGGCGTTCTCCTCGGCCTCCTCGAATATCTTCCTGAGCCTCTCTTCGCTCTGCCCATAGTATCTGCCCATTATCTCCGGCCCGCGGATCGAATAAAAAGACGCGCCGGACTCGTTTGCGACCGCCTCCGCTATCAGCGTCTTGCCGGTGCCTGGGGGCCCGAACAGCAGCACGCCCTTAGGCGCGGATATACCCATGCGGTCGAAAAGCTCCGGATGTTTGAGCGGGAGCTCTATCATCTCCCTTATCCTCCGCAGCTCCTCATCCAGCCCTCCTATGTCATCATATGTGGTGCGTCCCGTCCGCACGTTCTTATCCTTTTTGGCAGGCTCGCTCCTTACCACTATCTCCGTGTCCTCGCCGACGACCACCGGTCCAGGGGGAACCGTCGAAGTGACATTGTAGGGCACCCTGTTGCCCATAAGGGCGATGTTCGACAGCATTATGTCCATGCCTACGATGAGCGGCCTCCACAGGAGCCCGCTCCGGAACATGTTCTCTACGCCTTCCTCATAACTGATCCTTTTGCCCTCGGATATGTTGGGACTGAGGACCACCTTCTGCGCTATGCCGGGATCGCATTTCCTTATGCGCACTGTCTCGTCCACGCTCACGCCGGCGCATGTCCTCGTTGGGCCGTCTATGCGTATGAGCCTCATGCCGTCGTCGCCGGCCTCCCCTTTGAATATCTTCGCCACGACCGTCCTTTTGCCTATTATCTCGATGATATCTCCCAGGTCAAGACCGAGGTACCTGCGGGACTCGTTGTCGATCCTCGCCCTCCCATATCCTACCTCGGACTGCCTCTCCGCCATCGCGACCTTAAGCTCAAGGTATTTGTCCATCGCCTGCGGATATCCTTCAAAATATTTCAGATGATTGTCTTACTCTTTACCGCGTGACAGTTGGTCGGCTCGTGCCGCCGAAAAGAATAAAAACCGCATGTTGGCACATATTGCCTATTCAAAAGCTTTAATATAGGAGCGTGCGTTTTTCTCTTTTCATTATGAAGGCCCTTGAGAACCCGTTTTCAAAACTGAAAGACAGCATCAAGATCCAAAAGATGCCGCGCGTTCAGCAAGAACTCACTGCCTGCCTGCAGTGCGGCTACTGCATCAGCGTCTGCGAGGCCCACGATCAGACGCCTTGGGAATCGGTGACCCCCAGAGGGAAGATATACTATCTCAACCAGCTCAGCAGCGCCGGGGGCGTCGACAAACTCCTCGGCAGAGAGGTCTCGCTCAGCCCGTATTTCGTTGACGCGATGTACAAATGCACAGGCTGCGGGAACTGCGAGGCGGTCTGCCATGCGAACATCCCCCTGGTCGAATTCTGGGAGACCATCAGGAAATGGATAGTGGATGAAGGCGCCGGCCCGATGTCCGCCCACAAAGGCATGGCGAAGAAGGTCGGGGAGGTCCACAACCCGTACGGAGAACCGGTGTCCAAGAGGGGGGACTGGTGGCCTGAGGATGTGGAAAGGGCACAAACCCCGGATGTTCTTTTCTTCGCGGGATGCACCGGAGCGTACAGACAGCAGATACTTCCGCAGACCGGCGTCCGCGTGCTTGCGAGGGCGGGAGTGAAGATCAATATGCTCGGCACTGAAGAATGGTGCTGCTCATCGCCGCTGCTCAGAACGGGCACCCACAGATACTCGCTCGAATGCGCCGAGAAGGTCGTTGAGGGAGCGGACGGAATGGGCGCAAAGGACATGGTGATGACATGTTCAGGCTGTTACAAGACGATCTCCACCGACTTCGGAAAGTTCTATGCGAAGACCGGACAGAACGTTTACCATTTCTCCCAGTACGTGGAGAAACTGATCTCGGAGAAGAAGCTTTCCATCAACCACGAGTTCAAAGCAAAGGTGACATACCACGACCCCTGCCACATGGGAAGGCACATGGGCGTCTTTGAGACCCCCAGGAATGTCCTGAAGAAGATCAAGGGCATAGAGCTTGTGGAAATGGACCGCAACAGAGAGAACTCCAGATGCTGCGGCGCCGGAGGCGGATACAAGAGCCAATACAATGACATGGCCGTGAATGTCGCGGCGGAGAGGATCAAGGACGCAGAGGAGACCGGCGCGGACATCCTCGTCACATGCTGCCCCTTCTGCGTGGTCAATCTTACGCAGGGCGCGAAGCAAATCAACTCCAAGATAAAGATCATGGACCTTTCGGAAGTGCTTCTGAAGGTTACCGCCCCGGCGGAGCCGAAGCCCGCGGAGGAGAAGAAATCAGAGCCGCCGAAAGCGCCGGAAACCCTGCCTGCGGATAAGGATGCCGCTGCAAAGGCTGAGGCTGAAGCGAAAGCAAGAGAGGCTGCTGCAAAGGCTGAGGCTGAAGCGAAAGCAAGAGAGGCTGCTGCAAAGGCTGAGGCTGAAGCGAAAGCAAGAGAGGCTGCTGCAAAGGCTGAAGCCGAGGCAAAGGAAAGAGAGGCCGCCGAAGAAGAGGCTGTAGGAGAGGACATCTGGACGGACAATTCTCCGGAAGCGCTTGTCAGGAGGGCCGCCTGGAACAAGGGCCTCAGATGCAGAAAGGATTACGGGCCCCTCATCATACCGGTCGCCTTCATCAACTCAAAAGTGGCCGTGTACATCCTCACAGAAGGAAAAGTGGATGCCGACACAAAAAAAGCACTGGAGGAGGACGGATGGGCCGTATTGTCCTTCTTTGAGAATGACATCACCGACGGCGAGACCCAAGCGGTCGAGATAAAAGCCGCGGTGAAAGAGAATCTCAGGGCCATGGGCAAAAAGAAGAAGAAATAAACCTTTTGCCGGGTCTCCCGGCACATCCATTTTTTATGTCTTTTGATAAACTCAGCCCGGAACTCGTTTCAGTTTTGAAGGATAGGGGCATAACACAGCCGACAGATCCTCAGAGAAGCGCCATTCCGATGATACTTTCCGGAAAGAATGTGCTTCTGGTGGCCCCCACCGGCATCGGTAAGACCGAGGCCGCCATGCTCCCGATCTTCGATTCCATTTTCAGAACTAAAGGGAAGAGCGGCATACGATGCTTGTACATAACGCCGCTCAGAGCCCTCAACAGGGACATGCTGAAAAGGATGGAGGACTACGGGACTGCGCTGGACATATCGGTCGGAGTGAGACACGGCGACACCACGCAGGCGGAAAGGAACAGACAATCTCAGAAGGCTCCGGAGATCCTCATCACGACGCCGGAAACGGTGCAGGTCCTTTTTACGGGCAAGCGGCTGAGGGAGCATCTGAAGAACGTGGAATGGGTCGTGGTGGACGAGATACACGAACTTTCAAGCACGGAAAGGGGCGCGCAGCTCGGCGTCGCCCTGGAAAGGCTGGCGGAGATAAGCGGAGAATATCAAAGGATCGGCCTTTCCGCGACCGTCGGCGATGTTGACGATGTTAAGGAGTTCCTCTCCGGCGTGGGCAGGGAGGCGGTCCTGTGCAAACACGATACACACAGAGAGTTCGAGATATTCGTCGAGTGCCCGATCCCGGATACGGGTGACGCCGTCCTCCTGGACAAACTGCAGAGCGACCCCGACATCCTGGCGGTGATGAAGAGGGCCAGAGCGCTTATCGAATCGGGAAGGTCAACGCTGCTCTTTGTGAACACAAGGGAGACGGCCGAGTGGCTTGCGGCAAGATATCATATCTGGGACGAGGACTTTTCGATCGACGTGCACCACGGATCCCTCTCGAAAGAGAACAGAACGGGCATTGAAGACCAGTTCAAGAACGGGGGCCTTAGGGCGGTCATCGCGACATCCTCTCTTGAATTAGGAATCGACATCGGGACCGCCGATCTTGTCATACAATATAACTCCCCGAGAGAGGTGTCGAGGATGATACAGCGCGCCGGGCGCGCCGGGCACAGGATGGGGGAGGTCATCCGCTCTGTGATCCTTGCTACATCCCCCGACGAGGTCGCCGAAGCGCTGGTCATAGCGAGGAGGAGCGACGCAAAGGAGCTCGAATACTTCAAAGGCAGGGCGAGTCCTTTCACGGTGCTTGCGAACCAGCTCATCGCGATGACGATGAGCGGCCGTACGAACAGGGACCTTGCCTATAAAATTTTCAGAAGGTCCAATTCGTTCAAAACGCTCCGGCGGTCCGATATGGATGACGTGCTGGAGCAGCTGAAATCCATAAAGATGATATTCGAGGACGAGAACGGGTTCAGACGTTCAAAGAAAGGGATGCAGTATTTCTATGACAATATCTCCATGATCCCGGATGAAAGAACATATCTGATCCGGGATATAAGCACAAGAGGGATCATCGGAACTCTTGACGAGAGCTTCGTGGCGTCTTTCGCCGAACCGTTTGCGATGTTCATCGCAAAAGGCAGGACATGGAGGATAGTCGAGATGAGAGAGGACGAACTCCTCGTCGAGGAGGCCGGGGACGTCGGGTCCGTCCCGTCCTGGGCGGGTTCGGACATACCCGTTCCTTTCGAGGTCGCCATGGAGGTCGGAAGGATGCGCCGCAAGATGGACCTCGAACGATACCCGGGCGATGAGAACTGCCGCAAAAAGATCACCGAGTATATCGGCGAGCAGAAAGAGAGATGGCCGGTCCCCACTGACAATACCATCACCCTTGAGACGGGAGACAGGCTGGCGATACTGAACTGCTGCTTCGGCAGCAGGGTGAACGAGACATTCGGAAAGATATACTCCGCCCTGCTGACCGCCCGCCTCGGAGAAAGCATCGGCGTATCGGCCGACGCATACCGCATAATACTCGAACTCCCGAGGAATGTTGACAGGAAGCTGCTGGAGGACACGTTCAGGTCCATAAAGCCGGGTACGGTGGAGGCCTTGGCCAGGATCACCATCCTCAACTCCACGTACCTCAAATGGCGTTTTGTCCATGTGGCAAAGAAGTTCGGCATAATCGAGAAGGGTGCAGACCACCGTTTCATCAACTTCAACCGCCTTTTCGACCTTCATAAAGACACTCCGGCGTACAACGAGGCGATCAACATGGTGCTCTGGGAGGACCTGGACATCGAGAACGCAGAACTTGTCATGAGATTGCTGTCGGAGGGCAGGATAAAGATGGAGATGTGCGGGATATCCCACATAGGTCTTGAGGGGATCACCAGATCGAAGGAGCTTATGCAGCCGGTAAGGGCGGACCACTCGATACTGATGGCGCTCAAGAACAGGCTGGAGGAAGAGGTCCTCCACGCTTCGTGCCTGAACTGCCTGAATCAGTGGAGGCTGCGGGTGCAAGACGCTCCGCAGCGTTTCAAATGTTCCAGATGCGAAGGGAACATGATAGCCCTGCTCAAAGGATACGAAAGAGAGAGCATTAAATTTATCAAGAAAAAAGATCGAAACGAGCAGGAAAAGAAGGACGCTCTGCGCGTATCAAGGAACGCGAATCTAGTTAACGAGTACGGAAAGAGGGCCGCAATGGTCCTGGCCGGCAGAGGCATAGGTCCCGACAGCGCGTCCCGGATCCTGAGGAGCATGCATGCCGACGAGGACGATTTCCTCCGAGACATAATGAGCGCGGAGATACTTTACGCAAAGACCAAACGCTTCTGGGATTGATCAGATATTCCCGCCTTTCGCCGTGAATTCCGGCTTCTTCTCCTCTTCGGCGATATCCTTCAGCTTGATGTCCGCTCGGGCCAGGAACCCTTTGGATATGATGTACATTTCCGATGATGAGTCCCTCGATGCGGCGGGAGAATGTATCTTCACAGACGCGAACCTCGACTCCAATTCTTTCACGAGGGAATCCATCATGTCCCCCATGAACACCTTCACCACCATCTTTCCGCCTTTCTTCAGCACCCTGTCGCATACCGCGACCGCATACATGCAAAGGTCCACGGACCTGGCGTGGTCGGTGGAATAACTTCCGCCGATGTTCGGCGCCATGTCCGAAAGCACGACGTCCGCTTTCCCCCCGACGGCTTCCAGCAGCTCCCTCATGGTGCTGTCCTTGGTTATGTCCCCGATTATTGTTATGATGCCTTCCAGCGGCCTGATGTAACGGAGGTCGACACCGACGACCTTGCCCTTGTCGCCGACCCTTCCTTTCGCGACCTGGAGCCACCCTCCGGGAGACGCGCCGAGGTCGATGACCGAATCCCCTTCTCTGAAAACATTGAACCGGTCGTCTATCTGCATCAGCTTAAAGGATGCCCTGGACCTGTAATTGAGCTTCTTTGCCATTTTATAATAGTGCTCGTGCTTCCTTTCCTGGACCCAACGGTCATGAAGAGCCATCGTTAGAGTGGATGGGCTTTACCGATAAACCTCTTTGTGTGAAAACTAATAAGAGGACGAGCCCATTATCCGGCGGAGACAATGCCTAAAGGGTGGACGTATTCAAAAGCAGGCGTCAACATAGACGACAAATCGAAAGCGATAAGCTCCCTTGTGGACGAGATCAAGTTCAAAAGGGACGGCATAGGACAGATGGTCCGCATACCCGGCCTGTTTGCGAGTCTGATCGACTTCGGAGACAGATACCTCACTCTGGCCACAGACGGCGTCGGAACGAAGCTTCTTATCGCAAAGGAATTGGGGATCTGGCACACAGTCGGGATCGATTGCATCGCGATGAACGTTAACGACACCATATGCGTCAACGCCGAGCCGATGTCTTTCGTCGACTACATCGCGATAGACCGCCCAGATGATATGATAACAAAAGAGATAGGCAAAGGGCTGGAAAAAGGCGCGGAGATGTCCAATATGGAGATCGTCGGCGGCGAGATAGCGGTGCTCCCCGAATTGGTGAACGGCATCGACCTTTCCGGAACATGCCTCGGATTCGTTGAAAAAGGCCGGGAGATGACCGGAGATAAATGCGAGGACGGGGACGTGATCGTGTGTCTGAGATCATCCGGTCTGCACTCCAACGGATTCACTTTGGCCAGAAAGGTCCTGGAATCCTCGAACATCTCTCTCGGCGACAGGGTCAAAGGTCTGTCCGGCACGATAGGGGAGGAACTCCTCACGCCGACAGAGATCTACGTCAGACAGGTCCTTGAGATCGCAAGGAACCATGACGTGCACGGTCTGGTGAACATCACCGGCGGCGGCCTCAGGAACCTCCTGCGCATGAGAAAAGGATTGAGGTACGTGATCGATGATCCCGTCGCTCCCGCCCCGATATTCGGGATCATTCAGGAATTGGGGGGCGTTGAGGACAAAGAGATGTACCAGACCCTGAACATGGGCATGGGTTTCATGATCATCGCGCCGGAGGCTGATGCTACCGATATCATCAAAAGATACGGGAATGCGGATGTCATTGGGAGAGTCGAAAAAGGCAGCGGCGTTCTTTTGGAACCTGGGAACATCCTTTATGAGAAGTACTAACCACAGATGAAATTAAGTCCTTTTTGCAGAGTGATCCGCTTCCGGCAGTTTGCTCCTGTCTCGTATTCATTTCATGTGTGTTGGAAGTACAAGGCGGTGCTCTGTCAGGCCCTGTGCATAAGTTTGCTAGGGAAAAACAAAGCTGAAACAAAGACGTTCGTATCAACCATTACGCGCACGGGTCTCCTCCTACATCTCACCGCGCACTTCCTTCACCAGGTCGACAACGTCCTGTTCGGTCCGCAAGCCCATCCGTTCTGCCTCTCCCGCAAAAGCGTTCTGCGCTTTTTTAAGTGCTATCATAGCAGCGTTCTCCATGATGATGCGCACGTTCTCCTCGACGAAAACGACCTTGTCGCCGTCTTTCAAGCCCAGCCTTTTGCGTATCTCTTTCGGTATCGTTATCTGTCCCCGCATTGTTATTTTAGCAAGTTCCATGTGTAACGCTCCTTTGTTTTCAGTATTGCATTGAAATCAATGCAATACATACTATAATCTATCTCACTAAAAACCTTATGCAGATGTCCTTCTCGGCCTCGCACGGTATGTTGAAAGACCATGACGCCCCTTTTATCGGCCCAGTGTGGCACTTATTGCCCCGCAGACTGCTCCCAAAGCAGTGCATGTTTCAAGGGAGAATCCTCCGCCGGTGACATCCATATGATACTTGGGTATCGAAGCGATATCTTTCGGTACGCCGTGCGGCCCTATCCCGAATACCAGAAGTATACTCCTGCCTCCATTGACCATCTCCGCCACTTCGCTCACGCTTGTCTTCTTTTTCTCATCGGGTTTGCTCGTGGTGAGTACCGGCTCGCCGAGCTGGGGCGGGAACCCTTTTGAGGGGTACGGAAATTTATTGAACCTTCCCTTCTCGGCAAGTTCCAGAAAATAGTCCCCGTGGCCTCCGATGCTTGTGGTGCCGGCGACCCACTCGGCAATCTCCACGGGGGTCCTCACTTCCTCCGGGATCGGGAACCCGATAAGTGCCAGATTCATGTCGAAGGCCATCGCCAAGCCTCCGGTCCTTGCGATCACCCTTCGGTGGGGCTCCCTGAATTTATTCGGGTCGTACGAGTTGTAAAGCGCGATGGTGATCCTCCCGGCGATGTCACTCCCTCCTTGTCCTTTTCCTTCCGGCTATGGCGTGCGAGTCGCCGTCGAGGAATATCTCATAATCCGGATTCTCATCCTGTATCCTTTGTATCTCCTGCAGAACCTGCGTGAGCGTAAGCTCGCTTGTCCTTATGTCGATGAATATCTTATCGGATTCCAAAGGATGCCCTCCGCGGCATTGACGGTATGGTGAATACGCATCTTACAAAAAGAATGTATGGTGCCGTGAGCCGGGCTCGAACCAGCGACTTCATGATCTTCAGTCATGCACTCTCCCAACTGAGTTACCACGGCGCAGTTCCCCCTATCGCTGGTTTTCTATTATAAAGTTTCCTGAATGATGATCGAATAAACACAACGGTGAAATCTTTGATAAGGCATAACAGGGGCCGCTATGCCTTGTTAAGTGGTGCGATCATGGAAGAATACACAAAAGCAGAATTGGAAGCGGCTGTTAGATCGATATCATCTTCTATTCGCAAGATAGAGAAGGCGCACGATACTCTCTCGAAGAAACATCCGCTCCCGAAGGCACAATTGACTCTCGCCAGACGGAACTTGGATGCGCTTCGGCTTGCGTTATCATTGATAGAGCGTGAATTGGAAAAACACACGTAAAAGCCTTGACCATTCTGTCGTGTCAGGGAAGGAAATAATTCATGCGCGTGCCCTCTGGGCGATCTTCATCCTGACCGCCGCCGGGATCATGCATGCTTTTTGCCGGAATCCATCATGGCCACGATGACCGAGACCACTGAAACGGCCGCGAATATTATGAACGCCTCGCTGAGGCCGTTCTCGAACATCGCCGAAGCGGCATCGCTGACGGTACCCCCGCCGAAAAATATGCTCTGCATATCTTCCTGGCTCAATCCCGCCAGGACAAGCGGGAACGCCACCGCAAGACTGAACATTGTGCCCGTATTGCGCAGCATCATCCTCGTTCCGGACGCTGTGCCGCGGCGTTCCGAAGGGATGGACGTCATGACGGAACTCGCATTCGGCGACGCGAACAGCCCTCCGCCGACTCCCATGATCACCATAAGCACGGCCACCTGCCACAGAGGGGTGCCGTTATCAATGAACGCCAACCCTGCCAGGGCGACGGTCGTAAGCGCGAGTCCCCCGATGGTCAGTAACTTTGGCCCATAGGTGTCAGACCACTTGCCGGAAAGCGGCCCTACTATCATCATCGGCAGGCCGCAGGGTATCAAAAGCAGGCCCGCCGTCAGGGCGTCTTTGCCGCACGGCCCCTGAAAATAGAATATGAGCAGGAATGTCGCCGCCCCTATGCAAAGCCCGTTCAGAAGGTTGTTGAAGTTTCCGACGGCGTATTTCCTTCTGCGGAAAAGACGCAGGTCCATCATGGGATATGCCGCACGCAATTCGACAAGAATGAACGCCGCCATGCCGATGATCCCTATCACCGCCATGGCATATGCAGTGAACATCAGGTCCGGATCGCCGAACGACACGTATGTGAGCGCGGTGAGTGTCCCAAAAAGACCCACGAAGAAAGTGAAAGTCCCGATCCAGTCGAACTTCTGCTGCCTGACCTCCCACTTGGGCTCCCTGAGACGGTATGCGGCCCATACCATGCCGAACAGGCCAATGGGGACATTGATAAAGAATATCCACTCCCAGCCGAGCGGTGCCAAAGCACCTCCGACCACCGGACCGACGACTATGCCGGCCGCCGCCGCGACCTGGTTGACCCCCAGGCCGAACCCCAATTTACTTTTGATGAAAGCATCGGTTATCATGGCCGTACTGTTGGCGAGGAGCATCGCTCCTCCCAGCGCCTGAACGATCCTGAAGCCCACCAGGTCCCACCCGTTGAATGCGGAGCCGGAGAATCCGCAGAGAAGCGAGCCCAGAGCGAATACTCCGAACCCGAGCACATACATTTTTTTCCGTCCGAATATGTCGGACAGTCTGCCGAGGATGGGCACCATGATGGTGGTCACCATCAGATATATGAGGAGGACCCACAGAAGGGTCATGAATTCCATATGCAGATCTTTCATAAGCTCGGGAAGAGCTATCAGAAGTGCGGAACCCTGTACGGACGCGAGAAGCGCGCCGACGGTGGTGACCGATAAAACGACCATCGCGTAGCTGTTCTGCTCTTTCAATTTAAACGCAGTATCCTAGGTCTCCGGGGCGTTGCTGTCTGATATAATATCATCTTCTAGTGACCATCATGAGTGGGAAGGCGGAAACGTTACGCATGTTCCGCCGATCGGATGGAAACTGAAGGGAGGATACTTTCATCTTGATAATAAATTTTGTTCTTCGGGCGGAGCGCTGAATCACTCTTCCGATCGCCCTTTGATCTTACCTCTTATCCGGGCCCGAGCAATCCCTCCACATACAAATATGCGGCCGGCGTTCGCTTCCTTGTGAACTTCGCTGAGCACGAAGAATAACCCGTGTTTTCGGGTTCTGTTGATCATCGCCCCTTGTCCGGCATCTTTCCCTTCGGCACGATCTCTTCTTCATATCTTTTACCGGCCATATCTTGGCCGCCGTCGTGCGGCTTGGGTAATATCTCATCCTCGTACGTCTTATCAATGCCCGGTTTCTTCAGCCGGAGACATTTGATCTCCTTTTCGACCTTGTTCAGAGCGGAAAGCCTTGCTCGGAATAGCCATGCCGATACCGCGCATGCGGCGAGGATGATGAAAGACAGCAGCGAAACTGCCGTGCGGGCGGTATTCCCCTCGGCGATCGAGACCGCGGCCACCGCGGCCGAGACCGCCGCGCCGGCGGCGAGGAGGATGATCAGCACGGTCCCTCTGATCTCCTCCTTTGTCTTCTTTGCCTTCTCTGTCCTAATGGTCTTCCTGAGCCGTACCTTCATTCCTCTTCCTCATCGGGAATTATCGGCTGGACGGCCGTAACCTTGTCCCCGTCCCTCATGTCCATTATGCGGACGCCCTTCGCATTGCGGCCGGTCTCTCTGATCTCGTCGACATTCATGCGTATCATCTTCCCATGTACGCTGGTCACCATCAGCTGGTCGCCGTTGGTCACCTTCCTTACGCAGACGACCTTGCCGTTCCTCTCGTTCGTCTTTATGGTGATCACGCCTTTGGCGCCGCGTCTCGTCTGGCGGTAGTCGATGACGTCGGATATCTTGCCGTACCCGTTCTCTGTGACCGTCAGCAGCTTATCTTCGGGCCTCACGACCGCCATGGAAACGACCGCATCGTCCGATCCGATGGTCATACCCTTCACGCCCATCGTGTCTCTGCCGGTGGGACGGACATCCGATTCTTTGAACCTCACCGCCTGGCCGTCCGAGGTGGCCAAAATTATCTGATCCTTACCTTCGGTAATGGACGTTTCGATCAGTTCGTCGCCGTCCTCGAGCTTTATCGCTTTGATGCCTTTCGACCTTACGTTCCTGTAGGCGCTGAGGCTGGTCTTCTTCAGCAGACCGTTCTTCGTGCAGAAAGCCAGGTATTTATCCTCCGGGAAGTCGCTGACGCAGATGGTGTTCACCACCATCTCTCCCTGCTCCAGATCCGGAAGCAGGTTGACTATCGGCTTCCCTTTGGACTGCCTGCTTCCCTCCGGGACCCTGTAGCCTTTGAGCCAGTGCAGCCTTCCGCGGTTCGTGATGAACATCAGATAATCGTGGGATGAGGTTACGAACATGCTTGAAACGTAATCCTCCTCTTTGGTCTGCATGCCGATCAGGCCTACTCCGCCCCTTGCCTGCTGCCTGTAGGTGTTGAGAGGTATCCTCTTGATGTAGTTGTCCGCGGAGATGGTTATCACCACGTCCTCCATCGGAATGAGATCCTCCTCGTCTATATCCAAGGCGTTCTCGTTGATGATCGTCCTGCGCTCGTCCCCGTACGAATCCTTCATCTCCTTGAGCTCGTCCTTGATTATGGCGAATACCCTGTCACGGTTGTCCAGGATGTCCTGCAGGTCCTTCATGAGGATGATCAGCTGCCGGTGCTCTTCCCTGATGGACTCTATCTCCAGGCCGGTGAGCTTCTGCAGCCTCATGTCCAGTATCGCTTTCGCCTGCTCTTCGTCTATGTCCAGAAGGGATCTCAGCCCTTCGTTGGCCTCCGGCGCATCCTTCGACGCGCGGATCAGGGCGATCGCCTCATCGAGCATGCCAAGGGCCTTCATCAGCCCCTCCAGTATGTGGTGGCGCTTCTCCGCCTGTTCGAGATCGTACCTGGTCCTGCGGACGACCACCTCCGCCCTGTATTCCGAATAGTGGTCGACCATGTCCTTAAGAGTGAGCAGGGTCGGTCTGTTGTTGACGAGCGCCAGGTTGATTATTCCATATGTGATCTCCATCTGGGTCTTCTTGAAGAGGTTCTCGAGGACAACGTTCTCAATCGCGTCCTTGTGAAGTTCTATGACGACTCTCATCCCGTCCCTGTCCGACTCGTCCCGAAGGTCCGTTATGTCCTCCAGGACCTTGTTCTTCACGTGCTCCGCTATGGTCTCTATAAGGGTGGCCTTGTTGACCTGATACGGGAGTTCGTCGATGATTATGCTGCTCTTGCCGTTGCCGATCTCCTCGAAGTGGGTGTTCGCCCTTACCTTTATCTTTCCTCTTCCGGTGGTATAGGCGGAGACTATCCCAGAAAGGCCGTGGACGGTCCCCCCGGTGGGGAAGTCCGGCCCTTTGACGAACTTCATCAGCTCGTAGACATCCGCCTCGGGGTTGTCGATTGCATGGATCATTGCGTCGCAGACCTCCGAAAGATTGTGCGGAGGCATCTTGGTGGCCATCCCGACCGCTATCCCGTCGGAACCGTTGACCAGAAGATTGGGGAATTTTGCGGGCAGGACGCTCGGTTCCTTCAGGGACCCGTCGAAATTGTCGACGAAGTCCACCGTGTTCTTATCCAGGTCTGCCAGAAGGTCCCCGGATATCTTTGACAGGCGGGCTTCGGTATAACGCATCGCCGCCGGCGAATCCCCGTCCACCGATCCGAAGTTCCCCTGGCCGTCGACCAGCGGGTATCTGAGCGAGAAGGACTGCGCCATCCTCACCATCGCCTCATAAGCGGCGGAGTCCCCGTGCGGGTGGTACTTACCGAGCACTTCTCCGACCACCCTCGCGGACTTCTTGTGCGGCCTGTTGTAAGGAAGGCCGAGTTCCGACATGGCATACAGTATCTTCCTGTGGACAGGTTTCAGCCCGTCCCTTATGTCAGGAAGGGCGCGTCCCACTATCACGCTCATGGAGTAGTCGATGTATGACCTCTTCATCTCCTTCTCTATACTCTGGGGTATGATCTTTTTACGTTCTTCCACAGTATCACACATCCAGGTTGATCACTTCGTGAGCATGTTCGATGATGAATTCCCTTCTCGGTTCGACATCGTCCCCCATCAGTATGGAGAACAGCTGGTCGGCGAGCATTCCGTCCTCGATCTCGACCCTTTTCATCAGTCTGGTCTCGGGGTTCATGGTCGTTTCCCAAAGTTGCTGCGGGTTCATCTCCCCCAGTCCTTTGTATCTGCTTATGTTGGCGCCTGTGCCCATGTCTTCAAGGGCCTTTGCCATCTCCTCATTGTTGTATGCATAGGTCTCCTTCTTCCCTTTGGAGACCCTGTAAAGGGGAGGCATCGCCAGGAACACGTGGCCTCTCTCTATGAGCGGCTTCATCTGCCTGTAGAACAGCGTGAGGAGCAATGTGCCTATGTGTGCCCCGTCGATGTCCGCATCGGTCATGATGACCACGTTATGGTACCTTATCTTGGTGACGTCGAACTCCTTCCCGATTCCGCCGCCTATCGCGATCATCAGGTTCTTTATCTCCTCGTTGTCAAGGAGCTTGTCCGGCCTCGCCTTCTCTACATTAAGGATCTTGCCGCGGAGGGGCAGGATAGCCTGGAACGCGCGGTCCCTTCCCTGCTTGGCGCTTCCGCCGGCGGACTCCCCTTCCACGATATACAGCTCGCACTTTGCCGGGTCCTTTTCGGAACAGTCGGCGAGCTTTCCCGGAAGACTGCTGGATTCGAGGGCGCTCTTCCTTCGGGTGGCGTCCCTCGCTTTTCTAGCGGCCTCCCTGCTCTCCAGCGCCGATATCCCCTTTCTGACCACCAGCGCCGCTACGGCGGGGTTCTCCAGCAGGTACTCCGCGAACTTTTCGTTCATGAATGTGGAGACCGCCTTCTGGGCGATGCTGCTCCCGAGCTTCGACTTCGTCTGGCCCTCGAACTGCGGGTCCGGCATCCTTATGCTGATTATCGCGGTAAGCCCTTCCCTGACGTCGCTTCCCTCGAGCGTGGTGTCCTTGAGAAGGCCATTGGATTTGCCATAGTCATTGATGGTCTTTGTCAGAGATGCCCTGAACCCCGTGAGGTGGGCCCCGCCTTCGGGGGTATAAATGGTGTTAACGAAGGAATCGATAGCTTCGTTGTATCCGTCCGTGTACTGGAGAGCGATGTCCATCATCACCCCGTTCCTCTCTCCGATCAGCGCGATGGGCGGTTCGTGTATGGCCTTCTTCGACCTGTTGAGATACCGGACGAACTCGGACACTCCCCCTTCGTAATGGAATGTCTCGGATTTCCCCGTTCTCTTGTCCTCAAAATAGATGGTCGCCTCTTTGTTAAGGAACGCCTGGTTCCTGAACCTGTTCTGAAGGATCTCATAATCAAATTCCGTCGTTTCGAATATTTCATTGTCCGGATAGAACGTTATCGTCGTTCCCGTTCTGTCAGATTTGCCTATGATCTCGACCGGGCCATCAGGTATGCCGATCTTGTAGGTCTGCCTGAACACTTTCCCTTCTCTTTCGACGACAGCGGTGAGCCGTGTCGATAATGCGTTCACCACGGAGACTCCCACGCCGTGAAGCCCGCCCGATACTTTGTAGGCGCTCTGATTGAATTTGCCTCCTGCATGAAGGTCGGTGAGACACATCTCGAGCGCATCCTTGCCTTCCTCTTTGTTCATTCCGGTGGGAATGCCCCTCCCGTCGTCGATGACGGTAACGGAGCCGTCCTCGTTGACATAAACACTGACCTTTTTGGCAAACCCGGCCATTACCTCATCTATACCGTTGTCCACTACCTCAAAGACAAGATGATGGAGCCCTCTGCTGTCGGTGCTCCCTATGTACATTCCCGGTCTCTTCCTGACCGCCTCCAATCCTTTCAGGGCGACTATGCTGTCTGCGTCATATAGCCCCTGCTGTTTATTCCCATCCATTTCTGCAACTCCGAATAAATATCGTGATGAGAGTATGCAAATCGTGTATAAATACGCACGTACGCGCACGTACGCGATGGCACATCTGAGCTTCGTCCCAGCCGGTCCGGAGCCGGGATGTGGCAAATCTGAAATATTGACAACAGATGACTATGCGCATGAGCACCATCATGGAAGAGGCTCGCCGGGGCGTCAGCCCCATGATCAAAAGGATCGCCGAAAAAGAAGGAGTGAGCGAAGAGTTCGTAAGGAACGGGATAGCCTCCGGGAGGATAGTGGCACCGTGCAACCCCATACATGATCCGGAACCGTCCGCGATCGGAGAGGGAATGGGAATAAAGGTCAACGTGAATCTGGGCACTTCCAGGGACATCGTCGATCTGGACAGCGAGCTCAGAAAGCTGGATATCGCGATCAAATACGGCGCCGACGCGGTGATGGACCTCAGCACCGGAGGGGACATCGACAGCATCCGCAGAACTCTTATCGGCAAAGCCCCGATGATGATCGGCTCGGTCCCGATATACCAGACCGGACTGACCGCCGCGCGGGAAGACGCCGTTGTGGATATGACCGAAGACGATATCTTTGACGGGATCGAGAAACACGCCAAGGACGGAATGGACTTCATGACCGTACACTGCGGCATAACGAAAGAGAGCGTCGCATGGCTTAAAAAGTGCAAGAGAGTAACGGACGTTGTCTCCCGAGGAGGGTCCTTCCTCACGGCATGGATACTCCACAACGAGGAGGAGAACCCCCTCTACGGGAATTTCGATTACCTTCTCGAAATGGCAAGGAAGTATGAGTTCGCTCTTTCTCTCGGAGACGGTTTCAGACCCGGGTGCATCGACGACGCTACGGACCAGGCGCAGCTGTCCGAGCTGATGACGCTCGGCCATCTTGTGGTAAGGTGCAGAGAAGCGGGCGTCCAGTGCATGGTGGAGGGTCCCGGCCACGTTCCGCTGGATCAGGTGCCGATGAACATGATGCTTGAGAAGAGGCTCTGCCATGACGCCCCGTTCTATGTCCTCGGACCCCTTGTTACGGACATAGCCCCCGGCTACGACCACATCGTCGGGGCGATTGGCGGCGCCGTCGCCGCTCAGAACGGAGCGGACTTCCTGTGTTATCTGACTCCGGCGGAACACCTGTCCCTTCCGGACGAGGACGACGTCAGAGAGGGACTGATCGCATCGAAGATAGCGGCGCATGTGGGAGATATATGCAGAGGTAGAGGGAGAGAGATGGACACAAAGATGGCAAAGGCCAGGAAGGCCCTCGACTGGAACACCATGTTCGAAGTGTGCATCGATCCAGAAAAGGCCAGAAGGTACAGGGCAAGAGGCTGCACGAAAGAAGAGGACGGCTGCTCCATGTGCGGCGACGTCTGCGCAGTGAAGATCGTGAACAAATATCTTGTCAGGAACGGCCCGACGGAAGACTGCTGAGACAAGTGGAGCCACTGGAGGGGATCGAACCCCCGGCCTACAGTTTACGAAACTGCCGCTCTACCGCTGAGCCACAGTGGCGTCGGAACCGTTGATTGTGACGTAGGATAAAAAGTTTTACTATGCCTCATGCCAAAGAAATAAAATCATATGTTCAAATACAGATAACAGAGTGCATATGGCCATCAACAGAATGAACCCTGACAAGTGGAAAGAGGACATTGCGAAGTCCGTGGATTTCTACAACGGCTGGTTTATGGAATTTGCACCGAAAGCATATCGTGATGCACGGATGCTTGCAACAGGACACGTCGAAAAGATGCTGGAAGCAACTGATGCTTTGCGGGATATCTCCTTTGCTGTGCTGAATGAAAATCCCGGGATCCTATCCATTTTACGTATGTCCACTTGCCCGCCAATAGCAAGGGATAGACTGATAGGCTTAACTGGCGTACCAAGACGGCTTGTGGAGTGCATGGAGGCGGAAACGCCTATGATCCCGCGCCGGATGGACAAAGAACGCCTCGAAATTGAGTTGAATAAGATTGCGAAGATCATAACATTGATGGCAGATTCGGACATATTTGTTTGGCTGAGAAACAGCAAACAACCCACAAATGCAGAGATTGACCGCGCCGCAACCATCATTGCCGATCGGCTGTGCGGCGCAATCTCGGACCCAATAATCCGCAATGCGCAGGAAAAACGGCAGCTTTCATCAATAGAGAGCTGGCTTGTCGAACGCGGATACAGAAAGATGGAAAGACCCGTAAAATTTGACAAAATAGAACCAGGCACGTTTTCATTTAGGACCAATGTGCCTGTTATAGCCTCTTCCGGCGAAGAGGTGTTCAAAAATCGCGGCACTATCTCATTCAAAACAAATGCATCCGATGCAGATTTATTGGGTAATAAAAAGATCAATGTCCCTGTTGACGTGATCATAATGCCTATTTCGGCAAAATATGGTGAGTTTCCTTTATTGATAGAGGCGAAGTCTGCGGGAGATTTCACTAATGTGAACAAGCGGCGTAAAGAAGAAGCGCAAAAGATGGCACAACTCAGACGCACTTACGGCAACGGTATCAGATATGGACTTTTCTTGTGCGGTTATTTCGATTTGGGTTATCTTGGTTACGAAGCGGGGGAGGGTATAGATTGGATCTGGGAACATCGGATGGACGATCTGGCATTATACGGTCTCTGACTTACAACCGGCGGCTGGAGGACGAACGCGGCATCATCCAGGCAGAGCTGGATGAAAAAAAGACCCTAGAGGAACGACGCCGATTGGGTCAGTTTTCTACACCCTCTGAATTAGCTCAAGAGATAGTTGCATATAGCCTCACGCTTCTGGATAATAACGAGCAGATTAGCTTTTTTGATCCGGCTCTCGGCACAGGTGCGTTCTATTCTGCATTACTCAGGCTATGTGAGAACAAAAGAATAGACTCTGCGACCGGAGTGGAAATCGATCCTCATTACGCCATCCCCGCAAAAGATCTGTGGCAGGACAGCGGGCTTGAGGTCATCATATCTGACTTTACGAGGATCGATCTTGTAGAAAAATGCAACCTGCTGATATGCAACCCGCCGTATGTGAGGCACCACCTTCTGAACCAGGACGATAAACAGCGCATAAAAGAAAGAACGAGAAGATTAACAAACGTAAATCTGTCCGGTTTGGCAGGATTGTATTGTCATTTCCTATTGCAGTCCGTCCAGACAATGAAAGAGAACGGCATAGCCGCATGGTTGATCCCGAGCGAATTCATGGATGTTAACTATGGTGTAAAATTGAAACAGTTCTTACTTTCGGAAGTTGAGCTTTTGCGGATCCACCGCTTCAATCCTGCTGATGTCCAGTTCAGCGATGCCCTCGTGTCTTCTGCAGTAGTGTGGTTCAGAAAAAAAAGGCCGATGATGACGGATAGTATCGAATTCTCTTTCGGCGGTACGCTGCATTCTCCGAATATAGCGCGCAAGGTCCCAAGAGACGACTTGAAAAGCGACCTCAAATGGACGCCCATCCCCTTTGCAGAAACAGTGCGCCGAACAGAAGAGTCCGTTCGCCTTTCGGATTGTTTTGACGTAAAGCGCGGCATTGCCACCGGGAATAACGGATTCTTCATACTTGAGAAAGCTACCATCGAAAAACTCGGACTTCCTTCGGAGTGTTTCAGACCTATTCTGCCAAGTGCGAGATATCTTGAAGAAAACGAAATTAAAGCCGATGAATTGGGGAATCCGTTGCTGCGGCAGCAGCTGTTTTTGCTCGATTGCCGGTTGCCCGAACACGAGGTCGAAGAAAAATATCCGCAGCTTTGGCAATATCTTTGCAGGGGGAAGGATGAGGTCGCCGCCGGATATTTGTGCAGATCGCGCAAATGCTGGTACTACCAGGAGCAGCGCGAGGCTCCGCTTTATATCTGCACATACATGGGGCGCAAAAGAGGATCAAACGACAAGGCCTTCCGATTCATCTACAACGAATCAGATGCGGTCGTGACAAATTCCTACCTTGGATTGTATCCCAAAGGATGGCTGAGATCGGAATTACAAAAAGACCCGAGCCTCGGGCGTACCATATGGGAACTGCTCAACGACATCGAGCCAGCGAGCCTTGTGACGGGGGGACGTGTCTATGGGGGAGGACTGCATAAGATCGAACCTGCAGAACTGCTTGGCATCGCATTTCCACAGATGGAGTCATTGTTCGCACGTAGACCGCATCCTTTACCGCGCCGTGGTTCGGCCGCAGACCCTTTGCATTCAGCGGCCATGCTCGTCATCGAATGAGCCTTCGGGCTGTTCCTGAATAATTGTTTTACAATGGACCTCTTCAGAGGAACGCCTCCCTGAATGAAAGGAGCATGGTGCGGCATTTATCAGTTTATCGACGGTACTTCGGGAACATGTCCCTGAACACGACCGCATCCTCCGCGATAAGGGGAGATTCGCAGATGAACGTGCAATCCTGTTCAGAATCCATAAGCACATCGGCCAATAATTGCATATCTGGGTCTTTTGAACTCAGAGGGAGGTGGGAGATCTCTCCTCTTTCGCCGTACTTTATGCAGCTGATGTGAAAATGCGCTGTATTCCCGCACAACGGGAAGAACTCTTCAACCAGCCTGCTCATATCCTCTTTTGTTTTGAGACATCCGACACCGCGGGCATGGACATGCGCAACATCCAGAACCGGCCTTACGCCATCAACGCCTTCCATCACTTCTGATATCTCCTTCAGCGTGCCGAACTGGCCTTTCTTGCCCATCGTCTCCACGCCCAGGATCACATCTTTTATGTTCTCATCGTCCATCTTCTCTTTGCATTTCGACAGCCCGTCTATGACCGATCCCAAAGCAGTGTACGGGGACTTTCCGTATGAAGCGGCGTGGATCACTATTATGTACGCTCCCAGAAGGTGCGCCGCCCTTACGGTGTCCATGACCCACCCTATGCTCTTCTCCCTCGTCTCCGGATCATCTGAATTGAAACTTATGAAATAGGGCGCGTGGCAGCTCAGCCTTATATCAAGAGCTTTTGCCGCCTCCCCTACGGCCTTCGCTCGTTCGGGACTTATCCTTGCGCCTCTTACAAACTCTACTTCGAGAGCATCGAGGCCTATTTCCTTCGTGTACCGTAATGAGCCTTCCGGCGTCTTTCCTTCGCTCGGATATCCTGCTGGACCAAAACGCATGAACCCTCAACACATTATGCATATTTCAGAGTTCTCAGGTCATTTTTCAAAAGCTGAACGATAGATAGGGCGGCAAATCCTTTAGTCTGTTCAGACATAATCATGCTCGTGCGGATAGAACTCGACGTGTCACTCGACCCCACTCTGGGATGCGGACAGGCACACAGATGGAGAAAGACCGGCGACAGCTGGAACGGCGTCATAGGAGAGGAGGTCATCCGTCTGACTGAGAGTGCAGGGGGTTTCGAGGCGGAAGGGTGCTCCGACAAGAATGTACTGCTTGGCTATTTCAGAAGTTGTGATGACCTTTCTCAGATAATCAGAGAGATATCCAACGCGGACCCTTATGTCGCCTCATTGTCATCATCCTGCCCCGGAATGAGAATACTGAAACAGGAACCCTGGGAATGTCTTGCTACCTATGTCCTCGCAACGAACGTTAACGTCAAAAGGATCGCCAAGATGGTGGAATCTGTTTGCGATACTTTCGGCAGGGATCTCGGAGAGAGAAGAGCGTTTCCCGCGCCGAAACAGATACTTGATAAAAAAGATGAGATACCCGCCTGCAGGCTCGGATACCGCGAGGAAAGGTTCATCGGACTGGCCGAGAACGCGGAGAACGGCCTCATCGATCTGGCGGCGATCGGAGAGATGGACTATTCGGATTGTATCAGAAATTTGATGATGATCAGCGGCGTAGGGCCGAAAGTAGCCGATTGCGTGGCGCTTTTCGGATTCGGACATCTTGAGGCTTTTCCGGTGGACGCCAGGATCTCAAAGTGCCTGAACAGTATGTACGGGATCAGCGGAAGCTACAGAACGATGGCGGAGTTCGGAAGGAAGAAATTCGGACGTTATGCGGGGTACGCTCAGGAGTTCCTTTACCACAGCTCTGTCATCACCGGAGAGCAGACCCCGGGCGGGATCCGCCCGTTTTAAAACGATGCGGGCGCGTCGGCCTTGTTCCGCACGTATTCAAGGTAAGCGTTTATCATGGAGCATACGGGAAATGCGCACATCATGATCGCTATAAAGCTTATATCCAGCTCGAGAGAGATTGAACTGATGCTCATCGGGTAGCCGGTGTTTATCGGAAAATCATACACTTTATAGCGGAACGTGTGTGAAAAGAACAGTATCGCGCACATAAGATAGGTGTTGGACACCATCATGAAGAAGAATCTTCTTTTTGTTCCTTTGTAGTAATAGCCGCTGAATACCGACAGCAAAAAATACGGCGTGAGCAGGATGATGGGGTTCTTTGCCGCCGTGAACATGTCCATCACTCCGATGCTGATGTTCTGCGAGCCTGCAAAACTGTGAAGCAGAACGTATGCATAAAGGACCATGAGCACCAGGACCAGAGCTATTTTTACCAAACTTATGATCAGGAATGAGACCGCCGCTTTGGCGTCCCCTTCTCCGATCAGGTCAGCCAGCCAGGCCGCGCGGCTCATTCGATCTCACCCCATATATATGCCAGGAGATCGAGGAGAAGCTTCAGGTTCTCCGCATCTATCTGCAACGCATCCCCTGTCAGGTCATCGATCGCCTCGGGAGGGGCGCCGCTGAAAGAACCTGTTATTTTGCTCAGCGATCCTGCGAACTGACCGCTCGCCGATGCTCCCGCCGATACTGTGTTGCCTTCTCTGTGAACATACAGATTCACGCTTGCGCCGCCGCCCGTCACGGAGATGCTTTGATCACCGACGGGTATGTCCGGGCTGATGTTCCGAATTTCTAAAGATAATGACGTGTCGTCCTTCCGGACGTCATATTCCAGCTTGCTGCCTTTCTCCGACAGCTGTATCGTTGTGTCGACCGTCACGTTCATCCCGATCAGACCGTATATGTACTTCCCGCTGAACTCCGCCCGTATCGGGATCTCGGACCCGTCCCTCGACACAAGGTCTCTGAGGATCAGATATGCGGACGGGATGAATGTTCTTGATTCCAGTTTTATTTCTGTGACGGAGTTGGCCTTTATCGTTATTCCGCTCAGCGTAAGGATGTTCACCCTGGAACCGAACGCATCGTCCACTATGTATGCCCTGAGCGTGACATCCTGGACGTCATATGTCAGGCCCGAATCTATGACATACGTGCCTTTGGCCAGGATAAAGGCGCCTTCGACACTGATGTCCGTGTCTCCTTCCGCAGTGACGTCCAATCCCCCTCTGAGGATCGGAATTGATGCAGACAGCACCAGGATCACCACCGCGGCCGCAAGGACGTACGGCAGCATTTTCAGAATGAGCGCATATTTGGCCACGTCGGCACATAGCTTCAATGCTGTTATTATTTTTGTCCATACCCAGCCGACTAGATGTATTCATAAGCAGACCTTCCGTTTGCAGTATGATTATATACTCATTTTTGCCGTATAGACCCGGAGGAGACCATTTATGGCAGCAAAAAGACCCCACATACAATTACATAACAAATGGATACTTGCCGTGTTCGTTGCGGCGATGTTCGCGTTTGTTCCCTTTGCTTTGCATGACAGCGCGGAGCTGTCCGGAGCAGACTCGGACGGCAACCCGGTCAACGATTATCTGGAACTGATCCCGGAAATAAAGGCCGGCAATAAGGTCGGGATATCGCTCGATCTGAACGTAGACCGCTTCTTCGAAATAGCCAAGATCGCTGTGGCTGAAACTGAAGACCTTCTCGGAGGCGATCCTATGATGGATGCGATCATCAAGGTGATCTCCGACAGCAAAAACATGAATGAAGCAATGGAAAAGCTATCGGAGGCACTGCAGGATGAAGGCGCCGAGATATCCGGTCTGCGCATAGACAAAGGCAGTTTCTCAATGGACATCGAGTTCTTGGTGACCGAGAAGACGGCGAACGGATACAAGATGTCTCTGACCTATTCCCTCTTTGCGGAGGCGGGCGTGACAGTGTACCTCAGCCCGTCCAACGCTGACCTTATAGGTTTCGGAAGCGGAGTAGTTCCGACCGGATCTATGTCGGCGTCCGTGTCTTTGGAAGGAAAACTGGACCTGAACCTCACCCCGGAATTCATACCGAGGACTGTTGAATCATCGACTGTTTTCGAAGCGAAAATGAGCTTAAAACAGAATTTCAAAGAGGGATACGACTACGTTAACCACAAGGACACATATACATACGCTTCGGTTGTCAATGATGATTCGATGAAGATGGAATACGCTTTCTCGTTCGGATTCAAGGTCGGCAGTTCGGACCTGACGACAGACCACTTGAACAAGGCGCTGAACGGCGAGAGCGTGACCGTCACCACAACATACAGCTTCCAGGCGAAAATGACCGAGAACGGCACGAGTTATACCGACAGCGACAGCGGGACGACATCCTTCGACCTTGCGGACATGTCTTCCGGAGGGAGTACCAGCACAATTAACGACGAAGCTGTGAACAACATCTTGTCCGAAGTATGGAAGGGAAATCTGCCGACCTTCAATGAATTCAGGAACGCCTTCGGAGCGGATATCGCGAACGAGATCGGACAGATCCAGTATAATCAAACCATGAACCAGATCAGAGAGCCGTTCAAGGCGGCGATGAGCGTTCTCGGCGATTCCGAAAGCGCTCTGGAGGAGAACGGAGCGCTTAATTGGTACTATGAGATCGGCGACGACGTAGTGCATTCCGGCGGCGGATCGTCGGGCGGAGGATCATCGGGCGGCGGCATCAATATGACGTACGTGGCCATCGGAATAGTCGCGGTCATCGCGATCGTGGGCATAGCGTTCTTCGCAAGAGGCAAGATATAAACGGGGCATCGCCCCTTTTTTTCACTTTCAACTGCCTACAATTTGTAGTCAGTTCGTTTCCCTCTTCTTTGAGGCGTACTTTCAAGACGCTCCAATACTTAGCCGCACCTCTATGCGTCGGTTGCTCTGTAAGTACGCCCACTACGTCAACAATCGAGAGGGTTGTGTTTTTAAATTTAATAAATTCCAAAGAATGACTGGGAATTCGGTCTCGGGAAAGACCGTGTCGGATGGGGCAGGCCGCTCCCTGTCAGCGGATGATCGCTGGTGTCTATGACACGGTCAACGGTATGCGTTACGCCTGTTTCGTATCTCTAATATTAATATGACGAGCCTTTTGTCTTCGATCTTCGCAAAGATGCGGAAATCGCCGACACGATATCTCCACATCCCGGCCAGATCTCCGGCCAGGGCCTTGCCGCTCCTGCGGGGGTTGTCGGTTCCCACAAGGTTCTTTTCGATCCAGGATAAGATCGCCCCGGACATTGCCGCATCCATTTTCTTCAGGGACCTGCGTGCATCCTCGGCATAAATGACCTCATATGTCAAAGGAGGCCCAGCTCCTTCTTTATATCGTCATGGGAATAGGTCTTGGGGTTCTTTTCATAGTTCTTAAGAGCCATTCGGCAAATTTCTATATCGAGTTCGTCCTCTATCATCTCCATTGTAGCCTTGCGTATGACGTCGGAAATGGTCGAGCCATGAATGACCGCATACTGCTCTATGAGCATCTGCTCTTCGGAAGAGAATCTTATCGAATATACCATGCATATCTGTATGACAATGACATACAAATATATTATGTTCTTTGATCTGTTCAAGACTTTCCCCGCGGAATATGCGGCGGCGGCCTCAGATGGCGCCGGGATTCGTCTTCAGATAAAATTCAGACACGTCCCAGTCCTCTTCTTCCTGGGCCTTTTTCTCCTCTATCTTCACGCCGAGGGATTTGGCCGTCTCTTTCATGTGCCTGTATGCCTTCTCGCTGCCTTTGAAATTCTCTACCTTTGCGCCGGAAGACGATATCTTCCCGGAGAAACTCCCTATTATCTTCGTTCCGTCAAATACCACGCACTCCGTCGCGCCGCATTCTCTTTTGATCATGTCGCGCAGATAGATATGCAGGTTGTCCTGGGTGTTCAGCAGGAAGGTCTCCGTGAACGGCTCCGGTTTGGTCTCCGCATCCTCCTTCAGCATCCATCTGGGCGTGGGGTCGTCATTCACGAGGAATCCTTTGACCAGGAAACCCTCCTCCTCCAGGTCGGACAGCGTTCTCCTTACCATTGACATTCTGACCGAAAGGAATTGAGCCAGCTCTTCGGCGGAGAACGTGCCGAAGTCTTTGAAGTGCCTTCTTGTTATGGCTCTCAGCGCCTCTTCTCTGCCCAGACCGCTCGGCGGCACTACGTAGTAGAAAGAATCCTGATCCTGGCATAGGGCGGACGCTTTGGACAGTTCGGAGATCAGCTCCAGGGTCCTTTCCTCCGAGAACGGAGAGTTCGAGACGATCTCTTTCCTTGATATTGGCTGCCTGTCGCGGATCAGCGCCGCGATCGTCCCGGCGTCGCGGTCCTGATCGGCGGCTTTTGCGGAGCGGTAGAAAGGGGCGAATTCGGCCGTGGTGTATCCCACGTAGCCGGGCAGCAGCGACATCCTGAGAAGCCCGCCTCCGCCCAGTATCTTCTTGAACGGCACTTTCTGAGATACCCTTGTCACCATCTCCTGATCGTTCCTTATGTATCCTCTGGCCTTCACGGCCTCGCCGACCGTGGAGAACTTGGCCGACTTGGAGATCCTCTGCCTGAGGAACACATAGCTCAGGTGCTCTTCGTCAGACATCGTCCTGTCTATGAAGTCCCCTTTCGCATAGAACCCGTTGACAAACCTGTACCCGTTATCCTTCAGGCATTTTACCTTATCGTCATCAAGTTCCGACGCGTCCTTGCCCAGGATCTCCCTGACCCTCACGATGTCCACCCCTTTCATGTTGAAGAATCCCATGAGGCGGTCCAAGGCCGCGAGCACTTCCGGCAGAAGGTCGGGCGAGTCCATATCCATGCTCCTTACCTCGATGCAGCCGGACATCTCCCATATCTCCAACGCGCCCACGACCTTGTTGCCCTTGGTCGCCGGATAGATCCACCTGTCCCCGTACCTTGCGGAAAGCTCCGCCCATTTTGACCCCAGGTCCGGGTCGAACAGCGACCGTATGGTCAGCGTCTCCTTCCTGTTCCTTACCTTTGATATCAGGGGAACCTCCTCGGGCATGATGTACATCTGGCTCTGTCCGTTACCGACGAAGATCGTCACCGCTCCCGCCGATACCGCCAGCCTCTCGGCCTCATCGGCGGCCAAGCCGAGGAGGAAACGCAGGGCCTGGGCGGGTATGGGTCCGTAAGAGAGTATGTACTCGCGTACAAGCTCTTCCGTCTGATCCGTCGCCGGCCTTTCCGGATAGTACGGTTTGTAAGTGTTCTCGGTGCCCCAATCCTCCCTGTCGGTGAACGCGCGGATGATCATCAGGGAACGGTCGAGTCTCTGGATCGATTCCTTGATATCGTTCTTTTCCCCGCCCGTCGCGGCGACCAGCTGCCTCATCGTCGCCTGCCCCATCCCTTCGATAAGGGAAAGCAGCTCTTTATCGGAAGATGTGATCTCCGAGGGCCTCAGGGCCGCAAGTCTGTCGCCGTCCTCGGACAGCACATACCTCACCCTTCCTCTTATGAACCTCCCCAGAAGCAGCCTCTCGGATTCTCTCAGCCCGTACCATTCCTCAAGGCTGAAGTTCTTGACCCTGTTGTAGACGTCTATCTCGCTTCCGGCGGAGCCGTAGAATTTGAAATAATCCTCAATGGTGCCGAACTGTTCCCCCTTGGTCCTTCTGTATTCGTCGACCGTGTCAAAATCGTAGATGTTCTCCTTACCGGCCCTCAGCCTCATGCGGTCGATCATTTTCATGTACTGCGGGCTCTGAGACACCAGGAACTGCCCCCTTACCGCCTCTTCGCTGTTGACCAGAGAGTCCAATGCGGACTGGGCCTCCTTCTCGGTTATAGAGAGAGCGAACGCGACCTCTGGGACAGTGGACGGGGCGAAACAGCCCAGGTATCTGAAGACGATCTCGTCCAAACACTTATCTTTGTCAAGCGGAGGATAATCGGCCTTTGAGAAGTACCATTTGTTGTTCGCCGTGATATCCGTCCTTGTCACCAGGTACATGGACTCCAGCTTCCTCATGGACCTGAACGTCACGTCCTCGCTTATCTCCAGGGCGGCGGTTATCTCGCTGAGCGCGGTCCCGTTCCCGACCCGTTCGAGCACTTTGACGTCAATGTCATTCAGCTCCCGTTCTTTGGCGGTCGCCGCGGCGTATATGGGTACTTCGGACCTCACCATTATGTGCGGCTCGTCAAGGAATACCGTTCCGATCGCTCCCTCTTTCAGAAGTTCCCTCACCCATTCGTCGACGACCTTCTTGTCGTCGTCGCAGTATGAATAGATATTGCGGCCCCGTTCTCTTATGGCTTGGAGCGGCCCCGTTCTCATGAGCAGGGGAACGATGTCGTTCTTCGACGCTATGCGCCCGATCTTCTGCCTGAAATACGGGATCACCTGATCCTCGCTGAACTCGAACTCCTTCACGGAATCGCCGAGCGCTCTGTGAAGGACCTTCCTGTGAAGTTCCTTGAGCAGCTCCGATCTGTCCTCCATGAGGACGATATCGGAGAATCCCGACAGGATTATGGAGTGGGCGAACGGAGAGGGTGTTCCGCTGAACGGGAACACGTCCACGCCCATCTTTCCGTTCTCTATCATCTCTAGGACCTCCGCTGCGCTCTTGATGTCCATGTCGTCCTCGAGGACCTCGCGGTATGTTTCCTCGATCACGGGGACATTTTCCATATTGCCGAGCATGTCCAGAAGGTACGATGACCTTACCTGCTGCCTGTTCACGGAGATTGGTCTTCCCAGATAATTCCTCAATATCATGAAGCTGCGGGCGGCGGTGTGCCTGAACCTGAGTTTGAATATCTCCGAGTCCTTTATCGCTTTCCTAAGTATCGGGTCCAGTTCCCGCGACGAAAGAAGCCCCGGTATCTGTCCGATGTCGATCTTTCTGGGGGTTCCGATCATGAAGTTGTCATCCGACATCGTGACAGAGACGTTAGAACCGATCATGTTCGACAGCCGGTAAGCATATCCTCTTGACAGCGCGTCGTTCACCCTTCTTCCGAAGGGGAAGTGAAAGATTATCCTCTGGTTCCCGGACGGGTCTATGTATTCTTCTATCGCCAGCCTGTCGATGTCCGGTATGCTGCCGGTCACGGCCTTCTGCTCTTTGAAATAGGATATCAGGCTCCTTGCCGACCCCTCGTCTATATCCAGATCATAGCTCAGCTTGAGTATCAGGTCGGCGGGCTCGTCCGATATCAGCTGAGACATCTCCTTCCTGAAAACGGCGACGTCCATCGAGAGGTCGAAGCTTCTCGGAAGCATCTCTCCCGCCCACGAGGGGACCGTGGGCTTCCTTCCGGTGGCCTCTTTGACATGCGCCACCATCCCTTTTGATCTGACGAACTCGAGCGACCTTCCTCCGAGGACGAACACGTCCCTCGGAGCGAGCCTTTCGACGAACTTCTCCGACAGTTCCCCGGCGACGCTGCCGTGGTTGGTCACCACTCTGTAGTTAGCCTCTTCGGGTATGGTGCCCAGGTTCATCAGGTATATCATCCTGGCTCCTTTCTTCCTGCCGAAGGTGTTGTCTTCCTCGTCGTACCATATCTTGGAGTAGACCCCTTCGTGCTCGTCCTTGCTTCCCAGATATCTCAGGACATCCGTGAAGCTGCCTTTGCTGAGGTTCCTGTAGCAATAGGATCCCTTAACAAGATCGTACGCGGCGTCCGCGTCCCATCTCTTGTCCAGACTCATCCCCACGACAGCCTGGGCAAGGACATCAAGGCAGTTCTCGGGTATGCTTACTCTGTCAATGTCCCCTCTGTGCGCTGCGCGGCACATCACCGCGCATTCGACCAGATCGTCCGGGTCGAAGACTATGAGCCTTCCCTTCGCGACCCTGCCGAAGCTGTGGCCACTTCTGCCTATCCTCTGCAGCCCCTTGGCGACGGATTTCGGCGAACCGATCTGGCATACGAGGTCTATCGATCCTATATCTATCCCCAGCTCCAGGGACGTGGACGACACCACGCATTTGATCTCGCCCCTCTTGAGCCTCTCCTCGACGTCCAGCCTGGTCTCCCTGCCCAGAGAGCTGTGGTGGACCTCCACGCTTTCCAGGCCTCTCTCTTTCAGTTTGTAGACAACGCTCTCTGCGCCGGACCGGGTGTTCGTGAATATCAGCGTCGTTTCGTGCCGGTCGACCATCTCCTTCACTTTGTCGTACATCATGGAGTTCACGATGTCCGAGGACAGGGCCGTCATATCGTCGGTCGGACATATGACCTTCAGGTCCAGCTCTTTCTTTGAATCGGCCTCCACGAGCGTCACCTCCCTGTGCGCGGCGTCGGCCCCGCAGCCGGCCAGGAACCCCGCTATCGCCTCGATGGGGGCCAGAGTGGCAGATAACCCTATGCGGGAGAAATCGGTCTCGCAGTGGTCCCTGAGACGCTCAAGCGTAAGGGAGAGGAACGCCCCCCTCTTCGAATCGCATATGTCATGTATCTCGTCGAGGATCACCCATTCCACTTTCCTCAGATTCTCTTTGAACTTCGGCGCGGCGAGCATCAGGGCCAGTGACTCCGGCGTCGTGATCAGGATGTGCGGCGGGTGCCTCACCATCTTCTGCCTCTCGTTCTGCGGCGTGTCGCCGGACCTCACCGCCACCTTGATACCGGGAACGTTCATGCCGCGGGCGGCGGCGACCTCTCTCATCTCTGCAAGGGGAGTATTGAGGTTCCTGTTGACGTCATTGGCAAGCGCTTTAAGCGGTGAGATGTAAACGCAGTATATCCTTTCCTCAAGCTTCCCCTCCGCGGCGTATCTGGTGAGTTCGTTGATAATGCTCGTGAAGGCGGTGAGGGTCTTGCCGGAGCCGGTTGGGGACGATACAAGCACGTTCTTCCTTTGGTGTATCGCCGGGATGGCTTTAGCCTGCGGCTCCGTAAGCATATCGAATCTTTCTCTGAACCACGTTGAAATGAGCGGTTCCATCAGATCCATTACCTCTTCCATGGAGTGTGTTCTATTTACCCTCTCCAGCGACCTCATTATGAATCCTTTGCCATTAGAATAAAGCTGTATTTAGAGTAATCGCAACGCCGCTTGGCGTGGTGGCTCTTTGGGAACTCGGCGGAAACGGGAATAGGAGGATAACAGAGCGGGCGCCCGGAAGCATACGCCGGCGGCCGCACTCATCCGTTCCTATACGGCCCTGAGCAGGACCATTCACGTCGGCTGAATGCACCAGAGTGCATAGAACGGCACGCTCTTTATGCCATTGTCAAACCCGAAGTTCTTCGCGGATGCACGTATCGAATATTCGGGCGAATATTTCTTCACGAATTCCTGAAGGCTCTTCGCCTTCACATTGTCGGCGGCCTTGACCTCTATCGGAATTACCTTATCATTCATTTGAACAACAAAATCGATCTCCGCTTTCCCGTTACTTTCCCAGTAGTACGGTTCCAGGCCGTTCGCCGTAAGTTCCTGCATAACGTAGTTCTCGGCCATCGCGCCCTTCGCTCCGCCGGATATGTTCGATCTCTCGCTGAGGATCGTGATCGGCGGTACGCTGCTCTTGGCATTAAGCAGACCCACGTCGTTCATGTATATCTTGTACGACGTGAGATCGACATTGGATGCGAGGGGGATCTCCCCGGCCCCTGTCTTGCGGCATCTCAATGCGATCCCCGCCGACTCCAGCCAATCCACGCCCGCTTCGTAATCCGCAGCTCTTGCGCGGCTGCCGATGACGGAATATTGAAATTTCTTGTTTTCTTTGGCAAGCTGTGCAGGCAGACTGTTGTAGACCGCCCGGGTCTTCACCTGATCGGCCGGACTGGAATATTTACCCATATCTCCAATGTACATTGTCAGTATATCCTGGTGTACCATCGACACGAACACAGGGTCCCTTCTGTCCTTCCATATTGCGACCGCTTCCGGCATACCGCCCGTAAAGAGGTACATCCTGTAGAGTTCCAGCATCTTATCATGTAATGTGAGCTGAACATTCTTTTCGAACGCCTCTTTTATCAGAGGGATCGCCGCGGGGTTCATCTCCGTCAGGAATTCCAGGAATGTCACCGGGTACATAGTAAGTATGTTGACCTTCCCGACCGGGAAGGACGTCGGCTCTCTTACCAAATACGATCCCAACAGACTTCCGGCCGCAATGATATGGTAGTCTGGACACTGTTCATAGAAATATTTCAGCGATGTCATCGCTCTGCCGCATGCCTGTATCTCGTCGAAGAACACGAGCGTCTCCTGCGGCACTATCGTCTGACTCGAAAAACCCTCCAGTTCCGTGACGATTCGTTCCGGATCAAGATCCATGTCGAATATCTTCCGGAGAGTTTCGTTCCCTTCGAAATTGAATACGACGATGTTCGCATAATTCGCTCTGCCGAATTCTATGACAGAATGGCTCTTGCCGACCTGCCTTGCGCCGACAAGGAGCAGGGGTTTCCTGCCCTTGCTGTTCTTCCAATCCAACAGTTTAGGTTCAATGGATCTCTTCATGCGGATGCCCTAATGAGTCGTAGGGCATGATCCGATAAATAAGTTATGTGAAATGAAGACATTATTGGAACCAATAATGTACAATATTTGTACTTTTTATGAACGAACATAACCGTCACATTTATCTGAACGCTTCAGAAAGATCCTGCAGAACGCAGTTAAGCAGCTAATTATTCGTTAGGAAAACGCAGTGAAATAGCTAATTATTCGTTAGGAAAACGCAGGCCAGAAAATACTGATACAAGACATGCTCCTGAATCCCTCACGAAAATGACGTTGGTCTGGATGTCCATACCAGCTAAATTGGCTAAGGACAATAATAAATTTATTTTCAGTCATGTGAAAACAGGTGCCAGGTCGAAGGATTTTGATAATATTTCATTAAAATTATTGCATAATTTGCATAATCTTTTTTAATAAAAATTCATGATAATATCATCCTATCTCGGAAAAAGGACAGATTGCTTTTCGGATTGGCAAATGAAGAACCTATTGGCTACACATATCCTATTCGGCGGAGGAGAAAGAACATGAGCGCAACAGCCGGGCTTCACATCTTCAATAGCCGGTTCTTCCGGGGCTCCTCTCGCCTGATTAATCTTTGGCTGTCTGCGAACGGATATCAAAGCCTATGGCAAGGATCCGTTCGATTCCCGGAAGGGCCAAAAGGACTCTCAAATCGTTCCGTATCCTGAAGAAAGGTTTGACGGCGGCGGAGCGTAACGCCGCCGTTGAGGAGGTCTTACGGTAGAGCCGGTGTTGCGGACTGCCGGTGCGGTATGGGTATCCCGATATTGCCCTCGGGAAAACGGGCCGGCGACGGAAAAACTTAGTAGGGGGGGCTTCTCTGTCGCACACCCCGATACCCTCGGGATCACAGGGGGGTCCCATTTATTTTTCTTGGCTGCGGAACCTCATCACAGCACTTTCTCAATGAAATTATAAATATATAAAGTATTCATTTGAAATACATACTGAATACATGGTAGTATAGATATTTCCTCGTTTTTCGGCCCTTGCGCATATGGCAATGCGGATCATTAATTCATATCCGACTGAGCTTTGGAGTAAAAAAGGAAAAGTTTGAGAAAGGGTTTAAAGTAGCCTGAACGTCAGCGGTGCTCTATGACCAGTCTGTCGATCACGTCCTCTTTCGGTATGACATATTCGCCGTTCTCATCAGGAATGAGATCCTTCCAATGGCCGTCCTCGCCGACGCGGTAGGATACCTTTCCGTAGGAACCGCCCTCTATCGTGAAGCAGTACGGTCTCTTCCTGCGCGCTCTTTCCTTGCCGATGATCGCCGCCTTGGATTCCGCCTTGACGACCTTGATGACCTCATACGTCCTTCTGTAGAAGAAGAGGAACCATATAAGGAAGCCCGCCGCGAGAATCAGCAGGGCGCCCAATATCCACCACAGTAGGGTGTTATCTTCAGAGAAGTAGAGGTCCGCGTATATGTCGTCCACGACGCTGTAGAAGGTAACATCGGATGTCTTGTAGACGGTGCCGCCTTCCCTCCATTCTTCGAACTTGTATCCGCTGTCGGCGACGGCCCTGATGGTAACGTCCGCGTTTCGAGGGATCGATACCGGCGCGGTGTACCTCTCAAACGGCCCCACGCCCACGCGGTACAGTGCATGACCATTACCTTCCACAACCTCAATAGTTAGGGTTCTGTCGGCGGTCGTTGGTGTTCTCCCGCGTTCGCCCATAACTTGTATACTGTGGTTCATGTTCACGTTATGGAAAGTATATGATCCGCTGTCGATAACTGCCTGCGAGAGGTAGTATACGCCGTCCACTATCACCTCAGTGATGTGGGATTCTGCATCGGCAGAGAAAGTGAACGTCATGTCATCTCCTTTCACTACGGATATCTTTCCTTCCGGAGAGATGGAGGTCATGCCGTCAGAGGTTGCGGTTATGATATACTCGAGGATTATGGCGGCGGCCTTCGCGGCGATCAGCTGGTCGTTGTTCCTTATGCTCAGGTCCATGATGTATCCCGGCACGGTGATCGTGTCGTTGCTGGGAACGCCTGTGACCAATGCCGCATCGATCAGGATCAGTGTCTGGCCGGAATAGCCGCCGGGTAGTCCGGATGCCCCCAGCACCTCGGCGGTGCCGATATTTGCGGTGCCTGCGACCGTCGCATATGTGTATTCGAAGGTCGCCGGGTCCTGCGTCGGCGTGCCGACGAAGTTTAGCGTAGAGTTAACATTCGAGCCGATGTTGAAGTTACCGAGGATGCCGCTGGAACCGGCGAATGTCACGGCATTCGTGCCATTGGAGAGGAGCACGTTCCCTATGACGGTGCCCCAGTGCTCAAGGGTAACGGCTCCAGCTAAGGCATATATGCCGTTTATGCCGCCGACAATCAGATCTTCGTTATATATCTCTCCGCCGACGGCAAGGTAGATGCCGTCGTCATTGGTACCTCCGATAATGCCGCCGTTGGTGTTGTCGATATCACCGCGAACGTTCAGGTATATGCCGAAGTCGTCGCCGGCGATGATGCCGCCGTCATTGACGATGTACGTATCGTCGCCTGCGGCCACCTCTATGCCGTTCCCCGCCGTGCCTTCGATGAGCCCGGTGTTATTGATCCCGTCCCCTGCGGCAAGGTTTCCGATGTACACTCCGTCTGCACCGGTTATCACACCGGTGGTTAAGCCGTCGCCGTCATTATCGATAGAGGCCGAAGCGTCGGCGAGGACGCCGTAATCGGTGCCTTCGATCCAGCCCGCATTGTTGACCGTGCCTCTGACGCCTAATCTGACGCCATTCACGTCGCCGGTAATGGTGCCGATATTTGTGCCGCTGACGTTGTTGTTGACCGCAATGCCTGTCCCGGCGGAGATATAGACGCCGTCCGCCGTCGTTCCTTTGATGAGACCTGCATTGCTGACCGTGCCTCCAGCTCCCGATGAGATACCGTACGCGTCGCCGATAATGGTGCCGACATCTGTGCCGCTGACATTGTTGTTGATCACCATGCCTGTCCCGGCTACGATATGGATACCATCCTCTACCGTACCTTCGATCCAGCCGGAGTTGTTTATCTGGTCTCCTGTGACGAAGCTTCCAATGTATACTCCTCCTCCGCCTGTTATCACGCCGGTGGTCGAACTGTCGCCGTTGTTGGCGATAAAGGCGGAAGTATTGGCGTAGACGCCGTATTGGCCGGCCGCAGAGCCGCCTGAAATGATGCCTGCATTGTTGACCGTGCCTCTGATGCTCAATGATACGCCATGATTGGTGCCGGTAATTTTACCGATGTATGTGTTTAAGCCGACGGTGAGGATCTCGTTGTTGATCACAGCGCCGGTCCCGCCGGCGATGTTGATGCCGTTACCCCCCGTGCCTTCGATAAGGCCGGAGTTCTTGACCTGATCTCCTGCGGCAAAGCTTCCGATATGTACTCCGACGGCGCCTTTTATAATGCCTGTGTTAAGAGTGTCGCCGACATTGTCGATAAAAGCGGAAACGGCAGAGTAGACGCCGTTGTTGGCGCCTTCAATGCGGCCTGTGTTGTCGATATTGACGCCGGTCCCGCCGGCAATCCGGATGCCGTCCAATGTCCTGCCTAGGATCAGACCTGAGTTGCTTACGTGGTCCGTTGCGGCAAAGTTCGTGATGTATACTCCGGTGGTACCTCTTATAATGCCGGTGCCGACGCCGTTGCCGTTGTTGTCGACCGAAGCGGAAACGGCGGCGTAGATGCCGTAATTGTTGGTGGCATCGATTATGCCTTCATTGTCGACCGCGCCGTTGATGTCTAAGCGTATACCGTAATTGGTGCCGGTGACCTTGCCGACATATGTGTTCAGACCAACGGTGGTGATCTCATTGTTGATCACGGCGCCGGTCCCGCCGGCGATCCGGATGCCGTTACCCCCCGTGCCTTCGATCAGACCGGAATTATTGATCTCGTCCCCTGCGGCAAAGTTCCCGGCATATATTCCGGCTGCGCCTGTTATGATGCCGGTGTTAAGAGTGTCGCCGACGTTGTCGATGGAAACAGAGTAATTGGAATACACACCGTAATTGCCGCCGATGATGCGGCCTGTGTTGTCGATTTCAGCGGTATCACAATCGGTGAGACGGATGCCGCAGTCGGTGCCTCTGATGAGGCCATGATTTGTTCCGTCGTCGGTGTTGGTGATCTCGACGATGGTGGCGACGGCAGGAATGTCTCCCTTCATATGTATGCCGTCCCCGTTTGTGCCTTCGATCCTGCCGCGGTTATCGATTTTGTTGGTGTTGGTGCTATTAAGTGGGGATGCGATGTCATTGAGATATACGCCCGTCGCACCCGTGATGACGCCTGTAGTTAATCCGTCGCCGATGTTAGAAAGTTGTAAAAGAGAAGAATTGATGTAGATTCCGCTGGTGCCGCCTTCGATGTAGCCTTTATTGATGATCTCTTTGTCCAGGCCGGATCCAGTCACCTGGATACCGTAAGTAACCCCTTTGAGGGTGCCTTCATTGAGGATACTGTAGCTGTTGCCGATTAGGTTATTGATACTTACGGCGTATGAATTCGAGCTCTCAATCCGGCCGCTGTTGTAAATAGCATCGTTAGTGTTCCTAGTGGAGACGTATACGCCCCCTCTGATACTTTCAATAATGCCTGTGCTTATGCCGTCGCCGGTATTGTTGACGCCGCCGCCTCTACTAAGCTGCATGGCATAACCGCCAGGTATTGTAATGCCAGGAGGAGCATAGCGGATGATCCCGTCGTTATTGACAATAACCCGGCACGCTCCGTTGATGGTATTCAAAGAGTTAACAGTAGTGTTACTAATGATGCCCTCGTTGTTGATTGTCATAAGTTTTGTGTCATTAGTGGGTTCCACCGACCATCCAAAAGATATCTGGCCTTCGATCAGGCCAGTGTTATAGAGGATTTCGGAGTCAGGGCGGATGACTTCTAACGCGGCAGGGCCTTGGATTATGCCTGTAGTTAATCCGTCGCCGATATTGTTAATGGAAGCACTGCCCACAAATTGTATGGCATACATTACGCCTGAGATACGGCCTGTGTTGTCAAGCTTGCCTGTGGAGGTGGTGGTGCCGAGGTAGATCGCATAGCCAAGGAGATGGTTGGTCTTGAGATCGCCTTCATTAGTGATATGGACGTCATTTCCTCCAATGATATATATCGCTCCCCGGTTACCTGCTTCGATGTTGCCGGTGCTGCCATTGTAGATGGTGTCTATGCTTCCATCGATGTAATTTGCCTCTATGCCTGAACGGACACCTTTGATCTGGCCCGTGTTGTAGACGCTGGAGGAACCAAGTAACATGATGCCGGTGTCGCCCGATTCGATGGAACCTTTGTTGTAAATCACAGCTCTCATGTCGGGATCTGAGATCATGATGCCTCCGGTGGTGCTTTCTATGCTGCCAACAGTACCGTTTGTAATTTCAACGTTCCCTGGGACGGCGGTATAGATGCCTCCTCCTGAGCTTGCCTCAATAGTAGCCGAATTAAAAACAACACATGAATCATAGATTGTTATGCTACGGGTATTGGTATAAAGCTTACCGTAGTCTATGGCGCCGCCGGCCTTTTGTTGTGTATAAAGATGAAGAGTGACTCCTGGTTCAACGATCACGCCTCCGGGCACGGTCAGAGTATAGTCAGTGCCGATGATTAGCCCCACTTCATCGGTGGCCCCGGTGCCTTTTATGGTCAGGGTGCTGCCCGAACCAAGGTCGATATCGTCCATGACTATGAACCATCCTCCGGCTCCCCCGCCTGTATCTTCAAGATAGTAGTCGCCCGGCCCGCTGTCATCAAAGTCCGTCTGGAGGAGCAGGATCTCAGCATTTTTCAAGACCGGCACCCCGTCCACGTCGATATAGGTAAAGGTGCCTGTTCCTCCCGATACCGTCGAGGCGGGCATTAACAGTGCCAGCGCGGCGACCGAGATCAGCGCCAGAGCCAATACCGCAACGGGCATTGCTCTTTTTCTCTTTGCGGCAACATTGCCGAATTTGTTTTTTGTGATTGTCTGCATTAGTATTCCCTCACACCTTGCATTCTACACCTGTATCTCAGCTATATAATATATAACCGCTACTCGTTTCTGATAAAATCGGGCATAAGCGCATTGCGGGAGCATCTTTTATAATTCGATCATGCGGACATACGATCCATCGGCGCCCGCCCTGACCATCTTCAAAGAGGAGCAACTTGCCCAGGCCGCCATCCTCAAACGCCCCGCAGTCACCTCCGTGAGCTCCTGCCCCCTACCAACCATCGACCGCATCATCATATTCGGATGCGGAGTGCGACGGATGACTGATAGTCATCTTTCTGCTCATTCCGATTCCCCACATGACTATAAAAAAATAGATAAGGGCCGGACCGGCACGAACGCATAGACCTTTCGCAAGGCTGCATTCCGCACGGCCGGCACCTTCATTGCCGCATTCCTTAACCCTGTGCCGCTATCACCTCTATGATATGGGAGTTCTGCACGCCGCAGAATGTATAGGACCCAAGATCCGCATCCTCCTGAGAGAGGGGCACACCGTCCACGATCACCGCAGATATGGTATATCCCTCAGCTGCGCTGAAAGTGACGGTATGGTCAGCTCCTTCAATGACTGCAAACGATCCGCTTGATACTACCCCCTCGCCTGCCTCCACTTCAATTAAGAACATGGCGGCGAAGTACGCAATATATTCCGTATCATCGGAGTGCGGGCCGACATACAAGAATGAGCTTGCAGAGCCGTCTTCCCAGCAAAGGAAAGCATACTCTCCGGAGACCGATACGGAGTAGATCATTATCTCATCTGCAATGTCGATGTAGAACGGTCCCTCGTACGGGATTGGCGTGGTCATTCCGGGCAGCGACCAGGCAAACGCCCCTGCGGGGTCTGCAGTCAGAGTGATCAGGACATTGTCGCCGAGCGTGTAAGTGGCGGTTAGCACGGCGCCGCCGAAGGGCATGGTGAATGTCCTCAGAACGGCGTCAGTGCCATCCTCCCAGCACAGGAAAGAATATCCATTCTGGAATGGGTATTCAGACACCGGAGCGATGCTTACCACCTCAACGATATCGCCTGCGTCGAATACAACCGGCGTGCCGGCGTAATCATACCAATCCGTCGTTCCCAGGAGTCTGTACTGGAAGGTACCGATCCCAGCGGGGTCCGTTTCCAGAGTCAGGACGGCTGCGTCCTCCGCGAGGAAGTACGCAGCGTATTCCGCATCGCCGGCAGCGGGGACACCCACATGCCAGGAAGGGTTTGCGGAAGCGCCGTCCCAGTACCAGAAGACATATCCGGGCTCCGCAGCGGCCTCGATCGTCAGATCGTCGCTCTTGTTGATGAGGAACGGTACGCCGCTCACGTACGGAACGGCCGCCGTCATTCCAGGCAACGACCAGGAGAACACTCCCTCGCCTGATGCGGCGGTCAGAGTTATCTCGGCCGTGTCGTCGGGGTCATCAGAGAGGAAGTATGCTGTAAGCACGGCGCCGCCGGAGGGCATGGTGAATGTCCTCTGAGCGGCATCGGTGCCATCCTCCCAGAACCGGAGGGTGTATCCGGGTTCCGCAACTGTTCTGATCTCGATAACATCGCCCGCGCTGAATACCTCCGGAGTGCCTGCGGCATAGGTAAGCCAATCCGCCGCTCCCTGGAGCCTGTATTCAAATGTGCCGGTCCCTGCGGCATATGAATCAAGGGTCAATGCGTCAATGACCGGGATGGTTCCGGCATCGCTGCCACGACCACTTATCCACTCACATGTCGTCTTCACAGTCACATCTACAGGACCTGTTATTACCCCTTCTCCAAAGTCCGCCCAGTACCCAAGGTCTGATGGTCCGATGATCCACACAACTTCGCCCAAGTTGGCCTCGATCGGCTCACCAAGATTGTAGAGGATGTTCGCAGTCATGTTAGGCAGTTTCCACCAGAAATATGCATTTTCATCTCCTGCTAGCACCATATCCTCGATGTCAGAAGGTATGTCATATTCTACATATCCCCTGCCATCCAAATCATTGGTGAGGAAATATGCATACACAGTCTCGCCTGCTTGATCGAAATTGTCGATTGTAAACAGGCCTGACTTACCATCTTCCCAGAACCTGAATTCATAGTCACTTCCGGGGACTGCGTTGAGCTCTATGTGGTCATGGACATTGAATAGCTCGCCGGAAGTATATGCGGCCCATTCTGTCATTCCGAAATACCTGTACTGGAAGGTGCCGGCTCCGCTGGGCATTGGGATAATAATCAACGGGGCCGTGTTGCTTCCGAGGAAGTACGCTGTGTAACCCTCCGTGCCTGAGCTGCCACTGTGGTTGGCCACATTCAGGATTGGGTTTGCAGTACCGTTACTCCAGACCTTGAAGTCGTATCCAGATTCCGCTGTGGCCTCGACGAACAGTTCATCGCTCTTGTTGATCCTGAACGGCACGCCGTCCACGTACGGAACGGTTCCGGTCATTCCATACAGCCACCATGTGAACGTTCCCGCTCCCGACGGTACGTCGGTCAGGGTTATCTCTACCCAGTCGCCAATGGCATTTGAGACAAAGTACGCTACATCCGACTGGTTACCGAGGGACATATCAAATGGCCTTACGGGGTCAGTGTCCGCATCCTTCCAGAAAAGGAAGGTGAACGAGGGTTGCGCATCTGCCCTGACAATCACGTCGTCCGTCTTGTTGAACGTCATTGTCGTTCCTACGAAGTTATACCAATGCGTCATTCCAAAACCATCGAACTGGTACTTAAAGGCGCCGGACCCCGTGGGGTTGTCTCCCAGAGTCAGGTCGGCCGTATCATTGGGGTCGTCGGAGAGGAAGTACGCAATGTATTCTTTCTCGTCGTCATCCAGATAGAAGGAATATATGTCCCTGAGTGCAGTCGTAACTGGTTCATCTATCCAGAACTTGAAGGTGTAGTCGGGTTCCGCTCTGGCCCTGATGGTCAGGTCATCGATAAACCTGTTGACGTAGAACGGTCCGGTGTCGGTATATTCGAAAGCGTAGGGCATTCCGTATACCTGCCAAGTGAACGTTCCAGCTCCCGACGGGACATCGGTCAGGGTCACCTTGACCCTGCCGCTGGGTTCGTCCGCAAGGAAGTATGCGACACCGAAGTTATTGATGCTGTCGAATGACCTGACGGGGTTGGTGTTTGTGATTACCTCCCAGTACTGGAAGGTATACCCTTGTACACCGACCGCTCTGACCTGTACGGTATCGCCGACGTTGAACAGCTCCGAGCCTGTGTATGCGGCCCAGTCTGTCATTCCGGAGAGCATGTACTCAAAGGTGCCCAGCCCGAACGGTACCGCCAGAAGTTCCAGGGCGAACCTCTCGGCGGGGTTGTCAGAGGTGAAGAACGCAGTGTACGTCTCTGTGCCGGTGGTGTTGAGGAGGTGGTCGCCCACATACCTGGTGGGGCTTGTGGAAGCATCCTCCCAGACCAGGAAGGTGTGTGTGAGTGCCTCTTCGGCCCTGATGGTCAGGTCATCGATCTTGTTGATCTCAAACGGTACGCCGCTCACATACGGAACGAACGCAGTCATTCCGTCCAGCTGCCAGGAGAACGTTCCTCCTGCCGACGGCACGGCGACCAGGGTTATCTCAACCGTGTCGCCTCCGAGGAAGTATGCGGTAAGGTCTCTGTCGATGGACATTATGACCGTCCTCTCAGGGTCGTCGTCGGCATTCTCCCAGAACATGAAGCTGTATCCAGGTTCAGCGTTCGCCTTGACCTCTACAACATCGGTGTCGTTGAACGTCACCGCCATGCCCGGGTATGGGATCCAGACCATCATTCCCTGGAGCCTGTAATCAAAGGTACCGGCTACGGGGTTGACGTCGGGTAACGCCTCAAGGGTCAGTTCGGTCGTCTCATCGGGGTCATTTGAGAGGAAGTACGCAGTGTATTCCTCTGTGCCGGTGGTGTTGCCAGAGTGGTCGCCTACATGCCTAATCGCAATGGCGGCAGTGTCGTCCATCCAGAACTTGAAGGTATGTGTGGGTGCTTCTTCGGCCATGATCCACAGGTCGTCGTCCTTGTTGATCACGAACGACGCGCCGCTAGCGCACGGGAAGGATACGGTCATTCCGTCCAGTTGCCAGGAGAACGTTCCTCCTACCGACGGCACGGCGGTCAGGGTTATCGTTACCCAATCGCTGGAGTTGTCGGAGAGGAAGTATGCCGTCAGCACATTGTCGCCTGGCACCGATGACATCGTATGTGTCCTCGATGGGCTGGTGCTGGTATCCTCCCAGAACCGGAAGGTGTATCCGGTTTCCGCAGTCGTTCTGACATCTACGGCATCGCCGATGTTGAATTGCACCGGCGAGCCCAGATATTCTATCCAGTCCGTCATTGCCGGATACTTGTACTCGAAGCTGCCGGCGGTGACATCGGGTGACGCCAAAAGGGTCAAGGTGGCCGCGTTGGTGGTGTCGAGGAAGTACGCAGTGTAATCCTCCGTGCCAGTGGTGTTGCTGAGATGGTCGCCCACATTCCTGATGGCAGTTAGGGTGCTGTCCTCCCAGAACAGGAAGTCATATAAGGGCGCCTCATCGGCCTCGATCGTCAGGTCGTCGTCCTTGTTGATCGTGAACGACGCGCCGCTAGCGCACGGGAAGGATCCGGTCATTCCGTCCAGCCACCATGTGAATGTTCCTCCTGCCGACGGGTCGGCGGTCAGGGTTATCGTTACCCAATCGCCGGGGTTGTCGGAGAGGAAGTATGCTGTCAGTGTCTCATTGGTGTAAGGAACTGAAGACATAGTGTATGTCCTCGGGTTGCTGTTAGTGCTGTCCTCCCAGAACCGGAAGGTGTATCCGTTTGTCGCATACGTATTGATCTCTACGACATCGCTGGGGTTGAGTTGTACCGGCATGTTGTAAGTGGTCCATGACGATGCTCCGTTAACCCTGTACTCAAAGACGACATCCGCAGCGGCGGGGGACGACTCGAGGATCAGGACGACCATGTCAACTCCGGAGAAGTACGCAGTGTAGCTCTTGGTGTCGGTGACGTGTGTGCCCACGAGCCTTTCCGCGCTTGTGGACGAATCCTCCCAATACATGAAGGTGCCCGTATCATCTATGGCCTCGATCGTCAGGATGTCGGTCTTGTTGATCACGAACGGCACTCCCTCCACATACGGAACGGATGCGGTCATTCCATCTAACCACCATTCGAACGTTCCCGCTCCTGCTGGCGATGCGGTCAGAGTTATCTCTACCTGATCGTCGGGGTCATCGGAGAGGAAGTATGCGGTCAGTTCATTCTCGCCAGGCACCGCTGACATCGTATGTGTCCTCACAGAGTTGGTGGTGTAATCCTCCCAGAACTGGAAGGTGTATCCGGCTGCCTCAATTACTCTGATCTCTATGACATCGGTGACGTTGAATTGCTCCGGCGGCGTGCCGACATAGACCACCCATGTCGTTGTTCCGGGGAGCCTGTACTCAAATGTGCCGCCCAGAGGGGGACTCGATTTGAGTATCAGTTCGACCGCGTTGTCACTGAGGAAGTACGCAGTGTATTCCTCTGTGCCGGTGGTGTTGCCGAGATGGTCGCCCACATATCTGAGGGGGTCTGTAGAGTTGTCGTCTGCCCAGTACTCAAAGGTATAGTCGGTTGCTTCTATGGCCTCAATGGTCAGTTCGTCGCTCTTGTTGATCGTGAACGGAGAGCCGCTCACGTACGGAATGAACGCGGTCATTCCGTCCAGCTGCCATTCGAACGTTCCTCCTGCCGAGGGGTCGGCGGTCAGAGTTATCGTTACCCGGTCGTTGATGTTGGGAGATAGGAAGTATGCTGTCAGCACGGCGCCGCCGGCGGGCATTGTGAATGTCCTCTCAACGTTGGTGCTGGTATCCTCCCAGAACCTGAACGTGTATCCGTTTGCCGCAGTTGTTCTGACCTCTATGTCGTCACCAACATTGAACCATACCGGCGTACCCGCTGTGTAGGGGAACCAGATCGTCGTGTCCATTCCCAGGAGCCTGTACTCGAAGGTACCAGCTGGGGGGGTGTCGTCAGGTGACGCCACAAGAGTCAGGGAGACCGCAGCGGGACCGAGGAAGTACGCAGTGTATTCCTCTGCACCGGTGGTGCTGGGGTGGTCGCCCACATGCCTGACTAGGTCTATGGAGTTATCCTCCCAGAATCTGATGTCATATCCCGGAGCCTCTATGGCCCGAACGGTCAGGTCATCGGTCCTGTTGATCGTGAACGGAGAGCCGCTCACGTACGGAATGAACGCGGTCATTCCGTCCAGCTGCCATTCGAACGTTCCGCCTGCCGACGGGCTGGCGGTCAGGGTTATCTCTACCTGATCGTTGACATTGGTTGAGAGGAAGTATGCCGTAAGCGTGGTGTTGCCGGCCGGCATTGTGTATGCCCTCTCGGGGTCATCGCTGGTGTCCTCCCAGAACAGGAAGCTGTATCCTGCTTCGGCGTTCGCCTTGACCTCTATGCCCAAACCGGAGTTGAATTGCACCGGTACGGTGTAAGGGGTCCATGACGTCGCTCCCTGTATCCTGTACTCAAAGGTACCGGCTGCGGGGTTGACGTCGGGTGACGCCTCAAGGGTCAGATACGGCGCAGCGGCGTCAAGGAAGTACGCAGTGTATCCCTCTGTGCCGGTGGTGTTGGTGATGTGGTCGCCCACAATCCAAGTTGGGGTTGTGTAAACATTCTCCCACGAGATGAAAGTGTATCCTGCCTCTTCCATGGCATGAACGATCAGATCATCGCTCTTGTTGATCACGAACGGCACGCCGGGCACGTACGGAATGAACGCGTTCATTCCGTCCAGCTGCCAGGAGAGCGTTCCAGATCCCAACGGGTCGGCGACCAGAGTTATCTCTACCTGATCATTGACATTGGTTGAGAGGAAGTATGCTGTGAGGGTGTCATCGCCCAACACTGTGTATGTCCTTACGGGTATGTCATTTGTGTTCTCCCAGAACATGAAGTCGTATCCGGAAGGCGTGATCACTTCGATCTCTACGATGTCGTTGAGGTTGAATGCCAGCGTCGTGCCTGCGTCGCAGTATTCCCATGTCGCCACTCCCTGTATCCGGTACCGGAAGGTATCGGTTACGGGGACGGTTACGGGCGACACCTCGAGGGTCAGGTCGAACGCGTTGAGGTCATCGAGGAAGTACGCTTTGTATTCTGCGTTAGAGAACTGCATTCCGACGTTCCTCGTCATGCCTGCCGAGGCATCATCCAACCAGTACTGGAAGGTGTAGTCCTGCGCCTCGTCGACCTTGATCGTCAGCATATCCATCATGTTGACAAAGAACGGCGTGCCGCTCACGTACGGAACGTAAGCGGTCATTAAGGGCAGAGTCCAGGAGAATATTCCCGCTCCCGACGGGATGTCGGTAAGGGTTATCTCGATCGCGCCGGGCATGAGGAAGAATGCGGTCAATTCATTATCGCTTGGCGTCGATGACATCAAATGTGTCCTCTCGACATTGGTACCGGCATCCTCCCAGAACCGGAAGGAATATCCGGGCAGCGGTAACGGTATTGCTTTGACCTCTACGTTGTCGCCGGCGTTGAACCAAACCGCCGTGCCGGGATAGGGCAACCATGCCGACGTTCCCTGGAGTCTGTACTCAAAGGTGCCGGTCATGGACGGGTTTGCGTTCAGGGTCAGGCCGACCGCGTTTAGGTCGTCGAGGAAGTACGCAGTGTATCCCGCAACGCCGGTGGTGTTGGGGAGGTGGTCGCCCACATGCCTCGTTGCACCGGCGGCAGCATCGTCCATCCAGAACTTGAAGGTGTAGTCGGTTTCCGCTTGGGCCTCGACGAACAGGTCGTCGCTCTTGTTGATCGTGAACGACGCGCCGCTAGCGCACGAGAAGGATCCGGTCATTCCGTCCAGCCACCAGGTGAATGCTCCTCCTGCCGACGGGTCGGCGGTCAGAGTTATCGTTACCCGGTCGTTGATGTTGGGAGATAGGAAGTATGCTGTCAGCACGGCGCCGCCGGCGGGCATTGTGAATGTCCTCTCAACGTTGGTGCTGGTATCCTCCCAGAACCTGAACGTGTATCCGTTTGCCGCAGTTGTTCTGACCTCTATGTCGTCACCAACATTGAACCATACCGGCGTACCCGCTGTGTAGGGGAACCAGATCGTCGTGTCCATTCCCAGGAGCCTGTACTCGAAGGTACCAGCTGGGGGGGTGTCGTCAGGTGACGCCACAAGAGTCAGGGAGACCGCAGCGGGACCGAGGAAGTACGCAGTGTATTCCTCTGCACCGGTGGTGCTGGGGTGGTCGCCCACATGCCTGACTAGGTCTATGGAGTTATCCTCCCAGAATCTGATGTCATATCCCGGAGCCTCTATGGCCCGAACGGTCAGGTCATCGGTCCTGTTGATCGTGAACGGAGAGCCGCTCACGTACGGAATGAACGCGGTCATTCCGTCCAGCTGCCATTCGAACGTTCCGCCTGCCGACGGGCTGGCGGTCAGGGTTATCTCTACCTGATCGTTGACATTGGTTGAGAGGAAGTATGCCGTAAGCGTGGTGTTGCCGGCCGGCATTGTGTATGCCCTCTCGGGGTCATCGCTGGTGTCCTCCCAGAACAGGAAGCTGTATCCTGCTTCGGCGTTCGCCTTGACCTCTATGCCCAAACCGGAGTTGAATTGCACCGGTACGGTGTAAGGGGTCCATGACGTCGCTCCCTGTATCCTGTACTCAAAGGTACCGGCTGCGGGGTTGACGTCGGGTGACGCCTCAAGGGTCAGATACGGCGCAGCGGCGTCAAGGAAGTACGCAGTGTACGTCTCTGTACCGGTAACATTGGTAAGGTGGTCGCCCACAATCCAGGTTGGGGTTGTGTAAACATTCTCCCATGAGACGAATGTGTATAATGCCGCTTGCTCGGCATGAACGGTCAGGTCATCGCTCTTGTTGATAGTGAACGGTGCGCCGGGCACGTACGGAACGAACACTGTCATTCCGTCCAGCTGCCAGGAGAGCGCTCCGCCTGCCGACGGGTCGGCGGTCAGAGTTATCTCGACTACATCACTTCCAAGGAAGTATGCGGTGAGGATGTCATCGCCCAATACTGTGTATGTCCTTACGGGTACGTCGCTTGAGTTCTCCCAGAACTTGAAGCTGTATCCGGAAGGCGCGACCGCTCCGATTTCCACTACATCGTTGATGTTGAACGTCAACGTCGTGCCTGCAACGCAGTAATTCCATGCCGCCGCTCCCTGTATCCTGTACTGGAAGACATCGGCGGTGGCGGGGATGGTTGCGGGCGACGCCTCAAGGGTCAGGTCGGCCGTGTAGAGGTCGGAGAGGAAGTACGCTTTGTATTCCCTGTCAGTGAACTGCATTCCGACGTTCCTCGACATGCCTGCCGAGGCGTTGTCCAACCAGTACTTGAAGGTGTAGTCCTGCGCCTCAGCGACTGCAATGGTCAGGTCATCGATCATGTTGACAAAGAACGGCGTGCCGCTCACGTACGGAACGAACGCGGTCATTCCGTTCAGCTGCCATGAGAATATTCCCGCTCCCGACGGTATGTCGGTAAGGGTTATCTCGATCGCGCCGGGCAAGAGGAAGTATGCGGTCAGCACATCTCCGCCAGGAGATATTGTGACCGATCTCTCATCATTGGTGATGGCATCCTCCCAGAACCGGAAGGAGTATCCGGGCAGCGGTAACGGTATTGCTTTGACCTTTATGCCGTCACCAGCGTTGAACCAAACCGGCGTGCCGGGGTAAGGGACCCATATTTCTGTTCCGGGGAGCGTGTACTCGAAGGTACCGGTCATCGCCGGTTCTGCGTTCAGGGTCAGGGTGACCTTGTTGAGGTCATCGAGGAAGTACGCAGTGTACTCCTTGGCAGTGACGTTGGGGTGGGTGCCCACTTGTCTCAGCATGCCTGCGCTGATGTCATCCGTCCAGTACTTGAAGGTATAGTCGGTTGTTGCCGCAACGACCTCGATCGTCAGAACGTCGTTCTGGTTGATCCGGAACGGCGTGCCGCTCACGTACGGAACGGATGCGGTCATTCCTGGCAGCGACCAAGAGAATATTCCCGCTCCCGACGGTATATCTGTCAGAGTGACCAGAGTCTGGTTTCCTAGCTGGTTGGAGAGGAAGTATGCGGTCAGCGCGGCTCCGCCGGCTGCCATTGTGACTGTCCTCTCGGCGTTGTCGTCGGCGTTCTCCCAGAACTGGAAGATATACCCGGATGCGGGGAATGTCCTTACCTCTACGACATCATCGATGTTGAATGCCACCGGTATGCCGATATAGTTGTACCAGAGGGAAGTCCCTTCAATTCTGTACTGGAAGGAACCGGTTCCCGGATGGTACGTGTTCAAGGTAAGGTAGACTCCGCCCGGGCCGAGGAAGTACGCTGTGTAATCCTCCGTGCCCGTGGTGTTACCGGAGTGGTCGCCCACATGCCTGATGGCAGTTAGAGTGTTGTCCTCCCAGTACCTGAAGGTGTATGTGGGTTCCGCTTCGGCCTTAATGAACAGGTCGTCGTCCTTGTTGATTTCGAACGGCGTGCCGCTCACGTACGGGACGTACTCGGTCATTCCGTCCAGCTGCCAGGAGAATGATCCTGCTCCCGACGGGCTGTCGATTAGAGTTATCACGACCGTGTCGCCTCCGAGGAAGTATGCGGTCAGCGCGGCTCCGCCGGCTGCCATTGTGACTGTCCTCTCATCATTGAAGTCGGCGTTCTCCCAGAACTGGAAGCTGTATCCTGGTTCGGCGGTCGCCTTGACCTCTACGACATCGCCGATGTTGAACCACAACGTCGGCGTGCTGCTGTATGTGACCCATGCTGTCATTCCCTGGAGTCTGTACTCGAAGGTACCGGCTTCCGGGGTGACGTCGGGTGACGCTTCAATGGTCAGAGTGACCCTGTTGGGTCCGAGGAAGTATGCTGTGTATTCCGCAGTGGCTGCAGTGTGTGTGCCCGCATTCCTGAGGAGGCTTGTGGAAGCATCATCCCAGAACCGGAAGCTGTGTGCTGGTGCCGGCGTGGTCGTGATCCACAGGTCATCGCTCTTGTTGATCTCAAACGGTATGCCGCTCACGTACGGAACGAACGCGGTCATTCCGTCCAGCTGCCATTCGAACGTTCCCGTTCCCGACGGGTCGGCGGTCAGGGTTATCTCAACCTTGTCGCTTCCGAGGAAGTACGCGGTGAGGATGTCATCGCCCAATACTGTGTATGTCCTTACGGGTACGTCGCTTGCGTCCTCCCAGAACATGAAGTCATATCCGGAAGGCGCGACCGCTCCGATCTCCACTACATCGTTGATGTTGAACGTCAGCGTCGTGCCTGCAACGCAGTAATCCCATGCCGCCGCTCCCTGTATCCTGTACTGGAAGACATCGGTGGTGGCGGGGATGGTTGCGGGCGACGCCTCAAGGGTCAGGTCAGCCGTCTCGCCGGGGAGATCACAGAGGAAGTACGCAATGTATTCCGTATTTGCGAACTGCATTCCGACGTTCCTCGACATGCCTGCCGAAGCGTCGTCCAACCAGTACTTGAAGGTGTAGTCCTGCGCCTCGTCGACCTCGATCGTCAGGATGTCGGTCATGTTGACAAAGAACGGCGTGCCGCTCACGTACGGAACGGAATCGGTCATTCCGAGCAACTGCCATGAGAATATTCCCGCTCCCGACGGGATGTCGGTAAGGGTTATCTCAACCGCGCCGGGCGCGAGGAAGTATGCGGTCAATTCATTCTCGCTTGGTACCGATGACATCGTATGTGTCCTCTCGGCATTGGTGCTGGCATCCTCCCAGAACCGGAAGGAGTATCCGGGCAGCGGTAACGGTATTGCTTTGACCTCTACGTTGTCGCCGATGTTGAACCGAACCGCCGTGCCGGGGTAGGTCTCCCATACCGGCATTCCCTGGAGTCTGTACTCAAAGGTGCCGGCCATGGCCGGGTCTGCGTCCAGGGTCAGGCTGACCGCGTTGAGTTCGTCGAGGAAGTACGCAGTGTACTCCGCAGGAGTGCCGGTAAGGTGGGTGCCCACATACCTGGTGAGGCTTGTGGAGTTGTCATCCCAGTACCTGAAGGTATAGTCGGTTGCCGCAGCGACCGCGATCGTCAGTTCATCGTTCCTGTTGACTTCCAGCGGTCCTGTTCCGTAAGAAACGGACGTGGTCATTCCGGGCAGGGTCCAAGTGAACTCCTGCGCCCCTCCCGACGGGCTGTCGGTCAGAGTGATCTGGACCCTGTTGGGCGTGTTGATGAGGAAGTATGCTGTGTGCGAAGCGCCGCCTGCAGGTATTGTGAATATCCTCGAGTTGGTGCCGTCGGCATCCTCCCAGAAGCGGAAGCCATATCCGTTTAACGGAATTGCATTTACCTCTACATCATCGCCGATGTTGAATTGCACCGGCATGCCAAAGTAGCTGTACCATGTGGTGGTACCCGCAAGCCTGTACTGGAAGGAACCGGTTCCTGCGGGATATGCGGTCAGGGTAAGATCGACCGAGCTGGCTCCGAGGAAGTACGCAGTGTATTCCGCGTTGGCTGCTGTGTGCGTGCCCACATTCCTCGTTGCACCGGCGGCAGTGTCGTCCATCCAGTACCTGAAGGTGTATGTGAGTTCCGCCTCTACCGCGATCCACAGGTTGTCGTCCTTGTTGATTTCGAACGGTACGCCGCTCACGTACGGGACGTACGCGGTCATTCCGTCCAGTTGCCAGGAGAATATTCCCGCTCCCGAGGGACTGTCGGTCAGAGTTATCTCAACCTTGTCGCTTCCGAGGAAGTATGCGGTAAGCACGGCTCCGCCGGCTGCCATTGTGACTGTCCTCTCGACGTTGTCGTCGGCGTTCTCCCAGAACAGGAAGGTGTATACTCCTTCGGCGGTCGCCTTTACCTCTACTACATCGCCGATGTTGAACCACACCGCCGCGCCGGGGTATGCGACCCAGTCTGTCATTCCCTGGAGCCTGTAATCGAAGGTACCGGCTGCGGGGTTGACGTCGGGTGACGCGTTCAGGGTCAGAGTGACCCTGTTGAGTCCGAGGAAGTATGCGGTGTATTCCTCCGTGCCTGTGCTGAGGAGGTGGGTGCCCACATTCCTGAGGAGGCTTGTAGAAGCATCATCCCAGAACCGGAAGCTGTATGTAGGTGCCGCCGCGGTCGTGATCCACAGATCATCGTCCTTGTTGATCGTGAACGGCGCGCCGGGCACGTACGGAACGAACGCGGTCATTCCGTCCAGCTGCCATTCGAACGTTCCCGTTCCCGACGGGTCGGCGGTCAGAGTTATCTCGACTACATCACTTCCGAGGAAGTATGCGGTGAGGATGTCATCGCCCAATACTGTGTATGTCCTTACGGGTACGTCGCTTGCGTCCTCCCAGAACATGAAGTCGTATCCGGAAGGCGCGACCGCTCCGATCTCTATGACGTCGTTGATGTTGAACGTCAGCGTCGTGCCTGCGTCGCAGTAATTCCATACCGCCGCTCCCTGTATCCTGTACTGGAAGACATTGGTTATGGGGATGGCTGCGGGCAGCGCCTCAAGGGTCAGGTCGGCCGTGTAGAGGTCGGAGAGGAAGTACGCTTTGTACTCCGCAGTGTCTGCAATATGCGTGCCGACATTCCTCAGCTGGCCTGCCGAAGCATCGTCCAACCAGTACCGGAAGGTGTAGTCGGTCGCCTCGTTGGCCTCGATTATCAGATAGTCGCTCTTGTTGATCTCAAACGGTGTGCCACTCGCGTACGCAACGAAATCAGTCATACCGAGCAGCTGCCAGGAGAATATTCCCGCTCCCGACGGTATGTCGGTAAGGGTTATCTCGACCGTGTCGCCTCCGAGGAAGTATGCGATCAGCAGCTCTCCAGTAGTGGACATTGCGACCGTCCTCGTGGTGCTGGTGCTTGTATCCTCCCAGAACCGGAAGGAGTATCCTGGTTCTGCGGCTGTTCTGACCTCTATGTTGTCGCCGACGTTGAATTGCACCGGCGTGCCGGGATAGAGTTCCCATACCGCCGTTCCCTGGAGTCTGTACTCAAGGGTACCTGCTCCGAGGGGCGACGCCTCGAGGGTCAGGGTGGCTACGTTGGAACCAAGGAAGTACGCAGTGTACTCCGCAGGAGTGCCGGCAAGGTGGGTGCCCACATACCTGATGAGGCTTGTGGAGCTGTCATCCCAGTATCTGAAGGCATAGCCGCTTGCCGTAACGACCGTGATCGTCAGTTCATCGTTCCTGTTGATTTCGAACGGCGTGCCGCTCACGTACGGAACGGAGTCGGTCATTCCGGGCAGGGTCCAAGTGAACTCCTGCGCCCCTCCCGACGGGCTGTCGGTCAGAGTGATCTGGACCCTGTTGGGTGCATCGATGAGGAAGTATGCTGTGTGCGAAGCGCCGCCGACAGTTATCGGGAATGTCCTCGCATTAGTGTCATCGTTATCCTCCCAGAAGCGGAAGCTATACCCGATTAACGGAATTGCTTCTACCTCTACGTCATCACCGATGTTGAATGGCACCGGCGAGCCTGTGTAGTTGTACCATGTGGTGGTACCCGCAAGCCTGTACTGGAAGGTACCGGTTCCTGCGGGATATGCGGTCAGGGTAAGGTCGACCGTGCTGGTTCCGAGGAAGTACGCTGTGTAATCCTCCGTGCCCGTGGTGTTACTGGAGTGGTCGCCCACATTCCTCGTTGCACCGGCAGTAGTGTCGTCCATCCAGTACCTGAAAGTGTACGTGGGTGCCGCCTCTGCCGCGATCCACAGGTCGTCGTCCTTGTTGATTTCGAACGGTACCCCGCTCACGTACGGGACGTACGCGGTCATTCCGCTCAGCTGCCAGGAGAATATTCCCGCTCCCGAGGGGCTGTCGATCAGAGTTATCACGACCGTGTCGCCTCCGAGGAAGTATGCGGTCAGCGCGGCTCCGCCGGCTGCCATTGTGACTGTCCTCTCGACGTTGTCGTCGGCGTTCTCCCAGAACAGGAAGCTGTATCCTGCTTCAGCGGTCGCCTTTACCTCTACGACATCGCCGATGTTGAACCACAACGCCGGCGTGCTGTTGTATGTGACCCATGCTGTCATTCCCTGGAGCCTGTACTCGAAGGTACCGGCTTCCGGGGTGACGTCGGGTGACGCCTCGATGGTCAGAGTGACCCTGTTGAGTCCGAGGAAGTATGCGGTGTATTCCTCCGTGCCTGTGCTGAGGAGGTGGGTGCCCACGTTCCTGGGGAGGCTTGTAGAAGCATCATCCCAGAACCGGAAGCTGTATGTGGGTATCGCCGTTGTCGTGATCCACAGATCATCATCCTTGTTGATCGTGAACGGTGCGCCGGGCACGTACGGGATGTAAGTGGTCATTCCGTCCAGCTGCCAGGAGAACGTTCCCGTTCCCGACGGGTCTGCGGTCAGAGTTATCTCGACTACATCACTTCCGAGGAAGTATGCTGTGAGGATGTCATCGCCCAATACTGTGTATGTCCTTACGGGTACGTCGCTTGCGTCCTCCCAGAACATGAAGTCATATCCGGAAGGCGCGATCGCTCCGATCTCTATGACATCGTTGATGTTGAACGTCAGCGTCGTGCCTGCGTCGCAGTAATTCCATGCCGCCGCTCCCTGTATCCTGTACTGGAAGACACCGGTTATGGGCACGGCTGCGGGCAACGCCTCAAGGGTCAGGTCGGCCGTCTCGCCGGAGATATCAGATTGGAAGTATGCTGTGTATTCTGTGTTTGCGAGCTGCATTCCGACGTTCCTCGACATGCCTGCCAAGGCGTCATCCAACCAGTACTGGAAGGTGTAGTTGGGCGCCTCATCGGCCTCGATCGTCAGAATATCGATCGTGTTGACCAGGAACGGCGTGCCGCTCACGTACGGAACAGATCCGGTCATTCCGTCCAGCTGCCAAGAGAATATTCCCGCTCCCGACGGAATGTCGGTAAGGGTTATCTCGACCGTGTCGCCTCCGAGGAAGTATGCGGTCAATTCATTCTCGCTTGGTACCGATGACATCGTATGTGTCCTCTCGGCATTGGAGCTGGCATCCTCCCAGAACCGGAAGGAGTATCCTGATCCCGCGGTTGCCTTGACCTCTACGTTGTCGCCGATGTTGAACCAAACCGCCGTGCCGGGATAGGCTTCCCATACCGGCGTTCCCTGGAGTCTGTACTCAAAGGTGCCGGCTGCAACGACAGGCGATGCTTCAAGGGTCAGGGTGACCTTGTTGAGGTCATCGAGGAAGTACGCAATGTATTCCTCTGCGCCAGTGCTGAAGGGGTGGGTGCCCACATACCTGGTGAGGCTTGTGGAGCTGTCATCCCAATACCTGAAGGTATAGTCGGTTGCCGCAACGACCGCGATCGTCAGTTCGTCGCTCTTGTTAATGAAGAACGGCGTGCCGCTCGCATACGGAACGGATGCGGTCATTCCGGGCAGGATCCATGTGAATGCCTGCGCCCCTCCCAACGGGCTGTCGGTCAGAGTGACCTGGACCCTGTTGGGTACATCGATGAGGAAGTATGCTGTGTGCGAGGCACCGCCAGCGGTTATCGTGAATGTCCTCGCATTAGTATTATCATTATCCTCCCAGAAGCGGAAGCTATACCCGGATAACGGAATTGCTTCTACCTCTACATCATCACCGATGTTGAATTGCACCGGCGAGCCTGAGTAGTTCTGCCATACGGTGGTACCCGCAAGCCTGTACTGGAAGGAACCGGTTCCTGCGGGATATGCGGTCAGGGTAAGATTGACTGCGCCGGCTCCGAGGAAGTACGCGGTGTATTCCGCAGTGGCTGCAGTGTGCGTGCCCACATTCCTCGTTGCACCGGCGGTAGTGTCGTCCATCCAGTACCTGAAAGTGTACGTGGGTGCCGCCTCTGCCGCGATCCACAGGTTGTCGTCCTTGTTGATTTCGAACGGTACGCCGCTCACGTACGGGACG